>ERZ1699650.3-NODE-3-length-505497-cov-23.590885_pt1 | contig 505497 bp, 463 predicted proteins | sample MGYA00581512_ERZ1699650 | MGnify/ENA primary metagenome ERZ1699650 (study PRJEB42348, sample SAMEA6618698) | metagenome | isolation source: Polyester-degrading enrichment culture growing on monomer terephthalic acid, Te | collected 2019-05-17 ...
TATCGATACTCGTCACTACGCCATCTTCATCGGTATATTCAAGGGTGTGACCGTCTGCATTCATCCCTAAAAAAGTAAGTGTTTCTAGGTCTGAGATATCTATAATAATAGTATCGCCGTGCTCATCTATATATGTAAATTGGTTATTTATTACATCCCAATACACAATATAGTTAGGTAAATCGGTTAAAAATCTATTCCACTTATCCTGATACCAGTAGTAATAACCTGGAGTTATTGTAGCGGTAGTACTAACATTATAAACCAATAAACTCTCGATATTACCAGCGGTAATAGTAGTTTGGTCTGTAATACTATTTAATGGAACTTGAGGTATTAATATACCTCTATCGGTAGATTTTACTTCTAATTGTGTTGAAGGGTTTGGCATATCTGTACCAATCCCTACTTGTGCGAAAAGAAAATTACCACTGATAAATATCAGTAGGTGTAGTAATTTTTTCATATGTATACGATTTGGGGCGTAAAAGAACGTTATTGTAATTTGACAAATTTAATATTAAATATGGCATAATTCTAATAATTTGTTAATTTTTAAGACATCCTACAATACAAAATTTAAAGTTCCTACAAATTTTTTTAAACACACATGATTGTAATAAAATAGTTGAAGCGAGATTTAAAATAAATAATTATTCAAGTAAGAATCTTTAAAACCCTTGTAAATAATAGCTTTATGCAAAATTTATAGTAAAATAGTATTCTTAACTAAAAAATTATAAATAAAATGTATCGCCATAGATTATAATCAAAAATCTTACAACAATATTTTTTAAAATTTTTAATGTAAAATGTTGATTTTAAGCTAAAAAAGGGCGATTTTAAGCAGTATTTAGCCAGAAAGTCTTTCTAAAAATGCTGAAAAAAGTGAAGTTTAAAAGTGAAAATTTACCGTTTTATACCATCTGGAAGTTTGGCTTTTTCGGGATGTTTATTTAATAAAGGAAGCGCATAAGATAAGATTCTATTTCGGCGGCCTGTGGTGTCTAGTGGTTCTACTGGGTAAGATACAACTGCTTCCATCCAAGCATATTTATTGTTTCTAAAATAAACAGTGGGCTCTAAATGGACATTGTTTTTTAAAGTTAATTTTGGGTACTTTTCTTTAAAATCGCGAGTTGCTGCTTCTATCAAACAACTTTTTACAAATTCTAATTCGCTGGTATACGCTATTTGAATAACTGTTTCATTCCAAATAAAAGGTTTATCGTGACCTGAATAATTAATAACCTCTTCCCTTAAAATTAAGCTGTTTGGAAATCTAACAATTCGGCCGCTCGCGCGATCGTTCCCCAAGTAATCGCCGTGGCATTCTAATATAGAAGTGTCTAAATAGCTAATTTCTACAACATCGCCACGAAAACCTTTAATCTGTATGCGGTCGCCAACCAAATAAGTTTTTCTGAAAACTAAGTATACCCAAGCGATAAATGATGTAATAGGAGCTTGTAAAGCAAAACCAATTACCAAAGAAATTAATCCAAAACTCACAGCTGCCGCATATAAATTTTGGAATAAAAACGACGCGAGTATTATTAAAATAAAGGCAATAGTAAAAAACTTAATTATTCGTAACAGGTTGTACTTTTCGCCTTCTATATGACTTTGCTTATTAACTATTTTGCTAAGAATCTGGCTAATAAGGAAAATTAGAGCCATTAAAAATAAACTAAGACTTAACCGTTTTAACAGCGGATTGTACTCGTTTAAAACTTCAAAAGATTTTAAATCTAATAAGTAGTGAACGGCAATCAATAAAACGGCTAATACACTAGAAATTATTATCCACCGGCTATAATTGGGAGTAATCATATTATATTTAATTTTTTCCTTAAAGACTGATTAAATGTACCAATTTCATAATTAATTGCACTTAAGTTTTTACTTTATAACCGCCTTTATTTTATTCGGAAATTTTAAAACAACAAAAAGATACCATAAATAGACCTACCTTTGGTTTTATATATTTCTCTAAAGAATTTATTTGAAAATCCTATTTAAACCTAATGTTTAGACATCAAGGAAAAGCGCGAACCGTAAAACACAATATTCAAATTGCCGTAGTTTTATCTTTTGTGGCGGGAATTGTAAATATTACGGGGTTTTTAGCCATTACTGAGCTTACAACCAATGTAACAGGTCATTTTGCACTATTTATTTTTGATGTAGATAAATATCAAGTTTGGGAAGGGACCATTTACCTTATTTATATTCTAGCTTTTCTTTTAGGCTCGTTTACTTCGGGGTTTTTAATTGAAAATTTTAAGACGAATAAAAAATTAAACGTTTACGTTATACCTACCGCACTAGAAATAACCATTATTATTGGCATTACTCTTTTTTACCATTATACAGGTTTAAAATATCCGCCCGTTATAGCATCCGCATTGTTATTTGCGATGGGTCTCCAAAATTCCTTTGTAACAAAAATTTCTGATGCTGTGGTACGAACAACACATTTAACCGGATTGTTTACAGATTTAGGTATAGAGCTATCGTATTTATTTTTTAAAAAAGAACACCCCAATGTGGCACATTTAAAAGCTAATATACAATTGAGAATCTATATTATTTCGTTTTTCTTCTTCGGTGGGTTGGTTGCAGGGTTTTTTTATACCGAATTAGGCTTAGAATTTTACACCCTAATTTTGGCTGCAATAGTATTAGTTGCGAGTTTACTATTTGATGAATTTAGATTTCAATACGTAAACGCTAAAAATCGAAATTCATAAAGCCATCCGCTTAAAAACAAGTTGTTTTTATCTTTAATTACCTTTTAAAAAGGTTTTTAATTTTATCTACAATAGTTGGTGGTTTATCTTCCTCGGCGTCGGGATCGTCCATTAATTCATCGGTTTCTTCAGTTTCATCCCCAAAGGTGTATTGTCGTAAAAAGTCGCTGTTAGATTTGTTAGAATTGTACTTTCTTCGTTCAGAATCTAATTCATCTAATTCATCTTTATCTTCTGCAATAATCTCTAAAAACAACGGTCGTAGGCGCTCGTTAAGGGTGTTGATAGGTTCTTTTAAAAAGAAACCTTTTGCTCCCTGTTTTATCAATTCATCTTTATCGGCTTCGTATTTTAAATTACCAGTAATTACAATTACAGGTATTTTTGAATTGTAATTTTCAATTATTTTAATCACATCAAAAGCATTCATCCCTACCAAATTAAAGTCGGTTATTACCATATCTGGAATGTATGTTTTTAACGCATTAATTAAACTTAACTCACTGTCTACAAAACGAATTTCGGGATTATGACTAATCTTTTTTAATTGTCTTTGAAGTAAAAAGGTGTCTGAAACTAAATCTTCAACCAACAAAAAATTTAAGTTATTTGGCAGGTCCATAAATAAAAAGAATTGAATTGGTTAAGGTGTTTTATAGAAAAATATTAATCCAAGATAGGTAATTATCCTTATATCGATTGTGAAAAATATTTTTTTTGGGATAATTTTATAATTTGGATACCTATTTCTGGCTTCGATTTTTTTTATCTTTTCACCTTCAAACTAATAGTTAAATTCTTATGAAAAGAATAAGGAAGGTCGGTATTACTAATTTTATTTTACTTGTCTCTTCATTAATATTTGCCATCTTTCTTATAGGTTTTTCATTTATAAAAAACACCGAATCTGTTGAAGAAATTGCACAGAGTTGGGAGATAAAAAGTAATATTAGAAAAGTTTCTTCAACAATTTCTCGAATAGAAAGCTATGGATTAGCTTATCGATTTACCGGTAAAGAAAAATACAAACAACAATTGCTTAATGCCGAAAAAGATTACGATTCGTTAATTATAAGTTTACAAGAATTAGTTAGCCACAATTCACTTCAATCTAAACGATTAAATGATTTAGATAGCGAATTACAGAAAAACCTTAAAATATACCGCGAAATAATTTTTAACAAAACTATACGAGACAGTATTCATGCTTCAAGTATTAATGAATCGCTATACTTTTCAGCCCCTTTGCAAACTAATTTTGAAGAACTACTAATCACCGCGAATGAAATTTTAGAAAGACGAATTGATCGATATACCCTTTGGAAATTTATAATCTTGGGTGCTTTAGGATTTGCCACGATAATTGTTTTTATTAGTTTATATAATCTAATCCAGAAAATTAAGCCTTTAATTGAAGAACTTTTAAGTACACAAGAACAATTACAAACTTCAAATAACAACCTTAAAAATACCTTAACCGAGTTAGAAAAGTCTAATGCCGAAAAGGAAAGAGAAATTAAAGCTAAGATTGTCGCTATTGAAGAAACCAAAAAGCTAAACGAATCTTTAATTGCTAAAAATCAACAGTTAGACCACTTTGCATATGTTGCCTCTCACGATTTACAAGAGCCACTGCGTACCGTTTCAAATTATTTAGAGATTTTTCAAGAAGATTTTCCAGAGCGAGTTGAAGGAGATGCGGTTATATATTTTGACTTTATCAACAAAGCTGTAGAGCGAATGCGAAAGCTTATAAGTGGTTTGCTGTCTTTTTCAAGATTAGGAACTAGCGGAGAAATGCAAAAGATTAATCTCAATAAAACTGTAGATAAAATTAAGCAAGATTTTACGGTGGTTATCGAAGATAGAGGTATAACAATTGAAAGTGACGACTTACCTAAAATTGTAGGGTATAGAATTGAAATTAAACAATTGTTTCAAAACCTAATTTCTAACGCTATTAAGTTTACCCCGCCTCCTAAAAAACCGCATATAAAAATAACTTATGAAGAAACTGAAAACTATTATAATTTTCATATAACCGATAACGGTGTTGGAATTCCTGAAAAAGATTTTGCCAAGATTTTCGATATGTTTAGCCGCTTACACAGTTTAAAAGACTATGAAGGCCAAGGCATTGGACTTGCATTCTGTAAAAAGATTGTTGAGCTCCATTTAGGAAATATTTGGGTGAGCTCTACTTTGGGCGAGGGCACCACGGTTCATTTTACTTTAAAAAAATAATGATGAAGAAAATAAAAAACGTACTCTTAATTGACGATTCGGAAAGCGATAACTTTTACCACGCTCGGAAAATTACAAAAATGGGTATTACCGATAATATTCATATTTGTTATAGTGGAGAAGAAGCGCTTCAATATTTAAAAAGTGAATTGGATGGCAAACATCCGCAACCTACTTTAATATTTTTAGATATAAATATGCCAGGGATGAATGGTTGGGAGTTTTTAGAAGCTTACGAACAACTTACCGTAGCCCAACAGGGCGAAATTGTACTCACAATGTTGAGTAACTCTATAGACGAGCGCGATAAGTCTCGAGCACACGAATTTAGATCGGTTAAAGGATATTACAGCAAGCCTTTAAGCGAGTCATATTTAAAGAATATTTTGGAAACTCATTTTGCGTAATTATTAAGTAAAAAAGTTTAAAACAGACGACACTAATTAAACAAAATAGAGATGATAGATTTTCTTAAAAGTAACAAACTTGCCTTAATAGGAGGGGTTATATCCACCTTATTTATTGGTTTGGGGATTTTTCTTCTTGGCAACGTTTCGGGTTATGAGGCCAAACAATTATTAGAAGGTTCGGTAAGAGGAATAAATATGCTGTGTAATACAGTTGTATTAGCCACGGCAACTATCTTAACGTTACTTCTTACCTTGTTAGGTATAAGTTCGGGTTCGCAATCTAAGCTAAAAGCAGATCATTATTACCAAGTACTTAGTATTGCCAAAATAGATACTGTGTTATTTGTTTCAGCTTTAATATTATTTCAATTATTTAATATTCCACTTACCGAATCAGACAATGTGCCTGTTTCGTGGTATACGGCAATTTATTGGGCTACATTGTTAAGTTCTTCAATAATAAGTGGAATGCTTGTAACGGTAATCTTATTGCTTTTTAGTACAGTGAGAAATATTATCAGGATTGTAGGATTAGGCGAGGACCATCCACTAATTTCTTCAGATGAAGATGACGAAGAGTAAAATAAAGTAATTAAAAACTTTACATGTTTATTTAAATAAAATTACAAGAAAAAATTAATAAATGAAGGTTGATCGAAAACAACATTGGGAAACTGTTTATAAAACTAAAACCTCTAACGAAGTAAGTTGGACGCAAGAAAAGCCTGCGACATCTCTAAATTTTATACGGTCGATAAACCTTGATAAAAATGCTGAAATTATTGATGTTGGAGGCGGCGACAGTAAACTTGTAGATTTTTTACTCGATGAAGGTTATACAAATATAACCGTTTTAGATATTTCAAAAAAAGCACTTGAAAAAGCACAAAATAGGCTGGGAGAGAAGGCAAGTAAAGTAACTTGGATTGTGAGCGATATAACCCAGTTTCAACCAAAAACAACTTACGATTTGTGGCACGATAGAGCGACATTTCACTTTCTTACAACAGCTGAAGAACTAGCAAACTATACAGAGATTACTAATAAATATGTTGCTAAATATTTATTTATTGGAACCTTTTCAACTAAAGGTCCTAAAAAATGTAGCGGATTGGAAATTTCGCAATACGATGAAAATAAGTTGAGCAGTGTATTCAACAGATTTAAAAAGTTGAATTGCAAAACCGAAGATCATCAAACTCCGTTTAATACAATTCAAAATTTCCAGTTTTGCAGCTTTGAAAAGGAATAATAGTTAAACCAAATTAAAACCACTTAAAAGATGGAAAATGCAAAAAAAATAGTTTACACAATACTATACATTATAGCAATGGTTTTATTTTTAGGTACGTTACTATCGCTGTTACGAAACGAGGAGATTCGATATATAAAAATGCTCGATTTTCCGCGAATACAGTTTTTTATTTTAGCTTTTGTTGTGCTATTGCTTTTAATGGCAACTGTAGAAAAACAGAAATGGTATTACTATGCAGCCTTGGGCGGACTTGTAATTGCAATGCTAATTAATGGAAGGTATATTGTTAATTATACAAGTTTGGTGGGAGTAGATGTTCCGTCTGCTAATAATGTTAAAGCTTCCGATAATAATTTTAGCTTGCTAATTGCCAATGTAAAAATGTCTAATCGAAAATCGGAACCCACGCTTGAAATTATTAAGGAAAAAAATCCCGATATAGTATTAGCAATGGAAACAGATTCTTGGTGGAATGATAAACTTCAACCATTGCAAAGCGATTACCCATACGTTAAAAAAGTTATTAATGATGTTACCTATGGAATGATTCTTTATAGTAAACTGCCATTAAACAGTATTGATGTAAATTATTATACAAACGATAAAGTTCCTTCATTCGAGAGTAAAATTACTTTACGCAATGGCAAAGTTTTTACGCTACACACCATGCATCCTGTACCTCCAACGCATTTTAAAAGGTTGCCCGATAACGAAAATGAAGAGGAAAATGCGCTGCAAATATTAGGCAGAAAAGTAAAAAATAGGAATTTACCCACTGTAGTTGCAGGAGATTTGAACGATGTAGTTTGGAGTTATGTCGATATTTTAACGCACACCGAAAACATTTTAAAAGACGTAAGGGTAGGAAGAGGTTTTTACAATACTTTTAATGCCGAAAATTTTCTTTTACGATGGCCATTAGACCATGTGTTTGTAACTGAAGAATTTAAACTTGTAAATATTGAACGCCTTGGTAAAATAGGCTCAGATCACTTTCCGCTATTTGTTGAATTAACTATTGAATAGAAATCTATTCTACTAAATACATTTCGTAAACTATAAAACTATAGCCATGAAGTATTTATTTATTGCATTTTTTTTGATAAACAGTTTTTGTTATGGACAAAGTGATAGCCGTGTTTCAACTATCGATTTTGTAGAAATACGTCAAAATAACAAAGCCGAGGCACTTTATTATTACGAACATAACTGGAAGGTTTTACGCGAAATGGCTATTGCCGAAAATTATATTGAATCATTTCAACTTCTAGAAACACCGTATTCAAAAGAAGCGCCATTTCATTTAATGTTAATCACTACCTATACAAACCAAAGGCAGTATAACTTACGAGAAGAAAACTTTACTAAGCTTATTGAGCAATTAGGAGGTTTAAAGTTATTAAACGACCAAAAACCGCCAGCCTTTCGCAAGTCGGTTTTTGTAAAAGAAAATGTTAAGCATTTAACCCATTAGTTTAATTAAAAAAAGTATGGAGACGGTATAAATGTCTCCATACTTTTAACTAAAAATCACAACTAATAAAAATTAAGAAATTTTAATATTACGAGTTGGTTTTCTTTTTGCTTCTTCTTTTTTAGGCAATGTAATATTTAAAATACCTTCATTATACGAAGCTTTAATTTTTTCATCATCTACCGTTTCTGGTAAAGTAAACGATCGCTTAAACGAAGAATATCCAAACTCTCTTCGGGTATAATTATCTTCGGTTTCTTCATTTTCTTGTTTTACCTCGGTAGCAATCGATAATAGTTGGTTATCGATATCAATTTTAAAATCTGACTTCTTTAAACCCGGAACGGCCATTTCAACTTCGTATGAATCGTCATTCTCCTTAATATTTACTTTTGGCAAAGTAATTCCGGTGTTAAAGTTTGAGTGTAAAACAGACGGTAGGTCGCTGTTAAACAACTCGTCAATCCAAGATGATAGCGTTGGGAAGTTATTATTTGAATTATTGTTTGATAAACTTCCGCGCTTTGAAACATTCATTAAAGTGCTCATAACTACAAAATTTTAAATTAAACATTATTTCAAATAATCATTATTTCAGTATTTCATTGAGCAAACTGCATGCCAATTACTAATAATTGTGTAGATGGTGTATTCTTCTGTAAAATTTATTTGTTTTTAACAATAACGCGTCTTGTTACCGCAAAATTCTCACAAATAAATGACAATTTGACAGTTATTTTTGCAAAAAAGTTGGAAGTAAAGCATCCACTTTAAATAATATTCGAATTTAAATGGCTGTTATGCACAATTTTATATATTTGATACGCAATGGTAAACTAGTAGTTTTTCCCCATAATTATTAGTTTGGTTTAAAAACCGCTTTTTATATTTTTAAAAATTAGCATTTAATTTAGCAGCTGAAATGAAAAACAATTTTGGGGTAATTTTATTTTTTTGTTTTATAAATACCATTGCAGTTTCGCAGAATTTACAATTGTACGGCGGGGCAGACCACAACGAATATTTAGGTTGTATTGATTGTAGTAATTTTGACCTAAACTCTATCTGGAACCCTTATAGCAACTACGGAAATAAGTCCAGCTCAAAATCTATTTGGAATCCAAATGGAATCTATGGCAACGAATTTAATTTTTATTCGCCCTGGAATAAACACAGTTCAATTCCTCCCATCGTTAAGAATAAAGACGGAGAAATATTAGGCTATTTTACCGTAAATAAATACAAAGGTAATAGAGCCAATTTTGAGCTAGCGATAACAATTTACAGCCAATATCAATTAATTAGAGAAGATGTAGATGGCTGGTATAAAAAGATTTTTGAATAGGTATTATTTTTTAATTTCAAGAATTTTTTATTTTCTAGATTTAAGCGTAGTTTGTATCTTAAATAACTTCTATTTACTTTAAAATACACCTTTATTTATGGCAGAAATTATTGCGTTCGGAGTTTTAAGTTTTACCTCTTTTTTTACCCTTATAAACCCTTTGGGCACCATGCCTATTTTTTTAACAATGACGGGCGAGTTAAATATACAAGAGCGTACTAATACCGCCAAAAGAGCTACTATTGTTTCGTTTATTACAATTGTAATTTTTGCCTTTACAGGGCAATTATTATTTAAGTTTTTTGGAATATCTGTAGATAGTTTTAGAATTGTTGGAGGGGTTATTTTCTTTTTGATGGGAATGGACATGTTGCAAGCAAGATTAGGGAAAGTGAAAGTAAAAGAATCTGAAGTAAAAACGTATGTAGATGATATTTCTATTACTCCTTTGGCCATCCCCATGATTTGTGGCCCTGGCGCGCTTACAAACTCAATTGTAATGATGGAAGACGCAGATTCTATCGAAAAAAAATTAGTCCTCATTTTTACCGTTTTGCTCGTAATGGTTTTAACCTTTATAATTCTTTACAGCTCTTCGCGTATAATTAAAATATTAGGCCAAACTGGTATCAATGTTATGATGCGTTTAATGGGGCTTATTGTTATGGTAATTGCAGTCGAATTCTTTTTTGCGGGCTTAAAACCTATTTTGTTAGGAATTTTAAATTAAATACCTGCTTTTTGGTAGCAAAGAAATTTTAAAAAAAAATAAATGAAGATTCTTCACACTTCCGATTGGCACATCGGCAAACAATTATTAAAATATGATCTTAGCGAAGATTTATCGTTGTTTTTTGATTGGTTAATTAATTATATTAAATCTCAAAATATCGACGTGCTTTTGGTTTCGGGAGATATTTTTGATCAGGCTAATCCGTCTCAAGCTGCTTATAAACAGTACTACGATCTACTAAAAAAACTTATTAATTTAGATTGTAAAATTATTCTTACGGGTGGTAATCACGATTCGGCAGCTGTGTTAAACGCCCCCGCCCAATTACTTAAAACCTTTGATATTAGCGTTATTGGTGGTGCTACTAACAATTTATCTGAAATGTTTATTCCAGTAAAAAAAGGTAACAGTCAAATAGTGGTAGCCGCTATTCCGTTTTTAAAAGATAGAGACATTCGCAAATCGGTTGCGGGAGAAACGTATGCCACAAAAATCGAACAAATTAAGTCGGGCCTGCGAACTTATTTCGCTAACGTTAATACGCATTACAACAAAAATTATTCAAACCAAGCGTTTATTTTAATGGGTCATTTATACGTGCAGGGAAGCGAAATTTCAGAGAGTGAGCGCGACATTCAAATAGGTAACCAGGCTGGAGTAGAGGCTACTATGTTTAATCGGGTGCCGCATTACGTTGCTTTAGGGCATATTCATAAACCGCAAGTAGTTTCGGCAGAACAAAATATTCATTACTGTGGATCGCCCATTCCGTTGAGTTTTTCTGAAAAGGAAGACTGCAAACAAATTAATGTTATCACTGTGGAAGATAATACAGTAACCAATGTTGAAATTGTTCCCATTCCGAAGTTTCGATACTTAATCACATTCGAAGGAAATTTGGAAAAAGTAAAGGAACAAATAGCGAATTATTCAGAAAACACAAAACTTACTTCTTTGGCCGAAATTATTGTAAACGAAGAAGATGAAAGTTTATACCTCCGGCAAGAATTTGAAGAATTTATCAACGCTGCGACCAATCCAAACTTACAAATTGTAAAGTCACGACTTAATTTCAACAATAAAATTAGAGGGGCGAGCGATGCTTTTAAAACCGGAACCGACGTAGCCGATGTAACCCCAATGCAAATGTTTGAAAAGAAGTTAGAATTACACGGTGGCATAGAAAATACCGAAGAATTAAAGAACGCTTTTAGAGAAATTTTGGAAGCATTGAACCTATAGTCTATGAAGATTTTAAAAATACGTTTTAAAAATATTCATTCTTTAAAAGGTGAACACGAAGTAAATTTTGCGGAAGGTATACTTGCCGAGGCAGGATTATTTGCTATTACGGGCCCAACAGGATCGGGGAAATCTACCTTGCTGGACGTAATTACATTAGCACTTTTTAACCGTATTGCACGCGTCGATAAAACGGTTAGCAATAGTATATTGGAGGATGACGGTGGAATTATGACGCGAAATATGAAAAGTTGTTTCGCCGAAGTTGAATATCGTGTAAATGGCAATGAATACCGCAGCCATTGGTCTATTGAACGAAATAGGAACAATAATTTAAATGCTCGAAAGCAAGAATTAGTAGCAGTCTCAACTGGCGAAATAATTGAATCTGGTACCAAAACTCCCGAAAAGAATAAGAGTATTATAGGCTTAAGTTACGAGCAATTTGTAAAAGCAATGGTGTTATCGCAAGGTGAGTTTAGCAAATTGTTGCAAGCCCCGCGTAATGAACGCAATAAATTACTTGAAGATATTACCGGTGCGCGGTCTTATAGAAATATAGGGCGTGCTGTGTATTTACGTTATAAAACGGTAGAAAAAGAAATAGACTTAAAAGAAGTTGGTTTAGAGGGAATTCAAACTTTACCTGAAGAAATTGTTGAAGAGAAACAAGGTGTATTAGCAAATTTAAATAAAGTTAAACCTCAAACTGAATCGCGGTACAACACGGCTTTAGAAAAAATTAAAACACGTGAAGCTCGTGAGCTAAAAGAAAAGGAAAAGAAAGAAATTGAGCTCGAAGCGCTTAAACTAAAAGAAGATTTTAAAGTTTTTATTCCTTATAAGTCGGAATTAGAAAAACACGAAAAACTTTCAAAATACGCTGAAAATATTCGAGATTTTGAGATAGTAAAAAAGGAGGTAGATTCATTAAATAATCAAATTAACAAATTAAAAAAGTCTAAGGATGATTCGATTTCTCAACAAAAAAAATATTTGCAAACAATCTCTGAATTAATAAAAGAGCCTGTTTCAATTGCGAATGCTAATGAAAAACTTGAAACGTTTAGAGATAAAATAAGCACTTTAGAAGCCAATGAAGAAAATAAAAAAAGAGAGGCAACCCTTTATCAAAAACAGCTTAATAGTTATGTAGAAGACATTAATAATTTAGGCTATATGCTCACAAAAGCTCTCGAAATTAATGATTTTTCAAACCAAATTAACACCTTACAGCGCACTGTTGAAAATACACGGCAACAAGCTGGTGTGCACTCTTTAGAAGCTTTAAATAAAGAATTGATAAATAAACGTGCGGCCCATGAAAAAGCTGGCGAATTGCTTATTAAAAAAGAACAATACTTAAAGGTTACAACCAATCTTCAAAAACATAACAATAAACTTAAAACAACTAAAGCCAGCCTAACTGCCGATTCGAAGAAAGCAAAATCACTGGAAGATGATATATTAAAGCTTAAGAAAGAAATTGAAGCATTAAACAAAAAATTAGAACAGCAACGCAAACATCAAAATTTAGAGGCTTATCGTCAACAATTAATAGACGACGAACCTTGTCCGCTTTGTGGTTCAACACATCATCCTTATGCTTTTGACGAACCGTATTTTGATGCGAACGAAGCCTTATTAAACGAGAAAAAAGATGCGTTTAAATCTAAGTCTGATTATGTGGTCTCTCTAGTTGAAAAAAGAAAATTTCAGCAAAAAGAAATAGAAGAAATTGAAAAAAGAATAAATGCCGATAGTTTAGAGGCAGCGCAACTTTTGGAAGCGCTTCAAAACTTAAATAAAATTTTGCTATGGAATTTGAATGCCGATTTAAATCTTTTAAAAGATAAACGAGTTGAGTTATCTCAAAAAATAGAGAATTTAGAAAAATCAAAACGAGCGTTTGAGGCTACTGCAATTTTAAAGAATTTAAAAAAGAGTTTAGAGGCTTGGGAACAAAGCGAAACACAATATTCAACTTATAAAAAACAACGCACTGCGCTCTATGATGGAAACAACATAAATGAATTGGTGAGTAGGCTTTCTACACAATTAACGCAGGCTGTTTCGGCAATTAAAGCGAATGAAGCGCAATCGCAGGAGTATTTTGAAAACTTAAATATTTCTTCAACTGCATTATCTAAGCATAAAAACACAATAACAAATATTGTTAACAAGGAAAATTTAGAAAATTTTGAAGCTTTAAAAGCTGCTATACTTCCAGAGCAACGTGCAAGCAAAATTCGAAATCGAGAAAGCGAATTAAAAGAAAAAGAGACGCGAATTTCAGAAAAGAAAAGTTCAATTGAAAAAACGCTTTTAGAATTATTAAAAAATGATGATTCCAATTTAAGCAAAGCGCAATTAACCGATAATTTCAACAAAATTAAAGTTGAAAAAGACGAATTGTTAACTAATATTGGAAAAATTTCACAGCAGTTAGAAGACGATAAAAAAGCTAAAAAACGGCAACAACAAGTTTTAAACAAATTAAAAGATTTGCGGAAGGATTTGGCGCTATGGAAAACAATGAACGATTTAATTGGCGATGCTACTGGCAATAAATTTTCAAACTTTGTGCAGGATTTAACCTTGGAACAATTAATAGGCTTTGCAAACAAGCGTTTGTTAGAATTTAGTGATAGGTATTTATTAGACATTCCCACAGCCAAAGAAGCTGATAAAAGTGATACCCTTAAAATATTTGATAAGTATATGGGGAATGCACGACGATCGGTAAAAACGCTTTCTGGTGGCGAGACTTTCTTGTTGAGTTTAGCCATGGCCTTTGCCTTGTCTGATATTGCTGCCAAAAATGTAAAAATTGAGTCTTTATTTATCGACGAGGGCTTTGGCACACTAGACCCAGAAACCTTAGATCAAGCAATTAATATACTTGAAAAAATGCAAAATGAGAGCGATAAATCGGTAGGTGTAATTTCGCACGTAAGTGCTTTAAAAGAACGAATTACTACCCAAATAAAGTTGGATAAAGGTAGTTTGGGATATTCTACGTTAGCGGTTGAGCAGTAGTAAATAGTAAATTGTTTTATTTGAAGTTAGATACAACCAATTTATTAAGGCGCGTTTTAAAATTTATAATGAATAAATTCTTCGTCCAAACTCGGCAGAACAAATGGATGCCTGGGTTGAATGGTTTTTGATATAAAAAAATAAATAATAACTAAATAGTCATGCGTGCTGTATATTTGAAGAATGCGCTGCACATTATGTAATACCGAGTTGACAATTAAAAAAGATGATTTTTATTTTAACTGCATTAATTGTGGCGGAGTTTTAAAAAATAACAAGTATTATTTAAGTAAAGATCAAGAAAAGGAGCGTTATAAAGAACATAACAATGATGTTACAGACGAGGGTTATATAAACTTTACAGCTCCAATTACAACTGCAATATTAAAAAAACAATCTCCCCTGCATTTGGGGTTGGACTACGGTTCTGGAACAGGCCCAGTTATTTCCTCCCAGCTTATAGACAAAGGCTATAAAGTAAAATTATTCGACCCTTTTTTTAAAAACACACAAGACTATCTTAATTATAAGTACGACTATATTTTTAGTTGTGAAGTCTTTGAACATTTCTTTAACCCAAAAAAAGAAATTGAAAAACTAATACAACTTTTAAAACCCAATGGGCACTTGTATATTATGACGCATCTCTATTCTGAAAATATAGACTTTTCTAACTGGTATTACCGAAATGACCCCACGCACGTATTTATTTATACCCGAAAGACCATAGATTTTATTGTAAAAACTTATAACCTAAACCTCGAAATGCTCGAAAACAGGTTAATTGTTCTAAGAAAAAATTAGCCGTAAAATTTTGAAGATAAATTGTTTATGGTGAAAATTTGCTAAGTTGTCTATTTATGTTGCTATCTTAGTAGTAGCAAAATTTCTTTTAAACCATGGTACAGTAAACTTAAGAAAACGAAACAGTTATCTTTAAAGATTTACTGATGAAATATTATAACCGTTATGAAAATAGCCAACAAAAACCTCTTTTTAATTTTTCTAATTACCACAGCAATTGTGCTTGTGCCTTGGATTGCAATGCAATTTACAACGGAGGTAAATTGGGCATTTACCGACTTTCTCGTTGCATTTATACTAATATTCGGCACCGGAGTAATCATAAATTTAACACTGCGAAAAATAAAGAACCCCAAACTGCGAATTTTATTAGTTTCATTAGTCGTATTTCTTCTCTTTTTGCTGTGGGCAGAGCTGGCGGTGGGAGTTTTTAATTCGCCAATAGCTGGGAACTAAACTCTTTTATGACAACATATTTAACCTTTCAACTCACACAAACTTTTAAATTAAAAATCTTTTAAATGAAATCATCACCATGGCATTTGTTTTATAAAGATTCAAATTATTTTAAAAACCCAGCGAGTGCCAAACAATTATTAAATAAAAATGATATTTCAAGTTTAAAACTACTGTTAATCGAGGTTTTAAATCGTTTTTTCGAAAAAAAAGAAGAGCTGCACATTGGCTTAAAAGTTTATGTAAATAATAACTTACGAAACGACAAAATTCAACAAATGGCTGCCCACCCTCCTAAACCTGGAGAATCACTTGAAACCTGGGCTAAACAAATTTTTGGATCTGAAAAATTTGGTATCGTTTTAATAGGTTTAGAACAGTATAGCAATAATTTTTCAGAAAAAATTGCAGCAATTATACGCCCTTTAATAGCCACTGCTGGACTCCCATTAAATGGTTTATCTTTTTTGTTTTTTATGGGAAACTATGGGTTTACACCTTTTGGAATTCACAAAGAGGCAACTGGTGAAGATGGAATACTACTTCATTTAGGACCCGAAGATAAGGAATTTTACACCTGGGACGATCCTCAATATAATGCAATAAAACACAATTCAAAAGTTTTTCACGATATACACAAAATGCTTCCGCAAGCAAAATTGTATTATTTAAAACCGGGCGATGCCATGTTTATTCCACATTACGTTTATCACGTAGCCAACACAGCAAAATTTTCTGTAAGCATTGTACTGGATTATATAAACCCGCCAAAAGATTATTTTGAAAATGACTTGTTGAAACTTGCAGCCGAAGCGCAAATAGAGCTTACCAACACCTATATGAAACCAATTAGTTTAAATGCTTCTTTAAATGAAATTACAAATATTATTGAGATCGATGGTTTAAAAAAGAAATTAGAAATTACTTTACAGCGTAAGTTAATGTGTTTACGAAGCAACGGAGGGATAGGTAAGAAATCTAATAAAGGCACTGTCGCTTTGCCGCATACAGAAAGTTTTGCAGTAATTGGTAAAAGTGTTTTTCCAATACTGTGGAAAGTATTATCTTCTGAAAAAGCTTTAGTTTTTGCACGCGGACACCAAATTACTATAGCAAATAATCCGGGCGTTGCACCTTTATTAGCTCGATTAAACAAGGGCGAGACTCTAACTCTTTCTGATGTAAAAGAAATTTTAGAACCTAAGTGGGACTTAATCGCAATTTCAAGTTTTTTACAAGAACTATTAATGACTGACGCTGTTGAAGTTAGCGATAATTAAATAAAACTTCATAAATTTTTCCTAAAGAATAAATATAGCTTTCAATAATTGTCTTAGCTTTGCACCTATATTATGAAACAAGTTCGCTCAAATATTATGCATAAATGGCACGGAAATTCTTCCGGGGTATAGGGCGATTGTATTTTATAATATAAAAAAGCGTTCCTCCCCAAAGAGGAACGCTTTTTTTGTTTAACAAAAATTAAAACTATGAATATTTCATCAAATTTTAAGCTAATTAAACGCCATATGTGGCGCCATATTAACATGCATACGCTCATGCTTCAAAGTGAATGATAAAAACTATATAAAAACGTTTAAAAATCCCTCTGACAAGCAATTATCAAAGGGATTTTTTTATACAAAAAACAATGAAAAGATTTACAACAATTAGAGTAACCAAGCAAACTTTACTTGAAGAATTAAAAAGCTATACCTATGTTTTATTAGGTTCATTAATGCTATCTGTGGCATATTCGCTTCTTATTATACCGCACAATATAGTGCCCGGCGGTATTTTAGGACTTAGTATTGTCATTAAACATATTTCAGGTTTATCTGTAGGGTGGGTAGCGTTAGTAATTAATATTCCGTTGTTACTTTGGGGTACAAAGGTTTTAGGTTTTAAAACAGGCCTAAAAACGCTCTTTTCTATGATTTTGGTATCGTTTTATATAGATTTAATTTCATCGTTTACGAGCGGTCGAATTTTTATTAACGACGTATTAATGTCGGCTGTATTTGGAGGAATCATCGTCGGGATTTCAGTAACAATTGTTATGAATGCAGGCGCCACTACAGGCGGTAATGATATTTTGGTTAGAATTCTTTCAACTAAAATACGCTTGCCGTACAACCAATTAATTTTAATTGTAGACGGATTGGTTATATTGTTGGGAACTGTTGTGTTTAAAGATTTTACTATGGCTGCTTATAGTGTAGTTGCTATTGTAGCCATTAGTAAAACAATTGAATATTTTATGAAAAAATCGATTCGGAATACAACTATTTTAGTCTTTTCGTCGAAAAATCAATTAATTCAAGAAGAAATATTACTTAATACCCACAGCACCAATGGGATATTAAAGTTTGTTCACCACGACAGTAATGATAAAATGACACTTGTGACAAAAAATAATAAAAAGCTGGAAGTAGTAAAAAATATAATTTACAAAGTAGACCCCGATGCAAATATTACGGTATTAGAGTCTAATAGCTATTTAACTTCAGCTTAAATTGTGCAGGGTTTTAGTTTTGAGGAACAATTGAGAATATATTTAAAATGGATGGCGCATTACTTAAGCCATCCATTTTGATTTGCACCTTTACTATAAAAATATTCAAAAATCGCCAATGCAATTACTATTAATGGCATAATAACCGATTGTGCACCCATAACGGCAACCGTATCCATAATAAAAATCCAATATAATTGTACAATTAGCACAGCTATTAGGGAGATACCAAATAAACCTACTGCAATCTTTTTGCGTATAAGCAGTGCAATACTGGCAAGGAGACCAGTAAAAACAGCAATAGCATAAACAATCATATTCCACGAAGGAGCAGAATTTATTAACTCTAAATGTTCTGGTGGCAAGGCCGCTCTCATTTCATCGGTCATTAAAAAGTATTCCGAAACCCAAAAGAAAACGCCCATTAAATTCCATAGAAGGGCTAAAACGGCTATTATCCAAAAAGCTGTATTTGGTTTTGTAGTTGATTTCATAATTGATGGGTTAATGGTTAATGCTATAAATATAGTTAAAATTATACTGTATTAAATGTTCCATTATAAATTATGAAGTGATAAACTAATTAAAAATACAGCCACTTATGCATAAAAAAAGAGCCTTCAAATTGAAGGCTCTTTTAAAATAATTTTTGAATTGTATTTTTATTTTAGTCTGAAAGTTACTCTTCTCATAAGTTGTCTAGCTGGTGAAGAATCCTTGTCTACAGCGTCATCTTCGCCACCGCCGCGGTATTCTAATCTGCTTTCAGCAATACCTGCTGCAACTAAAATATCATAAACGCGTTTCGCTCTCTTTTCAGATAGTTGTTGGTTGTACGCTGGATCGCCAATTTCATCTGCAAAACCAACAAGTTCGGCATTTGCAGAAGGGTGATCTTTCATATATTTCATTAAATAATTGATAGCTTCTAAAGAGTAAGTTTCTGGTGTAGTGCTGTTAAATCTAAAGTATACATTTACATATCCTTTGTTTAATAATTCAGCAATGCTACCGTCACCACCTTGCGTTACTTCACCTTTTTTAGTGTAGCGACTATCTAAAGGACCTTCTAATTCGTCTGGTATACCGTTTTCATTTTTATCTACAGCAATACCTTTAGTGTTTACAGCTACTCCAGATACAGTGTTTGGTTCTCTATCTAAGTAATCTGGCACACCATCTTGGTCTGAGTCGATAAGGTCTGTTTCAATTTTAGAAATTCTTTCTTCATATTCTGAAAGTCGATCCATAAAATCTTCTTCTTGGAAATACCAATCTGCGTGCTTTTCGTGCTTACCAAGATAAAAGGTAAGTCCTGCAGAAAAGTTCACTTTTAAACCGTCAAATCCACGGCTTAAATTAGGCTGTGTTCCATCCCATGTATTGTGTTGACGAATATTGCCAACAACCGATAAATCTGTAGTTAAAGCCACGCGATCGCCTAATTTAATTTGAGGTGTAATACCGGCAACTACATTTAACATGTTATCGTTGTTCTCAAAATCTACTGGTTCTTTTGGGCTAAATTGCGAATACCCTGCACCAGCATGTCCAAGAAGACCGATAGTATTTGTCCAAGTTTCAAATTTTAAAATTGAACCTAAGTTTGCAACCCCTTGTAACGATACACGGTAGTAATTAGACTGAAAAGGTAAGCTACCATCATCTTCTTTTAAAGTGCTGTAACCTAAATCTAATTTAAGACCAAAACGATGGTTAAACATATATCTAGTTCCTAAACTTACTTGTCCAAAACTAGGCGTATCTGTGTAGTATCCGGCAGCAAAAGGTCTTTCTGCTTTGTGCAATCCACCAGCTACCTCGATTGACCATTTGTTATAATCAAAAGATTGTTCTTCTTGCCCAAAAGCAAAAAGGGTGGTGAATATAAAAAGTGGTAAAATAATTTTTTTCATACTATTGATTTTTAATGGTCAGAAATTATAAGAGCAAAGTTAGGCAAAAATCAATGGTTGGCGGCATTTAATTACAAAAGTTTTAACATAAAGGAAACCCGAGAAAGGACTACTGTCCTATCATTGAGCTACTAATAAGCTAAGTTTATCAAAGTACAAAAGGTTGTCTTTTAATCGTTCTTTAACAATATTCATCATCCTTTTGTTTAGTGATGAGGAATTTTGAATATATAATTCGTATTCATCAATAGTAAATTGTCCAATAATAATTCCCTTTAATGAATTTCTAAACTTTATATCTTTATGAATAGCATTTTCAATATAGTCAAGCTTTTTTTCAACACTTAAACTATAAAACACACCTTTGTGTTTATTGATATAGTTTTTAAATGAAGCCAATAAAAGTTTATGTTGTAATAGAACAATTGGACGCAACGTTTTGTTTTGAAAGCTTTCATTAGTGCTAGTATTTTCTGTAATCTTTGCCGAAGGAATAGTGGGGCGTAAACTTAAAAGTAATTTATCTCTTGAATCCATAATACGGTTTTGTTTAAAATTAAAAAGAAAGAACGCTCTTTATACCAATTTAAATTTTAGTTATAAACGTTGTTTTCAACAATGCACCTTAATCTTATTATCTTTGGAAATATTATAAAATTGAAGCATTCAACCCAATTACTAACCTGAAGCAATTAAACACCCAATACAATGAAAGTATTTTCGGCACAACAACTTTACGACGCAGATAAATTAACCGTTAAAAAACAAGAAATTACCGCGGCCGATTTAATGGAGCGGGCAGGAATACAAATTTTTAATTGGTTACATCAACGTTTAAAAGGAGCACCAATTGAAGTAAAAATTTTTTGCGGAATAGGGAACAATGGTGGCGATGGACTAGTGGTGGGGAGGCATTTAATTGAACACGGATATAATGTAACCATATATGTAGTAAACTGCAGCGATAAACGTTCAAAAAACTTTTTAATTAATTACGACCGAATTAAAAACGTTACCAAAAAATGGCCTACTTTATTGCGAAGCGAAGAAGACTTTCCTGAAATTTCGCCAGACGACATTATTATTGACGCCATATTTGGAATTGGTTTAAACCGCTGCCCAGGCGGATGGGTAAAAAAACTAATTCAGTATTTAAATAGCACAAAAGCTTTTAAATTAGCGATTGATATTCCTAGTGGATTATATGCCAATGCCCCATTGGAAGATGAAGAAGCGGTAATAAAAGCTAATCATACACTAACCTTTCAAGCGCCCAAACTAGCTTTTTTTCTGCCAGAAACAGCATTGTATGTAGGAAGCTTTGATACTTTGGAAATAGGTTTAGACCTCGAATTTCTAAAAACCACCGAACCACTTGCACAGCTAATTTCTAAAAGCGAAGCGCAACAATTTTACAAACCGCGCAATAAATTTGATCATAAAGGCACATACGGCCACACTTTAGTCGTTGCAGGAAGTTATGGCAAAACGGGAGCTGCTGTATTGGCCACTCGAGCTGCGTTTAAAATTGGTGCGGGTATGGTAACGGCTTTTATTCCAAAATGTGGGTATACTGTTTTACAAACTGCAGTGCCCGAAGCGATGGTAATTACCGATAAAGAAAATGAATTTATTAGTAAGGTTGAAGTAGAATTTAATCCTTCGGCAGTTGCAGTAGGTATGGGGATTGGTAAAGAAAAAGCTACTAAAAATGCTTTAAAAAGTCTATTTCAGAATAACAATTCACCACTCGTAATTGACGCCGATGCTATTAATTTAATTTCAGAGAATAAAGACTTGTTAGCGGTACTGCCAAAAAACGCTGTACTAACACCTCATCCTGGTGAGTTAAAACGACTGGTAGGGAAGTGGAAAAACGATTATGAAAAACTCGAAAAAGTGAAGGCGTTTTCAAAAAAACACAATGTTATCGTTGTTGTAAAGGGAGCGTATACTATTGCTGTATTAGGCGATAAATTTTATATAAACACCACGAGTAATCCTGGAATGGGTACGGCTGGCAGTGGCGATGCTCTAAGTGGTGTGCTGGCGGGGTTGCTCTCGCAAGGGTACGACCCGCTTTTAGCCTCGGTATTTGGAATGTATTTACACGGAAAAGCTGGTGATATTGCAGCCAATAAGTTAGGTTTTGAATCTGTTATGGCTGGTGATATAATCGATAATCTTTCGGAAGCTTACCGCGATTTATTTGTTAGAGAACAAACAAACGAACAAGAAAAACCATCTAAATAAAAAAAGCCACGAATTAATTTTCGTGGCTTTTTTGAGATTTTATTTCAGAATTACAACAAATTATCCACCATTTTTCTCAATTTTGGATCTGATGGTCTAGGAGCGTCTGCTGCTACAATATTGCCGGCCGGATCTACCAAAATAAAACGTGGTATACCCAAAATAGCATAATCTGTAACAAATTTTGAATTCCAGTTATTATCTGCAATAAGCTGAATACCACCTAAGTTTTTATCGTCAACCATTTTTTTCCACTTGTCGTAATTTTTAGGTTCGTCTATAGAAATACTTACAACTTGAATGTTTTTATCTTTATAATCTTCTTCAAACTTTTTAAGTGACGGTATTTCGCGAATACACGGTCCGCACCAAGTAGCCCAAACATCTATATAAACATATTTGCCTTGTAAACTTTCTAGTGAAGTAGTTCCACCTTTGTGAATTTCATAATTAAACGTTGGCGAAGGTTTCCCTTTTACCAAAGATTGTAATTTATTATAACGCTCTGTAAGTTTTGCAAGATTATCGGGATTAGGGTTGCTGTTTTTGTAAATGTTATAGGCCTCATCCAAAGTTTCATCGGGTTTAAGTCCAAATTGCAAATAAGAACTCATAATCTTGTCTTTTGCATACCCGTCGGGTAAATGTGCATCAACTTTCTTTAAAAACACCACGTTTTCGGTACCTTCGGCGTAGGTGGTATCTTCACTAACCAAACGATTAAAATATGCGTCTAACAAGCTTTGATACGAGGTTGAATTACGATAAGCGATAGTGTCTTTATAATTAATTTCTTTTAATTCATCGTAAAAGTTTTCGGAAACTTTATAGTTTGTTTTTCCTGTGTAATAATTGTGTGCATTTTGATAATTTTCAATTAATACGGCACGAGCAAATTTGTCTTCAGTATCGAGTTGTTTTTTAAAATTACTATTCGAAATATTTTGAGTTTTGTATAAACTATCGATGCTATTTTGATTTTCGGCAATCGAATTTTTAAACTTTTCTTCATTTAAAACAAACAGCTCTTTGTAGTTTAAATTCTGCTCATTCCAAAGGTATTTTGATGCCAAAAAGTTATTTTCTTTGGCCAAATCGCCACTGTAGTTTAGCGTTTCGTCAAATTGAGTGGCATCTAAGGTGAGGTTTAAATTTTTACCTTTTTCTAAATAAATACCTGTGCGTTCTCTGCCCACGTACAACTCGTAAAACCCATCTTGGGGGATATTTAGGGTATCCTTAAAGGTGCCTTGAGCATCAATTGGGGTTCGCTTTTCAAAACCGTTACCGCGAACAAAAACTGTTTCTCCTACATTATTATCCACGGCACCGCTAATTATTGTATGCTGTGGTTTTTCCTCTTGGTTACAGGCGAAAGCAAATATTACTACTAATAATAAGCTTAATTTTTTCATTTAAATTTATTTTAAGTTAAAGTGTAAAATTACGTATAGAATTAAGATTTATAAATAGCTAACTAAACTTTATTTTTCACATTTTAAAATATCCGTGTTTTTGAAAGTTAATATTAAGGAATAGCAATTAAAAAACAGTATTTTTGCGGAAAGACACCTACTGTATTATGACAACACATTATATAAGTTCAGAAATCCTAGATCTGTCTATTATAAAAGACATCTTAGATAATCACACCAAATTAGCTCTTTCTGAAGAAGCACAACTAAACATAAAGAAATCACGAGACTATTTAAAAAATAAAATTGCGAATAACGACACACCCATTTATGGCATAAATACTGGTTTTGGTTCGTTGTGTAACGTAAAAATTACAGCCGATAATTTGTCGCAATTACAAGAAAACCTTGTGATGTCTCACGCTTGTGGTACGGGCGAATTTGTACCAAAGCCCATCATTAAAATAATGCTATTGTTAAAGATACAATCACTTAGCTATGGTTATAGTGGGGTACAACTAGAAACAGTAGAACGGTTAATCGATTTTTTTAACAACGATGTTTTACCGGTTGTTTATACCCAAGGTAGTTTGGGTGCATCGGGCGATTTGGCGCCATTAGCGCATTTGTCTCTTCCGCTTTTAGGAAAAGGTGAAGTATATTATGGCGGAGAGCGAATTAAGGCTAGTAAGGTTTTAAATAAGTTTAATTGGAAACCAATAACGCTTAAAGCTAAGGAAGGTCTTGCACTGCTCAACGGAACACAGTTTATGAGTGCTTACGGCGTTTATAGCCTATTGAAGAGTTATAAACTTTCTTACTTGGCCGATTTAATAGGTGCTGTATCCATAGATGCGTTTGACTGTAATATGAGCCCGTATAATGCGCTGGTGCATTTGGTGCGACCTCATAGAGGACAAGTAAAAACCGCCGAGCGTATTTTAGAATTTTTAGAAAATAGCGAATTGGGGCAGTCTGAAAAAAAGAATGTCCAAGATCCATACTCATTCCGTTGTATTCCGCAGGTACACGGAGCCACAAAAGATACCATTCACTTTGTACATAAAACTTTTAAAACTGAAATAAATTCGGTTACAGACAATCCCAATGTGTTTGTAAAGGAAGATCAAATAATTTCAGGTGGAAATTTCCACGGGCAACCTTTGGCACTTGCCTTAGATTATTTAAGTATTGCAATGGCCGAGTTGGGAAATATTTCAGAAAGGCGCACGTATCAATTGGTTTCAGGTTTACGAAACCTGCCCGCATTTTTAGTTGACAACCCAGGATTAAACAGTGGATTTATGATTCCGCAGTATACAGCGGCAAGTATTGTTAGCCAAAACAAACAATTGGCAACCCCTGCGGCAGTAGATTCTATAGTTTCGTCAAATGGACAAGAAGACCACGTAAGTATGGGGGCTAACGGAGCTACTAAGTGTTTGCGAATTATTGAAAATATTGAAACAATATTGGCCATTGAGTTGATGAATGCTTCGCAAGCTTTAAAGTTTAGAGCGGCTAAAAAGTCTTCACCGTTTGTTGAATCATTCTTAAAACCGTATCGTTCGGTGGTTCCTTTTGTGGAAAATGATAGATTATTAGCAGACGATATTCACGCGAGTATTGCCTACCTACAATCACTAGATATAGATTCTGAAATTCTGTTTAACTAATACTATGTTATGACCAACTTATTTAAAATACTTATAATTTTTACTGCATTACCCATGTTGGCACAAGATTATAAACCTGTTTTAGATAATAAGAATGAATGGCATTTTACAAACTGTAATTTTGGGTGCATTACCGATGTTTATTATACAGATGGCGATACTTTAGTAAATGGAAAGACCTATAAAATACTCGATGGGTATCACTATATTTCACGATCTTTTTTGTTGCGAGAAGAAGTAGCCGAAAAAAAATTATATTTTTTAAGAATTCGTCCGAGCGGCGGTTTGGATGAATATTTGTTATACGATTTTAATCTTCAAGTTGGCGATTCTATCGATATGAAGAATCCAATTACGCCTTTTCCGCAAGATGGTGGGTATTTTAGGTTAGACTCCATTGTACCGCGACCATTAATTGATGGAAATAATTACGACCACTTTTACTTTTCACCTTCACAATCTAATACTAGTAGTACGCATAATGCAGTTTGGATTGAAGGGGCCGGGTCGCTGTCCCTCATTAATGCTCCCGGGGGAAACCCAGACATTAATGGAGTAGGGGCGCTAAGTTGTATGTTTAAAAATAGAGATTTGTATTATTCAAATTTAGACTCTATTTCGGGTTGCAACCCAATTTATATGAATGTAAAGCAGAATAATTTAGAAGGTGTTACAATTACAAAAACACCAAATTCCGAATTATTTTTATTACACAATACGCAGTTTGTTTCCGAAATTTCAATATTTACTTTAACTGGTAAAAGATTGAAAAATATTCGCCATAATTTTGATGAAAATCGTGCTATAAATTTTGAAACTTATAGTGAAGGCGTTTATTTAATTCTTGTAAAAGGAATAGATGGTGCGGCAAAAACATTTAAGGTAATAAAATAAATAGATTATTTCTTATTAGAAATAATTTCTTCAACCCAGTTTTTAGCAGATTCAATTTCGGTAAAATGTTTAAAAGGTACTTTTATAAATCTTTTCTCAATTTCTACATTTGAAAGCTTTAAGCCCGAGGAAGAAACAATAGCAAAAGCTGCGAGGTTGCTAATTTCTGAAGTACCTACATAAACCAACGGATTTACAGCATAACTATTAATGCGGTGGGTAATGTAGCCAAAAGGTCGATCTTCGAAGTATTCTAAAGCAAGTTGTCGTAAATAGGTATTGTGTTCTGGTGTTACTGTAATACCTTCATCCATTATTGCCACCAAATAATGCTGGTATATTTGGGCTTCGCCAAACGATAATCGAAGTTTTTTAATCATTCAGTAAAAATTGTACTACTTCAAAAACTAAGTAAAAAAAAGAGGTTGTTTTTAGGAACAACCCCTTTTTTAACAAATTAAAGTTAAGAAAAAAAAATTATGATTCGGTAGTTTTTTTCTGTTTTTTAATCTTAATAGTTAACTCGTTAGCTTTTTCGTCAAGATCCATCAAAATAGTATCTCCTTCATGTAGAGTACTATTTATAATTTCTTCGGCTAAGGCATCTTCGATATATTTTTGAATTGCTCGGTTTAACGGACGCGCACCATATTGCTTATCAAATCCTTTATCGGCAATAAAATCTTTTGCTTTATCGGTTAATTTCAATGTATAACCTAAATCTGAAATACGTGCAAAAAGTTTTACCAATTCAATATCAATAATTTTATGGATATCTTCTCTTTCCAGCGCATTAAACACAATAACATCGTCTATTCGGTTTAAGAATTCGGGAGCAAATGTTTTCTTTAAAGCATTTTCAATCACACTTTTTGTATGTGCTTGTTCTTGGCTTTTCTTTGCTGCTGTACCAAACCCAACCCCTTGACCAAAGTCTTTAATTTGTCGTGCTCCAACGTTTGAAGTCATGATAATTATGGTGTTTCTAAAATCAATTTTTCTACCAAGGCTATCTGTTAAATAACCATCGTCCAACACTTGCAGCAACATATTAAACACATCTGGATGTGCTTTTTCTATTTCGTCTAACAATAAAACGGCATAAGGCTTTCGTCTAATCTTTTCGGTAAGTTGGCCTCCCTCTTCGTAACCCACATATCCTGGAGGTGCTCCTACCAAACGAGAGATAGAGAATTTTTCCATATACTCGCTCATGTCTATTCTAACAAGTGCGTTATCTGAATCAAACAACTCGCGTGCTAAAACTTTTGCCAGTTGTGTTTTCCCTACACCAGTTTGTCCTAAAAATATAAACGAACCAATGGGTTTATTAGGGTCTTTTAATCCTGCGCGATTACGTTGAATTGCTTTTACAACTTTAGCAACAGCTTCGTCTTGCCCTATTACTTTTCCTTTAATACGGTCGGGTAGGGCAGCTAGTTTTGTGCTTTCTGTTTGTGCAATTCTACTTACAGGTACACCGGTCATCATTGAAATTACTTCGGCAACATTTTCTTCAGAAACGGTTTCTTTATGTAATTTAGACTCTTCTTCCCATTGTTCCTGTTGCACGGCTAATTCTTTTTCGAGATTTTTTTCATCGTCTCTTAACTTCGCCGCTTCTTCGTATTTTTGTTTTTTAACAACAGTATTTTTCAATTCGCGAACCTCTTCTAGTTGCTTTTCAATTTTTAGAATTTTTTCGGGTACGTGAATATTAGTTATATGTACTCTCGAACCAGCCTCGTCCAGAGCATCAATTGCTTTGTCTGGTAAAAACCGTTCGGTCATATATCTATTTGTTAATTTAACACAAGCATCGATAGCCTCATCGGTATATAAAACATTGTGGTGTGTTTCGTACTTGTCTTTAATATTTTTAAGGATTTCAATTGTTTCTTCAACCGTAGTAGGTTCTACAAGTACTTTTTGAAATCTTCTTTCAAGGGCACCATCTTTTTCAATATATTGACGATACTCATCCAAAGTTGTTGCACCTATGCATTGAATTTCGCCTCGCGCGAGTGCTGGTTTAAACATATTTGAAGCATCTAAAGAGCCAGTTGCTCCCCCTGCGCCCACAATGGTGTGAATTTCATCAATAAATAAAATAATATCATCGTTTTTTTCCAGCTCGTTCATAACAGCTTTCATACGCTCTTCAAACTGGCCTCGGTATTTAGTTCCGGCAACAAGGCTGGCTAAATCTAAGGTTACAACTCTTTTGTCATAAAGAATTCGGGATACTTTACGTTGTATAATACGTAATGCTAATCCTTCGGCAATAGCCGATTTACCTACTCCTGGTTCGCCAATGAGTAAGGGATTGTTCTTTTTTCTCCGACTTAAAACTTGTGATACGCGTTGTATTTCGTTTTCGCGACCTACCACAGGGTCTAGCTTGCCTTCATCGGCCATGGCTGTAAGATCCCTCCCAAAATTATCTAAAACAGGCGTCTTAGATTTTTTATTGGCTTTGGACGCACCACCTGTAAAAAGGTTTTCTTTTCCGGCGTCATCTGCAGTTGCATCTTCATCATTTGGAAAAGACTCGGCGCTTGGTGTGTCTATATATTCATCATCATTGGTAATCATGAGCTTAAATTGATCCTTTACAACATCGTAATCAACCTTCATTCTGTTTAGCAATTTGGTTGTTGGGTCGTTCTCATTTCTAAGAATACACAATAACAAATGTGCTGTATTTATAGAGTTACTTTGAAAAAGTTTAGCTTCTAAAAATGTAGTTTTTAAAGCCCTTTCGGCTTGACGCGTAAGGTGAAGATTTTTTTTATCGTTGGTATTTGTAATAACGCCAGGATTAGCCGGGCTTAAAATTTCAACTTTTTTACGTAAATGATTTAAATCTACTGTAAGTGCATTTAAAATAGTAACGGCTTTACCATTGCCATCTCTTAAAAGACCGAGCATTAAATGTTCGGTGCCTATAAAATCGTGACCTAAACGCAAAGCTTCTTCTTTACTGTAGGCTATTACATCTTTTACTCTCGGGGAAAAATTATCATCCATATTTTATATCCTCTTCTACTGTTTGGTACTAAATTAACCAAAATAGGACAAAAACTGTTCCTATTTAAAATCATTTTAGTAAAAGGACAAAATATATGCAATAATTCAAAACAAAATACACCATACTTATTAACTATTTTGGGCTGTAAATTTGTTAATAAATTCGTGAATAACCGTTGGTAAAAACCCCTATTAAACCTACGGAATTGTGTATCTTGCTCCATTAGTTTAACAACGATAATTAAACCTATTTTTTATGGCTGATGGTGATAAAATAATCCCTATAAACATTGAAGATGAAATGAAATCTGCCTACATCGATTACTCGATGTCGGTCATAGTGTCACGTGCACTGCCAGATGTTCGCGATGGAATGAAACCGGTTCACCGAAGAGTACTCTTTGGAATGCACGAATTGGGAATTCGAGCAACTGGAGCACATAAAAAATCTGCAAGAATTGTGGGTGAGGTATTGGGTAAATACCACCCGCATGGCGATACTTCGGTGTATGATGCAATGGTGCGTATGGCGCAAGAATGGAGTTTGCGCTATTTGTTAGTAGATGGACAAGGTAACTTTGGGTCTGTAGACGGCGATAGTCCTGCAGCCATGCGTTATACTGAAGCAAGAATGCAAAAGATTTCGGAAGAAATGCTAGCCGATATCGATAAAGAAACTGTAGACCACCAATTAAATTTTGATGATACTTTAAAAGAACCTACGGTGCTGCCTACACGCGTGCCCGGTTTATTAATAAATGGTGCCAGTGGTATTGCTGTAGGTATGGCTACAAACATGCCTCCGCATAACCTTACCGAAGTTGTAGACGGAACAATTGCCTATATAGACAATAACGATATCGATATTGACGGGTTAATGCAGCACATTAAAGCGCCCGATTTTCCTACCGGAGGCATAATTTACGGTTATGATGGGGTTCGCGAAGCTTTCCACAGCGGTCGTGGTCGCGTGGTTGTAAGAGCCAAAGCGACTTTTGAAGAAATAAACGGTAGAGAATGTATTGTAGTTTCTGAAATTCCATACCAAGTTAACAAGGCGGAAATGATTAAGAAAACCGCCGATATGGTTAACGAAAAGAAAATTGAAGGCATTGCCAATATTCGCGATGAAAGTGATAGAAAAGGTATGCGTATTGTTTATATTTTAAAGCGCGATGCCATCCCTAATATTGTTTTAAATACTTTATATAAATATACGGCACTGCAATCTAGCTTTAGCGTTAACAATATTGCGTTGGTAAATGGACGCCCGCAATTGTTAAATTTAAAAGAGCTTATTCACTATTTTGTTGAGCACCGTCATGAAGTAGTGGTTCGTCGTACCGAATATTTACTTCGTAAGGCCGAAGAACGCGCGCATATTTTAGAAGGTTTAATTATTGCTTCAGATAATATAGATGAGGTAATAAAATTAATTAGAGCTTCTTCAAATGCAGACGAAGCCAGAGAAAAGTTAATTGAGACCTTTGGATTAACCGAAATTCAAGCCAAGGCAATTGTTGAAATGCGCCTAAGACAATTAACAGGACTAGAGCAAGACAAACTGCGCAGCGAGTATGAAGAGTTAATGAAAACTATTGAAGATTATCGCGAAATTCTTGCTAATAAAGAGCGCAGAATGCAAATCATTAAAGAAGAGTTAGAAGAAATTCGAGCTAAATACGGTGATGAGCGCAGATCTACAATTGAATATGCCGGGGGCGATGTAAGCATCACAGATTTAATTCCAGACGAGCAAGTGGTTTTAACTATTTCGCACGCAGGCTATATTAAGCGTACTTCTTTATCTGAATATAAAACTCAAAATAGAGGAGGGGTTGGGCAAAAAGCTTCGGCCACCAGAAATGAAGATTTCTTAGAGCACTTATTTGTTGGTACCAATCACCAATATATGATTTTCTTTACCCAAAAAGGAAAGTGTTTCTGGATGCGCGTTTTCGAAATTCCTGAAGGTACAAGAACTTCAAAGGGAAGAGCGATTCAAAATTTAATAAATATTGAACACGACGATAAAGTTAAAGCCTTTATCTGTACGCAAGATTTAAAAGATGAAGCGTATATAAACAGCCATTATGTTATTATGGCTACAAAAAAGGGACAAGTTAAAAAAACACCTTTAGAGCAATACTCAAGACCACGTACAAACGGTATTAATGCAATTACCATTCGCGAAGACGATGAGTTGATTGAGGCTAAACTAACCACCGGTAACAGCCAAGTTATGTTAGCCGTTCGCTCTGGAAAGGCCATTAGATTTGAGGAAGAAAAAACCAGATCTATGGGAAGAAATGCTTCGGGAGTTCGCGGAATACGTTTAGGTGATGATAACGATGAGGTTATTGGAATGATAGCTGTAGATAAGGACGATTCAGATATTTTAGTGGTTTCGGAAAATGGTTACGGGAAACGATCTTCAATTGAAGATTATCGAATAACCAACCGCGGCGGAAAAGGTGTAAAAACAATAAACATCACCGAAAAAACTGGCGAATTGGTAGCTATGAAAAGCGTTACAGATGCCGATGATTTAATGATTATCAATAAATCTGGAATTGCAATTAGAATGGCAGTGGCAGACCTTAGAGTAATGGGTAGAGCCACGCAAGGTGTTCGTTTAATTAAAGTTAGAGAAGATGATGCCATTGCTGCAGTTGCCAAGGCTATGAAAGATGAAGAAGAAATTACTGACATAGACGGCGAAATTGTAGAAGAATCTAAGGATGGCACTACTCTTGATAGTAACGAACCTCAAACCGAAAATAACGAATAAATAGTAACACATGAAAAAACGAATTTTAATAACAGGACTTGCCTTTGTTTCTGCTATTTCATTTGGACAAAAAAAAGAAATTAAAAAAGCCGAAAGAGCTCTAAAGTCTAATGATTATAGCGAAGCACTTTCGTATTTAAGCGAGGCAGAGCCTATGCTAAGTGCCGCAGATAATGAAATGAAAGCTCAGTTTTATGCTGCAAGAGGAAAGGCAATTTTGGCTACAGCAGGTTCAGATTTTAATAAATTGAAAAAAGCTGCCAATGCGTTTAGCGAGGCAATTTCATTAAATCCTTCAATTGAAAATCAATTGTACGATCAATTGCAAAACCTAAGAGCTTCTTTGGTAAATGGTGCAATTAAAGATCAAAAAGCTGAAAACTTTAAATTAGCTTCCGATAAGTTGTACGCAAGCTACATGGTAACTAAAAAAGATACTTCCGATTTGTATTTTGCTGCAGGAAATGCTGTAAATGGAAAAGATTACGACGCTGCACTTAAGTATTACCAAATGCTTTTAGATGTTAATTATTCAGGTGCTACCAAAAGCTTTGTAGCAACAGATAAAGAAACCGGCGAAGTAATTCCTTTTGAAACTGAACAGTCTAGAAATTTAGCTTTAAAAACGGGTCAATACATTAAGCCAGAAATTAAAATTAGCGAATCTCGTAAAGGTGAAATATTACGAAATATGACACTTATTTATATTGAAAGAGGTGAAACTGAAAAAGCTAAAGCACTTATAAAAACGGCTCGAGCCGAAAATCCAGACGATGTTTTCCTTATGAGAGCAGATGCAGATATGAGTTATAAAATGGGCGACCACGAGCGTTACAACCAATTAATGGAACAAATTGTAGCTACAGACCCAAATAACCCAGAGCTTTACTTTAACTTAGGAATTAGCAACGACCAATTAGGTAATAAAGATAAAGCACTACAGTACTACAAAAAAGCCTTAGAATTAAGACCAGATTATGAAGGCGCATTAATTAACGTTGCAGCCGTTAAATTATCTGGAGAAGATGCTATTGTAGAAGAAATGAACAGTTTAGGTACCTCTGCTGCCGACAATAGAAGATACGAAGAGTTAAAGGAAATTCGTAAAAATGCATATCAAGAAGCATTGCCATACCTTGAAAAGGCTCACGAAATTAACCCAACAAACGCAAATGTGTTAACTTACTTAATGAACATCTACAGTCAATTAGCTGAAGATGATAAGTATAAAGCTGCAAAAGCTAAACTTGACGCATTGCAAAATAAGGGATAAAATATTTACCTACATAATAGTAAAAAGCCCTCTAAAAATTTTAGAGGGCTTTTTTTATGTCTTTAATTTAACGGGATTTTTGAAAAATGCAAGCTATTTTAAACAATGCGTTTTATCACCCTTAATTTATGCGTGTGGTTTCGTTCTTCATAATTAAAAATACCACTGTGGTCTAAGCGGTCTATTCTTACTTTTCCGTGAGCGTGAATTATATAATTGTCTTTCATAATAATTCCCACATGTGTAATAACACCTTCGTCATTGTCAAAAAAAGCTAAATCTCCAGGTTCGCTTTCTTCGATAAAACTCAGCGCTTCGCCTTGGGTTGCCTGCATACTTGCATCGCGCAATAGCTTATACCCATTAAGTTTATAAACCATTTGTGTAAATCCGCTGCAATCTATCCCAAAAGGTGTTTTTCCGCCCCATAAATAGGGTGTGTTTAAGTACAGCAGGGCAGTTTCAATTAAAAAATCTTTTGGCTGTGCTTTGGTAACACATTTTCCTTCAAAACGATGATTTAAAAATGATGTAGCCGAAATATTACTACCTAAACAAATTGAAAACAATTGATTGTCGGGGAGGGTTACAAAATCTACCAAATCTGAAGATAACTTAAGGTTTTTCTGTTCAAATTGAGTATAATCAACTTCTGTAATTTTACGGTATTGTTTATTGTCTATCCAGCCTTCATAGCTATCCAAAGCCAATCTAATTCGACTCCATTTTTTACGGGTTTCCAGTACCTTAAAATGTTCTCCGTAAAGTACTTGAGAAACCATTTCGCTAGCATCGGAAGCCTCGGCACGAAGCGGGACAATACTTAAATTACATATACCGTAATCCATTCAGTATAAATTGAAAATTATTACGGTTTACATTCTTTCAATTACCATTGCAGATGCACCTCCGCCACCATTACAAATAGCAGCAGCTCCTATTTTAGCATCGTTTTGTTTTAAAACATTCAATAAAGTAATTAAAATTCTAACGCCACTACATCCCAGCGGATGACCTAAAGAAACAGCGCCACCATTTACATTTACATTACTGTCATCCAATCCTAAAATCTTCATATTTGCCAAACCAACAACCGAAAAAGCTTCGTTAAATTCAAAGTAATCAACGTCTTTAATATCAATTCCTGCTTTTCCAATCGCTTTTGGGAGCGCTTTTGATGGCGCCGTAGTAAACCACTTTGGTTCGTGGGCAGCGTCGGCATAGCTTTTAATGTATGCTAACGGTTGTAATCCTAATTCTTTCGCTTTTACTTCGCTCATTAAAATCATAGCTCCCGCGCCATCGTTAATGGTAGAAGCATTTGCTGCGGTAACTGTTCCATCTTTTGAAAAAGCTGGGCGCAAGCTGGCAATCTTGTCCATTTTTACATTTTTAAACTCTTCGTCTTCTGAAACTACAACGGGTTCGCCACGACGCTGCGGCACTTCTACAGGAACAACTTCATCGTTAAATTTTCCATCTTTCCAAGCTTTAGCAGAGCGCTCATAAGACTTTATTGCAAAAGCGTCTTGATCTTCACGAGAAAACTCGTATTCTGTCGCACAAAGATCGGCGCAGGTACCCATTGCATTATGGTCGTAAGCATCTACCAACCCGTCTTTTTGCATTCCATCTACAAGTGTAGCAGGACCAAATTTGGTACCCTTACGCATATTTACATAATGCGGAATATTACTCATACTTTCCATTCCACCTGCCACGATTACATCGGCGTCGCCAAGGGCTATAGATTGTGCAGCATTCATTACAGCTTTCATTCCAGAAGCACATACTTTATTTACAGTTGTAGCAGGAACAGTATCGGGAATTCCAGCTCCTAATGCAGCTTGACGTGCGGGAGCCTGCCCAACACCAGCCTGTACTACATTGCCCATATACACCTCTTGTACAAGCGTAGGATCTAGATTTATCTTTTCCATAGCCCCTTTTATAGCTGCAGAACCTAATTGGGTTGCAGATAATGAAGAAAGGCTTCCCATAAAACTTCCTATTGGGGTTCTTGCTGCCGATACTATTACTACTTTATTGCTCATTGTTACTGTGTTTAAATTTTAATTAAGGATTGCGAAATTACGTATTTATAACTTAAATATCAATCTTTGCAAGTATTGGTTTTGGGATAACTCGTTCCTAATTTATACCTTTACTATAACTTAAATTTATATGAAGAACCTGCTTTCGTTATTCGCAAAAAACCAGTCCCTTATTTACAAGGTATTTCTTTTTATAACGGCCACGCTACTAGTTATTTACTTTTTGCCAAAGGGAGGGCAATTTAAATACAACTTTCAAAAAGGTAAGCCTTGGCAGTACGAAAACCTCTATGCTCCTTTTAGTTTCACCATTAAAAAAAGCGAAGACACCCTAAAAAAAGAGCGACAACTTATTAGAGAAAACGCCATTCCTTATTTTGAATATTACAGTGAAGTTGAAGCAGAGGTTTTACAAAACTTTAAAAGTGAATTACAAAGCAAATACGTTGATAGTTTATACCAAACGCCTAAAAGCGAATTAGAACAACTGGGTTCGCAGCTTATTTCAGAAATTTATAAAATTGGTTTTACCAATCAAATTCATACTTACGAAAACAATAGATTAATCTATTTAAAAAACGGCAATGAAATTACCGAATATACCTACGGCAAGCTGTTTAAAGAAGAAGAATTAAATAAAAAAGTACGAGAATTTGTTCAGAAACACGATACCAACGATGCACAAGCTTTACTCTACAGCATTTTTAAGAAAATATTTAAACCCAATACCGAATTAAACACCAAATTAACTGAAGCTTCAATCGACGCCCAAATTAAAGGCATTAATCCTAATAGAGGTATTATTGAAAAAGGTGGCCGAATTATTGCCAAAGGCGAAGTGGTAGAGGGCGATAAATTTCAGATTTTAAACTCGTTAAAAGCCGAATTTGACAGCCAAATATGGAGTAAAAACAACTATTTATGGTTACTCGTAGGATACTCAATGTTGGTGTCTTTAGTTTTTTTAATGCTTTTTCTATTCCTAAAAAATTATCGACCCTATATTTATAACAACAATACTAAGGTTACCTTTATATTTTTCAATATTTTTTTGATGGTTTTCTTAACCACTTTGGTGGTTAAAGTACACGCAGATTACGTTTATGTGGTTCCTATTTGTATCCTACCCCTTATTTTAAAAGCCTTTTTTGATCCTCGTGTAGGTCTTTTTGTACATGTGCTTACAATCTTATTACTTGGGTTTATAGTGCCAAATAGTTTTGAGTATATGTTTTTGCAATTTATTGCTGGTATTGTTACCATCCTCACTGTGTCTGAGCTTTATAAAAGAGCCAATTTATTTATTTCGGTAGGGCAAATTACATTAATCTATATTATTGGGTATTTCGCGTTTTTTGTAATTCAGGAAGGGAATGTACAGTCTATTGAGTGGCAAAATTTTCAATATTTTATTTTATGTGGTTTAGCAACACTTTTTGCACACCCACTTATTTATTTTTATGAAAAAATATTCGGTCTGGTTTCAGATGTTTCGCTATTAGAATTGAGCGATACAAACTCTAAACTTTTAAAAGAATTATCGAATAAAGCACCAGGAACATTTCATCATTCCTTAAACGTTGCAAACCTTGCCGAAGCTGCCGCAAACGAGATTGGAGCAAACAGTATGCTTGTAAGGGTAGGAGCGTTATACCACGATATAGGAAAGATGCAAAACCCAACAATGTTTACCGAAAATCAAGCAAACTCAATTAATTCGCACAATGAGTTAGATCCTAAAGAAAGTGCCCAAATAATAATTAATCACGTTATTAAAGGAATAGAAATAGCGCGAAAGAATAACTTGCCAGATAGGGTTATAGACTTTATTAGAACGCATCACGGTACTAGTTTGGTGTATTATTTTTACAATAAGGAAAAAGAACTTCAGGGCAAGGCAAATAAGGAAGATTTTGCGTATCCCGGCCCTATACCTTTTTCAAAAGAAACTGCAATACTAATGATGGCCGATAGCGTAGAAGCAGCAAGTAAAAGCCTAAAAGAGCCATCGTCTACAATTATTAATGAATTTGTTGAACGAATAATTAATAACCAAATGGCGCAAGGACAGTTTTTAAATGCAAATATTACCTTTAAAGAAATAGAAACAATTAAAAAGATATTAAAAAAGAAGCTGAATAATATTTACCATTTACGAGTTGAATACCCCGAATAAATGTTAAGTTTGAAATTTTAACGCTTTGTAATATCTTCATACTTAGGGGTAAAAAAAAATATCAAAAAAAACCGTCATTTTTCTTTGCGTTATATGAGATATAAACTTACATTTGCACTCGCATTTTAGGATGACAAGTTCATAAAAAAATTGGAGAGGTGCCGGAGTGGTAACGGAGCAGATTGCTAATCTGTCGACGGGCAACCGTCGCCAGGGTTCGAGTCCCTGTCTCTCCGCATTGACAAAAAATTAAATATATTTACAGATATTTGGTTTTTAGTTACAAAAGTTAAAGTTTGCAAAAGCTTTTTCGGGGTGTAGCGTAGCCCGGTTATCGCGCCTGCTTTGGGAGCAGGAGGCCGCAGGTTCGAATCCTGCCACCCCGACAAAAACCGGACATAAGTTCGGTTTTTTTGTTTAATGTTGAATGCTTATTTACAATTACTGTTTTTACAGTTTCGTCAACACGTGTAATGTTAGTTTAAAATAAGCAAAATGGTCGCGTAGCTCAGCTGGATAGAGCATCTGCCTTCTAAGCAGACGGTCACAGGTTCGAATCCTGTCGCGATCACTTAAAAATAGCGGGAAACCTATAGACAAAGGTGCTCCCGCTTTTTTTGTATCTATCCCAGCTGTCGCACGCAATTCATGTCTGTAATTGGGTGGTTTATTCCGTAGAGTTTTAAGGTTTTGTGATTGTGGAAGCAGCGTAATTTCTTAAGTGAATTTCGTGCTCTTTTACTCTTTTGAGCACACCACCACTACTTTTTTATTATCAACATTTGTGGTGAAAAACAGATAAACTTCGCCCCCTTCTCCAATTTTCCACTTTTTGCGAATGGTGGCTACACTTTCGGGAAAATTTCGCGTAGTTATATTCGCTTTTGTAAATCGTTCACGTCGCATATCAGATTTAGCATACGGAATAACCTTTTCTATTTTAAAAATCCTTCCGGGAAAATTTACTTTTCTGTCGCTCGTATAAAGGTGGGTGTTTTTATGAAGCTTATCGACTTTTAATTTTTCAGAAATTAAAGAGAAAGCACCACTTTTTAATACCGCCGCGTTGGGTTCAAATAAATAGGTTTGTGGTAGATTATAGCTCGCTTCGGCGGTTTGACCCCATTGAAAGTCAAATTCTTCGGTAGTATCTTTTCTTAAATTTACAGTCTTTATTTTGGGGCAATTGTTTGCCCCCTGTTTAAGAAGCCAGAGTAATTCTTTTACTTCGTTTTCTACGGCTACAATATGTATTTCGAATACGTGTTTTAATTCGTTTAAACCTACTGAAATATCTAGCATTGGCGAGTTTTTTAATAAAAACACCTCACAATTATCTAGCAGTTTTTCAATGTTTTCGGGAATATTGGGCTCGCAGTCCTTTAAAAAAAATACTTTTCCTTTGCTTTCATGCCTTCGCGATGGGTCTGCATAAATTACATCGAATTTGTTAGCAAGCGCTGCCTCTAAACCATTTTTCGAAGCGGTTGAAACATTGCTTTTGTTGAAAATTTCAAAATTGTGTTTGGCAATTTCGGCAAGCGAATTATTGATTTCAAAATGATAAACAGTTTTAAACTTTTCGGAAAAATAATAACTGTCTACCCCAAAACCGCCGGTAATATCGGCAATGCTTTTACCGGCAACAATCGAGGCTTTATATTGTGCCGTTTGCGCCGAGGATGTTTGCTCTAAATTTAACTTTGGTGGAAATAAAATATTGGGCGCTTTAAACCATTTTGGCAACTTACTTTTTACTTTTTGTCGACCTTCAATTTGTTGAATTAAATCTTTTGTAGCGACATTTTTAAACGGACTACCAGAAAAGGCAAGTGATGAAACATCGCCTTTAAAATTTCGAATAAATTCTTGAACCTCGTTATTTAAAAGAGCTTTTGTGTTCAATTTTATAAATTTCGGGTAAGGCGTTTTACAATTTTATATTCAGATAGAAATTCTTTTGCAACAACTTTAATGGCGGTATAAGTAGGTACGGCCAATATCATTCCCGGAATTCCAAAAACATAACCAGCGGTTAAAATGGCGATAAATATTTCTAACGGATGCGAGCGTACACTATGTCCAAAGATAACAGGTTGCGAAATAAAATTATCGAATATTTGGGCAATAGCGTAGCCCGCAGAGGCTATAGCGAGCAACGGTAAAAGCTCGGTTGAAAAATCGGCTCCCAAGTTGTTTGATACAATTACCAGCATCATTAACACCCAACCAATTACGGGACCTAAATACGGAACGATGTTTAAAAATGCACAAATTAATGCTACTGCCACCGCATCGTGAATGTCTAAATACAGCAATAAAACCGAATAAAACAAAGCGAGAATAAAAATTTGCAACAACAACCCTATAAAATACCGGGAGAGTAATTCTTTAATTTTTATTAGAATACGTTTAAATTTTGATTCGTTTTCTTCGTGTGCAAAGGCTAAAACCGAGCGCGCAATTAAACTTTCATCTCTAAGTAGAAAGAATGAAATAAATAATACCGAAAAGATTCCAATGATAGTGCTGCCAATATTGCTAAAAAAGATATCGATAAAACTGGGAATTATTTCAACATCTAAATTTTGAACATACGAAGTACGTTTAATAGCCTCCACCAGTTGAAAATGCTCAACCCCAAGGTAATCGCTTGCCTGAATATTTAATTCATTAAGGTCGCGTTTTACCTGTTCAAAATCTATTTGAGAAATGTGTTTCCCTTGCTCGATGATTATAGGAACAAAGATGCGTAAGATTAGTGATAAGCTGGCAATTATGATTAAGAGGGTTACTATTGAGGCCCAAGTGTTGCTAAATTGCAATCGGTATCTAAAAAATAAAACAACGGGTCTGCCAATTAAAGAAAGTACCAGCGCCAAGCCAATATAAAGTATTAAAGCTTGGATTTCAAAAAAGAACCAAAGCAAAAAAATGATGCCTACTAAGACACCAAGTGCTTTTAAAATACCTACTGTAATTGCTTTTGCTGTTGTATTCACTTCGTAAATATAACATATTATAAAGCAGAAAAAATCAAAGTTTTGTTAATGATAATTAGAACTAAAGTAGGGTATTTTTAATTTTCAAATACATATTTAATAATATTAGCTCCCATCTGTAAAGCTTTTAATCTAACGTCCTGCGGATTGTTGTGTACTTCGGGGCTTTCCCAACCATCGCCAAGGTCTGTCTCGTAAGTGTAGAGTAAAACTAGCCTTTCGCCTTCAAAAATCCCGAAGGCTTGTGGACGTTCGCCATCGTGTTCGTGAATTTTTGGCATTCCATCTGGAAATCTATACACGTAATTAAACAAAGGAAATTGTGCGGGTAATTCTTTTAATTCTTTATCGGGAAAAACTTTGGTAAGTTCCTTTCTTACATAGGGATCCATACCGTAATTATCGTCAATATGTAAAAAACCGCCGCTAAGTAAGTAATTTCTTAAATTTTCGGCTTCTTCAACGGTAAAAAACACATTGCCGTGACCGGTCATATGTATAAAAGGGTAATCAAAAATATCTACATCATTGGGGGTGACCGTTGCAGGTTTTTCATTTAGGGTAGTATTAATTTGTTGATTACAAAAATCAATTAAATTGGGCAGTGCTGTAGGATTGGCGTACCAGTCGCCACCGCCACCATATTGTAGCACAGCAATTTCTTGTGCGTTTAAAATGTTGCTGCCTATAAAAGCACAAACTGTAATTATTGCTGTAAAGAAATTTTTCAACATAGTTTTTAAATGTACAAAAAAGAAGACTATTTAATAAAGAAATTTAAATAGGTTTTACGCATAATTATTCGTTTATAAAGGCGACGCTATGACAGGCTACAACAGCAGCTGTTTCGGTGCGTAATCTGCTCTCTCCTAAAGCCACCGGAATAAACCCAGCTTGCTTTGCATACATTATTTCTTCTGAAGAAAAATCGCCTTCAGGTCCTATTAAAATTAGTATTTCTTTCTTGGGTTGAAGTACAGTTTTTAACGATTTTTTATTATCTTCTTCGCAATGAGCAATACATTTTAAAGCCGAAGATTTATTGGTTGCATTTATAAACTCTTTAAATGAAACAGCTTCGTTTAACGTGGGTACATACGCTTTAAGCGACTGTTTTACTGCGCTGTGAATAATTTTTTGGTAACGTTCTGGTTTTATAACCTTTCGTTCGCTGTGGTCGCAAATAATTGGCGTGATTTGCGAGATGCCAATTTCAGTAGCTTTTTCTAAAAACCACTCGTATCGATCGTTGAGCTTTGTAGGGGCTACAGCCAAATGAAGCTGGTAGGGTAGCGGCTTTACTTTTTCTTCGGAAATTATTTTAACCGTACATCCTTTTGGGAGGGCCTCTACAATTTCGGCAGTAAAAAAAGAACCTTTTCCGTTGGTAATTTTAAAAATATCGCCTTCTTTCATCCGCAATACTTTAACAATATGCCTACTTTCTTCTTTGTTAAAAGTTACTATTTGATTGTTCGTTGAGATTTCAGAATTATAGAAAAGCTGCATTATTTACAAGTGTTTTAAATGAAAAAGTAAAGAGAATTTAAAACTTCATTCGTGCCGAAGCCACCACATTGTTGGCTGCAAAGTCTTCGGTTTTATACTTTAATTCCCCAACAATAGCAATCATTGCAGCATTATCGGTACAAAACTCAAATTTTGGAATATGGGTGGTCCAACCGTATTTAGTTTCGGCTTCTTTTAAAGCTTTTCGAATCCGGCTATTTGCCGAAACTCCACCGCCAATAGCTACCTCTTTAATACCAGTCTTTTTTACTGCATTTTTTAGTTTGTCCATTAAATAATCTACAATCGTATATTGAATACTGGCACAGATATCTTCAATGTTTTCAGCAATAAAATCTGGGTTTTTTACTGTTTCTTTTTGCACAAAATACAACACCGAAGTTTTTAATCCGCTAAAACTAAAATCCATTGGAGCCACTTTGGGCTTGGGAAATTTAAAGGCTTTCGGATTTCCTTTTTGGGCATATTTATCTATTAACGGGCCGCCAGGATAGGGCAGTCCTAAAATTTTTGCACTCTTGTCAAAAGCTTCGCCAACGGCATCGTCTATGGTTTGCCCAATAATTTCCATTTCAAAATAATTAGTCACTTTTACAATTTGCGTATGCCCACCACTAATAGTCATAGCCAAAAATGGAAAGTTTGGTGTAGTTTGACCGTCGGTTTTTATAAAATGTGCCAAAATGTGCGCTTGCATATGGTTAACATCTATGAGTGGTATACCTAAACCTAAGGCCAAAGATTTTGAAAATGAGGTGCCTACAAGTAGAGAGCCCATAAGGCCGGGTCCGCGTGTAAAAGCGATGGCTGATAACTGATTTTTATCGATATTTGCTTTTTGTAATGCTTGATGCACAACTGGCACAATATTTTGTTGGTGCGCGCGCGATGCAAGTTCTGGAACCACCCCGCCGTATTGCTCGTGAATGGCTTGAGTAGCTACAACATTGCTAAGTATTTTGCCGTTGTTAATTACGGCAGCTGCGGTATCATCGCAAGAAGATTCAATACCAAGAATGTAACAATTTTTTTGAATCAAAGTGAAAGGGGTATATTTATTGGGTGTAAAAATAAAACATTAAAAGCGTATCAAAAAACTTCGGAAAATAATACTTCGCACCTTCGCAATCATTGTATTGCTGCTTATTCTTTTGGTGATTATTTTTTCAATTCCTTCTGTACAAACTATCGTTGCCAAAAAGGTAACTAAAAGCATTAACGAAACTTATGGCACGCAAATACAATTAGACCGTTTAGGGTTAAACTGGAAAGGACAAGTAGATGTGAGAGAGGTTTATATTGCCGATCACCACAACGACACACTAATTTACAGCCAAGAGGTGCAAGCCAATGTTGTAAGTTTAAAGAGCTTGATACAAGGAAACTTAGGTTTTGGCGATATTTTTCTAGATAACGCCAAGCTAAACGTAAAAATTTATAAAGGTGAAGAAACCGACAACCTTTCAATTTTTGCTAAAAAGTTTGATACGGGTAAAAAAAATACAACTCCATTTTCTTTGTACGGTGAAAACATAGAATTAAATAATAGCACCGTAAAAATTATTAACGAAAACTTAGACACACCCACAGTTTTTAATTTAGACAATGTAAACATTGTGGCAAACAATCTTAATGTTTACGGGCCCGAAGTTAAAGTTAATATTGAAAAACTTGCTTTAAATGCAGCGCGAGGCTTTTCAATTGAAGCTATGCAAGCAAATTTTGAATATACCGAAACGTACATCAATCTCGATAATTTATATTTAAAAACAAACGAATCTGAAATTAATGGAAGCGTGAATTTAGATTACGCTAAAAATGGAATGTCAGATTTTATAAATGATGTAATAATTACTGCCGACTTAAATAATTCAAAAATTGCTACTAACGATTTAAACGGGTTTTACAATGAATTTGGTAAAAATCAAATTATAAATTTAGATGTTGTTTTAAAAGGAACCTTAAACAATTTTACAGCCACCAACGCCCAGTTTTCAACAGGCGATACACGAATACAGGGCGATTATAAATTTGCAAATGTCTTTGACAAACAAGGTAATTACGAAATTGTTGGAACTAATCATACAATTGCATCAAACTACTACGATTTAAGGCGTTTTATGCCTCGTGTTATAGGAAATATAATTCCTGTAGAATTAAAGGAATTAAAAAACTTTAACCTTAGCGGAAATACTTCAATTATAGGCGATGAGTTAAACAGTAATAGTGTTTTAAAAACTAGTATTGGTGCGGCCAAAATCGATTTACAAGTCGGAAATATTACAAACATCGACTACGCTTACTACAAAGGAAATGTAAATCTCGAAAACTTTAATATTGGCAAAATTGCAAATACTTCGTCTTTAGGGACAATAACGGCAAATCTAGACTTTGATGGACGCGGTTTTGATAAAAATACAGTAAATACCGAACTTTCAGGGACGGTTTCTTCATTTAATTTTGAAGGTTATAACTACCAAAACATAGTTGTATCTGGAAACCTTAAAAACCCACTTTTTAATGGCGAATTAACCATAGACGACCCCAATTTAAAATTAGACTTTAAAGGGCTTATCGACGCTTCAAACGACACGAATCAATTAGATTTTGAAGCCAATGTAGAATTTGCCGAACTCAACCAACTAAATTTGATAAAACGCGATAGTATTGCCGTTTTTACAGGTAATGTAGTGGTTGATATGGAGGGGAAAACCATAGACGATGTTGTGGGTACCGTAAATTTTAACCAAACATTTTACCAAAGCGAACGCGATTATTATTATTTCGACGATTTTAATATTACTTCTAGTTTTAACGGTCCAGTAAGGACTATTGAAATAAACTCGCCCGATATTATTAACGGTAAAATAGTAGGTGAGTTTCTAATTGAAGATATTCCAAATTTATTCCAAAATGGGGTTGCCAGTATTTATGCTAATTACATTCCGCAGGAAGTAACAACAAACCAATATATAGATTATGAATTTGTAGTGTACAATAAAATTATCGACGTTTTTATTCCGCAAATAAAGCTGGGAGATAATACACGGGTAAAAGGATCGGTGTCATCAGATCAATCAAAATTTGAACTCGATTTTAGGTCTCCAGAAATCCTTTTGTTCGATAATTACATAGGCAAACTAAACATTCAAATGGATAATGATAACCCGTTGTATAACACGTATATAGCTGCAGATTCTGTTTATACTGGGTTTTACAATTTAAAAAATATAAATGTCATTAATAAAACTTTGAATGACACGATGTATGTGCGTTCAGAATTTGCTGGCGGACCCAAAAAAGAAGACCTTTTTAACCTATCACTTTACCACACAATTAACCCTGCGGGGAAATCGGTTATCGGGGTAAAAAAATCGGATATTACATATAAAGGAAATGTTTGGTATTTAAACAAGGATAATAACAGGTTAAACAAAGTTACTTTCGACGATAACTTTAGAGAAGTGCGTATTGATTCCTTGGTCTTAAGGCATAATGACGAGTTAATTCAAATGGCTGGGGTACTTCGCGATTCTACCTATAAGGATATTAAAGTGCGTTTTAACGATGTAAATATTGGCAATATTACTCCAGAAATTGACAGTCTTCAATTAAAAGGAAATGTAAACGGTAAGTTCGATTTTCTTCAAAAAAATGGTGCTTTTTATCCAAATAGTTCGGTAACTATTGATGATGTAGTGATAAACCAAGTGTCCTTTGGAGACTTAAGATTAGACATTGAGGGTAACAAAGATTTAACCAAATACCAAATCAATTCAACGCTAATAAACAACGATGTAAAATCTATTAATGCCGTGGGCGAGATAGACGTTTCGCCACGCAATCCGCAAATACAGCTAAATGTAGATTTAAACCAGTTTAATATGCAGGCTTTCGATCCTTTTGGAGCCGATGTAATTTCAGACATTCGTGGGTTTATTACAGGAAATGCGCGTATATCTGGAAATTATAAATCGCCAGATATTTTAGGCCGATTTACTTTGGAAAAAAGTGGTTTAAATATACCCTATTTAAATACCGATTTCAATATAGAGAACAATACTCAAATTGTTGTAACCAAAAATAAAATAGAAGTAGACCGCACAAACATTACCGATACCAAATTTGGAACTAAAGGAATTTTATATGGTTATGCAGCTCATAGCAATTTTGATAATTGGGAGATGAACCTCCATATTGAAGCACCCGAAAAATTAGTAGCTCTAAACACTCCGCCAGACGAAGACGCGCTTTATTACGGTACTGCATTTATTAGCGGAAGAGCCCATATTTTGGGGCCTATAGACGAGTTGGTAATTAATGTAGACGCCACCACCGAAGAAGGAACAACATTCAAAATTCCAATAAGTGATACCGAATCTATTGGAGACGATTCATTTGTGTATTTTTTATCACCAAAAGAAAAGGAGGCACGCATGAATGGTGAAACAGTTATCACTAATAATGTAAAAGGATTATCGCTTAATTTTGAATTGGATATAAATAAAAACGCCGAGGTTGAAGTAGTTGTAGACCAAGAAAACAACTCTACTTTAAAAGGAAGAGGTGCCGGTATTTTGTTGATTGAAATAAACACCAATGGCAAATTTCAGATGTATGGAGATTTTCAAGTTTACGAAGGTGAATACGATTTTAGATACGGCGGAATTATACAAAGAGATATTGGCGTTGTACCCGGTGGAAATATTACCTGGGATGGTGCTCCCGAACGAGCCAATTTAGATTTAAGTGCGGTGTATAAAACGCAGGCAAATCCTTCGGTTTTATTAGATAATCCGGCTATTAATACTAAAATTCCGGTGGAAGTTTATGTAGATTTAAATGGCGAATTGGCTCAGCCCGAATTAAGTTTTAATATCGATTTTCCGCGTGTTAGCTCCACATTAAAAAGTGAGCTGCAATACAAGCTTCAAAACCAAGAACAAATGCAAAACCAAGCTTTGTTTTTATTGGCTTCAAATTCGTTTGTAAGTGACAACTATGCGGGTAGCAATGCCCTTACAGGTACAGTGGCCGATAGAGTTTCGGGACTGGTAAACAACCTATTTGCCGATGAGGATGGGAAGTTTAGAGTAGGTTTAGATTATTCTGTAGGACAACGTACGCCAAATCAAGAAACGGCAGACCGTTTTGGTATAAATTTTTCAACTCAATTAAACGAAAGGATTATTATTAACGGAAAAGTAGGAGTGCCCGTAGGAGGAGCCAACGAAACATCGGTTGCGGGCGATATTGAAGTGCAGTGGTTAATTAATGAAGACGGTAGCTTGCGTATGAAATTTTTTAACCGGCAAGCCGACTTACAATTTATTGGGGAAGACCAAATTTTTGAACAAGGAACCGGTATTTCTTATTCGGTAGATTTTAATACTTTTAACGAATTATACCGCAAACTTTTTAATAAAAAAGAAACGGAAGACCCAGTGTTACCAGTGGTTCCAGATGATAATAGTTTTCCTGAAAATTATAATGAGCAGGGCGTTATTGATGAGGAAGACGGAGAGTAGTGTCTGCGTTATTTCCATATAACCTAAAAGCCAAAGTTTGGTCTAACACAAACGGGTTTGCCTTACCCGATTGGTGTTTTGCAATAAGCTTAGTGCGTTTTAATTCTAGTGAATCTACTGGGTCTTGTTTGTGCCACGCTAATAATGTTTCGCGCTGTATTTCAAAAAACGTCTCGTCGGCTGTAATAGCTTCTTCTTTGTACATCGTGTAGAAATAGAATACCGCTCGCGCTACATTTCCTTTAAAATTATCCTGAGGCTCAAATGTGTTTTTTCCTTTTTTTGCACAAGACGTTTTATAATTTACTGGTTTACTTTTTAGCTTCTTTGAACTGCTGAACCAAACGTTGCATTTTTCTTCTAAAACATTGCCAAAGGGATGATTATATCTTGAAATATTTACATCCAAACGCACCGGAAATAAGTGATGCATATCGCTTTTTGCATTGCCTTTGGCAGCACCTTTGCTTTTGGGATAGCTATGTTCTGTAATTATACTATTAAAAACATTGAGCTTCATTAATTTTAAAACCGGATTTTCTGCACTTTGCAAAAGCGGCAGTTTATAACCCGTATACATACAACTTACAGTGTCGTTAATATTGTAAATTTCGGTATATAAAACCGCTCGCGCCTCGTCGTAATTTAAAACCTGTTCCGGTTTATAATTTTTGACCAAATCTTTAATTGAGATTGTGTCGTATTTGCCATTAGCTTGTCCGTACAACGGAAGCTTTACAAACAGTCCAAAGCACAACAGTAGCGCAAAAAGGGTAATAGATTTATAGGTTCGGATATCGTTTTTCAAATTATAAATTTAAAATACTTTTAAAAGTGCGTCCAATTTTGATGGCCCTTCTAATTTTTTCTTTTTGAGGCTCTTTTTCATTTCGAAAGTAACCCGATCTAAGGTTGCATAAAATTGATTCACAAAAAATTGAAGTTCTTCCTTTCTATTTGTCATAGATTCTCGCTCGTTTACTGAATACCTTTGTAATAATGCTTCAATGTCTTTTTGTTCTTGCGCTCTAAGTTGTTTAGTATTTTTAAATGAAATATTCTGCTTAGCGTCCACGACTATATTTTTTGCTTCTAATTCTTTAAAAAGTTGTTTGTACGCCGTTACTAATTCTGGTGCATCTTTAATATAAACTCCATTATTTGTATCCATCATATAGCTTCTAAATTCAGCATTGGCAGAGCCTATGTAAATATCATCATTAAAAATCATCACTTTTGAATGAAGCGAAAATGAACCTACATTTTTAACGTTTGTTTCGGTACTAAAATTGTCTAAAACTTCTTGTGTAAGTCGTTCTTTGTTATATTCAAAATATTTAAATCTGTCACTTTTAAATTCTTTATTGTGTTGAAGCAGGTATTGCATTTGCCGTCTTCCAATAAAATTAATGGGCGTTAAATCTGTTGTGGCTATAGAATTTGTATATATTTTAAGTGTAACATTGGGACAGATTTTATCATTCATAAGCTTATTCATTTGATGAACAACATTTTCGGTGGGTGAAAAATAGCCTTGGTGAATAATAACTTCTACAGGTTTTTTGGTTTGATTACTCTCGGCACACGCGGCTTGAAAAGCATCTTCCCAAACTTTTTGAATCATTTTTCCGTGCTCAATTTCTTTCCCGTGTTTTGATCCAAATTTTCGACCCTTAAAATTTCCGCGGTTAACAATAGTTAAATTATACGGCACATTTTGAACGTAAAACATTGATTGGTTTTTGGCAGCAATAGTATTAACGGTGTGTAAAGTATTGCTGAAATTAGCGTTTTGTACATATCCGTTTTGAGAATCAAAAAGCGTCTTTAAGCTCGTCCAATCTTTTTGGGGTGTGGTTTTACTTAGATAGTTTTCGTGATACGATTTTAAGTATTTTTTGTAGGTGGCGGCCCATTCGTTTTGCTTTTCGGTGACCAAAGCTTCGGTTCCAGAATTTAGTAGTTGCATAAATATTTGAAGCGCACAGCTTTGTTTTGCTAAATCGTTTAAATTTTTAGGGCAGGTTTCGGATGCCATTTCGGTAGCCTTGTTAATTAGGTACAAAAAGCCAATTGGCGCGTGTTTTTCAATTTCTGAAGTAGTTGCTACCATTTTTGAATAATTCCAAAGCTCGTCATAACTATCTTTTAAAATTTCACCTCCTTTCTCATCTAATTGCAAATACACATCGGTATCCATAAAAATGTATTTCTTTTCCAAATTATTTGGGTGCATATGGTATGCATTTGCAATATTTCTCCCGCCTAATTGCGCAAAATCTTTGTCGGCTAAAATTAATTTATGATGTGCGTAGTCTGTAACGTAATCTATTTCTTTATTTGTCATTAAAGCACTGTTATCAACGTCTTTTAGTGAAAATGGCAACACGGTTTCTAAGCCGTTTAAAAAAGGTTTTAATTGGTCGCCATAGAATAATCCAATTATAGAAAGTTGAATTTTCGCTTGAATTTTTTGTGCGTTACTCCCTGTTTTGGCTGTCCAGTAGAGCTTCATTACTTTCTTTAAATTTTCTTTCACATCTTCGGAAAGAGCAGGGGTTTTACCGCTATTTTCTGTTAATGCTTGTAAATCTCTGGCATAGCCTAATTGTGTTGCAAATAATAGCCCGTTGGGGTCTTTGGAATAAAACCCTGCTAAAAAGATCTTTGCTTCTAAACTCAATTCATCTTCGGCATTTTTTGGTGCCAAACCCGTATATTTTTTAAGATAATTAGCTTTTTCTTCGGCACAGTTTAACGTACTTTCTGGTACTTCTGTTTTATCTTCGGCACAACCAATGGTCATAAATTCGGCAAATTTTAGTACCGAAATAGCCGGACGGTTATAAAACCGAACTTCTATTTGCTGAATCCCGTTAGGTTGCTGATTTTCCAACCACCGGAAGAAATCGAGATTTTTGTAATTCCAGTGATAATCTATAAGTAGGCTTATTTTAAAATCTTTGTTTTTCTTTATTTTTTCTAACAATGCGTGGGTTAAATACGAAGTTGTTTCATCTAAGTCAAAAATGTAATATATGAGCCTAAGTTCTTTTTCTGCATTATTAATAATGTCAATTTTTGAGGCAAATGCAAGGTCGTTATCTTTTAAAACGAAAGCTCTTTTGGCCGTAAAAGCGCTTCCCAAAAGATAATCTGGAGTTGTTGCTAATGGTGAATTTACAAGCAGCTTTGGGCCACATCCTAAAAGAGAAAAAGCTAGTAGCAGTATAAAAATTAATCTACGATTTAAAGCTGGTGATAGTAATAAAAACAGTTGCATAGTATGTATTAATAAATTGATAAACGTAGGTTTAGCAGTTATTGAAATACAAATACAACTATGTTAAAATGTATTAAACACACATTTTTTTATGCAGAATTGAATACCTCAAACTATGTAGAAAATGGGTTACTCAAATATAGTTAAATCGTGTTGGATTTAAGTTTTTTTAATTCGGAAAAACAATCCCACTTCCAGCTTTACCTTGTTTACAGTCAGTGTGTTAAGGAGCGAGAAAGGGTGTGTAGCAGGAAATTGTTGCTCTTAAAGTGAAGCTATCACTGAGATTTCAACATTTACAAATTTTGGTAGGTTTGCAACTTCAACAGTTTCGCGGGCGGGAGCTGTTGCTTCATTAAAGTAAGTTGCATACACTTCGTTAATTGCACCAAAATTGTTCATGTCACTAATAAAAATACTCGATTTTATTACATTTTCAAAAGTCATTCCGGCTTCGGTTAAAATGGCTTTTAAGTTTTCCATGACTAATTTTGTTTCCTTTTTAATATCTTCGGTAACAAGATTGCCCGTTTTTGGATCCATAGCAATTTGTCCCGAAGTATACAACATATTGCCGTTTAAAACCGCTTGGTTATAAGGTCCAATTGGTGCAGGAGCATTTTTGGTAGTTATAATAGTTTTCATAATAGTAGATTAAAATGTATGTAAAACTTAGTTGCTTTTAAAGTCTTTTATCGCTTTCTCTTCGCTTGTCGTATTTAATATCGCTCAATATCGAAGATTTAATACCAATAAAGAAATACCAGGCAGTGTTTATACTACCAATGGGTGTCCAGTTGAAACTCATTTGCCAGCTTTCTAAATCGCGTTGAAAGCGAAACTGGGTAAGGGTAACACCTTTGTTTTTAAAATCGTAACCCGTTGAAACCCCCACACTCCATCGCGGCGCGAGTTCCATATTGGTACTTACCATTAACGACTGGCTCGAAATTTCATTTTGGCGCTGGCCGTTGGCATAAGTAATGGTATACGCCAAACGCATGTCCCAAGGAATGGTGTAATTATACCAATCTACATTGGTTTTTTCGTCATCATCTTCGTCATTATCTCTATAAATTTGCCCGTCGTAAATATCGGGTGCATCACCAAAGAGGTCATCGGGGCGCCCTCCATTTCTAAAAGTTTCGTTGTCTTGCCTGTTTAAGTTTTTATCGCCATCGCCTTTAAAATCTCTGCTCGAAAATGAATAGTTTATACTAACATTGGCATTGGTTAGTCTAAATAAACTTCCGCCATTGTTAATATTAAAAACATCAATTTTTTGATTGTTATTATCTAAGGCATAAGGGTCTAAACTTCCGCTAAAGTTAAAGTCTAATTTTGGAATAATTGGTACGCTACCCGTAAAACGAACGGGACTCCATTGCAATGAATCGCCCGCAACGTTATATGCCGTTGAAAAATTTAAGTTATTAAGAAGCGTAATCTTTTTAGGCTCTAAAGCAGTGGTATCTCTATCTCTAATTTTTGCGTCAAAAGTATTGCTTAACGATAGGCCAATATTGCTTGAGTAGATTTTATTTGGAGGCCCGTAGAGGGTGTTTTCAAACCTAGAATACGGTACAACTTGCGCAGCCTCATCGGCGGTTTGCGGAATTAAAAACTCATCGTAATATTGATCAAAAGCTGGGTTGATATTGTAACTAATAGCCGGACGCATTACATGCCGTATAGCTTGAATTTTTTTATTTTTCCCGAAGTTAAACAATCCGTAAAGGGTTGTTCCCAAGCTGGTAGAAAAGTTGTAGGTTCTATAGCTTTCAAACCCAGAAACGGTGTCTTGTATCACCCCGCCTAAACCGTTATTAATGGTTTCATCAAAACGTTTTCGCGTACTTTTTAAAACCCAAGTTTCGCGGTAATTGGTCCCCATAGACGCACTAAGGTATTTAAAAATTTTAAAATTGGTTGTAATTGGAATGTTATGTTGTGCGCCAATTTGAGCACTGTTAAACATTTCGGGTTTAAAAAATAGCGAATCTGTTGTTTGTATTCTGTTTTCCGCTGTTACGTCGTACTGGAAATTTATATTTTGAATAATCCCTTTTTTAGCACCATTTTTTGGGGCGAATGGATAAATTCTAGACACACTCGCACTTAAATTAGGCAACGACATAGAAATAGCTTGCGTATTCGTATTTTGCGAATGCGTTGCTGCCAATGATAAATTAACTTGCGGTTCACCTTCAAAAGTTTTTGAATATGAAATTGACGAACTTAAGGTATTTACCAATGCACTTGCGTTATTGGTTTGGTTAATAGATTCTGAAAAATATTTACTACTTCCTATATTTACAGAAGCAGAGAACCTCGAATTTGGACTGCTCTTGGCATCTTGACTGTGCGACCACCGTATGTTATAAATACTGCTTTCACTAAAATTAGGAAAACCGCGCTCTTCTTCTACAAGTTTTTCGAATCGCGCACTTACATTTCCTTTAAATTTATAGCGTTTAGCATACGAAGTCTCACCGCGTAAAGCATAACTCCCGTTGGTGTAATAATCGCCTAAAATGGTTAAGTCTAAATAATCGTTTATGGCAAAGTAATAACCACCGTTTTGCACAAAAAAACCGCGACTGTTATTATCACCAAAAGACGGAATTATAAACCCAGAGGTGCGATCTTCGGTTAAAGGAAAATAGGCGAAGGGTAATCCTACCGGGGTTGGAACATCGGCGATATACATATTTGTTAAGCCGGTAACAATCTTCTTTTTAGGAACAAACTTGGCTTTTCGCGTATAAAAATAATATTCAGGGTCGTCAATATTTTTTGAAGTAGTAAACTTAACATTTCGAAGATACACTACCGAATCGTTCACTTTTTTAGTGACTTCCGAAATAACTTTAAAACCACTTTGTTCGGTTCTACTGTTATATACCAGTGCTTTTTCCGAATTAAAATTATATCTAATCGAGTCTGGTTCTACTTTATTTGTCGCTTGTACAAAAACAGGACGCTGACTGTATACACCGCCACTGTCAATACCTTTGGCGTAAACTTCGTTTTTATTGTAATCTAAAATAATTAATCCGGCATCAATGCGCATATCGCCGTATATAATATAGGCGTTATTATACATATAAACTTTGTTTTCTTTTCTGTTTAAAAAAACATAGTCTTCGCCGTAGTAATCTACTACATCTGTTAGCGTTTCTTTTACAGGTTTTATAGAATCTACTTTTACCGTGTCTTGCGCTTGCTCATTAACCTCATTAACAATTGGTTTTAAATTGGTTATAAGGGTATCTTCTTTAGTTGTTTTTGGAAGATTTGCCGAATTTTTTTGAGGAAGATCCTGCCCATGCAACACCGCGCTGCAAAGTAGCAGTATTGTTAAGAAAATTGTTAAGTAATGCCTATTGGTTTGCAATGCGCTGATGCTATTATTTTGTAGATTTGGCTCAGTATTAGAAATGGTCAAAAATAAACATATTTTTTGGGGTACGTTTTTTAAATTGAATTTTTTGAAAGAAAAGAAAACGTATGCCAAATTTGACCTCAAAGTAATAAGTTTTTTAAAGTAGCAATTTATTATTGCTTTAAAACGTTTAAGCAGTTTTAATCTTTGGTACGATTTTTACATTTAGTATTATAAAAACGCTTAAAATCCTTATTATTTTCTCGAGGTGTGTTTTTTAAATTGTTCAATTTTTACAATTGTTAATAGCTGTATGCAGACTAAAATATATTCCATTCTACTTGTTACATTTTTTACATTTTTATGCGCTCAACCGGTTGCGGCAGCTTTAAACCCTGTTAAGCCATTTGTTGTGGTTTTAGATGCAGGACACGGGGGCCACGATCACGGAAATACCGGAAACGGTTACAAAGAATCTGAAATTGCTTTAAACATTGTTTTAAAAGTAGGCGCCGAGTTAGAAAAAATTCCGAATGTAAAAGTTATTTATACCCGCAAAACCGATGTGTTTATTGAACTGCGAAAACGGGCCGAAATAGCAAACAAAGCCGATGCCGATCTTTTTGTATCGGTGCATTGTAATGCGCATCACTCTAATGCCTATGGCGCCGAAACTTTTGTATTAGGGCTTCATAAAAATCAGGCTAATTTTGAAGTTGCAAAAAAGGAAAACGAAGTAATTTACCTCGAAGAAAATTACGAAGAAAAATACGGCGGCTTCGACCCAAACGCACCCGAATCGCTTATAGGAATGGTATTAATGCAGGAAGAATATTTAGACCAAAGTATCCTTTTGGCGAGTCTGGTTCAAAATAATATGATCAACAATTTAAAGCGTAAAGATAGAAGTGTAAAACAAGCTGGATTTTGGGTTTTACACAATACCTATATGCCAAGCGTTTTAATTGAGGTAGGTTTTCTTACCAATAAAAGTGAAGGAGCTTATTTAAATTCGGCGCGTGGACAAGCCGAAATGTCGCGAGAAATTGGCAATGCTATAAAATCATATATTAATAGTTTATCTATTTCAACCGAAAAAATAAGAGATCCCGAAATAGAAAAAATTCAAGTTGAAAAAACTATTGAAACTACCGAAGAAGATATCTACGACGATATTACGTTTAAAGTACAGTTGGCTGCCAGTGGTAAAAAACTAGATACGCGGCCACATAACTTTAAGGGACTCAAAGATGTATCGCGAAAAAAGGAAAGCGGCTTGTATAAATATTACTACGGAGAAACTTCAGATTACAACAAAATTCAAGTAATGAAAACTTTCGTACAGCAAAAAGGATTTCCTTCGGCATACATTGTTGCTTTTAAAAAAGGGCGGAAAGTTAATCTTTCGGAAGTGTTAAAATCGAAAGCCAATTAATGTGCATTCTTTATATTTATCGCTTAAATTTGTTTACAATCTAAATCTAATCATTTGAAACTATCGAAAGAAGTTAAAACTGGAATCCTAGCCATTGGAGCTATAATGTTGTTAATCTTTGGGTATAGCTATCTTAAAGGCACAAATTTACTGGATAAAAGCCGCGAGTTTTACGTAAAATACGATAATGTTGAAGGCTTGGCACAAGCTGCTCCCGTGACCATAAATGGCCTTACCGTTGGAAAAGTTCAAGACATTACTTTTGCTAATAGTAAAGGAGGTTTGGTAGTAAAATTTACCGTTGAAAAAGATTTTGATTTTTCCCGAAATAGTATTGTTAGAATTTACAGTACTGGTTTAATAGGAGGGAAGGCACTTGGTATTTTTCCGCAGTACGATCAATATGTTGCAAAAAGTGGCGATACGCTTCGTGGCGATGTTGAGGACGGCATGCTTACTGCAGTTACAAAAGCTTTGGGCCCATTAGAGAAAAAAGTGAATAACACCTTGGCAACGGTAGATACATTACTGCTAAACGTAAATGCAATTATTGACGAAGAAACTCGTAAAAACTTAAAGCAATCCATTGCAAATTTAAATACTTCACTAAATGCATTTGCAGGAGTTTCTAAAAGCATGAATCACATTTTAAGTACTAATTCTGGCAAGTTAGATAATACCTTTACCAATCTCGATAAAACGGCGGGTAACCTTTCAAAATTGACTGATTCGCTTGCGCAACTAGAAACAGGAAAAATTGTAGCCGATCTTCAAAATGTAGTGGATAAAATGGATAAAATTGTAGTTGGTGTAGACAATGGCGAAGGTTCTATTGGTAAGCTCTTAAAAGACGATCAACTGTACGAAAATCTTGAAGGCGCTTCTCGCCAACTCGAACAATTATTGCAAGATTTAAAACTTAACCCAAAACGCTACGTACACTTTTCAGTTTTCGGAAAAAAGAATAAAGAATATCAACCACCAGCCAATCCAGAGAGATAAAAATTATGCAGTACATTCCCAATATACTTTTTATAATAGCCTTAGTAGGAGGAGTAGGATATTTCACCTATAATATTCGTAAAGTTATTCGTAACATTAAACTTGGTCGTGAAGTTGATACTTCCGGAAATACATCAGAGCGAGTAGGGAATCTTGTTCGAATTGCTTTAGGGCAATCAAAAATGGTAAAACGTCCTGTTTCAGGATTGCTTCATATTATAGTGTATGTAGGTTTTATTATTATCAATATTGAAGTACTCGAAATTATTATAGACGGTATTTTTGGTACGCATAGAATTTTCTCCTCAATGGGAAGCTTTTACGGCTTTTTAATTGGTTCTTTTGAAATATTAGCGCTTTTAGTTTTTGTGTCGGTAACAATTTTTTGGATTCGAAGAAACGTAATTAAATTACAACGATTCTGGAAGCCAGAGATGAAGGGTTGGCCCAAAAATGACGGAAACTTTATTTTGTATTTTGAAATGGTGCTTATGGTACTGTTTCTAGTTATGAACGCTACCGATGTTGCCTTTCAAGAAATGAATAATGGCAATGTTGTATCGCAATATATTGCAGGGTGGTTTAGTGGAACATCAGAAGCTACGCTCGCCGTAATAGAGCGTACTGCGTGGTGGCTACATATTTTAGGGATTTTGGTGTTTTTAAACTATTTGTACTTTTCAAAACACCTTCATATTATGTTGGCGTTTCCTAACGTATATTTTGGAAAAGTTGTTCCCAAAGGAAAATTTAAAAATTTAGAATCTGTTACAAACGAAGTAAAAATGATGATGGATCCAAATGTAGATCCATTTGCAGCACCGGCTGGCGATGCTGCCGAAGCTCCTGCAAAATTTGGTGCAAGCGATGTAATGGATTTAAACCAAATTCAACTTTTAAACGCTTATACCTGCACCGAATGCGGCCGTTGTACTAGTGAATGTCCAGCAAATATTACGGGTAAAAAACTATCGCCACGTAAAATTATGATGGACACGCGCGACCGCTTAGAAGAAGTAGGAAAAAACATTGATAAAAACGGTGCGTTTAAACCAGATGGTAAACAACTATTAGATGATTATATAACCCGCGAAGAACTTTGGGCGTGCACTACGTGTAACGCTTGCGTAGAAGCCTGCCCAGTAAGTATCGATCCATTGAGTATTATTATGGATATGAGACAATACTTGGTAATGGAGCAAAGTGCTGCGCCTAGTGAACTCAATGTGGCAATGACCAATATTGAAAATAACGGTGCGCCTTGGCCATATAACCAGATGGATCGTTTAAATTGGAAAGATGAAAAGTAAGTTAAGTATATATCTGCAGCGGTAAAGAAAACTATTACCTGCGGCAAAAAAATGTAATATGAAGAAAGAAGAAGTAGAAAAAATGCTGCGCCAAAAGGTAGAACAAGGCACACATTTAAGCCCCGTATTACCCGCAGAGATTAAAAATTACTTAATAGATATTGACGGAACGATAACCGAAGATATCCCAAACGAGGAACCCGAAAGAATGGCCACCTGCCTTCCTTTTCCCGATGCTTTAAAAACCCTAAACAAATGGTACGACGAGGGTCATATTATATGTTTTTTTACTTCGCGTACCGAAGATCATCGAGAGGTTACCGAAAACTGGTTAAATAAACACGGGTTTAAATATCACAGTTTATTAATGGGTAAGCCTCGCGGCGGAAATTATCATTGGATAGATAACCATATGGTAAGAGCCACACGGTATAAAGGAAAATTTACCGATTTGGTTGAAAAAGAAGTAACAATAAAAGTATTTGAAGATTAATTATAAATTTCAAAAACACGATGCTATTAATTAAAAATAGATACCCGTTTTTTGAAACCCGAAAATATAATAACTATGAGTGAATCATTAAAAGTACCTACAATGGCCGAGTATGCCGCACAAGGCAAACAACCCGAAGTTTTATTGTGGGTAGGATGTGCAGGAAGTTTTGACGACCGCGCAAAAAAAATTACCAAAGCCTTTGTTAAATTGCTTCATCAAGCAAAAATAGATTTTGCAGTATTAGGAACCGAAGAAAGTTGCACTGGTGATCCGGCTAAACGCGCTGGAAACGAGTTTCTATTTCAAATGCAGGCCATGACCAATATTGAAGTGTTAAACGGCTATGGCGTTCAAAAAATTGTAACCGCGTGTCCGCATTGCTTTAATACCATTGGCAATGAATACCCAGAGTTGGGAGGTAAATATGAAATTATGCACCACACTCAATTCTTAAAATCACTTTTATCAGAAGGTAAATTAAAGGTTGAAGGTGGAAAGTTTAAAGGAAAAAAAATAACCTTTCACGATCCGTGTTACCTTGGCAGAGCAAATAACGAATACGAAGCGCCAAGAGAACTTATTGAAAAACTTGAAGGCGAATTAGTTGAAATGAGACGCAACAAAAAACGCGGTATGTGCTGTGGAGCAGGAGGAGCCCAAATGTTTAAAGAGCCCGAAGACGGTAACCAAGATGTAAATGTTGCTAGAACAGAGCAAGCTATGGATACCAATGCAAATATAATTGCAACAGGATGCCCGTTTTGTATGGTGATGATGACCGATGGTGTAAAAGCTAAAAATGCCGAAGAAAATGTTGAAGTTATGGACGTTGCCGAAATGATTGCAAACGCCGAAGACCTATAAACCACCTTGCACGGTTTTAAAAAACAATATTGTTGCTGCAAGATTATGAATTAGAAAGAATTGTGAAATGCTTACAGATTTTAAAAACTTACCCGATAATTCCAGAATATGGATTTATCAAGCTAATAGAAAATTAAGAGACGACGAAGTATCAGAAATATCAAAACTTACCGAAGCGTTTTTAACCAAATGGACCGCCCACGGTGCCGATTTAGAAGCTGGTTTCGAAATAAAATACAATCGCTTTATTGTCATTGGTTTAAATCAAACTAATGCTACCGCTTCGGGCTGTAGTATCGATGCTTCGGTACATTTTATACAGTCGTTACAAGAGAAATTTGATGTTGACTTACTCGATAAAATGAACGTTACATTTTATTCGGGGAAATATATTGCCTATAAATCGCTTAAAGATTTTAGAAAAATGGCAAAAGACAAATCGGTTTCAAAAAACACGGTGGTATTTAACAATCTTGTAAATACCAAAGCCGAATACCTAGAAAACTGGGAAGTTCCGGCGCACGATAGCTGGCACAACAGATTTTTATCTTAAAAAATGTTTATTATGTATAGGTTAATACTTTCGTGTGTTTTTCTGTTACTATCTCTTGGAACCTTTTCGCAAGATATAAATCCGCTAATTGTTAAAGATGACTTTCAGAACCAAAAAAAATGGGTTGATAGCATTTATGACAATATGACCCTTGAAGAAAAAATGGGTCAGTTATTTATGGTCGATATTTTCTCTAGCGATCCCAAGTCTAAAACCGATAGAATAAAAAACCTAATTTCAAAATACCATATAGGAGGCGTTATATTTTCAAAAGGTGGGCCCATGCGCCAAGCTAAATTGAATAATGAATTTCAATCGATAGCTAAAACACCCTTATTGATTGGTATGGATGCTGAATGGGGCTTATCCATGCGTTTAGATTCTACCTACGCTTTTCCATGGAATATGACACTAGGTGCAATTACCGATAATAAAATAGTTGAAAAAGTAGGTCGCCGAATAGGAGAACACTCCAAACGTTTAGGGGTACACATAAATTTTGCCCCCGTAGTAGATATTAATACCAATCCTAAAAACCCTATAATTGGTAACCGTTCTTTTGGTGAAGACAAAGAAAATGTAACTCAAAAAGCTTTGGCATTTATGAAAGGTATGCAAAGTGCTGGAGTTATGGGCAGTGCCAAACATTTCCCGGGGCATGGCGATACCGAAATGGACAGTCATAAAACCTTACCCACCATCGATTTTTCGAGAGAACGATTAGATTCGGTTGAATTATATCCTTATAAAACCCTAATAAACGAAGGACTTAACAGTGTAATGGTGGCTCATTTAAACGTGCCTGCCTTAGAAATACAAATGAATTATCCTTCTTCACTTTCATCAAAAATAGTAACCGACGTTTTAAAAGGCGAATTAGGTTTTAACGGGTTAATTTTTACCGATGCCCTTAATATGAAAGGAGCTTCAAACTTTAAAAAACCTGGCGAGGTAGAATTAGCTGCTTTTTTGGCGGGTAATGACATCCTGCTTATCCCCGAAGATGTGCCAAAAGCAATGACTTTTTTAAGAGATGCGTATAATTCGGGGGTAATTACTGAGGAGCGATTGGCGCTTTCAGTAAGAAAAATTCTGTATGCAAAATACAAGGTTGGCTTACACAATTATAAACCTGTCGATACAAATTATTTAATCAACGATTTAAACACTGTAAATGATAATGCCTTGTATGAAGAGGCTATGGAAAATGCACTTACGGTAATTAAAAATGATCGTGCTATTCTTCCTATAAAAGATTTACAAAAGAAAAAAATAGCTTACGTAAATTTTGGCGATGATTCTGGGAAACCATTTTTAAACGAATTAAAAAAATACGCCGATGTAACCTGGGTAAAAGCCGCAAGTTTAAACGATTATATTGAAGCATTACAGGCGTATAATTATGTGATTATTGGTTTTCATAAAAACAATGACAATCCTTGGAAAGGATATAAATTTACCGAACGCGAACTTGTTTGGATTTATGAAATAGCTAGAACAAATACGGTAATTTTAGATGTTTTTGCAAGGCCATATGCGTTGCTCGATTTAAAAAGTAGTGCTAATTTTGAAGGTATAGTTGTTTCTTATCAAAATAGTGAAATATCACAAAAGTTATCTGCTCAATTAATATTTGGCGCAAGGGAAGCAAAAGGGAAGTTGCCCGTTTCATTAACTGAAGGTTTTCCAGTAAATACGAGTTTTAAAACCAAATCGTTAAGACGACTTCAATACGGAACCCCAGAGAGTGTTGGAGTTAATAGTTATAAACTTCAAAAAATAGATTCGCTCGCAGAGGTTGGTCTTTCCGAAAAAATGTTCCCAGGCGCGCAAATTGTTGTCGCTCGTAAAGGCAAAGTTATCTATCAAAAAAGCTTCGGTTATCACGAGTACAACAAAAAAAATAAGGTAACCGATTATTCAGTTTACGACTTGGCATCTCTTACAAAAATATTGGCTTCACTACCATTGGTAATGCAACTTGTGGACGAAGATCAATTAGAGATGGACACAAAGTTATCTGAATTGCTTCCGGAGTATAAAAATTCTAACAAAGCAGATATTACCTTAAAAGAAATGCTATCTCACTATGCGCGTTTAAAGGCTTGGATACCATTTTATAGAAGCACATTAAATAATGGTGGTAGCGGTGTTTCATCAAAGTATTATTCCAATGTAGCTAGCAAGGATTACAACATTGAAGTAGCCAAAAATCTATATTTAAGAAGGGATTATAAGGATACTATTTTTAATGAAATTCGCGATAGTGAATTGTATTCTAGGTTGCGCTATAAATACAGCGATTTACCGTATTATATTTTAAAAAAGTACTTTGAAAAAACCTACCAGAAACCCCTTGAAATGGTTGTACAAGAAAAAATTTATGAACCTCTGGGGGCTAATTATACAACCTACCATCCTTTAGAGAAATTCGCTAAAGATGACATTCCACCAACCGAACAAGACAATATTTTTAGAAAACAGAAAGTTCAAGGCTATGTGCACGACCAAGGAGCTGCTATGCTAGGTGGTGTAGGCGGTCATGCGGGTTTGTTTAGCAATGCAAACGACGTGGCAAAATTGATGCAAATGTACCTTTGGAAAGGATTTTATGGCGGTACCCGTCTTTTTAATCCAGACATACTCGACTTGTTTAATAAATGCTACTATTGCAAAGACGATGTACGCAGAGGCGTAGGATTTGATAAACCCCAATTGGGTAGTGTTGGGCCTACTTGCGGCTGTGTGTCTATGACAAGCTTTGGCCATAGTGGATTTACCGGAACCTTTGCGTGGGCCGATCCCGAAGAAGAAATTGTATATGTTTTTTTATCGAATAGAACATACCCAAATGCCGAAAACAGAAAGCTTATAAAAAGCGACTTGCGTAGTAAAATACAAGAAGCCATTTATGAGGCAATTGAGTATTAACAAGTTTTAATTTTACTATAATCAACCAAATATTGCAGCGTCATGTGGTTGGTATTTGTATTTCAAATAAATAAATTATGAAAATTGCAATTGTATGTTATCCCACCTTTGGAGGAAGTGGAGTAGTGGCCACCGAATTAGGATTGGCACTTGCCGAAAAGGGTCACGAAGTACATTTTATAACATACAAGCAACCGGTAAGGTTAGAATTACTTTCAAAAAACATTCACTTTCACGAAGTATCGGTGCCCGTGTATCCACTGTTTCACTATCAACCTTATGAGCTTGCATTGTCGAGCAAATTAGTAGATATGGTGAAACTTCACAAAATTGAGTTATTGCACGTGCACTATGCAATTCCGCACGCTTATGCTGGTTATATGGCCAAAAAAATGTTGGCAGAAGAAAACATTTTTATTCCTATGGTAACCACACTGCACGGTACAGATATTACCCTTGTAGGAAATCACCCGTTTTATAAGCCAGCGGTTACTTTTAGTATTAATAATAGCGATGTGGTAACTTCGGTTTCAAAAAGTTTAAAAGAAGATACGCTTCATTTATTCAACATTAAAAAAGAAATTCACGTAGTACCAAACTTTATAGACATTCCTAAAAAAATTAACCCGTACACCGATTGCCAGCGTGATATGATGGCCGAAAAACACGAACGAATTATTACGCACGTTAGTAATTTGCGACCGGTAAAACGCGTAAAAGATGTAATTGAAATTTTTGATCGTATTCAGAAAAAAATACCTTCAAAATTAATTATAGTAGGGGAAGGGCCAGAACGCGAAGCCAGCGAAAAACTATGCCGAAAAAAAGGTATAGAAGAAAAAGTTTTATTCTTAGGAAACAGTAACGAAGTTGATAAAATTCTCTGTTTTTCAGATTTATTTATTTTACCCTCTGAAAAGGAGAGTTTTGGATTGGCTGCTTTGGAAGCGATGGCATCTGGCGTTCCAGTAATTTCTAGTAATTCGGGCGGTTTACCCGAAGTAAATATTGAAGGCGTTAGTGGGTATTTAAGCGATTTGGGGAATGTTGAAGAAATGGCCAAAAATGCCTTAAAAATTTTAGCTTCAGATGAAACTTTAGAAACCTTTAAAAAACAAGCTGTGGAAGCCGCAATGGTTTACGATACAAAAAAAATAGTGCCATTGTACGAAAGTTTATATAAAGAAGCTTTAAATAAAAGCGTGGATGCTACCTAATAGTTCTTTTTTATAAATTCCATTGCATTTTCGCGCATAACGCGGGCTACAATGGCTTCGGCACTTATCTTATTAAAATCTCGCAACGACTTCATTTTTTTTGATAAATATTTGTTTGCGTGATTTAGCATTTCTTCGGCAACATCTTTCATATTTTCAGCAGTCCACAACCCATTAATTGGGTTTACAATTCCGTCATAATCACTGCCAATACTTTGAATTCCCCAACAAAACAAACCTGCGTTATCTAAAACTTCGGCAACGTGTTCTACTTGTCGCCAAATTAACAGCGTTTTTTTCTTTAACTGTTTTCGCTTATTAGGGAAATAGGTTTTACTGGCGTTATTTGCCTTTTTACTCGCAATACGGCGTTCGTCTAATTGTATCCCAAAAATACCATTGCTTTTGGCGATTTTTATAAATTCTTCATCGTAAAAATTGATATCTATATTACAAAACCATTTTTTGTGATTTGCTATCCCTATTTTGTTATAATTTGTAAGCGATTCTCTCCCATTGCAGGCACCGTGACTCGCTACAATGGGTATCTTTTCATCTTTATATTTTGTATTTAAAAGATGATAAAATTCTTTTCTGGACTCTACACTCAAGTGCTTAATGTCTATTAAAATTCTATTGCCATTTGTATTATCGAGCAATAAATCTATCACCTCTTTTCCCAAGGAGGTTAGTCCAGTATTTAAACCACGATTTTGATTCTTTTTTAAAATTCCTATTGAAATACTTCGGGCGTGACCGCTTAACTCGTTGTAAAAATGATGTGCAAGCGTTATAAACAACGGTCTATATTTCCACGCCTTTATAGCATTTACATTGCTAATTACTTCGGTGCGGCTGGCCATATCTTTATTCATATCTAACCCTGTATTAAAGCTATGGCCGCCTTCAATAGATAAAATAATATTGATTATTTTTTTTGAATCTGTCTCAGCGGCCAAATTGGTTTCAATGTCTTTATAGCTTTCAACCAAACGATACGTAAAAATTTTACCATCTATTTTTTGTACTTTGTTATGTAGTTGAATGTAAAAATTTAATTCGTCTAAAAGGTCTGCAAAATAATCATTATTACTTCGTATATAATCCATTCGTGCTTGACTTATACTGGCCGCAAGATTTACTAAAACATCGGTAACTCCTTTAATACCGACAACTTCTTTTCCAAAAAAATGTTTTTCAAAAGGATAGAGCGATACTATTACAACTTTTGTATTGGATTTTGCAAGTGCAGTTAAATCGGTTTGTGTAAACTTTGTGAGGGTAACCAACCTATTGACTAACTTTTCCAAAAAATTTGGCGGGCTGTAATGCCATATAGAATTTTTTCTATTTGGATCTATATCATTGCGTTTTCGCGGTTTGTATTTAAAACTTTTACTAAAAGGTTTTAATGAGGGATGGCAATGTAAATCTACATAATGCGTTTCCATATGGCTGAAATTTAATAGATTACATAAAATTGCAAAAAAAAATTCATTAAAAAAACAGGGTTTTACCTATTTGTTTAAAAGAAAATGCCCCATAAAAAAATGAGGCATTTAAATTTTTTCGATGACTTTATACGAAATACTAAAATTGATATCGAGCTCCTAAACCAACATCATAACTAAGGTCGTCGCGATAGCCTAAATTAATTTGTGGCCTTAAATCTAATGAAATAATTAACGGAAAGTCAAAATTGTACTCAATCCCAATATCCCCAGTAATAAAAGCAAAAGCTTCAGAATCATCATATCTATCGTTAAAAGGATAGTCGTCGTCTTTTAAATCATAATTAACGAGGCCCACACCAGCACCGGGTCCTGCATACCAATTAAAACCTCCATCGATGTTCCAAACCCATTGATAAATTCCTAATAGTTTAATTGCGTCCCAATATTTGTCACTGTGAAAAGCAAGCCCTAGTTCTAATCTATTGTTTTCACCCAAATGTCTTTGATAATTAATTTCTGGACCAAAGCCATCACTTTCTCCAAAGCGAAGACCGATAGCATTTTCGGCAATTTCTTGCGAATTAACCTGCCAGGTAAAAGCCGATAAAATGGCAAATAAAAAAATTACTCTTTTCATAATATGTAGATTTAGTTATTAATTGGGGTAAAAGTAGCCGTATTATTTATTGCTTGTAGTTAAAGCAATGCCAATCTATACTTGAAAATTTTAAAATATATGTTAAGAAGTTTTTTACATTTACAACGGCTATTATGAGAGAAAAATTAAAAGTATTTAAACGCAGTTTTAATGGCGAATTTCACTTCGATTCCTTACATACGGCAATCTATGCAACCGATGCTTCGGTGTACCGCAAGGTGCCATTGGCAGTAGCTTATCCAAAAAATGTTTCGGGTTTAAAACAGCTTATTGAATTTGCGAATAAAAACAATACTTCTTTAATTCCGCGAACAGCCGGAACTTCGCTCGCTGGGCAATGTGTAGGAGAGGGTATTATTGTTGATGTTTCAAAACATTTTACAAAAATAATATCGGTAAATACACAAAATCGAACGGTCACACTGCAACCAGGAGTTATTCGAGACGAATTAAACACTTTCTTAAAACAGTATAATTTGTTTTTTGCACCCAATACGTCAACGAGTAATCGTTGTATGATTGGCGGCATGGTTGGTAATAACAGCAGCGGAACAACGTCCATTCAATATGGTGTAACCCGCGATAAGGTTTTAAAACTAAAAACACTGCTTTCAAATGGCGAAGAAGTTATTTTTGAGGGTGTTTCAAAAGAAAAGTTTTTTGAAAAAACACAATTGAACTCGCTTGAAGGAAGAATCTATAAAACCCTTTTTAATGAGTTAAATTCTGAAGATGTTCAAAAAGATATACGCAGCGAGTTTCCAAAACGTGAAATTCACCGACGCAATACAGGTTATGCGGTAGATAGTCTTTTAGATTCAAACATTTTTAGTGATTTTAATAAGAATATTAATCTGTGCGATTTACTCTGCGGAAGTGAAGGAACGCTCGCCTTTACTACCGAAATAACCCTGCAATTAGACCCGCTGCCACCCCCATTTACTGCAATGGTAGCAACGCATTACCAATCGCTCGAAGCTTGTTTAAACGATGTAGTAGTGGCGATGCAACACAATTTGCATACCTGCGAAATGATGGACGATGTAATTTTAAATTGTACAAAAAAAAGCAAGACTTACGAGCCATACCGGTTTTTTGTGAAAGAAAACCCGAAAGCTATTTTGTTATTAGAATTAAAAAGCCATACGGAAACCGATTTGCAAACTCAGATTGAAAACCTGCTTTCATCTTTAAAAGTTTCTAACCACAACTACCACTCTCCAATTTTAAGAGGAGAGGAAATTAATATGGCGTTGGAACTTAGAAAAGCGGGTCTTGGCTTGCTGGGCAATATGGTGGGCGATAAAAAAGCTGTTGCATGCATTGAGGACACGGCAGTAGCCTTAAAAGATTTGCCTGCATATATTTTGGAGTTTTCGAAAATTATGCAAAAGTATAACCAGCAGGCAGTTTATTACGCCCACGCCGGTGCTGGTGAATTGCATTTACGCCCCATTTTAAATCTAAAAGACGAAGTAGGTGTAGATTATTTTAGAAAAATAACAACAGAAGTTGCCGTACTTTGTAAAAAATACAAAGGTTCCTTTAGCGGCGAGCACGGCGACGGAATTGTTCGGGCAGAGTTTATTCCACTAATGATTGGTGAAAAAAACTACAAGCTTTTAAAGCGCATAAAAACTGTATTCGACCCACAAAATATCTTTAATCCCGGTAAGATTGTCGATGCCTATAAAATGGACAAATCTTTGCGGTACAAACCTGGTAGAATTGAGCCTGAGATCAATACTTTAATGAATTTTAAAGATTACCAAGGCATACTGCGATTAGCCGAAAGTTGCAACGGAAGTGGCGATTGCAGAAAAACCGAAAAGAGTGCCGGGGCTATGTGCCCCAGTTACCACGCTACCAAAAATGAAAAAGACACAACCCGTGCTCGCGCCAATGCTTTACGCGAGGTTCTAACAAATAATGAGGCTACAAATAAATTTAACTCAAAGGAGCTAAAAGAAGTTTTTGACCTTTGTATAAGTTGTAAAGCATGTGCCAGTGAATGCCCCAGTAATGTGGATATTAGCACCGCAAAAGCCGAATTTTTATATCAGTACAATAAAGCAAATGGTGCCACTTTTTCAAATAAAATATTTGCGAAAAGCACACAATTGAATAAAATAGCTTCAAAATTTCCGAAGCTTGCAAATTGGTTTTTCACCAAAAAGTTAACATCAAAAATTATTAAAAACTTAGGAAGTGTTCATCAAAAAAGAGAGCTTCCAAAAGTTTCAAGTAATAGTTTTAGTAAAATATTTCAAGAAATTAAAGATGAAGGAGTTAAGATTATAAGTGAAGGTAGTATTAAAGGTAAAAATGTTTTGCTTTTTGTAGATGAATTCAGTAATTATTTGGATGCAGAAATTGCCGAAGATTCGTATTTACTTTTAACCGGTTTGGGTTATAAAGTGGAAGTTATTGATACTTTGGACAGTGGTCGGGCTTTGTTGTCAAAAGGCTTTTTGGAAGAAGCCAAAAAAGAAGCCGATATTAATATTTCTTTTTTAAAAGAAAAGGTGGCAGATAGCACGCCGTTAGTTGGTATTGAACCTTCGGCTATTTTATCTTTTCGGGATGAATATTTGCGTTTAGCAGACGATAGGTTGGCTGCAGAAGCAATTTCAAAAAATACTTTTTTAATCGAAGAGTTTTTGGCAATCGAAATTGAAAATGGTAATATTTCCGAAGAACAGTTTACGCAAGAGGAAAAACAGATAAAAATTCATTCGCATTGCCATCAAAAATCTTTGAGCAATCAAAAAGTCACTTTTGATATTTTAAACCTCCCGAAAAATTATCATCCCACAATAATTGCATCGGGTTGTTGCGGGATGGCGGGAAGCTTTGGTTACGAAAAGGAACATTACGATATAAGTATGAAAATAGGGGAGTTAAAGCTATTTCCGGCCGTACGGAAATCTACTGAACAAACTGTTATTTCGGCAAACGGTACGAGTTGTAGACATCAAATTTTTGACGGTACTGGCAAAAGGGCTTTGCATCCTGTTAGCATTCTTAAAAACGCACTTATAACTCCACTTTAGTTTTTTGATACTAATTTTAAAATTTCAACCTTGAATAATTGACCTTGAAAGTTTACATTTGTTGAAAACCTATTTATGGCGGGCAATTCCTTCGGAAAAATCTTTAAACTTACCACCTTTGGCGAATCGCATGGCGAAGCAATTGGTGGAGTTATAGACGGATGCCCCGCCGGAATTTCTATAGATTTTGAAGCTATTTCAGCCGAAATGGAACGTAGAAAACCGGGTCAGTCTGCAATTGTTACGCAGCGAAAAGAGGCAGACAAGGTAAAGTTTCTTTCAGGAATATTTGAAGGTAAAACCACAGGCACGCCCATAGGTTTTACAATTGAAAACACCAATCAAAAAAGCAAAGATTACAGCCATATAAAGGATGTTTATCGGCCCTCGCACGCAGATTATACCTACGATGTAAAATATGGAATTCGTGATTATCGCGGTGGTGGGCGCTCCTCGGCCCGCGAAACAGCTTGTAGAGTAGTAGCCGGGGCGATTGCAAAACGATTGCTTCCAAGCATTAAAATCAATGCGTTTGTATCATCGGTTGGTGATATTTTTATCGATAAGCCATATCAAGAATTAGACTTTTTAAAAACCGAAAAAAGCATTGTTCGGTGTCCAGATAAAGCTACTGCAGCAAAAATGGAGAGTCTTATTAGAGAGATGCGTAAAAATGGCGATACGGTTGGTGGTACAATTACTTGTGTGCTGCAAAACGTACCCAAAGGTTTGGGAGAACCAGTTTTTGATAAACTTCACGCCGAATTAGCAAAGGCGATGCTCTCTATAAACGCCGTAAAAGGGTTTGAATACGGAAGTGGCTTTTGTGGAGCAAAAATGAAGGGGAGTGACCACAACGACATTTTTAACCCCGACGGAACTACAAAATCTAATTTAAGTGGTGGCATACAAGGCGGAATAAGTAACGGGATGGATATTTATTTTAGAGTTGCTTTTAAACCCGTTGCCACAATTATGCAAAAGCAAGAAACCATCGATAATGATGGCAACCAAGTAATTACCGAAGGTAAAGGTCGTCACGATCCGTGTGTTGTTCCGCGTGCAGTGCCTATTGTTGAAGCCATGGCAGCCCTTGTAATTGCAGACAATTATTTATTAAATAAAATTTCACGACACTAAAGAATTATCAATTAATATGAAGAAACTAGCGCTACACTGGAAAATAATAATCGGACTTGTTTTAGGTATTATTTGGGCTTTACTCAGCAGCCAGTTAGGTTGGAGTGAATTTACAATAGATTGGATTGCTCCTTTTGGAAAAATATTTATCAATCTACTTAAGCTTATTGCAGTACCATTGGTTTTAGTTTCCATTATTAGTGGAGTGGCAAATATTGGCGACCCGTCTAGTTTAGGGCGTATGGGAGGAAAAACGCTTTTAGCGTATTTTATGACTACGCTTTTTGCGGTTTCTATGGGCTTAATTTTGGTTAACTTAATTAAACCCGGAAAATTAATTGATGAACAAAGCCGAATTGACAACCGAATAAGCTACGAAGTTTGGGCAGCATCGGAAGGGCGCGAAATTAAAGACGGTATTAACTACTTAAACGAACCCGAATTTTTAGAGCGTGCTCAAAAAATAACCGATTTATCTCGAGGCGATTTAAAAGATACAGCAGTAGCCGAAAAAATGGAAACTGCACAAAAAACCAAAGAAAGTACGCCATTGCAGCCATTAGTGGATATTGTACCCGAAAACTTTTTCTTTTCATTGACAGATAATGGATTGATGCTTCAAATTATTTTCTTCGGAATCTTTTTTGGGGTCTGTTTGTTGTTAATCCCGAATGAAAAATCAAAACCGGTAACCGATTTTATGGATAGTGCTATGGAAGTATTTCTTAAAATGGTCGATTTGGTTATGCAAGCCGCTCCATTTTTCGTGTTTGCGCTACTTGCAGGGGTTGTAAGTAAAATGGCTGGGGATGACATTGGCAAAGTATACGAAATTTTTAAAGGTTTAAGTTGGTATTCATTAACCGTGTTTTTAGGATTAATGCTCATGATTTTTGTTGTCTACCCTATAGTCGTAAAACTATTTGCTCGCAAAATACCATACAAAGGTTTTTTTAAAGCCATGGCACCAGCACAAACATTGGCGTTTTCAACATCGAGTAGTGCGGCCACACTTCCTGTAACTATGGAATGTGTTGAGGAAAATTTAGGCGTAAACAAAAAAATTACAAGTTTTGTGCTTCCTATTGGTGCCACGGTAAATATGGACGGTACCTGTTTATATCAAGCGGTAGCAGTTGTATTTCTGGCGCAATTACATATGATAGATTTAACAATAATGCAGCAATTAACGATCGTATTAACCGCTACGCTTGCCTCTATAGGATCTGCTGCAGTACCTAGCGCCGGGTTGGTAATGTTAATTATTGTTCTTGAATCTGTAGGGTTAAATCCAGCGTGGATTGCTATTATTTTTCCGGTTGACAGAATATTAGATATGTTTAGAACGGTAGTAAATGTAACTGGCGACGCTACAGTTTGTACCGTAATAGCCAAAGGCGAAAATATGCTCGATTACCAACCTCATGACAATCCTTCAAAAACCTTTGATTTAGATTCTTAAGCCAAAATGTATATTCCCGATTCCGCTGTTTTTTTAAAATAATACAGTAGTTCTTTAAAGGTCATCGCAAGGTTTAAAATTGCAACTCTTTGCACTTCTTAACAAAGATTAATAAAAGATTAGTACCAATAAATTGAAATCAATTGGTACTGATTGTATCTTGCTGATAAATAAATGTATAACCAAAAAATAGATTAATATGAATAAGAGAATTGCAATTTTAGCAACAAATGGATTTGAAGAATCTGAATTAAAATCGCCAAAAGAAGCGATGGAAGATGCTGGTTTTAAAGTTGATATTATAAGTGAAGAATCTGGAACAATTAAAGGTTGGGCAGATGGTAATTGGAGTAACGAATACACTGTAGACGATACGTTAGATAATGTTTCAGCTTCTAGTTATAACGCATTAATGTTACCTGGAGGGGTAATAAATCCTGATAAATTAAGACGAAATGAAAAGGCGCTTAGCTTTGTTCAAGACTTTTTTGAGCAAAAAAAACCGGTTGCCGCTATATGCCACGCTCCGCAAATTTTAATTTCGGCAAATGTTGTTAAAGGAAGAAAAATGACTTCGTTTAATTCAATTAAGGACGATCTTGTTAATGCAGGGGCAAACTGGGTAGATGAAGAAGTAGTAGTGGACGAAGGATTTGTTACTAGTAGAAACCCAGACGATTTACCTGCGTTTAATTCAAAATTGATTGAAGAAATTAAGGAGGGTAAGCACGAAGAACAGCACGCTTAATTGATTAATAATGCTTATAAAAAAAGAGGCATTCAAGCCTCTTTTTTTATTGATTAATCTATTCTTCTTCGTCTTTTATTTTCCTTTCGGGAAGATCACCAATGGGTTCGTTAAAATCGGCTTCTTCATAATTATCTTCATCAAAATTGGCCATTGTAACCTCTAGTCGTGAGCTTACTTTTACCAAATAAACGGTATCTTCAGTTTTTACTTCAACGGCTTCAACTGTTTCATTTTTAGCATTTTTAAAAGTTATTACATGGTCATCGTCATATCCATCGGGGTATTTTTCCACTAACAAAGAAAGTATCTCTGGAGTTAACTTTTTATAGTCTACAATAATTCGCTTCATTTAAATTTCAATCTTATGGTTTGTGGCTATAAAACTATTTAAAATTAGAAGAGATAAAAACAATTTAAACATAATTTTTAGAAATTTTCGTAATATTCAAATGCGTTGTAAATAAGCCTATTAGCTACTTTGCAATTGATTTTTGGTTCACTAATTTTTGTTAAAAGAACAAAAAGCACCGCTCCTTTAAAGTTTTTTTTATCGTGAGCCAGCAAATTTATTATCTCGCTAATATCCTTTTCTGAAAATTTCACTTTTTTGAAATATCTAAATATTGTTTTAGATACGTCTTTTAACTGTGTTTCGGGGAAGTTGAGCAGTTTTGTTGCAATATATGACTCTAAAATTATGCCTATGGCAATTGCTTCGCCGTGCAATAGCGTATTTCTACTTTTAGACTCTAAACTATACGACTCTATGGCGTGCCCTAAAGTGTGCCCAAAATTTAAAGTTTTTCGGATGTTTTGCTCAAGTGGATCTTGCTTAACAATTTCGTTTTTTATAACTACCGATTCTTTTATTAATTCGGTAACCATTTCAGAATCATTAAAATCTATATTTTTTAATTTGTCCCAATATGTTTCGCTGTAAATTAAACCGTGCTTTAACATTTCGGCAAAACCAGAAAAAATGTGTTCTTGTGGTAAGGTTTGTAAAAATTTTGGATCGATTACAACCAAATCTGGAAGGTTTACAACGCCTATTTGGTTTTTTATGTAACCTAAGTCTACTCCATTTTTTCCGCCTACAGAGGCGTCTACCATTGCCAAAAGGGTAGTGGGGATGTGTATAAATGGTATGCCGCGTTTATAGGTTGAAGCAACAAAACCGCCCAAATCGGTAACAACGCCACCGCCAAGGTTAATAATTACGCTTTTACGATCGGCGTTTTTTGCTGCCAACATTTCCCAAACGTTTACACAAGTTGTAATATTTTTAAACTTTTCACCGTCGGGAATTGTAATAATTTCTGGCGATTGTAAGCTTTCACATTTTAATAAAAAATACGGCAAACACTGCTGTTTGGTATTAGTATCTACAAGGATAAAAACTTTAGATTTTTCTCGATTGTCTAAGTAATTTAAAAAATTATTCCACGCTTTGTTACTAAAGTAAACTGCCCCTTTTTCTGGTATAACATTTTTCATTAAATATTGATTTTTAGCATCAATTCAGAAAACAAATCTAACTATATTTGCACATTCTATTACAAGTTTTATGAGTGCAAATTCCCTATTCGATAATACAGAAACCGCTTTTAAACTTAAAAGTGATTCTGAATTAGAAAGAGCTTACTTTCTTTTTAAAATGATTTCTAAAGAACCTTTGGTGAAGATAGGAACTGCCGTCACTAAATTTGCACTAAATGTTAATCTTCCAGTCGAAGGCCTAATAAGATCTACCGTTTTTGATCATTTTTGTGGTGGGGTAAACGAAGCCGATTGCATGTCTACCGTAGATAAACTAAGTGATGTTGGGGTGTCTTCGGTGTTGGACTATTCAGTAGAAGGAAAGGAAGAAGAACAACAATTTGACGCTACCATGAATAAGGTCATTGAATTGACTCAATTTGCCAAAAATAAAGCTGCTATGCCTTTTTCGGTGTTTAAACCTACTGGGTTTGGCCGATTTGATTTATTTCAGAAAAAGACTGAAAATAAAGAACTCACTGAAAGTGAAGCAATACTGTGGCAAAATGTGGAAGCTAGATACGATAAGGTTTCAAATATAGCACACGAATGCGGTATTAGCTTACTTATCGATGCCGAAGAATCTTGGATGCAAGACGCAGCAGATGATTTGTGCGAAAAAATGATGGAGCGGTACAATAAAGAGCGTCCCATTGTTTACAACACCCTACAATGTTACCGTTGGGATAGATTAGATTATTTAAAAAAGCTACACGCAAGAGCAAAGGAAAAAGGCTATAAGTTAGGTTTTAAAGTAGTACGTGGAGCCTACATGGAAAAAGAAAACGAACGCGCCGAAGAAAACCACTATGCAACGCCAATTTGTGAAAGCAAAAAAGCAACCGATGATAACTTTAATGAAGTTATGAAATACATTATGAATAACTTGGACGACATTGAGTTATTTTTGGGCACTCATAACGAATTAAGTACGTACATGACGATGGATATGCTTACAGAGCTTGGATTATCTAAAAGTGATGAGCGTGTGTGGTTTGGACAGTTATACGGTATGAGCGACCATATAAGTTTTAATCTTGCTGCCGAGGGATATAATGTTGCTAAATATATTCCGTTTGGACCCGTGAAAGATGTGATGCCTTATTTAATAAGACGTGCCGAAGAAAACACATCGGTAGCCGGACAAACTAGTAGAGAGTTAACCTTGCTTAAAAAGGAAAAACAACGCCGCAAGTTATAAGAATTTAAATTGTTTAATCTTCTGTAAATTTTGCCTTTAAAACCGTTGCAGTTTTATCGCAATTTTCGACAGTAATTTTGAGGTTTTTTTCAATAATCTCTCCTTCAATTACATAAATTCTACAGGAATCTAGCTTTGTATTACTTTCAGAAAACAAAACGTCTCCATCTACTAATAAAGTAGACACAACCGATGTATCTATTTTACTATTTTTAAAAAAAGCTAACGTTTCACTCGTAAAAGCACGCTCTTTTAAACGAATGTTTTTTAAAGTTCTAGACTCTGGACCATAGGCACAGGAGGTTTTTTTACCACTTAAAATAAAAAACAATAGTGCGATACCTATTAAAAATCCACCTGAAAAGTAAACAAGTCTATAAGCTAATTTCATTTTAAAAAAATAGTGAGTTAAGTAATGTTATTTTGAATTGCTTTTTAGTAATAAAATAGACTGACGGATAATGGCTTAGCGAATTTTTTTAAAAAATTAAAAGATTTATATCGCTGTATGGCATGTCAAACCAATCTGCAACCCCTTTACTTGTAAGAATTCCGCGGTAAAAGTACAAACCATTTTTTAAACCATTGTCATAACGAATCGCATTTTCAAGGCCGCCACTTTCTGCAATTTCCAGTATATATGGGGTAAAAATATTACTAATTGAAATAGAAGCTGTTTTTGGGTATCTGGCCGGAATATTTGGCACTCCGTAATGAATTACATCGTGCTTAATCATAGTAGGGTTATCGTGACTGGTCATTTCGGTAGTTTCAAAACAGCCGCCCATATCAACACAAACGTCAATAATAACCGCCCCTTTTTTCATATTTTGAACCATTTCATCTGTAACAATAATGGGAGCTCGGTTTTTACCTCTCACGGCTCCTATGGCTACATCGCAACGCTTTAAGGCTTTCATTAAATTTTTAGGTTGTACTGTAGAGGTATACAGTATTTTACCCACGTTGGTTTGAATCTTTCTGAGTTTGGTTATGGAGCTATCAAATACTTTAACGTTTGCACCTAAACCCAAAGCTGACCGAGTAGCAAATTCGCCAACTGTACCGGCGCCAATTACTACTACTTCAATAGGGGGTACGCCGCTAATATTGCCAAAAAGCAGACCGTTTCCTTTTTTTGCATTAACCATTAATTCGGCTGCAATTAATACCGAAGCGGTACCGGCAATTTCACTTAACGCTTTTACGGCGGGATAACTGTGATCTTCGTCTTTTATAAATTCAAAAGCTAAAGCCGTTATTTTCTTTTTGGCCAAAACTTCAAAATACGATTTTTGTCTAGTTTTAAGTTGTAAGGCAGAAATTAAAACCGTTTTTGGATTAATCATTTCTAATTCTTGCAGAGTAGGCGGTTCAACTTTTAGCACAATTGGGCAGCCAAATACTTTTTTAGTGTTTGATGTAATTGCAGCTCCAGCTTCGGAATAATCTTTATCGGTAAACCCCGATTCTACGCCAGCGCCTTCTTCAATTAATACGCGATGCCCGTTGTTAACAACAGCATTAACAGCATCGGGGGTTAAACAAATGCGCTTTTCTTGATAGTATGCCTCTTTTGGGATACCTATGTATAATTCGCCTTTTTGTTTTTCTATTTCAAGGGTTTCTTCTTGTGGTAGGAGTTGTGCGCGCGTGAAAGGTGATTTTGGTTTAGTCATAATTTAATTTTGGCCGATTCCAATTTACGGAATAAATTTAAGACTAAGATTATTTATTTACCGAAGAAGATCTTTTATTTGTTGCCAAATAGACTTTTTTTCCAAAAGTTCTTCTTCAATAGATTTTAAATCGTCACTGCGCATCTGGCTAAATAATTTTGCTCGAATAAGGTAAACAGCGGGAATTATTACCATCATTATAGGAACAAGGTATATAATTTCAACTTCGTCTACGCCCACGGTTTGTTTAACGATATTAATAAGTTGAAATATATACATAATTAGCGGTACCAAAATAATCCAGTGCCACCAATGTTTACAGGTAAAAAACCAAATAAGTAATAATAAGATTGGGAATAATTTACCTGTTACAAACCAAGCGTAATGGTACAGGTTTGGGTATTCTGTAGTGAATGTAAAAAAGAAAGTTTCCCATACCTGTGTATCGGTTGGGAAACTTTCGTATGCGTAATATAAAAAAGGAGAGCAGCCTATTATTAGTACAATTATGCCTCCTTGAATTAAACTTTTTTTATCCGGCTGGTGGAACTTTAACCGTTCTTGGGTCGATTTGTTGTGGGGTTTGTTCATCTTGGATGCTTTCTGGGGTACAAGCGGTAAATAATCCAGCTGCAAATATGGCAACAATTAATGTGATTTTAAAATTTTTCATAATAGTAAGTTTTTGTGAGGTTAATATGGGGTAAACCTACACCGAAAAAACTTAATATTCTTAATTATGTTAATTGTATATTTACAGGTTTTTCCGTTTAAATTCGATTAAATTCGTTAAAAAACCGTCCTTATAACGCTATATATGCACATATTGTTAATTTTTACAATATATTAAAAGCGGTTTCACAGCCAGCTTTTTGAAAAAGTCCTCGTTATAAATTAAGAACTATAGTAGGTTTAACTGCCTTAGCACAACGCATAAAATACAATTATAGTATGTAGTTAATAACAGTTTTTAAAAGAGATCTTTTAATTGCTGCCAGAACGATTTTTGTTGACTAAGCTCTTCTTCAAAAGATTTTAAATCGTGTTCTTTCATGCTATTGGCCAGTTTGGCTTTTATTAAATATACCAATGGGATTATAAATAGCATAATAGGAAACAACCACCAAATTTCCACTTCGTCTACAATCCCAACATCGTCGTTGATTACACTAAATAATTGGAAGGCAAACATACCAATGGGTATTAAAATAACGTGATACCACCAATGTTTACAGGTTATAAACCAAATGGCTAATAGTAAAATTGGTATAAATTTGCCCATCATAGTCCATACACTAACATAAATTTCGTCATACCAATTGGCGTGATATGTAAATAAAAAAGTTTCCCAAGTTTTAGTTTTTGGGAAACTTGTATACGAATAAAAAATGTATGGAGTAGCGGCTATTAATAGCGCTATAACACTACCCGTTACTAGGTACCTTGATTTTACTTTTTTCGATTTGTTGTGGGGTCTGTTCATCTTGGATACTTTCTGGAGTACAAGAAGCAAAAGTTCCTAATGAAAAAATTGATGCGATAAATAAATACTTAAGAGTTTTCATAATATATGGTTTTATGTGAGGTTATTATGATCCAAACCTAACATGAAAAAAGGAAAAAAATTCAATTCTTTTTTCTATACATTTATAAATTTTTTTGCCCTCAACTAACAATTAATTGTTGTTTTAACATAAGGTTCAAAAAAAAATTATACTCTTTTTTTATCGTTAAAATTTAATTCAATTAGCTTGTTTTTAGCGTTCTACTTCCATTAGCGTTTAATGTTATATTTACTTTAACTGCGTTTTCGGGTAACAATGGTTTAATTTTTTCGGGCCATTCTATAAATGAATAATTGCCGCTATATACGTAATCTTCAAAACCTATATCAAAAGCTTCTTGGTAATCGTTAATTCGGTAAAAATCGAAATGATATACGATTCCCTTTGGCGTTTCATATTCATTTACAATTGAAAATGAAGGGCTGCTTGATTGATAGTTAGATCCAAGTTGCCTAACTATTTCTTTGATGAGGGTAGTTTTTCCCACGCCCATTTCACCATATAATAAAAATATTTTTGAAGGTGATTCTTCTAATAAAGCAGCAGCTACTGTGCTAATTTCATCTAAAGTATAGGTGTATTCCATAACAATTACGAATGCTAATATAGCTAATTAACAATTGCTGCCGAAGTTATAACTTTTGAAACACTATTACACTTATTATAACGTGAATTATTTAGGAGTAAAGACAGAAAAAGGTATAATCATTTCTTCCAGCGAAACACCACCGTGTTGGTAGGTGTTTCGGTAATAACTAACGTAGTGATTGTAATTGTTAGGATAGGCAAAAAAGTAATCGCCTTTTGCGAAAATAAACGAACTACTCATATTAATTGTTGGCAATTGGATGTTCTTTGGATCCTTTGCTGCTAACACCTCTTTGTCTTCGTAAGTTAAACTTTTCCCTGTTTTATAGCGTAAATTTAAACTTGTGTTTTTATCGCCAATTACTTTTGAAGGGTTTTTTACATTAATTGTTCCGTGGTCTGTTGTTATTATTAATTTAAACCCTAAGCGAGCCGCTTGTTGAATTATTTCTAACAAAGGTGAGTTTTTAAACCAGCTTTGTGTAAGCGAGCGGTAAGACTTATCGTTTGAAGCCAATTCTTTAATTACTTCCATCTCTGTTTTTGAATGTGAAAGCATATCTACAAAGTTGTAAACTACTACGGTTAAATCTTCGTCTTTATGAGTTTTAAAATTTTCAACAAGTTTTTTACCCTGTTTTAAACTCGAAATTTTATGATAACTATAGTTTAGTTTCATTCCCAAACGTTGAAGTTGTGCGTCAAAAAATTCTTTTTCCTTCATGTTTTTTCCACCTTCGTCAACATCATTCAACCATAAATCTGGGTGAAGTTTTTCCATGTCGCTAGGCATTAGACCAGAAAAAATGGCGTTTCGCGCATACTGTGTAGCTGTTGGTAAAATACTGCAAAACAACTCTTCTTGTGTTTTTTTATATAAATTAGCTACCGTGGGTTCAAACGCTTTCCATTGATCGAACCTTAAATTGTCAATTACAATTAATAGTGTAGGTGTGTCTTGTTCTAATTGTGGTTTAATTCTTTCCTTAAAAAGGGTGTGAGACATTATAGGCGCCTCGCTAGGGTCTTCAAACCATATTGGATAGTTTTTGTCAATAAACTTGCAAAATTGACTATTAGCTTCGGTTTTTTGAGATTCTAATATTTCAAACATACCAGAGTCTTCAATGTCTTCGAGCTCAAGTTCCCAATAAACCAATTTGGTGTATAGGTCTTTCCACTCGTCAAAACTGTTTACCATGGATAAATCCATTGCAATTTTTCTAAACTCTTGCTGGTAGTTTGAAGTTGTTTTTTCTGAAACCAATCTGCTGTGGTCCAAATTCTTTTTTAGACTTAAAAGAATTTGGTTTGGGTTTACAGGTTTAATTAGGTAATCGGCAATTTTAGAGCCAATTGCTTCTTCCATAATATATTCTTCTTCACTCTTGGTAATCATAACAACAGGTACCGAAGCGCGATATTCCTTAATTTCTGAAAGTGTTTCTAAACCAGTTAATCCCGGCATATTTTCATCTAAAAACACAATGTCGAAGTTTTCAACTTTTATAAGCTCTAAAGCTTCAGAACCACTTTGTGCGGTGGTAACATTATAATTTTTATTTTCTAGAAATAGAATGTGAGGTTTTAATAAATCAATTTCGTCATCTACCCAAAGTACTTTTATATCGCTCATATATGTATATTTGTTTTATTACTACAGCTACTCAATTGCTGGAGTGTCATAAATTTTTAAATTGTGAATAGTTCTATTTGTGTTGTAGAATTTACCTCAAAAATATAGCCGAATTATCGCAAACAATTTCAAAAGCTACTAATTTAAAGTTAAAGTTTGAAAACTCTTCCAAAGCACAAAATTATAAACGACCCAATCTACGGTTTTATTACCGTACCCAGCAAACTAGTTTTTAGTTTAATGGAGCATAAATATTTTCAACGGCTACGAAGAATTTCGCAAATGGGCTTCTCGTATATCGTATATCCGGGAGCGCATCACACCCGGTTTCACCATGCATTGGGAGCTATGTTTTTAATGCAAAAAGCGGTGCAAGTGCTGCAATCTAAGGGTGTTATCATTTCAGAAAAAGAGGAAGAAGCTTTATATATTGCCATTTTGTTGCACGATATTGGGCACGGACCTTTTTCGCACGCAATGGAACACAGTATTGTAGAAGGTGTAAGCCACGAACAAATTTCGCTCCTTTTTATGGAGTTTTTAAATACAAAGTTTAACAAGCAATTAACGCTTGCCATTCAACTTTTTAAAAACGAATACCCGCGTAAATTTTTACATCAATTGGTTTCTGGACAATTAGATATGGATAGGTTAGATTACCTAAAACGCGATAGTTTTTATACCGGCGTCCCCGAAGGAACCGTAAATGCCCAGCGTTTAATTACTATGCTTAACGTTAAAGATGACGAATTGGTAGTGGAAGAAAAAGGGATCTACTCGGTTGAAAACTTTTTAGTTGCGCGTAGGCTTATGTATTGGCAAGTGTATTTGCACAAAACGGGCGTAGTAGCCGAACAACTTTTGGTTAGAATTTTAAAACGTGCCAAACAATTGGTTGCTCGCGGCGAAAACCTACCGGCCAGCAGTAACTTGCAATTCTTTTTACAAAATAACATAACCATCGATGATTTTTCTGAAGAGGTGCTTGAAACTTTTGCACAATTAGACGATTACGATATTATTTCGGCGATGAAACTTTGGATAGACAACGACGATTTCGTTTTAAAGAATTTGTCGCAAATGTTGCTAAACAGAAATCTTTTAAAAGTAAAGGTTAAAACAAAACCATTTTCGGCTCAAAAGGTAGAAAAGAAATGTTGTAAATTAATTGAAAGATATAGTATTACAAAAGAAGAAGCTTCGTTTTTTGTATTTACAGGCAGGCTTGAAAACCAGGCTTACAGTATGAAAAAAGACACCATTAATTTATTACAGCGAAATGGTGAAATAATTGAGGTTGCCAAAGCCAGTGACCAGTTAAATCTAGAGGCACTCTCAAAATCTGTAGTGAAATACTATTTTTGTTATCCAAAAAACAATAAAGATAGCTAGTGAGGCTAAATCCTTTTTTTCTATTTTTGCAGGAATGAAAACGAATTACCGAAAGTTTATTAATTATAAAAATGTTATTTTGCGGTTACCAAAAACTTCAAATACAGTTATAAAACACGCACACGCCCAATGAAATTTACAGCAGCCCAAATAGCAGGAATCCTAAATGGCACCGTAGATGGCGATGAAGGGGCAGAGGTTTCTAAACTTTCAAAAATAGAGGAGGGAAGCGAAGGTTCGCTTACATTTTTAGCAAACCCAAAATACACTCACCATATTTATTCTACACAAGCTTCAATTACTATTGTCAATAACGATTTTGAAGCCACCGATGAGTTGTCTACAACGCTTATTCGGGTGGAGAATGCTTATAAAGCCTTTTCGCAATTATTAGAATATTACAATCAAGTAAAAATGAATAAAACAGGTATTGAAGAACCTGTTTTTATTTCAAAAAGTGCCAAATATGGAGATAATATATATTTAGGCGCTTTTTCATATTTAGGCGAAAATGTTACTATTGGCGATAATGTAAAAATATATCCCAATGTTTACATTGGCGACAATGTTACAATAGATGATAATACTATTGTATTTACCGGCGCCAAAATTTATTCGGAAACAATAATAGGTAAATCTTGTGTTATTAATAGCGGGGTTGTACTTGGTGCCGATGGTTTCGGCTTTACGCCCAATGAAAAAGGAGAATATATTAAAGTCCCTCAAACAGGAAATGTTATTTTGGAAGATAACGTAGATGTGGGGCCTGGCACTACTATCGATCGCGCTACTTTGGGCTCTACCTTAATAAAGAGAGGCGTAAAATTAGACAACCAAATACAGATTGCACATAATGTTACCATTGACGAGAATACGGTAATAGCCGCTCAAACAGGTATTGCAGGTTCGTCTAAAATTGGTAAAAACTGTATTATTGGCGGACAGGTGGGGATTGCCGGCCATATTGTTATTGGCGATAATGTAAAAATACAGGCGCAAACAGGGATTGGAAGAAATGTAAAAGACAACGAAACCCTACAAGGATCGCCCGCCTTAAATTACAACGATTTTAATAAAAGTTATGTATATTTTAAAAACCTTCCTAAAATTATGGAAAGGTTTAATATAGTTGAAAAAAAGCTTGATAATGACTGAAAGTTTGGTAAAACAACGCACAATTGCTAAGGAAACTTCCCTAACCGGAGTAGGCTTACACACAGGGAAAGAAGTAACAATTACTTTTAAACCAGCCCCTGAAAATCACGGATATAAATTTGTTAGAACAGATTTAGAAGGAAGTCCGGTAATTGAAGCCGATGCAAATTTTGTAGTAAATACACAACGTGGCACCAATTTGGAAAAGAACGGAGTGAAAATTCAAACTTCCGAACACGTGCTTGCCGCATTAGTTGGCCTAGAGGTGGATAATTGTATTTTGGAGGTAAATGCCTCTGAACCGCCAATTATGGATGGTTCCTCTAAGTTTTTTGTTGAAGCCATTGAAAAAGCAGGCATTGTTGAACAAGAAGCCGAAAGAGACGAATATGTTGTTACCGAAGTAATATCATACGTAGATGAAGATACGGGGAGCGAAATAATTGTAATGCCTTCTAATGAATACCAAGTAACCACAATGGTCGACTTTGGTACAAAAGTGCTTGGAACTCAAAATGCTTCATTAAATAAAATTTCAGATTTTAAAGATGAAATAGCAAATGCACGTACTTTTAGTTTTCTGCACGAAATAGAAATGCTGCTAGAGCACGGCTTAATAAAAGGAGGCGATTTAAACAATGCTATTGTTTATGTAGATAAAGAACTTTCAGACAGCACGATGGAAAAGCTTCGTACTGCGTTTGGAAAAGACAATATTTCGGTAAAACCAAATGGTATTTTAGACAACTTAACCCTGCATTATCCAAACGAGGCTGCGAGACACAAACTGTTAGATGTAATTGGCGACTTGGCTTTAATTGGTACGCGCATTCGCGGAAAAGTGATTGCCAACAAACCAGGACATCATGTAAATACACAATTTGCAAAAAAGCTTTCAAAAAGGATAAAACTTGAAAGACGAAATAAAGTTCCAAAATTTGATATTAACCAACCCCCTGTAAAGGATGTAAACGAAATTATGGCTATGCTTCCGCATAGACCACCATTTTTGTTGGTAGATAAAATTATGGAGATGACAGATACCTGTGTGGTAGGGCTTAAAAACGTTACCATGAATGAGCCCTTTTTTGTGGGTCATTTTCCGGGAGCACCCGTTATGCCAGGCGTACTCATTGTTGAAGCTATGGCACAAACAGGAGGGATTTTGGCACTAAGCACTGTGCCAGACCCCGAAAATTATCTTACATTTTTTATGAAAATTAACAATGTAAAATTTAAACAACAAGTTAACCCGGGTGATACATTAATTTTTAAGTTAGAATTAATTACACCAATTCGTCGTGGAATTGTACATATGCAAGGAAATGCTTATGCGAATGGGAAGCTAGTTACCGAAGCAGAACTTATGGCACAAATGGTAAAAACAAAAAATTTATAAAATAAACGGTGCCAGTATCATTAAATAATAAAATATGATGCGCAATTTTACCTTTAAGAAAAATAAAGAAAAGAAATGAACCAACCTCTTGCATACGTCCATCCGGGCGCTAAAATAGCTAAAAATGTTGTAATTGAGCCTTTTACAACCATCCACAACAATGTTGTGATTGGAGAAGGCACGTGGATTGGCAGCAATGTAACCATAATGGAAGGTGCTCGCATCGGGAAAAATTGTAATATCTTTCCTGGAGCAGTAATTTCAGCAATACCACAAGATCTTAAATTTAAAGACGAAGATACCACTGCCGAAATTGGCGACGGTACAACAATTAGAGAATACGTTACAATTAACCGTGGAACCGTCGATAGAGGTAAAACTATAATTGGCAAAAATTGCTGGATTATGGCTTATTGCCATATTGCTCACGACTGTATTGTTGGCGACAATTGTATTTTTAGCAATAACAGTACATTGGCAGGCCATATAACCGTGGGAGACTATGTGGTTTTAGCGGGAATGACAGCGGTACACCAATTTTGTATGATTGGCAATCACGCCTTTGTAACGGGCGGGTCTCTTGTTCGAAAAGATGTTCCACCTTATGTAAAAGCAGCTCGCGAACCGTTAAGTTATGTTGGGATTAATTCAATAGGCTTAAGAAGAAGAGGCTTTAAATCTCAGAAAATTTCTGAAATACAAAATATTTATAGGTTGCTTTACCAAAAAAACTACAATACCACGCAAGCTACCGAAATTATTGAGGCAGAAATGGAAGCTACTCCCGAAAGAGATGAGATACTTCAGTTTATTAAAAACTCGAAACGAGGAATAATGAAAGGGTATTTTAATTCAAACTAAATATTTATATTCAACAAAATTTAAACATAAAACCACTTAATGGCTACATCATCAGATATTAGAAAAGGACTTTGTATTCGTTACAACAACGATATTTATAAAATTATTGAATTTCTTCACGTAAAACCTGGAAAAGGACCGGCGTTTGTTCGAACCAAATTAAAAAGTGTTACTACGGGTAAAATTGTAGACAATACATTTTCGGCGGGTCATAAAATAGACGATGTACGTGTTGAAACTCATAAATTTCAATACCTCTATAATGAAGGCGATATGTATCACTTTATGAATACCGAAGATTATTCGCAAATTCAATTAATGAAAGATATTCTTGATACACCCGAATTAATGAAAGAAGGCGAAGTTGTAACCGTTCTTATCAATACTGAAGATGGCGCTCCTTTATCTGTTGAAATGCCTGCGCACGTAATTTTGGAGGTAACATCAACCGAACCGGGTGTAAAAGGTAATACAGCTACAAATGCTACTAAACCAGCCGTAGTTGAGACAGGTGCCGAAATTAATGTTCCTTTATTTATCAACGAAGGCGACAAAATTAGAATTGATACAGACAAAGGACAATACCAAGAGAGAATTAAAGAGTAAAACCTTTTTTACCCAATACCAATTTTAAGTATCGTATAATTTTAATTTGCAATAACTACTCATTTTGAAATTTCCAACCCCGCAAACGCTAGAAAATATAGCTGTAATTATTGGCTCCGACTATGTTGGTGAGCCAAGTTTTCCTGTGTTGGGGATGAATGAAATTCACGTAGTACAACCGGGCGACATTGTATTTGTAGACCACCCAAAATATTACGATAAAGCCCTACAATCTTTAGCGACAGTAGTTTTAATCAATAAAAAAGTAGACTGTCCTAAAGGAAAGGCGCTGCTAATTTCAGACGATCCATTTCGCGATTTTAATAAACTTTCGCATCATTTTAAACCTTTTCAGAGAGCAAATACGGCCATAGCCCAAACAGTTTCAATTGGTAAAAACACGGTTATTCAACCCAATGTATTTATTGGCAATAATGTAAAAATTGGCGATAATTGTGTCATTCATTCAAACGTAAGTATTTACGATAATACCATTATTGGCGATAATGTAACCATACACGCCGGCAGTGTTTTAGGCGCCGATGCTTTTTATTATAAAAATCGCCCTAATAATTTCGACAAGCTTTTAAGCGTAGGTAATGTTGTTATAGAAAACAACGTAGATCTTGGCGCCTTGTGTACTATTGATAAAGGCGTAACGGCTTCAACTGTAATTGGCGAAGGTTCAAAATTAGACAATCAAGTTCACGTGGGGCACGATACGGTAATTGGAAAACGTTGTTTAATAGCATCTCAAGTAGGGATTGCAGGTTGTGTTATTATTGAAGACTTTGTTACCATTTGGGGACAAGCGGGCATTACAAGCGATGTAACCATAGGCGAAAAAGCAATTATCTCGGCTCAGAGTGGGGTTAGTAAAAGCTTGGCAGGACATAAATCGTATTTTGGATCGCCTGCAGATGAATTCAGAAAAAAATATAAGGAATTAGCAATGATTAAGTTAATTCCCAACCTTATAAAAAAAGTGGAAAAATTATCATGAGTAAAACAGCAAAAGAAGTAGTAAAAGATTTTTACAATTCCGATATATTACACGATAATACAGTTTTAGAAACATACTTTCATAAAGATTTAGAATTACTTTGGAATAGTGCCGATGGGCTATCAATTATGAATTATGATGATATTGTTAGCTTTTTTGAGGAGATTCGTCGTACTTATAACGATTTAAGAGTTGAAATTAGTCATATTTTACAAGACGATGACAATGTTACCATACGCTATAAGTACTACATTCGCACCATGGAAAACCCAGATGAAGAATTAGGAATCGCTCATTTTATTGCAATTTGGCAGGTAAAAGACGATAAAATTTACAAAGGATATCAAGTGAGTCAGCCAGTTACAGAAAATGATGATACAAATGAAAGCTATCACAGAGTAAAAGTATAATTTGTTTTAAAACCCTTTGTAAAAACCGTATCTTTGCGCCAATTCTAAAGAAAAGCAGAATACATCTTCATTGAAGAATAACTATAAATAAACAACACAAAACATCTAAAAATGAGCGTTTTAGTAAATAAAAATTCAAAAATAATTGTTCAAGGTTTCACAGGTAGTGAAGGTACCTTTCACGCAGAACAGATGATTGAGTACGGAACCAATGTAGTAGGTGGGGTAACCCCAGGTAAAGGAGGTCAAACTCATCTTGATAGGCCTGTATTTAATACAGTATCTGATGCTGTAAAAGAAACTGAAGCCGACACCACGATTATTTTTGTGCCACCAGCATTCGCTGCAGATGCTATTATGGAAGCTGCCGACGCTGGTATTAAAGTTATAATTACAATTACCGAAGGTATTCCTGTAAAAGACATGATTACCGCTTCAAATTATATTAAAGATAGAGATTGCCGCCTTATTGGTCCTAACTGTCCAGGTGTAATTACCCCTGGCGAAGCTAAAGTTGGTATTATGCCAGGTTTTGTATTTAAAAAAGGAACCGTAGGTATTGTGTCAAAATCTGGAACGCTTACTTACGAAGCAGCAGATCAAGTAGTAAAACAGGGTCTTGGTATTACAACAGCCATTGGTATTGGTGGAGATCCAATTATTGGAACAACTACAAAAGAAGCTTTAGAATTATTAATTAACGACGAAGATAGCGAAGCTGTGGTAATGATTGGTGAAATTGGAGGGCAGTTAGAAATTGACGCTGCAAACTGGTATAAAAATAGCGGTAGTAAAAAGCCTGTTATTGGCTTTATTGCTGGCGAAACTGCACCTGCGGGTCGTACAATGGGACACGCCGGAGCAATTGTTGGCGGAAGCGATGACACCGCACAAGCAAAGAAAAAGGTGATGCGCGAATGTGGCATTCACGTTGTAGATTCTCCTGCCGAAATAGGCAAAAAAGTAAAAGAAGTACTTGGTTAATAAGCCAAAATAGTCCTAAAAGTATCAATAGTTTTTAGGTTTTAACCTAATTAAGTCCTGCGAAAATCGCAGGACTTTTTTTATTGAATACTTACATCCTTTTGTTATATTTGAATCCCGCCTTTTTCGCGGTTTATAATTATAAATGTCTGGTCGAGCTCAGTCGCGACCTTTTTTTTAAATCAAATTTTACGTATGAAATTATTAGAAGGAAAAACAGCAATAATAACAGGCGGAAGTCGCGGGATAGGGAAGGGTATTGTTGAAATATTCGCACAACACGGCGCTAATGTAGCATTTACTTACAGCTCGTCTGCACAAGCTGCCGATGCCCTTGTTGATGAATTATCGAGCACTGGAGTTAAAATTAAAGCGTACAAAAGCAATGCTGCATCTTTTGAAGAATCTCAAAAATTGGCAGACGAAGTTTTAAAAGAATTTGGAAGTATCGACATCTTAATTAACAATGCAGGAATTACCAAAGACAATTTGCTTATGCGTATTTCTGAAGACGACTTTGATAAAGTTATTGAAGTAAATCTAAAATCTGTTTTTAACATGACCAAGGCGGTACAACGCACTATGTTAAAGCAGCGTAAAGGCTCAATAATTAATATGAGTTCAATTGTAGGTGTAACCGGAAATGCAGGTCAAACTAACTATGCAGCGTCAAAGGCAGGAATTATAGGTTTTTCTAAATCGGTAGCTTTAGAATTAGGTTCGCGCCATATTCGTTGCAATGTTATTGCACCAGGTTTTATTGAAACCGAAATGACGGGCAAACTCGATGAAGAAACGGTTCAAAATTGGCGCGATGGAATTCCGCTTAAACGCGGTGGATCGCCAGAAGATATTGCAAACGCCTGCGTGTTTTTAGCCAGCGACTTATCGTCGTATATAACAGGGCAAGTTATCCACGTAGATGGCGGGATGCATACCTGATTTACGAATTTTAATTTTAGATTATTTATCAATTAACCTTGATAATAGGTGCTAAAAATGTAAAAGATAAATCTAAAATTGTAAAGCGTTTATCACAAATTAATGACTCAAGAAGTAATAATTTATATAATAATCGCCGGAGTAGTTGCAATTACTCTGGCGGTTTTTATGTATGGCTATAAGTCAAAACTATCTAAAACCTTGCGATGGGCTTTGGGAAGTTTACGATTTATAACCCTTTTCGCCATATTATTATTACTCATAAACCCCAAGTTTAAAAACAATACTTATACGGTTGAAAAACCGCAACTCCCCGTATTGGTAGATAATTCGGCTTCGGTAGTTGCTTTAAACCAAAAGGAAAGTGTTTTACAATTGGTTGAAGGGCTTAAAACCAATAAAGAACTAAATGATAAATTCGACCTTGCATTTTATTCTTTTGGAAGTGATTTCCGCGAAAACGACTCCTTAACTTTTAAAGATAAAAGCACCAATATTGCGGCAGCTCTTTCGGCAACAAATGAGCTCTACAAAAATAAAACGGCCCCTGTTGTTTTAATTACCGATGGAAACCAAACCCTTGGTAACGATTACGAGTTTATTTCTTCAACTTTAAAAACCGAAGTATATCCAATTATTCTCGGGGATTCAACAAAATACGTCGATTTAAAAATTAATCAATTAAACGTCAATAAATACGCCTTTTTAAAAAATGATTTTCCAGTTGAAGTAATTTTAAATTACAGCGGAAATTCTACTGTAAATTCACAATTTCAAGTTGCTCGCGGCGAGGCAGTTGTATACCGAAAACAGCTTACCTTTTCAGAAAGTGAAACTTCACAAACCCTTCAATTTACACTGCCAGCTTCTTCGGTAGGCCTCCAAAAATACAAAGCTCAAATACTTCCTTTATCCGAAGAAAAAAACACTACAAATAACACAAAACATTTCGCAATTGAAGTTATTGACCAAGCGACAAATGTATTGATAGTTAGTGATGTTACCCACCCAGATTTAGGGGCTTTAAAAAAGGCAATTGAATCTAACGAACGCCGTACAGCTACAATAAAAAAGCCTTTGGAAGCGGTGAATATTGTCGATGACTATCAATTGGTAATTCTTTACCAGCCCAACCGAAGTTTTGCTTCTTTGTTTGGAACACTAAACAAAATTGATAAAAACATTTTTGTGGTGACCGGTTTGGCTACAGAATGGAACTTTTTAAACGGGGCTCAAGAAATTTTTTCAAAAATACCTTCAAATCAAAGTGAAGAAGTACAAGCAAATTTAAATACAGCATATAGTGCTTTTGCTGTTAAGGATATTGGTTTTAATAATTTGCCGCCGCTATACAGTGAGTTTGGCGAATTGACTATAACAGCTGCTCACGATATATTGCTAAACCAAACCGTTAGTAATTTACCCAATGGCAATCCATTAATTGCCAGTATTGAACAAAACGGTCGGCGGTTAGCACTTTGGGATGGAGAAGGCTTTTGGCGATGGAGAAGTAGTAGTTATCTAAACGCACAATCGTTTAAAGATTTTGACGATTTTATTGGTGGAATTGTTCAGTATTTAGCGTCCAACAAACGGCGTAGTAGGCTCGAAGTGTCTTCCGAAGCATTTTTTTACAGTAACAATCCAATAAAAATATCGGCGCAGTACTTCGATAAAAATTACGTTTTTGATAGTCGCGCTTCGCTTAATATTTCAGTAAAAAATAAAGAAGAAGAAAATACTGTTGTTTTCCCGATGCTATTGCGAAACAATTATTACGAAGTAGATTTAAATAGCCTGCCTGCCGGCGAATACAATTATACTATTTCGGTTAAAAATGAAGCCGTTTCCCGAAGTGGTAGTTTTACAATTTTAGATTTTAATGTGGAACAGCAATTCTTAAATGCCGATATTTTAAGACTGCAACATATTGCAGATAACACCAACGGAAATGCCTACTTTTTATCTCAATATAACAACCTTATAGCTTCATTACTTTCAAATACTAAATATCAAAACATTGAAAAGAGCGAACAAAAAATAGTACCTTTGTTAGATTGGAAATACCTGTTATTTCTCATCGTTTTAAGCCTTGCAGCAGAATGGTTTATTAGAAAATACAACGGACTTATCTAAAATTAAATTTCAAAGAAAAAGTATACAATGGAAAAACTACCTAAAATTACAGTACCCGTTATCGTAGGGTTTATTTTATTAATTATTGTTATTGCAAAATCTTCTGTAACAATTGGCTCTGGGCACGCAGGAGTGCTTTATCAAACTTTTGGGAATGGTGTGGTGACCGACAAGCCACCATTGGGCGAAGGTTTTCATATCATCGCCCCTTGGAACAAGGTTTTTGTTTACGAAATTCGCCAACAAGAATTAAGCGAAAAAATGCAGGTTTTATCGTCTAACGGACTTGAAATTAAGCTCGATGCTTCGGCTTGGTACCAGCCAATAAGAGGCGATATAGCAAAGCTTCACCAAGAAAAAGGTGAAAATTATTTACAGCGCGTTATTCAACCTGCAATTCGTAGTGCAGCAAGAAGTGTGGTTGGGCGTTATACTCCCGAGCAACTTTACTCGAGTAAACGTGATGCAATTCAAGAAGAAATTTTTGAAGAAACAAAAAAGATTTTGGATAGACAGTTTATTCAATTAAATGAAGTTTTGGTACGCGATGTTACTTTACCACCGGCTATAAAAGACGCTATTGAGCGAAAACTACGTCAAGAGCAGGAAGCGTTAGAGTATGAATTCCGTTTAGAAAAAGCAACAAAAGAAGCCGAAAAAGTAAGAATTGAAGCTCAAGGAAAAGCCGATGCGAATGCTATTTTAAGTGCTTCGTTAACCGATAAAGTTCTTCAAGATAAAGGAATTGATGCAACCCTAAAACTGGCTAACTCGCAAAACGCAAAAGTTATAGTTGTTGGTTCTGGCGATAGTGGGTTACCGCTAATTTTAGGAAATAACTAAAATTGTTTCGCAATTAAAAAGAACACTAACTTTAAAAAGTTCAAGTTAAAAACCTTCCAATTTAGGAAGGTTTTTTTATTAAATATAACTGGCTCTAAAATTTGAACATAAATATTTTTTTCAGAAAATAAATTCATCGTTCACTTAAGCCTATTTCTTTATCTTTACGCTATTAAACTTTTTATTTCTTAAATATGAAGGCTACCCCCGAACACCACGAACGAATTGCTAAATTAACCTTCGCTTCAGTTTATCCGCATTATATCACTAAAGTGGAAAAGAAGGGGCGTACTAAAGAAGAATTGCTTCAAGTAATTAATTGGCTCACAGGTTTTGATGAGAAAAAAGTAAATGCATTGGTTGAAGAAAATGTATCGTTTAAAACATTTTTTGAGCAAGCCGAGTTAAATCCAAATGCGCATTTAATTAAAGGGGTAATTTGTGGTTACCGCATAGAAGAATTAGAGAATTCGCTTACAAAACAAGTTCGATATTTAGATAAACTGGTTGACGAACTCGCTAAAGGAAGAAAAATGGAAAAAATTTTACGAGTAGCGTAGCAGCTTATTTTGTAGATTTCGCATTAAATAAACCCTTAAAAATAACATTATGAAATTAGGTGCATTTTCGATTAGTTTAAATGTAAAAGACCTCGAAGCTTCAAAACAATTTTACGAAAAGTTAGGCTTTAAAGCTATGGCCGGCAGTAAGGAACACAATTACTTTATCTTAAAAAATGAAAATGCGCTTATCGGGGTTTTTCAAGGTATGTTTGAAGGAAATATTTTAACCTTTAATCCTGGCTGGGATGAAAATGCGAGCAATATTGAATCTTTTGACGATGTGCGGCAAATTCAAAAAAGCTTAAAACAAAACAATATTCAATTACTAAGCGAAGCCGAAGAAAACAGCGAAGGACCTGCAAATATTACTTTAAAAGACCCCGACGGCAATATTATTTTAATAGACCAACACAGATAACTGTCTATTCAATTTTTTGAAAGGATTTAATTATTACCAAGCCACAAACTACGGCAGCAAGAGTTAAAATTACAGCTAAGCCTATGTTGCTGTAAATAAAATTACCAATGGCAAAAAGTGAACAATAAACACCTACTACACCTGCAAAGAAGCCGAGAATTTTCATCCTGAAACCTTTAAATTTTGAGTCGTTACCAAAGATAATTTGGTTAAACTTCTGCAAGGTTTCTTTTTTGGATGGTTGGGTTAAAAGCGTAACCACAACCCAGCCAACAGTAGTTATTGCTACACTAAGTACTAACTGCCAATGTTCGGCAATTGTAACAATTGGATCGTCCAGCTTTCCATTAATAAAAAAGAATGCCGCAATTAAAAACGAAATTGCCATAGCTGCTATTTCACTATACGGGTTAATTCTACTCCAAAACCACCGCAAAATAAAAAGTAAGCCTGTTCCAGCACCAATGGAAAGCAGCAAATTAAAACCGTCTCGCGCTTCTTCTAAAATTAAAGCCAATAAAGCTGCCAAAATCATCATTATTACCGTAGAAGTTCTTCCTACTGCAACCTGTTCGCGTCCTTTTGCATTTTTTCGAAGAAAACGCACATAAAAGTCGTTTACAACGTAAGAACTTCCCCAGTTAAGGTGTGTAGAAATAGTACTCATAAATGCAGCGATAAGCGATGTAATTACGATGCCTAAAAGGCCTGCAGGCAAATAGGTAAGCATCGCCGGATACGACAAATCATTTTTTACGAAGTCTGGATTTAAATTGGGAAAAGCGGCTTGTAAACTCTCAATATTTGGAAAAACAACAATTGAAGCTAAACCTATGATAATCCACGGCCACGGTCTAATAGCATAATGAGCAAAATTAAAAAATAGCGTAGCATAAGTAGCGTGTTTTTCATTTTTTGCGGCTAACATTCGCTGTGCAATATAGCCACCACCGCCAGGTTCGGCACCGGGATACCAAACACTCCACCATTGTACTGCAAGCGGGATAATTAACAATGGTATTAGTAATTCAGGTTTTGAAAAATCTGGTAACATTGCGGTTTTTTCGGCAACTGCAGGTGTGGAAAGCAGGTTTTCAATTCCGCCTATTTCAGGCATATTTACAATAAAGATAGTGGCCCAAACACTACCAACCATCGCAATTATAAATTGAACAAAATCTGTAAGAATTACACCCTTTAGTCCGCCAAAAGCCGAATAAATTACCACTACGGGCGAAGCAATAAGCAGGACTTCATACGAAGAAATACCAAACATTACATGGCCTATTTTTATTGCTGCTAAACAAACATTCGCCATAATTACAATATTGAAAAAGACGCCCAGATAGATGGCTCTAAACCCTCTTAAAAATGCAGCGCTTTTTCCGCTGTAGCGCAATTCATAAAACTCTAAGTCTGTAGTAATCCCACTTTTACGCCACAATCTGGCGTAAAAAAATACGGTAAGCATTCCCGTTAATAGAAAACTCCACCAAATCCAGTTGCCAAAAACGCCGTCTTCGCGAATAACTCCTGCTACAAAATTTGGAGTATCGGCAGCAAAAGTTGTAGCTACCATACTTACCCCAAGTAGCCACCACGGCATATTTCGGTTTGAAAGAAAAAAAGATTTCGAATCTTTACCAGACCGTTTTGCCACAAGTAACCCAATGGCAATAAAAACTATAAAAAATGAAACTATAATTATCCAGTCGAGCGTCTCTAAATGCATATATGGTAAGATTAAACAATAACTAATTGTCTGGGTGAAAATAAAGAAATTGATTTGAAAATTGTAAATCTGTTATAGAATATATTCACAGGTTTTTAAACATTTTATTTCTGTTTTAATAAACTTACTTACCTTTAATATATAATCAACACAGCTATGGCCACAAGACGAAGAAAAAAACCACAAACTGCCAAAATAAAACCTAAAAGAGCCAGAAATTTATCGCCCGGAACAGTAACCTACACTGGTAAAAAAACTACAACGGTTACCGAACTTGATATAATTGACTATTCAAGCGAACATTTTCAACGCTTTAAAACCAAGAATATTGAAGAAGCATTTAATTATGAAGATTCTACTAATATTACTTGGATAAATGTAAACGGGTTAAGCAATACCGAAGATATTATAAGTCTTGGTAATCACTTTGAGTTACACCCTCTAATTCAGGAAGATATTGTTAGTACCTACCAACGCCCTAAAATAGACGAATACGAAGATTACCTATTTATAGTTTTTAAAATGCTTCATTACGATGATGAAAAACTGAACTATGAGCATATAAGTCTTGTAATGGGAAAGGATTATGTGTTAACGTTTCAAGAGGCCGAAGGCGATGTTTTTGAAGATTTACGCGAACGTTTAGAGCACGGTAAAGGACGAATTAGAAACGTAGGGGCAGATTATTTGATGTTTACCATTCTCGATGCGGTAGTTGATAATTATTTTACTGTTCTTGAATTTTTAAGTAACAAAGTAGAACTGCTAGAAGACAAGCTTTTTACAGATAAAGAAGATCCAAATATTACAGAAGATATTCAAGATCTTAAAAAAGAAATTCTTAAAATTAGAAAAGCAGTTGTACCGTTGCGCGAGGTAATTAATCGTTTAGAAAAGATAGATTCAACATTAATTGAAGAACGAACAAACAAATATATTCGCGATTTGTACGATCATATTATTCAGGTGAATGAAAGCGTTGAAATTTACCGCGAAATGATTTGGGGGCTTATGGATATGTATATGACCACCATAAGCAATAAAATGAACGAAGTAATGAAGGTGCTTACCATTATGGCTTCAATTTTTATTCCATTAACCTTTATGGCCGGAATTTACGGGATGAATTTTGAACATATGCCCGAATTGCATTTGCGCTATGGCTATTATTACTTTTGGGCTGCCATGATATTAGTGTTTTTCGGCTTGCTGTGGTATTTTAAAAGAAAAAAGTGGTTGTAATAATTCTTGATTTAAAATTTGTAGCGAGCTGATGAGTAGGGGAGACTACACAATTGAACTAATAATAGATGCCAATTCTTTTGGGCGTATTGGCTTTATAATATAGTCTGAAATTTCACTTATTTGTTTTGCTTTTTCTACATCGTGTGGATCTACAGAAGAGGAAACCATATAGACTAATATCTTTTTTCCAACCTTGGGTTTAATTAATTTGTATTCATCCATAAATTGAAACCCATCCATTACCGGCATATTTATATCGAGTAGAATGATATCGGGTAGGTTTTCGCAAGCTCCTGCATTTTCTTTTAAAAAATCTAACGCTTCCTCACCATCTGAAAATACCAAGACATTTTCGGCTAATTTATACGCCTTAATAGTCGCAGTAATAGCATATTGATAGATACTATCATCATCGATTATACATATATTTTGAACATTGCTATTCATGCTTCTTATTGTTAAAAATAACTGTAAACACAGAACCTTCGTTAACTTTACTATTTGCAAAGATAGTATCTCCCATTGTTTCTACTTGAATTTTTGTTAAATAAAGTCCCACCCCTTTTGCATCGGGATGTCTGTGGAAGGTTTTATTTAAACCAAACAATTTGTGACCGTGTTTTTTTAAATCAATTCCCAAGCCATTATCGCTTACAGTTAAAATAATTTTTTCGTTTTCAACCGCCGTTTTAATATATATTTCGGGATTTCTATTGGGCGATCTATATTTTATTGCGTTAGATACTAAATTAAGAAAAATACTCTCTAAATATGTTTTGTGATAAATAATTTTTGAAACTTCAGAGAAGTCAGATATAATCGTAGTACCGGTATTGATAATTTGACCAGACAAAATTTCTTTTGTCTTATCCAAGATTTCTTGAAACGCAACTACTTTTAATTCTTTTTCACTAACGGTACGCGTTTTAAGTGCTTCAATTAAAGTATTTAGGGTAGAAGTAAGATGGTCTATTACCGTTTCAAATTTTTCAAATAAAACCTCTTTTTCTTCTATACTTTCTGAAATATCGTACAAATGTAAAAGAGCATTAAGGTTACTAACAGGTGCTCGTAAGTTGTGCGAAGTAATATGAGCAAAATCTGCCAACTGTTCGTTTTGTGTAGATAAATGCTCGGTTAAAACTTCTAAATTCTCCTTTGCCTGAATAATTTTTTGCTCAGCTTTTAATTGTTCGGTTATATCGCGAATGGCAGCCGAAACCAATAATCCTTCCTCTGTACGCAACGGACTTAAACTTACTTGCACTGGGATTTCCTTTCCATTTTTGTCTTTTCCGTATAACACTTCGGTTTTATTGGCGCCCATGGCTCTTACCTTTGGGTATGCAAAAAAAGCGTTCCGTTGTTTTTGATGATTATCTGCTCGAGAATATCTTTCGGGAATTAAAACCTCTACGGGTTTGTTGTATAATTCATCAATTTTGTATCCAAAAAGTCTTTCTGCCTGCTTATTTATAAGTTGAATTTTTCCACTTTCATTTACAATAACCATAGCATCGGGCGCCGACTCTAATAAACCTCTAAATTTATTTTCGTCCATTTTTTGCTCCGTAACATCTTGCCCCGTTCCAAACATTTCAATTACCTCTCCTTTATCATTGGTAATAACTTCGCCTAACAGTTGAACTGTTTTTTGGATACCTTTTTCTGTAATAATACGATGTGTAAACTTATAAAACTGCTTTTCTTTTGCCGCTTTTTCAAAATACTCGGTTACAAGTTTTTTATCTTCTGGATGTACGTAGTTAAAATAACTTTGAAACATTAAATTAATTGAAGTATCATCGATATCAAACATTTTATAAAGGTTGTTAGACCAAATAACCTTATCGGCATTTACATCCCATTGCCAATGGCCAATCATTGTTAACTCTTCGGCAAAATTGAGAAGATAATTTTTCTTAGCCAGTTCGTTTTCGGCCTGCTTCCGGTCTGTAATGTCTACTGCCATGCCTAATAAACCTATTTTTTCTCCTTTTTCATCGATTATAGCGGTAATCGTTAAAAGCACTGGAAAGGTTGATCCATCTTTCCTAACATAAGTCCATTCGCGCGTGTCTGTATAATGTAAATCAAAAAGTGCATTATAGGGATCGAACTCCTCAGGGTTTTGTTTTAATTTGGCAGCCATATCTATAGAAAATTGCTCCATTTCTTCTTGCACATGAAACAGCTCGGGGGTTTCAATACCAATTACTTCTTCTGCTTTATAACCCAGCATTTTTTCGGCCCCGCGATTAAAGTGTCTTATTTTCCCCTCGGTATTTGAAGAAATAATTGAAATAGGCCCCGAATTTACCACAGCATTAAGTTCGTTATTGGCTTTATTTAAAGCTATTTGCGTACTCTTAAAGCTTGTTATATCTTGAAAAACACCTAATATCCCAATAAATTTATTATCTCTAAATTCGGGTTGACCAATTACTCGAGCCCATATTTCGGCACCGCTTCCAGTAATAACTTCAACCTCTACATCATAGGGGGTGCCATTGGTAACGGCCTCATTTACTACCCTTTTTATTGTATCTCTACTCTTTCCTTCTTTATAAAAATTAATAGTGGTTTCTATGCTTATTTCGGTGTCGTAGGGTACATCGAGCATATCGTACACAATTTTGCTCCAAGTAACTTTGTTTTGTTCCCAATCTGCCTCCCACGTTCCAATGCGAGCTATTTCATTTGTTTGATTTAAAATTTCCTGAATTCTATTTTTTTCTAAATCACGTTCTTTGGCCTTTGTAATATCGCCCGTGTGCATTATTAACCCACCAATTTTATCTTTAGAAATGTACCACGGACGCACATCCCAATATATATATTGTATGCTACCGTCTGCACGTTTAAAGGGTGCTTCATCGCAGGTATCTATTGCGCCTTGTAAACATTTTTGATGATTTGCTTTCCAATCATCTCCAATTTCTGGAAAAAGTTCGTAATGCGACCTACCAATAATTTGTTGGCCTTCCATTTTATAATCTTTAATCCACTGTTGCGATACGGCTATGTATTTCATGTTATTGTCTAACATAGCAATGGCAGTAGGGGCTTGTTCAATAAATATCTTATTGTGTTCGTCTTTGGCCTCTAAATCAATCTTTAACTTTTCGAGCTCTTTAATATTGGCAATATTTTTACTTTCAGATAGTGCTAATTCTTTATTAGTTTGTAATAACTCTTTATTCTTTTTAAATAATTGATTTAAAGTGGGGGTTAAAATAAGGTAGTATTCTGCTAGTAAGATTAATATAGAAATACCCGCAAAAATATATATTGTATGGCTCAAATTGAGTAGACCTTGTTTCTCGCTTATTAAATGATGTTTAGTGGCTCTATTAACAAGAATAGAATATTGGGGTTCTAAGTTTTGAATTTTAGTAAACGCATTAGAAATCTGGGTTGAATCATCACTCTTAAAAATAGTATTTGCTGCTTCAATTATATCGTTTGCAAAAGGTGTGCTTTCGGTAACTAACTCGCGTATGGTTAGATTGGTTAAACTATTATTTGCTCGATTTTCTAATTGCTCTTGAAAGCTTTTAAATTCACTGGTATATAGTTGCAACTGCTCTTTATCGACAAAAATTTTATCTGAAGGTTTATTAATTTCAAATGCTGCTTTGGTTGCAATCATTTGCTGCAAAAGAAAACTTTGGTTGTCGGCAATTTGAATGAGTTGTGTATTTGAACTTTGAATATTTATACTTCGCTGTACAATAAATAGCACAGCAACTATAATAAATATTATAGTGCCTAAAAATAAAAGGTATCTACTTTTTATAGATTTTGTGAGCTTATGAATAGGCAAATTACAAACATTTTAATGTTAATAACAAGTATCTATTTGCTATGGCAGGAATGAAGGGTGTAGGCAATAATTGATTCATAATCATTGAATTAAAAAAAATAATAAAGTAAACTAGTGCAGTTTTTTCAAATAAAAAATGGCTACAATGAAAATAAAAGAAAATTGACTATACAATTAAAATATATAGCTCAAAATGGGGACGTAATAAAACCTTCATTAGAATTATGTTACAATATAAACTTTTTTTCAAAAAATGTTTGCCAATATTTTTAAAATTGTAGTTTAAACATTTTGAAATTTTAATTTGGGTATTAAATAGCCCCTAATTTTTAAAAACAAAGCGTTACTCGATAACTACCTTTTTTGAATATTCCATAAAAAATCCTTCGAACCGTTTTAACATAGGGTGCATCTTTTCGGCATACAAAACGTACTGACATTTTTTAACACTTTGTGTAATAGATAACATTGCCGCGTAATTTGATTTTTGAATTAAAAATTCGGCATCGTCAACACTAACAACTTGTAAATCGGCAATGCTTACCCCGTTCATTAAAAAGAGTCGGTTCATCGATTTTGGCGTAGAAATAAGTATATCGATACCCAAGGCTATTTCAGATTTTTGTACGTCCAGGTGTAATTCTTCATAACCTACATACACGCGTAACGAAGTTTGCTTTGTATAGCTTAAAAACTGATCGTAAAGTTGTAATGCAATCTCCTTATTTTCTACTAAAATTACCGCTCGGGGTGCGTGCCCAATGGCTCTACATTTTAATTTTTGCAGCGTTGTAAGGATAAGTGTCGTTGTTTTACCACTGTTTTTTGGCGCAATGCAATATACATTAGCGCCACTTTTTATTACCGGTATACTTTTAATTTGCAACGGGGTAGGAGTGGTAATTTCAAATTGGGCTAACTTTTCTTTTATATCGGCGTGTAATTTTTTAAACGGCATGAATTGGTTTTAGTTTAAGGTGAAATAGTTAAATATATTTACCCGTCACAAATATAGTTTCTCCAAATTTAAATAATACAGACCGCCAGAAATTAAATAAAATTTATTCGAATAATTAGATGTTATCTTTTAAAATAGGGTGTAAAACTTCCCAAACCGTATTTGCCAAAATTTTATGTCCCTCGGCAGTTGGATGTATGCCATCGGCTTGATTTAATTCTTTAATTCCGCCAACATCTTTTAAAATAAATGGGATGAGTGCTACATTATTTTTGGTGGCAATTTCAGGAAAAATAGCTTTAAAATTGGATGTATAATCAGCCCCCATATTTGGAGGCATTTGCATTCCTGCTAAAACAATTTGGATCTCGGGATTTTTAGCTCGCACAGCATCGATAATAGCTTGTAAATTATTTTTAGTTTCTGAAATAGGAACTCCTCGCAACCCGTCGTTAGCACCAAGTTCGAGCACAAATACATCGATATCTTGATTTAAAACCCAGTCGATTCTACTTTTACCACCTGCAGTAGTTTCGCCACTTACGCCCGAATTTACTACTTGATACGCCCAACCTATTGAATCTATTTTTTCCTGAATAATTCCCGGAAAAGCATCGTTTGTATCATCTAAGCCGTAGCCAGCCGTAATACTATCACCAAAAAATAAAATAGTTTTATTCGTCTCTTTTTCTGTAGTTTCTGTTTCTGCAGCGGCATTTTCGGCAGGCGTTGTTGAATTTTTTGAATTTGATTTATTTCCGCAGGATAAAAGTGTTAATACCAAAAGAAAATAACAAAACTTTAAGAGGTTTCGGTTGTTGTAAACACTTGTATTTAAAAGGGTTTGTGTAGTTTTGAACTTTGGCATATTGCAGCGTATTTTTAATTGGTTTAAATGACAAAGATATTAAAGATTAACGGGCTGGAGAAGACATTCTCCAGTGGTTCAAAACAGTTGACCGTTTTACACGACATTTCTTTTTCGGTTGAAAAAGGACAAACATTCGCCATCGTTGGTCCTTCAGGAAGTGGAAAAACTACTTTACTTGGGCTATGCGCAGGCTTAGATACTCCCAATGCAGGAACCGTAACCTTATGTGGTAAAAATTTAAACCAGTTAAACGAAGACGAACGCGCACAACTTAGAAATGAAGAAGTAGGTTTTATTTTTCAGGATTTTCAACTTTTACCCACCTTAACTGCTTTAGAAAACGTAAGTGTACCGTTAGAATTGCAAGGCGCAAAAGATGCAAATAGCAAAGCAAAATCGCTTTTAGAAAAGGTTGGATTATCACATAGAATTCATCATTATCCCTCGCAACTTTCTGGCGGAGAACAACAGCGAGTAGCGGTTGCAAGGGCGTTTTCAAACAATCCTACAATTTTATTTGCCGATGAGCCTACGGGAAATTTAGACGAAGAAACTGGCGAAAAAATTACCCAATTACTACTTAATTTAAACAAAGAAGCTGGTACTACCTTGGTTATCATTACGCACGACTTAGATTTGGCTGCAAAAACACAACAAATCCTTAGACTAAAAGGCGGAAAAATTTTGACAAATAATATTACTTCTATAAGTTGAAAAAGTTGCACAATCAAAAAAAAATAAATAGCCGATGGTTATTTAAAATGGCTTGGCGCGATGCCAAGGCTAGCAAATCACGGCTATTATTATTTATGGCTTCCATAGTGTTGGGAATAGCTGCAGTGGTATCAATACAGTTATTTAGTCAAAACTTAACCAGTAATATTCAGCGGCAGTCAAAATCTTTAATGGGTGCCGATTTCAGAATTGATTTAAACGAAGTTCCTTCGCAACGGGCACAGTTTATTATTGATTCTTTACAGCCCAATGCTTCCGAAATAAATTTTGTTTCAATGGTGGCATTTCCGAAGAATAATAACACCAAATTAGTTCGTATTCGTGGATTGCAAGGCGATTTTCCTTTTTACGGTAAACTTGAAACACAACCTAAAAATGCTGCTAAGGAATATCAATCTAAGGGAGGGGCACTAGTTGATGCTACTTTAATGTTGCAATTTAATATTAAAGCTGGCGATTCTATAAAAGTTGGCGAAATTACGTTGCCTATTGCGGGTTCACTCAATGCTATACCCGGTAATACTGCAGTCTCAAGCTCGGTAGCACCTTTGGTAATAATTCCATATCGCTATGTTGAAGAAACTCAATTAATTCAATTCGGAAGTAGAAAAAGATACGAGTATTATTATTATCAACCCGAGGTAGATTTAACCACCCTGGAAGCGACAATACAACCCATGCTCGAAGCAGAAAACGCCGACTTAGACACTCATATAAGCACCAGTAGTAGGTTGGGAAGAAGGTATGACAACGTAGGGTCGTTTTTAAACCTTACAGCGTTTATAGCGTTACTTTTGGGTTGCGTAGGTATTGCAAGTTCTGTCAATATTTATATAAAAGAAAAAATTAAGTCAATTGCCGTTTTAAAATGTTTGGGAGCGTCCAAAAGACAAAGTTTTTTAATATATCTTATTCAAATTGCGGGTATTGGTATTTTAGGCGGAATAATAGGTACTGCGATAGGCGTGGGGCTTCAAGAAATATTCCCCTTGGTATTAAAAGAATTTTTGCCTTTTGATATTACCATTAGTGTAACACTACAACCTTTAATAATGGGGGTGGTTTTAGGGTTGGTAATGTCTGTACTATTTGCGCTTTTACCGCTTTTACGTACTTGGTACGTTTCGCCTTTGGAGGTCTTACGCATAACTGAAAATGCAACAAACCAATCAATTAAGGCAAAATATGTTGCCATTGGTATTATTGCCTTGTTTTTATATGCCTTTTCGTACTGGATTTTAAGAGACAGTGTATTCGCTCTTGCCTTTATTGGAGGGATTTTAGTGACTTTTGGTATTCTTTCGGGAATAGCAAATGGGCTGATGAAAATTGTTAAAAATTATTTTCCGAAGGGTGCTGGATTTACAACCAGGCAGAGTTTACTTAATTTATTCCGGCCTAATAATCAAACCGTTGTATTGCTGGTCGCTATTGGTTTGGGAACCTTTTTAATAAGCACTTTATATTTCACAAAAGATATTTTATTAGATAAAACCGCTTTGGAATCTTCTACAACAAGTGCAAATTTAATTGCTTTAGATGTACAACCCAATCAAGTAGGAGAGGTAATTAATACGTTTAAAGAAAATGATTTACAGGTACTAGATAACATTCCTCTGGTAACTATGCGAATGCACCGCATAAATAATAAATTGGTAAATAATTTACGCACAGATACAACTTCTCAAATTAAGGGTTGGGTATTAAGCCATGAATTTAGAACTACATATCGAAATAATCTTATCGATTCGGAAGAAATTATAGCAGGGCAGTGGGTTGGTGAACACAACCAAAGCGATATAATTTCTGTATCTATTTCTGAAAACTTAGCCGAAGATGCTCGTGTGGCATTGGGTGACTCTATTGTTTTTAATGTGCAAGGCGTATTAATGCCAACGCGAATTAGCAGTATAAGAAAGGTAGATTGGGCCAATTTGCAGCCTAATTTTACTGTTCTCTTTCCCAGCGGAATTTTAGAATCTGCACCTCAATTTTTTGTGTTAACCACTCACGCAGCTACTCAAAATAGTTCGGCAAAATTGCAGCGTAGTTTAGTGCAAAAATTTCCAAATATCTCAGTAATAGATTTAAGGCAAATGTATACGGTAGTAGAAGATATTTTAAATAAAGTGTCTTGGATAATTAACTTTATGGCGTTCTTCAGTATAATTACGGGCATTATTGTACTAATTGGTTCTGTTAGAACCAGTAAATATCAACGTATAAAAGAAAGTGTTTTGTTGCGTACATTGGGCGCAAAAAACAAACAAATTCTTACAATTACCGCATTGGAGTATTTATTTCTCGGAATTTTAGGCAGTCTTTTAGGCATTGTGTTAGCCCTTATTAGCAGTTTACTCTTGGCCGTATTTGTATTTGAAGAACCGTTTACCCCTTCAGTAGCGCCATTTATAATATTTCTACCCGGTATTTCGCTTTTAGTTTTGGCAATTGGGCTGAGTAATATACGTACCGTTTTACGTAGTTCGCCATTGGAGGTTTTACGCAAAACAAGATAATTTTATTCCTCTTCTTGTGTGCCTTTATTTGGCGGTTTCGGTAACTCTTTATTGTCCTTTTTATTTCGGTCTTTTTCTACTTCGCCATATTGATTATGGTCGCGTTTTTTATCGAAACCGTCTGTTGTATCTCCCATGATAGTGTGTTTTATGGTTAAAATTTTACATTAATAAAGCTACGGAATCTGTATGGCTAACTGCTATTTGTTTGTAAAAACTTAATTTAGTTTTATGTGAAATTTAACAAATCAACTTCTGTATTGGAAGGTTTAGTTTGGGTGAAATCAAAATGTAATTTAAAGTAGGGTAGGCCACTTAGATTTTTTAAGCTGAAACCTCTTCGACTATAAAGAAACCGTCGTTTCCTTGTTTTTGATACAATGGCATAAAAATATATGCATTCCATTTGCTATAAACAGGTTTTCCGTTTTGGTGTGCTAAAAGCTCTCCTTCTTTAATTGCTTGAAAATTGCTGTAGCCAGGTTCCATTTTAAAATCGTCCTGTGGCTCTAAGCCGTGTCTATATGAAATTTTAAAAGTTTTCTGTTTATCTTTTTTATCTAAAAGCATTTGGGCTGCCTCGGGAAAAGTGTTTAACGCGTTTAAATTTAAATTACAAGCATTTTGACTAGCTAACCAAATAATACCTTCATGGTTCATTTTGGCTATTTTACTTTCGTGTTGTCCGCCTTCAAAAACAAAACCTGTCATTCCAATTCTACTTTCAAAATGGTCAATACAACCTAATACAATATCTGAAAATCCACGAATTATGTAAGTTGGGAATTTATGTGCCCAAGTATCATTGTCATTTACCTCTTGAACCGAAATATAGGGCGCACTCGCAGCCGAAGTTGTATGGCAATCTAAAAAGTATCGCTTGGTAAAGTCATCTTCTGGAAACTGATTAAGAACCGCTATAATTTCAAACATTTCTTGCTTTTCGTGGCTATCTTTAATTGTATTTTCAATGTTTTCGACTGTCCAAGTTCTATTTAAATCTTCATCAATAAATCGCACTCCTTTTTGCAAAGCTGCTCTATTTCCAGCAACCCCCACAATTTTGCCTTCAATTTCGGGTTTTTCATCTTGGAGAGTTTTAAAAACTTTTTGTAAAGCTACTACACCACTGGGTTCATTTCCGTGTATGCCGGCGGTTATAAATAAGAGTGGTCCTTTTTTATTGGAGGAATATGTGCCAATAATTCTAGGTATATTTTTTATATCGTTCATAATTTATTGCTTCATTTTTATAATGGTAACCGAGTTTATTAGTCCATTGTGGCTAACGCTCTGTTGGACAAGCTGCCGTTATAGTGTTTTTTATATTCAATCTTTCGTTCAATGGCGGCTACTACAGTATCGGTAAATGCGGGAAGGTTTATATTTTCGCAATAATCCAAGCCGCCAGGACTAAGCACATTTATTTCAATAAGTTTGTCTTTTACGATATCTAAACCCACAAAAAAGAGTCCGTCTCTAATTAATTTTGGCGCCGTTAGGGATACAATTCGTTCAATTTCGGGGGTGAGTTTTGCTTTTTTAGCTTTGGCACCCAAAGCCAGGTTACTTCTAAATTCGGACGAGTCGCTATTTACTCTTCTAATAATAGCTTTTTCGCCATTTTCTTCTAAAATTTTACCGTTCAACAAAATTACGCGTACATCGCCTTTACTTACTTCTGGCAAAAATTCTTGCGCAATAATATATCCCTTCGCACTAATGGTTTCAACTATTTGATTTAAGTTTTTTTTGTCTTCATCGATAAGATAAACATCTTGCCCGCCAGAGCCTTCCAAAGGTTTTAAAACCATCTTTTTATCCATTTTTTTCCAAAACTTCAACAAATCCTCCTTGTTTCGGGTAATTAGGCTATCGGGTTTAATTTCAGAAGGTAATTCTTCAAAATACAATTTATCAATAAAGGCGTGACTCATGGCAAAAGCATCGTTTAAAACCAACACACCATTTTGTTGAATCATTCGCGCAAAAGCAATGCCGCTGTGCTCGGCCCAATGTCTATCTGACGACTCTTCGGTTGGATTATTTCTTAAGAATAATACATCCATAGAAGCACTCGGGACCGATTTACTTTTTACGCTATCGTCTTGAACTTGTGTCCAAAAATCTTCAACAGCATCTTCTTTTATTGAAGATGGTATTTTTTTGCATCGCAGGCTAATATCTGTATCGCGATGAAAAATAAAATCGCCCACACTCATAACATACACGTCATGCCCGCGTTCGTGTGCTTTTTTTAAAATGTGAACTGTAGTCCCCCAGGTTTCAGTTTTAATGTCGCTTATTACAAAACATATTTTCATGATTAGATAAGTTTAAAGAGAGATATCCCTTGTTTTATATTATTAATTCGTTGGTTAAAATTGTCTGTTTTTAGGTATCGAGGTTTTAATTTTGGTGGTTGCAACAGTTTTCGCGAGGTTAAATCGGTTATCATAGGCACGTGCTTGATAGCAAACTTTCCTGCCAGCAAAAATTCTAAATCGCCGCCATTTTTTAAATAATCGCGCAACTGCATTAATCCTTTTAAATAAATAATATCTTTTAAAAATCCACCGCCTTGAAACATTCGAGAGGTAATGTTGAAAGCCCTTTCTTTTGAAAAGTTATAGGTTTTATGCAATAGGTTGAAAACGTCTATAAAAGAGGCATTGTCCATTAATGCTGCCCCAGCAACTACACGTCCTGCAAGCAATCGTAACCGGTTGGCAGATAACCCACCAATTAAATATTCTGAAAGTACAGCAATGCCCTCTTGTAGGGGGTCGTAGTCTGCAAAACCAACACTCAACAGACTTAACGGTTGTTGCAAACCGTTGTAATGTGTAAGTGCATGCGTACCAATCTCGTGCTGAATTAAAGCTTCGGCCTCTTTGGGAGACAATGTATAATCTGATGGGAGGTACAATTCGCCGTTACTAACCATCATTACATTGACGTCTTTTCTAATATGTACTTTACATTTATAATTGGGGTCTTGTTTTCTAAGATAGTCGAATTCTGCTTGTGCCATTTCAGCAAAATTGTTCGCTGTTAATTCTATGTTTTTCGCCTTTTCATTGTTTTCTGAAATATGCTGAAGAATTAATTCGGCTTCAGTTAAAACATTTGTATCTAATCCTTTGTACAACCGAACGCTACTGTAAAAAAAGTTTTTTGAACCGCGTTCTTTCAGCATGGTTAATTGCTGGTCTAATTCTTCACGCTTTTCGTGAAATAAATAGGAGAGGGCAGGATCGTCTATTTGATCAATTTCTAAATTGTAAAGCCTTCTTTTTAAAATATCGGGGTCAATAGGAAGGAGGCGGTAGTGGTAGGGTTCCACCTTTTTAAACTTGCTTTCAAAAAAAACCTCGCGTATACTCTGAATATTTACAGGCGCCACCAAAAGTAAAAATTGATAACTGTTTTCAATTTCGGTAAGCACGCGGTCCATTTTAAAAACTTCCTTATGAATTTGGCGTTTTCCTAAGGCATAGTAATTGGCTAAATTACTTGAAGTTTGCACGCGAATAAATTCAAAAACCGATTGATGAATAGCCACCGAAACGCTTTCTTGAAACTGTCTAAAATAAATAGGGTAAACTTCGCCTTCGGCATCGCGGTAAACGGGTGGTATTTCTAAGCCAATAAGTGTTCCTCCGCAATCTTTTATAGTTTCAATATCTAATAGCGGTTTTTCCGAGGATTGTTGGCGCTCTTTGGTTTGCTCAATTTTGGCATCTAATTTTACCCCGTAAGTTGTACTTTCAATTTTTACAAGGGCTTCGCGTAACACTTCGAGCGAAACCGGTAATTTATGCGCTGGCCCCCGAATAATAAACTGATTGCTTTTTGGGTCACCGCTATAAATTTCTATCAAAAAAAAGCTACCAAAGCGAGCGCTCATTTTATGGGTAAGCTGTTTTATTATTTCGGTAAAATATGCGGTATTTTCTTCGCCAATAATTAAATAACTTGCAGCGGTTCGTGCTAGCCTAAGCGTACCTTTATCATTGGCTTTCTTTCTATAAATAAGTAAAAACGGTACATCGTGTTCTAAGAATAAAAAACCGTTATGCGCCAAACTTTTTACAGTGCGTTCACCATCTCTTAATTTGCCAATAAGATCTGTTTTATCAAGATGCGGGCTGGTTTTCATTGCTATTATTTATTCGCTATTCAATCAATTTTTAAGAAATATATAAAATAAGTAGAGAGCAAAAGTTTGGTTTAATCATTATTTAACAAGGCGTTAGGAAGGATTTATAATAAGCGCATCGCCATTGATGAAAACAACATGGACGGTTTAAAAATCTTGGACTCATCAATATGGAATACTTATACATTGAGTTTGTAATTTGGTGTTTACTAAATATTAATTATGCGTTATTGGTTAAAGTATTTATTACTTTTGTTGGTCATTATTGATTACCAAGGAATTATATGAATTTCTATTAATTATAGACTATGAAACAATTTATTACACTTTTAATTATAATATGTTTAACCGTTACCTATACCTACGCGCAAGTGGGAATTGGCACTGTACGTCCCAAGAGCGACTTGCATATATCTGGCAGCAACAGCGATGGGGGTAGTATACAAATTGATGGCGGAATTAGGTTGGGAGGCGATGAAAATACCAAAGGTTCGTTGGGTAATGCCGGTCAGTTTTTAATGAGTACCGGTGGAGAAGCAAAATGGGTCTCGGTTGGAAAATTTGACGATTATTTTTCAGATTGTGCCGTGCCTCAAAGAACGGCAACTATAAATTTTTCGTTGCCCGACGGTAGTAACGGTAATGATGTAAATGTTACTGCTTTTCAGGTTGCCAATGCTTTAAACAGTTTACCCGAGGGCGGCATTATAGTTTTAAAAACAAACACTACAACTACATATAGTTCCAATGTAACCCGATTAACGGTACAATTGCCATCAACCAGCGCTGTACTAGGTAAGCCATTTGTATTAGCTTTTGATGGCGCTGGGTTTACAAACAATTCATTAGCGCACAATAAGAGTATTGAAATATTGGTAAAGGCTACCGAAAATAATTCATATTTATACGAGTTAAGTACAGTCTCATCAAACCGTAAATTTTTTATAAATCGATTTCCAAACAACAATAACGATTATAAAATTTCAGAATTAGAAAATAATTCGGGCTCAACGCGCCGTGTGTTATTATTTAACACCTATACCATAAAAGCTATTGACGATAAAACTTGGGCGTTTACAACGCGCGATTGCTACGTACAAAATCCTCGTCGGGGTTAATTCCAATCTTTGTTAAATAAGGGTTTTTTATTGCTGTCGATTTTGAACATTTGTTGGCAATTATATCTGGAACTATGTAAAATAGCGCTGAAAAAGCGCTATTCGCAAATTTACTTAATTGTTCTATAATTTATATTATGTAAAATAACTGTTTTTACTTGTTGATATTTATTATAAATATATACGTCCTCTACTTTCAGTAATTAATTATCGCAATTGAGGTATTAGTTATATCGCACCCGCGCCCAAATGTTATTATTGGCATCTACCCAAACATCATACACCAAGAGTTTTTCACCAGGTTGAACATAGTTACCGCGACGTTCAAAATTTTCGCCTTCATAGAGCTCACTTTTAAATATGGGTGTAATTATATCATCGTACTGCGGTGGCGTACTTTGGTCTCCTGCATAATATAAATACTTAGTGAAATTGTATTTACCATTTTGTGTGCCGTACCAAACGGTAGCACTTTTTTGTAACATGTTATTTATTTGGTCGTACGCTTCATCGTAATATTTAGAGGTTTTGCCGTAGGTATACAAAAATGCTAAGTACCCATCTAAATTATCATTGCTAAAAGTAGTTTGCCAATCTTGGTCTTCAACTGTTATAGTTTCAGTAGTATCGGTAAAATCATCGGTGTAATATGGATCTTCCGTTCCCATGGCAAAGGCAATAATCATAATAATAACAAATACTACTGCTCCACCTCCAATTATTATTCCGCCAATAATAACTAAGTTATTATTTGATTTTGTTTTTCGTGGAGGATAATGTGGCGGATTAGAGTGCTGTTGTTTTCTAGGCGGCGTAAAAGTACCTTTAGGCACATTAACTTCGTTGGTGGGTTTTATAGATAACTGTAGATTTAAATCTTTTACTAATCTTTCAAAACCTAAATCGTGGCCTAAGGCTTCAAAGTCTATAAATTGTTTTCGAGCCAAACGCATGGGTACATCGCACTCCTCTATTTTTATTGGGTTTAGGTTTTTACCCAAACTCATAGCGTAGGACATTTCATCTTTTACAGGATCAGATTCTACCGAGGTTTTTGAAAGAATTACAACCAAGGCATCTGCCTTTTTAATCTCTTCTTCAATGGTATCGTCCCAATCATTACCGGTCATAATATTTTTATCAAACCAAACTTCAAACCCTTGAGAGCGCAATGCTTCTACCAAAGTTTTTACATATTTAGTATCGCGTCGGGAATAACTAATAAAAATTCTTTTTCCACTCATGACCTACATATTTTAAATTAAGACGTTATTTTTCCATTAGCTCGTAGGTTTTTTTAAATATAGAGGAATCGCATACATACATTTCATTATTTACGCCTATCATTAACCAATCGCCCGCTTTCCCTTGCATTACCCCTTCCATGGTTTCAACTGTAAAAGGCTCATCAATTTGAACACACTTAATAGGGATTGGTTTTTTAACCGCTTTTTTAAACTTTAATTCGGGCAGCTTGTTTTGAGTAAATTTCCGCATTAAGTATAATTTTGCACTTAAATTACGATAAAATTTTCATTCTCAACAATTTGAAAAAATATCTTTTTGAGTAGTTTTTAATTATTTCAATATAAACTACTCGATATATAACCCATTTAAACAAGCAGTACTGAACTAAAAATTCACTAAAATAATTAGCTGGGTATTAACATTTCTATATAACTATGGTTAATATCTTCGACTTATTTTTGATACATAATTTTTAACATATGACAGTCTGGATAGTATTTACAGCCTTTATAATCTTATTTTTAGCTTTAGATTTAGGTGTTTTTAATAGAACACCCCACGTAATTAAAACCAAGGAGGCTGCTATTTGGACTTCCATTTGGGTGTCTTTAGCCCTTGCCTTTTCGGGGGTAATTTATTGGGTTTTTAAGGATGGTTTAATTGAAAATCCTACCAACTTAACACCCAATGCCGCCGTGCTTAAATATATTACAGGCTATTTAATTGAACTATCCTTGAGTATCGATAATGTTTTTGTAATTGCCGTAATTTTTTCATCTTTTGCAATTCCGCAGAAATATCAACACGAAGTATTATTTTACGGAATTTTAGGAGCTATTGTTTTTAGAGCTTTAATGATATTTTTTGGGGTAGCGCTAATCAACAAGTTTGACTGGATTATCTATGTTTTTGGAGCGTTTTTATTATTTACAGCCTACCGAATGTTAACGCATAAAGAAGCTGAATTTAATCCCAAAAAATCGAAAATCTTTAGGTTTATTAAAAAATTATTTCCGGTAAGTACCAAAATGGACGGCGATAAATTTTTTATAAAACGAATGGGAGTTCGCGCTGCTACCCCCCTATTTCTCGCATTGATAATTATTGAATTAACCGACATACTTTTTGCCTTAGATAGCATTCCGGCAATACTTGCTATTACTGCAGATCCATTTATTGTATTTAGCTCCAATATTTTAGCGATTTTGGGGCTGCGATCTATGTATTTTTTAATATCGCGAATGCTCACTAAATTTAGGTTTATTAATTACAGTTTGGTAGTAATCTTAGCGTTTGTGGGTTTAAAAATGATTTTTGCTCACAATGTCGATATCCCTGAATGGCTTTCATTAGGTATTATTGCCCTATCGTTAGCAGGAGGAATAATTGCTTCAGTTGCAATTCCGGCAAATTCAGATTCAATTGTAAAGGAAGATTAATTTCACAAAATCCTATTAAATGTTTGGATTGATTTTTTTGCTATTGTATCTTTAAATTTGAAACATAAAACAAAGACACATGAATATAAATTTTGAGTATCACGAGGTATCTGCTAGCAACAGATTAGAGGTTTTTGTGGCCGAAAAATTAAACAAGCTTGAGGCAAAGTACGATTCAATTATAGCTTCTGACGTATATTTTAAGAAAGAAAATACAACAAACCCCGAAATAGGGAAAATTTGTAGCGTTCGATTGAGTATTCCAGGTTCTACAATTTTTGCCGAAAGTTCGTCGGCTTCATTCGAGGCTTCTGTTGCAAAAGTTATGACCGAGCTACGTTCGCAACTTCAAAAAAGGAAAGAAAAACTACAATCACGCTAATAGAATGAAAGACATGGGAGTTATTGCACGAGATGATAAACAACTAACGCTTATTTACAGTAGTAATACGCGTGTAGGAACACACACGTTAAGCTATCTTACCGGTATTGACGAAAAATACCTTGCCATAGATTTGGCCAAAACAAGGGTTGCAGATACCCAATGGGCAGAAATTGCCGATGCTTTGGGGGTTACTATTGGCGATTTAGTAGATAAAAGACAGTTGGATATAGATGTTGAAAGTACTGTAAACTTTAACGCAGACGATTGGTTGAAAATAATTCAAAACAACGATACAGTAATTTCACAACCTATTGCTATTATGGGCGATAGAACAAAACAAATTACAAACCCGCCCGAAATTATGGAGTTTTTTAATGTAGATTCGGCCGGTTTAGAACAGAGTCCGTTAAACGATACAGAACCCGACTTAAAACCAACTTCAGACGGTGAAAATTTTATAGAAAAGAATAAATAATTTTATTCGGTTTTTACTTTATCTAAAGGTTGAAATTTAAGCTTAACACGCTTATATACTTCAAGTTGTGGACGCGTTAAAATGTCATTCATTTCGGCAGTTTCCTCTTTTTGAAGTTTATACAGTTTGTTAAGCTTTTCTTTTCCTGAATATTTCGCTTCAATTTTGTTTCGGCTAATTAAAAATTCGGCAACTTTCTGCTCAAATAACAACTGTTGCTCCCCCGTTAAACTCAGTTTTGCAGTGTATTGGTTAGTGAGTTCTTTGGCCTCCATTTCAACCTTGGCATTCGAATTTTGTAATAATGGATCTTGCGAATAGGTTGTAACTCCTATAAATAAAACGATTATTGTAAATAACTTCTTCATAATTTTAGTTTTTTTGATTCACTTGAAAATAATAATTTTTAGGATAGTTTTTTTCAATTTAACGCATTTTAACGCCTTTGTAGCAAGCGTTTAACAGCTTTATGATGATTGCCCAGTTATTGCTGTTTTAGACCAATTGAAGGCTAATTTTCGGCACAAAAAAACCCACTCTTAATTAGAGCGGGTTTTAAAACATTTATTAGTTTTTATCTATTACTCACCAGCTTGCTGCTGTGCTTCTTGCTTCATCTTTTCATTTGGGATAATTGCTAAATTAACACGACGGTTTTTAGCACGTCCTTCTGCTGTTGAGTTGTCGGCTACTGGTGCAGTTTCACCATACCAGTTTGTTGTAAATCTGCCGGCGCTTAGCCCTTTATTTTGTACAAAATAATTGGTAACAGATTGTGCTCTATTCTTTGAAAGAGTCATATTCATTTCATCGGCACCTACACTATCTGTATGTCCTACTACCAATACATTTGTATCTGGGTATTCAACTAATACATTTGCTAATTTATCTAGTGTAGCTCTCGAGTTTGCATTTAAGTTATACTTGGCCGTATCAAAATAAACACCGCTATTTTCATCAAAAGTAACAACAATACCGTCGTCTACTCGTTCAACTTGAGCACCCGGAATTTCTTGTTCAATTTTTTGAGCCTGTTTGTCCATTTTAGCACCAATAAGTACACCGGCACCACCTCCAACTACACCGCCAATAACAGCACCTATTTCGCCATTACCACCTTTCCCGATGTTGTTTCCTAAAATTGCACCTAAAACGGCTCCACTAGTGGCTCCAATTACAGCTCCTTTTTGTTTGTTGTTGGCATTTCTCGTGGCTTCACAGCTTGTTAAACTAATAACAAAAGTAAATGCCAAAGCTGTTAACGTAATTTGTTTTAAAAGAGTTTTCATAATTTTTTATTCTTGAATTTTAGTAAAGTTCATATTTATTTTAAAAGGCTTTCCATCTACGCTTACGGTTTGTTCCCAGCGCATAGACGAGTCGCTTAATTGTGCTAAACGTAATCTAAACCCAGCATTGGTTTCGGATTTACCTTTTTCATTAGTTGGTTTTAATAAGAAATCGTAAAGTCCTGTACTTGGGTCGATTTCTTGTATTGTAAAAATAAAATTGCGTTCGCCTGTAGGACAGTTGCCATTATTTATAGTGTAATTTCCGGTGTTGTTATTAGGAATAAATCTCCACGAACTTCCTTGCATACACTCTGCCGAAGTATCATTAAATAAAGTGATATTATAAGTACCCGACGCATCATATGAAATATTGTCTACGGCCCAATATCCTTTTATAACTTTTTTAGATTCTTGAACGGTTTTAGGTGTACCGCAAGCAAACACCGTTGCCGCTACTACAACTAACATTATTAGTTTTTTCATAATAAATTTTTGTGTGATTAGTTTATAATTTTAATGATTCAATTGCGCGTTTATTGCTTATCTTCTAAACAATCTTGATAGTAAAGAGATTACTAATAAAACAATAAAAATGTAGAAAATAATTTGGGCAATATCGGTCGCTCCTGCGGCAATGCCACCAAAGCCAAATATTGCTGCAATAATTGCAATTACTAGAAAAATAACGATCCAACGTAACATAGTTAATGGTTTTTAGTGATTAGTATACCACTAAAGTAAGAAGGATAATTATGGTTGTTAAAGTCTTTATCTAAAGTTTAACAGCGAATGTTAAATAATTAGTAAGAAAGCAAATCTAACAGGGCTGTTTTAAATTTTTCTTTAGGAAGGTAGCCTTTTTCTAAATTTGCTGCAAAAGGTATTGGTGTATCCAAACTTGCAACCCGTTTTATAGGTGCGTCCAAATGTTCAAAGCAATGCTCCATTATTAATGCCGAAATATCTGAAGCAATACTACCAAACATCGAATCTTCTTGTAAAATAATTACTTTCCCGGTTTTTTTAACCGAATTATAAATTGCTTCTGTATCCAACGGACTCAGTGTTCGAAGGTCTAACAAGTCTGCTTTTATTTCTTTTTCTTGGTCTAAAGTCTCCAATGCCCAGTGTACGCCTGCGCCGTATGAAATTATGGTTACATCTTCGCCTTCTTTAAGCAATGAAGCTTTTCCTAAAGGTAAAGTGTAGTAATTAGTTGGAACGTCTTGGCGAATGCTTCTATACAAGGCTTTGTGTTCAAAAAACAAAACAGGGTTTGGGTCTTCAATACTTGTAGCTAACAAGCCTTTTGCATCGTATGGAAAGGCGGGATATACTACTTTTAAACCAGGAGTGTGGGTAAACCAAGCCTCGTTGGTTTGGCTGTGAAATGGGCCTGCTCCAACGCCTGCCCCGCAAGGCATACGTATTACCACATCGGCATTTTCATTCCAGCGGTAATGGCTTTTTGCCAAATAGTTTACAATAGGATTAAAACCCGAAGTAACAAAATCGGCAAATTGCATTTCTACCACAGCTTTAAAACCGTTAATAGATAAACCCATTCCGGTTGAAACTATGGCCGATTCGCAAATAGGTGTATTTCGAACGCGATCTTTGCCAAACTGGGCAACAAAACCATCGGTGATTTTAAAAACACCACCATATTCGGCTACGTCTTGGCCCATAATAACTAAATTATCATGACGCTCCATAGACTGCCTCAAACCTTCGGAAATTGCATCAACCAAACGAATGTTTTCAGCTTTATTATTTCCTGAAACTTCTTGGTAATCAAAGTCTTTAAAAACATCACTTAACTCATTGCTTTCAATAAATTCAATTTCAGGTTCAGAAAAAGCAAGTTCCAAATTTTTATCAATTTCACCTTTAATTTCAGTTTTAAAAGTTTCAATATTGCTTTCAGAAATAACACCTTCGGAAAGTAAATAATTTTCAAAATTTACCAAGGGATCGCGCAGCCCCCACTCATCAATTAAGTTTGTGGGAACGTATTTTGTACCACTCGCCTCTTCGTGGCCACGCATTCTAAATGTTTTAAATTCTATAAGCACCGGACGCGGATTTGTACGCATACTTTGTACAATTTCACTTAACTGCGTATAAACTTCTAAAACGTTGTTACCTTCAATAATATGAGCTTCCATTCCGTAGCCTTTGCCACGATCTGCAATATGTTCGCAATTGTACTGTTCGCTAGTGGGAGTTGACAGGCCGTACCCGTTATTTTCAACACAAAAAAGCACCGGCAATTGCCAAACCGAAGCCACGTTTAATGCCTCGTGAATATCGCCTTCGCTTGTACCGCCTTCACCAGTAAATACAGCACATACTTTGTTGTTTTTCTTTAATTTATTGGCTAATGCAATTCCATCGGCAACCCCAAATTGCGGCCCTAAGTGAGAGATCATTCCCACAATATTATAATCTTGCGTTCCAAAATGGAAACTTCTATCACGTCCCTTTGTAAAACCGTTGGCTTTCCCTTGCCATTGTGAGAACAAACGGTGCAAAGGGATTTCGCGCATAGTAAAAACGCCAAGGTTTCTATGCATTGGCAAAATATACTCGTCTTTATCTAAAACTGCGGTAACCCCTACCGAAATAGCCTCTTGCCCTATACCACTAAACCATTTTGAAATTTTTCCTTGGCGAAGTAAAATCAACATTTTTTCCTCAATTAACCTAGGCTTTAGCATACCGCGGTATAATTTTAATAAGGTTGAGTTGTCTAAATTTTTTCTATTATAAGTGAAGAATATATCTGGGGTAGTTTCTGGTTTCATCATAATTAATTTGCAATACCAAAAGTAGAAAAAAACCTATTGTAACAAGGATTATTAGCTAAAATTTTATCTTCGGAAAAACAGTGATAAATTGGTATCTTTGTAAACTCTAAAAAAACAAACAATGAATAATATACCAAGTGTAGATTTAGCCGATTTCCTTTCAGACGATCCAAAACGCAAACAAAAGTTTGTCGATGAAATTGGTACAGCGTATGAAGAAATTGGTTTTGTATCGTTAAAAAATCATTTTCTGAGTGACGATTTAGTTGAAAACCTTTATAAAGAAGTAAAAAGTTTTTTTGCACTTCCGTTAGAAACTAAAAAGAAATATGAAATTGAAGGCTTAGGTGGACAACGCGGCTATATTTCATTTGGAAAAGAACACGCCAAAGGTAAAAAAGAAGGTGATTTAAAAGAGTTTTGGCACTTTGGGCAAGAGCCTACTGCAGATGCCAATTTAAGCGAAGAATATCCCGATAACGTAATTGTTGAAGAGCTTAAAGACTTTAACCCTACAGGAATGGAAGCGTATAGAATGCTCGAAAAAACTGGAATTTATGTTCTACGCGCCTTAGCACTCTATATTGGCATTGACGAATTTTATTTTGATCATTGGGCTACCAACGGAAATAGTATTTTACGCCCAATTCACTACCCTCCTATTACCGAAGAACCCAAAGGCGCTGTACGTGCTGGAGCTCACGGCGATATAAATTTAATAACGCTATTAATGGGAGCATCTGCCGGTGGCTTGCAAGTTTTAAGAAAAGATGGCGAATGGATTGATGCTATCCCCAATGAAGACGAGCTTGTCATTAATGTAGGCGATATGCTAGAAAGACACACCAATAACAAATTGCGATCTACCATCCACCGCGTTGTAAATCCGCCGCGCGAAGAATGGGGAAGTCCGCGTTACTCTATTCCATTTTTTATGCATCCACGAAGCGATATGAAGCTTAATTGTCTTGAAGAATGTGTAGACAAAAACCATCCTAAAGCATACGAAGACATTACAGCAGGCGAGTTTCTGCATCAACGTTTAGTTGAAATTGGTCTTATTAAAAAATAGTATATTAAACCTATAACGATTAACTTCTAAAATTTAAAAGCTTGAACTCGTTAGAAGATCAATTAAAAAACCTTTTTCCAGACCACGAGCCTTCAGAAACTCCCGAAGCGAAAGAAGAGCCTAATATCTGGATGCAGGACGATCCCTTAATTTGTAAATACGAAAAACGCAAAGGAAAACCTATAACAATAATTGAAGGTTATACCGGTGCCGACAGCGATTTTAAAATTCTTTCGAAAGAAATTAAAAAATTATTGAGCGTTGGTGGGAGCTTTAAAAATGATCAAATTATAATTCAAGGGGATTATCGCAACAAAATAATGACGTTTTTAAAAGAAAAGGGCTTTAAAGTTAAACGCGTGGGCGGCTAATAAATTTACCCAAAATTAATCCCTGAATTTTTACATTACGATAATTTCAGCATTTAAAACATTTATATGGATTCCCAATACCTACAACCAAGCGAACTAATTATAACTCCCGAAGGGAAAATCTATCATTTAGATCTTGCACCTTCACAATTGGCGAATACTATTATAACTGTTGGCGACCCAGGACGTGTTGAAAAGGTTTCAAAATATTTTGACACTATTGAAACCAAAGCGCTACACCGCGAATTTAAAACCCACACCGGAACGTATAAAGGGAAACGAATTTCAGTAATTTCAACGGGAATAGGCCCAGATAATATAGACATTGTTTTTAACGAACTGGATGCCTTAGTAAATATAGATTTTAAAAGGCGTGCCCAAAAAGAGAAACTTACTGCGTTAAATATTTTTCGCATTGGTACTTCGGGCGCCCTAACTCCCGATATAAATGTGGATAGCTTTCTTGTAAGTAGCTTGGGAATTGGATTGGATAACGTTCTTCATTATTATGAAGAAACCGATAAAATTGTTAATCGCGACTTTGCCCAGTCTTTTATCGATCATACCCAATGGAATCCAGATAATTCGGTGCCTTATGCGGTAGAAGCCGATAAAGATTTATTACAAAAGGTTGCATCAATCAAAACAATTAGAGGTATTACCATTACCAACGTGGGGTTTTATGGTCCTCAAGGACGTGTATTACGGGCAAAATTAAAAGATGAAAATTTAAATGATAAGCTAACGTCTTTTCGGTATAAAGATCAAAAAATAACCAATTTAGAAATGGAAACTGCCACCATGTATGGGATGGCAAAACTTTTGGGCCACAAAGCAGTATCAATGAATGCTATTATTGCAAATCGCGCTACAGGAGATTTTAGTAGCAATGCCGCCCAAACTATTGACAATTTAATTCAATATACCCTAAATAAAATAGTGGCATGAAGAACTTTGTGATTGGTGGGGTCCCCGAACATTTTAACTTGCCGTGGTATATAGCACTTCGGGATAAAGATTTCCAAAAAGAAAACATCAATCTTCGCTGGAAAGACTTCCCCGGAGGTACAGGGCAGATGGCACGGGCGCTTCGAAATAAAGAAATAGATATGGCTGTTATACTTACCGAAGGTATAGTACGCGATATTATTAATGGTAGCGATACCAGTATTGTTCAGGTATTTGTAAAATCTCCACTGTTGTGGGGTATACACGTCGCTGCCAATTCAAATTATGAAGAAATAGCCGATTTAAAAGGCACCAATGCTGCAATTAGTAGATACGGTTCGGGTTCGCATTTAATGGCTTACGTAAATGCCGAAAATCACGACTGGGATTTAACCAACGATTTAAAATTTGAAGTAATTCAAAACCTCGATGGAGCTTTAGAAAATCTTCCAAAAGGTATAGGCGATTATTTTATGTGGGAAAAATTTATGACCAAACCCTACGTAGATGATGGAACTTTTAGATTGCTTGGACTTTCTCCTACTCCGTGGCCAAGTTTTGTAATTGCAGTTAGAAATGATGTTTTAAAAAAACAAGCAGCCTCAATCGAAACAATTTTAGAAATAATCAATAACATTACGGCTACTTTTAAAGAAATTCCAAATGTTGATAAAATAATTGCCAGTCGCTACGGTCTTCAAATTGAAGATGTGCGCGAATGGTTGTCGCTAACCCACTGGAGCGATAGGCAACTTTCTTCAAAAGAGCTGGAAGAAATTCAGCAAAAGCTAAAAGAGCTTAATTTAATTGAAGGTAAAATTCAAGAAACCAGCATTTTACACAGTTTCTAAATATTTTCTTAATATTTACGCAACCCTTGCTTCGCTTTTGCATCTTGTTTGTATAAAAACAATCGTTATGACTACATTTTTAATAGTTTTAGGGACGTTGTTAGTTACAAACTTTTTGTTGCTTCAATTTAGCTGCAACGATACTACAGAGTCCGAATTTCCAGAGGAAGAGTAGGAAACCATCCCCGTTTCCAACCTTCCTTTTTTAAGTTGAAATCACCAATCAATTGCCGTTTTGCCAATACTTTTTAAATATTCATTTGTTTTACTGAAGTGTTTATTTCCAAACCAATAACCTCTATTGGCTGCCAGTGGTGAAGGGTGGCCACTTGTAAGCACCAAATGTTTTGAAGTGTCAATTTTAGCACCTTTCTTTTTAGCTGGGCCTCCCCACAATAAAAACACGACCCCTTCCCTTTCGGCAGAAAGTTTTGTGATTACTGCATCGGTAAATTTTTCCCAACCTTTTTTTTGATGACTCCCCGCGTTGTGTGCTTGTACAGTTAATACTGCATTTAACATTAACACGCCTTGTCGCGCCCAACCTTCTAAATAGCCGTTGTCAGGAATTGGCACCCCGATATCTGAATTTAATTCAGTAAATATATTCTTTAATGATGGTGGAATTTTTACCTCCTTCCCTACCGAAAAACAAAGTCCGTGTGCTTGGTTTGGTCCATGATACGGGTCTTGACCAATAATTACAACTTTTACTTCATTAAATGGTGTAAAATTAAATGCCGAAAAAATTTGATTGTATGGTGGGTAACACACACCTAAAGCATACTCAGTATTTACAAACTCCATCAAACTTTTAAAATATAGTTTTTTAAATTCTTCGGCTAAAATAGCTTTCCATCCGGCTTCAATATTTACCTCCATTATTAGTACTTTTGTATGATTGCTGAAAAAGTAAAATTAATGGAAATAAAGCGGAAAGCCCGTATCGATAAAAAAACTTTAGAAGACCTTGAATTCACCTCTGTTTTACAGCAGGTTTCGGAGTTTTGTGTAACTGAACCTGGACGCCAAAGTGTTTTAGAAATAAAACCTTTTGAAGATTTTTCAGAAATAGAACCCGAATTGCTTCGTGTAAAAGAATTTACCGCTTCTTTTGATGGGGAAAACCGTATTCCAAATCACGGTTTTGAACCTATATTTAGAGAACTTCGGCTGTTTACAATTGAAAATAGTACGATAGAAATTTCGGGGTTTCGCAAAATTCTCTCTATTTCTGAAACCACTCGAATTTTACTGAAATTCTTTAAAAAATATGAAGAATTCTATATTCACTTAAATTCTTTTTCAGAAACTTTAGATTACGATGCTAATATTTCCGAGGAGATTAATAGGCGTATCAATAAATACGGCGAAATTAAAGACGAAGCTTCTACCGAGTTGGGAGTTATTCGCAGACGCTTAAACGTAGTAAAAGGAAAAATAAATTCATCTTTTACAAAGGCACTTTCGCAATATTCGCAAAATGATTATTTAGATGAAATTCGTGAGTCTGTAGTAGAAAATAGACGTGTTTTGGCTGTAAAGGCAATGCACAGAAAAAAGGTTCGAGGGGCTGTTTTAGGAAGTTCAAAAACGGGAAGTATCGTTTATATCGAACCGCAAGAAACTTTAGAATACGCAAATGAACTAAGTAATTTGCGTTACGAAGAAGACGAAGAAATTAAGCGAATTTTAAAAGCTTTAACCGAATTTATTAGGCCCAAAGCAGCTCTCTTAACAAGTTACCAGGACTATCTTACAAAAATGGATGTGCTGTACGGGAAAGCAAAATACGCGCTAAAAATTAATGGAATATTACCTATTTTAACTTTGGAAAGAAAAATATTTTTAGAAAAAGCGTACCATCCCCTGCTGTTGGTGTCTAATAATAAAAGGAAAGAAAAAACCTATCCGCAGAGTATTGAATTAGTGCCAAACAAACGAATTATTGTTATTTCGGGGCCAAATGCGGGAGGAAAAAGTATTACCCTAAAAACGGTAGGTCTTTTACAAGTAATGCTACAAAGTGGCATGCTAATATCGGTTGAACCGCAAAGCGAAATGTGCTTTTTTAAACGCGTTTTAACAGATATTGGCGACAATCAATCTATCGAAAATCACTTAAGTACATATAGCTACCGGTTAAAAAAGATGAATCAATTTTTAAAAAAGTGTAACGATAAAACGCTTTTTTTAATTGATGAATTTGGAACAGGAAGTGACCCCGAATTAGGTGGCGCTTTGGCCGAAACTTTTTTGGAAGTATTTTACGAACGAAACGCTTTTGGGATAATTACAACGCATTATACCAATTTAAAGTTGCTGGCAAACGAGTTACCGCACGCTATGAATGCAAACATGCAATTTGACAGTCGCACTTTAGAGCCCCTGTATCAACTACATTTGGGCGAAGCCGGAAGCAGTTACACTTTTGAAGTAGCGCAAAAAAACGGTATTCCGTATAGCTTAATTAACAAGGCAAAGAAAAAAATTGAACGTGGTAAAGTACGTTTTGACAAGACTATTGCCAATTTACAAAAAGAGCGATCAAATCTTCGAAAGACTTCACAATCGTTAAAATCGGAAGAACAAAAAGCACGAATTGAAAGCAAACAGTTGGAAGAAATAAACGCGCGCGTTCAAGAAAAGCTTGAAAGCTATCAGGAATTATTTGATGCCAACCAAAAGCTTATTAATTTAGGTAGAAAGATTGATACGCTTGCCGAAAAATATTTCAATAATAAAAGGAAAAAGCAACTAATTGACGAATTGCTAAAAGTGGTTATGGTTGAAAACAGTAAACGAAAAAAAGTTGCGCCAAAGGTTAAAAAGGTAATTAAAGCAAAAGAAAAGGCTGTTATTAAGGAGGTGGAGAAAAAAGTTGAAGTAATTCGTGAGCGTAAAAAGGAGGAAAAGGAAAAAGCAAAAAAGCTGCCGCCACCAAAGCCAAAAGTACCTTTAAAATTAGGCGATAGAGTACGAATGATAGACGGTCGCGCAATTGGTACAATTGATAAAATTGAAAAAAACAAAGCCACTGTAAACTACGGTATGTTTACTACAAATGTTAGTGTGGATGAACTTGAAAAAGTTTAAAATTATTTTAAAGGCGTAATTGTTGCAACAACTTAAAACACATAAAATTATTTTATTTGATGGCGTATGCAATCTCTGCAATAACTCGGTTAATTTTGTGATTAAACGCGATAAAAACAATGTTTTTAAGTTTGCAGCCTTGCAAAGTGAGGTTGGTTTAAAATTAGCTAGCCAATTAAATATAGATACATCTAATTTAGATTCTATTATCCTTATTGACAACGGCAAACACTATAAAAAGTCTAATGCAGCGCTTTTTATAGCCAAACATCTATCAGGCTTTTGGCCACTGCTTTTCGGTTTTATTATTTTACCTAAGTTTATAAGAGATAGTGTATATGATTACGTAGCTAAAAACCGTTATAATTGGTTTGGAAAAAAAGACGAATGTATGCTCCCTACTGCCGAACTTAAATCAAAATTTTTGTGATTAATTAAAAGTTTGGCCCGTATTTATGCTTCCGGGCGAGTCAATCCTCGGATTGTTCCAAAGAAAATCGTTATAAGAATTTCCAGTTCCAGATAGCTGAAGTGAATAACCCGGATCGGTTGTATTCGTAGATTCTTTTACGCCCACATCTGTAGAGTTAACTCCATTTGCAGGGCCAGTGGTAGCCATTAAAACACCTTCGTAGCTTAAAAATTGTACAACCACACTTCCTCTTACAATTGCAATACCATCATTAGGTCCGTTTTGTATATCGGCTATTGGAAAAGACAAAACCCCAATATTATTAGAAGTATTTGGTAAAATACCACTTAATGCTACCGTTTTATAATTTGTGCCAGTAGCACCGTTATAAAAGTATAAGGAATAAAGCGATAAATCGGTTCCGGTGGGGCCGGCAATTTCAACAAATTCACCCGCATCAGTGCCTTTGTTTTTATAGTGAAACTCATTTATCCAAATTTCGGGTGAAGGAATTGTAACACAAAAAATGTTAGTCCAAACTCCACCATCCCAGATTTGCAAACAGCTTTCACCTGCGCCATTATTCATTACAAAAACCATTAATCCGGCCTCCGAAATATTTGGCGTTATTAAATTTCGAGCGACAATGGTGGGTACCCTTGGCGGCATAAATCCTTTATAGGTATTACCACCATCTACGGTGCTTTTAATTTCGAGCATTGCCGAGGGTGTGGGTTCAGTGGTGCCAATTCCTACTTGACTGAGTAATACAGAAGAATAAAACGCTACCCCGATAAAAAGAAGAAGTTTTTTCATAACTATGTAATTTACATAGCTAAGAAGTAATAGTTCAAATGCCGATTGGGTTTTTAACCGGGGAGAATGCAAATTTAATAATTAATGTTTTATTTCACAATAAAATAAGGAAAATTTAAATTTTTAACAATTTAGATTTATTTATTCTAAGGCAACAACATTTTAATTGAAGATTGTGTTAATAAAAAAACCTCTACGTTGCCGTAGAGGTTAGAAATAAATTAAACTGTAACTTATATCTCATTAAATATTGAGTGCAACAGTCTTTTTTTGTCATTAATACTTTCTTCCATAGAAATCATAGTCTCGGTTCTGCTTACACCTTCTATGTCGTCTATTTGATAGATTACATCTTTAGCGTGTGCCGTATCGCGAGCTCTAATTTTACAGAAAATATTAAACTTACCGGTAGTTACGTGTGCCACGGTAACAAAAGGAATTTCGCTAATACGCTCTAAAACAAATTGCGTTTGCGATGTCTTAAAGATAAATACACCTACGTATGCAATAAAAGCGTATCCTAACTTTTTATAATCTACTTGAAGAGAAGAACCGGTAATAATTCCAGCTTCTTCCATTTTTTTTACTCTTACATGAATTGTTCCTGCAGAAATTTCTAATTTCTTTGCAATGTCTGTAAAGGGGATTCTTGTGTTATCAATTAAAAGATCAAGAATTTTGTGGTCTGTGTCGTCTAATTTAAATTTGGGCATATTTTCTAATTTTTTTGCAAAACTATGAAGTTTTGACGTAAAAAAGAACCTATTTCACAAATATTAATAAAGAATTATTCATTCTATCAACTAAATCTGAAATTTTTGCGCCAACCGTTAAATTATTTTGAGGAATTGTTAAAATCTCCTCCCCTTTTATATCTTTTTCAAAGTGACCGTGGTAATTTTTTAAATTTCCCATTTCATCTATAAAAGGTTCAAAGATTATTTTTCCATCTTTTAATGCCTCTTTATACTGAATTGCTACCGAAACTTGATCTTTTTGTCCCTTAATTTTAACATTTCTTAAGATAATATCTCTATAATTCTTCTGATTTTCGGGAATTTTAAAATAATCGTTATAACCTAATTTATTATTTGAAGAAAGTATATTAAACACCGATAACAACGCGTAAAACACGTATTCTCTCGATTTTTCCCTTGCGTAATCTTGCCCACTGTGCCCTGCTTCAAATAAAATAGTAGGCACACCAGCCATTTGAAAAGAATCGCCTACGCAAGCATCATTAAAGCTGTCGTCATAGCGGCCAACTTGCCCAGGGATAAAAGTTTGTAAAACCGAGTTAATAGCCACTATGCGTTCCATAGCAACCTGTCGCGCAGGTGTTATTGAGCGTTCTTTATTTGCAGCTGGCGACAAAAATGACACTTGTGCAGCCTTGCCATTGCTAAGGCCAAAAATAGAGCGTTGATCGTGTAAATTTAGACACAATGAAGGATTAAGCATCTTAAAAGCTTCAGATAAACATTTGCTTTCCGGTTGCGATAATTCTTGCGCATCGCGGTTTAAATCTACATTGTTAGCGTTTTCTCGAGTGTAACTTCTAGCACCATCGGGGTTTAAAATAGGAAAAACATAAAATGAAAAGCTATTTAAAAACCTTTCTATTTCGGGTTGAAAATGTTCTTTTTGATCGATGAATCGCAAAAAGTCGAAAATAGCTTTAGTAGTAGTAGATTCGTTGCCGTGCATTTGAGACCAACCAAGAACAATTTTCTTTCCATTCCCAATTTTTATTAATGGGATTGGCTCTCCTTTTTCCGAATACCATTTTTCAATTATTTCAAGTTTACCATTATTATAATTTAAAAGCGGATTAATCGAATCGATATGTATGTATCTGCCAGATAATCGATGTTCAAAATTTGAACGATACCAAGTGTGGATTTTCATGCTGTAAATTTAATGTTTACAAAGTTAAACAAAGCAATGATTACAATTGTAAACAAGTGTTTTAAGAAGTTTCGCTTACATTTGTAACCATAATTTACAAGTTTTACTCGCTTGTTATGACCATGATTGATTACACGCTATTATAACTACTTATTCAATTTTATTTCAGTGAATTAAGATGCGTTAATTGAAGTTAAAGTGTAAGCAAATTATAGTCTTTTCTACCTTGTTTTTGTATTTGTTGACAGAATGTATACATTTGTAAACATAGAGTTATACAAATTTTTGTTACAATGGTAAACAGTACAGATTTTACAAAAAGGATTGAACAAATCTTAAGTTATTACAACTTAACAGCAGCAGCATTTGCCGAAGAAATAGATTTTAATCGTTCTACTATTTCACATTTATTGTCTGGCAGAAATAAACCGAGTTTGGAATTTGTTATCAAGTTGTTTCAGAAATTTCCTGAGATCGATAAAGATTGGTTGTTATTCGGGAAAGGGAACTTCCCTACTACCCTTCAAAAAGAAAAACCTACTAGTGATGAAAAAACATCTAAAGCTAAGCCACCTGAAAATCTTGACTTATTTTCTAATAGTAAATCTGGAGCAAATTTGCCTGTGGAAACTTCAGCAAATAAAAAAGTAGATAAAATAGTGTTCTTCTATAACGATGGTACTTTTAATGTCTATGAAAATTGAGCTTATTCGGTTATTTTTTCGGAAATTCGCGTAAAAAATTATTATGCGTTTTCTGGTAGGATTTTTGGCTCTTTTTCTATTTATTGGATGTTATAATGTGCAACGCGATTGCACTAATTTTAAGACTGGTACTTTTGAATTTGAAGCCCTTTCGGGTACTGAGGTTTTTAAAACTACCATTGTGCGTAACGACACACTCGAGGTTGATTATTACGAAGGAAAAACCGATTCGTCATCCATACGATGGATAAATGATTGCGAATATGTTTTAAAAAAGATAAACCCAAAAAATCAGGCCGAAAAGAAAGCAATTTTAATAAAAATTCTTTCAACCCATAATGACGAATACACTTTTGAGTTTAGTGAGGTGGGAAAAACTATAAAGAGTACCGCTACTGCCAAACGAATTAAATAAGTTTAAAGTTTTTGGGAGCTTAAAATTAGGCTTAAAGAAAGTATTTGCCAAGGATTGTAAACAAGGTTTCTTGTTCAATAGGCTTGGTTAAATATTCATTCATTCCTACGCTTTTTCCATGTTCTACAGCTTCTTTTGTAGCATCTGCAGAAAAGCCCAGTATTACGGCTTTATTTCGAATATTTCTCAAATACTTTACAATTTCGAAACCATCTTTTCCCGGCATGTGTACATCCATAAAAATTAAATCGTAATTCTTAGTAGCGCATTTTAAAATAGCTTCGTCCCCGTCTACCGCAAAATCGGGGTCAATTTTTTTCTTTGATAAAATTTTACCTAAAATCATTCGGTTTAAAATATTATCGTCTACTATAAGTACGCTTAAATGACTTAAATTTCGGTACTTTCTATCTATTTTCTTTTTTTCTTTTAAATCTATTTTAGGAAATTTTAGGGTAACTGTAAAAGTGGAACCCTTTCCTATTTCACTTTCAACATGAATGGTTCCTTGCATTAAAACCACCATCATTTTAGTAATAGCTAAGCCTAATCCGCTACCTTGGTGTTTTTTTGTTATTCCGAAATCGAGCTGTTTAAAGCGTTCAAAAATTACATCTAATTGCGAAGGATTTATACCAATACCCGTATCTATTACCGACACTTTTATTTGTAATTCATCGCCTATTTCTATTTCATGATAATTGATTGTAACACTACCCTTATCTGTAAATTTAACAGCATTGCTAACTAAGTTTGTAAAAATCTGTTCGGTTCTGGAAATATCTCCAATTACGCTTTTAGAATTTGGAAATTCTTCAAAATTTGTATTTACCTCTAAACCTTTTACTGTAGCAGCTTGCGAATAAATTGCTACAATTTTTTTAAGCGCCGATAACGGTTTAAAAGCTTGTTGGGCCAATTCTAATCTACCCGATTCAATTTTATCTATATTCAGTACGTTGTTTACAAGATTGAGGAGGGTGCGCGACGAGTTTTGCATTAATTTTAAAAATTCGCGTTCTCCTTCAGAAAGTCGCTTGCCTTCTAATATTTCAGAAATACTTAAAATAGCACTCAGTGGTGTTCTAATTTCATGACTCATATGCGAAAGAAACTGAGTTTTAGCAATAGAAGCTCTTTCGGCTCTATTTCGGGCTATTTTTAGTTCTTCGTTTACTTCGCTAAGTCGTTGGTTTGTAGCTAAATATTGGGCGGAGCGTTGTCGTGCTAATAAAAAGAAATAGGCTAATAGCGATATTAGCAACGATAAAAACATGGCTATGGCCAACAAATAATTTTGGGATGCTGTGGCTCTAAATTCATTTTCATTGTTAAACATAAAAATAAATTGCCACGCTACATTTTTTACACCTGCGATTGGGTACAGGTTTAGGGTTACAATTTCATCTTTTTTAAATGCTTCGGGTTTTGGTTGATTGTAACTATAAAACAATTTTCCCGCGTCATCCCTAACCTGTACGCTAAAAAGGTTTTGTTTAAAACTTATATTGTCAAATTGTTTTCTAAAATTTACACCAGCTGTAATTGTACCTTGAAAACCATTGCCATAATACATAGGTACATCTACCAAGAAAGCTTTTCCCTGCTGGGTAAGTTCAACCCAGTTTGTAATATTTGTAGTGGTATCGAGCGAAGATTTAATCCAACTATCAATCCTGTATTCTATCTTTTTTAAATCTAGATTGAGTGCCTCAATATTAGGCTCTAAAGGTGCAATAAACTTAATAACGCCTGTACTATCTATAAATTCAACAAAATCTATAGATTGGTGTCTTTTAATTATACGAAGGGATTCTGAATTAAGATGTTGCTTAAAATCTCCATCACTAACCTCAATTCTATCGCGTAAATCTTCTAATGACCCAATGTTATTACGAATAATGTTTTCAAAATCACTAAGCGTAATGTTGGCAGCAACCTCTAACTGTTGAAGCTTGTCTTTTTTTTGATCTTTAATGGTTTTAGTATAGCTTAAAACACTAAGAAAGGCCAGAAATAAAAATAGCAGTATAGCAAATAAACCAAATTTAAATTTTCTGAAATAGATAAGAAATTTGGTTGAAATCATTGCTAAAGTTAATAAAAAAAAACAGCTTAGTTTTATACTTTATTCTAAGGGTGCTTTTTTATTTTTAAGGAGCGTGTTTTGGTCTTCTAAAAGCTTTTCAATATTAGAAAGAAGTTGAATATTTTTAGGTGTTTCAACAGTTTTATCTTTTGGGTTTTCAGATTTTTTCTTGAATCTATTTATAAACTTTATTACTATAAAAATAGTGAATGCAATAATTAAAAAATCGATTAATACTTCAAGTAATTCGCCATACCCAACGGCAACTTCTTCTGAAACATCTGTTGCTTTACGTAAAATATACTTTTTATTTGAAAGATTAACACCTTCGGTAAGCAGCGATAAAGGAGGCATTACCACCTTTTTTACAATAGTGCTAATAACATTATTAAAGGCTGTACCTATGACAATTCCCACCGCCATATCGATCATATTGCCTTTAATGGCAAAATTTTTAAATTCTTGTAAAAATGCACCCATAGCCTATTTTTTAGGAGGCTACAATATTAGTAAAGATTTGAAAATTAAGAAAGAAAGATTTGCAAAACCTAAACACGGCCAGCAATTCGGTCTTGAGCAAGTTGAAGTACTGTATGAAATTGATCTTCTATATTCATCTCAGAATTGTCAATTTCAATAGCGTCTATAGCTTTTACTAAGGGAGAATCTTGACGGGTGGTATCTAAATGGTCGCGTTCTTGAATGTTTTTCAATACACTATTATATGTCACATTTTCACCACGTTCAATCAATTCTTTATACCTACGTTGTGCCCGTTCTTGAGCCGAAGCGTTCATAAAAATCTTTAATTCGGCATTGGGGAATACCACCGTGCCTATATCGCGGCCATCCATAACAACTCCTTTCTCCTCGCCCATTTGCTGTTGCTGCGACACCAGTTTATGTCTCACTTCGTGAATTGTGGCAATTGGACTTACAAATTCTGAAACATTTAAGTTTCTAATAGAATCTTCAACATCTTTTCCGTTTAAAAAAATATGAGCCTTCTTCCAGCTATCGGCATTTTTAAATTTTAAATCTATGGATGGCAACGCACCTTTTAACTTTTCAACATTAAAGTGATCTTTAGAAATGATATCGTTTTCCATTGCAAAGAGGGTGACAGCTCTGTACATAGCGCCAGTATCTACATATACATAGCCCAAATAATCTGCCAGTTGCTTTGCCACTGTACTTTTACCTGTCGAGGAATAACCATCTATTGCAATTGTAATTTTTCTCATTACTGAAGATCTATATTAAGTCCGAAAAAGCTCGAAGAAGCCGCAGCGCTGTATTTTGCGTATGAATAACTTAACCGCAGTTTGTTTAATTTAATTCCAAAACCCGCACTAAGTCCTGCAAAGGTACGTTTCTCGGCAATTCGCAATTCTTCACCCCGTCTAAAGTTATAACCCAGACGCAAATTAAATCCGCTTTCGGGAAACAATTCTATACCAACAATAGCGTGCCGAAAAGTGTTGTCTATAAAGTTGATGTTTTCTTTTTTTACATTTCCTTCCAAATCGGTTTCTTCTCGCGAAGGATTGGAAAATGCTACATTCCATTGCTGCATATTTTCCAATGTTAAGTGCCAACGAATAGGCACATTTTGCAAGGTTTGAGAAATACCAAAAATTAATTCGAAAGGTAAAGGTTCGTAGTCTAAGTGGTACGGTGTAAACTGTGTTCCTAAATTTCGAGCCACCCCCGAAATATGCAAATCCCAATCTTTATAAACATACATAACGCCTATGTCTATCGCGCCACCGAGCGACGAATAGTTTTCTAAAGTAGAGGAAATAAGTTTTAAATTTACCCCAATATGAAAATTGGTAAAAGCAATATTTCTGGCGTGCCCCATTGATAAGGCCACTTCTCCTCCACTAAAACTATTTGTAGGGTTCCCGGCTTCGTCATAACCATCAAACTTGCCGTAATTAATATAGGTTACGCCAGCGTGTAAAACTTGCGTTCGTCTATCCCATAAATATGCATACGAAGCAGTACCATAGTTAACATCGCCAATATAATTTGTATAATTTAATGACAATTGATTATCCATTTCCCAATTAATACTGGCGGGGTTAAATAGCGCTTGGGTGGGGTCATAATCATAATTGGTAATTACTTTTCCACCAAGAGCAGCCATACGTGGGCTGTTAACCAAATTAAGAAATTGGTAGGTCGACTTACCTCCTACTTGTGCTACGATGAGCTGAGATATAAAAAGTGAGAAAACTAAGAAAACCTTTTGGGTCATAGACGCGAGTTACCGTAACTATAATTGAAACGAATGCAAGTATAATTTATTTTCACAAAGCACAGAAACATCCTTATCAAATATTTTATTGTATAAAATTACTACAACCGCAAATTTCTGTACTACACTATAGTTTAAATAAAAAAGGATTAAAGTGTAAATGCAACGCAAATATACTTTAATCCTTAATTCTTAATTGAAAATTGTTTTATAGTTTTTTAGCGTTTTTTACTTTTTGATTGGTTAACGCCAAATTAATAACATCGCTCATATCTTTTACATAATGAAAAGTAAGTCCTTTAAGGTACTCTGGTTTAATTTCATCAACGTCGCGTTTGTTGTCTTCGCAAAGTAAAATTTCTTTAATACGCGCGCGTTTTGCAGCAAGAATTTTTTCTTTAATTCCACCTACAGGTAACACCTTACCACGTAAGGTAATTTCGCCCGTCATTGCTAACGATTTTTTTACCTTTCGTTGTGTAAAAAGTGACACTAATGAGGTGAGCATTGTAATTCCCGCACTAGGTCCGTCTTTAGGTGTAGCGCCTTCCGGCACGTGAATATGAACATTATATTTGTCAAAAATCTCCGGATTAATGTTTAATAATTCGGCATTAGATTTAATATATTCCAACGCTATTGTAGCCGATTCTTTCATCACTTTTCCAAGATTTCCGGTCATATTTAATGCTCCTTTTCCTTTAGAAAGTGTAGACTCGATAAAAAGTATATCGCCCCCAACACGGGTCCACGCCAAACCAGTTACAACTCCAGCTACGTCGTTGTTTTCATACTTATCACGTTCCATTTTTGGAGCGCCTAAAACTTCAACAATCGTTTCATTTGATACTTTAACATCGTAATCTTCTTCCATTGCAATTTTCATGGCTGCATATCGAACCATTTTTGCAATCTGTTTTTCGAGTCCACGTACACCACTTTCGCGCGTATAGCCTTCCACAATTTTTTCTAATTGCGGTTTTGCAATTTTAAGGGCTTTATCATCTATACCGTGTTCTTTTAATTGTTTAGGCAATAAATGACGTTTTGCTATTTCTACCTTTTCTTCAATAGTATAACCGGTAACGTTAATAATTTCCATTCTGTCTTTTAGGGCAGGCTGAATGGTACTTAAACTGTTTGAAGTTGCAATAAACATAACTTTTGAAAGGTCATAACCCAACTCTAAAAAGTTATCGTAAAACGCATTGTTTTGTTCAGGATCTAAAACTTCGAGCATCGCCGAAGAAGGATCACCTTGATTACTCGCCGAAATTTTATCAATTTCATCTAAAACAAAAACCGGGTTACTAGTTTCGGCTTTTTTAATACTTTGAACAATACGCCCTGGCATTGCACCAATATAGGTTTTTCGGTGTCCGCGGATTTCGGCTTCATCGCGAAGTCCACCCAAACTCATACGCACGTACTTTCTTCCTAAAGCTTCGGCAATAGACTTTCCTAACGAAGTTTTTCCTACTCCTGGAGGTCCGTATAGACAAAGAATTGGCGATTTCATATCATTTCGTAATTTGAGTACTGCCAAATATTCGATGATACGTTTTTTAACATCGTCTAAGCCGTAGTGGTCGCGGTCTAAAATTTTTCGAGCGCGTTTTAAATCGAATCTATCTTTACTGTATTCATTCCACGGTAGATCTAATAATAAATCTAAATAATTACGCTGAATACTAAATTCGGCAACCTGCGGATTCATACGTTGCATTTTTGAAATTTCTTTCTGAAAATGCTTTTCAACCTCTTCGCTCCAATTTTTAGATTTTGCACGCTCGCGCATTTCTTCAATTTCTTCTTCCATTGAAGAACCGCCCAATTCTTGCTGGATGGTTTTCATTTGTTGTTGAAGAAAATACTCTCGCTGTTGTTGGTTGATATCGCTTTGTACTTTACTCTGAATATCATTTCGCAACGATAGTTTCTGAATTTCCATATTCATATACCGAAGCGTTTCAAGCGCTCTTTCTTTTAGATCGTTTATTTCTAAAAGGGCTTGTTTTTCTTCAACTTCAATACTTAAATTAGAAGAAACAAAATTGATAAGGAAACTAGAACTTTCAATATTTTTAATAGCAAAAGCAGCCTCTGAAGGTATGTTTGGACTCTCCTTTATAATTCTAAGTGCCATTTCTTTTATAGAATCTATAATGGCTTTAAATTCCTCGCTTTCCATTGCAGGTCTTGCTTCGGCAACCTCTCTAATAGTTGCCGTCATATAAGGATCGGTAGTTAATACTTCGGAAACTTCAAATCGTTTTTTTCCTTGTATAATTACCGTTGTATTTCCATCGGGCATCTTTAAAACCCGTAAAATTTGTGCTACAGTTCCAATGGTATTAATATCGTTTATTCCGGGCTCTTCTTTATCTTCATCTTTTTGAGAAACTACGCCAATAACTTTATTGCCTTTATTAGTTTCATTGATAAGTTTAATAGATTTATCGCGACCTGCCGTAATAGGAATTACAACTCCCGGGAATAACACCGTATTTCGCAAGGGTAAAATAGGAAGAATCTCCGGAAGATCTTCTTTGTGCATTGCATCTTCGTCTTCGGCAGACATTAGTGGAATAAACTCTGCATCACCTTTTAAATCCTGAAATGACAACTTGTCTAATAATGTTAGTTTTGAATTGCTCATATATTTTTTTAAGACATTGTGTCGCATTTATTACATACACAATGTTGAATTTTTTTAGTTTTAAGTTAAAATAGTTTGAAGAACCTTGATTTACACGGGGTTTTCAATACCGCAATAATATAATTCAAGAGTTGTGCCAGTTCAATTTTATAGTGCTTATAAAATGATAGCTATATATTTTAAGAAATTACTTTTTATATTTTGTAGTGAATAGTAGTAAAATAAGAGGGTCGTATTTAGTTGCTCTAAATACGACCCTAAAATTAATTTATACTATTAATTATGGAAGCACTGCTAAAAACTCGCCACTAGAAATTTGATAAACTGTAGGGTCTTGCCCCGTAGCATCAACTGCTGTAAAGTTAAAAGTACCTTCAATTATACCGCTATCAAAATCGTAACTGGTAATAATTAGCGTTCCTGGATTTGATACATATGAAATAGATGTTCCAAAAATCGGGGTGTAACTACCTACAATTTCATTTCCTTCAACAACTTCGGTAGTCATTTCGTGAGAACCTTCGGTTATTGTAGCCGGAAATGTTAAAACCATTTCTTGATCGTCTAACATAGTAGTAATTGTAATGGTTGGGTATTGGTTAAAAACATCGGTAGATACTACAATATCGGTTGGTTCGTAAGCTGCGCTATCAACATTTGCTCTAAAATAATTAGTAGCTCCTGGCACACCCTCAAAATAAATTACAAGACTCCCATCTGTAACTTCTACAGTATCTTGCGATTGATTTAGCGGATCTGTACCGGTAAATGAAAAGGTTGCTTCAAGTATACCTTCTTCCAAATCAAATTCGGTAATTGTAATAGTACCTGGATTAGAGGTTAAATTTTCACCTCCCATCCCATCGTTGTATAATGCAATAAGATTAGTTCCGTCAGAAATTTGAACCATATTGTGAGTTCCCACACCTAAAGACCGTGGAATATCGATACGCAAACTTTCACCAGCACCATTTTTTGCCTCAATATTAATCATGTGTACATCACCTACCATAGGCTCATAAACTCGCAAACTATCTGCAATAAAGTCAAAGCCATCTACTTTTGCAAAAAACTCGTTATTTGGATTTGTGTTTCCGTTTCCGTCGCCACCACCAGTGCCAGTTTCGTCAAGTTCAAAAGGAATTTCATTAAAAGCACCACTAGTAACAGATACTTGTTCTAAAACGGGATCGCCGTTATTGTCTAAAATAGGGTTCCCGTCGCCATCTAACTTCGCTCTCATTCCAACAAAACTAAATGTTCCAGTAACCGTTTGAGCAGTTAAGTCTAAAACATCTATGTTTAGCAATCCATAACCTGCTAAAGAATCTGCAGAGGTATATGGCTGTAAATTTGACGAACCGTCGTAATATTTAGCAATGTTGTTATTTGAGTAGGTATATGACAAATCAAAAGATCCTACACCTGCATTTGAAGCGAAAAGTGAAATACTTTCACCACCACTTTTAGCGCCCGTAATCATCAATCTATTATCTTCGGAGAGGGTTGCCGAAACACTAGTTGCAATATAATCTTCACCTTCAATTAACGCTCTAAACTGACCTTCTTCGGCAGTATTTTGCTCTTCTTCAACAAACTCACCTGTAAGGGGTTCGGTGTTACAAGACAAGAATTGAAAGGCAATAAAGGCTAAAAATACTCCCTTCAATAAATTCATTTTTTTCATAAATTAAGTTGTTTGATGTAGGTAATAAACGCAAACTTAAACAAAAATTGTTTAACGTTTTTTATTTCTTGGCACTCTTAATAATAAAAATACACCAGTTATAAAAAATAATACTAAAAACAATATAGCATTGCGCATACTTCCGGTTATTTGGTCAATAAATCCATAAATAAGCATTCCTATTACAATTCCAATCTTTTCGGCTACATCGTAAAAACTGAAATACGAAGTAGTGTCCTTTGTTGCTGGCAAAAACTTGGAATAAGTTGAGCGAGAGAGCGATTGAATGCCCCCCATAATTAATCCTACAATTCCGGCAGTTATATAAAATTGTATGGGCGCAGTTATAAAAAAAGCTACTATACATATAACAACCCATAAAATATTTATTCCCACTAGAACCTTAATATTTCCAAATTTGGCCGATGCTCGAGACGTTAAAATTGCACCACCCACCGCTACTAATTGAATTATTAGAATACTAATAATTAACCCCATGGTTTTGGCATTATTACTACTCCATCCTATTTCTTGTTCGCCAAAATATGTGGCTACAAGCATTACCGTTTGAACGGCCATGCTATACACAAAAAAGGCAGCCAAATAACGTTTTAATTGTTTATTTTCAGAAAGTGAAATATAAACACCTCTAAGTTCTTTAAAACCATTAAATATAATTTTAGTGCTTACTTTTTTACCGCTTTTATTTCCTTTTGGTAGATAATAGAATGAATATTGACTAAAGAGAATCCACCATATGCCAACGGTTACAAAAGACCAACGCATGGCTTGAATACTTGCAGCCCCTCCTGCTCCAAACCCAAAAACTTCGGGAAACATAACCATTCCCAAATTTATTAGCAGCAAAATAACACTGCCAATATATCCCAGTGAATATCCTTTTGCACTTACCCTGTCTTGCTGTTCGTGAAATGCCACATCGGGTAAGTAAGAGTTGTAAAAAACCAAACTTCCCCAAAAGCCAACAAGACCACCAAAATACATCAACAGACTTATATAAATATTTTCAAGGCTGAAAAAATAAAGGCCCATACAAGAAAGCGAGCCCAAGTAACAGAAAAACTTCATAAAATTTTTCTTATTTCCGACGTAATCTGCAATTCCCGAAAGTATTGGTGAAATAATGGCTACCATTAAAAATGCGGCAGCCGTTGTATAACTAATTAAAGGAGTGCTTCTAATACTTCCCCCAAATAAAGTAACAGTAGTAATATTGGCCGATTTGAATAGTGCTTGGTAAAATATAGGAAATATCGCCGAGGCAATAACTAAACTATAAACCGAATTTGCCCAATCGTAAAAAGCCCAAGCATTGAGCAGTTTTTTACTTCCTTTTATAAGATTTGGCATGGTGGGCTAAAATTTTAAGGTCACTAAACTAATAAAAAAATCCTGCGATAGGCAGGATTTTATTTTATGAACTAAAAATTTTTAAAACCTATCTTTTAAAATTGGTTACACCAAACTTGGCAGCTTCAGCTTTTGCAGAAGGTACCCATGATTTAATATTTTGAATTCTAGTTGAACTAGATGGGTGGGTACTTAAAAATTCTGGCGGTGCTCCTTGTTGTTGAGCTTGCATACGTTGCCATAATTCTGCCGCCACCGCAGGTTCGTAGCCAGCTATAGCCATTAAAATAAGCCCAATGTGGTCTGCTTCGGTTTCGTGAGATCTGCTAAAGGGCAACATAACACCTAAATTAGAGCCTAACCCATAGGCAGTATTAAAAATTTGTTGATTCTCTGGATTATCGGCCAAAGCAATATTTCCGGCTACAGCACCAATTTGTTGTAATTGCGCCGCACTCATACGTTGTTGTCCGTGATTTGCCAATGCGTGCGCCACCTCGTGCCCCATAACTGCGGCAAGACCTGCTTCATTTTGTGTAATAGGCAGAATACCGGTGTAAATTACAACCTTTCCTCCTGGCATAGCCCAAGCGTTTTTATCTTCACTTGCAATTAAATTGTATTCCCAACGATAATCGGTTAAATAGCCTGCATAGCCATTGGCATTTAAATAACGCTCGGCAGCTGCGGCAATCTTATTACCAACATTTTTAACCATTCTAGATTCTGAAGTATTTTTAACTACGTCGTGCTCTGCTAAAAATTGATTGTATTGCTGAAATGCCATTGGCAATATTTGCGAATTTGGAACCAATGCCAGCGTTTGTTTCCCCGTAAAGGGGTTGGTACTACAGGCAACAATAAGCATTCCTACAAATAAAATTATAAGCGATTTTTTCAATTTCATAATGTTGATTTTTGTTCTTAAGTAGTTAAAATTAGAAATATATAATTTAGTATTCTCCCAAAATTATTTTAAAATTATCATCGGCGTTTTATTTTTCAACTATTATTTCAAAATTTTAAACATTACATTTTCTTTAATACAAAACCCCGTAATTAACTGCTAAATTTATAGCTTTCAAATTGTGGAATGACTTTTGAATACTCTACCGTATAATTTAAAAATTTTATTATGAAAAACATATTTCTCTTATTGGCAATAACCACTTCAATTTTCTTTACAGCTTGTGAAGGCGACCCAGGACCTCCGGGACAGGATGGCGGCTTAGTGTACGCTCAAGTATTTGAAGTAGACGTAAATAGCTACCAGTACGATCCATCAAATAACACGCTGTATTCTTCATTTTATAACTACCCTTTTACAGTATATGAAAGTGATGTTGTTTTAGCGTATCGATACGAAGGGCAAGACGATATTGGCAATGGCGAAACTGCCGATATTTGGACCCAATTGCCTCAAAACATATTTTATAACGATGGTACAGGCGATTTTTTCCAATACAACTTTAACAACACATTTGTTGATATTCAATTTACAATTGAAGGAAATTTCGATTTAACTAATATTGACCCAATTCACGATACAAATCAAATATTTAGAGTTGCCGTAGTACCTGCTGAATTTGCAAAAACAAATCCGTCTATGGACGAATTATTAGAAGTAATGCAAGCAGATGGTTCGCAAATTGAAAAAATAGAACTGTAATATGAAGCTTTTAAGCACAATATTAATTTTAAGCGCTCTCTTTATGAGCTGTAATTCGCCAGCGCAAAAGAGAGTAGAAACTTCATCAAAAAAGTTTTCTGTTGTTAAAACCGATGCACAGTGGAAGGCAGAACTTTCGCCACAAGCATATCAGGTTTTACGACACGAAGCTACCGAACCTGCTTTTTCAAGTTCATTAAATAATAATACCCAAGAGGGGACTTATGTTTGCGCTGCTTGTGACAATCCTCTTTTTAAAAGTGAACACAAATTTGATAGCGGTACTGGTTGGCCCAGTTTCGACAGAGAAATTGAAGGTAATGTAGCTTTTTCAACAGATAATAAACTGGGCTATACTAGAGTTGAAGAACATTGTGCAAACTGTGGCGGGCATTTAGGCCATGTTTTTAACGACGGACCTAAAAAAACCACAGGTAAAAGACACTGTATTAACGGAGTTGCATTAAAATTTATTCCTACCCATGAGTAATACTAAAAAATACCCTATTTCTAAATCGGAAGCCGAATGGCGTAAACAATTGGGTGATAAACGGTATCATATTTTACGCGAAAAAGGCACCGAATTTCCTCGAACAGGAGAATATAATTTAACTTTCGATAAAGGAACTTACGTGTGTGGCGCTTGCGAAACACCGCTCTTTGAAAGTAGTAACAAGTTTGAAAGTAACTGTGGATGGCCATCTTTTGACGATGCTATTGAAGGAGCCATAGAATATGAAAAAGATGAAAGCCACGGGATGATTCGCACTGAAATTCTTTGTGCAAGTTGCGGCAGCCATTTAGGTCATATTTTTAACGATGGCCCTACTCAAACGGGGCAACGATACTGCGTAAACTCTTTGTCTTTACAGTTTCAGAAGAAATAACAATACAAGTTATATTATTTTAAACATCATTTTTCAGATTTAAAATCAATTTGAAAATTGATGTTTTTTTATGTCCCAAATTTATTCTTTCCACTCACATATTTTATTTCAGAATTTGAGAACGATAGCTATCGAAATTTCTTTTTAGATTTCGTAAATTCGTTGCTTGAAAAGAAATATATAAATATTAGTAATGAGCAAATACGACGTAATAGTTTTAGGAAGTGGACCCGGAGGGTATGTAACTGCAATTAGGGCTTCACAATTAGGTTTAAAAACCGCGGTTGTTGAAAAAGAAAGCCTAGGAGGCGTTTGTTTAAACTGGGGATGTATCCCTACAAAAGCCCTTTTAAAAAGCGCACAAGTTTTTGATTATTTAAAACATGCCGATAGCTACGGACTTTCTGTAAAGGAATTTGACAAAGATTTCGGGAAAGTTATTGAAAGAAGTCGCGGTGTTGCCGAAGGAATGAGCAAAGGGGTGCAGTTTTTAATGAAAAAAAATAAAATTGACGTTATCAATGGCTTCGGAAAACTAAAAGCCGGAAAAAAAGTAGACGTTGATGGAAAAGAATATTCGGCAGACCATATAATTGTTGCCACAGGGGCTCGCTCTCGCGAATTGCCTAACCTAAAACAAGATGGCGAAAAGGTAATTGGCTATCGTGAAGCCATGACCTTAAAAAAGCAACCAAAAAGTATGATTGTTGTGGGAAGTGGTGCAATAGGCGTTGAGTTTGCACATTTCTATAATTCAATGGGAACCGATGTTACTATTGTAGAATTTTTACCAAACTTGGTGCCCCTAGAAGACGAAGATGTTTCAAAACAGTTTGAGCGATCGTTTAAAAAAGCCGGTATTAAAGTGATGACAAATTCATCAGTAGAAAAATTAGATACTTCGGGCAAACTAGTAAAAGCTACAGTAAAAACTAAAAAAGGGGAAGAAACGCTCGAAGCCGAAGTTGTACTTTCGGCAGTAGGAATTGCTTCAAACCTTGAAGGAATTGGACTCGAAGATGTAGGCATAGTTACCGATAAAGGAAAAATAATGGTTAATGATTGGTACCAAACCAACATTCCAGGGTATTATGCAATTGGCGATGTAGTTCCCGGTCCTGCCCTAGCCCACGTTGCTTCGGCAGAAGGAATTACTTGTGTTGAAAAAATTGCAGGAATGAACGTTGAGCCTATTGACTACGGAAATATTCCGGGTTGTACTTATGCTTCGCCAGAAATTGCTAGCGTTGGAATGACCGAAAAGCAAGCCAAAGAAGCTGGATACGATTTAAAAGTTGGGAAATTCCCGTTCTCTGCTAGCGGAAAAGCAAGCGCTTCTGGCGAAAAAGATGGCTTTGTAAAAGTAATTTTCGATGCAAAATACGGCGAATGGTTAGGCTGCCATATGATTGGTGCAGGCGTTACCGATATGATTGCCGAAGCTGTTTTAGGTAGAAAGCTAGAAACAACAGGCCACGAAGTTTTAAAAGCTGTACATCCTCACCCTACAATGAGTGAAGCTGTGATGGAGGCCGTTGCCGATGCTTATGACGAAGTAATACATTTATAGACGTAAGACATTTTTTAAATATTACTCGTTTAAATTAAACAAAAAAACCGCACTTAATTGTTGCGGTTTTTTTTGTCTAAATAATTTTCTACCAACTAATAACTATTGTAAAAAACTTTGCAAAGCCAATTCATAGCTTTGCAATCCGAAGCCCACGATTACACCTTTTACATGGGGAGCCGAAAAACTTTTATGTCTAAAGTTTTCTCTAGAAAATGTATTCGATATATGAACTTCTACCACAGGAGTGTTGACGGCTCTAACGGCATCGGCGATACCAACCGAGGTATGCGTATAGGCTGCTGCGTTTAAAACAATACCGTCAAAATTATAGCCAGTTTCCTGTAGTTTATCAATTATTTCACCTTCTATATTCGATTGAAAATGGCATAGCTCGATAGTAGAATATTTCTGAACTAAAATTTCAAAAAATTCATTAAACGATTTTTCTCCATAAATATCGTTCTCTCGCTTGCCAAGTAGGTTTAAATTTGGGCCGTTTATTATAATAATTTTCATATCGTAAATATATAAAATAAAAAAAGCAGGAACGATTTTGCTCCTGCTCTTTTATTATTTGGTTTTTGTTATTTATAATCCAAATTCAACGCCAATATTAACAGAACTAAATGTTCCACCATCCATTGAAACGCCTGAATACGAAAGTATTGCAGCCAATGACCCAAAATCATATCCTACTTTTGGTCTGTAAAAGAACCCACCATCATTGCCGTCTGGACTAAGGCCAATTCCATACCCTAAATCTGCACCAAAAAAGAATTCTTCAAGTAAAAATCTTGCCGAACCTCCTATTGGTAAAAATAAGGCCGAATCAACTTCAAACGTACCTACCCCGGGAATGTCCATTTCATCGCCATTATAGTACAATAAACTAGCCATAGGACCTACGTGAAAAGATTCGTTAATTTCAAACAGATAAGAAAAGTCTGCTTGTGCCCCAAAAGTATATCCATCAGCACTATCACCTACCGGTAACGCTGCGCTAACACCTAAATTAAGACTTTGAGATTGGGCGGTTGTAAATGATAATACAACCACTGCTACAAATAATAATAGTTTTTTCATAATTAAAAAAATTTAAGATTTAAAATTGTTAGTTAGTTAAAAATATACATTTTATTTATATCAAGCAAATCTGTATTTGCAGGATTATTAAAACATACAATTAAATTCTGCCAAGTAAACAATTTTAGGTTTAATTTTTAAAATATAATTCATAAAAAAAGCCATCTATTAAAGACGGCTTTTTTAAGAAGGATTTAGTTTTACTATAAAAATGAATACCCCAATGCAATAGAAAATACATTATTTTTACTGTCGTTATTCTCCAAAACATCGGTAAATCCAAAATTGTATCGCGCATCTACACGAACTCCAAAAGGAAAGTCGTATCCTGCACCCACAATTCCTGATACATCGCTCTTTTCGGCATTTTCTTCAAAACGCACCCCGCCTATGCTTTCTTCGTATATTTCATCATCCAAAATAAAACCAAATTGTGGCCCTACTTGAACATTTAACCCTTGCACCAAATAATATTTTAATACAATTGGTACGTTTACGTAATTTAAATCAAATTTACCATAGTCGAATTCAGCACCTTGTTGTGAGTATAATAAATCTGCCTGTATTGCTACTTTTTCGGTAAATTTTACACCTGCAAATACACCAGCTTGAAATCCGGTTTTGCTAGATAAATCACTCACATCCGAAATTTTTGCGAAGTTAGCTCCTGCCTTAATTCCAAGATCTATACCTTGCGCAAATGCTGTAGTACTCATTATTAAAGCAGTTAATGCTACTATTAATTTTTTCATAATTTGGGTTTTTTTATTATTAACAACAAATATAAATTATCTCAACTAGTTAAAAATACATTTAGAATTTTGTTAACTATTCGTTTTAGTAGTAATATAGCAACATGAAGTGGCGACAAGGATTAAGCGATTACCAAAATTATTTAAAATTAGAACGCGGACTTTCGCAAAATTCTATAATCAACTATTCCTTAGATATTAAAAAATTAATACGGTGGTTAGAGACAAATAAAGTTGAAGTTTCACCTGTTAATATTTCTGAAGAAACACTTCAGCAGTTTGTATATGAAACTGCAAAAAATATGAATCCTCGCTCGCAAAGCAGATTAATCTCTGGTTTAAAAGGCTTTTTTAACTACTTGATTTTTGAAGATTACAGACAACAAAATCCTTTAGAATTAATTGAATCGCCCAAAATTGGCAGGAAACTTCCCGATACACTTTCGGTTGAAGAAATAGATGAAATAATTAAAGTAATAGATTTAACAGAAACACTTGGTCAACGCAATAAAGCAATTCTTGAAACCCTTTACGGTTGTGGTTTAAGAGTTTCGGAATTAACAGCTTTAAAAATTTCAGATTTATACTTAACCGAAGGCTTTATTAAAGTTACAGGCAAAGGCAATAAACAACGGTTAGTGCCTTTGGGATCAACAACTGCCAAATACATTTTAATTTATAAAGATCAGGTCCGAATTCACCAAAAAATCTCGCAAGGTGCAGAAGACACTCTATTTTTAAACCAACACGGTAGGCCGCTAACACGCGCTATGATTTTTACCATTGTAAAACGATTGGTTGAAAAAGCAGGAATACAAAAAACTGTAAGTCCGCATACTTTTAGGCATTCTTTTGCAACCCATTTATTAGAGAATGGAGCCGATTTACGCGCTATACAGCAAATGTTGGGGCACGAAAGTATTACTACTACCGAAGTGTATACCCACTTAGACCGAAGACATCTTTCCTCGGTAATTAATCAATTCCACCCTCGAAAAGACATTTAATTTTTTAAAATTCATTAAAGTTATGCGTTGTTTTGGGTTAAAAAAAACCTAAACTCTCTAATTTTCTTTATTCATAACTCGGTCTTGTGTATTTTAATTAAAAAGAATTAAAAAAAACACTATGAAGACTTTAAAATTTCAGAATGGCGACACCATGCACGCCATAGGATTAGGAACTTGGAAAGCCACGGGCAACGAATTAAAAAACGCGATAAAGGAAGCTGTTTATGCAGGTTACCGCCATATTGACACAGCAGCCAGTTATGGCAATGAAGAAGTAATTGGCGAAGCTTTATCCGAAATTTTTGATGAAGGTAAAATTTTTCGTGAAGACATTTTTATAACTTCAAAGCTGTGGAATGATTCGCACGCCGAAGGCCAAGTAATTCCAGCTTTGCAAGACTCACTTAAAAAATTACAACTGCAATACCTCGATTTATATTTAATTCATTGGCCGGTAGCCTTTAGGCACGGGGTATCGTTTCCGAGTAAGCCAGATGATTATTTAACCCCCGAAGAAGCCCCCATTATTGAAACATGGAAACAAATGGAAGAGGCCAAAAATAGTGGCATGGCAAAGCATATAGGGGTATCTAATTTCAGCGAAAAGAAACTAAAAAATTTAATTTCAAAAGCTAAAATTAAGCCCGAAATGAATCAAGTAGAGTTGCATCCACTTTTACAGCAAAAAGCACTGTTAGATTATTGTAAAAGTGAAAATATTTTAGTCACCGCTTATTCACCTTTAGGTTCGGGAGACCGTGTTGCAGCTATGAAAGCAGATGACGAACCTAATATGATGGATATTTCAGAAATTAAAGAAATTGCCAGAGACAGAAGCGCTTCTACAGCGCAGGTTTTAATTGCTTGGCACAATCATAGAGGGTGCGCAGCAATCCCGAAATCGACTACCAAAGAACATATTGTTGCAAATTTTAAAGCTGCCGGTGTTTCATTAACCGATAGCGATATGGAGAAAATTGCGAGCTTAAATAGAAATTATCGATACGTAGACGGGAAATTTTTTGAAGAAGAGTCTAAGGGCTACAATAATATTTACGACGAATAGAATTTAGAAAATACCGAAAAAAAAGCCGCAATTATTAAATAAATTGCGGCTTTTTAAATTTTTGAAATATAGCTTATTTGGCGATGTTTACCGCGCGTGTTTCTCTAATTACAGTAACCTTTACTTGTCCTGGATAAGTCATATCGGTTTGTATTTTTTGCGAAATTTCAAAAGATAATTGCGAAGCTTTTTCATCGCTTACTTTTTCACTTTCAACCATTACGCGCAACTCACGACCTGCCTGAATAGCATACGCTTTGTTCACTCCGCCAAAACCAAAGGCAATGTCTTCTAAGTCTTTTAATCGCTGAATATACGAATCTAACACTTGGCGACGTGCACCGGGACGAGCCCCGCTAATAGCATCACAAACTTGCACAATTGGCGACAGTAAGCTAGTCATTTCAATTTCGTCGTGGTGTGCTCCAATTGCATTGCAAACTTCGGGTTTTTCGCCATATTTTTCGGCCCATTGCATTCCTAATAAGGCGTGTGGCATTTCGGTTTCGGTTTCGGGTACTTTTCCAATATCGTGGAGTAACCCAGCTCTTTTAGCCAATTTTGCATGTAGCCCTAATTCGGCAGCCATAACACCGCAAAGACGCGCAACTTCGCGCGAGTGATGCAATAGATTTTGACCGTAAGACGAGCGATATTTCATACGTCCTACGGCTTTTATAAGCTCTGGGTGCAATCCGTGAATACCTAAATCGATAACCGTACGTTTACCAACTTCAATAATTTCTTCTTCAATTTGTTTAGTCGTTTTCTTAACTACCTCCTCAATACGCGCGGGGTGAATACGACCATCGGTAACTAATTTATGTAATGATAGGCGGGCTACTTCTCTTCTAACCGAGTCAAAACACGAAAGGATAATTGCTTCGGGTGTATCATCAACAATGATTTCTACCCCAGTAGCCGATTCGATAGCTCGAATATTTCGACCTTCGCGACCAATAATTCTACCTTTTACATCGTCGCTTTCTAAGTTAAACACAGAAACGCAATTTTCTACTGCTTCTTCTGTACCTATGCGTTGAATGGTATTTATAATAATTTTTTTAGCCTCCTGTTGCGCTGTCATTTTGGCCTCTTCCATAGAAGATTGTACAAATGCCATGGCTTGCGACTTAGCTTCATCTTTTAAGCTTTCCATTAATTGTTGCTTTGCCTCATCGGCAGAAAGGCTACTTATAACTTCAAGTTGTTCAATTTGGCTTTTATGAAGCTTATCTACTTCGTTTTGCTTTTTCTCAAGAACTTCAATTCTATTGCGGTAATCTGTTTTTTTGTTCTCTAGTTCGGCGTTTAGTTTTTTTGTTTTAGCCAGTTCGCTAGATACTTTTGACTCTTTATCGCGGGTTCTTTTTTCGGCTTCCGAAATCTTTTTATCGCGGTTTAAAATAACTTTTTCATGCTCCGATTTAAGTTCCAAAAATTTCTCTTTGGCTTGTAAAATTTTATCCTTTTTTATTGTTTCGGCCTCAGATTTTGCTTCTTTTAAAATAGTGGAAGCACTCTTTTTTGCTCTAATTATAAGTTGTGAAGCATTGTTTTTTTCTATCAATTTTGCAATAAAAAAACCAATAGCAACACCAACGATTACGCCAATTACAGGTATAATTAATTCCATTTTTAGTTGAGTTATATGTATAAAAAAAGCCTACATCAATATATTTATTTTGAATAAACTCCTTAAAATGAATGTTTAGGGCTAACAAGTTGGTCAAGTATCCGCTCAAAGACGGCTCGCTTTTACAACTTCAACTCACCCTTTTTAAAGAATTCGTGTTGAGTTTACCAAAAATTAGTATTAATGTAGGCAGTTACCTTATTTAATTTTAATTTAAAGAACGTTATGATAATTGCTCCTGCAACAAACGATTTAAAGCTTTAAGCTTTGCTTCGGTCTCTTGCGTGTCGCTAGATTTATCAATATTTTTTTGCTCCACTTGCGCTGCAAATTGTAAGGCACACATTGCCAAAACATCTTGCTTATCGCGTACAGCGTAACTTTGTTCGAACTTCTTAATCATTTCTTCTATCTTTTTAGCAGCCAATCTAAGTCCTTCTTCTTGCGAAGGGTTAATAGTAAGGGGGTATACCCTGTCTGCGATTGATAGTTTTATTTTTAATGGTTCGGCCATGTTGTTATTTTATTCAGAAAGCTGGCTTATACAATGGTCAATTTCCCGAATAAGAGCGTTTATCTTGAGTTTAGTTTCTCGTTTATGTTGGTCACTGCCAAGCATTGAATTTGCCAATTTTAAAGAGTTGCATTTTTCAGTCCAGGCTTTAATTTCGTTTTCAAAATATTCCTGTTTTAAATGTAAATCTTTTAGTTCTTCTTCTAATGCTGCGTTGGTTTTTTTTAAATTGTCATGCCTTTTAAGCAGCTCGTTAATTCTATTTTCAAGAGAATCAACTATTTCAAAAAGATTACTCATTAAAATCTGTCTTCAATACTTCTTTCACAAAGTTAGTATACCATCGCTAATTAACAAACAGTTTTCTGTTTTTTTTGTATTATTGAAAATATGTTATAATTATACTGTGCTTATCTCATTAAATTAGTGCGTATTATTATTTTTGCTATATGAAAAAGATATTTTTTTTGCTACTGCTTTGTAGTAGTCTTACCTATGGACAAAACAACATTCCCACAGATTATTTTTCAAACCCACTAGATATAAATTTAGTTTTATCTGGTAATTTTGGCGAAATGCGCGCCAACCACTTCCACAGCGGTTTAGACCTTAAAACAAAACAAAGAGAAGGCCTACCCGTTTATGCGCCTGCCGATGGCTATGTAAGTCGTATTAACGTTCAGCACTACGGCTATGGCAAGGCATTATACATCCTTCACCCCAACGGTTACACTACGGTTTACGCTCATTTGCGCAGTTTTGCCGGCGAAATTGAACAGTACGTGAAAGACACCCAATACCAACGAGAAACTTTTGTTTTGGAGCTTTTTCCGAAGAAAGATTTGCTGGCCGTTAAAAAAGGCGACCTTATTGCATATACCGGAAATACTGGCGGTAGCGGCGGCCCGCACTTACATTTCGAAATACGCGACGCATCGCAACGCCCTATGAACCCGTTGCTATTTGGGATTGATATTCCAGATTCAAAAAAACCAATTGTTAGCGGGCTATTTGCCTATCCTATTGGCGAAGATGCACACGTTAACCAAGGACAAAACAGAACCAAACTACGCTTAATTAAACAGCGGGATGGAAATTATAAAACCGAAAACATAACTGCTTTTGGAAAAATAGGTTTTGGAATAAGCACCTATGATCAGCAAGATGGGGCATCTAATAAAAACGGTGCATACCGTATTGAAACTCGTTTTAACGGCACTCAAAAATTTGAAGTTTTATTCAATAAATTTTCTTTTTCTGAAACGCGTTACTTAAATCGATATACAGATTATGAATATTACGAGACTAATAAAACGATGGTACAAAAACTTTTTCGTCAAGAAAATAACCCGTTGAGTATTATTACAAACGAAGACGAAAACGGCTATATAACGGTAAAAGACAGTTTAAGTTCAATTTATACCGTAGAGGTAAAAGACTTTAAAGGCAACAGAATGTATATTACGGTGCCAATTGAAGGCGCTAAGCTCGATATTTTAGAAAAAAGAAATATTAAAGAAACAGAAGATTTTATTACTGCAAACCACGCTACCTCCATCACAAAAGGAAAGTTTAGTGTGTATATTCCTGCAAATAGCCTTTATGAAAACACTTATTTAGATATTCAAGAAAATGGCGATGTACTTAAACTGCACGAAGATGTAATTCCAATTCATCGTAACATTACTATTTCGGCAGATATTTCGGCATATACCGAAGCAGACAAAGACAAATTATACATAGGAAGACTAAACTATAAAGGCGAGCCATATTATACATCGACCACCCGAAAGGGAGATAAATTGGTTGCAAAAACGCGTACTTTTGGTAATTATACAATTGCTTTAGATAACACCCCTCCCACTATTACACCAATTAATTTTTCTGAAGGAAAGTGGATAAGCAACGAAAACTTTTTAAAACTTAAAATTACCGACGATTTAAGCGGGATTAGTGCGTATCGTGCAACAATTAACGGTAAGTTTATTTTAATGGAATACGATTATAAAAAAGACCTTATTACATATAATTTTAATGATAACGTTAATCTTGAAACTGAAAATAATTTAAAAGTTATCGTAACAGATAATGTTGGAAATAGTACTACATTTGAAACACAATTTTTCAGAAAACGACTCTAACCCTTGCTTTTGAAAACAAACAAACTAACACTCACGCTGCTTTTTAGTCTTATTGTAACCGTTGTTGCAGCTCAAAAAGCTACCATTAAAGGAATTATTTTAGACGAATTTAATACGCCGCTCTCTGGTGTAAACGTCACTTACCAAAACAACGGAACAATTTCCGATTTAAATGGTTTCTACCTATTAGAAATACCTTCAAACCAAGAAGTTGAAGTAACCTTTTCGCACGTAGGGCATAAAAAAGCAAAACTTAAATTTAATTTAAGTGCAAATGAAGACTACGAATTAAACCCCGTTTTAAAAATTGACGTTGAGCAAATTGCCGAAGTTGTAATTTCGGGTCGTGAAAATAGACGCATTGAAGGATTAGTAAATATTGAACCCGAAGTAATAAGAAAAATGGTTGGTGCCAATGCGGGCGTAGAAAACTTGTTAAAGTCACTACCCGGGGTTAGTGGTAACGACGAATTAAGTACGCAATACGCCGTGCGGGGTGGAAATTACGATGAGAATTTGGTTTATGTAAACGAAATTGAAGTTTATAGACCATTTTTAGTACGAAGCGGACAGCAAGAAGGTTTAAGCTTTGTAAATAGTGATCTAACCAGCAATGTAGATTTTTCGGCAGGAGGGTTTCAAGCAAAGTACGGCGATAAATTGTCGTCGGTTTTAGATATTACATATCGCCGCCCAGTAAATTTTGGAGCCTCTGTAGATTTAAGTCTTTTAGGTGCCAGTGCTACTGTAGAAGGTATTTCAAAAACCGGAAGGCTTTCGGGTATTTTAGGGATGCGCTATCGCGACAACAGTTTACTTGTAGACGCCAAACAAACCGAAACCAATTACCGTCCAAAATTTGCCGATGCGCAAACCTATTTAACATATAAATTCAACAATAAGTTTGAATTGAGTTTTCTTGGAAATGTATCAATCAACGAGTACAACTATGAGCCGCTAACGCGACAAACCAACTTTGGGACACTTACAGACCCTATTGCGCTACTGGTGTTTTACGAGGGTCGTGAAGAAGATAAATACAATACTTATTTTGGAGCTTTAAAATCTACTTGGGTAGTTTCAGATAATTATACTGCCAAATTTATTAGCTCGCTTTACCAAACTACCGAGCAGGAATATTTTGATATTTTAGCCGAATACCGATTAGGCGAGGTAAATACTGAAATTGGCGGTGAAAATTTAGGCGAAGTAACTTTTACTAGAGGTATTGGCGGGCAACTTACGCACGCTCGAAACGATTTGGACGCGCTAATATTTAATTTTGAACACAAAGGAAATCTTTCGCTTGAAGATAATAATATTGAATACGGAATTAAATACACCCGCGAAGATATTCGCGATCGCGTTCAAGAATACGAAATAATCGATTCGGCAGGATTTTCTATTCGTCCACCAATATTCCCTCCAAATAATCAACCGTATGAAGCCGATACTTCTCCCATTGTTCCCTATACCGATGTACGCGCCTTAAACGATACCCAGATAGATAGAATTTCGGGCTATGCCCAATGGAGCCGAAAAACAAATTTAGGAAACAGCCAGTTATGGTTAAATGCAGGGGTTCGTGCACACAATTGGACAGTAAGCGGAAAAGGAATCACCAGCAATACACAAACAGTTTTTAGTCCGAGAGCACAGGTTTCTTTAAAACCAGATTGGGAGATGGATATGCTATTCAGGCTGTCTGGAGGGGTTTATCACCAACCGCCATTTTATAGAGAATTGCGCGATTCAACTGGGACCGTCCAACCCAATGTAAAAGCACAACAGTCAATTCATTTAGTACTAGGAAACGATTACAGTTTTAAAATGTGGGATCGCGCATTTAGATTAAATTCTGAAATATACTACAAACATCTAACCGATGTTAACCCGTATACGTTAGAAAATGTTCGAATTCGTTACCGAGCTAATAACAACGCCGTGGCATACGCCTACGGAGTAGATTTGCGTTTAGCTGGCGAATTTGTGCCCGGTACCGAAAGCTGGTTAAGCTTAGGATATTTAAAAACCGAAGAAAACATAAACGACCGCGGTTATATTTTTAGACCCACAGACCAGCGTTTAAAAATTGGAGTACTCTTTCAAGACTATGTAAAAGTAATTCCTTCGTTAAAAATGTATTTAAATCTTACGTATAACACTGGTTTGCCAGGTGGTTCGCCAAGTTATGCCGACCCTTACAACTATCAAGTGCGTTTGCCCGATTACAAACGTGCCGATCTTGGTGTGAGTTATGTAATAGTAGATAACACAAAACTACGCGATAGCGGCTGGTTAAAGCCTTTTAAGGATCTGTCTATTGGTGCCGAAATATTCAACATTTTCGATGTACAAAACTCAATTACAAATACTTTTGTAAGAGATGTTTATACAAAAGTGCAGTATTCAATTCCTAACTATTTAACTCCACGTGTTTTTAACGTAAAACTTTCAGCGAGGTTTTAAAAGAAAGATTGAATAAAAAATTAAAAAGCTGCTAAATTAATTTAGCAGCTTTTTTTAAATTCAGTTTTTAAATTCCGTTTTTAAATTCCGTTGTCAATAAAGTCTTTAAGCACTTCTACTACGTAATCCACTTCTTCTTTTGTATTAAAACTAGAGAAAGAAAAGCGTAGCGACGGTTTGCTTAAATCTTCTTTAGAAAGAATTTGATTTAAAACGTGAGAGCCACCCTCGCTCCCACTTTGGCAAGCGCTTCCTTTACTACAGGCAATACCTTTTAAATCTAATTGAAATAGTAGTAACATTGCTTTTTCTGCTGTAATTGGCAGACAAACATTTAACAACGTATACGTACTACTTTCGTTTTTATCGCAATTACCGTTAAATTTTACTTCTGGAAAATTAAAGGTTAATTGCTCTTTAAAATAGTCTTTTAATTCGGTAATATACTTTCGCTCTTTTTCGAGTTTATGGTAGGATATTTTAAGCGCTTCGGCCATTCCAGCAATGGCGTAAACGGCTTCAGTTCCAGCGCGTAGACCACGTTCTTGTTCGCCTCCGTGAATTAAAGAGCGTAAACCAGAATTTTTTCGTACAAAGGCAAATCCCGCTCCTTTTGGTCCGTGAAATTTATGCGCAGCAGCTGCGGCAAAATCGACAGGAGTTTCGGTAAAATCTAATTCAAAGTGCCCAACAGATTGTACTGTATCGCTATGAAATAAAGTATTGTGAGTTTTACACAAATTAGCAACTTTGTCAATGTCTAGCACATTTCCTATTTCATTGTTAACATGCATTAAACTCACCAAGGTTTTTTTATCTGAATTTGTCAATAATTTTTCAAATCCGTCATAATCAATTTCACCACAATCGTCTAAACTTACATATTCAACTTGAATATTATTGTTTTTTTCGAGCCACTCTACAGTATGTAAAACGGCGTGGTGCTCTATTTTACTGGTAATAATTCTTTTTACACCAAGATCGCGAACGGCGCTATTTAAAATTAAATTATCGGCTTCGGTTCCACCCGAAGTAAAAATTATTTCGCTTGCCGATACATTTAAAAGCTTGGCAATATCCTTTCTCGCATTTTCAAGTAATGATTTAGCAGACCTACCATAAGAGTGTGTAGATGAAGGGTTTCCGTACTCAACTTTTAACACTTCGGTTATACACGTAATAACATCTTCGCGCAACTGCGTGGTCGCTGCATTATCAAAATATACTTTCTTCATGGGATTTTTTTTACCTTAAAAACAGCACTTATAGCTGCCTAAATCAACCTTAAAAGACTTACTTGTTTTTTATTTTACGTCGCAAAAATACATATTAAAACAAATTTGAAAGCATTTCAGTTAAAAAGAAATGCGTTACTTTGTGACACTTTTTATAATTAACTTTTTAAAGCGTCAAAATTAAATTATAACCACTTTGTAGCTATATATTTAGACTATTTCGCTTCAATAAAATGATAAATTAAGATATATCAAATTGTATTTATGAAAAAGTTTTTCGGTTTCTTAATATTTGCTTGTTCAATACTACAAAGTTGCGACGACGGCGATATAATTATTACGACTTTTAATTTTGACGACGCTACGCTAAAGGCGTGTGGCGACTCTGGCAACTACGTTTTTTACAAGGTAAATCCAGAGGCTTTTGAGAGTCTTTCGCTTAAATTAAATGTTACCGATAGCCTTTATAATGTTGAAGGAACCAAAATTTATAACCTGGACGGAACCAACAATTTTGTTAACTATAGAACTTATAATGGCGCCATTGGCAACAATTATTTTTGCAGTAGCGTTCCGCCAACTGCTCCAAAGGTAACCGTAAATTACCTTGCTGCTTCTGGCACCGTAGAGTTTACGACCGTTTTTAATTATGACGATAACGATGGTGTACCTGCCGATAAAGAATTTGAAGGAGATACCGATGGCGACGGTATCCCCGATTTATACGATGCAGACGACGATGGCGATAATGTGCCAACAGCTTTAGAATTAGACATTCAAAATAACGATGGCGATGACAACCCGCTAACAAACCCTTTAGACACCGATGATGATGGCATTCCAGATTACTTAGACCCCGACGATGACGGCGATAGTGTAATTACGCGTCACGAAGACAAAAATATGGACTTAGACCCTCGAAACGATGTTACAGATCCTAGCGTGGGCGCAGATTATTTAAATCCGGCAGTAGCGAATGCTTATCCCGTAAACGAGTACATTCCACACGAATACACCATAACTAAAAGTGTAAAAATTGTATTAAAAAACCTTGTGTTGGTTAGTGGCGAAGAAGAAATTACTATTGAAACCCTTACTATGGGAACCTTAGAAAACGTTGAAATAATCCAAAAAACGATTACGCCCGAATTTTAACATTTAACCATTGCCTACATTTTGATAGATGTAAACTTCGGTAGCGCCGCGGCCGTACTTTTGGTAATCGGCGTCGTAAAATTTTAAATTTTCGTAGCGGTTAAATAAATATTCAAGTTCGGCTCTTAGCACACCCGCTCCTACCCCGTGAATAAATACAATTTTTTGAATGCGCTTGGCAATGGCAAATTCTAATTGTCTTTTTGCAGTATCTAGTTGAACGGTTAGCATTTCATAATTATCCAATCCTCGCGTATTTTTTACTAATTGATTTATGTGTAAATCAACTTCCATGGGTGGTAAACTGCGTTCTTTTGGCTTAATGCGTTTAGTTTTTCTCGGTTTTTTACTTTCTTTTTCTGAAATTACGGTTGAAATATCCATTTGCGCAAGATCGTTTTTTGTAACAGATCCATCTACTACAATTAATTCGTTTTTCTGAAAATTTAATTCAAAATCATCTGTAGTAATAACGGTTACTTCGGCGCCTTTTATCGCTATTACAACTCCCGAAATATCGTCGTCGAGAACCGAAACTTTATCACCTATTTCCATAAAAAACTATTAATTGTTTATTTATTTGCGCAGAATTTACATCTGCACAACTATCTCGTAACGAAAATATTACGTAATTTGCGCCAGATTGTAAAATTTGTGGTAATTAATTTATAAATTTATACGATAATAAAAATTTTGTGGTCCCCCATCAAGATTTTTAAAATGCAAAAATATGAAAAACCTACTACTCTTTTCTATATTCCTACTAACCACTGCAAACATATTTGCCCAATTACGCGTTAGGAAAAATAGCGGTAATGACACTTACATTTATGTAGACAATACCGTATTATTCGTGGAGCAAGAAATATCTTTAGGGCGAAACACGCCAGGTGGAAATACCGAAGCAAGCATTTATTTACGCAACAACGGGCAACTTATTCAAGGTAGCAGTAATAGTAATAACAGTGGCCGCGGGCAAATTTCGGTTCAACAAAACACACCAGTTACCAATGCTTATGCATACTATTATTGGTGTTCGCCTGTAGGAGATTCGGGATATTTAACTACCGGTCAAGGTGGTGGAAATAAAAATTTTGGTGTTGGACTTTTATACGAACCCCAACCTGGGACTAGCGAAACAGCAGCACAACAAGTAGCAACAACCAGCGGTTTAAACGGACTTACAACCAGCCCTATTACAGTTTCCACGCGTTGGCTTTACACTTTTGAATCGCCGGGCACTGAAAGAGAAGGTAACTATACAGCTATGGGGGGCGGGCTTAATGCTCCTCCCGGATTTGGATTTACTATGAAAGGCGTGGGAGAGGGAAATCCTGGCCACGACCAAGTTTATGAATTTAGAGGAAGACCTAATAATGGATCATTTGCAATCCCTGTTGCTGCGCCTAGCGGTGGGGAGTCTCAAATGACTTTAACAGGAAATCCCTACCCGTCGGCAATTGATTTAAATAAACTTTTTTACGATACTGGAAACGAAGAATTGAATTCTATTTGGTATTACGATGAAGATAGAACAGTACCTTCGCATTATTATTCCACCAAACCATTTGGGTACGGTGTATGGGTGCCTGGTGATGAAGATGTAGACGGCGATCCTAGTAATGGAAATAATATGGGAGTCTACACATCTACTCCATTTAAATATTATACATCGGGCGGTGGAAGTTCACCAGCTAATACCGGCACCCCTAGTTCTGATCAAAATAAGCGTTTCGCACCAATTGCTCAAGGTTTTATGTTTGTTGGTAAAAATACCTTTAACCCTTCTGCAGATGGTTATGTTAATATCCGTAATAGTCATCGTATTTTTTATAAAGAAGGAGATCCTGGTTCTGTTTTTCATAAACCAGTAATTAATAATTCTTCAGAAGAAACGGCAGACAGATCAACTTGGACAACAGGTTCAAGCATAGCCGCAACCAATAATCGCACTCCTTTAATGCGCCTATGGGCTATCTTTGATAAAGCCGTTACCAGAGATATGGTAATTGCATTTTCTGATGATGCAACCGATGGATACGACCGTGGTTATGATGGACTAAGCGCTCAAGATTTACATACAGATGCGTATTTCCCCATTGGACCAGACAATGACCGACTGCCTTATGTAATTAACGGTACAAATTATGAGCCTGAAAAATATATTCCAATTGCTTTTAAGATTAGAAATACTAGTCTAGTTGAATTGCGTTTGGTTGAAGAGGTAAATCCGCCGTACGAGCGCGCTTATCTTTACGATAGTGTTGAAAACACCTATAAACAATTAAATGGTACAAATATAGCCAGAGTTACGCTTACCCTTACTCCTGGCACTTATGACGATAGGTTTTTTATATTTTTTAGAGGAAACAGAAGAGGTTTACCAGTGCCAGATATAAATTCGGAAAATGCCTTAACTACAAATGTGAGTTTTTTCCAAAACAATTCAATTAAACAATTAGAAATTAGAAATCCCGAAGCGCATAGCTTAAAATCGGCTTCGGTGTATGATATGAGTGGGAAACTAGTTATTTCAGAAAGAAACTTGGGCGATAATACTAATTACAGCTTTTATACTGGCAACCTTAGTAGCGGCGTATATTTGGTAAAACTTATAACCGAAAACGATATTGTTATCGACTATAAAGCGGTTGTTCACAACAAATAACTTACCAACAAAAAATTTCACTAAACCATTACCAAAAAACAAAAAACGGCTCTGAATAATCAGAGCCGTTTTTTATACATTTCAATATTTTAGTTTTGAAGGTTATTCAAAATCTTTAAGTGTTTTAATAATTATTGAAACACAATCCATAAGTTGTTCTTCATTCATAACTAATGGAGGTGCAAAACGAATTATATTGCCGTGAGTTGGTTTTGCAAGCAAGCCATTATCGCGAAGTTTAAGGCAAATATTCCAAGCTGTGTCGCTGTCTTCACTGTCGTTTATCACAACAGCATTTAACAAACCTTTTCCGCGTACCAATGTAGCTACGTTGCTAGTTTCAATAAATTTATTTAATTCGTCTCTAAAAATTTTACCGAGTTTTTCGGCATTTTCGGCAAGGTTTTCATCTTTAACAACATTTAATGCAGCCATTGCTACGGCAGCCGCAACTGGGTTTCCACCAAAAGTAGACCCGTGGTTTCCGGGGCGAATAACCTCCATAATTTCATCGTTTGCCAAAACTGCCGAAACTGGATATGCTCCTCCACTTAATGCTTTCCCTAAAATTAAAATATCGGGCTTTACATTTTCGTGATCTACCGCAAGAATTTTTCCGGTACGTGCAATTCCTGTTTGCACTTCGTCTGCAATAAATAGTACGTTATGTTTTTCGCACAATGCTTTTGCTTTGCTTAAATATCCTTCAGAAGGCACATAAACACCAGCTTCACCTTGGATAGGCTCTACTAAAAATCCTGCTATATTTTTGTTATTTTTTAATTCTGCTTCAAGTGCCTCGAGGTTGTCGTACTCAATTTTTATAAATCCTTTTGTATAGGGCCCAAAGTTTTTACGCGCTACTTCGTCATTACTAAATGAAATAATGGTAGTTGTTCTTCCGTGAAAATTATTTGCACAAACTATAATTTCGGCTTCATTTTCATCAATTCCTTTCTTTTCATAAGCCCATTTTCTACAAATTTTTAAAGCCGTTTCTACTGCTTCGGCACCTGTATTCATAGGTAATAACTTGTCGAAGTTAAAAAACTCGCAAGCAAATTTTTCGTATTTCCCAAGCATATCGTTGTGGAATGCACGAGAGGTAAGTGTAAGTGTTTTTGCTTGTTCGTTCATTGCACCTACAATTGCTGGATGACAATGACCTTGATTTACAGCCGAATAAGCCGAAAGAAAATCGTAGTACTTTTTACCTTCAACATCCCAAACATACACCCCTTCTCCTTTGCTTAAAACCACAGGTAACGGATGATAGTTGTGTGCTCCATACTTGTTTTCTAATTCAATTGCTTTCTCTGAAGCCGTTTGCTCTAAAACTGACATATTTGTATTATTTTTGAAGTAATATAGATTTTATTCCTACTTAATTGGAGAGAAATCATCCAAAGTTTTGCAAAACTAACGAATATTATCCTGAATAGCAGACTGTAGATATTTTTTTGTTAAAATGAAATATTTGATTTTAATAATTAACTTATATTAAATATCTTGAGCCAAATTAAGCTACATAGACTCCCCACACCATCTAAGAAGACTTTTAGTATCAACTTTTTATGATAAATTACCCGCATATAATTGAAGATCTGGATATTGCACTCTGGGAGTATTATGTAGATACCCAACAAATTAAATGTAATGAGAAGTGGGCCAATATTGTTGGTTATTCTTTAACCGAATTAACCCCAATTACAAGCAAAACTTGGGAGAATTTATTCCATCCAAAATATTTAGGGAAATCTGATAACTTATTTGCTGCCCTCTTAGAAGACAAAATTGATCATTATAAATGCGAAATAAGACTTAAACACAAAAAAGGACATTCTGTTTGGATTTATGCACAAGGTAGGGTGTCTAAACGAGATGACGATGGAAAACCTTTAGTTGTAACAGGATTTAATAGAGACATTACCGAAAAGAAAAAAGATCAACGAAAACTACAACGGTATAAAGATATAACCGAAATAGCCAGTAAAATAGCGAAAACCGGGTATTGGGAATTAAATTTTAAAACAAACAACTTTTTTTGGAATGAGGTAACAAAAAAAATTTTCAGACAGTCTGAAGATTATTCTCCAAACTCAGAGAACTTTTTAAATTACTTTGCAAAAGGCGTTCATAGAAAAAAAATAGAACAAGCTGTTGCCGAAGTATTTTCCAATAAAAAAGAATTTGACCTCGAAATATTAATTTCTACGGGTGAAAAAAGTGAAAAATGGGTTAGAATTATTGGCGTTGGCGATTTTAAGAAAAAGAAATGTATACGCTTATACGGGCTTGTGCAAGATATTGACGACATAAAGCGCATTCGTATTGACACTGCCATAAAGGAAGAACAGTTTAGACAAACCTTTGAGCACGCAACTATCGGGATGGCATTGGTGGGCTTAGATGGGTCGTGGTTAAAAGTAAACGAAGGTCTTAATACGTTTTTAGGATATTCAAATGAAGAGTTTTATAAGCTTACCTTTCAAGATATAACACACCCCGATGATTTAAACAAGGACTTACAACTTCTCGAAGAATTGGTGGCCAACAAACGGAAAAACTATCAAATGGAAAAGCGATATGTTAAAAAAAACGGCCAGATAGTTTGGGCACACCTTTCGGTTTCGTTGGTTCGCGATGATAAAGACAATCCTATACACTTTGTATCGCAGGTGCAAGATATTAATGAAAATAAAAAGCTATCGGAAACTATGCTAGACCAAAACAGAAGATTGCTCAACTTTGCATACATAGTTTCTCATAATTTAGGCTCACATACCGGAAACTTAACAATGTTGTTAGATTTAATGGTTACCGAAAATGAAAGTTTAAAAAACGATGAATATTTTTCTCATTTACTTACCGCATCAACAAACCTAACCGAAACGGTGATGCATCTTAACGAAGTTGTAAAAATAAATATTCAAAGTTTAGATAATTTGGAGCCGTTAAACCTGCAGCAGTATATTTTAAATGCTATTTCGCATATACAAGCATCCATAACCAGCACAAACGCAAACATCACAAATACCGTAAGTGAAGATATTTATGTAGCAGCCTTTCCCGCATATTTAGAGAGTATTATTCTCAATTTTTTAACCAATGCTATAAAATATCGCTCGCCAGAACGTACCCCCCAAATAAAAATTTCGGCAAAGGTTAAAAATGAACAGGTTATTATTTCCATAGAAGACAATGGGATAGGCATTGATTTAGACAGATACGGTACTAAGCTTTTTGGAATGTATAAAACCTTCCACAACAATAAAGATTCTCGCGGAATAGGTTTATTTATAACAAAAAATCAGGTTGAAGCACTTGGCGGAAAAATTGAAGTAAAAAGTGAACTTCAAAAAGGATCAGAATTTAAAATTTTTTTAAAAAAATCAAAAAAGGTTGAACCTCAAACAGAACCAACCCCTAATAATTAAATTTATGAAAAAAATAAATCTAGCCTGTATAATAGACGATGATCCAATACACGTTTTTGGCACAAAAAAAATTATGCAGTTAGCAAATATTTGTCAAGATTTTATGGTGTTTCACAACGGTGAAGAAGCATTAAGAAAACTGTCGGCGCTGGTGAAAGGTGGAGAAAATATACCTGAAGTAATTCTGTTAGATCTCAATATGCCCATTATGGATGGATGGGAGTTTTTGGAAGCTTTCACTAAAATTCCTACCCAAAGAAAGGTTCATATATATATCGTTAGTTCTTCGTTAAGCGTAGATGATATCAATAGGGCAAAGAATATGAAAAGTGTAAACAATTATATTATTAAACCTATCGCCCTCGAATACATCAAAGAAATTGTAAACGACTTATAAACTGCAAATTTTATTTTAGTATTTCCTCCTCTCAAAGTTTCGTTTAAGTGCTAAAAACATTCTATTTTTGCGCCTATGGCTAGAAAGAAAAATAAAGTGGTTTTAGAAAACCTAACTGTGGTAGATGCTGGCGCAAAAGGTAAAGCAATAGCAAAGGCTGACGATGGCAGAGTTGTTTTTATTAACAATGCGGTACCGGGAGATGTGGTTGATGTGCAAACTCACAAAAAACGAAAATCGTTTTACGAAGGGACAGCAGTTTCTTTCTCACAATTTTCTGAAAAAAGAACCGAACCTGTTTGCCCGCATTTTGGCACCTGTGGCGGGTGTAAATGGCAAAATATGGGTTATGAGCATCAACTGTATTACAAACAGAAAGAAGTTGAACAAAACCTTGCGCGCATAGGGCAAATAGACCTCCCTCCCTTTCAACCTATTTTAGGATCAGAAAAGCAATATTTCTACCGCAATAAAATGGAATTTTCATTTAGCGATAGTAAATGGTTAACCTTAGACCAAATAAAAAGCGATGAAGTAATTGAAAACCGAAACGCATTAGGATTTCATATTCCTGGAATGTGGGACAAAATTCTAGATTTAGACGTGTGCTACCTACAAGAAGACCCGAGTAACGCAATTCGAGATTTTGTAAAAGCCAAAGCCGAAGAATTAAACCTAACATTTTTTAATAATCGAAAAAAAGAAGGTTTTTTACGTACGTTAATGATTAGAACTTCGTCTACCGGCGAAACCATGGTACTACTTCAGTTTTTTCACGAAGACGAAAAAAATAGAACCTTACTACTTAACGCTATAGCCGAAGAGTTCCCCACACTTACTTCTTTGTTGTACGTAATTAACAGCAAAGGGAATGACACTTTATACGATCAAAAAATTGAACTTTTCTACGGAAGGGATCACATTTTTGAAGAAATGGAAGGTCTGAAGTTTAAAATTAACGCGAAGTCATTTTATCAAACCAATAGCGATCAAGCCTTTGAGCTTTATAAAATTACACGCGACTTTGCTGGTTTAAGTGGTAACGAACTTGTTTTTGACCTTTATACTGGTACGGGAACAATTGCACAGTTTGTTGCAAAAAAGGCCAAAAAAGTAATTGGTGTTGAGGCAGTTCCAGATGCCATTGAAGCTGCAAAAGCAAACGCAAAATACAACAATATTGACAACGTAGAGTTTTACGTAGGCGATATGAAAAAAGTGTTTAACGCCCAATTTATCCAAACTCACGGAAAGCCAGATGTGGTAATTACAGACCCGCCACGCGACGGTATGCACGCCGATGTTGTGCAACAACTCTTAAACTTGGGAGCAGAAAAAATTGTATATGTAAGTTGCAACAGCGCAACGCAAGCGCGCGACTTAGCTTTACTCGATACACTTTATAAAGTGGTTAAAGTGCAACCGGTAGATATGTTTCCACAAACACATCACGTAGAAAATGTTGTACTTTTGGAGAAACGCTAATTGTTTTTAAAATAAGCTAATAATCTTACATGATTAAAAAATTCACATTTTCTATTTTAATAGTCCTCGCTTTTTTAGGCTGTACACGAGACGATATATGTCCTGAGGGAACGACAACAACTGCTAAGCTTGTCGTTACTTTTAATGATATTGCAAATCCTACCAACCCAAAAAGCGTTTCAGTTTTAAGTGTTCAAACAGATTATGAAGACAGTGTTGAATTACTTTCATTTACCGAAACTGGTGAAATAGCACTACCCCTTAAAACCAGTTCAGACACTACAAAATACAGGCTTATCAAAACTACTTTTAGAACAAATGATACGCTAACCAATGTAGATAGAGTGATGTTTGTTTACCAAAGACGCAATAATTACGTAAATAGAGCCTGTGGTTTTAATACTGAATTTTATAACCTCGAAGCAAGTTTAGAACCCGAAGGCAATCAAAACTGGATTCAAGATATAGTAGTAAAAAGAGATACCGTTAATGACGAAAACAACGCTCACATTATTATTTTGCATTAGTTTATTTTGTGGCACACATTTGCTTGTGGCCCAAAAACAGACCGATACAATTCCTTCTGAACGAAAAATTGAGAAATTTGGAATTCGATTAGGGGTAGACTTATCCAAGCCTATTCGTACTATTCTTGAAGAAGGTTATTCAGGGTTTGAAGTTGTGGGCGATTTTAGAGTTTCAAACAAATTTTACGCAGCAGCCGAGTTAGGAAATGAAACAAAAGACTGGATTGAACCTTATGTTTCATCCAAAACTAAGGGAAGCTATGCCAAATTAGGATTTGATTACAACGCCTACGAAAATTGGTTAGGAATGGAAAACGCAATTACCTTAGGTTTGCGTTATGGATTTGCTACCTATAAACAAGAATTACTAAGCTACCGTATTTATACAGACAACCCAGCTTTTCCTACCGAAACTATTTACGATTCGCAAGAATTTTCTGGCTTAAGCGCACATTGGGCCGAGTTTATTTTAAGTGTAAAAACCGAAGTGCTAAACAACCTCTATTTGTCGTTAAACGTGCAATTAAAACGTAAAATTTCAGCCACTGAAATTGTAAATTTTGACAGTCTTTATATCCCAGGCTTTAACCGAACTTATGATTATAGTGAGTTTGGTGTAGGGTACGGCTATACAATTTCTTACTTAATTCCACTTTTGAAGAAATAAAAAAGCATCAACCTTAAAATTGATGCTCTTTTTGTTGTTATAAATTGTAAACCATTATTGTTTGCTGGCCTTTCGGCTACCTTCGTACATTTCATAACGCACAAGTTTAGATTCTAATTTACCGTTAAATAACTTTATTTTTCTAGAAGGTCTAAGTCCTACATATTTTAAAGCTTCCATATTAGAAGTGATCATCCACGCCTGGGTTCCTGGGTAGTTGCGTTTTAAGGTATTGCCAATTGAGCTATAAAAACTTTGAACATCGTTAACCGAAATACGCTCATCATACGGCGGATTAAAAACTATATATAACGGCTTATCGTGTTCTTTTTTACTTTCGAAAAAATCTTGCTTTTGTACTTCAATAAATTCGCTAAGGTTTGCGCTTTTAATGTTTTCTTTGGCCTTGTGTACTGCAACAGGATCTGTATCGAACCCATAAATTTTATGCGGAAAATCGCGAACTTTTGCCAAGGCAGCATCTTCAATTTTTTCGTATAAATCTACGTCAAAGTCGGGCCAAGTTTCAAACCCAAACTCATCGCGATTTAAATTTGGAGGAATGTTACAGGCAATCATTGCAGCTTCGGTGAGCATGGTTCCACCACCGCACATGGGGTCGAGAAAATTGCACTGTCCTTGCCAGCCTGTCATCATAATGATACCTGCCGCCAACACTTCATTTATTGGTGCGAGCGTACTTTCAACTTTATAGCCGCGTTTGTGCAAAGATTCACCCGAACTATCTAAGGACACGGTGCAAATATTTCGGTCAATATGAATATTAATACGCAAAGTAGGATGGTCCAAATCTACATCGGGCCGCTCTCCTTCCCTATCGCGAAACCTATCTACAATAGCATCTTTTGTTTTAAGCGAAATATACTGCGAATGAGTAAAGACTTCGCTAAAAACTGTAGCGTGAACAGCCAACGAACCTTTAACATCCATATAATTCTCCCAAGGCATTTCATATATTTTTTTATACAAATCGTCTTCAGTAAAAATATTAAATGCTGTAATAGGTTTTAAAATTTTAATGGCGGTACGGCAGCATAGATTGGCTTTATACATAAAACCGGTGTCTCCTTCAAACGAAACATTTCGCGTTCCTATTTCAATAGCCGAAGCTCCAAGCTGGCGAAGTTCCTGTGCGAGCAGGTCTTCCATCCCGTAAAGGGTTTTGGCTACCATTTTAAAATTCTTTGTCATAATTTTTAAACAGATTTCCTGCAAAAATACAGTATTTTAGCAGCGCGAAACGATAACTATGCAAAAAGAAAAAGAGAATTGGTATGCTTCGTGGTTTAATACGCCCTTTTACCACATTCTTTACAAAGATCGAGACCATAGAGAGGCCGCTTATTTTATGAAGCAGCTAACCTCTTTTTTAAAACTACAACCCAATGACGAAATTTTAGATTTGGCTTGTGGTAAAGGCAGACACGCAAAATTTCTTTCAAAACAGGGTTTTGATGTAACAGGCGTAGACTTATCTAAGGAAAGTATTGAATACGCAAAGCAATACGAAAATGACAACCTGCATTTTGCCGTACACGATATGTGCGAGCCTTACCCACATATGTTTGATGCCGTTTTTAATCTTTTTACAAGTTTTGGATATTTTGAAAGTGAAAAAGATAATCTACGAACCATAAAAGCTATTAATGCCGAATTAAAACCAAACGGTCATGGCGTTATAGATTTTCTCAACGTACATCTTGCCATTAAAAATTTAGTACCGCAAGAGGAAAAAACCATAGACGGAATTGTTTTTAATATTGAAAAATACGTAGAAAACGGATATATTATTAAAAACATTCGTTTTAAACACCAAGGGGAAGATTATTTTTTTACCGAACGAGTTAAGGCTTTATCCTTAGAGAACTTTAATGAATATTTTAATGCTGCAAATGTGAAATTAAAACACGTTTTTGGCGACTACCAATTAAATAAATTTGATAAACACACCTCAGACCGGTTAATACTAATATTCAATTGATGAATTATCTTTTACTTTTTTTAGCAGTTGCATTCGGGTTTATAATTGCTACTTTTTTAAATAAAAAAGAACTGCGAAATATGGAAGTCTTTCTCGCATTTAGCGGGGCTTTTCTGCTTTCCATCACAGTTTTTGAATTACTACCCCATGTTTTTGAAACACCTTCAAAGCAAATAGGTGTTTATATTATGGTAGGAATTTTAATGCAAATTTTTCTAGAGTTTTTCTCAAAAGGGGCCGAACACGGGCACGTACATTTACATTCTGAAACTAAAAATTTTCCGTGGTTGTTATTTATTAGTATGTGCATTCACGCGTTTTTAGAAGGATTCCCAATTTCTGAAGAAAACAATCTTTTAATAGGTGTTATTGTTCATAAAATACCGGTAGCTATTATTTTGTCTTTCTTTTTTATAACTGCCGGTTACAGCCGTTCTATTATTTTAGCTTTTTTATTCTTTTTTGCATTAATGACGCCAATTGGCAATTTTATTGCTCATAATTATGAAATGGTTCATCATTACGAAACCGAAATAACAGCCATTGTAATTGGTATCTTTTTACACGTTTCTACCACTATTTTATTTGAAAGTTCTAAAGATCATAAGTTTAATCTCACTAAAATGACTGCAGTAATTGTTGGAATTATTATTGCCTTTTTGTTGTAAAGCAAAGCGCTATTTACTTTAAAACACTTTTACTTACGCCAATTTTAAAGCCTTATAAAACACATTTCGCATACTGTTATTAAGAAATAGGATGTAAGTTGAAATTGTTGTTAGACAATAAAATTAACGCATAAAAAAAGCCTTCCAACAATTTGGAAGGCTTTTCTTTTTCAACAATGTACGGGGAATTACTTCTTACCGTCCATTTTGTCTTTAAGCGCTTGTAACGCAGAGTTAGCATCGCCAAGAGTTGGTTTCGCTTCTGCATCGGCAGCTGTTTGTTTTTTCACAGCTTCCTTAACAATTTTCGCTTCTTCTTCTTTGTGAATTACCATATGTGAAGCAACCACTTTCTTAAACTCTTTGTTGAATTCAATAATTTGGAATTCTGCTTCATCACCTTTCTTCAACATTGAACCATCTTCTTTTTCAAGGTGACGGCTAGGTACAAATGCTACTATATCATCGTTGAACTTAATAGTTGCACCTTTGTCTACTACTTCGTCAATAGTAGCTGTGTGCTTAGTTCCAACTGCAAATTCAGCTTCGTACTTATCCCAAGGGTTTTCTTCAGTTTGTTTGTGTCCTAAACTTAGTTTACGACCTTCAACATCTAATTCTAATACAACCACTTCTAAAGTATCACCAATGTTGGTAAACTCACTTGGATGCTTAATTTTCTTAGTCCAAGAAAGATCGCTTATGTAGATAAGTCCATCAATTCCTTCTTCTAATTCAACAAAAACACCAAAGTTTGTAAAGTTACGTACAACACCTTTGTGGCGTGAACCTACTGGGTATTTAGTAGTAATATCTGTCCAAGGGTCTGGAGTCATTTGCTTAATACCAAGGCTCATTTTGCGCTCTTCCTTATCCATTGTAAGGATTACCGCTTCAACCTCGTCACCAACATTTACAAAATCTTGTGCGCTACGTAAGTGCGTACTCCAAGACATTTCGCTAACGTGGATTAAACCTTCAACACCTTCGGCAACTTCAATAAATGCACCGTAGTCTGCAATAACAACTACTTTACCTTTTACTTTATCACCTACTTTCAACTCTTCTCCAAGAGCTTCCCATGGGTGCGGGTTTAATTGCTTAAGACCTAATTGGATACGTGTTTTATCTTCATCAAAATCAAGAATTACAACGTTTAGTTTTTGATCAAGTTCAACGATCTCATTCGGGTGGTTGATACGTGACCAAGAAAGGTCTGTAATATGAACAAGTCCATCAACACCACCAAGGTCAACAAATACTCCGTATGAAGTGATGTTTTTAACAACACCTTCAAGTACTTGACCTTTTTCAAGCTGGCCAATGATTTCTTTTTTCTGTTCTTCGATATCTGCTTCAATAAGCGCTTTATGCGATACAACAACGTTTTTGAATTCGTGGTTAATTTTAACCACTTTAAATTCCATAGTTTTACCAACGTAAACATCGTAGTCGCGAATAGGCTTAACGTCAATTTGTGAACCTGGCAAGAATGCTTCAATACCAAATACGTCTACAATCATACCACCTTTTGTACGGCATTTTACGTAACCGTTTACAATAGTACCTTCGTCGTGAGCTGCATTTACGCGATCCCAAGCCTTAATGGTTCTTGCTTTACGGTGGCTAAGAATAAGTTGACCTGTACTGTCCTCACGAACGTCGATCAATACTTCTACTTTGTCTCCAACTTTTAAATCTGGATTGTAACGGAATTCATTTAAAGAAACAACACCTTCACTCTTTGCGTTGATGTCGATAATTGCGTCGCGGTCTGTAATGTAAACCACTTCACCTTCCACAACCTCGTCATCAAGGGTGTCAACAAAATTATCTGCTACTAACTTTTCAAATTCTTCTAACTTACCATCGTCGATAGGGTCAATACCTTCTTCGTAGTTGTGCCAGTTAAATTCTTCAAGAAATTTTTCAGGATTGCTCTCTTTAAGAGAAACTTCTTTTTGAGGTTTTGTAGCTACCTCGTTTTGAGATGCAGTATCTTCTACCTGCACTTCTTCTTTTTTTGCTTTATCAGCCATTTGTTAATTTGTGTTTGAAATTTTAAATTTTCAACAAAGTGAAAACTGTTAATTTCAAACGCTTTGTATTCTGCGTTGTTACAAGATTTTACTGCGACTATCCCACAGAAGGGTTTGATTTTGTTTTGTTTTAATTCCTCTTATTCTTGCCTCGTCGCTAAGAGGGGTGCAAAAATAGTGTTTTTCTTTTGAAAATCAAAAGGTTTGGGGACTGAAAATTATTTTTTGGAATAATTAATTTTGCAGCAACAACGACCTTGAATGTTTAAAACAATAACCCCTGCCCACCTTCATCGGTCTTTGAATCGTCTTCAGCTTTAGAATCTTTGTTTTTTGAAGACACAGCTTCTTCATCTACAACGTCTATTTGTTCTGGTTCCACTGGAGCCGGTGGCTCATACGGCAAAGGTTCTTTGGTGTTTATTTCTAACACTTTTTCCTTTGTAAGTTGGTTACCCATAGCGTTTATGCCTTTTACAGCTATGAATTCCTCCAAATTCAATTCTAAATTTTCCTCCCGCTCCTGGCCTCTTTTTTTGGCGAAGACCACTTCGGCCATTGGGCGGTAATCGGTAAATATTTTTTCGAGATATGAATTTGGGTGATCGGTAATAATGGTTTCTTCCTTATCTGGGTTTTCAATTAAGAAACGCTTTACATAAAAAAGCTCTTTTTCGCCTTCCCAATAAATGGCGCTCAACGGTTTTTTTGGTTCCCATTTTTCCAAAACAATGATATCGTCATCAAAACGAAGCTGAATATCAGGGACTACCGTTTTTACAACTCCTTTTTGGTTAACGATTAACAAGCGATCTTCTTTTCTAAATTCGCCCAAAAGCTCCCCACGTTCGTCAACATTTAAGCGCTGTACCGACTCGTCAAACCATATTTTTCGCGGTTTTAGTGTTGAAAGTCCTTTTTCTTTTAACTCAATTTTTCTAATTGAATATTTGGTAACAATATTTCCTTTAGAGTTTCTACCCTTTACCAATTGATCGGCAAAGTCTAAATCGAATTTAAGTTTTTTAATGCTTCCTGTTTGGCGTAGGTATATTGAAACTATTTCGGCTTCACCATTAGGGTTAGCAGTAAAATACAGCACTTTGGAACCTTTTGTTCCATTGGTCATATCGTATTCTCTATCGCGAGTAGTAGATGTTACGGCAAAGCGCTTTACATAGTTTGCCCCGCGTTTGCCATCGCGATAAATCATATTGTAAATGGTGCGTTTATCCTTCTTTTTAAAAACGGCTACGTGAATAATATTTTTACCCACAAAAGTTTTGGAATCTACTTTTGTGACCATCATGGTACCGTCTTCAGTAAAGACAATAATATCATCAATATCGCTACAATCGGTAACATATTCATCGCGTTTTAGGCTTGTACCCACAAAACCTTCGGCACGATTTACATAGAGTTTGGTATTGCGAATTACAACTTTTGTAGCCTCAATATCTTCAAAGGTACGTATCTCGGTTTTGCGCTCTTTGCCTTCACCGTAGTCTTTTTTCAACCTTTTAAAGTAATCTATAGCATATTCAATTAAATGCTCTAAATGGTGTTTTACTTGCGCAATACTATCTTCCAAAGCATCAATCTTTTGCTGAGCTTTATCGATATCAAATTTTGAAATTCTCTTAATTCTAATTTCAGTTAAACGCACGATATCTTCTTCGGTAACGGCGCGTTTTAAGTGGTTTGTATGTGGTTTTAGCCCCTTGTCTATCGCTGCAATTACGCCTTCCCAAGTTTCTTCTGCTTCAATATCGCGATAAATTCTATTTTCGATAAAAATTCTTTCGAGCGAAGCAAAATGCCACTGTGCCTCCAATTCATCGAGTTGAATTTGCAACTCTTGTTTTAAAAGCTGAACAGTACGATCTGTACTTCTTCTAAGCATTTCAGAAACCCCAACAAAAAGCGGTTTATTATCTTCAATTACACATCCTAATGGCGAAATTGAAGTCTCGCAAGCCGTAAATGCATAAAGCGCGTCAATGGTTTTATCGGGCGAAATTCCGTTAGGCAAATGGATCTGGATTTCTACCTCGGCAGCAGTATTATCTTCAATTTTTTTAATTTTTATTTTTCCTTTGTCATTCGCTTTTAAAATTGAGTCGATTAAAGAAGAAGTATTTGTACCAAAAGGAATTTCAGTAATTACTAATTTGTTTTTTTCGAGGTGATTAATACGTGCGCGACTACGAATTTTTCCACCCCGCATACCATCGTTATAATCGGCTATATCAATTAACCCACCAGTGGGAAAGTCTGGATAAATTTTAAACTTTTTGCCTTGCAAATGTTTTATTGAGGCGTCTATTAATTCAATAAAGTTATGCGGAAGTATTTTTGTTGATAGTCCAACTGCAATCCCTTCGCCACCTTGATTTAACAACAACGGAAATTTTACTGGCAGATTAATTGGCTCTTTTCTACGCCCGTCATAAGAGGCCTGCCACTTGGTAATCTTTGGATTATAAAGAACATCTAAAGCAAATTTTGAAAGTCGCGCTTCAATATAACGCGAAGCAGCTGCGCTATCGCCAGTTAAAATATTACCCCAGTTACCCTGAGTATCAATTAATAAATCTTTTTGCCCAATTTGCACCATGGCATCGGCAATACTCGCATCCCCGTGTGGGTGATACTGCATGGTATGCCCCACGATGTTTGCAACCTTGTTGTAACGCCCATCGTCCAAATCTTTCATAGATTGCATAATACGGCGTTGTACAGGTTTAAAACCGTCTTCAATAGCGGGTACAGCGCGCTCAAGGATTACATAACTTGCGTAGTCTAAAAACCAATCGCGGTACATGCCGGTTACCTTTTTTATGGTATCGCCAGAGGTATCGTCGTTTACGCCCAAATAATCGGGACCAGTATTTTCTTGCTCTTCGTTTTGATCGAGTTCTTCACTCATATTAATTTGCCGCTTCGCGGAAATCTTTATTGATTATTAATTGTTCTTCTTAACTTAAACTTTAAATAATAATTCACAAAACACACTATTTCAGTGTTTTGAATGTTTTATTAATCCTCTACCCTATCCAATTCCACCTTCAAATTATCAATAATAAACTCTTGTCTATCGGGGGTGTTTTTTCCCATATAGAAAGAAAGTAATTCTTCAATACTCATAGATTTATCGAGCATTACAGGGTCTAATCGAATATCGTTTCCTATAAAATGCACAAATTCATCGGGCGAGATTTCACCCAAACCTTTAAAGCGGGTAATTTCGGGTTTTGGTTTTAGTTTTTCTATTGCGGCTATTCTTTCTTCTTCGGAATAACAATAAATGGTTTCCTTTTTGTTCCGAACGCGAAACAGTGGCGTTTGCAAAATATACAAATGCCCTTCTTTAATTAGTTCGGGGAAAAACTGAAGAAAAAATGTAATGAGCAACAACCTAATATGCATCCCATCCACATCGGCATCGGTAGCAATTACAATATTGTTATATCGCAAATCTTCCATGGAATCTTCAATATTTAAAGCCGCTTGTAACAAGTTAAATTCTTCGTTTTCGTACACAATTTTTTTGGTCATCCCGTAGGTGTTCAACGGTTTTCCACGAAGTGAAAACACCGCCTGTGTATTTACATCGCGACTTTTGGTAATACTACCACTTGCCGAATCTCCCTCGGTTATAAAAAGTGTCGACTCAAGATTTCTATCGTTTTTTACGTCTCCCAGATGCACGCGACAATCGCGCAATTTTTTGTTGTGCAAGCTCGCTTTTTTGGCTCGGTCTTTCGCCAATTTTCGAATACCACTTAACTCTTTACGCTCACGTTCGGCCTGCACAATTTTACGCTGAATTGCGTCTGCCGTCTCGGGATTTTTATGCAGGAAATTGTCGAGATTTGTTTTTACAAAATCGTTTATAAACGTACGCACCGTTGGCAGATCGCCGCCCATATCGGTGGAGCCGAGCTTGGTTTTTGTCTGGCTTTCAAAAACGGGCTCCATCACTTTAATGCTAATTGCCGCAACAATAGATTTTCGCACATCGCTGGCGTCGTAATTTTTATTGTAAAATTCGCGCACGGTTTTTACAAGTGCTTCGCGGAAGGCACCAAGGTGCGTACCTCCTTGCGTTGTATTTTGCCCGTTAACAAAACTATGATATTCTTCGCTATATTGCGTTTTACTGTGCGTAAGAGCAATTTCTATATCATCGCCGCGTAGATGAATTATAGGGTAGGCACTGTCTTCTTCTGAAATATTTTCTTTTAAAAGATCTTTTAAACCATTTTCCGAAAAGTACTTTTCGCCGTTAAAGTCTATCGTTAATCCCGGATTGAGATAAACGTAGTTTTTAAGCATTTTTTGCACATATTCGGTTCGAAACTTAAAGTTTTTAAAAATGCTTTCATCTGGAATAAAAACTACTTTGGTTCCCTTTCGTTTTGATGTTTCCTCGACCGCAATATCATTTGTTAATTCACCCAATGAAAATTCGGCGGCTTTTATTTGTTGGTCACGAACCGATTCAACCTTAAAAAAGACGGAAAGGGCATTTACTGCCTTGGTACCAACACCGTTTAGTCCAACCGATTTTTTAAACGCACGGCTGTCGTATTTTCCACCTGTATTCATTTTTGAAACCACATCGATAACCTTCCCCAGCGGAATACCACGACCATAATCGCGAACGCGTACTTCTTTGTCTTTTATGCGCACTTCAATGGTTTTACCAGAACCCATCACAAATTCGTCTATCGAATTGTCTAGCACCTCTTTAAGCAGAATATAGATACCATCATCGGGAGACGATCCATCGCCGAGTTTCCCAATGTACATACCTGGGCGCATACGAATGTGTTCCTTCCAATCGAGCGAGCGTATATTGTCTTCGGTATATTGTGTTTCGGCCATAAAAATTGAATGTAGGGTTGCTAATATAAATATACGGGAGCACTTGTGAAACCAATACTTCAGAAAATAATTAACAATACAATCAATTTAATTGTTAGTAAAGTATATTTAAACAAAAACCGTGGTAACTCCTTGTATAATTTAAAATGCAATATTACGTATTGCTATTTAAATTCAACACCTTCCTTTAAAAATACCCGCTTTGTATTGCTAAATTTTTGTGAAGAATCCAGTTTGCCATTGGGTTCTAAGAATTCTTTTTATAACTTCATAGCACAAATAAATAAGCTACATGGAATTCATTGATTACTACAAAGTTCTTGGTTTAGATAAAAGTGCAAGCACAGCCGATATTAAAAAAGCCTATCGGAAATTGGCACGAAAATATCACCCCGATTTAAACCCGAATGATACTGCAGCGCAACAAAAATTTCAACAAGTAAACGAAGCCAATGAAGTATTAAGCGATCCTGAAAAACGTAAAAAATACGACCAATACGGAAAAGATTGGCAACACGCCGATGCTTACGAAGAAGCCCGAAAACAACAACAATCGCAAGGCTTTAATAGGCAACAAACTTACACCAGTGGTGGCCAAGGTTTTGACGACAGCCAATTTTCAGATTTTTTTGAATCTATGTTTGGCGGCGGATTTAGCAGTGGCGGCAGGCGCCGAGCTGCACAATTTAAAGGGCAAGATTTAAATGCTACCCTTAGGTTAAACCTAACCGATGTTTTACAAAGCCAAAAACAAACCATTAATTTGGGCGATAAAAAAATACGACTCACAATACCGGCAGGTGTTGAAGATGGCCAAACTATAAAAATTAAAGGTTACGGAGGCGAAGGCGTACAGGGAGGTCCAAAAGGCGATTTATACATTACGTTTGAAATTTTAAACAACACTCAGTTTAAACAACTTGAGAGCGATTTATACGCTACGAAGGAAATTTCGCTATATACAGCACTTTTAGGCGGTGAAATTACAGTAGACACCCTTTCGGGTAAGGTAAAACTAAAGGTAAAACCCGAAACGCAAAATGATACTAAAGTGAAATTAAAAGGAAAAGGGTTACCAAAATACAAACAAGAAAACACGTTTGGAGACCTTTATATAACCTATAAAATTAAGCTACCTACCAATCTTACCGAAAAAGAAAAATCACTATTTAGCGAACTTTCAAATTTAAGATAATGGCACAAGAAAAATATATATTAGTAAAACACTATTGTAAGGTTTCAAAAATAGAAGACACTTTTTTAAACCGATTGCACGAGTTTGGCCTTATAACATTTAAAGAGCAACAAAACGACATTTATATCGATGAACAAGATATTTCAGAAATTGAACGAATGTTTAGATTGCACCACGATTTAGGTATAAACTTCGAAGGATTGGATGCCATAAAAGAAATGCTCACAAGAATTCAGCAACTGGAAGAGGAATTGAATTATCTTCAAAAAAAATTAAGACTTTACGAGTAAGCATTCTAAAAGGAACGATAAAATCTATTTAATAAAAAGTTAATTCAAAATTAAATGCATAATCTATCTTTTATCTTAGTCATCTATGAAAAAGATATTTATTTTACTAGCGTTTATAACCACTTCTAAATTTTACGCACAGCAACCATTTCAAAACAATTTAAACAATATTGCCTTAGAAGAAACCACTTCTTCAAGCTTAAAGCCAGAGGTTTCTTCAATGTCCAATTTCGACTTTAAGCCGAAGGAAATAGTTCGAAAAAATTTCGAGGACCATAAATCGCCTTATGAATGGAAATGGGTTCGCGACGGAATTTGGACAGGTGCAGCTTTAGGCGCAAGTGCATACGGATTAATTTTAATCCAAAATAAAGAACATATGCCGCTTGCCAAGCGTGAAAAATTTTTAAACGAAGTGAGCCTGCAAAATGAAATAGATAAAATTAATTCGATAGATCGATGGGCAGCAGGAAACCACAACAAATCGGCCAATAAAATTAGCGATATCCCTTTTGCCCTATCTTTTGCCACTCCATTTGTTCTACTTTTAGATGATGAAATTAACGACCATACAGGGCAATATTTAGGGTTGTATTTGGAAAGCTTAGCAACAACGGCGGCCGTATATTCAATTACTGCGGGACTGGTAAACCGAAGTAGACCCTACGTTTATGACAATAGCGGAACTACAGATAATGCTAGGAGGTTTAAAAACAACGGACAACGCTCTTTTTATTCGGGCCATGTTGCAGCAACTGCAACTGCTACCTTTTTTGCGGCAAAAGCGTACAGCGATTTTAATCCAAACGGAAGAGGTAAAACCTTAATTTGGATTGGTGCAGCTACATTGCCAGCAACTGTTGGAGCGCTTCGTATTGAAGCCGGTCAGCATTTTTTAACCGATGTTCTTTTAGGTTATGTTTTAGGAGCCGGAACAGGTATTTTGATTCCCGAATTACATAAAAAGAAACTTGAAAATATAGATATTTACCCAAGTAGCGGTACAAGTTTTAACGGCGATAATTACAACGCAATGGCCGTTAGGTATACTTTTTAAAATAAAAAAGTGAGATTTGAAATACCTAAAATATCTCAAATCTCACTTTAAAATTATTTAATAGCGTTTACACGTTAAAACGGAAGTGCATTACATCGCCATCTTGTACAATGTATTCTTTACCTTCTACCCCCATTTTACCAGCTTCTTTCACTTTTGCCTCACTGCCGTAAGTAACAAAATCGTCATATTTTATAACCTCGGCACGAATAAAGCCTTTTTCAAAATCTGTATGAATTACTCCTGCCGCTTGCGGTGCGGTAGCTCCTACAGGAATGGTCCAAGCTCTAACTTCTTTAACCCCAGCAGTAAAATATGTTTGAAGATCTAACAGCTTATAAGCACTGCGAATTAATTTTGCCGATCCGGCCTCATCTAATCCTAAATCTTCTAAAAACATTTGGCGCTCTTCAAAAGTTTCTAATTCAGTAATATCTGCTTCGGTACCAACAGCTAAAACTAAAACTTCGGCACCTTCGTTTGCTACTGCTTCTTTAACTTGCTCTACGTATTTGTTACCAGTAGCTGCGGCACCTTCGTCAACATTACACACATAAAGCACAGGCTTATCGGTAATAAATTGAGAGGTTACAATAAACTCTTCTCTATCATCATCAGATAATTCAATGGCACGTACTGAAATTCCAGCTTCCAAACCTGCTTTAACTTTAAGCAATACAGCCTCTTCTTTTTGAGCTTCCTTATTACCGGTTCGGGCGGCGCGCTTTACTTTTTCAAGTTTTTTATCAACTGTTTCAAGATCTTTAAGTTGAAGTTCAATATCAATGGTTTCTTTATCGCGAATGGGGTCTACGCTTCCATCAACGTGCACAATATTATCATTGTCAAAACAACGTAAAACGTGAAGAATAGCATCGGTTTCACGAATATTACTCAAAAATTGATTTCCTAATCCCTCGCCTTTACTCGCTCCTTTTACAAGACCAGCAATATCAACAATTTCTACAGTAGCCGGAATAACACGTTCGGGTTTTACCAACTCTTCTAATTTTAATAATCTGTTATCGGGAACATTTACAACACCAATATTTGGTTCAATTGTACAAAAAGGGAAGTTTGCACTTTGTGCTTTTGCATTGGACAAACAATTAAAAAGAGTGGACTTTCCCACGTTTGGCAATCCTACAATACCTGCTTTCATCTAAAATATATATTTATTGTAAACCTTAAATTAAATAGCGCTGGTTTACGAGGGTGCAAATATACATCTTCAAACTAAAATTTCGGTATTTGCTGTAAATACGTTTTATAAAATTAGTACATAAAAAATCTGTAGTATGAAATAGACTAAGAATTAAATCAATATAAAAACAGTCATATTTTAAGAAAAATTATAAAAAAAGTAAGTTTTCGTTATTTTTTTAAGAATTACTTATCATATAATATTTCATATTAACTTATTCAGTAAATATCTTTGTGGTAACAAAAAAAATACAACCATAAAAACGAAAATGATGAAAAAGACACTTTTAATTTTTGCATTAGCAGCGTGTACCGTTGGTTTTGCTCAAGATAACAAGAATAAAAATAAAAAAAGCGAAACTGTAGTTACTAAAACAGCAGTTACCGATAAAGAAGGAACTAATGTTTCTACTAAAGCTGTAACAAGAACAAAAAAACAAGTACTTGCTTTAGAGGCTAGTGATGCAAACCAAACAAACCAAAGCGTTGTAATGAAACCGGCGGTTATTAATACCGAGGTTAATTACGGGCTTAACGGTGACCGTTTTAAATTTACGAGCCAGAAAGACGAAGACGGATATAGATTGATGACAGTTAAAGACAATGCTACAAACGAAGAATACGCCATTATTAAACCTACATCGCAAAATGGATATTATATTATGTCTAAAGATGGAAACTCCTCTTTTGGATATTTTAACGATAAAGGAAATTTTGTAGTAGAACGCTATGATCCTAAAAAAGGTGCTATTGTGACCGATGTTTATAAATTACATATGTCTAGCGATAGTTCAATGAAAAAATAATCCACTAAATTAAATTCTCCCCACAATAGAAAACCGCCTCTTAAATTTAAAATTTAAGAGGCGGTTTTTGATTTTTAAAACTAAAAGTTTTATTCTTTGTGCATAAACGCTTGCTTTGCTAGCAGTTCTTCATCTGTTTCTACGTTATCATCATCGGGAACACAGCAATCTACAGGGCACACGGCGGCACATTGCGGCTCATCGTGAAAGCCTTTACATTCGGTACACTTATCTGCAACTATAAAATATATTTCGTCACTAACGGGTTCTTGCGCCTCGTTGGCATCTACTTGTTTTCCATTAGGAAGCACTACTTGACCGTCTAAATCTGTTCCATCTGCGTATCGCCAATCGTCTGCACCTTCATAAATAGCCGTATTTGGGCACTCGGGTTCGCAAGCGCCACAGTTTATACATTCATCGGTTATAATTATTGCCATAGCTTTTACTTTTTCTAACTTTGCGCAAATTTAAGGCTATCAATCGCAACTCCAAAATTAGTATGCAATTAAAACAAAGAATTAACGCTTTTATCGCTTTAGGGAAGTTTTTAGCTGAAGTTGAAAACACAAAGCCCGAAGTTTTAAAACAAGCCGAGGCACAGAACGGATGGTTTACCGAAGATAATATCAAGTTTTCGCTTAAAAACTGGTCACAAGCACTTTCTGAAGACAACATTAAAAAATGGGTTGAAAATTACAACATATCTTCAACATCTTCATCACCAAAAACAGTTGCGGTAATTATGGCCGGGAATGTACCCCTGGTAGGTTTTCACGATTTTTTATCGGTTTTAATCACGGGAAATAAAATAATTGCCAAACTTTCATCAAATGATAAAATTTTATTGCCATTTATTGCATCGCGATTAATTAAAGTTGAACCGAATTTTAAATCCTTAATTGAATTTACCGATAAACAACTTCAAAACTTCGATGCTGTTATTGCTACGGGTAGCGATAATACTGCGCGGTATTTTGAGTATTACTTTAGCAAATATCCAAATATTATTCGGAAGAATAGAAATTCGGTTGCAGTGTTAACTGGGGAAGAAACAATGGATGAGCTCGAGGCATTGGCTAACGATATTTTCCGCTATTTTGGTCTTGGTTGCCGTAACGTATCAAAATTATACCTGCCTCAAGATTATAATTTTGAAGCTTTTTTTAAAGCCATGTACAGCTGGAAAGCCATTATTAACAACAACAAATACATCAATAATTACGATTATAACAAGGCTGTGTATTTAATGGATAGCTTTCCGCTACTCGATAACGAATTTATGTTGTTAAAGGAAGACAGCGCCTTCTCCTCTCCTATTTCGGTAGTATTTTATGAAAAATATAGCTCGATTGATAACCTTAAAATTGAATTAGCCGAAAATTCGAGTAAAATACAATGTGTTGTTTCCAACGCAAATATTAAAAACAAAGTAGCCTTTGGAGAAACACAATCGCCAGCACTTTGGGATTATGCAGATGGTGTTGACACCGTTGATTTTCTGTTGAAAATTTCTGAATAAAAACAGCATAATTGCCACATTTTTAGCGGTATAATTTACATCTTTGTACGATAACCCTCCCGAGAATGAAAAAACATAATTTTAGTGCAGGCCCGTGTATTTTACCGCAGTCTGTGTTTCAAAAAGCATCGCAGGCAGTCTTAAATTTTAATGATTTAGACCTTTCTATTTTAGAAATCTCACATCGCAGCAAAGATTTTGTTGAAGTTATGGAAACTGCCCGTAACTTGGCGTTAGAACATTTGGGACTTCAAAATTCAAACTACACTGCACTTTTTTTACAAGGCGGTGCGAGTATGCAATTTTTAATGACTGCTTATAATCTTTTAGAGAATAAAGCAGCCTACCTAAACACCGGCACGTGGAGCAGTAAAGCGATAAAAGAGGCAAAATTAATTGGCGAAGTGATAGAAGTAGCGTCATCGGCAAAAGATAATTTTAACTACATTCCAAAAAACTATACCATTCCAAATCATGTAGATTATTTTCACTGTACCAGTAATAATACCATATTTGGAACACAAATGCATCAATTTCCCGATACTTCGGCGCCTATGGTTTGCGACATGAGTAGCGATATTTTTTCAAGAGAATTAGACTTTAAAAAATTTAGCTTAATATATGCCGGCGCTCAAAAAAATATGGGTCCCGCTGGCACGACTTTAGTTGTAATAAAGAATGATATTTTAGGTCGCGTTTCAAGAGCTATTCCTTCTATGCTCAATTATAAAACCCATATAGAAAAAGAGAGCATGTTTAATACGCCACCGGTTTTTTCAGTTTATGTTTCAATGTTAACTATGCAATGGCTAAAAGATAAAGGAGGCATAAAAGCTATTGACAAACAAAATGAAAAAAAGGCTAATTTGTTGTATTCTGAAATTGACCGCAATCCGCTGTTTAAAGGCTTGGTTGCCAATAAAGAAGATCGCTCGCAAATGAATGCTACCTTCACTTTAGAGAGTAAAGATTTAGAGTCAGCGTTTGAAGATTACCTTAAAGAAGCTGGAATAAACGGTTTAAAAGGTCATCGTAGCATTGGCGGTTATCGCGCTTCCATGTATAATGCGCTGCCGTTAGATAGCGTTGAAGTGTTGGTGGAAACTATGCAAACTCTTGAAAAAAACGCCTAAAAAAAGGACATAAATTAAAAAACAGATACTATATTATATGAAAATATTAGCAAACGACGGAATTTCAAAAAGCGGAAAAGATACGCTACATGCAGCAGGTTTTGAAGTTTTCACCGTACATGTTGCACAACAACAACTTCAAAATTATATAAATGAAAACAATATTGAAGTTTTACTTGTGCGCAGTGCTACCAAAGTTCGAAAAGAGTTAATTGAAAACTGCCCGAGCTTAAAAATTATTGGCCGTGGTGGCGTAGGTATGGATAATATTGATGTAGATTACGCCGCTAAAAAAGGAATTCACGTAATTAACACACCAACCGCCTCATCTGAATCTGTTGCCGAATTGGTTTTCGCACATTTGTTTGGTGGGGTAAGATTTTTGCACGATGCCAATCGCAATATGCCTTTGGAAGGTGATACAAGGTTTAAAGATTTAAAGAAAAGCTATAGCGGCGGACGCGAATTACGCGGCAAAACTTTAGGAATTATTGGTTTTGGAAAAATAGGTCGCCAAGTTGCAAAAATTGCCTTAGGTTGCGGAATGAAAGTTATTGCAAGCGACCATCAAGTAGGACAAGCCGATATAAAACTTACATTTTTTGACGGTCAAGATATTACATTGCAAATTAAAACTGCGCCTATTGATACGCTAATTCAAAAAAGCGACTTTATTAGTCTGCATGTGCCAGCACAGTCGGGGTATATAATTGGAAAAGATGAAATAGAAAAAATGAAAACTGGTGTTGGAATTATCAATACTGCACGGGGTGGAATTTTAGATGAAGTTGCTTTGATAGAAGCAATAGATGAAGGAAAAGTTTCATTCGCAGCGCTCGATGTTTTTGAAAACGAACCAACCCCATCGATAAAAGTATTAATGAATGAGGCTATTTCACTATCGCCACATATTGGTGCTGCTACAATTGAAGCCCAAGACCGTGTAGGCATTGAATTGGCCGAACAAATAATAAACTTAACGACAAAGGCGTAATTTCGCTATCTTGTATCTTTTAATTTCTTAATAACTTAAATTATGGCTTCTATTTTAGACATTCTAAATACCGACGTAGGAAAACAGCTTATCAATGCTGCGAGTTCCAAAACTGGAGAATCATCAGATAAAACTGCAACAGTTTTAAGCATGGCACTTCCTGTAATTTTAGGCGCAATGAAAAAAAATGCCGCTACCCCCGAAGGAGCTAAAAGCTTAAATAATGCGCTGGAAAACAGCAAACACGACGGCTCTATTTTAAATCAACTTGGCGATTTACTGGGTGGCCAACAGGTAGATAGTGGCCTTATGAATGATGGTGCTGGCATTTTAAGCCACGTACTAGGCGGAAAGCAACAACAAGTTGAACAAGGCATAAGTAAAGTAAGCGGAGTAGATTCCAATGCAGTGGCCAAAATTATTCAAATGGCCGCCCCAATAATTATGGGAATATTGGGCAGTCAAAAACGAAAAGACAATGTAGGCGAAAATAACATTGGCGATTTATTAGGTTCTGTTTTAGGAAAAAATAACAATCACGACCAATCGCTAATTACCACTTTATTAGACGCCGATGGCGACGGCAGCGTAGTTGACGATATTGCCGGAATGGTTTTAGGCGGCAGTAAGAAAAAAGGTGGTATTGGCGGAATGCTTGGCGGACTTTTTGGCAAATAAGTGATTTTTCACTTGTACTACTGAAATTGAGTTTAAAGTCTTAGCACGTAGGTTTAGATTAATTAAAGTTAAAGCTAATAGTCTTCAGCTAACATTTTATACCTTTGCAAACTAATTCTTGACAAAGATTGTTTCTAAACCATCTTTCAATTTAAAACAAAACAGATGAGAAACATTATTTTTATTATAGTGCTATCTATCGCAATTTACAGTTGTGGGTCGGGGAACCAAACTATTTCGAGCACACCCCCTTCTCAAACCAATACAAATGATACCATTAGAATTGCGAATGAAGATTTGGAATATGAAATTATTATTGTTGAACAGGGGTTTGATTCGTGGCTTGTTTCGCAACCGCCACGTGGGTTTTACGGCCAGACTAAGTTAGAATCAAAAAACAGACAATTTGTTACTGAATACAACTCAAGGGTTTTACAACCTAATAGATTTCCTCCCGGTTTATATTCAGAGCAAATTAATTATGACCCTGGAACAGATTACGGCTATGAAGTAAATTACTTACTGTATAATTATTTAGTTTACTTTCAAGAAAAATACAATCAGAAATTTATAGGCGGAAGAAATTGAAAAAATTAAAAGAACGTTGGAATATCCAATCTAACGGCCAACTATTTATTGTTTTTTTAGTATTTGCGATTACAGGTAGCTCCTCTGCCAAATTAGGCGCGCCAGTGTCGCAATTTTTTGAAATTACCAAAGATCTTGGCTGGTATGTATATTGGCCATTTAGAATTTTAATAATATTTCCTATTTATCAAGTTTTACTTGTTTTATTTGGATGGATTTTTGGACAATTTGATTTTTTTTGGACATTCGAAAAAAAGATGCTCACAAATATGGGCTTAGGTTTTCTATTTAAAAAGTGAAAGTTTTAAAACTAAATATTACGCAAGCTTTAATAGCTACTGTTTTTTGCTTGGCACTACTGTTGCCATCGGCAGTAGACTTTGCGCATATATTTGAAAGCCACGAACACAAAACGTGTACAGATCTTTCAACTCATCTTCACGAAAAGGAACTAGATTGCTCTATTTGCGATTTTCACTTTTCAGTTTTTAATTTTGAGCCAATTGCAGTAACTGAGTTTGCTGTCCTTAATGGTTTTAAAAAGGTTGAAACTACATATTACTTTCCGAAATTAAGCTCACCAGCTACCCACTTCTATCTTAGAGGACCGCCTTTGCTTTCTTAATTACCTCGCCCTTATTAAACATAATTTTATTTTATTAAACTAAGAAAGCATGAAAAATATTCTATGCTTGTTGGTGTTGTGCGCTATTTACACATCGGCAAGTTCGCAAAATACTTTAACAGGAAAAATTACATCTCAAAATACAAACGAACCAATTTTGGCAACAATATACCTTCCGCAATTGGAAAAAGGAACGGTTGCCGATTTTAATGGAAATTACACAATTAACAATATACCCGAAGGACGTCATACGGTGGTTTATTCTTCACTCGGATTTGCAACTATTTCAAAATATATCATTTTTTCTAATGACGAAACCGTTGTAGAAAATATTGAATTGCAAGAAAGTGCAGTAGAAATGGAAGAAGTTATTATCTCTACACCTTTTCACAAATTGCAGAGTGAAAACGTCATGAAAGTAGACCGAGTTTCGGTTCAAGAGTTAAATGCCGCTGGTGCCCTATCGCTTGCCGAAGGTATAAAAACTATTCCTGGTGTTAATATTATTAGTACTGGTACAGGCATAGGAAAGCCCGTTATTAGAGGTTTAAGCTCCAATAGAGTTGTTACGTATGCTCAAGGCGTTAGATTGGAAAACCAGCAATTTGGTGATGAACACGGACTAGGTATAAATGAAGCTGGAATAGAAAGTGTAGAAGTTATAAAAGGCCCTGCATCGCTACTTTATGGAAGTGATGCTCTTGGAGGTGTTTTATATTTAAATCCCGAAAAATTTGCGCTTTCTGGTGAAACCCACGGAGACTTTAGCAGTACGTATTTTTCAAATACCTCGGGCATTTCAACCAACTTAGGTGTAAAAACCTCTGGCAATAAATTTAAGTTTTTAGCGCGTGGAGCCTATGGTACATTTAGCGATTATAAAACTGGAGATACCTATCGCGTAACCAACTCTCGCTTTAATGAAAAAGACTTTAAGACAGGTGTACAGTATGCTGGCAATAATTTTAAGTCTACCCTACGTTATAATTACAATCGCGCCAATATTGGAATTCCAGAAGAAATTGGAGAGCAAACAAAATCTAAAGAGTTAGCGTTGCCATTTCAAGAAATTGACAACCATATTTTAACATTCGATAACACCTTGTTTTTTAATAATTCGAGTTTAGATGTAACGGCGGGCTATGTATTTAATGACAGACGCGAATTTGAAGACGATCCCAACGTTGCCGCCCTTCGTTTAAAATTAAATACTCTCAATTACGATGTAAAATATCACCTGCCACAATTGGGAGATTTTGAAACTATTGTGGGACTGCAAGGGATGTTTCAGGATAACAAAAACGAAGGAGAAGAAATTTTAATTCCCGATGCAAAAACTATCGATGTTGGGCTGTTGGCAACTTCGCACTATCATTTAGACAATGTAGATTTTCAAGCAGGAGTTCGCTTTGACACTCGTAAAATTGAAAGTGAAACTGCACACGCTCCAGGAGAGGATGAGTTTATTCCAGCTTTAGACAAATCTTTTACAAGTTTTACAGCAGCCTTAGGTGCAAAATTTAATTTGATTGAAAAAATCTCAACGCGAATAAATTTTGCAAGCGGATTTAGAGCACCAAATCTTGCCGAGTTAACTTCAAACGGGGTTCACGAAGGCACAAATAGATTTGAAAGAGGAAATGCAGATTTAACCAACGAGCAAAACTTTGAAGCCGATTTGGCCATAGAATTTAGAAATGAACACCTTGAGTTTTTTGTAAACGGATTTTATAATAGTGTAAACAATTATATCTACCTTACACCAACAAATGAGGTAATTGATGAAACTCCAGTTTACGATTATATTCAGGATAACGCTTCGTTATACGGTGGAGAAATTGGATTTCACTTACACCCTCATCCTTTAGATTGGCTACATTTAGAAAGTAGCTTTGAAACTGTTACTGGTAAATTAAAAGACGATACATATTTACCGCTAATTCCGGCTAATACAATTCGTAATACACTGCGTTTTGAATTAAACGATGGCAAAATTAGAAAGTCGAGTATAGCATTTATTACGCTCGAAAACACGTTAAATAAAAAGAACATTCACTTATTTGAAACAAAGACGGGTGGGTATTCGCTTTTAAGTGCTGGAATTGAAAGCGCCTTTAAGCTCAACAAAGTAGTTCTGGAAGTAGGTTTAAACGTAACTAATATTACCGATAAAAAATATGTGTCGCACTTATCGCGATTTAAGCAAGACCATATTCTAAATATGGGTAGGAGCATAAACACCTCTCTAAGAATAAATATTTAAAAGAAAGCCCCAAACGGGGCTTTTTTTATTCGTCTACTCTAACTTCAATTGTTTGAGGTGTTGGTTGTTTTTTATATACAAAATTGTAAACCCACATTAGGGTAAACGTAGGAATAACATCAGTAAATGGTAAAATTTCTTCTATAAACACAACTACCGAAGCTATTTTGCCTTCAGAACCGTTGTACATTTTAACCATTTGTTTTGCGGCATATGGCGCCCAAAGTAAGTCTAAAAAAGGACCTATAACCGGAATGCTCATAGTAAGCATACCCACTAAATCTAAAACGAGTCCTTTTTTAAGTAATTTATATTTTTCTTTATTCATCTTAAAAAGTTTATTTGTTGGTTAGTTTTATTCAAAAAACATTCCAAAAATTATACTTGGTTTAAACTAGTACACCTTAAAACGGCTATTTTATAATTCAATTGTTCAAAATTAACTTGAAAGTATAGAATTGGTTTGTTGAATATTTCAGAAAAAAAGAAATTAACCCCGCTTTTTTACAAAGAAATAGTACGCAAAAGCTTTCCTGCATTTACAATTGCATCATAGCGCTAATAATAGTATTTTCACAGCTTAAATTAGAAATATGATTAAAGCACACAACATTCACAAACATTATGACGATTTACACGTTTTAAAAGGCGTAAACCTTCATATTAAAAAAGGCGAAATAGTCTCGATTGTTGGTGCTTCGGGGGCAGGAAAAACTACTTTATTACAAATTTTGGGAACCCTCGATGGTTTTGACAAATCGCAAAGCCAATTAATTATAAACGGAAAAGACATTGGGGCATTAAACGGTAAAAATCTTGCCCAATTTAGAAATGAAAACCTGGGTTTTATATTTCAGTTTCATCAATTACTTCCAGAGTTTACAGCCTTGGAAAACGTGTGTATACCAGCATTTATTAAAAATACTCCAAAAGCCGTAGCCATAAAAAGAGCAAAAGAATTACTGGCTTTTTTAGGGCTTTCGCACCGCGAAAACCACAAACCAAACGAACTTTCGGGTGGTGAGCAGCAAAGGGTTGCTGTAGCGCGTTCATTAATAAATAATCCGGCCATTATTCTTGCCGATGAACCCAGCGGAAATTTAGATACTGAAAGCGCCGAAAACCTTCACAATTTATTCTTTCAACTGCGAGATGAATTTGGCCAAACCTTTGTTATTGTTACTCACAATGAAGAGCTTGCAAATATGGCAGATAGAAAATTGACCATGCAAGATGGTAATATTTTAAACCAGGGTTAAAAAATGCATTTAGATGGATAACGCAGCGTTAAAAAGTTTTCTTGATGAAAAAGTACAAGCCTATAACAATCCTAAATTTATTGAAACAGATCCTATTCAAATTCCGCATTTATTTTCAGGTAAAGAAGATATAGAAATTGCTGGGTTTTTAATTGCTACAATTGCCTGGGGAAATAGAAAAAGTATCATTAACAACGGTCATAAGTTAATGCGAATCATGGGCAATTCACCCTATGATTATGTTATGAATTTTTCTGATGAGAAAACGGAAGAACTCGCAAATTTTGTCCATCGCACATTTAATCATCAAGAATTAGCCTACTTTTTAAAAGCCCTTCAAAATATTTATAAATATCACGGTGGCTTAGAAAAGGTTTTTACCCAACATACCACTTTAGATTCTACCCAACCAGCAATTCATAATTTTAAAAAAATTTTTTTTGAGCTTCCCCACCCTGCCCGAACTCAAAAACATGTGAGCGATCCGTTTAAAAATTCTGCAGCAAAACGCATCAATATGTTTTTACGATGGATGGTACGCAAGGATAATTCGGGGGTAGATTTTGGAATTTGGCAAAATATTTCGCCCGCACAGCTCTCCTGCCCGTTAGATGTTCACAGCGGAAATGTTGCACGAAAACTTCAACTTTTAAATAGAAAACAAAATGACGCAAAGGCATTGAAAGAACTCGATAAATCTTTGCGTAAATTGGATTCTATGGATCCTGTAAAGTATGATTATGCGCTTTTTGGTTTAGGTGTTTTTGAATCATTTTAACAATATTTTTTAATTTATATTCTAAAACTATATTTACTTTAAAGGTTTTTTTAAATTATTGTACATTTACCATTAATATCTCAACTCCGAGATGTTGAGATTAAAGAACTTAACCTTGATTAAACCAAAACTTCCTGTAGACGAGAAAGAGCGCTTAGCTGCGGTACGGTCATATCATTTACTGGATACTTTGCCAGAAAGAGATTTTGACAATATAACAGCCTTAACTGCCAGCATATGCGATGTTCCAATTTCATTGGTAACCCTACTCGATGCAGACCGAAACTTTTTAAAATCGCATTACGGACTCCCGTTTAATGAATCGTCTAGAGATACCTCGTTTTGTGGACATGCCATTTTGGAAGACAGTAATATTTTTATTGTTGAAGACGCCAGAAAAGACCCGCGTTTTAAAGACAATCCATTGGTTACCGATATGAATGCGATTTTTTATGCGGGAGTGCGTTTAATAAACGCTGATGGCTATCCTTTGGGAACACTTTGTGTTTTTGACACCAAACCTCGCCAGTTAACAAAATCTCAAAAAAAAGCGCTTATGTCTATGGCCTACCAAGTAGTTAACTTATTTGAAGCTCGAAAATATAACCGCCTTTTACTTTCGGTACAAGCCGAGCTTGAGGAGCGCAACGAAGAACTTAAACATTTTGCCGGTATTATCTCGCACGACATGAAGATGCCGTTGTCTAATATGATTATTACTTCTGATATTTTACGAACTAAGTATGGGGATCTTCTCGATACACAAGGCCAACAATATTTAGATTATATAAAGCAATCATCTTTCACTTTAAGTGAATATGTTACGAGGTTATTAGAGCATTACGAAACTAATAAAACTGTGGCTTTACGCAGTGAAAAGTTTGATAGTCAAGATTTATTGGAAGAAATTATTGAACTTTTAAATATAAGTGGCGATTGCGAGATAAATCTTCCCGAAGATAACATTGAAATGGAAGTTAATAAAGTAGCATTAGAGCAAATACTACTTAATTTAATTGGCAATAGTTTAAAGTATAACGACAAAGAAAAAATTGTTATAAATATTGATTGTTTTGAAAAAGACGATGTTTATTATTTCGAAGTTTCAGATAACGGAATGGGCATACCAAATAATCAAATTAATCAAATCTTCAATCTATTCGCTACCAGCGATACTGTAGATAGAAAAGGGAAAAAAGGGAATGGAATTGGACTTTCTACCGTAAAGAAATTAATAGAAAAACTCGAAGGCGATATTGATGTATCCTCCACTTTGGGTGAAGGCACGACCTTTAAATTCAGTTTAAAAAAATTAAATTAACACCTATGTATCCGCTTTGAGAGCAGCTCCCAATCATTAATTATGAAATGTCCCAAACTACCGCCAAATGAAGCCTCACGCATTGCCGAGCTTAAAAAATACAACCTTTTAGACACCCTATCGGAAGATGACTTTGATAATATTACAAAACTAATTGCTGCTGTTTGCGAAGTTCCCGTTGCTCTTATTACCCTACTCGATACCGATAGAACTTTTTTTAAATCGCATTACGGAATTGACTTTAACCAATCGCCAAGAAATACTTCTTTTTGCGGCCACGCTATTTTACACGATGGCGATGTTTTTATTGTAGAAAATTCTAAAGAAGATATTCGGTTTTATGACAACCCTTTGATTGAAAATTCGAATGTTCAATTTTATGCAGGAGCTCCACTTGTAAATCATAAAGGCTTTAAATTAGGCACCCTTTGCGTTTTCGATTTTAAACCGCGTAAACTAACTGAAATTCAAATTACATCATTAAAAGCATTAGCAAAACAAGTTGTAAATTTAATTGAATTAAGAAAAAAGAATAAACAGTTAGAAGATTACCAAAACGAGTTATACAACCGAAATAACAGGCTTTCTAGTTTTGCACACGTGGTAAGTCACGATTTAAAATCGCCTTTGGCAAACATCATCTCGCTTACGCAAATATTAAAAGAGGCCGAAAAATCTAACCTTTCCAATGATTCAAAAATATATTTAGAATACATTGAAGAGTCATCCTTAACGCTGCGAAACTATATTAACGGGATTCTTCAGTTTTATAAAGCAGACGAGTTGCTTGCAACCCAAAAAGAAGACGTGGATCTTTCATTACTTTTTGAAGAAATAAAAGAAATCTTGATAACCGACGATACTGTATTTAAATACCCGAATAACTGTAAATTAAAAAACGTCAATAAAGCTGCCCTTACTCAAATTTTCATAAATCTTATAGACAATAGCTTAAAATATAACTTAAATGAAAAGCGGTATATTGCTATTGATTATAAACAATTGGACGAATTTCATAAGTTTGAGATAAAAGACAATGGAATGGGTATTGATTTAGGCGTACAAGAAGAGATTTTTAGTCTCTTTAAAACAAATGGTATTAAAGACCGCAACGGAAAAGAAGGAACGGGTATTGGCCTTGCTACTGTAAAAAGCTTGGTTTCAAAATTAGGTGGGAGTATCTCTTTAGACTCTGAGCTTGGTAAAGGAAGTACTTTTACCTTTACTGTTCAGAAATAGTAATTATTACCGCACGTTTTTTATCTTTGGCTAATATTTTATAGGAATGCAGTTTAAACACCCCGAAATTCTTTACGCCCTATTTTTACTGTTAATCCCTATCATTATTCACCTTTTTCAACTTCGGCGTTTTCAAAAAGTTGCGTTTACCAATGTTGCTTTTCTTAAAAAAGTAACCATCCAAACCCGAAAGAGTTCGCAATTAAAAAAATGGCTTACACTTTTACTTCGTTTACTGGCGCTAGCGTGCGTAATTATTGCGTTTGCACAACCTTTTACAGCTTCAAAAGTTGCGCTAAACACACAAAAAGAAACAGTAATTTATTTAGATAATTCGTTTAGTACGCAAGCAAAAGGCGCTAAAGGCCCGCTGTTAGACAGAGCGCTGCAAGATTTGTTCGAACAATCTACTACGTCTGGAAAACTTAGCTGGTTTACAAATAATACAGAACGAAAAGGAGTGTCTATTCAAGAGTTTAAAAATGAAATCCTTTCGGTAAAACATTCGGCAAATCAATTATCGCCCAAACAAGTTTTACTGAAGGCTAACCAGCTGTTTTCTAAAGAAAAAGGAACTTTAAAACAACTCCTTTATATTTCAGATTTTCAAAATATTGACGCCCTTCCCCCTATTCCAGCTGACTTGGTAGTAAATGTTGTACAACTTAAGCCTGTTACCACTCAAAATATTGTAATCGATAGTGTTTATATTGCTTCAAAAAATGCAATAACTACCCAACTAAAAGCACAAATTTCAATTTTAAATTCGGGGAATGCTGAAAATACTATCACCAATACACCTGTTTCACTTTTTAATAGTGACAATCTTATTGCAAAAACTGCTGTAGATTTTACTGAAAACAATACCCAAATTGTCACTTTTGACATTGAAAACAAAGACGATTTTACTGGAAAGGTAGAACTTACCGAAGCTAATATAACCTACGACAACCAATTGTATTTTAACATCAACAAGCCTATTAAAATTAAGGTGTTGGCTATAAATGAAGCAAACGGTTCATTTTTACAGCGGTTGTTTAATAAAACCGAATTTCAATTCTCGGCCCAAACGCTTTCAAATCTAGATTATAATACAATTGTAGACCAACATTTTATTGTTTTAAATGAACTTGAAAACATACCAGCTTCGCTTGCAACGGCATTAAAATCTTTTAGCGATAATGGAGGTAGTATTTTGATTATTCCGGCAGTGAAAGCTGAAGTTAACAGTTATAATTCACTTCTTAAAAGCCTAAACATTGGCACCTTAACCCAACAAATTTCAAACGAGAAAAAGATTACAAAAATTAGTTTTTCGCACCCTTTATTTTCAGAAGTTTTTGAAAAAAAAGTAAGCAATTTTCAATACCCAAAGGTCAATTCGTTTTTTACTATTTTGGGCAATGTTACTCCAGCACTAAGGTTTGAAGACAATTTGCCTTTTTTAATTCAGAAAAACAAATCGTTTCTCTTTACGGCATCCATAAATAAAGATAACTCAAACTTTCAAAATTCGCCATTGGTTGTACCCACTATTTACAATATGGCGCTGCAAAGTTTGCCACTTCCAAATTTATATTACACCATTGGAAAGCCCAATATTATTGCAGTTCCCGTAAAACTTGGTAATGATGAAATTTTAACCATAAAAAATAGTAACACCCAGTTTATTCCAATTCAGCAAACAAAGGCTAAATTTGTTGTATTAAATACTTTAGAGAATCCCGCAGTTGCCGGCAATTACAACATTGTTAAAGACAACCAAGTTTTGGAAAATATAAGTTACAATTATCCTCGAAGCCAAAGTAACCTTCAGTATTTAAATACAGAAGATTGGCCGGGCGTAAATGTTTATCCAAGCGTAGAAAACCTTTTTACATCGCTCACTGAAGATAGTTCAATTAATAGTTTTTGGAAATGGTTTGCTATTTTTGCACTGCTGTTTTTACTTGCTGAAATGTTAGTTTTACGCTTAAATTTTACAAAGCGACAGCAGCAATAAAATGTGCGTTTAATTTTTTAATATTCGGTTTTTAAAAATCGAAATATGAAACTCGAAAATGAAAATATTACTTAAATCTGCCACAATCGTCGATGCTGAAAGTAAGCATCATTTAAAGAAGCGCGATATTCTTATTAAAGATGGTAAAATAGATAAAATTGGGGCTAAAATTGAAAAACCCGATAATACCGAAGAAATCTCGTTAAAGAATCTTCACGTTTCGCAAGGGTGGTTTGATAGTAGTGTGTCTTTTGGCGAACCAGGATTTGAGGAAAGAGAAACAATAAACAACGGACTAAAAACCGCGGCATTAAGCGGATTTACAAACGTGGCAGTAAATGCCAACAGTTATCCAGTTACAGATAGTAAAGGGCATGTAAAATTTTTAAAATCTAAAGCTGAAGACAATGCAGTAAACGTTTTCCCCATTGGAGCATTAACTACAGGCAGCAACGGCGTAGATTTAGCCGAATTGTACGATATGCAATGCGAAGGAGCCGTTGCTTTTTACGATTATAAAAGCCCCATTGCAAATGCAAACCTTTTAAAGATTGCACTCCAATATGCGCAAAATTTTAATGGCTTAGTTCAATCCTTTCCTTTTGAAAAATCTGTTGCTCGCAAAGGGTTGGTAAATGAAGAAATAAACAGCACTAAACTTGGTTTAAAAGGAATTCCGGCACTTTCGGAAGAACTTCAAATTATTCGCGATTTATATATTCTGGAGTACACCGGTGGAAAACTTCATATTCCAACAATATCTACTAAAAAATCTGTTGAATTAATTAAAACAGCAAAGAAAAAAGGATTGAATGTGAGCTGCAGCGTAGCCATAATTAACCTTATGCTAACCGATGACGTTTTAGACCAATTTGATACAAACTATAAGGTTTTGCCGCCGCTACGCACAAAAACCGACATTAAGGCATTGCTAAAAGGACTTAAGGATGGCACTATCGATGGGGTAACAAGTGACCATAATCCAATAGACGTTGAAAACAAAAAAATTGAATTTGAGCATGCATTATTTGGAAGCATTGGATTAGAAAGTGTTTTTGGCGCGCTCAATACTTTGGTTGGTGCAGAGGCTTCGGTTAAAGCATTAACAAACTTAAAAAACGCTTTCGGTATTACTACAAAGCCTATTAAAGAAGGAAACACTGCCGAACTCAGCCTATTTAACCCCGATGAAGATTGGGTTTTTAGTGAAACGGATATTATTTCAACCTCTAAAAACGCCGCCTTATTAGGGAAAAATTTAAAAGGCAAACCGTACGGAATTTTCGCAAATAATCAATTGATACTAAAATAATTATGAAAAGTGCGCCCCAAGGTAAATCGACTGCTTTAGTAGCATACGCGCCCTTTGTAGGTTTTTTAATCGCTTATTCTTTAAATCAAGAACACAAACATCCCTTTGCCACCTGGCATATAAAAAATATGTTTGGGCTAACCTTAGGTTTTATAATAGCCATGGTTATTCAATCGCAAGTTCACATTGTTGCAGGCGATGTTTTATGGTTAATCGTTCTTTTGCTATGGATTATTAGTTTTATTTATGCTTTTCTCAATAAAGAAAAAGGCATTCCTCTTTTAAGCAAAAAATTCCAAGACTGGTTTACTTTTTTAAATTAATAGATTGGTTATCTTTAGCTTAAATTAAATTAAATCAACTAATCATTTTAATTATGGAAACAACTTCAAACGATGGTAAAACGGTGGCCATTATTGCCTATATTACTGTAGTGGGCTGGATTATAGCACTTATTATGAACAACAATAACAAAACCCTTCTTGGTTCTTTCCACGTGCGCCAAGCTTTAGGCATTATAGCCTTGGGTGTTGTAACTATTATTCTTGTTGGTTTCTTAGATGTTTGGATTCTTTCAACCCTGGTAAATTTAGCAATATTTGTATTATGGCTTTTAGGGCTTATAAGTGCCGTACAGGGCGAAATGAAACCCGTACCTGTACTTGGAGAGCAATTTCAAGAATGGTTTAAAGGCATATAATTTTAACCATTTTTAACAAGACCTTTTCTCTTGAAAATTTTTCAATAGGAAAGGTCTTCATTATTTTTACAGCTTATGAAAAAGCAAACTTTATCCTTAGAACACAATTATAAACCAGCGAGTAATTCAGCCGAAAATCCTCCTGTAATTATTATGTTGCACGGCTTTGGGAGCGATGAAAACGATTTGTTTTCATTTGCAACCGAATTACCCGAAAAATACGCTGTCATTTCGCTAAAAGCCCCCATAAGATTAGAGCCTTATGGCAATGCTTGGTACAATATATATTTTGATAATTCGCAAGGAAAATTTAGCGACGACAAACAAGCAATGGCTTCGCGCGAATTAGTCTCAAAATGTATAGATGAAATAATTGAAAAATATAAGGTAGATAAAAACAATGTAAGCATGTTGGGCTTTAGTCAAGGTACCATTTTAAGCTTTGCTGTTGCCTTAAGTTATCCCGAAAAGGTGAAAAACGTTATTGGTTTGAGCGGATATATTAATACTGAAATATTAAAGAAAAACTACAGCCAAAACGATTTTAGCAACTTAAAAATCTACACTTCTCACGGAAGCGTAGATCAAGTTATACCTGTAGATTGGGCGCGAAAAACAAAGCCGTTTTTAGACAATTTAAACATTGACTGTACTTATTCAGAATTTCCTGTGGGTCACGGGGTGGCACCACAAAATTTCTTTGAATTAAAAAAATGGCTTGAGGAAAACGCTTAAAATTATTGCGGATAAATAAATGAACCTAACGTGGTTAGCTCTAGATCATTGTTTTCGTTAAACGTATAAGAAAGAATCATTTCACCCCAGTATTTCCCGTCGGTAAAGTCGGCCAAAATCCATTTGTGATTTAAAAACTTCAATTTATTAATTTTCATATCACTATTCATTCCGTCAAACGGCACCAAAGGATTATTACCTTTTTGTAAATTAAAATCCATTATTTGGTCTGCCACATTAGCTTCCACATCGGCAGCTTCGTACCCTTGGTTTTCAAAATAGGTCATGGCATTATCATTTCCTTGTAGGGTAAAATAGTTGAGGTTGGACACGCTATTTTGTAAACTTTTAATGGAATCTTCGCCTTTTTTCACTTTTGCTTCAAGTAGTTCTATTCTATTTTCTTGAGATTCGAAGATTTTTTTTTCATTCATATATTGATAAATGATAAATAGCACCGCCATTAAAAATAGGTATGTAAAAATTTTATTATTCATAGTTAAATGGAAATTGTAAGTGTATCGTAAGCTAAGTGAACATTTTGGGGTAGTTTTTTTTCTACCTCGTCATGAAAGCCCATTAAATGGCTAATATGAGTTAAATATGCTTTTTGAGGTTGTACTTTTTCAATAAAGCTTAAGGCTTCCGAAAGGTTAAAATGCGAATAGTGAGGCTCTTCCCTAAGGGCGTTTACAACTACAACTTTGGCGCCTTTTATTTTTTCAATTTCTTCTTCGGTAATTGTTTTTACATCGGTTAAATAAACAAAGTCATCTACCCTAAAACCCAACACTGGTAGCGTGTCGTGATAGGCCTCAATTACTGTCACTTTTTTACCGCCAATAGTAAATGTATCGTCTTTTGTAATCTCAATTTCTTCAACACTTGGCGCACCTGGGTATTTATTTTCGGTTTCAAAAATATAGGCAAAACGGTCGTAAAGCGAATTAAAAACGCGTTTGTGAGCATAAAATGGCAAAGGTCGCTGTTGCATAAAATTAAACGGTCTTATATCATCAAGCCCAGCCGTGTGGTCACTATGCTCGTGGGTTAGTAAAATACCGTCTAATTGCGTTACCTGCGCTCGTAACATTTGTTGTCTAAAATCGGGGCCACAATCAATTACATAAGAGTTATTTTCCCATTGCAGTAAAACCGAAACGCGTAATCTTTTATCTTTAAAATTTTCACTTTTACATACGGGATGCGTACTGCCTATTACTGGGATGCCTTGAGATGTGCCGGTACCGAGAAATGTAACTTTTAATGCTGAATTCATTTGCCTAAAATAATTGTTTTTTGGTAGAAAAACATACTGAATGTACTACCGATTTGGGGTGATATTTTAGGAAGAAAAATCTCGTAATCATTGTCGCAAAAATAATGGTATTTTTTTTGATTACCTATTGTATTTGCTACCTTTGTTTAATAAATATAAAATGCCGCTATGCCAGAAACCATCATTGGAGACAAGGAGTTTCAAAACATTCCTTCTATAAAAAGTAAGGCTTTAAGAATAAACCTGAACGAAAATATTTACGGTACGTTTGCCGAAATAGGTGCAGGTCAAGAAACAGTACGCAATTTTTTTAGGGCTGGCGGTGCCTCTGGTACTATTGCCAAAACCATGTCTGCTTATGATAAAGACTTTAGCGATGCAATTTATGGCGTTGAAGAAGACGGTAGATATGTAACCGAATCGCGTTTGCACAAAATGCTTTCTCACGAGTTTAACCTTATTGAAGAAAGAATAGACCGTAAAAAACACCCAAATAGATTATTTTTCTCTTATGCAAATACGGTAGCTACCATCGATTTTGCTAAAAAATACAAAGGCCATGGCTGGTTGGGTATTCGTTTTCAAATTGATCCTAAAGAGCCTTATAACGAAATCACGCTACACATTCGCTTTCATGAAAACGATGCACAACTGCAACAAATAACATTAGGTACCCTTGGTGTAAACCTAATATATGGTGCTTATTATAAATATGATGAACCCAACAAATTGTTGCGCTATTTGTACGACCACATTGATAAAGACAAAATAGAGATAGACACAATTAACTTTTCGGGGCCGCGATTTGAAAATGTAGATAATCGCTTAATGAGTTTGCAACTTATTAAAAACGGAATGACCGATGCGGTTATGTTTGACCCTAAAGGATATAATATACTTCCGGCAAGAATTCTGTATAAAAAGAATATACTAGCGCTTCGCGGAAGTTTTAGACCTGTTACAAAGGTTAATATCGATATGTTTGAACGTTCTTATGAAATGTTCTTAAAAGAAAACCGCGTTGAAGAGAGCCGAACCGAAGTTATTTTTGAAATTACCCTGTCAAATCTACGTGCCGAAGGCGAAATTGATGAAGAAGATTTTATGGATAGAGCCAAATTACTGGGGTCTTTGGGGCATACAGTAATGATTTCAAATTTTCAGGAGTATTACAAACTTGTTGAGTATTTTTCTCGTTACACCAAAATGCGCGTTGGTTTAGCGATGGGTGTAAATAATCTAGTTGATATTTTCGACGAGAAATATTATCGTCACTTAAGTGGTGGAATTTTAGAAGCGTTTGGGAAATTATTTTTTAAAGACCTAAAAGTTTACCTATACCCAATGAAAGACCCCAAAACGGGCGAATATACCACTAGTGAAAACTTAAAGGTGCATCCACGTATGAAAGAATTGTATAAATTCTTCAAATACAACGGTAAGGTAGTAGACATTACAGATTACAACCCAGATAATATGGAAATCTTTTCACGCGAGGTTTTAGCGATGATAGAAAACCAAAAAGAAGGGTGGGAAGAAATGTTACCACCCGGTGTTGCTGAAATAATTAAAGAAAAAAAGCTTTTTAACTGTAAAGAATCTACCGAAGAAATTGAAAGCTAAACGGCTAAAATTTGAGCCGCGTGGTCTTTTGTTTTTACTTTCTCAATTACGCTTGTAATTGTTCCGGTTTCGTCCATGATAAAAGTTTTACGGTGAATTCCTTCGTATTCTTTTCCCATAAATTTTTTGGGGCCCCAAACTCCAAAACCGTTAATTACCTCTTTATCCTCATCGGCTAATAAAGGAAAAGGGAAATCATATTTATCTTTAAAGTTTTTTTGACGTCTTTCGCTATCGGCGCTAACACCTAAAAGCTCAAAGCCTTCGTTTTGCAATTCCTCATAATTATCGCGTAGGTTACAAGCTTCGGCGGTACAACCTGGTGTACTGGCTTTTGGGTAAAAGAAAACAATCCATTTTTTTCCTTTATAATCATTAGATGAAACCGTATTTCCGTCTTGATCTTTTACTTTAAAATCTGGTGCCTTATCTCCTACTTGTAATGTTTTCATTATATCTATTTTTGCATAAAAATACTCAAAATGACCAAGCAAGAAAAAATAACCTTTGTTATTGAAACGTTAAATAAACTCTATCCACAAATACCCATACCTTTAGACCATAAAGACCCCTACACCCTACTAATTGCCGTATTACTTTCGGCACAAAGTACAGATGTTCGCGTAAACCAAATTACTCCATTATTGTTTGAAGTTGCCGACAATCCGTATGATATGGTAAGGTTATCGGTAGACGAAATACGAGAAATAATTAAACCTGTGGGGCTCTCGCCAATGAAAGCGAAAGGTATCTACGGACTTTCAAAAATATTGATTGAGAAGTACAACGGTCAAGTTCCTGCAAGTTTTGAAGCTTTAGAATCTTTTCCTGCGGTAGGACATAAAACAGCCAGTGTAGTAATGAGTCAGGCGTTTAATATTCCTGCATTTCCGGTAGATACCCACATCCATAGATTAATGTACCGCTGGGGTTTATCCAACGGTAAAAACGTTGTACAAACCGAAAAAGATGCAAAGCGACTCTTCCCAAAAGATTTATGGAATAAACTTCATTTACAAATGATTTGGTATGGAAGAGAATACTCACCTGCCCGAGGGTGGAATTTAGATAAGGATGTTATTACTAAAACTATTGGCAGAAAAACTGTAATTAAGGAGTATTTAAAGAAAAAGAGTAGACGTTAATATTTCAGAAAAAAGCATAAAAAACCCCGAACAGCTACAATCGGGGTTTTTCCAAAGTTTAGTTTAGAAGCGCTTCAAACTTCATTTTATGGTAATCTATAACACTTAAAGCCATCGAATAATCCAGAAGAAATTTTATCGTTTCCTCCTTCGGAACAAGTTGATTATTCACGCCGTCCACACGTGATGGTTCTGAGTACATTTTTTGCATAGATTATTATTTAGAGGTTTATTTCCAAATAACGCACAAAAAATTAATTTATTGTATTAATTAGTTAATATAATATTGTGTTTATCAATTACTTTACGCAAATTTATAAGTGCGTAACGCATTCGGCCAAGGGCGGTGTTAATACTAACTCCCGTTTGCTCACTTATTTCTTTAAAACTCATATCCTTATAAATACGCATAACCAAAACTTCTTTTTGGTCTTCGGGCAATTCTTCAATTAATCTGCGAACATCATTTTCTACTTGCCCTTTTATAATTTGTTTTTCTGCGTTTAAAGCACCATCGCTTAACACCGAAAAAATGTTAAAGTCGTTATTGTTCTCAAATTTTGGCATACGGTTATTCTTTCTAAAATAATCGATTACCAAATTATGAGCAATTCGCATTACCCACGGTAAAAACTTACCTTCTTCATTGTAGGCACCTTTTTTTAAAGTTTTGATAACCTTAATAAAAGTGTCCTGAAAAATATCTTCAGCGACATCTCTATCAAATACTTTAGAGTAAATAAAACTGTAAATTCGTTGCTTGTGTCGAGTAATTAACTCGCAAAGTGCAGATTCATTGCCGTTCATATACGCGTTTACCAAAAACGCATCAGAGCTTGTGTGTTGCTTCATATCAATACCTTTATTAAAAAATAAACAACTATGGATTTGGTTGCTTAGTAAAAATGTTTATTAATTAAAAGTAATGATGTGCTATAGGCAATAATTTTTTTAAATGACGTTAAGAGCCGTAAATATAATAACAATCAAGTCACAATTGCAAAGAAAAGGTTAAAATTTTCACTAAAAATAAATAATATCCGCAAATGTGCGTTGCTGATTCTCTTATAGTATCTTTGCAAATAGCTATAAAAAAGAACGAAAATTGAATAGTAATACAGTCAATCTCAAAAAAAATATTTTAATTCAAGGGGCCAAGCTTCACAACCTTAAAGACATTTCGGTTGCCATACCTCGCAATAAACTTGTGGTTATTACAGGTCTTTCGGGTAGCGGAAAATCTAGTCTGGCATTCGATACATTATATGCCGAGGGTCAAAGACGCTATGTTGAAAGTCTTTCGAGCTATGCGCGTCAATTTTTAGGAAGATTAGACAAACCCAAAGTAGATGCAATTAAAGGTATTTCGCCTGCTATTGCCATTGAGCAAAAAGTAAATTCAACAAACCCGCGCTCTACCGTTGGTACTTCAACCGAGATTTATGACTATTTAAAATTACTATATACACGTATCGGGAAAACTATTTCTCCTATTTCGGGCAGAGAAGTTAAAAAAGACACCACGACCGATGTTATAAACTTTATTAAAACATTCCCCGAAAGAGAAAAACTGCTGCTCCTCGCCCCTATTCACTTGGAAGAAGGCCGCAAGATGGAAAATAAGATTCAGGCCTTAGCCCAACAAGGCTATTCCCGGGTTAAAATAAATGAAGAAGTTTACCGAATAGATGAATTAAAAGAATCTTTATTTTCCGAAAAAATAGATTTAGTTGTAGATAGAATTATCACAAAAGACGACGAAGATTTTTACAATCGACTTGCCGATGCCGTTGAAATAGCATTTTTTGAAGGCAAAGGTGAATTGTATATTGAAGTGCTTGGCTCCAATAAAAAAACCGAATTTAATAATAGATTCGAGGCAGATGGAATGACATTTTTAGAGCCAAATGTTCATCTTTTTAGCTTTAACAATCCCTATGGTGCCTGCCCTGTTTGCGAAGGTTACGGCGATGTTATTGGTATTGACGAAGATTTGGTGATCCCCAATACAGCGCTTTCCGTTTATGAAAATGCCATCTTCCCGTGGCGAGGTGAAAGTATGAGCTGGTATCGCGATCAATTGGTTAACAACGCATATAAATTCGATTTTCCCATACATAAACCCTGGTTTGAGTTAACCGATGCGCAAAAACAATTGGTTTGGGATGGTAACAAGTATTTTGAAGGCTTAAATTCATTTTTTTCTTTTTTAGAATCTAAAAGTTACAAAATTCAAAATCGGGTTATGCTTTCTCGATATCGTGGAAAAACGAGATGTGCTACCTGTAAAGGAAAAAGATTACGTCCCGAAGCCGAATACGTTAAAATAAACGGTACGGCAATTCAAGAATTAGTTGAATTGCCCCTTTCCAAAACTGCCCAGTTTTTTCAAAACCTTAAACTTTCAGAATACGATCAAAAAGTAGCTAAACGACTTCTTCTTGAAATAAATAATCGCCTACAATTTTTAAAAGATGTTGGCTTGGGCTATTTAACTTTAAACAGAAAGTCAAATACCCTTTCTGGCGGCGAATCGCAACGTATTAACTTGGCTACTTCTCTTGGCAGTAGTCTCGTAGGGTCTATGTATATACTGGACGAGCCAAGTATTGGCCTGCATCCAAAAGATACCGAAAGATTAATTAAAGTGTTAAAATCGCTGCGAGATTTAGGTAATACAGTTATTGTGGTTGAACACGATGAGGATATTATGAGAGCAGCAGACGAAATAATAGATATTGGCCCCGAAGCTGGCACCTATGGTGGCGAAGTGGTTGCCCAAGGTAGTTATGCCGAAATTTTAAAATCGAAATCGCTTACTGCAAAATACTTAAATGGCGAATTAGAAATTAAAACCCCGCAGCATCGTCGTACTTCAAAAAATAAAGTAATAATTAGTGGCGCCAGACAAAATAACTTAAAAAATATTGACGTCACCTTTCCGCTAAACATTTTCACCGCCGTTACTGGAGTTTCGGGGAGTGGAAAGAGTACCCTCGTTAAAAAAATACTGTATCCCGCGCTAATGCGGCAAATTGGTGGCTACGGCGAAAAACCGGGTCAATTTTCCGAAATAAAAGGAGATTTTACTACCATTAAAAGCATCGAATTTATTGATCAAAACCCAATAGGTCGCTCCAGCCGTAGCAACCCAGTAACTTATATTAAAGCTTACGACGATATTCGCAATTTATTTGCAAAACAAAAGCTATCAAACATACGGGGTTATAAAGCAAAACACTTCAGTTTTAATGTAGATGGAGGCCGTTGCGAAATTTGTAAAGGCGAAGGTGAAATTACCGTCGAAATGCAATTTATGGCCGATGTGCATTTGGTTTGTGATGCTTGTAACGGCAAGCGATTTAAAAAAGAGGTTTTAGAAGTTGTATTTAATGGAAAAAATATAGACGATGTTTTAACGATGACGGTAGATGATGCCGTAGCATTTTTTAAACATCACAAACAAGAAAAAATTGCAGCAAAACTTCAACCTTTAAAAGATGTAGGTTTAGGTTACGTACAATTGGGACAAAGCTCCTCTACGCTTTCGGGTGGTGAGGCACAACGTATTAAATTGGCTTCGTTTTTATTAAAAGGAAACTCGAAAGAAAAAACTGTTTTTATTTTTGACGAACCAACCACAGGACTACATTTTCACGATATTAATAAACTATTAGCATCATTTTATGCCCTCTTAGAAAACGGTCATACCGTAATTGTAGTTGAACATAATCTCGATTTAATTAAATGTGCAGATTATATTTTAGACTTAGGTCTTGAAGGAGGTGAAAACGGCGGACAAATTATTGCAGCGGGTACCCCCGAAGAAGTTTCAAAAAATAAAGAATCATATACTGCAGCGTATTTACGCGAAAAGTTATAGTATAAATTTAGTTTGGCATATTAATTGAAACCATAGAAATTGAAGTATTTATACTTTAAGTTTTTTGGTTAGTTAGTTTATGAAAATCCGTTTTAGTTTTTAGAAACTAAGGCGGATTTTTCTTTTAAAAAACTTCACTCTTAACATTTTATTATATCCCACCCTTTCAATCGATATTGAAAATCAGTGAGTTACAAACGTGGCACGGTCGTTGGTAATTTACAAAGTGTACAAAGCTGACCAAAAACATTTTAAGCAAGTACAAACTCTTTAAATTACTGAAACATGAAAAAACTAGCATTTATTTTAAGCCTATTGTTAATAGGGTATTCTTCGAGCGCCGTCACCCCTGAAAGTGAAAATAATCACAGACGCGGTTACGACGGAAAAGCTTACATTTTTGTTGAAGGTGAAGTAGAATTTTCTGTCTTTCCAGATGGGCAATTCGATTTTGTTTACATAGGTCCACAAAAAGGATCGCACGTTACAATTAGCACCCCAAATGTAAATGTTAGTTTTAACTCAGGCTACAATTACGATGCTTATGTACAATATGACGATTACGGAGCTGTAATTCAAGTAGAAGAAGTGCCTATTTATTACGATGAATATGGACGCATTATTCAAGCCGGAAATGTAGATATTCGTTATAACAACAGAAGGTTAGTGCGCGTGGGTGGATTGAATATTCACTATAATAGATATGGATACTATTCTCATTATACCGGTGTTATAAACGTTTATAATCCATTTTATGTCTATAGACCATGGCACGTTTACTACGCTCCGCCTATTTATTCGCACTGTATAGTTTACGACCGTCCGTATAGACGTTATTACAACCCAATTAGATATAGCTACCACCAACACGTTATTTACTATAAAAAACGTCATAAAGTTGCTTATCACAATGGTAGAAGAGATTTTTATAGACCGGGTAGCCGTGTTTACGATAGAAAAGGTAGAGAACGTATTAACCGCAATTACAATCCAAATAGAAAAAACACGTTTGTAACAACTAGTAATACGCGAACTAATCGATCTTTAAAGTCTACAAATACTCGTAATAAAAATGAAGTTCGCAATGCAAATTCAAGAAGAAGTAGTTCTGTAAGAAGCGCGGGTAATACAAATCAAGTTCGAAATAATAAAAAGGCTGTAACGCGAAGTAAGCGCAATAGTCAAGTAGTAAGGAATAGCGGTACAACCCGTAACCAAACTACTAGAAACACTACCACCACACAAAGAAAAAGAACGTATTCTGAAAATGCTACAAAAAGAAATAACACTTATGCAAATAAGCGTGTAAAAAGCGAAAGAAATACTAGAGCGGCACAAACAAAAAACGTTCGTAAAGGTAATAGCGCTATAAAGTCGCAAAGACAAACTAGAACAGTTACCAAACGCAATGGTAATACAGTAAAGAGAAAAACAACTCAAAGCCCGAGAAGAGTTTCGGCGCAACGAAATGTAAGTAGAAAAACCGCTACCCCATCGCGAAATATATCGAAATCGCAAAGCAGAAGAAGTTCTTCTAGCAATGTTGGTTCACAAAGAGGTCGTGGTCGAGGTTAAAAAATAGTTTTTTGGTTGGTTGAAAACCTTCGTGATTTGTCTTAATTGACATTGATCGAAGGTTTTTTTATTACCTAGACTAAAAACGTGTTATAACCGACGCCATTTTTTTGGTAACCGATTTTCGGCTAAACTGTTCTATTGAATTGGAATCCACTTTTAAATTTCCTTTTAAATACGTTTCGTATAAACTAATAATTTTTGCTTTTAACGCTTCCTTTTCCGAATAATTAAAAAAGAAACCAGAATTGGTTTCGTTTAAAATAGTTTCAATATCACTTCCCACCGGTCCTAATGCCAAAATTGGTCGCTGCGCAGCCAAATATTCAAAAAGTTTCCCCGGAATTATCGCACGAGTTTCTGCACTGTTAATTTCAAGCAATAACAACACCTGACTTTGCCGTTGTAATTGCAATGCTTCTTTGTGTGGCACATAACCAAGAAATTTACAATTTTCGGCCAACTTGTAATTTTCAAGACTCGTCTTTACCGTGTCGCTTACAGCCCCAGCAAATTTTAATTGCAAGGTCTTTGCAAAGTTTAAATTTTCATTGGCAATTTCTGAAAGTAACTCCCATAAAAGCTCAGGATTTCTTTCGCTTAATAATGAACCTATATGCGAAATTGTAAAACTTGAATCCAACGGCACTTCACTTACTTCGGAAACATCAAACCCATTTGTTACTACTTCAATTGGGGTATTGGTTAACAATTCAAACTCTTTTTTTGTGGTAGGGCTCGTTACAGTTACAACATCGGCGTTGTTTAATGCCTTAGCTTCCAGCCTTTTGTGTTTTCGCTGCGAAGCTTTGTTTAACCGAAGCGATTTGTGGTAGTGAATCGTTGTCCAAGGATCGCGAAAATCGGCTATCCAATTAATTCCTAATTTTTCCTTTAGTCGCATTCCTATTAAATGCAAACTATGTGGCGGGCCCGTAGTTATAACTACATCTACCAGATTTTGTTCAATATATTCTGAAAGAAATTTAACCGAAGGATTTACCCAACCTACACGCGCATCTGGTATAAAAAAGTTGCCGCGAATGTAGAGCATTAATTTTTCTAAAACCGAAGACTCTTTCTTCGGCATAATACCGCTACTCATTTTTTTAGTTTTCTGTTTCGAAAAAACTTTTGCAAATCGATACGGCTCTTTTATGGGGTGTTTTAAAATTTCTAAATCGGCAGGTATTTCAGCAATAAAATTTTCATCAACCAAGGGATACGTAGGATTTTCAGGTATGTAAACAATGGGTTTTACATTAAAATCTGCAAAGTATTTCACAAATTTTAACCAACGCTGAACACCCGGTCCACCAGCCGGCGGCCAATAATATGTAACAATTAACGCCCTTTTCATTAATTATTTTCTTTTTTACGAAATGTAAAATACAATCCGCTCAATAAAATTAATAGAAAAATAAGACTGCTAATTAGTGAAATTGTACTTCCCGTTTGGATTACTTTGGGTTCAAATTTAAACTCTATTTTATTGTTTCCGGGCGGAACTACCATAGCTCGCAACAAATAATTAGCTCGGAAGTATTCTGCTGGTTTCCCATTGATATAAGCATTCCAGCCTTTTGGGTAATACACTTCAGAAAAAACGGCTAATTGCTCGGTATTTGTTATGGCCTCATAAACTAAATGATTGGGCGAATAACTAAATAATTCAATGGAAGAAAGCGTATCTCTTTCAATATTTTTATTTGGAATTTTTGAAAGAAACTCGGTGTTAATTAATGCCGTTTTTTTAGTGTTTAAACTATCTAAAAGTCTAATTTCTTCATCGGCAGTTTTCACCGGAATTACATTTTCTACAAACCAAGCATTTCCATTTGCATACGGATTGCGTTGCGCAATTGGCCCACCATTTTCATTTTGAATTATAATGTAGCGTACATTCATCATATTCAAAATTCCTATATGACCTTCACCTATATAAAAATCGTATAAATCCTGTATTTTTCCCGGTTTTGCCGCGTGATAACCACCTAAAGCATTGTGGAAATAACTTGCACGAGCACTGTTAAATGCGTTGGTTGTTGCGTCGTAAACACGGAAATGCCCGTCGTCTTCTAAAATTTTTAAATCGGCGCCATTTTGCTGAAATGGCTCTTCCATAATTTTTGCATTTACAAAATCGTCTTCATTTACATACCTCCTATTTACGCCTACTAAGTCTATTAAAACAAGTATACATAATGCCCCAATGGCGTAGGTTTTCTTTAATGACCCTTTTAGGTAAAACCAAAGGGCGGTTGCTGTAATTAAAACAAAAATCAAAGATCGTATGGCATCGGTTGTAAATAACGACATTCTATCTTCGCGAATAGCCTCCACAAACGGAAAACCCATTTCTTCGCTAAAGTAGCTGTCGTAAGGTCCGGCAAAATCTAGTAGCGATGTTTTAAAAAGTATAAATATTAAGGTAAGCCCGCCAACAATTCCTGTTGCCAATAATAATGCTTTTTTCTTTTCGGCTTCGTTTTCAAATTTATTAAAAAACTGATGCAACCCAACTACAGCAAGTATTGGAAGAATAAGCTCTATAATTACTTGAATTGACGAAACTGCTCTAAATTTGTTATAAAGCGGAACATAGTCTATAAAGAATTGGGTAAGGCCACTAAAGTTTCGACCCCACGATAATAGCAAAGTTAAAACCACACCCGAAACTATCCACCATTTTAAACGGCCCCTTACTAAAAACAGTGCCAATACTGCTAAAAACATTACGATTGCCCCAATATAGGCAGGCGCGCCTACAAACGATTGGTCGCCCCAATACATTGGTATCTGATTTAAAACTTGATTGGCCTCTTGAGCATTAGCGCCCATTCGCATTAGATACTCAACAGTTTTTGAATCTTCCGGAAAAGCTTCAGAAGAACTACCACCCATAAATCGCGGAATATATAAATTAAAACTTTCCAGGATTCCATAGCTATACTCGGTTATATAATCAAAATCTAAACCTGTCGTGTTATCCTTTGGAGATAAATCTGCATTTACAGTTAGTTCAGATTTACCACGTGTTGAGGTATCGGCATATTCTTTTGTAGCTAAAATATTAGTAGCGTTTAAACCTATAGAAATAAGCACGGCTACCATCATGATTCCTACAGCCTTAAAAAAGTGTGGTAAAATTTTCTTTTTAAAAGCATCTATTAAATAAACAATGCCAATAATTATCACCAATAACATGAGGTAGTAGGTCATTTGAAAGTGATTTGCCACCAACTCCAACGCCATGGATACCGTAAGCAATAAAAAACCCCATAAATATTTGCGTTGAAAGGTGAGAAATATACCGCTTAAAACTAACGGCATATAAGCTATGGCGTGGGCTTTGGCATTGTGCCCCACTCCCAAAATAATTATTAAATAAGTGGAAAAACCAAAGGCTAAAGCGCCAAGAAAAGCCAGTTTATATTCTACTTTTAGTACTAAAAATAGAATATACATTCCTATAAAATACAGAAACAAATAATCTGCTGGGCGCGGTAAAAATCGTATCGTTAAATCTAGTTGTTTTATGTAATTATGAGGATATTTTGCTCCTAACTGGTAGGTTGGCATTCCACCAAAAGCCGCATCGGTCCAATAGGTTTCTTCGCCGGTAGCTTTTCTAAAATCGTTTTGTTGTTTTGCCATTCCAGTGTATTGTACAATATCACTCTGGAAAATCTTTTTACCCTGCAAAACCGGACTAAAATAAGCCACAGAAGCAACAATAAATAGTAAAATAACAACTACGTGAGGAATGTATTTTTTATAAAGTGAATGCATATTTTAACTTATAAAATTGAAGTGGGGAAATTAGGTATTTTTTTTTTAAGTGCGAACTCAAAACACTACCAAACACAAAGCTTTGTGCAATTTTATAATTCAAATATTGAAATCATTATTTTTAAATGCAGAAGGGCTGTAACCAATTAATCTATTTCTTCATACTCCACGTATTCTCCAACTTTTTTTGAAGACCGGGTACTAGTATTTGGTTTTTTGTCGATTGTTATACTTCCCTCTGGGTTATTTTGTGAATTTGAAGCAGTAGTATTGCCAAAAAACTGCTCAAATTGTTGTCCAGCTTTTTTAGCAATATATTTCATAATATAAGGCGTAGCAAGTCTAATTAAAAACTTAAGTGCAAAATACACCAAAAGTATAATTAGTATCGTTTTTAGGAATGTTATCATAACTTTAAAATTCTTTTCAAAAATAAGAATTGAAGCAGAAAAAGACGAATGTTCTCTATTAAATAAATGGTAAAATCTTATATCTTTGAACTAAACCCAACAATCCATGAACCTTAGAAAATCTGTATTATTTTTAACTAGTTTTTTAACCATATCGGGGGCTTTTGCCCAATATACCGAAATGATAAATACCAACCGCCCTGGAGGTTCTCAAGGCGCCTTTGCAGTAGGTACCAATGTATTACAACTTGAAGGCGGATTTAGCCTTGGAAAAGAAGAACACACGCTTCTAAAAACCGAAACCAACGGAACAACAATCGATTACGCAATTCGGTACGGGTTTTGGAAAGAACGATTGGAGGTAAGCTTAATGGGCGAGTTTCAATCTAACAATGTAGAAGATAACCGTTCGGCGGTGACAAGAGAATATAAACTGTCTAATTTTAAAAGCAATACCGCCGGAGTTAAATATTTAGTTTATGATCCCTATAGAAAACGAGATTTAAAAGGCCCAAATCTATACAGTTGGCGAAAGAATAATAAAGTACAGTGGGAAGATTTAATTCCAGCTGTTTCAGTCTACGCAGGGGTGAATTTTGATTTTGCCGACAATCCTTTTACGCCAGAAGCCGAAAGTGTTATGAGTCCAAAATTTGTGTTGGCAACTCAAAATAATTTTATTGGCGGATGGGTTTTTGTAACAAATATAATTGTAGATCGCGTAACTACAGATTTTCCTACCTATGGCTATATTGTTACTTTAACGCACGCTACTAATAGATATTTTTCAGTTTTTGTTGAAAATCAAGGATTAAAAAGTGATTTTTACGCCGACCAATTATTACGCGGGGGGGCTGCTGCTTTAATTTTTAGCGATTTGCAGGTAGACCTTTCAGTAACTTACAGTTTAAAAGACACCCCTTCAAAGCTCTACGGCCGTTTAGGGGTGGCATATCGATTTGATATGCACAACACCGATGAGTATTTAGATACTTCATCAAAAGGAAAAAAAGACAAAAATAAATCCAATAAAAAAGATGATCGTCTAGAGCAGTTAGAGTTAGATGATAATGGCCAATAATTAAAATTATATATGATTACCGTAAAACAAACCCGCTCTAAAAGTGATCTTAAAAAATTTGTCACTTTTCCATTTAAACTTTACAAGGATAGTAAATATTGGGTTCCACCACTTATAAAAGACGAGATGGAAACCTTAGATGCCAAGCGAAACCCAGTTTTTAAAAATGCTGAAGCTTGGTATTATTTAGCTTATAAAAACGACGAAATTGTTGGTAGAATAGCAGTTATTCTAAATCATTTGGAGGTTAACGAGCAAGGCAAGAAAAAGATTAGATTTGGCTGGATGGACATGGTAGACGATATTGAGGTTACCAAAGCATTGCTCGAAAAAGTATATGAAAAAGGCCGCGAACAAAATCTAGAATACGCCGAAGGGCCCGTTGGGTTTAGCAATATGGAAAAGGCTGGTATTTTAACAATGGGGTTTGACGAAATGAACACCATGATTACTTGGTACCACCACCCCTACTACGCCGAACATTTAGAACAATTGGGTTATGAAAAGCAAGCAACTTGGGTAGAATACAGACTTAAAATTCCCGATACTATATTTGAAAAAGTAGCTAAATTCTCCAAAATAATAAGACAACGCTACAATCTTTCGGTAATTCGATTTAAAAATAAAAAAGAAATTTTACCCTATGTAGATGAAATGTTCGGCTTGCTAAACAATACCTACAATACCTTACAAACGTTTGTACCAATTCAGCAATACCAAATAGACTATTACAAGGAAAAATATTTTAGCTTTATTCATCCAGATTATATTTGCTGTATTAAAGATGAAAGCGGAAAATTAATTGCTTTTTCTATTGTTATGCCGTCGTTTTCAAAAGCACTTAAAAAAGCCAATGGAAGATTGTTTCCGTTTGGGTGGTCTCATATTTTAAAAGCACAAAAGAAAAACGACACTGCTGCTTTTTATTTAATAGGAATAGACCCCGAATACCAAGGAAAGGGCGTAACTGCAATCATTTTTGAGGAAATGCAAAATCTCTTTAATTCAAAAGGAATTCAAACAGTAGAAACCAATCCCGAATTAAAAGAAAATACTGCGGTGCAACTTTTGTGGAAAGATTATAATCCCGTACAGCACAAGGAAAGAAGTACTTTTAGAAAAGATTTAGAGTAAAAAAAATCCACCTTCATAAGGTGGATTTTTTATATAAAACTAAAATTTATTGTAATTACTTATTCACCCATAGCTGCTGCTACTGCTGCCGAAAGACGTTTGTAAGTTCCGTTTTCAAGACGTTCGCGGATAGATGAAAACGCTTCTAAAGTTTCTTCAATATCTTCCATTGTATGCGAAGCTGTTGGTATCATTCTTAAGAGAATTAACCCCTTTGGAATAACTGGATACACAACAATAGAACAGAAAATTCCATAATTTTCACGCAAATCTTTTACCAATGCCATTGCCTCTGGAATACTTCCTTTCAAATATACTGGGGTAACACAACTTTGTGTAGTACCTAAGTCAAAACCTCTTTCGCGCAACCCTCCTTGTAATGCGTTTACATTTTCCCAAAGTTTATTTTTAAGTTCGGGCATGGTACGAAGCATTTCTAATCGTTTTAGGGCTCCTTCAACTAAAACCATTTGAAGTGATTTTGCAAACATTTGTGAACGCAAGTTGTACTTTAAATAGTTAATTATTTCTTCGTCTCCAGCAATAAATGCTCCTGTACTTGCCATAGATTTTGCAAAGGTTGCAAAGTAAACGTCTATACCGTCTTGTACCCCTTGCTCCTCTCCTGCACCAGCTCCGGTTTTCCCAAGCGTACCAAAACCGTGGGCGTCGTCTACAAAAAAGCGGAAATTGTACTTTTCTTTAAGGGCAATTATTTCTTTTAATTTACCTTGTTCTCCTCGCATTCCAAATACTCCTTCAGAAATAAGCAAGATTCCGCCGCCAGTTTTTTCGGCAACTTTGGTAGCACGACGTAGGTTTTTTTCAATACTCACCATATCGTTGTGCTTGTATGTAAAACGTTGTCCTAAGTGTAAACGAACACCGTCTATAATACAGGCATGGGCATCAACATCGTAAACAATAACATCGTCTTTAGAGACTAATGCATCGATGGTAGAAACCATTCCTTGGTATCCAAAATTTAAAAGATAAGCGGCTTCTTTACTTACAAATTCGGCGAGTTCTGTTTGCAATCTTTCGTGCATATCGGTATGCCCACTCATCATTCGTGCCCCCATTGGGTACGCCGATCCCCACTTGGCTGCAGCTTCGGCATCTACTTTTCTTACTTCGGGGTGATTGGCAAGACCTAAATAATCGTTAATACTCCACGTTATTACGTCTTTCCCTTTAAATTGCATTCTATTAGAAATAGGACCTTCTAGTTTTGGAAATACAAAATATCCTTCTGCTTGTTCTGCCCATTTCCCTAACGGACCTTTATCTTTATATATTTTTTCAAATAAATCTTTCATCAACCTTTGTTTATTAAAATACGGGACAAAATTAATTAAATTATTATAAGATTATTGTTTTTAGACATGAGATTTTAGATTTCAATAATGATATCATAAATAACAATCTAAAAGAACAAAAAACCGATTGAGAGTTTCTCAATCGGTCTTTATAATTATTACTTTATAAAAGTTACTTTACGTACTCTATTGCTGCTTTTTCTTCGGTTTCGGCCTCTGTAAACCCTTGTTGGTTCATCCAGGCATCGCTGTAAATTTTACTCATATAACGCGAACCGTGGTCGGGAAAAATAACAACTATATTGCTGTTTTCGGTAAACGCTCCCTCTTCTTCCAATTGCTTTAAGCCTTGCATAGCTGCACCACTTGTGTAACCAAGAAATAATCCTTCGGTACTTGCAAGTTCTCTTGCCGAATGTGCACTGGCTTCATCGGTTACTTTAACAAACTTGTCTATTTTGTCAAAATCGGTTGCTGTAGGAATTAAATTTTTACCTAAACCTTCAATGCGGTACGGATAAATTTCTTTGGCATCAAATTGTTTTGTTTCGTGATATTTCTGCAATACCGAACCGTAAGCATCGATACCAATAATTTGAATATTTGGATTTTTCTCCTTTAAAAATCGCGCCGTTCCAGAAATAGTTCCGCCAGTACCACTACACGCTACAAGGTGTGTAATTTTTCCGGCAGTTTGCTCCCAAATTTCAGGGCCTGTGGTATGGTAGTGCGCATCGATATTTAACTCATTAAAATATTGATTTATATATACCGAACCTTCTATTTCTTGATGAAGTTTTTTTGCAACTTCGTAATATGAACGTGGATCATCTGCACTAACATGCGCCGGACAAACATAAACTTTTGCCCCCATTGTTTTTAGCATGTCTATCTTATCTGCCGAAGATTTTGAACTTACCGCCAAAATACAGTTGTAACCTTTAATAATACTTACCATGGCAATGCTAAAACCCGTGTTTCCACTAGTTGTTTCAATAATTGTATCGCCTGGTTTGAGGATGCCTTTACTTTCGGCTTCTTCAATAATATGAAGCGCTATTCTATCTTTTGAAGAGTGTCCTGGGTTAAATGCTTCAACTTTGGCAAAGTAATTACCCTTCATATTTTGGGTAATTTTGTTAAGCTTTATTAATGGAGTATCACCAATTAGTTCTAAAACATTATTATAAGCTTTTATTTCTTCTTTCATATAAAAGGAATTCGTTATAAAATATTCAGTGTAACACACTAAATTTTTCAACGCGACAAAGGTAAACAATTATTTTTATTACTCCTTAATACCTTCTAAGTCTAATAAAAATGCATAATCCATCGCAACTTCTTTTAGAGCCTCAAACCTTCCTGAAGCACCGCCGTGGCCCGCATCCATATTGGTTTGTAATAAAAGAATATTGTTGTCTGTTTTCATTTCGCGTAATTTTGCAACCCATTTGGCAGGCTCCCAATATTGAACTTGACTGTCGTGAAGTCCTGTAGTTACTAACATATTTGGATACGCTTTTGCCTCAACATTATCATAAGGCGAATAGCTTTTTATATAGTTGTAGTACGCTTCATCATTTGGGTTACCCCATTCGTCATATTCGCCCGTGGTAAGCGGAATAGAATCATCGAGCATTGTGGTTACCACATCTACAAACGGTACCGATGCAATTACTCCATTGTATAATTCTGGCGCCATATTTACTACAGCTCCCATCAACAAACCACCGGCAGATCCTCCCGAAGCGTATAAATGCTGTGGAGATGTATAATTTTCTGCAACCAAATATCTGGAGGCATCTATAAAGTCTGTAAATGTATTCTTTTTGTTTAAAAGCTTACCATTTTCATACCATTGGCGCCCCATATATTCGCCGCCACGAACGTGTGCAATCGCAAATATAAAGCCGCGATCTAGCAAACTTAAACGCACCGAAGAAAAATAAGGGTCGATGGTCGCACCATAAGAACCGTAGCCATAAATTAACAACGGATTTTTACCATCTTTTTCTATCCCTTTTCTATATATAAGCGAAATAGGAATTTTTGTTCCATCCTCGGCAGGTGCCCAAAGACGTTCGGTTTGGTAGTTATCTTTATCAAATTTACCGCCTAAAACTTCAGTTTCTTTTAAAACTATTTTTTCGCGGGTTTCCATATTAAAGTCGATAACAGACGCTGGCGTATTTAACGAATTATAACTATATCGTAAAATCTTAGTATCAAACTCAGGGTTTTGGGTAGCAAAAGCAGTATACGTTTCGTTATCAAAAGGAAGGTAATAATCTTCATCGCCCTTCCATTTTTTGATTCTGAGTTTTGTAAGGCCATTATTACGTTCAGAAACAACCAAGTAATCTTTAAAAATGTCTATATCTTCTAATAAAACACTGTCTCGATGGGCAATCATATCACGCCAATTTTCTTTTAAAGTATTACCCTCGGGGGTGGTCATTAATTTAAAGTTTAACGCGCCATCTTTATTGGTTAAAACATACCATTTATCGCCAAAATGCGAAATACTATACTCCAACCCTCTTTCTCGCGGCTGAAAGACTTTAAAGTCGCCCGTAGGGTTATCTGCTGCTAACACCCTAAATTCTGAGGTAAGTGTGCTATAAGAGCCAATTACAATGTATTTCTTAGACTTTGTTTTATAAACATATGTTCCAAAGGTATCATCGGTTTCATTATAAACCAGCTCATCTGTAGATGGGTCTGTACCTAAAGTGTGCTTGTAAATTCTATCGGCACGAAGGGTTTTTTCATCCTTTCGAGTGTAGAAAAGTGTTTTATTATCATTTCCCCAGATTGCACGCCCAGTAGTAAGTGGAATGCGTTCTGAATAGATTTCGCCCGTTTCGAGATTTTTAATAAAAATATCGTATTTTCTTCGGCTTAAAGTGTCTACCCCAAAGGAAACTAATTTGTTATCTTCTGAAACATTTAAACCACTTAAATTGTAATATGAATAGCCTTTGGCCATTTCGTTTACATCAAATAAAATTTCTTCTTCGGCATTTAATGAACCCTTTTTACGTGTGTAAATAGGGTAATCTTTGCCCGTTTCGTATCGCGTTATATAATAGTATCCATTTAATTTATACGGCACCGACTCATCGTCTTCTTTAATACGCGCTTTCATCTCTTCAAAAAGATCTTTTTTTAAATCTTTTGTATGGGTAGTAATTTGCTCGTAATATTGATTCTCTTTATTTAAATAATCTATTACTTTTTCATCTTCGGGATTGTTTAACCAATAATAATTATCGATTCTCGTATCGCCGTGAGCTTCTAATTTATGAGCTATTTTCTCTGCTTTTGGGGGAGTAATTTCCATATCTTTTTTTGAAGAGTCTTGATTTTTACACGAAGTTGCAAAAGTAAGGCATGCTAACAAAACAATTAAACTATTTTTCATAATTGAAAGGTTGTGAATTAGTCTTACAAAATAGTAAATTTGCCGCAATTTAAAACTATAAAATTATGTTTGGAGATATTATGGGAATGATGGGGAAACTTAAAGAAACCCAAGAAAAAGTAGAAGCGACAAAAAAACGTTTAGATACGGTGCTTATTGACGAAAAAAGTAACGATGGTCTTTTAAAAATTACATTAACCGGTAATCGCGAAATAAAATCTGTTGAAATAGACGATTCTCTTTTAGAAGATAAAGAGCAATTAGAAGATTATTTAATTTTAACACTTAATAAAGCAATTGAAAAAGCGACTAACGTACACGAAACCGAAGTTGCTGCAGTAGCTAAAGAAGGTATGCCAAATATTCCAGGAATGGATATGTTTAAGTAAATTATATTGCGTTGTAGTTAAAAAATTTAAAAGTCGTTACAGAAATTTATATTTTTTTACGATATTAGAAACTTAATTTATTTTAACTATAACCTAAATATTTATGTTTGAATTAAAAAAGAGTGGAGATAAGTTTCACTTTGTTCTAAAAGCACGTAACGGACAAGTTATTTTATCGAGCCAGCGGTACGCCACAAAAGCATCTGCAATGAATGGCATTGAATCTATTCAAAAAAATTGCGAAAAAGATGAAAGCTTTGAGTTAAAAACTGCTAAAAACGGAAAAGTTCATTTTAGCATTAAAGCTACTAACGGTCAAATTATAGGCAGTAGTCAAATGTACGCCTCTGAAAGTGGTGCTAAAAATGGAATTGCTTCTGTTCGCAAAAATGCACCCGGCGCTCAAATTAAAGAAGTGGAATAATTTTCATTTAATTTTAAAACTTTAAAAACCACAATTTTTATAAACTAGTGTTTCATAAAATTGTGGTTTTTTGTTTTAATACATTAAATTTCGGTAGACGATATAATCTTAATGTTTTTAGAACGCATTTCTACCTTAAGTTTTTCGAAATTTTCATTGTCCAAAGGTTTCGCTGCGTCTTCAATTAAATAGCATTCAAACCCTTCTTTGTGCGCATCCATAATTGAATAGTACACGCAAATATCGGCTGCAAGGCCGCAAAAGTAAAGTTGTTTTGCCGATTTCTCTTTTAAATAACCCGCCAAGCCAGTAGACTTTAAGTGCCCATTGTCAAAAAAAGCACTGTAGTTATCAATATTTACATCTGCTCCTTTTCTAAAAATAGCTTCAATCCTATTTGTTTCAAGCTGTGGATGAAATGCTGCTCCTTCCGTGTTTTGCACACAGTGGTCTGGCCATAACGTCTGATTTTCACCTGCAATTTTAACTACATCAAAAACAGTTTTCTCACTGTGGTTTGATGCAAAACTTATATGGTTTTGAGGATGCCAATCTTGCGAAGCCACAATTAAATTAAACTTAGACTGAATGCGGTTAATAATGGGTATAATTTTATCACCATCAGGTACTGGTAAAGAACCATCTGGCATAAAATCATTTTGTGCATCTACTATAATTAGGGTTTTCATTTTTTAATTTTTGTGTTGAAGTATTAACTGGTCGCGTTGTTCTTTTAACTGAGTACTTAAACCAATTTTATATATATGCGGATTTTGAAAACGCTTGTATTCATCGGGTAATAAGGCTAATCGATCTTTGGCATAATTGGCAATTTCACTTACAGTTTTTCGATCTAAACAACGTTTACCTTGCTCCATTACAGTTTGTAACAACGGTTCGTGTTTAAAATTTTCTAAGTTTAACTGCTTGTTGAGCTCAAAGGGATGGAGCATTTCGGTTACCTTGGTTTCGGTAGCTATTGCAACCACATCGGCTCCGTAAAATAAACCGTTTTTATCAATCATTCTATAAACTTGCTTTTTACCCGGAAGCGATATTTTTACAATATTTTCTGAAAGCTTAATACGCGGCTCCCCGTTGTATTCCGAAAGTTTATAAACACCTCCTAAAGCAGCATCGGGTTTACCAGTTACCAAATTTGTTCCAACACCGTAAATGTCTATTGGCGCATCTTGTTCGTTTAAACTTTTAATAACATACTCATCGAGCTGATTTGACACAACTATTTTAACATAATGCAAATTTTCATCATCCAACATTTTACGGGTTTTTTTCGCCAAGTAAGCTAAATCGCCACTGTCTAAACGAACGCCAAAAAGTCGCTGCCCATTTTTTTCCATTTCTTTGGCAACCGTAATTGCATTTGGCACCCCACTGCGCAAGGTGTTATAAGTATCTACTAATAAAACACAATTAGTTGGTCTTACAGCGGCAAAATCGCGAAACGCGCTAATCTCATCCAGATAACTCTGTATAAACGAATGCGCCATTGTACCCGAAGCCGAAATATCAAAATCTTTTGCAGCAACAACATTACTAGTGCCATCAAAACCACCTATTATCGCCGCTCGGCTCGCATAGTACCCACCAGTTGCGTGCGCTCTTCGAAGCCCCATATCTAACAATAGTTTATTACCCGCACTATGCCTTATTCGCTGTGCTTTTGTTGCAATTAATGTTTGAAAATTTAAAATATTAAGTAAAACCGTTTCAATAATTTGAATTTCAATAATTGAACCTTCTACTTGTAAAATAGGCCGGTTTGGAAACACAATATCACCTTCTAAAACCGAGTTTATGGTTCCGGTAAATTTGAAATTTAAAAGGTAGTGTAAAAAATCATCGTCAAAATTATGACGCTTTAAGTACGAAATATCTGCTTCCGAAAAACGAAAGTCTTCAATAACATCAAGAATATCCTCTAAACCAGCAAAAATGGTATACCCCCCGTTAAATGGGTTATTCCGAAAATAATAGTCGAAAACGGCTGTCCCCTCAGGTTTCTTTTTAAAGTAAACCTGTGCCATGGTAAGCTGATATAAATCTGTGTATAAGCCTGAAAAATCTAACATTAAATCTATATTATTTTGAATAATTTGATAGTGTAGTTAAAAACATATCGTGCATCTCATTAGTATAATCCAAATGGGTTACAATTCTAAGTTTACCCTGCCCCATGGAACTTATTTTAATGTTTTTTTTGAGCAAGTCTTTTAAAAACTTTTCTTCGGAAATATCTGTTTGCAAATAGAATATAACAATATTAGTTTCGGTGGGCTCTACATTTTTTACGTACGGCTGTTTCGCTAAAGCTTGGGCAATTTCCTTCGCCTTTTTGTGATCTTCTTCCAGTCTTTCCAAATGATTATCTAAAGCGTAAATTCCTGCAGCTGCCATAAAACCTACCTGTCGCATTCCGCCACCCAACACTTTGCGAATGCGCATGGCGTTTTTCATAATTTCGCTATTTCCTATTAAAACACTTCCCATTGGCGCTCCCAAACCTTTGCTTAAACAAACTGAAATAGTATCGAATATTTCGCCATATTGTCGCGGGTCTTCGTTATTTGCAATTATCGCATTCCAAATTCTGGCGCCATCGAGATGAAGTCCTAAATTATTTTTTTTACACAATTCATTTATTGCTTGCATTTCAGCAAAACTATAACAAGCGCCACCGCCTTTGTTTGTTGTATTTTCTAAACAAACTAAACTCGTTAACGGACTGTGATAAAAGTCGGGCGGATTTATATTTTCTTCAATCTGGCTGGCAGTAATCATCCCTCTATTACCGTCAATGAGTTTGCAGGACACCCCGCTATTAAAGGAAACTCCGCCTCCTTCATAATTAAAAACATGCGCCCACTTATCGGCTATTAATTGTTCTGCGGGTTGGGTGTGCAATTTTATTGCTGCTTGGTTGGCCATCGTTCCCGTAGGGAAAAATAATGCCGAATCCATCCCAAAAAAATTAGCTAATTTTTCTTCTAATGCGTTTACCGTGGGGTCTTCTTTATAAACGTCATCGCCTACTTTTGCCAAGCGAATGGCTTCTATCATAGGCTGGGTAGGTTTTGTGACAGTGTCACTTCTTAAATCTATTGTCATTTTTAAAATTATCTTTCTCTATAAAAATTACCACTTTCTTCGTGTTTATCGACTATTTCAGAAATGTGATTACTTAATTTAACAAGGTTGAGTGAATTATTGTATTCGGCATTTAAGTTTCTATATGTCGATTCTTTTTCCAAATCAAATTCGTCGTATTTTTTTTCAAATTTATCACCATTTAACGCAAACTTAAACTCTTTATGACAAGATTTTACCGTCATATTGCCAGTAGGATGATCTTCAATGTTTTCGGCTTTAAAGGGTTTAACTACTTCCGATTTTAAAATCTCAACCTTGCTTAATAAATTTTTAAAGTGGCTGTTTCTTTCTATTGTTAACGGTCTAAAACTACCACAGTTATCAAATTTTTGAAGCTTGTATGTGTTTTCACTTTCTCTCCAAAAAACATAAACGGCGTAGTAAGTGGTTCGGGAGGTGCAAACTTCGCCATTGGGTAAAGTAAAAATCATTACTTTTCCTTTACAGTAGTCTTTTCTAGAAAAGTACTCTTTATTTTGTTGCGATTCTAATTCGGCAAACTTTTCCGAAACTAGCGAATCTACATAGGCTTCATCATTTTGAGCAAGGCAAACGCCGCATGTAATTAAAGCGAATAAAATCAATATATTTTTCATAATAATTTATTTAAAATGATTAGTATTCTAATTAAATTGAAGTTTTTAAGGATTTATAAAATTACCCGAAAAAATTATTCTTCTCACTAAGTTAATTCTATTTTTGCAATCATATCGTTATTTTAACTATCAATTTTGGGCAGTTAAAATGATAATTATATAAATGACTTCTCAAAAAACAACAATCTAAATATGATTACAATAGACCAAATTAAAGACCTTAAGGTGCGGTTAGATGCCTTAAGGCGCTATCTTTGACATTGAAGGTAAAACCATTGAAATAACCAATGACGAAGAAAAAACCTTCGACCCCAATTTTTGGAACAACCCACAGGAAGCCGAGGCTTTTATGAAGATGCTTCGCAACAAAAAGAAATGGGTGACCGATTATGAAGAAGCCAAAACACTAACCGAAGAAGCCGAAATATTATTTGACTTTCAAAAAGACGGCGAAGGAACGCCAGAACAGGTTTCAACAGCCTTTCAAAAAGCCGAAACCGCCGTCGAAGCCTTAGAGTTCCGCAATATGCTTAGTGAAGAAGGAGACGACATGAGTGCGGTGTTGCAAATTACCGCAGGAGCTGGGGGGACCGAAAGCTGCGATTGGGCACAAATGCTTATGCGTATGTACTTAATGTGGGCAGAAAAGAACGGCTTTAAAGTTAAAGAACTCAATTTTCAGGCTGGTGATGTTGCAGGCGTTAAAACTGTAACTTTAGAAATTGAAGGCGAATTTGCCTTTGGCTGGTTAAAAAGTGAAAACGGGGTACACAGGTTAGTGCGTATATCTCCTTTTGACAGTAATGCAAAGCGACACACAAGTTTTGTTAGCGTTTACGTATATCCATTGGTGGATGAAACTATTGAAATAGACATTAATCCAGCTGATATTTCGTGGGATTTTGCTCGTAGTAGTGGTGCCGGTGGCCAAAATGTAAATAAGGTAGAGACTAAAGCCATCCTTACCCACAAACCTAGTGGCATTGTAATTCACAATAGCGAGACCCGTAGCCAGTTAGAAAACCGCGAAAAAGCCATGCAGATGTTAAAATCGCAGTTGTACGAAATTGAACTGCGGAAACAATTGAGCCAACGTGCCGAAATTGAAGATAATAAAATGGCTATAGAATGGGGCTCGCAAATACGCAATTATGTGTTACACCCCTATAAGTTAGTGAAAGATGTACGTACAAGTCACGAAACCGGTAATACCGATGCAGTATTAGATGGCGAAATAGATGAGTTTTTAAAAGCCTATTTAATGATGACAGGACAAAAAGAATCTTCTAACGAGCTTTAGTTACAAAGGGGTATAAAAGACAAAGGGAACAAGATTTAAAAAAAATCTACGTTACCTTTGCATATCATAATTTCTTCTGCTGGCATTATCCGTTTCGAAGTATTACGGGTATATTCTCAGCTGTTTAAAAACTTAAAGCACCCCGATATGATAGTAGCGTAAATATACTTAAAAAATTTAATTTTTCCAAGTCGCATTAAGTTAACTTCTTTTTTTACCCTTGTAATCGGTGGCAACAAAAACCAAGAAAAGTAATAAGAAAATAGCCGATATATATTTTGCTGGTTGCAGACCTCCTTCGCCTAACCCAATAAAACCAATGACTCCAAAAACAAGTGCCAATATTATGTATATTACTTTCCAGTGAAGCATAATTTTTAATCTTTAATTTAACCACAACTTCAAAGATTAAATATAACTAATTTTGTGAAAAAATTAACTAAAATTTATATGTATTTAACATTTTAACTAAGGTTTATTTAACGCTTATCTTAAATGTATCATTTATCAACTTTCCGGTATCAGTAAAACCGTGAATAACAATCTCATAATTCCCTTCAATATCTGAGGTGAAAAATGTTTCGCTGTGCTGTGTTTTTAAAACAACATTGGGTTGCCATAACAATTGAACTCGATAATCAGGAATTCTGTCAAAATTTTTATCAGTATAGTCTGGATTATAATACTTCTTCCTTTCTACCCATTTATCTATAGAAATTTCTGTCAAGCTATGATTGTTTAATTTAGAGACAAAGTTTTTATCGTTGGTTTTTACAGCGATAATTCCACTATAAATTTTTGAGCCATAACGATATGGATTATTTACCACGCGTATAGATTCAATATCGTGAGCGTTATAATTTAACAAATCTGTATTATTTTGTATTAATACGCCATTTATAATTACCAAAGGGTCTACGTCGTTAAAATTTGCAATTCCGTTTGGATCGTATGGGTTGTATACTATAAATTTTGCCGCAGCGCCTTTACCTCGAATCGCTGCTAATGAGATTACTTCGGTAAAAGTTTCTTTTATTGTGGAGAATCGTGTAAAGTCATCTAACTTATATTCAACTCCCAGAGACCCAAAAAAGATAGGTTCTGTTGGAGAAGTTAAAACACTATCTCTTTTTACTTCAAAATAAGCATTCTCTATTTGCAAATAGGTGCTTCGCTGCTGTAGCCAATCTTTTAATTGTGAATCTATAGTTAACTTGTAACTATTGTTTGGCTTTAGTTTTAATTTCTTTGTATCTAAAGCAATTTTAAAAGTATTTTTTGCTTGGTCATTGGCAAAAACCTGAATTAATGCTTTATTTACTTCAATAGGTGAATCTATTGCGATAAAAAATTGACCGTTACCATTTGTTTTTGATGTTTTAAACAGAAAGTTTTCTCCTGGTACCGAAAGTGCTACTACTTGGTTTGCAACTGGCTTATTGTCTTGGATAGATGTTACTACTCCAGAAATTAATTCGCCGCGCAATTCTGGCAGATAAAATCTTGAATTAGTATTACTTGTAGCGATTTTAGATTGTTCATTTTTAATTTTTATAGGCGCTACTTTTCTTACCGAAATAGAATAATTTCCTGCGGCCAATGAATCTAATGCTGTTAAGGTAAGTCTTACTTTATCTCGTTTGCCGTAAACCTCTTTATCTAAACCTACTTTAATATTTTGCGAATTACGGGTGGTTTTAGGGTTATTAGCCTCATCTTTTTCTGAAAAATCTATCGATATAAGCGTGCCATCCTTTGCTGTATTTTTGTTTTCAATAAAAGTATTTATTATATATAGTTGTTTTTCATCAAAAGGGTTGTCAATATTGTTTCTCGAAAGGTTTGTATAGGCTATTAACTTGTATACACCCGTTTCTAAACTTGCTGGAATAAAAAAGTCACCGTTGGCATTGCCCTTTTCGACTTTTAATTTATGGGTAAAAACAATTGAATCTTGATTATTTCGCAATGAAACATACAGGATTTTACTTAAGTTGCTTGGCTTATTTTCTGAAGTTAAAACATACCCTTTGTAATGTAACATTTCACCTGCTAACAACAGGTTTGCATTTATAGTTACCTTAATTCGTTCCTTTGGAAAAACTAAATTATTACGCTCTAATTGAGATACCGGAATTTGTGCAACCCCGTGTAATTTTATTAAAAAAGCTATTAAAATTAATATGTTTCGTATCATAATTAATCTTCCCAAAAGTCGGGTCTTGTATTTGATGAAAAAGAATTGCAAACTGTACACTCTAACTTGGCAATATAATATGTATAAGGTGGGGCGTATTCAACTATTTGGTAATCAAAGTAGCTTAGGTAAGTAAAAAGAGTTTCCCGATCATTTGGGTCGTTATCTAAGGTAGTATTATCGCGATAATCCAACACCAAGTAATCACAGTCTATAAAGTAAGGAGGTTTTGGTAAGTTAAAATCGTTGTAATTAAAATAGATTCGCTTATCAGTAACGGTAGCAACTTCAAAAAACCCTAACACCTTTTCATTTGGGTTAGCATTTAATTTGATATTTCCAGCCACATACCCGGGTTGCCCTTGAGAGAGTAAGCTTTCTAAGCTTCCCAGATCGTTTATAATTTTATAGAAAGTATAAGCCTCACTACTTTGCACATATTGTTTTACCAAAATACTATAGCGTTCTTGTAGTTTGGCATTCGTTTTTGAAAGATATTTAATTGGAAATCTATAAATCCGATTTTCATTTAACTCGGAAACGGCGACTTGATTTATACCCGTAGCATATTCGGTTGAGTAACATATTTCTTGAGGATCACGTGGAGATAAGTTAATATTGAAGGTATAATTTTCATCACTAAAGTTTGTTATTTCGAAAGTGTAGGGAGACGGGTACGGCGCAACAACTTTATACGTTTCTTCATATTCATATCTAAAATAGACAGCATTGCCAGAAGGATCTTCGGTATTTACCATAATTTGAACACCGTCCTTATTTTCGATTGGATCTGTAACTCGTTCTGCAAATACTTCGTCAATTGCAACTGTGGGTGGTAAATCAACCTCAGAAGACGTATACTCCTTGCCGTCTTGCGTTTTAATTTTTAAACTATAGGTATTTCCCAATTGTGCAGCAAAAGGTACGTTAGACTTGTAATACCCGTTTTCTTCGCTCCATGTAAAAAGATACCGTTCTCCCCCACTTGAGCTTACTTCAACATTGGCATTGGCTTCAAAAAGTATTTGGGGGTTTTCCAAAATTGTTGATCTGCTTAATTTTACTATTTGTGTTTGTAGTCTATCTGTAATTGTACTTTCTACAACAAGTACGTTTTCATAATCTAAGGTTTCAATATCATACGGCTCGGTACACCCAACCTGTAGTAGCATTGCGAAAAGAGTAATAATTATAAAATGTATTTTCATCGCTTCTAAAACTTAAAATTATAGGTTATTGTAGGCACAGGAATTGAAAATATTGAAGTTTTATAGGCTTTAATTTCGCCATCATCATTCACAAAAAACACCGAATATGGATTGTTTCTACCTAATACATTGTAAACTGAAATATTGATAAAACTGTGGGCAAATTTCTTTAATTTATGATTTCCTTCAATATTTACCCCTAAGTCTAATCTATAGTAATCTGGGATGCGATATTGGTTTCGGTCGCTATACAATACCTGCTCTTCACCTCCAAAATAATAACGCCCTATGGGGTAAGTAATTGGACGTCCTGTTTGGTATGTAAAATTGCCCGAAAAGCTAAAACGCTTTGTAAGCTTATAATTTAAAACCAAGGATAGGTCATGGGGTTTATCAAAATTAGACGGAAAAAACTTACCATTATTTACGCGCTCCTGTATAATTTTACTATCTAATTTTATTTGAGAACTAGAATAACTATACCCAAAATAACCATTAAACTTCCCCGAATTCTTCTTTACTAAAAACTCGATACCATATGCCTTGCTTTCACCTTGCAATAAGGCTCTTTCAAGATTGTTGTTTAAAATTAGTTGTGCGCCAATCTTATAATCTAACAAATCGGTCATTTCTTTATAATACCCTTCTATGCTAAATTCGATATCTTTTTGAGGCATGTTTTTAAATACTCCTAAGCTGTATTGAATTGCACGTTGTGGTGCGATATTATAATCTGATAATTTCCAAATATCTGTAGGAGATTGGGTGGTGTTTGTTGAAAGTAAATGTAAATATTGAATAGTACTATTTAACCCTGCTTTTAAAGAAAAATCATTTTGCAGTAAATACCGCGCAGCTATCCTATACTCGGGACCGCTATAGGTTTTAATAACTTCATTTTTATCAAACTTTTTTACTGCGATTAAAGAACTTTCGTTTTTTGGAGTATTTTCTTGATAAACATTTTGAGTTGCTTCACCTAATGCCATATAATTTGAATAGCGCAGCCCAAGGTCTAATAATAATTTGCTATTAACTTCAAACATATCTGCTAAATATATTGCCGATTCTAGTGCTTTTTCTCGGTTTAGCGTTTTCGGTTTTATATCAGAATTCTCTCCTATTGGGACAATACTTCCCGGATCTATTGAGTACAATTTACTGCTTATGCCATAACTAATTCTATGTTGGTTACTTAACTTATACTTTAAATTAAGTTTTGCCTGATATTCATTTAATTCATAACCAAAATCAAAATCTTGGTTTGCATCGGCCTCATAGTTAATTCCGTATTTGTATTGACTACTAACCAAAACTACTTCTCCTCTATTTTTTTCGTTGAAATTATGTGCGTATTTCAACGAAAATAATCGGTTGTTATAATCAAAAATAGAATCGGAAGTAATGCTAAATTTATCTTTGCTGTAATACATCATTCCTTGGAAAGAACTATTTTTAGAAAAATTGTGTTTGTATTTTATAACGCCATCGTAAAAGGAGGCTTCACTATTGTTAAATTTTTCTGCATCAATACTTTGTAATACCCAATCGGAATAAGTAGCTCTAAATCCTGTTATTAAAGACGAGCTTCCTTTTTTAACAGGGATTTCTAAGGCCAAATTGGCAGTAATAGGACCTACAGATCCTTCACCTTTAAATTTCTCCATATTCCCCGATTTAGTTTCAATATCAAAAACAGAGGATAACCTACCTCCATACTCGGCAGGAATACTTGCTTTATAAACGTTTAAACTTCCAGTAGTAAAAGGATTAACAGCAGAGAAAAAACCTAAAAAATGTGAAGGGTTATACAATACGGCATCATCTAACAAAATTAAATTTTGATCTGCGCGCCCCCCACGAACATTAAATCCGCTGGCACCTTCGCCAGCAGTTTTAATCCCGGGTAAGGTTGTAGTTACCTTTAATACATCTCTTTCACCCAACACTAATGGGATTGTTTTAATGGCTTCTATGTTAATATTTGTAACGCCTACCACCGCATCTCGAACGTGAGCATCTTTGTTTGATTTAACTACAACTTCGTCTAAAAATTCAGAGTTTTCTTGTAATTCTATATTTAGAGAACCATCGCCATACATAACTACATCTTGCCTAATGCGCTCAAAACCTAACAAATTAGTTTCCAATTTATTTAAACCATATGGCAGCCGAATGCTAAAATTACCCTTGCCATCAGTTACCGTATATTTATGTTTGTTTGTGGTAGAAATAGTTAAGTTTTGAAGTGGCTCTCCTGTCTTTAAATTGGTCACCTTTCCTGAAAGAACAAATGTATTATTAGCGCTATTTGGCGATTGTTTACCTATTGTAATTAACTTTCGTTGTTGTGCCGTATTAACAGCATATTCTTCTTGAAAAATAGGTGCCGTAATGACGGAATCACCCAGGGTTTCCTTAATGTTGGCAGGGTTAAAGTAATTTTTAGGCAATTGGGTATAAACGTAAGTATTGTTTAATAAAATTATACGTTCGTCTATTATAACATAGTTAATATTGGTATTGGCAAACAGACGATCCAACACAGAGCGCAGAGGTTGCTCAACAAATTTTTGAGTTACAAAATATCCATCGAGCCACGAATCTTGAAAGTAAAACTTTCTGGAAGTTTGCGTTTCTACTTCAAGTACAGCCGCTTTTAATGCAACTTTATTAAAGGTTACAGTAATGGGTTGTGTGCCTTGCGCAAAAGTATTAACCGAAAGAAATAAAAACACGGTGATAATATGTATTCTACTCATAGAAAATTACAAAATTTTTACTTTGATGTTTTTTCGTCTAAATACTTAATTAAATTAATCTTAAACTGGGAAGGATTCGATTTTCTAAGTATTTTATAAGTTCTATAGAAGGTTTTTATTTCCTCTTTTTGATGCGGAAAAAGCCGTCGTAATTCTCTTTCAGAATTAATAAGATGATACGTGGCATTGTATTTAAGTATAAAGTTATATTCTTCTTTAAACCTATATTGAAGCCCAGAAGGCAACGCTTTGTCCTTTTTCTTTTTTACATGTTTTATATAAAGTTCAAGGGTTTTTCCTTGGTAAGCACTTTGAAAAAATGAATTGCCTTTTAATCCAAGGTTGGTTAAAGGAAGCCTAACAAAATTGTAATTATACAAGCTAAAAGAATCTATAAACTGCGGAATTAATTTTACGTTAAAGACACTTAAATTGTCGTTAGATTTAACAATTAAATTGTCCTCTAACAAATCGTATCTCAATAATACATCGGGATAATATGCTCCTTTGTAAGTTACAGATCCGCTGGTATAACTAAAACCATTTAAATACCTAAAGCTCCCGTCTGTATTTAAATATAGATCGGTAAACTCAGTGCCGTTGTACAGTTCTTTATTGAAATTGCCTACTAAGCTATCATAACTTTTGTAGACTTCTGTATTAATATTTTTCTGCGCAAAAGTACCGTAAGTAATAAGATAGCAGATAGTGAAAAAGAAGGTAAAAGATTTCAATTGAGTTATTTAAAATTTCGATTAAAAGTATAAAAAAATTAAATGGGTCGTAATAAGATTACAGTTTAATACAATAGGTAGGTTAAAAATCAATTGTCAAAAATGTTCAAATATTTTGTAACCGTTTAAAAATGAAACCATCCAATAGGTAAACAAATACGAATAATTAAAATTTTTTATTATGAAATTTCTACACTTCACAACCATCCTTACATTATTTGCTTTTCTTTTTATTCCGTCTACCGTTCACTCACAAGACAACGCTACCTTATCCGATGCCGAAATTGCACACGTTGCCGTAGTGGCAAACCAAATTGACATTGATTATGCTAAAATTGCCATTGAGCGCACACAGAGCAAGGAAGTGCGTCAATTTGCACAAACTATGATTACAGACCACAACACCATAATTAACCTGGCAGTTGATTTGGTTAAAAAACTTGGCGTTACCCCGCAAGACAACGCCGTTAGCCAATCCCTTTTAAATAAAGCGGCAGATACCATGGAGAGTTTAAAAAATGCCAAAAAAAGCGAATTTAACCAAATGTATGTCGATAACGAAGTTGCGTACCATAAAGCCGTTATTGACGCTATTAAAACGGTTTTAATTCCGCAGAGCAAAAACGCCGAGTTAAAAGCACTTTTAAAAACAGCGGTTCCTATTCTCGAAACACACTACAATCACGCGAAAATGACACAAAGTAAAATTTCAAAATAATGAATTATAAAAACATCCGTATTGCATTTTTTATAAGCAGTATGTGTCTATTTTTCACTTTTGCTTCAGGGTTTATTTTACAATCGCAAACGGCCAAAAGTGACAGTCTCCTGCCCAAAACTCACGTAGTTACCATCAAAAACATGAAGTTTTCGCCCGATGTAATTACTGTGAAAAAAGGCGATACTATAAAATGGATTAACAAAGACATTGTGCCGCATGATGTTACCGAAACAAATAAAGAATGGCAATCTACACCCCTTAAAAACAAGGAAGTATTTTCAAAAAAAATAACTTCAGGTTTTAGCTATTTCTGTAGTTTTCACACGGTTATGAAAGGCACTGTAAAGGTAAAAAATTAGGTTGCTTATAAGCGTTTTAATTTGTTTTTATTTCTTAATAAGCCTATTATCTTTACATCAAAGATAATTATGAAGGCAGCATCCATAAAAGAAATAAAAACCGAACTTAACCAACGTTCTACCCAAGAAATGTTAGAGCTTTGTTTAAGACTTTCGAGGTTTAAAAAGGAAAACAAAGAACTACTCACCTATTTGCTGTTTGAATCGGATAATGAAGAGGCCTATATAAAAAGTATAAAAGCAAAAATTGATTCAGACTTTGAAGACATTAATACCAATACCTATTATTACATTAAAAAAAGCGTACGTAAAATTTTGCGTGAGCTAAAAAAGTTTATTCGTTATTCACAAAAAAAGGAAACCGAAGTAGAACTATTGCTTTACTTTTGTGAAAAATTAAAAAGCCTCAATCCTTCTATAAAAAGAAATGTTACCCTCACTAATTTATATAATAGACAAGTTAATTTCATCTATAAAAAAATTGAAAAATTGCACGAAGATTTGCAATACGATTACAAATTAGAATTAGAAAATTTAAAGCTGAAATAACACATCTATAAATTAGTTTATTAAAATTTAAAAAGTAAAATCCTCTATTAAAACGCAATTAAATGGTACGACTCTTTCACAACCCAAGGTGTAGTAAATCGCGACAAGCATTACAAATTTTGGAAGACAAAAACGAAACTATCGAAATAGTTAAATATTTAGACAAACCTCCAACCGAACAAGAATTAAAACAGGTTATAGAATTGCTTGGCATAGACCCCATTGAATTGGTTAGAAAAAACGAAGCGGTTTGGAAAGAAAACTATAAAAATAAAAATTTAACTAACGAGGAGCTTATTAAAGCAATGGTTACTAACCCTAAGTTAATAGAACGTCCTATTGCCATTAAGGGTACACAAGCAGTAATTGGCAGACCGCCAGAGAAGGTTTTAAATCTTTTATAAATTGAGTAAGTTTATTTAACAGAAATTTAGCAATTATCAATTAAACCAAAGTTATTTTCGCTGGTCAAAATTGCTAAAAATCTTATGAGGTATATTCTTACACTACTATTTGCTTTATCCGTTACAATTTCATCGGCTCAAAGCGCTAACAAAAAAGTTACAATTAAAGGTACCGTTTTAGAAGAAGGTACAAATTTTCCTCTTGAATATTCTACGGTTTCATTTATAGACAACCAAGGAAAAACCGTTACTGGAGGAATAACCGATTTAGATGGTAAATATAGTATTGATGTACCTGCAGGTGTTTATACTGTAAAGTACGAATTTATTTCGTACCAAACTAAAGAAATTCCCAATCAAAATCTGTCGAAAAACACTACGTTACCTACGGTAAAATTAGCTTTGGACGCTGCCAGCTTAGATGAAGTAGTTGTAAGAGCCGAAACTACCGAAGTACAAGTTAGACTCGATAAAAAAATATACAATATTGGTAAAGACCTTACCGCAGGAGGCGCCACGGTGAGCGATGCTTTAAATAATGTGCCCTCTGTAACTGTAGATATTGATGGTGCTATTGCGCTTAGAGGTAACGAAAACGTACGTATTTTAATTAACGGAAAACCGTCGGCAATCGCTGGTTTTGGATCTACCGATGCGTTGCGCCAACTGCCTGCCGAAGCTATTGAGCGCGTAGAAGTAATTACCTCGCCATCGGCACGTTATGACGCCGAAGGTACTGCCGGAATCCTAAATATTATCCTTAAAAAAGAAAAAACACTTGGCTTAAATGGCTCTATTAGTACCAGTCTAGGCGTGCCATTAAATACCAACGCATCGGGAAATATTAATATTAGAACCAACAAATTCAATATTTTTAATACCACGGGGGTTTATTACCGAAAAGCGCCTGGAAACGCACATTTCAACAACAATTACTTTACAAGAACTTATGTAGACGAAGATGGAAATACTGTAACCGTTGACCCTCAATACGACCAAGTAATTGAAAATAGAGAATACGACAGACAAGGAGATGGTTTTTATACAAACTTAGGTTTTGAATATTTCTTAACTGAAAAATCTTCGCTTACAGCAAGCGGGTTTTACCGAAATGGTGGCGGAAATGATATAACTACAAACCTTACTTCAAACAATAACGACGGTACTGTTCAAGAGCGAATTGAACGTATTGAAAATGAAGATGAGGACGATTCAAATTATCAATTTGCTTTAAATTACGAGAATAAGTTTAACGATAACGGTCATAAATTTACGGCCGATTTACAGTTTGACAATGGTGAAGATATTGAAAACTCTCTAATTTCTGAAAGTAGAACATTCCCCGAAACTACGACGCTTTCAGCCGAAAAAATTACCGAAAAACGCACCCGAAAAGAATACTTAGCACAAGCAGATTATGTGCTTCCTATTGGTGAAAATGCACAATTTGAAGCGGGATATCGCGGTAATTTTGAAGAATCTGTTACCGATTATTCTTTATTTGAAGAAACCGGAACTTCGGGCGTATTTGTAAAAAATGATAGCCTTTCAAACATCTTTAATTACAACGAAAACGTAAATGCTTTTTATACACAATACGGTAATAAATTTGGCGATTTTTCATTTTTACTTGGCTTGCGTTTAGAAAACACACAACTAAAGGGCGATGTTGAAGCCGAAAATGTTACCGGAAATTCACCATTAGATTTAAATTTCGATAAAAACTACACCGGCTTATTTCCAACGGTAAATTTAACCTATGAGCTTGGTGAAAGTGAAAATATATCTTTAGGGTACAACAGAAGAATAAATAGACCACGCCATTGGTTTATTAATCCTTTCCCATCACGATCTAGTGAGGCTAACATTTTTCAGGGTAACCCTAACTTAGACCCTGCTTACGCTAGTGCATTCGACTTGGGTTATTTAAAGCGTTGGAAAAAATTAACGCTTACAACTTCGGTTTACTACCAGCACGAAACAGATGCTTTTGAGAGAGTGCAGGAAGAAACAGGAGAAGTAACAAGCAACGGGATTCCAGTTATTCGTACGCTTCCTATTAACCTATCTACTAATAAACGGTACGGTTTTGAATTTGGATTACTTTACAACCCAACGCGCTGGTTAAACTTAAACGGAAGCTTTAATTACTTTAAGTTTAAAACAGATGGTTTTTACAACAATGTGGACTACGGTGCCGAAAACACAAGTTACTTTGGTAGATTTAGCAGTAAAGTAAAACTTCCTGCAAAAATAGAGTGGCAAACCAATGCGTTTTACAGAGGCCCGTCAAATAACGCACAAACCGAAAGCGACCCTATTTTATCTTTAAACATGGCAGTAAGTAAAGATATTATTAATGACAATGGTACCTTGGCATTAAATGTAAGCGACTTGCTTAATACTAGAAAAAGAAACAGTCTTACCACTACAAATACCTTTACTAGCGAAAGTGAATTTCAGTGGAGAGAGCGACAAGTAACCCTAACTTTTACTTATAGATTTAACCAGAAAAAACAACGTCAGCGTGTTGAAAGTAGAAACTTTGACGAAGGCGGCTTTGAGGGTTAAACTTCAATTAATTGCAATAAAAAAGGGAACCAAATTGGTTCCCTTTTTTTATATAATAAAAGTAAAATTATTTTAACTCTTTATTCTTTTTTTCTTCACGTTTCATTTTCCAATTTTCATACAGCGATCCTCCTATCCAATAAGGTAGAATACCTACTAAAAATATCATTAACCAAAACCCCATTGTCAAAATTGCAAGGAAAGCCAGAAAACCTAAATATTGTTCAAATGTAAACATGATGAATTAATTTTTATTTTATGCCCCAAAGATAAAAGGAATTTTTAATAAAAACATCAAAAGCTTTTATTTTATTCGCAACAATAAACACTTTGACTACTTGAACACCTTTCGGCTTTTCGTTACCTTTACACGCTTTAAAAAACGCTTATAATTAGCAGTAAATTACTAATTTCCAATTACTGCCTTTATAAACTAAAGTACTTAATACAATTCTTAAAATATAAATTAAAGTCAATTATAAACCTGTTACAATGCAATACAGAATAGAAAAAGACACTATGGGCGAGGTAAAAGTACCAGCCGATAAGTTGTGGGGCGCACAAACCGAACGCTCTTTCGAAAATTTTAAAATTGGAGCCCGCGCATCTATGCCATTAGAAATTATTTACGGGTTCGCGTATTTAAAAAAGGCAGCTGCCTATACCAATTGCGAACTTGGCGTGTTAAGTGAAGAAAAAAGAGACTTAATTGCAAAAGTTTGCGACGAAATTTTAGAAGGAAAGCACGATGATCAATTTCCGCTTGTAATTTGGCAAACGGGAAGCGGGACGCAAAGCAATATGAATGTAAATGAAGTTATTGCAAATCGTGCACACCAACTAGCCGGAAATACCATTGGCGAGGGCGAAAAAACACTTCAGCCAAATGACGATGTTAACAAATCACAATCTTCAAACGATACCTTCCCAACGGGAATGCACATTGCTGCCTATAAAAAATTGGTTGAAGTTACAATTCCAGGAATAGAGCAATTGCAAAAAACGTTAGCAAAAAAAGCCGAAGACTTTAAAGATGTGGTAAAAATAGGTCGTACACATTTTATGGACGCCACTCCCCTAACCTTAGGGCAAGAATTTAGCGGGTATGCAGCGCAATTAGATTTTGGTTTAAAGGCGTTAAAAAATACGCTGCCACATTTGGCCGAGCTCGCTTTAGGTGGAACTGCAGTAGGTACTGGTTTAAATACACCAAAGGGATACGATGTAAAAGTTGCCGATTACATAGCTGAATTTACAGGTCTACCTTTTGTTACCGCTCAAAATAAATTTGAAGCCCTAGCAGCCCACGATGCTTTTGTAGAAAGCCACGGTGCATTAAAGCAACTGGCTGTTTCGTTAAATAAAATTGGAAATGACGTACGTATGCTTGCCAGCGGACCAAGAAGTGGTATTGGCGAGATTAATATTCCGGCAAACGAGCCTGGCTCTTCAATTATGCCCGGAAAGGTTAACCCAACCCAATGCGAAGCTTTAACAATGGTTTGCGCTCAAGTAATTGGTAACGATTTGGCAATGGCCGTTGGCGGAATGCAAGGTCAATTTGAGTTAAATGTATTTAAACCAGTGATGGCCGCTAATTTTTTACAGTCTGCTCAATTATTAGGCGATGCTTGTGTTTCATTCGATAAACATTGTGCACAAGGTATTGAACCAAATCACGACGCAATTAAAAGACAGTTAAACAACAGTTTAATGTTAGTTACCGCTTTAAACCCAAAAATAGGTTATTACAAAGCAGCCGAAATAGCAAATACTGCGCATAAAAATGGCACAACATTAAAAGAAGAAGCAGTAAACTTAGGCCACCTTACCGCCGATGAGTTTGACCAGTGGGTAAAACCCGAAGACATGGTATAATTTAAAATAGTTTATACTACAAAATTAAAAGCCCCCGAACTTCGAAATATTTCGTTATTCGGGGGCTTTTTATATGTTATATGTGCTTACGCTTTAGCCTTTTTCTTCTTTTTTCCGTAAAACTTTTTATATCTAAAGTAGGCAACAGCACTTAATACAGCTGCAAATAGAGTTATCCACCATACAAATGTAGGGGTTGCAGGGGCATCACCGCTAGCATAACTATGCAAACCACTTAGATAGAAATTTACTCCAAAATAAGTCATCATAATTGATGCGTATGCAAATAATGCAAACACGTTAAACGTCCAGCGGCCCCGTAACCCAGGAACTAAACGAGCGTGGATAACAAAAGCATAAATCATAATACTAATTAGTGCCCAAGTTTCTTTTGGGTCCCAACCCCAATAACGACCCCAACTCTCATTTGCCCATTGACCACCCAAAAAGTTTCCTATGGTAAGTAAAACTAAACCTACGGTAAGTGCCATTTCGGTAATAACAGTAAGCTCACTAATGTTAATCTCCATCTTTTTGTAATTGTTTTTTGTGGTAAAAATCATTAAAAACAAAGAGACTGCGGCTAAAATCATTCCCAAGGTAAATGGCCCGTAGCTCATTACAATTACTGCCACATGAATCATTAACCAATAACTATCTAAAACTGGCTGTAAGGTTGCAATTGAAGGGTCTAACCAGTTTTGGTGTGCTACCCACAAAATTATAGCCCCGGCAAATGCAGTTGCCGCAACCGTTAAATCACTTTTTCGGCCAAAGGACAATCCAAAGAAAATGGTAGCCCAAGCCACGTAAATTACAGATTCGTAAGCATCACTCCAAGGTGCGTGCCCACTTACATACCAGCGCAAAGCCAATCCAAAAGTCATAGCGGCAAAAAACACCCACATTATAACTTTGGAAGTCGTTATTAAACCTCGAAGTACTTTTCGGTCTTTAAACAATTGAGCTACAATAAGGGCAATCATTAAAATCCCGAAAAGGGCAAAATATTTATACAACCTATTAAAAATATCTAATTGATTGTAAAGCGTCTCTGCCTTAAGCTTGTTTTCAGAAGGCATTACTTCGGCGCCGTATTTTTTCTGAAAATTTGTAATACTTTCTAAAAAGTCATCGGCTTGTTTATAATCGCCAGACTCTCTTGCTTTTCTTAAACTGTCAAAATAAAGTGGGAGAATGTTTTTAGCGTATAATGAATCCATTCCTTTTAAATTGGCTTCTCCCAATTCGGGATACGAAACCCATTTATTCCCTTCGTCATTAGGGATAGGGAATATTTTTAAAATACTTCCGCTTAGTGCAGCATTTAGCAACGAAAAGTTTTCGTGTGCTCTAATAAAATCTTTTTGAAATTGATTTGGCGTAGTAGTACGCGTAGCATCGGCCAAATAAGGCTCTAATTTATAATTTCCTTTATCATCAAAAAGATCGAGTAGCGCAATGTCTTTTTGACCTTCGGGAACACCTGCAACGTGTCTAATACTATCATTTCCACGTTTTAGGCGAATTATAGGCACTTCAACCCACAATCGCGGAAACTCTGTCATTGAAATAAATACTTGGTTTGCATCTAATCCTTGATAGGTTTCGCTTCTACTAATTTTTCGCAATAATTCATTAGCAAAAGTGTTAACCGGCTTCATACGGCCGTTATCTTGTATAATTAAATGTCCAAATTTTTCGGCGTGTTCTTTACTTACAGCATTGGCTTTAATTAACGAATCTATTTGATGCTTTGGCACAACTTGATGTGCTGCCGAAGTATGCTCTTGTGCAAATCCACTTACTGAAAGAAGCACTGCTAAAACCGTAATTAAATTTTTCTTTCTGCGCTTTATCTTGGTTAACATTTCTTCCAGCTTTCCAAACCTACTGTGCTTGCTAAATAATATTGCCATTAGTCCTAAGTATAAAAAGAAGTAACCTATGTAGGTAATCCAAGTACCCCACCAGTCGTGGTTTACCGAAAGAATAGTACCCCCCTCATCGGGGTCGAAACCAGATTGGAAAAATCTATACCCTTCGTGGTCTAGTACGTTATTCATAAAAATATCGGCATCAAAATGGGTGTTGTCTTCATTGATAACTGTAACCTTACTTTTAAATGAAGAATACCCTTTTTCGGTACCCGGATATTTTTCGGCAATAAAGTCGTTTAAAGTAATACTAAAAGGCAATTCAATACTTTTAGAGCCATAACTTGTATATACTTTTAAACCGGCAATTTCTGTTTCAACGGGGTTTGGTGAAGTACCTTTTCCGCCCAACATAGAAACCGTTTTAACTTCGTTGCCAACAATTACATCTACAATTAAAGCATCTTGATTGCTAGGTTGATCTGCCGAAGCTTTTACAATGCCAAATTCTCCTTTGGTAACTGGTGTAGGCGCTACAAACGAAATTCCGCCCAATCTATACAACGAACGCAAATTAAACGGTTGTACGCTATCTGCAACTACCGAGCCTTGGGCTTGGTCTGCCATACGCATATAGTCACCCTCAAACGGACTCGAAATTGTGTAATTACCATCTTCGGTATATTGAATATTTATCGCTCCATCTGTAGGTTTATTTACTGCAAATAAAATATTGTGAATATTTGAAACCTCGCCTACTTTAACCCAATGGTCGTGGCGTTGTCCTTCGCCAGATTCAACAATTTGAAGATACTCCTCTCCAGTCTCGCTTGGTGTAAGACCTTCGACTGCGCCATTTATATATTCTTTAAATTTTATGGTAACAGGGGTATTGTTGTAATCTGTTTCAACTGTAAATGAATTGTCTAATTTTTCAGAAAGTCTTAGTTTTTTAGGTTTTACTTTTCGTCGTTGTGCTACCCCATCAATCATATAATCGCCATCGATAAAGATATCGAGGTAAGTATGTTCACTAAGGATAGTATTTTCGGTTGCTCCTTCCCGAATATGCATTACCCCTTCAAACCCAATATAACGGGTTACAAATGCTCCAAAAATTATCAAAATAAACGACAAGTGCAGCATTAACGAAGCCCACATTTTTGGTTTGTGAAGGTTGTATCTGAAAATGTTACCAATAAAATTAATCATAAATAAAAGCATGATTAATTCAAACCACCAGGCATTGTAAATAAGTTCGCGGGTGTACGGAGTTGGCGGACTTTGAGAATCGGCATCCATAAACGTGCCTACGGCCATGGCTACGGCAAAAACTAAAAATAAAACGGCGGTTAATCTAGTGGAAAAGAGGACGGAAGCAATTTTTTTTTGCATTTCAGGTAATTTTGGCGCAAAAATAAGGAATAAAGCCCATTTAGACTACTGAAATTTGATAACTATTAGGTCTTTTGTTCACCTTCTTTTCGGGCATTAAAAATGTTTAAGTGAATAAAGGTTCCCATATTGCGAGCTCTATTTTTGGCAATGTTTGCGGTTTCGCCCACAAACAGCTCGTCTATTGTTTCGTGCCATAGATTAATCCATGTGCCAAAGTGAAGTTCGGTGATTGCACCCTTCATATTTTTATCAACCTCGATATGGGCGTGCATAGGGTTTCCGAAGTATTTTCGCGCAAAAAACAAGTTGGTTTCCCAAAAATCGGTTAGCAATTCTAAATGCGATTCCCAGTTGCTAATATGGTTATTAAAAATAGGCCCGAGAAGAGCGTCATTTCGCACTTTGGAATAAAACGTTCTTACCAACAATGACACCTCTTCTCGCGACTTAATTTGCCTTTTCTCCATTATTTTTTAGAGCAAAGTTATTAAAATCAGCAACATATTAACTACCAAACTTACAGCTAAAAACCAAAACGCAAATTTTTTATTGGTTCCTGCTAATAATGCGGCATTATAGCCCATACATAAAGCTACACAAAGGGTTAACTCTATACCCGAAATTAGCGAAGTACCTTGTGCCAAAATTGTCATTGCGGCAATAGAACCAATACAACTATTTAAAATAATTGTAAGCGGGATGTACATATAATAATCGAATTCAAATTCGTCTTGGATTGCTTTTAGAGATAATGCTTTCATAATATAATTTTGTTTTGTTTCTAAAGCTGTAAATTTACAGGTTGAACCAGGCCTTATTTTATGAGGCTAATCATAAAGCTATGATTCCAGAAAACTTATTGTTGGATTACGGTGCAACACTCGAAAAACTTAAAGCTTCCGAAATAATTTTATCAGAAAAAAGTCGCGCTCACTTCTATTTTCAAGTAAAGGCGGGAGAGGTAAAAATGTATAATTTAAACGATCAAGGAAAAGAGTTTGTTCAAGGTATTTTTTACAAAGGCGAAAGTTTTGGCGAACCGCCTCTTTTTGGCGAGTTTAATTATCCCGCTTCGGCAGCTGCTGTAAAAGCTTCGGAAATATACAAATTGGGCAAAACCAAATTGTTTAAACTATTAACCGAAAACCCCGAAATAAACTTAAACTTTACCAAAGCCTTAGCCAAACGGCTGTATTATAAAGCCACTATTTTAAAGGAAATTTCGGTACACCCGCCCGAACACCGTATCTTAACATTAATCGATTTTTTAAAACAACAATACGGCGGCGACGAGCCTTTTCAGGTTGAACTCACCCGACAACAAATAGCCGACTTAACCGGGCTACGAGTTGAAACGGTAATACGCGCAATTAAACAACTGGAGCAAGACGGCGAGCTAAACCTTATAAAACACAAAGTTTATCGCTAACAATATTAATTTGTAGCAATAGTTTTACGCTTTAAAATTTTATCGATTTTAAAATTTCACACGTAAAACTTCTAAAATCTGTATTCTAATATATACTACCTTCGCAATATGATTAACGTAATTTTGTTAGGCTTCGGAAATGTAAATAGCCACTTACTTCGCGCTTTTAGCGAAAGCGAGGAGGCTGCTGTAATCCAAGTTTTTAACCGAAGTAAAATAGATTTAAATACTTTAAATGACATTCCGTTTACTTCGCAGTTGTCCGAATTAAAAGATGCCGATGTTTATATTATTGGCATTGCCGATGATGCCATTGCTTCATTTTCTGAAAAACTAGCAAACCAAAATAAATTGGTAGTACATACCTCGGGCAGTGCAGCGATAGACGTGCTTTCAGCCAATAACAGGCGTGGCGTTTTTTATTTGCTACAAACCTTCTCAAAACAACAAAAAGTTAATTTTCAAAAAATTCCTATTTGTATTGAAGCCGAAAATAAAACCGATTTGAAATTACTGCAAAAACTTGGGAAGGCAATTTCAAACAATGTGGTTGAAGTGTCTTCTATAAAGCGAGCGCGATTACACCTCGCTGCTGTTTTTGTGAATAATTTTGTCAATTACATGTATCAAATAGGAAGCGAGATTTTAAAGGAAGACGAATTATCATTCAATTTGCTACAACCGTTAATTGCCGAAACGGCTTCAAAAATTAAAACCCTTTCTCCCTCCGAAGCGCAAACCGGTCCTGCAAAACGAAACGATAAAAAAACCATTGAAAAACATTTACATTTGCTCGAAAGCGAAGCACATAAAAAAATTTATAAACTAATTACAGCCCAATTAACCCAAAAATATGGAAAAGAGCTATAAAGAATATTTAAAACACATTACAACCTTCATCTTTGATATAGATGGCGTTTTAACCGATGGTACCATACAAGTAAACACCCAAGGGGAAATGTTTAGAACGATGAATATAAAAGATGGCTATGGGTTAAAAACCGCAGTTAACCAAGGATATAACGTTTGTGTTATTTCAGGTGGAACAAATGAAGGGGTACGTGTACGGCTCCAAAACTTAGGGATAAAAGATATCTTTTTGGGCGCTCACCATAAAACCAAAATTTTAGCAGACTATCTAAAAACCAACAATTTAGACCGTGAAAACATCCTTTATATGGGCGACGATCTTCCCGATTATGAAATTATGCAAAAAGTAGGTTTGCCAACTTGCCCACAAGACGCGGTGCCCGAAATTAAATCTATTTCAAAATATGTTTCGCATATAAAAGGTGGAAAAGGATGCGCTCGCGACGTAATTGAACAAGTTTTAAAAGTACAGGGAAAATGGTTAATTACCAGCGGTGTTAGCGCCAAATATGATTAATATTTCAACCAAAATAAAACGCTTTAAAATTTTAAAGTATTGAGCTATTTAAAGTTAATTCGGTATCAAAACTTGCTATTTATTGCTTTAGTCCAAGTTTTAATAAAATACGGGCTATTCAATCCGCTGAATATTGAAACCAATTTAAATAGTTTACATTTTACACTGCTTGTAATTGCTACCATTAGTCTTGCTGCAGCAGGTTACATTATTAATGATATTTACGACGTTACGATTGATAGCATTAACCAACCTACAAGGGTTATTGTAGGCAAAAAAATTACCGAAACCACTGCAAATAGGCTTTTTATTATTTTAAATGTACTCGGCGTAGGTATTGGTTTTTATCTCGCCAATAGTATTGAAAAACCTGTATTTGCCGCAATATTTGTAGTTATATCGGCATCTTTGTATTTATACGCTTCATACTTAAAAGGCGTACTCTTGCTTGGCAATTTGGTAATTTCGGCATTGGTGGCAATGAGTTTACTTATTGTTCCAATTTTCGATTTACTGCCGGTTATAAATACCTACAACCAAGAAGCCTTATCGGCTGTATTTAAAATTGTATTACACTTTTCGTGTTTCGCTTTTGGTATAAATTTTATTCGTGAAATCATTAAAGATTTACAAGATATTAACGGCGATAAAAACGGTGGTTTAAACACTTTACCCATTGTTTTAGGGCGAAAACGCACTACCAACATCGCTTTTTTATTAGGAGTACTATTGGTTTTTAGTGTGGTGTATTATATGTATGTATTTTTATACACCAATCAAATTTTACTGCTGTACTTTCTATTTGCCATAGTAGGACCGCTACTCTATTTTTCACTGAAATGTTACGATGCCGAAACAAAGAAAGAATATGGCCTCTTGTCAAAGCTTTTAAAAATAATTATGTTTTTAGGCATTTGTGCTATCCCGCTTTTCGGCCTATTAAATTTTTAAGTTTACAATTTTGAAATTCTAAATATGTTAAAAGAAAAACTAAAAAATTACAATATAATTTTGGCATCTGGTTCGCCGCGCCGACAAACGTTTTTTAAAGAATTAAATTTAGATTACCGCATTGAGGTTAAAACAGTTGTAGAAACTTATAGTCCTAACTTAAAGCACTCAGAAATAACCGATTACTTATCGCAGCTTAAAGCATCGGTTTTTACCAATTTAAATGAAAACGAGTTGTTAATTACAAGCGATACTATTGTTTGGCATAACGAAAAAGCACTGGGAAAACCCCAAAATTTTGACGATGCTAAACAAATGTTGCAGGAATTAAGCGGTAAAAAGCACGAAGTGATAACCTCGATATGTTTTACTTCAAAACAATTTCAAAAAACGGTTCACGATGTAACGCAAGTTTGGTTTAAACATTTAACCAACGAAGAAATTGAATTTTACATTAACACTTATAAACCTTTTGATAAGGCTGGAAGTTACGGTATTCAAGAATGGATTGGTTATATTGGAATCGAGAAAATTGAAGGCTGCTATTTTAACGTTATGGGCTTGCCTACCCGACTTGTTTATAAAACGTTAACCGAGATTGCAGACAGCTGATTTATTGGTATTTTTACTTAAAATACCCACAAGGATGAAACTGTTTAAATCTATAGCTTTTTTTACCATTTTACTCTTTCTATTTAGTTGTAATTCTACTGAAGAGCAAAAAGCTTCTCCTATAAATTCTAAAGAGAAATTTGCTACAACTGCCCAATCCCGAACTGTTTCAAACCAATTTAAAACCTACTGGTACAATGGTACGGCAGAGATTACTTCGTATAAATTAAAGCAGGAGCGTTACGGCGAAATTCGTGAAGGTACGGCGGTCAATATTTTTGTTACCGAAGATTTTCTGCCCAATACACAAGTAAAAGCAAACAGCCCGTCAGCAGCGAATATTTCAGTATTAAAATTAAACCAAATGAAAAATTTTAATACAGGAATCTACCCCTACGCCATTATGACGAGTACTTTTAACCCAATTGCCACCCAAAGTCACGCTCTAAAAGTTTCAAACAGTGTGCAAGAATGGTGCGGACAGGTTTATATGCAGCTTAACAATCGTAAAAAGTTTGAAGTTGTAAGTCATTCGTATTTTGAAGGTGAAGCAGATCAAGCGTTTACCTTGTCAAAAACCTATTTGGAAAACGAACTTTGGAATTTAATTCGTTTAAATCCTGAAGAACTCCCCACCGGCGATATTCAACTTATTCCATCGTTTGAATATTTACGTCTCAAGCACCAAGAAATAAAGGCTTATAACGCTTTTACCAGCCTAAAACAAGGCGATTCAACTACAACGTATACCATTAATTATCCCGCCCTGCAACGGCAACTTATCTTGTATTTTAACAGTACGTTTCCATACGAAATTGAAAAGTGGGAAGAAGTAAATGCAAATAGTGCTAACAATGCGTTACAATTAAAAACTACCGCCACAAAATTAAAGCGAATAAGGAGTCAATACTGGAGTAAAAACAGTAATATTCATGCGGTGTTACGCGATACTTTAAATTTAAACAAAGAATACCACAAATGATTAATTTAAAAGATATTTACCCAGAGCTTTTAGAATCTACCGTACTAATAATTGTTTTATTGTTGCTGCGTTTTGTATTAAAAAAAGCTGTAAAAAACTTTGCCTCAAAAATTGAACGATTGGAGCATCGCACGGGTCTAATTATTAAACACGTAAATTTTGCAGTTTTATTCTTAATTGTTTTAGGGTTAATTATAATTTGGGGGTTAGATTTTGAAAACTTAGGGCTGGTTATGTCCTCTGTATTTGCGGTCATTGGGATTGCCTTTTTTGCACAATGGTCTATTTTAAGCAATATAACGAGCGGCGTAATTATGTTTTTTACTTTTCCCTATAAAATTGGCGATTATGTAAAGATTCACGATAAAGAGGCGCCGTTGGAAGGAATTATTGAAGATATTAAAACATTCCACATTATTTTACACACCAAAGAAAACGAAACTGTAACCTATCCCAACAGCATGATGCTGCAAAAAGGGGTTAGCATAATTAAGGTTGAAAATTTCTACGAGCAACAACCCGAAATTGACAAAAATAAGGAACGGCTTCCGTACGATTAATTTTTGCAATTAAGTATCTTTGGAAAGTTTTGATTAATTATTAGGTTTTTAACGTATGTACAGAAATTTCTTTCTTAGCTTTTTATGCCTTTTTACCGCCCTACTTTCAACCGCACAATCTCCTAAAAAACCTACCGCTTCCGAGATTTTTCACGACCTTCAAAAACTAAACTTTGTAGGTTCGGCACTGTATATCGCGGCTCACCCCGACGATGAAAACACGCGGCTTATTTCATACCTTGTTAACGATGTTCACGCAAATACAGCTTATTTGTCCATTACCCGAGGCGATGGCGGACAAAACCTAATTGGGCCCGAATTACGCGAACTTTTGGGCGTAATCAGAACCCAAGAATTACTCGAAGCTCGAAAAATTGATGGCGGAAAACAGTTTTTTACTCGTGCAAACGACTTTGGATACAGTAAAAACCCCAGTGAAACTTTTGACTTTTGGAACAAAGACGAAGTTTTGCGCGATGTGGTTATGACCATTAGAAAATTTAAGCCCGATGTAATTATAAACCGCTTCGATCATCGCAGTCCGGGTAGTACTCACGGGCATCACACGGCTTCGGCTATGCTAAGTGTTGAAGCTTTTGACATGGTAAACAACCCGGCTAAATTCCCAAATTCGGCAGAGGAGTTTGGCCTTTGGGAACCACAGCGATTGTTTTTTAATACCTCGTGGTGGTTTTACGGAAGCAAAGAAAAGTTTGATCAAGCCGATAAAACCAATCACGTTTCGGTTGAAACAGGAAACTACTTTCCGGCGCTTGGATTATCCAATGGCGAAATTGCCTCTTTAAGCAGAAGTATGCACAAATCGCAAGGTTTTGGCAGTACCGGGTCACGTGGCACCGAAACCGAATATTTAGAGCTTTTAAAAGGAAGCAAACCTTTAGATAATAATTTATTTGAAGGCATTGACACTAGTTGGTCTCGCCTTGAAGGTGGCGCTGAAATTGGCAACATATTAAATCGGTTAGAAGAAAATTTCGACTTTAAAAACCCTTCGGCCGTTTTGCCGCAATTGCTACAAGCGTATCCGCTAATTGCAAAATTAAAAGACAGTCACTGGCGAAATATTAAACTAGAGCAATTAAAGCAACTAATTTTAGATTGTGGCGGTATATTTTTGGAAGCTGTTTCCGAAGCAAATTCAATAAACCCAAACGATAGTTTTAAGGTAAATATTGAAGCCGTAAACCGTGGAAATACTGAAAACATTGTTTTAAACGAAATAAAAAATTCTGAAGGAACAACGCTGTGGAATTCTTCCGAAAAACTAAACTATAACGAAAAGAAAAACCTTGAAGTAACGTTTCAGGCAAAAGCCGAAACACCTTTGTATTCTTCGCCATATTGGTTAAACGAAAAAGGTAGTTTAGGGATGTACGTCGCACCCGAGCCGTTGGTGGGACTGCCAGAAACGCCAGCTTTGGCACAAGTAACGTTCAATTTACAGTTTGGAAATATTACCATTCCGTTTACAAAAAACATCATTTATAAATTTAACGATCCCGTAAAAGGCGAAGTTTATCGTCCGCTGCAAATACTTCCCGAAGTTACGGCTTCAATCCCCGAAAAAGTTATTATTTTTTCAACCAATGAAGCTAAAAACGTTTCGGTTGTTGTTCGTGCCGGAAAGGATATTATTTCGGGAAAAGTAAGTTTGCAACACCCCAAAGGTTGGAAAATAGAACCTGCGCAACAAGCATTTGAGCTTAGTAGAAATGGCGAAAGTAAAACCTTTCAATTTACGGTTACCCCGCCAAAAGGGCAAAGCGAAGGGTATCTAAAAACTTTGGTAACGGCTGGCGGCAAAACGTTTAACAAAGAGCTGGCAATAATTGATTACAACCATATTCCGTATCAAAGTGTATTGTTACCTTCGGAAGCTAAAGTTGCAAAAATTGAAATTGCGAAAAAAGGGGAAAATATTGGGTATATTAACGGGGCTGGCGATGCTATTCCTGAGAGTTTAAAACAAATTGGTTACGAAGTTACAACCTTAAAGCCCGAGAATATTTCGGCTAAAAACCTACAACAATTTGATGCCGTAGTTATGGGAATTAGAGCGTATAACACTGTTGAAAGTCTTGCTTTTGTACAACCTATTTTAAATAAATATGTGGAAAATGGGGGGACGATAATTGCGCAATACAACACCAGTCGCGGCATGGTTTCAGAAAATATTGCGCCCTATAATTTAAAACTATCGCGCGACCGTGTTACCGATGAGTCTTCGGCTGTTACGATGCTCGCACCAAATCACGCTGTTTTAAACACACCAAACAAAATTAACCAAGCCGATTTTAACGGTTGGGTGCAAGAACGCGGCTTGTATTTTCCAAACGAATGGGCAGATGAATTTACCCCAGTTTTAGGAATGAACGACAAAGGCGAACCGCAAACAAAAGGTTCATTATTGGTAGCCAAATACGGCGAAGGACACTATATTTACACCGGTTTAAGCTTTTTTCGTCAACTACCGGCGGGCGTATCGGGTGCTTATAGACTGTTTGCAAATATGTTATCGATAGGAAAATAAAATTAAAAATCGTGGCCGAAAAAAAACAAAAATATACTTGGAAATGGAGCTACACCTTAGTGTTGCTAATGAATGCTGTGTATATCTATCTGTTTTATTTACTAATGCAAAATTTCGCCTAAATGCAACAGATTGATTGGATAGTTTTAATTGGAACCCTTCTTTTTATAGTGCTTTACGGCACTTGGAAATCGAGGCAACAAAAAGATGTGGGCGATTATTTAAAAGGCGGTAGCTCTGCGCATTGGTGGACAATTGGGTTAAGTGTTATGGCAACTCAAGCCAGTGCCATTACCTTTCTTTCAACTCCCGGACAGGCTTTTCACGACGGGATGGGCTTTGTGCAATTTTACTTTGGACTGCCAATTGCCATGGTAATTATTTGTTTGGTTTTTATTCCAATATACCACAAACTCAATGTTTATACGGCTTACGAATATTTAGAGAGTAGGTTCGATAAAAAAACGAGAACCCTAACGGCCATACTGTTTTTAATACAACGCGGGTTGGCATGTGGCATTACCATTTTTGCACCTTCTATTATCCTTTCGGCTGTTTTGGGTTGGAATTTAATTTACTTAAATATTATTATTGGAGTGCTTGTAATTATTTACACGGTTAGTGGCGGCACTAAAGCTGTAAGCGTTACCCAAAAGCAACAAATGGCGGTAATTTTCTTCGGGATGTTTATTGCTTTTTTACTCATTTTAAACTACCTCCCCCTCGATATTACTTTTACCAAAGCTCTCGAAATTGCAGGTGCGAACGGAAAAATGGACATCCTCGATTTTTCATTTGATTTTGATAATCGATACACATTTTGGAGCGGTATAATTGGCGGTTCGTTTTTGGCCCTCTCCTACTTTGGAACAGACCAAAGCCAAGTGCAACGCTATTTATCGGGGCGAAGTGTAAAGCAGAGCCAGATGGGGTTAATTATGAACGGCCTGCTAAAAGTACCTATGCAGTTTTTTATTTTACTGGTAGGTATTATGGTTTTTGTTTTTTACCAATTTAACAGCTCTCCTTTACATTTTAATCCGGCAGCCGTAAAAGATGTAAAAACTTCGGAATACGCCGGGGAGTACAAAGCTTTAGAAACGCAAAAAGAAGCGATAGACCAGCAATTGGCGACCGCTCAAATTAGTTATTCAAAAGCGACTACCGCTTTAGGAAAGCAGCAATACGCCAAAGAAATAAAGCAATTAAATACTTCGGAAGAGCAATTAAGAGCCCAATCGGTAGCGGTGATAAAAAAAGCCAACCCCAATGCCGAAACCAACGATAAAGACTATGTTTTTATACATTTTATCCTCACCAATTTACCACGCGGATTAATTGGGTTATTGCTTGCCGTAATTTTAAGTGCGGCTATGTCTTCTACCGCCTCAGAGCTCAATGCTTTGGGCAGTACAACCACCATAGACCTTTACAAACGCAATGTTCCCGGCAAACGCGAAAAACACTATGTAGCAGCCTCGCGAGGCTTTACTTTGTTGTGGGGTATTTTGGCTATTTTGGTAGCCTGTACAGCACATTTGTTTGATAATTTAATTCAGCTTGTAAATATTATCGGGTCTATTTTCTACGGTAATGTATTAGGGATATTCCTGCTTGCCTTTTTTATAAAGTTTGTACGAAGCAAAGCCGTTTTTATAGCCGCTTTAATTACACAAGCCATTATAATTTACATTTGGTATATAGACCTTATGCCCTATTTATGGCTTAATTTGGCAGGTTGTGTCTTGGTTATGACCATTGCGATTATAATACAATTTATAACTCCCAAACCAAAGGATACAGTAGCGCAGCTACAATAAATTTTATTTTTTCATAAAATAATATATCTTTAAACCCTCTCCCCGTTAAAAGTTTAAAGTATAATATTTTAATGCACGGTATAACGGCATTTTTTGTTGTTTTATGACGTGTTGTACACAAGCTCTGAAAAGCCATCCACACAGTCAAGCACATTTCATTTTGCTCGTGCCTCACAAAAAAAAAGAGCTTGCTTTTTCCCAACGTTGATTGAAATTAAAACCGAAAGTTGATATGAAAATCGCAATTTATTTTTACATTTGCTAAAAATAGGTCAAATGACAAGTTTCGGAAATTATATTAAGACAGAAAGAGAAAAACGAGAATGGACACAAACCGAACTCGGAACTAAAATCGGAATCAATACAAGTGCAATTTGCAGAATTGAAAACGGAAGTCAAAAATTCAGTAAATCTAAATTGAAAAAACTTGCTGAATTATTTCAGACTGATTTACAAATTGTTACCGATTTATTTTTTGCTGACAAATTTGTGAAAGAGGCCCTAAAATATAAATGCTCTGAATCCATTTTTTCTGTAGCAGAAGATACTGCGAACTATTACAGAAATATCAATGTAAAACAAGGAAAATTAGAATTATGAAAAAACCATTAACATATATTAGCCTTTTCAGTAGTGCTGGTGTTGGATGCTATGGCTTCAAACTTAATGGTTTTGAATGTATTGCTACTAATGAACTACTTACTAAAAGACTTAAAATACAAGCTTTTAACATCAAATGTAAATACGAAAGTGGATATATTGATGGAGATATTACCAAGCAAGAAGTTAAAAGAAAACTTCTTAATGAATTAGAGTTTTGGGAAGAGAAACATAAAATTAAAACGCCAGATGTTTTAATAGCAACGCCACCTTGTCAAGGTATGTCTGTTGCTAATCACAAAAAAAATGACGAAATATCAAGAAATTCTTTAGTTGTTGAATCAATAAAATTAACGAATAAGATTCTTCCAAAATATTTTGTCTTTGAGAATGTTCGAGCATTTTTAAATACTACGTGTACAGACATTGATGGTGTTGTAAAACCAATAAAAGAAGCTATTAAATATAATCTTGGAGGCAATTATAATATTTTACACAAAATTGTAAACTTCAAAGAATATGGTTCTAATTCAAGTAGAACAAGAACATTAGTTATTGGAGTAAGAAAAGATATTCCAAACATAACACCTTATGATATTTTCCCTAAAAAGCAAAAAGCAAAAACTTTACGTCAATTAATTGGAGATTTACCTTCATTGACAGTAATGGGAGAAATTTCAAATGATATTTTTCATTCTTACAGAGAGTTTGACCAAAGAATGCTACCTTGGATAGAAAATTTAAAAGAGGGACAATCAGCATTTGAAAATACCGAAACAGCAAGAATTCCCCATAGAATTATCAACGGAGAAGTTGTTTATAATAAGAGTAAGAATGGAGACAAATATGCTCGTTGGTATTGGGATAAAGAAGGACCTTGTGTTCATACAAGAAATGACATTTTAGCAAGTCAAAATACGGTTCACCCATCAGATAATAGAGTATTTTCAATAAGAGAATTAATGAGAATGTTGTCTATTCCAGAATCCTTTGAATGGTCGCATATTAAAACTGATAAACTTAATGAGTTTACAGAATTAGAGAAAAAGGCTTTTTTAAAAAAGGAAGAGCTTAATATAAGACATTGTTTTAGTTTGGGCGTTCCCCTACCGGGTCGGGCTTTCCGTTCCAATCTTTTGCTCGTTCCTCACAAAAGGATTTCCTCTGCAATCCCTAACGCATACAGACAAGTAGCTTAATTATGAAAGAAGAGGAATCAAACAAAGAAGATAGACAATCAGAAATAATGAATCTAATCGGTTACGGATTAGCTAAATTTGATTTGGCTTTCACAAATGAGTTTGGATTTAATACAAAAACATCATTTAACAAATATATTGTTCAATTAGGTTTAGCGAAAACCGAAAAGGCTGTTTCTAATCGTCAAGATAGCTTTGACCCTTATTTCGATAATGGTAGAAAAGGATGGTGGCAAAGAAACCAACGTGAACATATAAAGCTTTTTATTGATAGTCTATTTGGAACTGAGGATGCTAAATCTTTTGCAAATATTGTGAAACTGTTTATAAAAGATACGGACAAGGAATTAATTTTACCTACCCAAGAAGTGCAACCAATTGTTAAATCAAAATTCAAGCAACTTCAGGAAACAGGAAATGAAGCAGAGTTCTTTTTTATGAGCAATTATAAATCTATCTCGACTTTTGAAAATGGAATTTTAGAAGATGCAAGATTATGGGGAGACGGTTACGATTTTCAAATTCAATTGTCAGAAAAATTTGTTTTAGCTGAAGTTAAAGGTGTAAGGAACAAAAATGGAGCAATTAGAATTACTCAAAATGAATTTGACAAAGCAGAAGAATATAAAAATGATTATTACCTTATCGTAGTGAGTAATCTTTCAAAAACACCAAAATTGAATGTAATTGATAATCCACTAAAAAACTTAAAATTCAATCGAAAAGAATTAAATTCTGTGCAAATAAACTATCATACTAAATATCTAAATTGGTAAATTATGAAAGAAAAAACAATGTATGGTGTTGAACATTGCTATTATAACAACGCTCGTTCAACATATGAAATTTTCGATAGCAAAAAAAAAGCTGTTAATTTTTGTAATACTGCCTCAAATTGGAAAGAAGATAATTTTCCTCTTTTTATTTTTAAAGCAAATTTTAATCAAGATTTGATTTTTAAAGAAGAAAACGGAAGCTGGAATTATGATGATTTTGGCAATACAATTCTTGGTAACTATGAAGTAATTCAGATGATAAATAAAGAAATTTATGAAGAATTATATCTAACTTAAAAGAGACCTGATGTAGTTTTAGGTGTTGCAGAATGTATTTTAGAGTATTTGAGCGAAAATGAAGAGCCATTTACAATAAATGACATTAGATACTTTGATTATTCAAATCAACTGGTAAAAGAAGTATTTAACAAACCAGATGTTCAAAAAGCAGAAAATGAATATGATAAATTCTTTTCACAACCAATAAAGATGTTTGCATATGCTGGAATATTAGAAGAAGATTTGACAAAGCGACCTTATAAATATTCTGTTTCAAATAATGCAGTTTTAGAATATGTGGGAATGCGTGAAAGAAATGCAGTTACATTTTTACAAAAATATTTGGAGAAATTAATTTTAGACAGTGGTATTAAGAATCTTTTTGATGACTTTTTTATTTCTCAAAATAGCGCTGGCTATGAAAGATTAAAAATTCAATTTATTGATTTTATAATTGCAAACACACCAAAAAACGACCCAGTAGATATTTCAAGAATTTTCACAAAAATTATAAACCCTTTGGCTTATAAAGAGAAAAAATTTGGAACTAGACGAGGTAGAATTTCACAAACAGTTATTTCTCTTGATGAATTATACTATAATAGACCTAATTGGCGTGATATTAATAAAGATAAATCTCTAACAAGAGAAGAAGCAAAAGCTTTATTTGATGATGTTGTGGATAATAAGAATTTCTTTAAGTATCAAGTGAGTAAAGCAAAGAAATTTGTTCGAAAACTTCAACCTTTCAGTGAGGTTCACAGGTTTGAACAATATCCAGGGTTACAAGCACATCATATTTTTATGGAAAGTGAATTTCCGCAAATAGCAGATTTACCAGAAAATATAATTATTCTAACACCTAATCAGCATTATTATAGAGCACACCCAAACAATAAAACTTCAGTTATTGATGAGAGGTATCAAGCAATATGTTTAATTTCGAAATTAGATTCTATTGAGATAAATAATCGCTCTGGAGAAAATGATTACTCATTAGAAGATTTTATAAATGTCCTAAACACAGGATTTGAAACAGACCATTTCAATACAGGAATGGATTATGAAGAAGTTAAACATCAAATAATGAATCACGTTTATGCCAACGCATAAAGCCATATACATTCGCAATCACAAATAATCTCGGTTTCTAAATTTAGTTTAGTTTAATACTATCACGGCAAAAAATCCAACCCTACCTCCTAAAAACCAATTTCGAAATTTTATTAGTTCCCGAAGCAAAGGCAAGGCTGTCATTTACAAATTCTATTGCAAAAAAGCCTTCGTTGGAGAGTTGTTTCCAGGTTTTTCCGCCATTTCCGCTAAACGAAATTCCGGGTGAGCCTACAGCCACTATCCCTTGCCCTTGTGTGTTAGGCACATATTTAACCGATGATCGGTACCCGGGCGCTTCGCCATTGGCAACAAGTTTCCACTTTTTACCGCCGTTGGTGGTGATGGCTTTATTGCCCTCGTTAAAAGCTTTGTCTTCCCAGTTTCCACCGAAAATAACACCGTTCTTTTCGTCTAAAAAGTCAATGCTATAAATACCCGTCATCGCCTTTCCTTCTACAATGGGAGTTTCAAATACTTCCCACGTTTTACCCTTATCGGCCGTATGCAACACTCGCGATTTTTTACCGCCCGTGGCCACCCAAGCATTATCACCATAAACTGCTATATTGCTATTACTGGCTGCAAACGCGGCCTCTCCGGCACTCACTTTTGGCAGTTCGCTACACGGTAGTTTCCGCCACGTATTTCCGCCGTCGCGTGTAATAATAACCGACATACAATCTGCTACAGGATCGCCAATAGCTATGCCTTCCTCATTGTTCCAAAACTTCATGGAATCATAAAAAACTTTCTCGCCCCTTTCGGTATATACCTCTTCAATATTAGTTGCCTCTTTTCCGTTAAAACCAATTTTATACAACACTGCCGGATTGGCAATACTCAATACAAAAACAGCTTCTTCGGTTTTGGCGATGGAGCGAAAATGCAATAAAGTATCGCTATATTTTATTACCGCGAGCTTAGGCGTAGTACCATCTATCAACCCAACTTTCCCGTGGTTGGCAGCAAACCAAACTCTGTTTTCGTCTAAAGGCTCAATGGCGCGAATACTTAAAGTATCAATAAATACAGGGGTTATTTCAACCGAATTAAACTCAACTTTGGCTTTGTTATTACACCCAACAACACAGCATATTGCAATAAAAAGTAGTATAAAACGCATCTTTTTAGTTTTTGGCAAAAGTAACAATTAGTTTAAAGTTTGGCGTAGAATATTTCGGTTTCCGTTGTAAAACAAAACACAGCAACCCGTAGGTCGTACTTTTATAAATTAACTGTTGGTTGTTGTTCTTTTACAGTACATTCTAAATTTTCTAATTTTAAAAAGATATCTTTGCAAATTCCAAGTAATTTACTTTGGAAGGTTAAAAAGTCACATTTTCATCTCCAAATAATTTTAATAGGTGAAAAAAGTGGCGATAATAGAATTTACAAATGAGACTACACAGAAATTTGGTGTTTGCCACCATAGATTCTCTTCAATTAATTTTTAACGAGAATAAACAAGCCGATAAGGTCCTTAAAAACACATTAAAACGCGATAAACGCTGGGGTTCGCGCGATAGAGCCTTTATTGCCGAAACTACCTACGACATTGTACGATGGAAAAGATTATATGCCGAAATAGCCGAAGTTCGCGAACCTTTTGACAGGCCCAATTTATTTAGGCTGTTTACCGTTTGGGCAACTTTAAACGGAATTGCCATCCCCGCGTGGAAACAATTTGAAGATACCCCTACCCGCCGTATTAAGGGAAAATTTGACGAGCTTTCAAAAATTAGAAAGATGCGCGAGTCTATCCCCGATTGGTTGGACGAACTTGGTGTAAAAGAATTAGGTAAAAAGTGGGATGCCGAAATTGCCGCCCTCAACAAACAAGCCGATGTAGTTTTACGTGTCAATACGCTTAAAACTACCGTTGAAAATTTGCAAAATGAATTGGCCGATTTAGATATTGAAACCGAAACCATTAAAGGGTATCCGCACGCTTTAAAGCTTAAAGAAAGAACCAATGTTTTTACTACAGACGCCTTTAAAAACGGCCTGTTTGAAGTACAAGATGCCTCTTCGCAAAAGGTGGCAGAAATATTAAACCCGCAACCTGGCGAACGCATTGTAGACGCCTGTGCGGGCGCAGGTGGAAAAAGTCTACACATTGCTTCTTTAATGGAAAACAAAGGCCAGCTTATTGCAATGGATATTTATGAAAATAAGCTAAATGAATTAAAGCGCCGTGCTCGTAGAAACGAAATTTTTAACATTGAAACGCGCCTTATTGATTCTACAAAAGTTATTAAAAAACTAATTGAAAAAGCCGATAAGGTTTTAATTGATGCACCGTGTTCGGGCTTGGGAGTTTTAAGACGAAATCCAGATGCAAAGTGGAAGTTAAAACCCGAGTTTATGGATACCATTAGAGCTACGCAAAAAGACTTGCTAGATAGTTATTCGCGTATGGTTAAGCCAGGTGGGCAGTTGGTTTACGCCACCTGCTCTATTTTACCTTCTGAAAATGAACTGCAAGTAAAAGCCTTTTTAAAACGCGACGAAGGGAAAGATTTTACCATGGTAAAAGACGAGAAAATACTGCCGAGTAAAAGCGGTTTTGACGGATTTTATATTTCACTTTTACAAAAAAAGAAATAGGTTATTTTATATAATTAACTGAAAAAGAGCGGGTTTAAACTCGCTCTTTTGCTTTTAGTATTATTTTCTCTTTTTCTGTTTTTATACTTTTATCAATACACTTTCAACAAGTTATGGTTATAATATATTTACTACAGACTGTATAATTTATAACTAAAATTCTTTGAAATTTGTTTACTTTTGCAACTTCAAAAATCACCTAATATTCAAAAGAATGATTCACTTTTTTGGGAACGTTGAAACTAAGGTTTTTGCTGTCCAAACTCACGGAGAAATTTCAGTAGAAAATACTAAAAAGTTAGAGTGGCTCTTTGGCGGCCAACCTAAAATATCGCAATCCGTCCTGTCTTTACACGCGACGGATTTTTTTATTGGTCCGCGTGCGGCAATGATTACTCCTTGGAGCACCAATGCGGTTGAAATTACGCAAAACATGGGCATTCCTGAAATAAGTAGAATTGAAGAATTTTACAACAGTAAAATTGAAACCGAATCTTTTGACCCCATGATTTCACAAAAATACCTTGAATTAAACCAAGATATTTTTGACATAAACATTCAGCCCGAAGCTATTTTAGAAATTGATAATATTTCAGAATACAACCAAAAAGAAGGATTGGCACTCAATGCCGAAGAAGTTGAATATTTAGAAAACCTTTCAAAAAAACTGGGCCGAAAACTTACAGACAGTGAGGTTTTTGGGTTTAGCCAAGTAAATAGTGAGCACTGCCGTCATAAAATTTTTAATGGTGTTTTTGAAATTGATGGAAAACAAATGCCTACTTCGCTATTTAAACTCATCAAAAAAACTTCGGTTGAAAACCCCAACGATATTATTTCGGCTTATAAAGACAATGTAGCTTTTGTAAAAGGGCCAAAAGTAAAACAATGGGCGCCAAAAAGTGCCGATAAACCCGATTGGTACCAAGAAAAAGAATTTGAAAGTGTAATTTCACTTAAAGCCGAAACCCACAACTTCCCTACTACTGTAGAACCTTTTAACGGTGCTGCTACAGGTAGTGGTGGTGAAATTCGCGATCGCTTAGCTGGCGGAAAAGGTTCGTTGCCATTGGCAGGTACAGCCGTTTATATGACTTCGTATTCACGATTAAATGAAGAAAAACCTTGGGAAAAAGGAATGGCAGAGCGCCCGTGGTTATATCAAACACCGCTCGATATTTTAATAAAAGCGAGTAACGGCGCCTCCGATTTTGGAAATAAATTTGGACAACCGTTAATTGCTGGGTCGGTTTTAACTTTTGAACACGAAGAGGAAGCACGCAGGTTGGGTTACGACAAAGTAATTATGTTGGCCGGCGGAATTGGCTACGGAAAAGCGAGCCAAGCTATAAAAGACACGCCAAAACAAGGCGATAAAATTGTTGTTTTAGGCGGTGATAATTATCGTATTGGAATGGGAGGCGCTGCCGTTTCATCTGCCGATACGGGTGAATTCCACAGCGGAATTGAATTAAATGCAATACAGCGTAGTAACCCCGAAATGCAAAAAAGAGCGGCAAATGCAATTCGCGCCATGGTTGAAAGTGATGAAAATCCAATTGTCTCTATTCACGATCACGGTGCTGGTGGGCACCTAAACTGCTTAAGCGAATTGGTTGAAGATACCGGTGGACGCATTGAATTAGACAAGCTCCCCATTGGCGACCCTACCCTTTCGGCAAAAGAAATTATGGGTAACGAGAGCCAAGAACGCATGGGACTAATTATTGATGATGAAAATATGCAACAACTTAAAAAAGTTGCAGATCGCGAACGTTCCCCAATGTATACAGTAGGACAAGTTACTGGCGATCAACGTTTTTGCTTTGAAGATAAAAACGGTGAAAAACCAATGGATTTTGCCTTGGAAGATATGTTTGGCAGCTCGCCAACAACAATAATGAAAGATAAAACCGTAGACAGGAATTATAAAAACCCTGTTTATGATGCTACAAAAATAAAAGACTATGTAACTCAACTATTGCAATTGGAAGCCGTTGCGTGTAAAGACTGGCTTACTAATAAAGTAGACCGCTGTGTAACGGGTCGTGTGGCAAAACAACAAACCGTTGGGCCGTTGCAATTGCCATTAAACAATTGTGGTGTTATGGCGTTAGATTTTCACGGTAAAGAAGGAATCGCTACCGCTATTGGTCACTCGCCGCTAACTGCATTAATAGACCCAGCTGCAGGATCTCGAAATGCCATTACTGAGTCGTTAACAAACATGGTGTGGGCGCCTTTAAAAGACGGTTTAAAAAGCGTTTCGCTTTCTGCCAATTGGATGTGGCCGTGTAATAACGAAGGAGAAGATGCTAGGCTTTACGCTGCGGTAAAAGCGGTTTCAGATTTTTCAATCGATTTGGGTATTAATGTTCCTACAGGGAAAGATTCGCTATCGATGAAGCAGAAGTACCAAGATGGCGATGTAATTTCTCCCGGTACGGTAATTATATCGGCGGCAGGAAATTGCAACGAAATTACTAAAGTTGTTGAACCTGTTTTACAAAAAAACGGCGGTAGTATTTACTATATAAACATCTCGCAAGATGCATTTAAATTAGGCGGATCGTCATTCAACCAAATATTAAATACAGTGGGGAATGAAACTCCAGATGTAAAAAGTGCAGCCTATGTAAAAACGGTTTTTAACACTTTACAAGAGTTAATAAAAGACGATAAAATACTTGCCGGGCACGATGTTGCTTCGGGTGGATTAATTACTACTGTACTCGAAATGTGTTTTGCCGATGTTAATTTGGGAGCCAATTTGGATCTTTCAGGTTTAGGTGAAAGCGATTTAGTAAAACTGCTTTTTGCCGAAAATGCGGGCGTGGTAATTCAAGCTGTAGACGATGCTTCAGTTGAAGAAATGCTAACTTCAAATAATATAGCATTTCAAAATATTGGAACGGCGTTAGAAAGTGCAACGCTTCAACTAAAAAATAACGGCGAAGAACTTAGCTTTAATATTGCCGAAATGCGCGATGCTTGGTATAAAACTTCGTATTTATTAGATAGAAACCAAAGCGGAGCAGCGCTGGCAAAAGAGCGTTTTGACAATTATAAAAATCAGCCATTAAAGTTTGAGTTTCCGAAGAATTTTGACGGAAACCTCTCGAAAGCGGGCGAGGAAACAGTACCAGGACCAACGCAGTCGCGGCCTAAAGCAGCCGTTATTCGCGAAAAAGGAAGTAATAGCGAGCGCGAAATGGCGTATATGATGCACCTCGCTGGTTTTGATGTTAAAGACGTACACATGACCGATTTGATTGAAGGTCGTGAAACACTGGAAGATATAAAACTTTTGGTTGCTGTTGGTGGTTTTAGTAACAGTGATGTTTTAGGCAGTGCAAAAGGATGGGCCGGCGCATTTTTATACAACGAAAAAGCAAATACAGCTTTAAAGAATTTCTTCGCAAAAGATGATACACTTTCATTAGGCGTTTGTAATGGATGCCAGCTGTTTGTTGAATTGGGCTTATTAAACCCCGATGATGATGAAAAACCAAAAATGCTGCATAACGATACCAACAAATTTGAATGTGCTTTTACTTCGGTTAAAATTCAAGAGAATAACTCGGTAATGTTATCGAATATGGCAGGAAGTACGTTGGGTATTTGGGCCGCTCATGGCGAAGGAAAATTTAGTTTTCCAAAAGACGAAAGTCATTATAACATAGTTGCAAAATACGGGTACGATGCTTTACCGGCAAACCCAAATGGCAGCGACTTTAACACAGCCATGTTAACCGATAAAACGGGTCGTCATTTGGTTATGATGCCGCATTTAGAGCGTTCTATCTTCCCTTGGAATTGGGCGTATTACCCTGAGGAAAGAAAGGACGATAAAGTGTCGCCTTGGGTGCAAGCTTTGATCAACGCTAAGGAGTGGATTGAAAAAAAATAAGGTTATTTTATAAAAAGTAAAAACCGTTTGTAAAACTTTTACAAACGGTTTTATTTTCATGAAAAAGCTTTACAGCAAACCCATAAAAACTTTTTTTATTTAAAAATAATTAGCTTTTAATATCGTGTTATCGCACCAAAGCCATTAAATTTTGAAAGTTTCCCTTTTGGGAGAAAAACTACATCGCCACCGAATTTCATATTTTCTTCAATCATTTCGTCGTAAATATCATCTATCACTTCTGGATTGCTCCTTTCTGCATCGGTAACATAAACAATTTCGTCATCCTTTAATACAGCTGGTTGAAATCTTCCTTGCTCCACAAATAGCGTTTGTACTCTCCCCGCTTTTATAGCCTTCCAAATTTCATTGGTATCGCTTAAAAAGATGTTTTCGCTTACTGCTTTTTTGAGGTCTTCTTTTCTACTGTTATTTTGTTTTACAACATATTCTTTTACTACCTCCCAGCTTTCGCTAACAATTGCATGCGCAGCATCGTTAATTTTATTTTTGTTGAGAAATATGTTTAAAATGCCCGATTTATTATCGGCGATTTTTAAATATTCGTTTCGGTTTTCTTCGAGTCCGCATATTAAAACTGGCAACGGATTGTCTTTTCTAAAATGGTTTACAAGCTTATCTGCCTGATTAAAATATTCGGCAGTTAAACTTGTTTGTTTTGATGCAATAGCATTGGCTGCGCGATTTTTTGAAAAAAACTGCGTGTTTTCAAAAGGAAAAGGAGCGCCAATTTCTTCAACTACTTTATCGTTCATTGCTTCAATAAGTCTAATTTTATCTTGACTTAAAATCAAAATATAATAATTGGTTTCTAAATGAATTGCACGCACCAAATCGCGAGTGGCAAAAGTGTTATCGATTACAACACGATCTTCAACTTTAATTGGCAGACGCGTATATTCGGCAATGTCATTATTTACAAAAAGAATTAAGCTCTCTAAGTTTTTACTATGGTCTATCTCGGCGGCCAATTTTTTTAACTTCCCAATTAGTTTTGTTGCTGTGTTTTTAGAAACATCGGCTAATAGCCTCTCTTCGGCCTGTTTAACTAAATTTTTTAGCCGCAAACCATCGGTTAAATAATCGGGTTTAGTACGGTGGGTGGTTGCAATAATAGTAATACAGTTTTCGGTATTAATTTCTTTTAATTTTCTAAGTGTGTTGTTCATATTGTATAAGTTTTAAAAAGTTAAATATGTTATTTGCAGCCTTTAAAGGCTGCTTTGTGTTTATAAAATTTTCAGAATTGGAAATAGAATAGAAGTAATTCGAGCTCTATTTCAGAAAAACACAATCTAAGCTTTAAAACACTCAAAAACAATGTCTTATATCACACTTTAAAATTCCAGAAATATTAACTATTTATAGTTCAAAAACTTTTACAAATCAAAAGTTGCACTGCTACTTTATTTAAGCCAAAAGATTTTTTATTTTTATACAACCCATTTAAGAGCGATGCCTTTTTTCGCTATTGGGAAAAAACTAAAATAAATTTGTTACTTTCACCTCCTCAACAATATCACCATGACAGATCCAAAAAGACTTTTTGACTTTCCATATTACCAATTAGAGAAATATCCATTAGAAAAAGCACTTGTAACCAAATATAACGGAGCGTGGAAGGCTACTTCAACTCAAGAATATATAGACAAGGCAAATACTATAAGTAGAGCTTTATTACGCTTAGGCGTAGCTGCCAATGATAAAATTGCTTTAATTTCTTCAACAAACCGTACCGAATGGAACATTTGCGACATAGGAATTATGCAAATTGGCGCACAAGATGTACCTATCTACCCTACTATTTCGGAAGATGAATACGAATATGTTTTAAACCACAGCGAATGTATTTACTGCTTTGTTTCAGATAAGGAGGTTTATGACAAGGTAATGGCAATTAAGGCAAACGTGCCATCTTTAAAAGAAGTTTACACCTTTAATGAAGTGGAGGGTGCAAAAAACTGGAATGAAGTATTAGCGCTCGGGAAAGACGATAGCAATCAAAACGAAGTTGAAAAACGAAAAGATGCAATTTCAGAAGACGATCTTGCCACGTTAATATATACTTCAGGTACCACCGGGAGGCCAAAAGGAGTAATGCTTTCGCATAAAAATATTAGCAGTAATGCAAAATACAGCTCAGAGCGGTTGCCCATTGTTTTAGGCAAGTCGTCTGGATTAAGCTTTTTACCCGTGTGCCATATTTATGAGCGTATGCTTCATTATATGTATCAATATTGTGGGGTTGAATTATATTTTGCCGAATCTTTAGATACCATTAGCGCCAATTTACAAGAAGTAAAACCCGAAGTAATGACGGCAGTACCTAGAGTGTTAGAAAAGGTTTACGACAAAATTTACGCTAAAGGTGCCGAACTTACAGGCGTTAAAAAGAAACTGTTTTTCTGGGCTATAGAATTAGGCCTAAAATACGAACCGTACGGCGAAAACGGTTGGTGGTACGAAACGCAATTAAAATTGGCCAACAAATTAATTTTTAGCAAATGGCGCGAAGCTTTAGGTAGCAATTTAAAAGCTATAGCCTCGGGGAGTGCCCCACTACAACCGCGTTTAGCACGTGTATTTAACGCAGCCCAAATACCTGTGATGGAAGGTTATGGTCTTACCGAAACCTCTCCAGTAATTTCGGTAAATGATATGCGAAACAAAGGTTTTAAAATTGGTACCGTTGGAAAACCGCTTCGCGAAACAACAATAAAAATTGCCGAAGACGGCGAAATTTTGGTTCAAGGGCCACAAGTAATGCTGGGGTATTATAAAAATAAAGAAGAAACCGAAAAAGTTATGGAAGGCGGCTATTTCCATACCGGTGATATTGGGGAAATTGACGACGAAGGTTTCCTTAAAATTACAGACCGTAAAAAGGAAATGTTTAAAACCAGCGGTGGTAAATACATTGCACCACAACTTATAGAAAATGTGATGAAACAATCGCGTTTTATAGAAAATATTATGGTTATTGGTGAAGGTGAAAAAATGCCGGCGGCTATTATTCAACCCGACTTTGAATTTTTAAAAGACTGGGGCAGCCGTAAAGAAAGAAACCTATCTAATGATCCTAAAGAAATTGTTCAAAACCAGGCGGTAATCGATCGAATTCAACGCGAAATTGACTTTTATAACGAGCGGTTTGGGAAATGGGAAAGAGTAAAGAAATTTGAACTCACCCCCGATGTTTGGAGCATCGAGGGCGGACAATTAACCCCAACGATGAAAATGAAAAGAAAGGTTATAAAAGCACAATACAAAGATTTATTCGATAAAATTTATGATCGAAAAAGTTAGAATTTAAAACAAAAGCTGTAATCTAATTACTAATAAACGCCGATAGATTTTGTTGCTCTTGTACTAAGAAGCAGAAACTTTATCGGCTTTTTTATCTTCCTTTTAAAAATACTAATTCGCAATGAACTGGATTTACCTTATTATCGGCGGCCTTTTTGAGATTGGCTTCGCTACCTGTCTTGGTAAAGTAAAAGAAACCACCGGTTGGGAATCTAAACTTTGGTTTATTGGGTTTTTGGTCTGCTTGGCTATTAGTATGTTTTTGTTAATAAAAGCTTCCAAAACACTGCCAATCGGCACTGCTTATGCAGTTTGGACAGGCATTGGTGCCATTGGTACTGTTTTGGTAGGAATTTTCTACTTTAACGAACCAGCTACCTTTTGGCGCGTTTTTTTTCTAACAACCCTTATATTTTCAATTATAGGTTTAAAATTTGTAACCCCTTAAAGTTGCGTTAATACGCTAATTATCTACTTCTTAGGTTTTTGCATTTTGTATCTTTATTAAAAATTCAATTGCTATGAAAACCATTTGGACTATTGGTCATTCCACCCGTAGTTGGGAAGAATTTGTAAAATTTTTACACGCTTTTAATATTAAAACTCTTGTGGATGTACGCCATTTTCCCGGGTCGCGAAAATTTCCGCAGTACAATAAAGACAGTTTAGCGCAGTCGCTGCCCGAAAACAAAATCAACTACAAACATTTGGTAGATTTAGGTGGCCGCAGAAAACCAAAACCCGAGTCAAAAAATAACGCATGGCGATTAGATTCGTTTAAAGGATATGCAGATTATATGGAGACAGCGCAATTTCAAACCGAATTACAAGATTTAAAAGAAATAGCATTAACTGAAAATACAGCCATTATGTGCGCCGAAGCGGTTTGGTGGAGCTGTCATCGTTCTTTAATTGCCGATATTTTAAAAGTGGATGGTTGGAAAGTGTTTCACATTATGAGTGAAAAAAATGCAACCGAACACCCCTTTACCGCCCCTGCCAAGGTGATAGATGGACATTTGAACTATTCTAAAAATTAGAATAATTTTTAGACGTAAACTAGTTTAAAAATCTGTATTTCAACTATGTATAAATAGAACTTTGAACAATTAAAGACTAACTATCCCCAATTTACACCCTAAATCTGTGTTATATAACCAACAAATAATTTTAAAATATACTATGCGTGCATAATAAAATTTCGTATATTTGGAATTCACTTTTTAAAATTTCAATGACCGAAACTAACAATAAAGAGAAAACCATAGATTATATTTTACGATCTACTTGGATGAATGTCTCTAAAATGTACAATGAGGAAGCGGGTAAAAAGGGTAGTACAATGGCCACTGGATTTGCACTTATAAGTATAGACCCCGAGGAAGGTACGCCATCTACCGCACTTGGCCCAAAGATGGGGATGGAAGCAACCAGTTTATCGCGTACCCTTAAAACGATGGAGAAAAAAGGCTTAATTGAACGCAAACCCAACCCCGAAGACGGAAGAGGCGTATTAATTTATTTAACCGAATTTGGAAAAGAAATGCGTAACTTTTCAAAAGAAGTAGTATTAGGTTTTGACCAAGCTGTTCAAAAAAATGTTTCGGCCGAAGAACTTAAAATATTTAAAAAAGTAGCCAATACTATAAATGAATTAATCAATTCAAAAAAGGTTTACGAATCTCAATAGCGTAAAAAGTATAATTAAAAGGTAGAAAATGCCTTAAAAATTAAAAAATATGTCAAAAAGAAGAATTAATAAAGTAGCGGTAATCGGCTCCGGAATTATGGGAAGCGGTATTGCCTGCCATTTCGCCAACATTGGTGTTGAAGTGCTTTTGCTAGATATAGTTCCGCGCGAACTTACCGAGGCAGAAAAAAAGAAAGGTCTTACCCTACAAGATAAAGTTGTAAGAAATAGAATTGTAAATACCGATCTACAAAAGGCTATAAAAAGCAAGCCTGCCCCACTCTACCACAAAGATTTTGCAAAACGTATTTCAACAGGAAATTTAGAAGACGACATTGCTAAAGTAAATACCGCCGATTGGATTATTGAAGTGGTAGTTGAAAGACTAGACATTAAAAAGCAAGTTTTTGAAAATCTCGATAAGCACCGCAAACCAGGAACTTTAATTACCTCAAATACCTCGGGTATTCCTATTAAGTTTATGAGCGAAGGGCGAAGTGAAGATTTCCAAAAACACTTCTGCGGAACCCACTTTTTTAACCCACCGCGCTATTTAAAACTTTTTGAAATTATTCCTGGCCCGAAAACTTCAAAAGACGTTTTAGAATTTTTAAATGGATATGGCGAAAAATTCTTAGGTAAAACAACGGTTGTTGCAAAAGATACCCCTGCATTTATAGGTAATAGAATTGGAATTTTTGGTATCCAAAGTCTTTTTCACCAAGTAAAAGAAATGGGTCTTACCGTTGAAGAAGTAGATAAACTTACCGGGCCTGTAATTGGTCGTCCAAAATCGGCAACTTTTAGAACCGTAGATGTTGTGGGATTAGATACTTTGGTACATGTGGCCAAAGGAATTCACGAAAATGCTCCAGAAGATGAAGAGCACGGTATTTTCCAGATTCCAGGATTTATCGACACCATGATGGAAAATGAATGGTTAGGAAGTAAAAGCGGACAAGGTTTTTACAAAAAGATAAAAAACGACGACGGCAGCAGTGAAATTTTGTCGTTAGATTTAGAAACTTTAGAATATAGAAAAAAGAAAAAAGCATCATTCGCTACATTAGAAAAAACAAAGTCGGTTGCAAATGTGTTAGACCGTTTTCCAATTTTAATAGCTGGCGAAGATAAGGCTGGTGAATTTTACCGAAAGAATTTTGCCGCAATGTTTGCCTACATCTCCAAACGCATTCCTGAAATTACAGACGAGCTTTATAAGATTGATGATGCAATGAAAGCTGGTTTTGGATGGGACAATGGGCCCTTTGAAATTTGGGATGCCGTAGGCGTTAAAAAAGGAATTGAATTAATTAAAGATTTAGGTAAAGAACCTGCGCCATGGGTTAATGAAATGCTCGATGCAGGTGTAGAATCTTTTTATACCGTAAAAAATGGAAACACGTACTATTACGATATTCCACAAAAGAAACACTTAAAAGTTCCGGGGCAAGCCTCATTTATTATTTTGGACAACATCCGTAAAACTTCTGAAGTTTTTAAAAATAGCGGTGTTGTAGTAGAAGATTTAGGCGATGGTATTTTAAATGTTGAGTTTACAAGTAAAATGAATGCCGTTGGTGGCGATGTTTTAGCCGGAATTAACAAAGCAATTGATATCGCCGAAAAAGATTTTGACGGTTTAGTAATTGCAAATCAGGGTAAAAACTTTTCGGTTGGTGCCAATATTGGAATGATATTTATGATGGCGGTTGAACAAGAATACGACGAGTTAAATGCGGCCGTAAAGTATTTCCAAGATACGAGCATGCGCCTTCGTTATTCTTCAATTCCAGTAGTTGTAGCACCTCACGGAATGACCTTGGGTGGTGGATGTGAGTTTACACTTCACGCCGATAGAGTGGTTGCCGCGGCCGAAAGCTATATAGGTTTAGTGGAGTTTGGCGTTGGTGTTATTCCTGGCGGTGGAGGCTCAAAAGAGATGACTCTAAGAGCGAGCGATACGTTCAAAAAAGACGATGTAGAGCTAAACAGGCTCCAAGATTATTTCTTGACCATTGGAATGGCAAAAGTATCTACTTCGGCTTACGAAGCGTTTGATACTGGAATTCTTCAAAAAGGAAAAGATATTGTAATTGTTAATCAAGATAGACAAATTGCTGCTGCAAAAGCAACAGCGCGTTTTATGGCCGATCAAGGTTATACAAAGCCAATTCAAAGAACCGATATTAAGGTGCTTGGAAAACAAGCTTTGGGAATGTTTTTAGTGGGAACAGACCAAATGAACGCTGGAAACTATATTAGTGAACACGATAAAAAAATAGCAAATAAACTTGCCTATGTTATGGCAGGTGGCGACTTAAGTGAAGCCAGCTATGTAAGCGAGCAATATTTACTCGATTTAGAAAGAGAAGCTTTCTTAAGTTTAACTGGAGAAAGAAAAACTTTGGAAAGATTACAACATATGATTCAAAAAGGAAAACCGTTGAGAAATTAGAATTGAGTAGTCTGTATTGAGTATTTAGATAAGATTATGCACAAGTTAGAAGATTTAAAAATTTGGAATAAAGCAATGGAAGTTGCTCAAGAAGTCTATCTGCTAACGGCAAGTTTTCCAAATGAAGAAAGATTTAGAATAACAAGTCAACTTCGAAGAAGTGTCGTATCAATCCCTTCTAATATTGCTGAAGGAGCAGGTAGAAATACAAACGGCGAATTCAAAAATTTTCTTGGTTTCGCTAACGGTTCTTCATATAAATTATATACTCAATTATTATTATCAATTAAACTAAATATAAGTTCAGAATTTGTAGTCAACCCAATTTTATCTAAAGTTATTGAATTACAAAAAATGAGTTATGCATTATTAAAATCGTTGGAAAAATGAGTGTCTCAATACTCAATACTAACATCTAAAATCTAAATAAAATGAAAACAGCATATATAGTAAAAGCATATAGAACTGCCGTTGGAAAAGCCCCTCGTGGTGTCTTCCGTTTTAAGCGTCCAGATGAGCTGGCAGCAGAAACTATACAATATATAATGAAAGAATTACCGCAACTCGATGTTAAACGAATTGACGATGTAATTGTAGGTAATGCTATGCCCGAAGCCGAACAAGGCCTAAACGTGGGTAGGTTAATTTCAATTATGGGGCTAGACTCTGTAGATGTACCCGGGATGACAGTTAACCGTTATTGTGCATCTGGATTAGAAACAATTGCAATTGCCACAGCTAAAATTCAAAATGGAATGGCCGATTGTATTATTGCAGGGGGTGCAGAAAGTATGAGCTATATTCCCATGGGTGGATATAAACCCGTTCCCGATTATAAAGTAGCCAAAGAAGGTAACGAAGATTACTATTGGAACATGGGGCTTACTGCCGAAGCCGTTGCAAAAAAGTATAATGTTTCACGCGAAGATCAAGACGAATTTGCCTATACCAGCCAGATGCGAGCATTAAAGGCACAAGAAGAAAATCGTTTTCAAGACCAAATTGTGCCTATTGATGTTGAACACACCTATGTAAATGATGAAGGTAAAAAAGTTACCGAAACCTACACCGTAAATAAAGACGAAGGCCCTCGAAAAGGTACAAATCTAGAGGCTTTGTCAAAACTTCGACCTGTATTTGCTCAGGGAGGAAGTGTAACTGCTGGTAACTCATCGCAAATGAGTGACGGTGCTGCGTTTACAGTTGTTATGAGTGAAGAAATGGTAAAAGAATTAAATCTTGAACCCATTGCCAGATTGGTGAGCTATGCCGCAGTAGGTGTTGAACCAAGTATTATGGGTATTGCCCCATTATACGCCATTCCAAAAGCGGTAAAACAAGCTGGTTTGCAACAAAATGATTTAGAACTAATTGAATTGAATGAAGCTTTTGCCTCGCAATCCTTAGCTGTAATCCGCGGTCTTGAATTAAATAAAGAAATTGTAAACGTAAATGGTGGAGCTATTGCTTTAGGTCACCCACTTGGTTGTACAGGAGCAAAACTTTCGGTGCAACTATTTGATGAAATGCGCAAGCGCGATTTAAAAAACAAATACGGAATGGTAACTATGTGCGTAGGAACAGGACAAGGAGCTGCCGGAGTATATGAGTTCCTTAAGTAAAAAAAAGGATTGAAAAAAAGTAAAGAATAGTGAGAAAATAGCAGAGTGACTTAGAATGACAATGAGATTTTTAAAATTGTCTCATTGATTGAAAAACCTATTTTCTCTACGCTACTTTTTCTTTTCTAAAGTATAAATGAATAAAATACATTAAAATGGATAACTCAAAAAATACAGAGAAAGAAATCCTGCGAGGCGGGCAATTTTTAGTAAAAGAAACCAAGGCCGACGACGTTTTTACACCCGAAGACTTTTCGGATGAACAAAAAATGATGCGCGATTCGGTAAAAGAATTTGTAGATCGCGAAATATGGCCAAAGAAAGAACAATTTGAACAGCACAATTACGCACTTACCGAAGAGGTAATGCGTAAAGCAGGCGACATGGGTCTTTTAGGTGTTGCCGTACCTGAAGAATACGACGGATTAGGAATGGGGTTTGTAACCACCATGTTAGTTTGCGATTACATTTCGGGGGCTAGCGGCTCGGTTGCAACGGCTTTTGGCGCCCATACAGGAATTGGAACTATGCCAATAACCCTTTATGGTACCGAAGAGCAAAAGAAAAAATACGTACCAAAACTAGCCACAGGCGAATGGTTTGGCGCTTATGCCCTAACCGAACCGGGTGCAGGAAGCGACGCAAATAGCGGAAAAACAAAAGCAGTACTTTCCGAAGACGGAAAAACCTATGCTATTAGCGGACAAAAAATGTGGATTTCTAATGCAGGTTTCTGTAATACTTTTATCGTTTTTGCGCGAATTGAAGACGATAAAAACATCACTGGATTTATCGTAGAAAACGACTCGTCTAACGGGATTTCATTTGGTGAAGAAGAAAAGAAATTGGGTATTCACTCCTCCTCTACTCGGCAAGTGTTTTTTAACGAAACAAAAGTGCCCGTAGAAAATATTCTTGGCGAAAGAGGCGAAGGATTTAAAATAGCGATGAACGCCTTAAATGTTGGTCGTATTAAACTTGCAGCAGCAGGGCTCGACGGTCAACGCCGTACTATTTCAAAAGCAGTAGAGTACGCTAACGAACGAATTCAATTTGGAGTACCTATTTCATCTTTTGGTGCAATAAAGCTAAAATTAGCCGAAATGGCGACCAATGCTTACGTAGACGAAAGTGCATCTTACAGAGCGGCAAAAAATATTGAAGATCGAATTGCCCTTCGTATTAAAGCAGGGAACAGCCACCAAGAGGCAGAGCTAAAAGGTGTGGAAGAATACGCTATTGAATGTTCAATTTTAAAAGTGGCAGTTTCCGAAGATATTCAACACTGTACAGACGAAGGAATCCAAATTTATGGCGGAATGGGTTATAGTGCCGAAGCCCCAATGGAATCGGCTTGGCGCGATGCTCGTATTACACGAATCTACGAAGGTACCAATGAAATTAACAGAATGCTTTGCGTAGGAATGCTTGTTAAAAAAGCTATGAAAGGTCACGTAGATTTACTTAATCCGGCGCAAGAAGTAGCTAATGAATTGATGGGAATTCCATCTTTTGATACACCAGATTATTCCGAATTACTTTCGGAAGAAAAAGCGATGATAGCAAAGCTTAAAAAAGTATTTTTAATGGTTGCTGGTAGCGCGGTTCAAAAATATGGAACCGAGCTCGAAGAGCACCAACAAACACTTATGGCTGCCGCAGATATTTTAATTGAAATTTATATGGCCGAAAGTGCTATTTTACGCACCGAAAAGAACGCAAATCGTTTTGGTGAAGACACCCAAACCGAACAAATTGCAATGTCGCAATTGTATTTATACCACGCTGTAGACACCATTACTGTAAAGGCAAAAGAAGCCATTCTTTCGTTTTCTGAAGGCGACGAGCAACGTGCAATGTTGATGGGCTTAAAACGATTCACCAAATATCAAAATATGCCAAATATTGCTCAATTAAGAAAGACAATTTCAGAAAAAGTAATCTCTGAAAATAAATACCCTTTTTAAGTAATTGGTAAATATTTCTTAAAAACCGCTCCTTTTATGGGGCGGTTTTGTTTTATGTTTAATTTGGCCCAAAGATTGCTTATTTTTAATAAAATTCAATATTATGAAAAAGTTCCTCATCCTAAGTATAATCCTCATTTCATATTTCTCCATTGCTCAAAATAACACCGAAATTTACGTTTTTGACATTGCTCCTTCATACGAAGGAATAGAGTTTTTAAATGCACGAAATATTTCGAATAATGAAGGTTACGATAATCAACCTTCTTTTATCAATAATGAAACCCTTGTCTTTGCCGGAAACAATGACGGGCAAACAGATATTTCAGAATATAATTTAACCACAAAACTTCAAAAATGGGTTAATAATAAAACTGAAGGTGGCGAGTATTCTCCTCAAAAATTTCCTTCGAATGATGATTTTGCAGCGGTGCGATTAGACAAAGATGGTCTCCAGCGATTGTATCGATATAGCGCCAAAACAGGCAATTCAACCGAAATAATGAAAGATTTACAAGTTGCCTACTTTGCTTTTTATGACGACGATAATATTTTGGCTACCGTTTTAAACCGCAACAACTTAGATTTGGTGCTTTTAAATCTTCAAAAAAATACGGCCGATACTTTATTTACCAATGCAGGCAGATCATTACAGAGAGTTCCAAAAACCAATTCGATGAGTTATACACTGATAAATGAAGAAGGTAATTTAGACTTGTATTTAATGGATATGCAAAATAAGGAGCATTACTTTGTAACGCAGTTACCCATCGGGATTCAAGACTATATTTGGCTTAACGATACTCAGGTTTTAATAGGTAGCGGTAGCAGATTGTATATGTATGACACTCTGGGCGATATTGAATGGACTCGTGTTGCCTCTCTCGAAGACTATGGCCTAAAAAATATTACCCGCATGGCCGTTAGCCCCAACGGAAAAGTACTCGCCATAGTAGCCGAATAAATTTTTAAGATAACTTCAAACAATTAGCTCACACGCTTATCAATAAACTTGTAGGTGGTGAGCTATCTTTTTGATATTTTTAAACAAATATTTGTTGTATGAAAATTATTTGTTCGGTGTTTTTTGTTTTCCTTGCTACTTTGGCGTATTCTCAATCTGGAGAACAACTATATACCATAATTGATTCGGTATCTTCAAAAAGAATAAAAGCAGATATTACCACCCTCGCCAACTTTGGTACCCGAAACACTTTTAGTGATACCACAAGTAACAGTCGCGGTATTGGCGCTGCCCGCCGCTGGATAAAAAGCGAATTTGAAAGTATTTCAAAAGATTGTGATAACTGTTTAAATGTTTTTTATCAAAAAGATTTGGTTATAGCCAAAGGCAACGACCGCATTCCAAGCGATACGTGGATTGTAAACGTTGCAGCAATCCAAAAAGGAACAAAATATCCCAACCGCTACATAATTATGAGCGGCGATATAGATTCGCGAAACAGCGATGGCAGTAATTCTACCAGAGATGCTCCTGGCGCAAACGACAATGCCAGCGGGATGGCGGGCACTATTGAGGCAGCTCGGGTGCTCTCAAAATATAAGTTTGAAAACAGTATTATTTATCTGGGTTTAAGTGGGGAAGAACAAGGATTATTTGGAGGTAAAGGTTTTGCCGAATTCTCCAAAAATAAAGGTTGGGACATAATTGGTGTTTTTAATAATGATATGATAGGGAATATTAAAGGCGTTAATGGCGTAATTAGCAATCGCGACTTTAGAATTTTCAGTGAGCCTGTTCCTCCTACCGAAACAGAACGTCAACGAAAACTGCGTAGGTTTTACGGCGGCGAAGTTGACGGAATATCGCGTCAACTGGCTCGCTATGTCTATAAAACTACCAAAAAATATATGCCCGAAATGAACCCGATGATGATCTATAGATTAGACCGTTTTGGTCGGGGTGGGCACCATCGGCCGTTTAATGATTTGGGCTGGGCTGGTATCCGAATTATGGAAGCCCACGAAAATTATAACCAGCAGCACCAAGATATTCGCACCGAAAATGGAATTGAATACGGCGATAAACTTAAATTTGTAAACTTTAATTACGTTGCAAAACTCACGGCAGTTAACGCTATTAATTTAGCAAGTTTGGCGTGGGCTCCACCCGCCCCTAAAAACGTTGCTATTGGAGGCGTTGTTGAGCCTTCAGCAAAACTGAAATGGGACAAAGTTAAAGGTGCCACCGGTTATAAAATTTATTGGCGCGATACTACAAGTCCAACGTGGGATTACAGCCGATATGTAGGTGACGTTTCAGAATTTACTTTAGAAGGAATAGTAATTGACAACTACTTTTTTGGTGTGGCAGCGGTAGGAAAAGATGGGTTTGAAAGCGTAGTTGCGTTTCCCAATGCTGTATTTAGATAATATAAAAGTAATTGCGGCATTAACATAATCAAGATTTTAAAAATGAAGAAAAAATTAATCACAATAAATTTTTTGTCGGCGTTTCAAAAAGGCGTACAAAGTAGTGTAGTTCTCTTTGTATTTTTATTAATCTCGACGGCAAGTAATGCGCAACAATTTACGCGTGCAGACACGCTTCGCGGCAGCATAACTCCCGAACGCGCTTGGTGGAATGTTTTACACTACAGTCTAAAGGTTAAGGTAAATCCATCAGACAAAACAATTTCGGGTAGCAACACAATTTTATATGAGGTTTTAAAACCTAATAATATTATGCAAATAGATCTTCAGAGTCCGATGAAGATTGATAAAGTAGTTCAAAAAGGGAAGGAAATTTCTTTTACTTCAGAAGGAAATGCACACTTTTTAAAATTACGCAAAAAGCAAAAACCGGGTTCAGAAAACGAAATTACCATCTATTTTTCAGGAAAACCAAGAGAAGCAGTACGCCCGCCGTGGGATGGAGGATTTACGTGGAATAAAGATAGTAACGGCAATCATTTTATAGCCACTAGTAACCAAGGAATAGGCTCGAGCGTTTGGTGGCCCTTAAAAGATCACCCTACCGAAGAGGCCGATAACGGAGTGACTATCGCTGTAACAACACCAAAAAATTTAATGAACGTTAGTAATGGAAGGTTGAAAAAAACAATTGCAAATAAGGATTCTACAACTTGGATTTGGGAAGTAAAAAACCCGATTAACAGCTACGGAGTAAACATCAATATTGCCGATTATGTTCACTTTGGTGAAATATACAATGGTGAAAAGGGAACGCTCGACATGGATTATTACGTATTACGTGAAAATATAGTCAAAGCAAAGGAGCATTTTAAGCAAGCTCCAATGATGATGGAGGCTTTTGAGCATTGGTTTGGCCCCTACCCTTTTTACGAAGACGGTTTTAAACTGGTTGAAGTTCCGTATTTGGGAATGGAACATCAAAGTAGCGTTACCTATGGCAATAAGTATGAAAATGGCTATTTAGGTAGCGATGTATCTGGATCGGGTTGGGGAATGAAATTCGATTTTATTATTATTCACGAAAGCGGTCACGAATGGTTTGCAAACAATATTACCAACAAAGATGTAGCCGATATGTGGATACATGAAGGGTTTACAAGCTATTCAGAAAATATTTACTTAGATTATCACTTCGGAAAAAAGGCTTCTTCAGAATATGTTATTGGCGTTCGCAACAATGTAGTTAACAGTACGCCAATAGTGGGACGCAATTACAATGTAAATAAACCCGGTAGCAGTGATATGTATTACAAAGGCGCCAACGTTTTACACACGGTACGACAATTAATAAACAACGATGAAAAATGGCGGCAAATTTTAAGGGGATTAAACAAAGACTTCTACCACCAAACCGTTACAACGCAACAAATTGAGAATTATATTAGTGAAAAAAGCGGAATAGATCTTACGGCCTTTTGGAATCAATATTTACGCACAGTTAAAATTCCAACCGTTGAATATGCAATTGACGGAAATAAGTTGAAATTTCGGTATGTAAATATTGTCGAAAACTTTGCAATGCCTATTATTGCAAAGATTAACGATAATGAACAGTGGATTACACCTTCGGCAAAATGGCAAACCATAACACATTCTGAAGACATTAAATCATTTCAAATAAAAAAAGACTTTTACGTTAAAACTTCAAAAGTGAAAAAGTAAAAATTTAATTAGCTCAATATAAATGAATACCATGAAATTTTTAACTACCCTTGCTTGCGTAATGTGTGTGTTTACATTAAGCGCGCAAAAGAAAAATAAAAAGAAAGAAAAAGAAAGCACCAAATGGGAAGTTGCAAATCCCGGAAAAGATTTTAATTATAAACCTCACTCCTTTACAACTAACGAAGGTACTTGGATGAATCTGGATGTAAGTCCAGATGGGCAAACCATTGTTTTCGATTTGCTGGGTGATATTTACACCTTGCCCATTTCTGGAGGAAAAGCAAAAGCTATTAAAACGGGAATCCCGTTTGAAATTCAACCTAGATTTAGCCCAGACGGCAGTAAAATATCATTCACTAGCGACGCCGGTGGAGGCGATAATATTTGGGTAATGAATGTTGATGGTAGTGATGCAAAGCAGGTTACAAAAGAAGATTTTAGGCTTTTAAACAATGCGGTGTGGAGTGCCGATGGCAACTATTTAATTGCGCGTAAACACTTTACTTCTGGCAGAAGTTTAGGAGCCGGCGAAATGTGGCAATACCACATTGCTGGCGGCTCCGGTTACCAGCTTACAAAACGTAAAAACGACCAACAAGATGTAAATGAACCGTTTGTATCGCCAGATGGCAAATATCTTTACTATAGTGAAGATATGTATCCGGGTGGATATTTTCAATATAACAAAGACCCCAACAGCCAGATTTATGTTATAAAAAGATATGAATTTGAAACTGGAAAAACACAAACTATTACTGGCGGACCCGGCGGAGCTGCACGCCCAACAATTTCAAACGACGGTAAAAAACTTGCTTTTATAAAAAGGGTACGAACCAAAAGTGTTCTTTTTATTCACGATTTAGAAACTGGTGAAGAATATCCTATTTACGATAAATTAAACAAAGACCAGCAGGAAGCTTGGGCTCTTTTTGGAGTCTACCCTAATTTTAGCTGGATGCCAAATGATAAGGAAATTGTTTTTTGGAGCGGTGGAAAAATAAACAAGATTGATGTAAATACGCTAGCAGTGACAAACATTCCGTTTACGGTTGATGTTAATATCGATTTGGCCGAAACTGTTCATTTTAAAAACAAAATTGAAACAGAAACATTTACGCCAAAAATGATTCGGCATACGGTAACTTCGCCCGATGGCAAGTTTATTGTATTTAGCGCTTTGGGGCATTTATACAAAAAATCTTTACCAAACGGAAAACCTCAACGGCTCACAAACAGTAGCGATTTTGAATTTGAACCGGCATTTTCACCCAATGGTTCAGACATAATTTACGTTTCGTGGAGCGATTTGGAAAAAGGTGCTATCTATAAAATTTCAGCTAATGGAGGAAATCCTGTAAAACTCACTTCAGAAAAAGGAATTTATCGAACTCCTTCTTACTCAAACGACGGGAATAAGATTGTTTTTAGAAAAGAAAAAGGAAATACCGACCAAGGTTTTACATATACTAAAAACCCTGGAATTTACACCATGAATGCCGATGGCAGCAACGTAAAATTTGTTGTCGATAAAGGAGAATACCCAATCTTTAATAAAGATGGAAATCGAATTTTTCTACAAACTGGAGGGACCTACTTTGGTGCAATTGAAAAAAAACTAATAAGCGTTAACCTAAATGGAAACGACGAAAAAACGCACGTAACTTCAAAATATGCCAACCGTTTAATACCGAGCCCAGATAATAATTGGATTGCTTTTACAAACCTTCATAAGTTATTTGTTGCCCCGTTGGTATTAAATGGGCAAACTATAAATCTCGATAATAAAACAAAAGCAGTTCCAGTTTCCCAACTGGCTAAAGATGCCGGAATCAACATCCACTGGTCGCCAAATAGTGAAAAAATTATGTGGACTTTGGGCGACGAATATTTCAGCAATGAATTAAAAAATAGGTTTACATTTTTACCAGGATCACCAAATGAAGTGCCAGAAATTACATTAAAAGGCACTAAAATAGCACTAGAGACAAAGGTAGATAAGCCTAGCGGTAAGATTGCTTTTACCAACGCGCGTATTATTACTATGGAGGGCGATAAAGTGATTGAAAACGGAACTATTGTTATTGACGGTAACATTATTGAAGCTATTGGCGAAACTTCGGAAGTTGCTATTCCTAAAGATGCCAAGGTTTATCCGGCAGAAGGAAAAACAATTATGCCCGGTATGGTAGATGCACACGCACACGTTGGCGCTTTTAGATATGGCTTGCCTACCCAGCAATACTGGCCTTTTATGGCTAATTTGGCTTTTGGCGTTACAACGGCACACGATCCTTCAGCAAATACCGAAACGGTATTTACACTATCTGAGCTTCAAAAAAGCGGAAACCTAGTTGGCCCACGATTGTTTTCAACAGGATTTATTCTGTATGGTGCAGAGGGCGATTTTAAAGCGGTAATTAACAGTTTGGAAGACGCCCGAAGTAGCATTCGCCGTACCAAAGCCTTTGGTGCTAAAAGTGTAAAAAGCTACAACCAACCGCGACGCGATCAACGTCAACAAGTTTTACAAGCAGCTCGCGAATTAGGTATAAACGTAGTACCCGAGGGTGGTTCTACTTTTTACCACAATATTACACAAGTAATTGACGGCCATACAGGGGTTGAACATAACATTCCCGTTGCACCCGTTTACAAGGATATTTTAGAAGTTTGGGGGAAAAGCGGAACCGGTTATACCCCTACTCTAATTGTAAATTACGGCGGAATGAACGGTGAGTTTTACTATTACGAACGCGACAATGTATGGGAAAATGAAAAGCTTTTAACATTTAGCCCGCGTAGTATAATTGATAGCCGTTCGCGCCATAGAATGAAAACGCCGCAAGAAGAATATAAAAACGGTCATATTCTGGTTTCTGAAACTGTAAAGAGTTTAAGCGATGCCGGCGTAAAAGTTAACATGGGTGCACACGGACAGCTACAAGGACTTGGTGCTCACTGGGAAACTTGGATGATACAACAAGGCGGAATGAGTAACCTTGAAGCTTTAAAAGCTGCTACTATTAATTCGGCAGAATATATTGGCGCCGGTGAAAGTATTGGTTCGTTAAAGAAAGGAAAATTGGCCGATTTAATTGTGATGGAAAAAAACCCATTAACAAATATTGAAAACACTCAGTCTATAAAAATGGTGATGATAAACGGTAGGTTGTTTGACGCCGAAACTATGAATGAAATAGGCAATAATCCTAAGGAACGACTGCCATTTTTCTGGGAAATGGATAATTATAACCAAGCATTTCCGTGGCACCAAAATACCCGCAGCTTTATGGACGGCGGCTGTAGTTGCCATTAAGCCAACAATAATTATTTCAATAAAAAAAGCTCCAGAAATGGAGCTTTTTACTTTTTAAAAAACAGGAGTTTAATTACATACTTGGCATAAGCACTTTATCAATTACGTGCACCGTCCCGTTACTGGCGTCAATATCTGCACTCGAAACTGTGGCCGTTTTTCCTTTGGAATCTTTAATCATTAATTTACCATTCGTTTCAGAAATAGTTAAAATATCGCCGTTTAAAGTGGTAACATCTAGTTTGTTGTTAGCTTCTTTTACCTTAGCCAATACATCGGCAGCGGGTAGTTTTCCTTGTAAAACGTGATACTTTAGAAAATCTTGAAGTTGGTCCTTATTATCGGGCTCCATTAAATTGCCAATTATTGATTGTGGTGCATTTGTAAAAGCTTCGTTGGTTGGCGCAAAAACGGTATACTGTCCTTCACTTTTAAACGTATCAGCTAAATCGGCTGCTTTTAATGTACTTACAAGGGTAGACAATTCTGAATTACCCATTGCCTTAGCAACGATTGAATTGGCCTCCATTTCGGCAGCTCTGGCAGCATTCATTTCTTCTACTTTTAATAGTGAATCTCTTTCGCGATCCATTCTAATCTGTTCTGCCGCCGCTCTTTCTTCGGCTTCTTTCTTTTTTGTGTCTTCGCAGCTTGCAAATAATAATCCCACAACTGCAACCGACATTATAATTGTTCTAATTTTCATAACTTTTGAATTGATTTTAATTACCTTTCAAAGATATTGTATACAATAACTACATTTTGCCAATAAATTTGCCGCTTTAGTTAAAATTTTAATAAATTAAATTATAATAAACACTATTTTAGAGCGAAATACTAAACATTTATTAATCTTATAAATTTGACGAATATAAATTTATACCTTTAAGTTTTAATAAATAAAAAGCTATAAAATGATAAAATCTAAATACCAAAGTGTCTTAGATTTAGGTGAAAAACTAAATATTAAGAACGGAGATGTTAAAGTTGAAAATGGGCAATTAAAAGTATGGGGAACCGCCAAAAATCAATACGAAAAAAATTTACTTTGGGATGAAATAAAACGAATTGGTGGTGAAAACCCAACCGATATTATGGCCGATATAAAAGTGGAAGATACTTCGGCTTTTGCCCATCACACCGTAAAAAGTGGCGAATCTTTAAGTAAAATTGCTAAAAAGTATTACGGCGATGCCAATAAATACAGCGCTATTTACGAGGCAAACAAAGGAAAATTAAAATCTGCAGATCTTATTCATCCTGGTGATGAATTAGTAATACCAAATTTATAACGCCCTAATAATATTAAAAAAACCGCCAGTTTTCAAATGTTGAAAGTCTGGCGGTTTTATTTTGTTTGGAATTAAAATTTAAAGGTCGCTAATGTAGCTGCCGTATAAATCTCTAAAGTGAAGACCGTTTCCTAAACTGTAGCGGCTCAATTTTTTATTTTCGGCCAAAGCCCAAAGAATCAATTCTTTCATAAAGTACCTATCCTCTTTTGAAGTATTGGGCTGGTATTTTTCAATTAACTGGTGCAGTGGAATAATACGATCTAATTCAGTTTTATAAACCTCATCTGAAAATGAATCGAGTAATTCAAAATCATTTTCTTCAAAAAACCACGCAACAATTTCGGCATACGGGTCTGAATCACCTTCTTTTGTAAGCTTTTCAATTTTCGGAAACAATTCTTTAAAAGTAGTATTAACAGCATCCATAATTAATTGACGAGCAACTTGCGATACACCTTCCTGCTCTCCTTCGTAAACCAATTCAACTTTACCGGTAATGGCGGGGATAATTCCTATAAAATCTCCCAATCGTACGGTGGTGTTTTTATCGGCGTTGTGTAAGGCACGTCTTTCGGCGGTACTCAGCAAATTTTCAAAAGCAGTTATACTCAAACGTGCACTCACGCCACTTTTGGCATCAATAAAATCGTTTTCACGCGCTTCAAAACTAATTTGCTCCAAAACGTCTTTTGCCAATTCGGGTACGTAAACATTAGATTTTGTTTGCAAAGCCTCGGCTGTTTCTTGTTCGGTGATGGTGCGAGCCGTTTTAATATCTTGCGGATAATGCGTTAAAATTTGTGACCCAATTCTATCTTTTAACGGGGTAACTATACTACCACGATTTGTGTAATCTTCTGGATTGGCAGTAAAAATAAACTGAATATCTAACGGCAATCGTACCGCAAATCCTCGAATTTGCACGTCGCCTTCTTGTAAAATATTAAACAATGCCACCTGTATGCGAGGAGCCAAATCGGGTAATTCATTTATCACAAAAAGACACCTATTGCTACGAGGAATCATCCCGAAATGGATTACTCTATCATCGGCATATGTTAGTTTTAAATTAGCTGCTTTTATTGGGTCAACATCGCCAATAATATCGGCTACGGTAACATCGGGGGTTGCAAGTTTTTCTGAAAAACGTTCGCTACGGTGCAACCAACTAATTGGGGTATTGTCGCCCTCTTCTTCAATTAAATTTTTTGCAAATCGCGAAATTGGATTAAAAGGGTCATCGTTAACTTCGCTCCCTTCTACAATTGGAATATACTCGTCTAACAAATCGACCATTTGTCGAGCTAAGCGCGTTTTTGCCTGCCCCCTTAACCCCAAAAGGTTGATGTTGTGTTTTGAAAGAATTGCGCGTTCCAATTCGGGGATTACTGTAAGTTCGTACCCGTGAATACCCACAAAAGGAGATTCTTTTTTCATTATTTTTTGAAGGAGATTGCGACGCAATTCTTCTTTAATAGATTTTGACTCGTACCCTGCTTTTTTTAAATCGCCTAAAGTTTTAATAGTTTCTATTTTCATAAAATATCTTCTTTCTTTTTTCTTTTTCTAAAATTGTTAGCGCAAACGTTTCGTTCTATTCGTTTCGTAATCACTAAATATCATTTCCCCAAGTCCTTTGAGTCCCGTATAAAATGCTTTGCCTTTGTTAGCCGCGGTAAACGCTTCTACAAATTGCATTAAATACGGGTCTTTTGCAATCATAAAAGTTGTAATTGGGATGTGCAGTTTTCGGGCTTGCGATGCCATGGCATAACATTTATTTACAATATAACTGTCTAAACCAACGCTGTTTTTATAATACCGACCGTCTGGGAGGCGCACACAGCTTGGCTTCCCGTCGGTTATCATAAATATTTGTTTGTTTGTATTTCGTTTTCTTCGCAATAAATCCATTGCGAGTTGAAGCCCAGCAACGGTATTTGTATGATAGGGTCCCACGTTTAAATATGGCAAATCTTTTAGTTTAATTGGCCACGCATCATTCCCAAATACTAAAATATCTAAGGTATCCTTTGGGTAACGGGTTGTTATAAATTCTGAAAGCGCCATTGCCACTTTTTTAGCTGGGGTAATTCGGTCTTCCCCGTACAAAATCATACTGTGGCTAATATCAATCATCAACACCGTACTCATTTGGGTTTTATACATAGTTTCTTCAACTACCAAATCATTTTCAGAAAGTATAAAATCGCCAAGACCGTGGTTAATTTGTGCATTTTTAAAACTTTCGGTCATTGATATTTGTTCCAACGAGTCGCCAAAACGGTAATCGCGAAATTCTCCTGCTTGCTCATCACCTTGACCAGTACGGGTAGTACGATGATTGCCAGCCCCGCTTTTACGCAGTTTACCAAAAATTTGTTCCAAAGCACGTTTGCGTAAAATTCGCTCGGTTTTTTCGGTAATTGCCAACCCCTGCTTTCCGTCGGTTTTTATTTCTTCGCGTAAATAACCTTTTGTTTTTAATTCTTCTACAAAATCGTCTAACGAATAATCCTCTGTAAAAAGCTTGTATTCTTCATCGAGTTGCTTCATCCACTCTATAGCTTCATCAAAATCGCCCGAAGTATGTGTAATCAATTCTTGAAAAATATCGAAGAGTTTTTCAAATGGCGATTGATCCTTGGGGGTGTGTTTTGTAAAAACAAATCCGCTTTTATAAATTTTATTATTCATATTCTAAAAATATAACATTCACCGAGTATAAAAAAGACGCAAACGTTAAACTACTACCAATAAATTATTATAAGAGTTGAAATAATATTAACAAATGGAGAAAATAATTTGATTAGATTTGTCTTAATACTCAACTAAATATCCATTAAATACGGGTTATGAAAAATTATATTTTATTCGGTTTTGCGTCTTTGCTTTTCTTTGGCTGCAATGAAAAATCTACCAAACCTATCGCAGAAGAAACCTCTGTAAACACATACACCATTGAGCAATTTATGGGTAATGAAAATGCATCGGCCAATGGATTTTCCCCAGACAAATCAAAGGTTTTGGTTACGAGTAATCGCTCGGGGGTTTACAATATGTACACCGTACCCACGCAAGGCGGTGAATTTACACCCATAACTCAAAGCGATAGTGCATCGGTGTTTGGTATCTCATATTTTCCAGATGATGACAGAATACTTTTTAGAATGGATGGCAATGGTGATGAAATCTATAAATTATTTGTAAAAGATAGTAGTGGCGTTACGAGGTTAACACCCAAGGAAAACGTGCGCGCGTTGTTTGAAGGTTGGGCAAACGACCGAAAAAGCTTTTTTTATACCACCAACGAACGCAACCACCAACAAATGGACTTTTATGAAATGGACATTGCCGCTTTTAAACCTAAGCTAATTTATAAAAATGAAGACGGGATGATGTTTGGTGGCGTTTCAGACAATAAAAATTATATGTTACTGTCTAAAGCCATTAATACGAACGATAGCGATTTATATCTTCTAAATTTAAAAACGAAGCAACGCACAAAAATAAACGATACACTAAGTAAAAATTCGCCAGCCGATTTTGCGCCCGATGGCAAATCATTTTACTACACAACCGATGAAGGTGGCGAGTTCAGTTATTTAATGAAATACAACATTGCCGATGGCGCAAAAGAAAAAGTGGTAGCAAAAGATTGGGATATAATTGCTTTCTATTTTACAAAAAAAGGTACTTATCAAGTAATATTTACCAATGAAGATGGTAAAACCGAAATGTATGTAACTGAAACAGCCACAGGCAAAAAATTAAACTTTCCCGAAATTGATGGCCAAGCAATTAGTGCAGCGCGCTTTTCAGACGATGAAACTATGGCATTATTAACGGTTGGCAGCTCTCAGATACCTACAAATACGTACTCGTACAATTTAAAAACAAAGAAGTATTACAAACTTACTTCAGTACTAAATCCCGAAATTGATCAAAACGATTTGGTTGAAGCTCGTGTAGTGCGATACAAATCATTTGATGGGTTAGAAATTCCTGCAATTTATTATGAACCTAAGCAAGCTACAAAAACAAATAAAGCGCCTGCCTTAGTGTGGGTTCACGGTGGTCCGGGCGGTCAATCACGACAAAATTACAGTTCGTTAATACAATTTCTTGTTAATCACGGCTATGCCATTTTAGCTGTAAACAATCGTGGTAGCAGTGGGTATGGCAAGAGTTTTTATAAAATGGACGACCAAAACCACGGCGATAAAGATTTAAAAGACTGTATTGCCGGAAAAGATTGGTTGGCGATTCAAGAAAATATAGACAAAGATAAAATAGGAATTATTGGTGGCTCATACGGTGGGTATATGACTATGGCCGCCCTAACATTTGCACCCGAAGAATTTGAAGTTGGCGTAAATATTTTTGGGGTTACCAATTGGATACGTACGTTAAAAAGCATTCCGCCGTGGTGGGCCTCATTTAAAGATGCCCTCTATCTAGAAATGGGAGATCCAAATACTGCAGATTCGGTACGGTTAAAACAAATTTCGCCTCTCTTTCATACCGAAAATGTTACCAAACCTTTAATGGTTTTACAGGGCGCACAAGACCCGCGAGTGCTTAAAATTGAATCTGATGAAATTGTAGAAGGCGTTAAAAAGAACGGAGTTCCTGTTGAATATGTAGTTTTTGAAGACGAAGGACACGGGTTTGTTAAAAAGGAAAACGAAATTGAAGCCTACAGCAGAATTTTAAAATTTTTAGATACGTATTTAAAAGAAGACAATGCTAACGAGGCGAATTCAAATTTATAGCAATAGGTGAAGGTGTAATTAAATAATTCCTATTTCTTTGGAATGGCCAATTGCTTTTTCACTTTGGTTAAAATAGCAAGTTGAAACGCCCATAGATTCAATGTTTTTTAAAACTTTTTGCGTGGCTGGTTTTTGTTGTTTTTTAGTTTGCCGAATGTAAATTGCCTTTATACTCTGTGGAAACACTTTTACCACTCGTTCGTATAAATATGGGTCTTTTTGCGAATCGTCTCCCAATAAAACATATTTTAATTCGGGATAAAACATAATTATATCTTTAATCTTTTCAAACTTGTGATCGTGGCTTCCCCTGCCGGTAAACAGAAAATCTGAAATTCCCGTCTTTATTTTTTTAAGCTTTATTACAGCTTTTGGCAATTCGTGAAGGCGTGCAAAGGAGTCGATAAATTCGTATAAATTCCATTCGCTGCTTGAAACATAAAAGAACGAGTTTGAAGCTTTTTCGCTTTCTTGTCCGGCCTTACTTAAGGCTTGATAATGTGGCACAACATCTTCAAAAACCCTGCGCTTATCAATATTTTTTAAAAGCAGCACGTATAGTTTTTTTAGAAAATTTCCGCTGTGCGATACCAAAAACGTATCGTCTATATCTGATATTACACCAACCTTGCTTATAAATGGTTTTAATAATTCTGAATTTTCAACAATGCCATAGTCGTAATATTTGCAAATTACCTGAAATGGATGCCAACCGCTCTCTAACTTTTCGGTATATGGAATGGTAAACCTAAAATAGCCGTCGGCGAGCGTTTTGGTGGTTACTTCAAGATCTTTAAATTTCAACTTAACCGTTACATTTTCTAAGGGTTTTATTCTAAACATATGTATTACCGATACTGCGTGGCGTATGCCTTTGCGGTCTAATCTAAATTTATCTGGCGCCCACGATTTAAAAACATGCCCAAAAACAACAAGTTCTTCGCCATTGGCATAGCCCCTATATAATTTTAAATCTAGTTTCACGTATTGAGATTTCATTAACGGTTATGTATTTTCAAAATAGGTATTTTTAAAATTAATTTTTACTAATGAAATCAGAAAATTGTATTCTAATTATAATAAACCCCGTTTCTGGAAATTTAGATAAAGGTGAAATATTATCCTTAATTACAGACGAGGCAACGAAAAAAAGTTGCGATTTTAAACTGTATAAAACTACCGGCACGGGCGATAAAGAAGCTATTGAAAGTTTAATTACCCAATACAATCCGTCGCGAGTAATTGTTGCGGGTGGCGACGGTACTGTAGCTATGGCGGCTTCATGCGTTTATAAAACCGATATTATTTTAGGTATAATTCCGGCAGGATCGGCCAATGGGATGGCTACCAATTTTGAATTGCCACAAACCCTCGATAAGCAAATAGAAATAGCCTTTTCAAATAATACTTTAACAATTGATGTGCTGCTAATAAATAATAGAATTTGTCTTCATATTGCCGATTTAGGTATAAATGCCGAATTGATTAAAAATTACGAAAATTCGGGAATTAGAGGAAAGTTGGGGTATTTTATCCAATCTATTCCCACTCTTTTCCAATCAGATTTTCCATTTCATTTTACAATTAAAACCCCAAGGGCACAATATTCCGAAACGGGCGTACTGCTCGCTATTGCTAATGCCAACAAATTTGGAACTGGAGCAACCATTAATCCAACGGGTAAATTAAATGACGGTAAGTTTGAAATATTAATTTTTAAAAATTTGGATATAATTGAAATTTTTAAAACAATGCAAGACAACCCTAAAATGTCTTCCGATTTTGTAAAAATTATTCCCACAGAAAGTGCCGAAATTAGTTGTTTAAACAAAATACCTTTCCAGATAGACGGCGAATTTTTAGGCGAAAAAGATATTTTATCTGTTAAAATGTCAAAGCATAAACTTCATATCGCATTGCCACAAAAATTCTGTAAATTACATACACAATAACCTTAAATTATGAATATTGAAAAAGTAACTTTTACGAACAAAGATGAAGAACAACTTGCAGGGAGATTAGAGTTACCACTTAATCAACGCCCGCACAACTTTGTAATTTTTGCGCACTGCTTTACGTGTACAAAAAATTTAATAGCAGTAAAAAATATAAGCCGCAAACTTACCGCTGCCGGGTTTGCTGTGTTGCGATTTGATTTTACGGGATTGGGCGAAAGCGAAGGCGATTTTGAAAACACTAATTTTTCAGGAAATGTTGACGACTTGGTTGAAGCTGCTCAGTTTTTAGAGGCAAAATATCAATCGCCAACTGTTATTATTGGTCATTCATTGGGAGGTGCTGCCGCTATATACGCTGCCAATAGAATTTCGACTATAAAGGCCGTCGCTGTAATTAATTCGCCTAGTGATCCTGCGCACGTTAAAAATTTATTGCGCAACAGTACTGAAGAGATAAATAAAACCGGAAAGGCAACTGTAAATTTAGGCGGTGTAGATTTTACAATTAAAAAACAGTTTTTAGACGACCTTAAAAATAAGTCGCTTAAAAATGTTGTTGGCGATTTTAGGAAATCGCTTTTAATTCTACATTCACCACAAGACAAAATTGTAGGTATAAATAATGCGGAAGACTTATATATAGCCGCGCACCATCCAAAAAGTTTTATTTCTTTAGACGGTATAGATCATCTTTTAAGTGAAAAGGAAGATTCGGCGTATGTAGGGGAAGTTATTGCAAGTTGGGCATCGCGCTATGTTTCTATTCCAGAAAGAAAAGTAGTAACAAGTAAAAGTAAAGTTGCAGCCAGATTAGACGATGTTGAAAATTTTACTACCCAATTAAAACTTGGCGATCACAATTACGTGGCAGACGAACCCACAAGTTACAGTGGCAACAACTTTGGCCCCTCCCCTTACGAGCTGTTATCGGCAGGGTTAGCTGCCTGTACCGTTATGACCATTCAAATGTATGCACGACGTAAAAAGTGGGAGGTTAAAGAGGTAATTTGTCACGTAGACTATTCAAAAGATCACGCGGTAGACTGTGAACATTGCACAGACGATACTGCCAAAATAGACACCTTTAAACGTAAAATTAGTTTTCACGGCAATCTTTCAGAAGAACAAATAAAAAAGTTACTTGAAATTGCAGACAAATGTCCCGTGCATAAAACCTTACATACTGAAACTCAAATTATAACTGTTTTAGAAAATAAATAGAAAAACTTTTTTTACATCGCGTTAATTTGTACTATTGAAATATTAAAATCCGATAATTTTATGCGAAAATATTTTCAATTATTAGTACTCATTGCGGTTACGCTAGTTTTTGAAAGCTGTTGTAGAAATGGCGACTGCGACCAAAACGACGATTTTCCTGTTTTAGTGGCCGAATCGCGATATGATCCTGTTTTTATGGAACGCTCGGAGTTTGAAAACAGTGTTGCTTTATCCTCGGCTCAGCCCATTATCAATGCAGGTAAAATTTATGTTTATGAAAATTATCTTTTTATAAATGAGAAGAATGAAGGATTTCACATATTTAACAATGAAGATCCGTCCAATCCTATTTCTATTCACTTTATAAATTCACCTGGCGCTACAGACTTATCCATTCGTGAAAATGTATTATTTATAAACCAAGCTACAGATTTAATTGCAGTACAAATTGATTTAGAAAGTGGCGGTTTAGCCGTTTCAAAACGCATAAAAGAAACCTTTCCCGTTATGCTCTCACCCGATGGATTTTATCCACATTCAATACCCGAAAATAACGTAGTTGTTAATTGGACTCTAAAGCCCAACTCGCCATGAAAAAGCTAATACATTTAATTTTATTCACAATGTTAATTGTGGGATGCAGCCAAGACGGAAGTAATAGCGCTGCAAACGAAATGATGGGCACTAATGATGGACAAGGCGGCTCATTAGCCCGCTTTGCTATACTTAGCGAATATCTTTACACCGTAGATGAATACGGTTTAAACGTATATAACATAACATCACCAACAGACCCAGTATTTGTTAACAATGTACCCATAGGGTTTAGAATAGAAACCTTATTTAACTACAAAGAATATTTGTACATAGGCTCTCAAAACGGCATGTTTATTTACAGTGTTGCTAACCCCGAAGTTCCTACATATCTTTCAGATGTGCAACACTTTACCTCTTGCGACCCCGTGGTAGCCAATGCTACAACCGCATTTGTCACCCTGTGGTCTGAACAAGATTGCGGCACCAATTTAAACCAATTAGAGGTATATGATATTACCGATGTTGTAAACCCTGTTTTATTAAGTACACGAAACTTAAATTCGCCAAAAGGTTTGGGCTTATACGGGAATTATCTTTTTGTTTGCGATGATGAAATAAAAGTCTTTGATGTTTCAGATCCTTTAAATATGGAGTTTGTTCACAACATTAATAAAATAGCATTCGATGTAATTATTAGAAATAATCTATTGATCGCTATAGGTGAAAATGGCCTTTATCAATATCAATTAAACGCCAATAATATTACAGAGACTTCAGAATTAAGTATTATAAATTTTTAAAATCTTCTTAATAGTTTTCAATCCCACTAAAACTATTGTACCTTTATTTTTAACTAGAAATAAACCAAAAAACAACTCATGAAAAAAATTAGTTTAATATGTAGCCTATTTGCAGCAATGACTTTTATAGGCTGTAAAAATGACAAAAAAGAGGTAGATCCTACTATTAACACCGAAGAATCTGTACAAGAAGAAAAAGAAGTGCAACAACAAGAAATTAAAACGCTTTCGGTTACTATGGAGCCCAAAAGTAACAGCAGTGCTCAGGGTGAAGTTTTTTTTAGTGAAGCAAATGGTGTTGTTACACTCGAAGCCAAGTTTAGCGGGTTAACGCCTGGCACCCATGCCATTCACCTCCATGAAAAAGCTGATTGTAGTGCGGCCGATGGCACCTCGGCAGGTGGACATTGGAATCCAACTCACTCAAAGCACGGTAAATGGGGCGATCAAGCAGGGTACCATAAAGGCGATATCGGAAATTTTGAAGTAGACCAAGAAGGCTCTGGCAAAATAACTATGCTCACAGACCAATGGTGCATCGGTTGTGGCGATGAGAAAAAAGATATTTTAGGAAAAGCTGTAATTGTTCACGAAGGTGCAGACGATTTTACAACGCAACCTACCGGTGCTGCTGGCGGCAGAATTGCCTGTGGTGGTATTATTGAGTAAGATTAAACCGAATAACTATTAAAAGAAAAGCTGTATTAGATAAATCTAATACAGCTTTTTTAATATATAATTATAGTGAAATATGTATTTCGGAGGTATAATTTGCATTTAATCGAATAAATACACCTTTAACGAATAAAAAACACAAGAAAACCATGTTTATGCGAGATTATTGTTAATATTACATACTAACTAATTAATAATATCTACTTATGAAACTAACACATTGCCTCAAATTAATACTAGGTTGTTTTTTAATAATAACGAATATTCAAGCACAGGTAGGTATTGGGACAACCGACCCTAAAAGTTTACTCGATATTAGCGTTGCAGATTCAGCCAACCCAACGGCGACCGATGGAATATTAATTCCGCGTGTAAATAACTTAAACGCCACCCCTGGTAGAGATCAACACGGAATGATGGTGTTTTTAAATACGGGTGTTGCCAAAGGTTTTTACTACTGGGATTGGCCTAGTACTTCTTGGATTATGGTTGGTACAGCCGAATGGCAACCAAGTACAAATAGCAGCGGCGATAACTTAATACACGCTATTAGAACCAATTCGGCCGGCCATAAAGTTGTAGTTACCGAAGATGGTAGAGTGGGTATTGGAACAGACGACCCCGAAGAGAGTTTGGAGGTGAAATACACCGGCGATAACGATATTCAAATTTCGAGTGTAAGCCCTTCAAATGCACCTAACTTTATTTTTTATACCACGAATGGAACCGATTTTGCCAATCGTGACTTTTTAAGCGATGATGAGCCTATAGGCTATATTACTGCAAAAGCCTATAATGGCACAGGGAAGTCTGGTGACCTTGCGAACATTCAAATTAAAACAGATGGCGTACACACCGCAGCTAGCCTTCCTACTAAAATAGAATTTGTGGTTACCCAAGAAAATTCTACGGGAATTGATGCTGCCAATCCACAAATGGTAATAAAAAATAACGGTAATGTTGGAATTGGGATTAATGATCCTGCTGTACCATTGCACGTTAACGGAATAGGATATGTAAGTAGTCACTTTGGTGTAGGCGGCACAACTTTATTAGGTTATGATACTGCTGTAAATCCAACAGGCGGAGGCTTGTTAGTGAGTGGAAACACAACAATTACTTCATTAAATTCTGGAGGTGCCGTATATAGTAATACCAGTGGCACATTAACTATAGGCCCCACAATAATAGCCGCAGGAAAAGTAGATGCTACGGCTACTCCTGCTGGTTCAAACCTAACGGGGGCAACGGTAACACATAACAGTACAGGTGATTATACGGTTACATTGAGTGCAGCAGCACCTTCGGCAAACTATGTAATTCAACTAAGCACCTTAAATTGTGATTGGTGTTCTGCCAATGATGATAGTATAAACATCTATTATGAAAATCAGACAGTAAATGGGTTTGATGTAATAATTGGTTCAAATGATACTGGTAATGGTAATAACCAATCAAACAAAAAAGTTTTGGCCGATAGAGAATTTATGTTTACCGTTATAAATTTCTAAATAATTTTAAATTTTATTGTAAAGCCGATACCAAACGTATCGGCTTTTTTTATTGCTTATTGATAATATTTAGGATTTAAACTTAAATTTTATAATAAAACAATAGGTTTCATCGTTAAGGTAAATTATTTTATAAATCTTCAAAAAACCACTGATTCTTCAAAACCATAAGTTTTTCACATTCAGTGTTTTACGCAAAACCCTGTATTTACTGGTGTTTCAAAGGTAAACCAAAGAAAATCAAGCGATAACAAATTGGAAAACAAACTTTCTTAAACGCTAAAATACGCACTTAATCGATAATTTCTTTAAAAAAAATACTGATATATTAAAATTTTGACATAAATTTGCCCATAAATCCCCTTATTTATTATGAAAAAAGCAATCCCCATTAACCTGCTGCTTTTTGTTCTTTTTATATCCACTTCAATTAAGGCGCAAGTAGGTATTAATAATACCGACCCAAAAAGTATTTTAGACATTTCAGCATCTAGCATTACGGCCCCTTCTAATACCGATGGAATTTTAATTCCGAGAGTGAATGACTTTCCTGCGGTTAACCCAGGAAGCGATCAAAACGGAATGATGATTTTTTTACAGAACTCGGTTGGTACCCAAAGCAAAGGATTTTATTATTGGGACCATCCTAACTCGAGGTGGTTTTCGGTGGGTGCCGAAGAATGGCAACCCGGAACAAATAGTAGCGGAGACGATTTAATTTATGCCACTCGTGCTAAATTATCTGGAACCGATGTTGTTATTACAAACGATGGCCGTATTGGGTTTGGAACTGAAGACCCCGTGGAACGATTTGAATTTAAAGGTCCGGGTGATAACGATTTTCAAATAACAAGTGCTAATACCAATCCGCCAAATTTAATTTTATACAATACAGCAGGGACATTGGAAGAACCTTTACCACTTCCATTAAATCAGGAAATTGGTTCGTTTATCGTAAAAACATTCGATGGTAGTAGAATAAGAGAACCTGGAGGTGTTCGTTTTTATATAGATAGTGTAGCGGTATCGGCAGGAAATGTTCCCACTAGATTTGTAGTAGAAACTACGCCTGTGGGTAGCTCATCAGATGTAGAAAGACTCGTTATAAAAAATGACGGTAAAACAGGCATTGGAACATCCGAACCAACTCAAACCTTGGACGTAAATGGTAGTACAAGAGTTAGATCTTTAACCGCCGGTCCGGTTTATACTGATGCAAATGGAAATTTATCAAACACTGGTCCTGCGATAGTTGCTTCGGGAAAAGTAGCGCATGACGGCACTGCCTTAAAAATTACAGGAGCAACTGTTACAAGAAACAGCACGGGTAATTACAGCATTACTTTTTCAACAAGTAGAGACCATAGTAATTATATAATTCAGTTAGCTTATTTAGAATGTTCTGGAACTGGAGTTGATTGTCAAGGTGATAACAGTATTAATATCTCCTACAGCGGCCAAACTAATAGCGGATTTGATGTAGAAATTGGGTCTAACGACAATGGCGGAACCGCAAGAGTACCAAGAGATAGAGAATTTATGTTTACCGTAATAGATTTTTAGTTCAAATTGATTTTACCAAAAAAGCCGATACATTTTGTATCGGCTTTTTTTATTGCAACTTATTATATTTAGATATGAAGTGCTCTGTCTTCGGTAGCAGCTAATGCCGCTTCTTTTACAGCCTCTGCATATGTTGGATGCGCGTGGCTCATACGTGCAATATCTTCGGCGCTAGCGCGAAATTCCATCGCCACAACCGCTTCAGCAATCAAATCGGCTACTCTGGCTCCTACCATATGTACCCCTAAAACTTCATCGGTTTTTTTATCTGAAAGAATTTTTACAAAACCGTCAATATCGCCACTGGCACGGCTTCTTCCTAAAGCACGCATTGGAAATTGTCCTGCTTTGTATTCCACTTTATCATCTTTTAATTGCGCTTCGGTTTTACCTACCGATGCCACTTCGGGCCAAGTGTATACAACCCCCGGGATTAAATTGTAATTGATATGTGGTTTTTGGCCAGCGATAATTTCGGCAACCAAAGAGCCTTCTTCGCTTGCTTTATGCGCAAGCATGGCTCCGCGAACCACATCGCCTATTGCGTATATATTTTTAATATTTGTTTGAAGTTGATCGTTAACATCAATCATTCCGCGTTCGGTTACTTTTACCCCAGCGTTTTCAACTTTTAGTCCTTCGATATAAGGCTTTCTACCCACCGAAACCAAGCAGTAATCTCCAGTTAGTGTAACTTCTTTGTCCTTTTTATCGGTAGCAGTAATAGTTACTTCTTTGCCTTTTTTAGAAACCGCAGAAACTTTATGAGAAAGATAAAATTTAACGCCTTGCTTTTTCATAGCCTTCATAAGCTCTTTACTTTGCGCAGCGTCCATAGTTGGAATAATACGATCCATATATTCAACCACCGAAACTTCGGCTCCTAAACGACGGTAAACTTGGCCTAACTCTAAGCCTATAACTCCCCCACCAATTACAACAAGATGCTTTGGAATTTCTTTTAAACTCAACGCCTCGGTTGAAGTTATAACACGGTCTTTATCGAGTTTTATAAAAGGAAGCGATGCAGGTTTACTACCCGTGGCGATAATGGTGTTTTTTGCTTCAATGGTTTTGGTTTCCTCGCCATTGGTAATATCGATATGAGTAGCGTCCTTAAAAGCGCCAGTGCCGGTAAAAACATCAATTTTGTTTTTATCCATTAAATAGTCAATCCCTTTTGTGGTTTGCTCTACTACCGCAGCCTTTCTCTCAATCATTTTTTTGAAATTCACTTTAACCTCGCCAGGAATTTCAATACCATGAGTTTCAAAATGCTTAATAGCATCTTCGTAATGATGCGAAGAGTCTAGCAAGGCTTTACTCGGGATACAACCTACGTTAAGGCAGGTACCGCCCAAAACATTATATTTTTCAATGATCGCGGTTTTCATTCCCAATTGTGCGCAACGAATTGCTGCTACATAGCCACCAGGACCCGAACCAATTACTGCTACATCATAAGTACTCATAAAGTGTTTTTTTAAATTGAAATGCAAATTTAACAGTTAAACCTTAAAAAGTAAAAGTTATACTCAAATAAGTTTTAGGAAATAATTAATCAAAAACTGTAAAAGGAATGATATTATAATTTGACCGCTCATTTAATTTTTGCAAATTTGCGCAACAACCTAAAACTAATACAATAATGGCATTTAAACCGGCAGACAAAATACAAGACTTACAATATTTTGGCGAATTTGGAGGGGTTAATCCTTCAATTTCTGATTCTTCAACCTATACCTTTCTTTCAGCAAAAACAATGTTTGATACTTTTGAAGGAAATGCAGATGGATGCTACCTATACTCGCGTCACTCTACCCCTTCAAATTTATATTTAGGTCAGGCATTGGCAGCTATGGAAGGTACCGAAACTGCAAATGTTGCCGCCAGCGGAATGGGTGCCATAACCCCTGCTATTTTACAACTTTGTAAGGCCGGAGACCACATTGTTTCAAGCCGAACAATTTACGGTGGAACGTATGCTTTTCTGAAAAACTTTGCGCCACAACTAAACATTAATACCGCTTTTGTAGATATTACTAAGCTCGATGAAGTTGAAGCATCTATTACCGAAAACACGAAGATTATCTATTGCGAAACCGTAAGCAATCCCCTACTTGAAGTTGCCGATATTGAAGGGCTTTCTAAAATTGCTAAAAAACACGGGCTGCAATTATTTGTAGACAATACGTTTTCGCCTTTAAGTATTTCACCGGCAAAATTGGGCGCCGATGTTGTGCTACATAGTTTAACAAAATTTATTAACGGAAGTAGCGACACTATGGGCGGTGTAGCTTGTGGTACCCAAGAATTTATCGATAATTTGCGCAATGTTAACGACGGTGCCAATATGCTTTTAGGGCCTGCAATGGATAGCCTACGAGCGGCTTCAATTTTAAAAAACTTACGCACCCTACACATTCGTATTAAACAACACAGTGAAAATGCGTTGTATTTAGCCGAAAAATTTGAAGCCGATGGTTTAAAAACCGTTTACCCAGGTTTAAAGTCGCATTCGGGACATGAGTTGTTTAAAAAAATGATGAATAAAGAATACGGTTTTGGCGGTATGTTAACCATTGACGTTGGTGGAATTGAAAAAGCCAATGAATTAATGGAGTTAATGCAAGAGCGCAACCTTGGTTACTTGGCAGTAAGTTTAGGTTTTTACAAAACTTTATTTAGTGCTCCAGGCTCTTCAACCTCTTCTGAAATACCCGAAGAAGAACAAAAGGAAATGGGACTTAGCGACGGATTAATTCGTTTTAGCATTGGCTTAGACAACGATGTAGAACGCACTTACACAATGATGCGCGAGTGCATGGTTCAAGTTGGTATCCTTTCATAAGTTTTTAAAATAATTATTTATAAAAAGGGAGACAGCAAAACTGTTTCCCTTTTTTAATTTGTAAAAGTTTTTTCAAAATCGTAACATTACAATCCTAAAAACAATCCCGCCAATGCAAAGTCAAGATTTTAAGCCTTCAAACGGCAAAGACAACCAAATAGTAGAAAATAAAGAATTAAGTATTTGGGAGGCATTAATACCGGTTGTAGCACTTATAATAATGCTTTTTTATAATGTGTTTTATGCCTATGGCGATTCGGCTTTGGACGGGAGCAATCAATTTATACTTTTAATGGGCGGTGCCATTGCGGCAATTGTAGGCTTTTTTAATAAAGTAAAATTTGAGCAAATGATTGAAGAAGTTGCTCAAAACATAAAATCTACAGCAGGTGCAATTTTAATTTTACTAATGGTTGGTGCTTTGGCAGGCACATGGCTTATTAGCGGGATTATTCCCACCATGATTTATTACGGTTTACAAATATTAAATCCTACCATATTTTTGGCTTCGTGTGTAATAATTTGTGCAATAATTTCGGTTGCAACCGGCAGTAGCTGGACAACTTCGGCAACTGTAGGTATTGCACTTGTGGGAATAGCAAATGCCTTGGGTATTTCGGTAGGGATGACAGCTGGTGCAATTTTGTCGGGAGCGTACTTTGGGGATAAAATTTCGCCATTAAGCGATACCACTAACCTCGCCCCTGCTATGGCTGGTACAGATTTGTTTACACACATAAGGTATATGCTTTACACCACTGTACCAACATTAACCGTAACTTTAATTGTATTTATTATTATTGGTCTAAATATAGATACATCGGGCACTGCAGATACACAATCTTTTTTAAAAGCCGTAGAAGAGGCCATAAATGTGAGTCCGTGGCTATTTTTAGTACCAGCAGTAGTTATCTTTTTAATTGTTAAAAAAACACCCCCATTAATTGCGCTATTAATAGGAACGCTTTTAGGCGCAATTGCAGCTTTAATATTTCAGCCTAACATTGTTGCATCCATGGGTGGCGGCACGTCTCTTACTTTTGAAAACGGCTATAAAGGTATTATGAATGCCATTACCGTAGATAGTGCTATTGCCACTGATAATGAAGCTTTACAAGATTTATTTTCGGCAGGTGGAATGTACGGTATGTTAAAAACAATTTGGCTTATTTTGTGCGCGATGGTCTTTGGTGGTATTATGGATGGCATTGGCGCCCTTTCGGTTATTAGTAAAGCATTACTTAAATTATTTCACACAACTTTTGGGCTTTTTGCTAGCACGGTTGCCAGCTGTTTAACGCTAAATCTTACTGCGAGCGATCAATATTTGGCAATAGTAGTACCCGGTAAAATGTATGCAAAAGCTTTTGAAGACAAAGGTTTAGCGCCCGAAAATCTTTCGCGAACATTAGAAGATTCGGGAACCGTTACATCAGTATTAATTCCGTGGAATACTTGTGGCGCATATCACAGCGGTGTTTTAGGGGTAGATACTTTAAGTTATGCTGGGTACGCTATATTTAACTGGTTAAGTCCGTTTATGACGTTGCTTTTTGCTGCATTTAGAATAAAAATTAGAATGCTTACTACTTCAGAAAAAGCTTAAATCGCTTCATCACTTTTTCTTATCATTAAAATTTTAACCTATTAGTAAAATCTATTGATTAATAAATTAATACATTCACATTTTCAAGCAAATTTGAAGGTACTTGGTATCTTTGTATCAGAAAATTATTAACCTAAATAAAAAAAGAAAATTATGTCATTAGTAGGAAAACAATTCCCAAACATTTCAGTAGATGCAATGAACGAAATGGGAGATACTTTTAAACTAAATGTGCTTGAAGAAGCGAAAAAAAACAACAAAAAAGTATTGCTTTTTTGGTACCCAAAAGATTTTACATTTGTTTGCCCAACCGAAATTCACTCATTTCAGGAAGCGCTTTCAAAATTTGAAGATAGAAACACAATGGTAATTGGTGCGTCTTGCGATACGCCAGAAGTTCATTTTGCGTGGTTAAACACTCCAAAGGACGAAGGTGGTATTGAAGGTGTAACTTACCCACTTTTAGCCGATACAAACCGCAACCTTGCAAACGCATTAGGTATTCTGGATATTAAAAATGAAAAGTTTGACGAAGAAACTGGTCTTTACACTGTTGAAGGTGACAATGTAACATACCGTGCAACTTACCTAATTGACGAGGAAGGAAAAATTTTCCACGAAAGTGTAAACGATATGCCTTTAGGTAGAAACGTAAACGAATTTGTAAGATTAGTAGACGCTTATACACACGTACAGAAAAACGGTGAAGTTTGTCCTGCAAATTGGGAAGAAGGTAAAGAAGCAATGAAAGCTACTCGCGAAGCTGTAGCTACATACTTAAGAAATTAAGATATGGTAGTTGAGTTAAAAGACGATAGCCTACAGCAACTTGTAGCAGAAGAACAGAATGTTGTAGTTCAGTTCTCGGCAGGATGGTGCGGCAATTGCAGGTTGATGAAACCAAAATTTAAGAAATTGGCTTCAGAAACCGAAGATTTAAAATTTGTTATTGTAGATGCCGAAAAGTTTCCTGAAAGCAGAAAAATGGCAAACGTAGATAACCTGCCAACTTTCGCAACGTTTAAAAATGGAACCTTGGTTAACCAAGTGCAAACAAACAAATTTGAACAATTAAAAAATCTAGTAAATGAAGTTGCCAGTAATTAAACACCTACAACGCAACAATTCTACAGTACAAATTGAAAATTGTATTGAAGTTTTGGAGTCGTTTAGCGAGTACAATAGAATTACAGACGAAGAGATGGATGTCATTGGCGAACTTATTACCAACCTTTGTGGTGCGGTTGAGGTTCATAAAATGATTGAGGACGGAATGCCAGAGCGCGATGCTGCAAATGCATTTGCACAAAAAGTATTGGGCTCTATAGACCGATAGATTTTTATTTAATATTTTAAAAATCCCTTTGCAGTTATTGCAAAGGGATTTTTTTGTTTTACGATAAATTCTTTATGAAGTTGTTTACATTTAAAGCAAATCTATATGCTTATATTTAGGCATCATTAAAATTATAAAACAATGGCAAAAATAAAATTAGGAGATAATACAATAGAAACCGTTGGCAGTCTTCCACAAATTGGAGAAACAGCTCCAGATTTCGATTTAATTGCACAGGATTTAAGTTCAAAAAAACTTTCAGATTTTAAAGGATCGCGGGTAATTATGAATATCTTTCCCAGTATAGACACAAACGTTTGTGCCACATCGGTTCGCAAGTTCAACGAAAAAGCTACGGGGCTTCAAAATACAAATGTGCTCTGCATTTCAAAAGATCTTCCTTTTGCACAACAACGCTTTGTTAGCGATGAATCTCTAAATAATGTAACAAACTTATCAGATTTCCGCGATGGTAATTTTGGTAAAAACTACGGGGTAGAAATGACCAGTGGCGCCTTACGAGGGTTACATTCGCGTGCCGTTGTTGTCTTAGATGAAAACGGAAAAGTAATTTACAACGAGCAAGTACCAGCCATTGGCGACGAACCAAACTACCTCGCTGCGCTAAAAACACTTTTATAATGTGGAATTCATTTTTGGGCTTGCGTCTTAAAGCATTTCGGTATGCCTTTAAAGGCGCCTTTCTTCTACTGCGTTACGAAGCAAGCGTACAAGTGCAAACAACCATTGCAATCCTTATGATAATTGCAGGGTTTTATTTTGAAATATCTACTGTTGAATGGATGTTTCAAATATTTGCAATTGGCTTAGTTTTAAGCATTGAAGGTTTAAACACCGCCGTTGAAGAAATAGCCGACTTTATTCATCCAGACTTTCACAGTAAAATTGGCTTTATAAAAGATGTAGCTGCGGGCGCCGTATTTTTTGCTGCAGTAACGGCTATAATCATTGGATGCTTTATTTATATTCCAAAGTTTTAGCTGGTTAAAAACAATTTTAGATTTGTTTTTGTAATTTGAAAAAATCATCATTGATATTTGTATTTTTGCTCAAAAGACAACCGCTCCATTAATGGCCAAAAAGAAGAAAACCAAATCCAAAACTCCACGTAAAAAGGTAAACTTTTCTTTATCCAGACAACAAAAAATTCTACTTGGTAGTTTTTTGTTTTTGTTGGGTGTGGCACTCGTGGTTTCCTTTATTTCGTATTACTTTACTTGGCAAGCAGACCAGAGTGAATTGGGTAATTTTGCCGAAAGAAAACTGCCCACCCAAAACTGGTTGAGTAAGTTTGGAGCTAACATTGCACATTTTTTTATCTATGACGGCTTTGGTATTGCTGCATTTATCTTTGCCTCTTTAGTATTGCTATCTGGTGTTTATTATTTTTTCGACTATGCCAAAAAACAATTACTTCGGTTTTGGTTTTGGGGAATAATTTTAATGCTCTGGATTTCGGTGTTTTTTGGATTTTTTGGCGGGAGTGCTACCATTTTCAGCGGGATAATTGGGTTTGAAATTAACGACCTAATGCAAGATTACATAGGTTTAATTGGAGCTATGTTAATAATGGTTTTTGTATTAGTCTTCTATTTAGTGGTAAGGCTAAAGCTAACCCCCGAGATGGCCATTGGCGCTTTTAGAAGTACTAAAGATCAAATTGCTTCAGAGTTTGAAACCAATAATGTTGAAAAAAAGCAACCAGAAATGCAGGTTGAACAAGCTGAAGAAAAAGAAACAATTACAACTACTATTCCTGAAGAAAAACCCACTCCCAAACCACCCGAGGTTGAAAAATTAATTTTAAAGTCGGATGTTGAAGGTGATGTAGCTATGGAAGTAGAACAAGCCGCCGAAGAGGAAGAAGTAGAAACCGTAAGTGAAAAGCTGGTAAAAGATTTTGGCGAATTTGACCCACGGTTAGAATTGAGTAATTACAAATTCCCTACTATCGATTTGCTTCGCGATTATACTATAGGCGGCGGCATTACGATTGACCAAGAAGAACTTGAAGAAAACAAAAACCGCATTGTAGAAACTTTAAACAACTACAAAATAGGCATTGCCAATATTAAAGCTACAGTTGGGCCTACGGTAACTTTATATGAAATTGTTCCCGATGCGGGCGTTCGTATTTCAAAAATTAAAAACTTAGAAGACGATATTGCGCTATCGCTTTCGGCCTTAGGTATACGTATTATCGCTCCTATTCCTGGACGTGGCACTATTGGTATTGAGGTTCCGAATAAAAATGCCAAAATAGTATCTATGCGTTCTGTAATTGCTTCGGCAAAATTTCAGAATGCCGAAATGGAGCTTCCTATTGCTTTCGGAAAAACCATTAGTAACGAAACATTTGTGGTAGATCTTGCCAAAATGCCACATATGCTTATGGCAGGAGCTACAGGACAAGGTAAATCGGTTGGATTAAATGCCGTGCTTACTTCACTTTTATACAAAAAGCATCCCGCCGAAGTTAAATTTGTTTTGGTAGACCCTAAAAAGGTTGAGCTCACGCTATTTAATAAAATTGAAAGGCATTATTTAGCCAAACTTCCCGATACAGACGAAGCGATTATTACCGATACTACAAAGGTGATTCTTACCCTAAACTCGTTGTGTATTGAAATGGATGCTCGTTACGATTTGCTGAAGGATGCAATGGTTAGAAATATAAAGGAATATAATACCAAGTTTAAAAATAGAAAGCTAAACCCGAACGACGGACATCGATTTTTACCCTATATTGTTTTGGTAATTGACGAGTTTGCCGATTTAATTATGACGGCCGGAAAGGAGGTTGAAACTCCAATTGCACGATTAGCACAGTTAGCGCGTGCCATTGGTATACATTTAATTATTGCAACGCAGCGTCCTTCGGTAAATGTTATTACCGGAATTATTAAAGCCAACTTCCCGGCGCGTATTGCTTTTAGAGTAACAAGTAAAATTGATTCGCGTACCATTTTAGATAATTCGGGAGCAGATCAATTAATTGGTCGTGGCGATATGCTTTATACTCAAGGTAATGAACTTTCCAGAATTCAATGTGCCTTTGTTGATACCCCAGAAGTTGCCGATATTACTGAGTTTATTGGGTCGCAAAAAGCCTATCCAGATGCACACCTACTACCCGAGTACGTTGGTGAAGAAGGTGGCACAACTCTTGATAATGACATAGCGGAACGCGATAAACTTTTCCGTGAAGCGGCCGAAGTTTTAGTAATTGCACAACAAGGATCGGCTTCGCTTTTACAACGAAAACTAAAATTGGGCTACAACCGCGCAGGTAGAATTATAGATCAATTAGAAGCTGCCGGCATAGTTGGTCCTTTTGAAGGTAGTAAAGCACGGCAAGTGTTAGTTCCTACAATTGATGCATTAAATCAACTTTTAGATAATGAAACCACTAATTAAAATGAAAAAACTTAGTATTATTTTACTCGCTCTTTTTATAACCTCTTTTGCGCAAGCACAGGATGCAAAAAAACTTTTAAACGAAGTATCAGCAAAGGTTAAGAGCTATGAAAATATAGCAATCGATTTTAAATATAACTTACACAATTCAAAAGAAAACGTAAAACAAGAAACCCGTGGCGATGTTACTCTTCAAGGCGATAAATACGTTTTAAATATGCTAGGTACAACCCGTATTTTTGACGGAAAAAACATTTACACCATCGTGCCTGAAGATGAAGAAGTAACAATTTCAGCATACAATCCGCAGGACGACAAAGATATAACGCCTTCAAAAATGCTTACTTTTTACGAAAAAGGATATAAGTATAAAATGGATATTGCACAGAATATTAAGGGTAGAAAAATTCAGTATGTAAAACTAATTCCTATAGATTCTAACGCCGAAATTAAGGATATACTTTTAGGAGTAGATGTGCAAACTAAGCATATTTACAAACTAATCCAGACCGATGCTCAAGGCACTCAATACACGCTAACTGTAAACTCTTTTAAAACAAACTTACCCGTTTCAAAAACCTTATTTACTTTTGACGAGAGCAAGTATAAAAACGACGGATATTACATAAATAGGTTATAAAGACTTAAGTGAAAATACTGGATAAATATATATTAGTTAGTTATTTGAAGACGTTCTTTAGCGTCTTCATTATTTTAATGTTCATATTTGTCCTTCAAACTATCTGGCTTTACATTTCTGAACTAGCCGGCAAAGACTTAGATATTTGGATTGTTTTAAAGTTTTTGTGGTACGTTTCGCCCCGTTTAATACCACTTGTTTTACCGCTTACTATTTTGGTTACTTCACTAATGGTTTTTGGGAGTTTTGCCGAAAAGTACGAGTTTGCCGCAATGAAATCCACAGGTATTTCATTACAACGCGCCATGGGTAGTGTTGTAGGTTTTATACTACTCCTTTCAATTACAGCTTTCTTTTTTGCAAATAATGTAATTCCGTACTCGGAGTACAAATGGCAAAATTTACGCCGAAATATTTCGCAATTTCAACCATCCATGGTTATTTCAGAAGGTCAGTTTAGTCAAATTGGCGATTTATTTAATATTAAAGTTGAAGAAAAAAGCGGAGACCGCGATCAATATTTGCACGATGTAGTTATTCATAAAAAACACGAATTAAAACCCAACGGCAACTTTACCGTTATCATTGCTGAAGAGGGCGAACTCGCTAGCGAAGAAGGCAGCAACACCCTGTCACTAATTTTAAAAGAGGGTAATTATTATGAAGAAATTCAAAATAAAAATCCGCGTAAGCAAAAAGGCGAACCCTTTGCAAAAAGCTATTTTGAAGAATACACTATAAATATTGACCTTACCGAGTTGAACAACAAAGATATCGACAAGGAAAATAATTTAAACAATCAAAATATGTATAACATTAGCGAATTACGTGTAGAAATTGATTCGCTATCGCAAAGTTATTCAACCGATATTAGCAGTTATACAAAAAATATGTACTACCGTAGTGGAGTTGAAAAGTTTAAAGACAACAAACCTGTAGACACGATAGCACCTAATCCAATTAATTCTATTTTAGAATTATACAAACCCGCACAACAGCTACAAATTGTAAAATTAGCCTTAAATAATGCCCGTGGAACCTTACAAACCGTAGACGCCAAAAAATCTGAATTTAAAAACAAAACCAAGCGATTAAATAAAACCGAAATCGCACTGCACGAAAAGTATGCCCTTGGCGTTGCGTGTATCATTCTTTTCTTTGTAGGCGCGCCCTTGGGGGCTATTATTCGTAAAGGCGGGATGGGCTTGCCAATGGTTGTAGCAATTTTACTATTTCTTACCTATCACTTTATCGGTATTTTTGCCAAAAATAGCGCCGAAGATGGCACTATGCACCCCTTTATTGCTACTTGGCTCAGTACAGCTATAATGTTTCCATTAAGTATTTGGCTTACCTACCGCGCCACCACCGATCAAGGTATTTTTGATTTCGATTCGTTTATGCAGCGTATTGCGCGTTTATTCGGAATAAAGCGTAAAAAGAAGTAGTAAAACAACCCCTTCACTTCTATTGGGTCGTTTTAAATTTTAAATAAAAATACTTTAAAATTCTATTGAAACTATATACAATTGAAATGGTTAATAATAGCCGTTTCTATTATCTTTGCAGTCACAAATTTTAGCTATGATCCCTACAAAAAATAACAAGTCCATTCAACTAAACACTATTGAAGAAGCCATTGAAGACATTCGTCAAGGTAAGGTAATTATTGTAGTTGATGATGAAAATAGAGAAAATGAAGGCGATTTTGTAGCGGCTGCCGAATTAATTACGCCCGAGACAATTAATTTTATGGCTACTCACGGCCGCGGACTTATTTGCGCGCCAATTACCGAAACACATTGTAAGGAATTGCAACTAGAAATGATGACCGGTAACAACACAGACCCCATGGAAACTGCCTTTACCATTTCGGTAGATTTAAAGGGGCACGGTGTAACAACGGGTATTTCGGCTTTAGACAGAGCAAAAACCGTTAAGGCGCTTATCGACCCCGATACGCGACCTCACGATTTAAGCAAACCAGGACATATATTTCCGCTGAAAGCTAAAGACGGCGGGGTATTACGCCGTACCGGCCATACCGAAGCAGCAATCGATTTTGCGCGCCTAGCAGGATTACAACCAGCAGGGGTGATTGTAGAAATAATGAACGAGGATGGTACCATGGCACGCCTTCCGCAGTTAGTTGAAGTAGCTAAACGCTTCAATTTAAAATTAGTTTCAATTGAAGATTTGGTAGCTTACCGTATGGAGCACGACTCCTTAATCGATAAAAAAGAAGACTTTAATTTAGAAACAAAATTTGGGAATTTCAGACTTAGAGCTTACAAACAAACTACTAACGACCAAGTACATATTGCGCTTACAAAAGGCAGTTGGGTTAGTGATGAGCCAGTGCTTGTAAGAGTAAATTCTACCTTGGTAAACAACGATATACTAGGAACCTTAACCAATAACGCCGATAAAAAACTGGACGATATGTTTAAGGCCATTAATGCCGAAGGAAAAGGAGCCATAGTTTTTATAAATCAACAAAGCCAATCTTTTAACCTATTAAGCCGTCTAAAAGTGCTTAAAGAAAGTCAAAAGAATGGCGTTGTAGTTAAAGCACCCAACATTGCGATGGATAGCAAAGATTTTGGTATTGGCGCACAAATTTTGCACGACTTAGGTATTCATAAAATTAAATTGCTTTCTAATAGCGAACAAACCAAACGTGTAGGGATGATAGGCTACGGCTTAGAAATAACAGAATACGTTAAGTACTAACATTCCATTTTTATTTTTTTTGAATACTTGTATAAAAGTAGCAATACAGTTTACATATTTCCGTAATCTGCTTTTCTAATTTTAAACGGTTTTTCTTTTATAGATGTGCAAATCATGTGCACATTGTCCTTTTTTCGTTTGTTAGATGTGTATTCCATTTCCATCATCATAGAGTTTTTATCGAATGGAATATTAGACATTTTTTTGCTTTTTTGCATTTTTTCCATACTCGCAAACATACCTACAAAGCTTACCGGCGCTTCATTTGTTACGTAAATTTTACTCGTACCATCTTCATGATTTACTAAATATCCTTTGCAGTTATAGCCTAAAATAGTTTTTCCAGCAATTGGTGTAAACGAAATATCTTCCCCTTTATTTTCTTCACCGCTTTGCCCCTTTTCTATCATTTCTTGTACGGTTTCATCGAAAGGAATATTCATCTTCATTGCAATTTTTCTACCTTCATTATTCATAAAAGTAACCATTGCCTCATTATCAAAATCATAAACAATTACAGTATTTTGTTGAGCTTGGGGCATAGCATTTCCAAAATAGCTCGCATTGGGTTCTACAAAGTATTTTAAAGTGTTTTGGTCTTTATTTGATGTAATTTGCATATCAATTTCGTACTGAAATGTATAGACATCGGGAAGGTCTTCTAACCCACCGCCAAACAAATTCATTGATTGTTGTGTTGTTCGGGTATTTGTTTCCTTTTTAGATTTATCTTTCTTTTCGCCATCCCCTTTAATTGCATTATCGATGGTTTTATCGGTCGATTTTGAAACTTCGCGATCTGTTTTATTTAAAACAGTTCGCTCTACTGCATTTTCTGCAGTTTTTTTTAGTTTTTTTAAAAATTGAGCTTGCGCAGTAGTTCCTAAAAAAAAGATACTTAGTATTAAAATTAAATGTCGTGTTTTCATGATTTTAAGATTTATTATTTTCTAATTAAATTATCATTTTAAATCTGCTTACAACCTGTTTTATTTAACAAATAACAACAAATATTTATGCGCTATCTATTTAACAGTTTTTATCATAAACAATGGTAATTATTAAAATTAATTATTATTTAGCCAAAAATATATAAAATTTTATGCAAAATACACAAAATATCTTTTTGCAATAAGTTAAGAAAGCGCACAAAAAAACACAGCCAATCTTTTAGCTGTGTTTTGTAGTAACATTGTTTGAAGCGTAACTTCAACACTAAAAATTAAAGCACCGAAGTAATTGCCATTTTCATTGCTTCTGCCCTTTGACCTACTTGTTTTTTATCCCACCCAATTTTAATTAATGACGAAATAGTGCGGCTCATGATAGCATCACTTTTAGAAAAATCTGTATTGTTTAAATCTTGCATCTGGCTTTTTACTTCGGCCGGCAGATTACTGAGTGATTTTAAATTGCGCAAATGCTCCCATCCATTAATATAGTGCCAATTGTTGGTAAACCAATAAAAACAAGCATCTATGCCAGAATTTGATAGCGCTTTATGTACTTTTTGCGCAAGTTCTGCGGTGGGAAGATAAAAACTTAAAAACGAATAATTTTCTTCCCCGCCTTCGGGTACGCTTCTAAAAGTTACCTCGTCAATGGTTTGGAGCACCTCTCGTATAATTGTATAATTTTCTTTTTGTTTTTGAAGGATGTTATCGAGTTTTTCTAATTGCGCCAAACCAACTGCCGCGTTTAATTCAGAAATTCGAAAGTTATATCCCATATAAGGATGAGATTCGGCACCGCGGTCGCTCCCCACGTGGTCATGACCGTGATCTTGATAATAGTCTGCGTGCAATGCAAATTTTTCATTATTTGTAAGCACAGCACCACCCTCACCACAAGTTATAGTTTTTACATAATCGAACGAAAAACACCCTAAATCGCCGTAACTTCCAAGCGATTTACCTTCGTAGGTACCGCCAATAGCTTGACACGCGTCTTCTAAAAGAATTAAGTTATGGGTATCGCAAATTACTTTTAAAGCTTTTAAATTGGCCATTGAGCCGCACATATGTACGGGCATCACGCATTTAGTTTTGGAGGTAATTGCAGCTTCCACAGCTTGTGGATTTAAGGTTAGCGTATCGTCAATATCTACCAAAATAGGAACAGCTCCAAGCGCCAAAATAGATTCAAAACTCGCAACAAATGTAAATGTTGGCATAATTACTTCATCGCCAGCACCAATTCCGGCTGCTGCCAAAGCGACTGTTAAGGCTGCTGTGCCGCTCGATACTAATTGACAATGGTCTGCCTTCATTCTTTTTGCAAAAGCAGTTTCAAACTCTTTAGCTTTCCAGTGGTTATTACGCATTGAATCGAAGCCATAGCGCATTAAAACCCCAGTTTCTAAAACATCATTTACTTGTTTGCGCTCTTCAGCGCCAAAAATTTCAAATCCGGGCATTATGGTTAAATTTTATAATTATTGGTTTATTAGTGCTAAAAGCGCAGTAAGATTTATCCTAAATTTATTACAAGTTCATCGACTCCTCTTCGTACTTTTTTCAGCGTTACAAAGAAATCGTCTTTATCACGATACCCTACCGGAAGCACTAAGACCGATTCTAATCCTTTTTTATCTAACCCCAAAAGGGTGTCGTATTTTTTTGATTCAAACCCCTCCATAGGGCACGAATCAATCTTTTCCATAGCGCAAACGGTGAGTAAGGCGCCTAGGGTTAAATAGAGTTGATTAATCATCCAGGTTTTAATTTCTTCACTATTTTTTTTGGTGAAAGAGTCTATTAAATCTCGTTCAAAAGGATCGAGTATTTTCCGCGGTGTTTTTCGTAAGCCTTCAACTCTTTTAAAGTGATCGACGATAAATTTTTCATCAATACTTTTTTCAATACACAAAATTAAAACGTGCGAGGCATCGCGAACTTGAGGTTGATGATACGTTAAGGGCACCAATTGCTCCTTAATTTTGGCATTGTTAACAACCACCATTTTTAAAGGTTGCAGTCCGAACGAAGTTGCGGTTAAATTGAAAGTTTCTTTTAAAATATTAAGCTTTTCGTTTGAAAGTACTTTGGATGGGTCAAACTTTTTAGTAGCATAACGCCATTGTAATTTTTCAATAGTATTTGAAGACATTTATAAAATTGAATTTTATTAATTACAAAAATAGCGATTATTATTATCAATAACTTTAGCATCTACTAACCCTTTCAAATTATAGAAATGAAACATTTTTTACCAAAAAACAACTTAATCATCTTTAATTTAAATCTGCACATCTACTAAAAAGCACTGTTTTTTACTGGTTTTCAACAGGTAAGCTAAAAAATCAAAAATGATTGTAAATATTATTGAATTGTAATTCACGAATATTCGCAAAGATCAATTTTAAATAGGGTAAAAAAAATTACTATTTCCGATTAAAAACTTTAAAAAAGGCATAGGATATTTAAAAAAGCTTTTTATATTTGCACCCGCATTAGGGCATATAGCCTTATGAGGCACTCAAGGAGAAATGGCAGAGTGGTCGAATGCGGCAGTCTTGAAAACTGTTGAGGGTCACACCTCCGGGGGTTCGAATCCCTCTTTCTCCGCTTATCAAAACCGTATTCCTTTGATTAATAAAGGTTTACGGTTTTTTCGTTTATAGATTTGTACGATTAATGTACGGTAGATTATTTTTAACCTCAACTTTCAATAAATTTCAATTTAAAGAATAGGGTATAAATTCCGTATCTTTGAAACTGTTTACACGTTGCCTGTGTAACCATTTGAACAAATAAAAGAGGGTTGCCGTACTGGTTGCCCTTTTTTTCATTAATAAGGATAAAAGGATTAACTACTCAAATACTAAATTACTTCCATACAATTTACCATGCGAATGACGAATGTTACAAGTAAATTTAGTTCTTATTAATGCCCCGTAACTGTTTTGGCTATCAACCCAGGAAGTTACAATGAAATTATTTTCATCTATTCTTTTGACGTGATTTTGATATTCAAAAGGCCTTGGAAATTCGGCGGTTTTAGGAGCTTTTAGATTGTTTTTAACATATTCTTTCACACCAGAATACACTTCAATATTATCTATTTGCTTTTTGGCTTTGGGAGTTTTTGAATTGCCATCTTGGAAAATATAATTCACTCCAAACAAAAATATTATAGCTCCTGCAACTATTAATATAACTTTAATCGGTTCAAATCCTTTACTTGGTGTATATCCACAGTTTGAGCAAGTTTCATTCATTATTTTTTGTTTGCCACATTTTATACATTCGATAGTATCCGACATAACTTAATAGTTTTAATGAATAAATCAATTATTATGAATAATTAAATTTAATGAAAATTTGACTAAGATTATCTTTTTTTCATTTCTTTAGAGATTATCGCCTCAACTTTCAAAATAACATCATTCGGCAGTTTCTCAAATTCATCTTTGGAAAGTTTCAAATTATTTATTTGAATGTAATTATTAATATTAGTTGTTTTCATTTCTTTGCCGTATCCCGATAGTTCAATGAAGTTTTTTAACGCTCCAGCGTTATTGTCCTGTATACCGATATAAAAGAGTTTTTCCAATGCTTTAGGAATTAAATAATTAATCTTTCCTTTAACTAAACTATTGAACCGATTAGCAAATCCGTTATTAATATGATTGTATACGGTCTTCCTTGATAATCCAGTTCTCTGTTGAATTGTGGATACAGATGGGAAGCATCTATTTTCACAAACATAATTATGAATAAAGCTGCCGATAATTGAATGATTTGTTTCGTATGTAACATTCCTTATGTATACGGCACTTTCATTATCATTCATTAACTCATTGCATTTAACTGCCAATTCTGTTGCTGAATACTCCAATCCTAACTTTTCATCATAGCTTTTATTAATTAATGCTTGCAATTTATCCAGTATATCGTAGGCGCTTTCAGGATTGGTTTCCAAAAAATCCCGCATTTGTTTTACTGTTTCTAATTTCTCGATTTCTGTAACCTTTTGTATACTTTTTTTTGAGGTGGTTTTCTTTATATTTTTCATTTTATAAATTTATCAATTGTCCATTAGTGTCTGTTAATTCAAATTCAGTTTTCAATATTCGAAATGCGGGATTGATTTTAGCCAGTTTTAAGGCTATGTTTTCGGCTTTAGTCCGTATCATTCCCGTACTGGGTGTTTCGTTTGGTAGGGGCTTGCTTTTGGCGTTAACCTCATCAATAAACACATCTGCCAAGTCCGAACCGTCTTTGTAGGTTGAATTTTCCAAAAACCTACTTACTGAAATTTCAAAACCAAAATCTTTCAACTCCATAGCCCTATCCTGCCAGTCCGTGTATTCGCTTTTGTCGGGGAACGCAATTACCTTAAATCCTTTTAGGGGTTTCAGCATTTCATATTTAAAGCCCTGTTTGCTTCCAGTAGCAAGCCAAACATATTCAGGTTTAAAAAGGCTCATTATAACTGCTGTCTTTTCGCCCTCTACTATTGCCACGGTTCGGGTTTCGGTTTCATTGATTAAGTGAAGCCCAAACAAACATTGTTTCAAATTGAAGTCCTTTAATTTTAAGGTACTGCGAACGCTGTTAATGTATGCTTTGCCGTTGGCATCCTTTGCCCGCTTTCCTGTATCGGCATCGTATAACATTATTTTTCCGTGCCTTACATTCTGTTTGTTGTCTATTTGCCAAAATACCGTTGCACCGTTCCAAAGTTTGGAAGTACCAATAAGATATTTTAAAATGGCATCCTTAACCTCATCTTCACTAAACAATGTTTTCAGGAATTGGATAAAATTGTTTTGCCTAAAGTTTCGCCCGCTTTGTTTTAACAACTCCAATGGGTGGTAACTGGTCGGGGGTGGTGGGATGTATTTTACTTCGTAGGTATTTGTAAATTCGCCCTTTGGGGTCGCCAAGTAACCACAATTATTTTCACGGTCGCACCGTCCAAATTCCAAGGGCAAATATTCCCCGGTTTCGTTATCCACGTACCTAACAAAAGTATTTTTTCCGCATCGGGGGCAGGGGTGTTTTTTGCTCCCTTTTTCAAGTTCGTATCTGTATTGCATTACTTATTTTTTTAAAGTGGGTGGCAAAGTAGGCAAAGTTGGCAAACTCCACTAATAGCAAGGGTTTGCACGGCTTTTGCACTTGGCAACTCTTTGGCAAAGTTGGCAAAGTTGGCAATCTTTTGGCAAGCAATATTTTTCATAAATATTTGATAAACAAAATATTAACCTCGTCTTTGCCGTCTTTGTCGTCTTTGCCACTACTGCTGGAATTTCTTTTTATAATTTCCCGCTTTCAGTTCCTTTGAGGTTTGGAAACTGTCAAACAATTTTTCGTTTTTTAAAAAGCGGTCGCCCGTCCTAATTCCAATTTCCATTTGCTCAAATAAGGGCAGTACATCCGCTCTTTTAAACTCAAAGGGCAAAGCCTTGTATAATTCTATTTGCAGGGCTGTAAGGTCTTCCAATGGGTTTTTGGTCATTATTTTGTCGTGTACCCTTAAAGCGTTCAATCTGAAATACTCCACAAGCCCAATAGCCTTTTCCAAATTCTTATTTTGAAGTGAAATAGTATAGTTTCCAGTTACTGCCTGTTGCATCATTTCAATAATTAATGCCAGTCGCCATACATAGGTTTCCATTTTCGCTTGTATGGAACGCTCCAAGGTATCGTTATAACATTCCGTTGCCTTTTGGTGTTGCCATTGTTTGAAAACTTCAATGTTTGAAGCATTGGTTTTAATGGTCTGTTGAGGTGCTTCCAGTAGATTATTGATTAATCTTTTGTAATTCTCTTTGTGAGCTTCGGGAATGTCCACGCCTGTAAATAAATTAGGTTCTAAATTTTCGGGATAAACGAAAAGAAACCTATCTAAAAAACCGTCTTCGCTCCTGTTGTTTCCTGCAAGCTGTTTCACAATTTTAGGTTGCATCCCGCCCAATATGTTTACGTTGGTTTGGGCAATCCTTATAGGCTCTTTTGTAACCCTATCCACGGTCAACTCATTGCCGTTAAATAGTTCAAGGTACATTTGTTGGTCATTCCCTTTTTTGTACTTGTCAAAGGAATTAATCCAGCCCATTAATTCGTCTTGAAATACCAAAACCCCTTTTGAATTATGCTGTAAGGATTGTGCGAGCATTTCGGGCGTGAAGTCCATTAGAATAAATTTACCAAAACTGGGCTTTTTGCCTTTGGCTTCTTTATCCCGTTGCTCATATTCCAGCATCAAACTTTGATACTCAATATAAGTTTGGTCGTCTTTTAACTTAATGGGCTGTTTTGCGAAACTCAAAGGGTGGGTTTTTCCAGTTCCTGGGCTTCCTATAATGGATAACCAAAGAATAGGTTTTGATTTGTAACTGCCATTATGCAGGTGTACGCTGTTACCTATTGCGGTTGCACAAACTGAAAGTATTCCCGCACTAAAATAATCTTTGTCGAAACCGTTGGTATTCTTTGCGCTGTGTATCAATTTTTGTATTACATCGGGGAAAACTTCCAAAGGGAAACCGTTCCCGACTGTGTGCATTTCGCTATCTATTGCACGGCTCAAATCTTCTAAATTGATTTTTCTGTTTGCTTCCATAGTCTAAAACATTTTAAGTTGGTTCGACTGTGGGAACAAATCGGGGTTGCCTGTGTATTCATTTACATAGGGATAGCCCGTAACGGTGCATCTACGTTTTTTGATGATAGCAATACTCCCTTGTTCCAAAAGTGTATTAACGTACCTACAAATGTTTTCACGCATTACGCCCGTGGAAACGTCCGCTTCTTTCATTGTCATTGGCTTTTCGGTAAACGCTTTGTAAACCTTTGCCAATTGTGCCTTATAGTGTTTGTTTTTGCCTGTGTCCATAACGAATTACTTTTTTAATGGTTTTAAACATTCCAGTAATTCGCTACGCTTATAATACCTACGGTTTCCGATACCGTACGCCTTTACTTTCCCTTTGTTTGTCCACGCCCAAAGTGTTGAGCTGTCTATGGATAGGAATTTACAAGTTTCGTCACGGGTCAAAAGGTCGTCATTAGCCTGTTGGCTGTTGAGGTTCTTTTTAAGTTCGTGGAGTTGGTTTTTTACGCCCTCTGTAATTAGGTCGGCTAATTGTTGGGGGGTTGTTTGAAGTTGAATAAATTTTACTGTGTCCATTTGCTATGGGTTTATGAGTTATACCCTGCAAATAAAAAAAGCGGTTGTACTGCGGTAAAAGAGTTGGAAAACGTGTAAAACGTGTTTTTTACGTGTTTTACAAATTATTTCAATGTAGTTTCAAAATTTTGGCGGTGTTCGTCCATATTCGGGTAGTCATTTTCAGAATATTTCGTTTGCGACTTGTCAAAATTCTTAATTTCAATTTGATAATTTGACTTTATAAAGTATTTGTATTTATCTTTTGTAGCTTTTAGATTGTATGTTAATGGGTCATATTCTTTTAAGTAAAACCAAATATTAGTGAGCTGTCTTTTTGTTCCCTTATAATAATTTTCAAACAAGTATTTGTAAAGCTCATAACAATTTACACTCCATAGGTTCGGGTCGTGCTTTGGGTGAGTGGCTTTAACTTCATCGGGTTTATCTTCATTAGATTGTTGATTAGTATCATAGCTTGTTCCTAAAAGATTATTCTTTTGATTAATCCTTTCATCTGAAAACAATTCTTTGATTTTGTCGCCAAGGTTAAAAACATCGTCCATAAATGGGGAATAGCCCCATTGAAACATTTTTGTTTCGTTATTAATTGTAATGTTTATAATCTTTTCAATCCAAAATATAATTAAATCTCGTGTTTGTAAAAACGCACTGGGCTTTGCTCCAATAAACAAATCTTCCAGCTCTTGAAACAAACTGCCGATACTTTTGTTAACCTCATTTTCCTTTTCCTGTTTCCACCAAAAAATACCACCGTTCATATTAATGTATCTAAATAACGTATTGCGTTCGGTAGTATGGTTCACGCCTTCAAATCCTTTGTTATTGTGAAAATCCAAACAATGAAAAAACAAATCTTCAATAGTTTGCGCAAAAACCTCAATATCATTAATCTGTTTCTTTTTGGCATCTTCAATTATATCTTCTTTAATCCCCGAAATTTGCCCGAAACAATAATTTCCCAAAAGGTCATTTAAGAATTTCAGCCATTTTTGATTATATTCATAATTGTAAATGTTTATGGTGTAATTCCCTTTTTCCGTTTCATTGCTTTCAATTAGGTACTCTGTATTTTGGATTTTGAATATTTCTACATTTCCCAATTTACTGAAACTCTCAATCCTGTAATTTTTATTTCTTTCGTTAAATACGTTGTAATCTCTTTTTAGCGCACTATTCAATTTGTTATCAATATCGGGTTTGTAAGTGATTTTGTAATTACCGTTTGCATCTGCAACTTTATTTTTATAATATTTCTCGGCATCTTCTTTTTTCATTTGATGCTCAATCCTGCGCTTTTCAGTTTCACTAAAAATATAATTTTGGGTATGCTTAAAGAAATGGGTACTTTGTTTTGTAATTTGATATTGTTGGTTTTCCTGTTCCCAAACATCACTTTGGTTAATATAATTTTCAAATTTCATTAATTCAATAACCGCCCCTTTCGTGGCATAATAGAAATAGTCTTTCCCTGCACTATTAGCCGTTTTTCCTGTTTTGAAATTCCTGTAAATAGTTTGTGCCGTGCTTTCGGTTTCGGTTTCCTGCAAGGGTTCTAAATACTGTTTCCTGTAATCTAAAATCACTTGTTCCTTATCTGCGTAAGGTTTTCCTAAACTTTCCTGTAAGTCTTTTTTAAGACTTTCAAATGAAACGAATGGTATTAAAAGATTTTTCTTTCCAAACCTACTTGGTTTTTTAAAAAATGTTCCTGCATTTGCTTTGGCATATTCTATTGAAATACTTTCTAATACTTCGCTCTGTTGCTCACTTGTTGGCGTTATGTCATAAATAACGGTTTCCTGCCAGTTGTTTTCTTTTGTACCGTGGATTGTACGTTTATTTTTAAATACGCCAATTTCATTAAACAAATAATTAACGAATGCTTCATAATCCAGCGTACTTTGTTTTTCCTGTATGGTTTTAACGGCTTTTAGCTTTTCAGCCCAAAAGGCTTTAATGTAATCTTCATTTCCACAAACCAAATTATCAAAGTGAGGGTATAACATACTTGGACTGGTAATGAATGCCAAATTATCGTGTTTATTATATTCGGTTAATCGGTCTGAAATTGGGATTTTTTCATTCAGCAAATAATCCAAGGTTTCGGGTCTGTCTGAAATATTCTGTTTACTCATTTGAACAATTATTTTTTACGTTGCCTGTTAGTGATTTTCAAAAATAGTTACTTATTTCCATAGCCAAATCCTTATTGCTTTTACCAATGTAATTTAAAAACATTGCTTCGCTACTGTGGCCAGTAATGTATATTAAATAAGTGGTAGGTATCTTTCCGTAAAAATTGGTAGCAAATGAACGTCTTCCGATATAGGATGTTACAAGCTCCCATTTATGGTATTTGCCCATAACTTTACGTATTCCGTGGTCTGTTTTCTTTTGTAACCCGCCCTGTATCTTTTCTTTTAGTTTAGCTTTCTTACAAACCTTTTTAATGTAATCGTTATACTTTTGGTCTGAAATAGAACGTGGAAACTCCCCATTTCGCTTTTCAAGTATCTTTAAAACTTTTTTATGTAGTGGCACGGTCATAACCTTGCCTGTTTTCTTTTGTGTAAACTCTAATAGGCTTTTGCCGTCCTCAATACGTATCATTTCTTTAGTGAAGCGTAAAAAGTCCGAAACCCTTTGCCCTGTGTAGCAACTAATAATTAACCAATCTCGGGCGTTTTCTAAATAGTCGTGTTTTAGTTCGGTTTTCTCTATTGCTTCCAGTTCGTTAAAGGTCAAATATATTTTTTCTGCCTTAACTTTTTCAATTTTAAGAGTATCTAATTGGGGGTCAGTTTCAAGCCCCAAATATCGGGCGTGTTTGCAAAAGGTTTTTATAAATGTTAGTTCCCGCTGTATGGTGTTTTGGGCATAACCCTTTGATTTTTGATAGTCTAAAAACTCTTTTTTGAAACCCTCGTTTACATCTTTTATTAGAATTGGCTTTTTACGTTTTTTTTGCAACCGCTCCAATTTATGTTTGATAACATTGTACTTTATTACCGTGGTGGGGGTTATTTCGTGTTTCCGATAATCAATATAAAAAACTATGTAATCGATTAAGTTGGTAGGTAGTCCAGCATTCTGTTGAGGTGGATTATAGTACAAATCCATTTGAACCGCTAACCAATCCTTTGTAACCTCTTTGGGGCGGGTTTCATTGAATGCACTCAAAATATGCTTTTCAATATTGTTAAGCTCTGTATTTACTTCCAGTTGCCTATTGCTTATGTCAATGTCTTTAGGACGTTTCTGCGGGTGTTCCTTTGACCAGTAGTGTTTAGATACTTGAAGCTGTGTTTTTGCTCCGAAAACATAATCTTTGTCATCGTGTCGAAATAATAATCTAAGATTAAGGGGTGCATCTTCTTTGGTAGAACGGTATAAAAAATTTACGGTTGCCATAATGTAATATATTTGAACAATACAAATATAATCATTTGTACGGCATTTGTACGGTTACTTCCAAACTAAATCAAAACAATACAAATTAGATAAAACTCTAAAAAGCGTATAAATCCCTTGTCATCATTGGAATTAGATTATCTTTGTAATGTTTTCACGGGTTGAGGTTTTAAGTAGATTTGCACCTTTGCGCTCCCTCTTTCTCCGCTAAAAAAAACCCACGATTTTTGTCGTGGGTTTTTTGTTTTAATGAGGTTTACATTGTGTTGTAAAAATAAAAATTTGACCCTTTTATCTCTTTAAAGTAAATTTCACTATACAATTTTCTTAGGCTGTTATTTTGTAAATAATTAGCGCGCTGCTGTTCCTAGACGGTAGCTTTTTTCTGAATTTGAGATTATTGGTTATTAATTATAAAACCGATTCTAACAAGGTGGTTTTCAAAGGCCAAAAAAACTCATAGTTTAATTATTTTACCAGTATAATACCTTTGTTGTGTAATCCTCTTCGGTAATATTTTTTTAAAATTCGTTTTATGTTAATCTACCTTTTAGTTTAAAAACGATAAATAATTAATTTATCTCATCGGTAACTTCCCCGCATTTTAGCATTGAAGCCCCAAAATACGGGTTGAGGATTTCTTCGTTCGTACTCAGCCAAAACGCGCCTATATCGTTATTCGCCATCGGACAGTATTCCACATAGACTTTTTGGTTAATGCCAAAAGTTTTTACCGCATTTATTAAATGTGCCGATAGATGCACAAAATGTTCTCGTTGCACTTTAATGTCTAAAGTTTTTGAGATTGCGCTCGCAGAATTCTTAAGTTCCTTTTCCAAATGCATCCATTGGCTGTGGGCAGGCTCCTCTTTCAGCAGTTTCATATTAACATTATTGATGCTTTTAAGTAGCGCACCGGCAGCGATTTTGGGTGTTTCTGCGTTGTCATTAACCAAGGCTTTTTCTATAGCCATATAATCGTCAAACACTGCTTTCAGTTGGGTTTGAAATTTTGCTGGCACTTCTAGCCTTTCAACCTGTGTCAGGTGATTTGTTGCATCCACTTCTACACTGTTATCAGTATTCATCATGCTTTTTTTACCCTGCAATTGGGCGGCTGCATCTACGGTAAAAGTGCCATTGGCAACCACTTCTTCGCCATTAGTAAGTCCATCTATAATAGTATAAGTTTCGCCGTTCTTTGCACCCAAAGTAACCTCGCGCATTTCAAAAACAGGTTTGTTAGGACTGGTTTTTACATATACCAAGGATCGGTTTCCCGTCCAAAGTACAGCAGATGCTGGCACAGTTATCTGCGACTTACTATCATTATTTTTTGAAATATTAACGTTAGAAGTTACAAACATGCCAGGTTTTAAAATTCCTTCTTTATTGTTTAAGGTTGCCCGTACTGAAACGGTTCTAGATTGGGTATTTAAAATTGGGTCAATAAATGAAATTGTTGCTATAAACTCTTTTTCGGGATAAGCATTGGTAGTTACAGTTATCTCTTGCCCTTCTTTTAATTGCGAAATCTGGCTTTCATAAGCATCAAACATAGCCCAAACTGTTTCCAAATTACTAACTTTTAAAATAGGTTGACCCTGTTTAACGTAATCGCCTTCTTCTGCCATTTTCTCAGAAACAGTGCCCGAAACCGTTGCGTAAATTGGAAAGTTTTCGCGTAATTTTCCCGAATTTTCTATTTGTGTTATTTGGTTTTCTGAAAGTTTCCAAAGCTTTAATTTGTTACGAACAGCTTTATACAATCCAGGCTGAGATTTCTTTATAGAAGCAGCCGTTAAAAGCTCCTGCTGTGCGGCAACTAACGCTGGCGAATAAATGGTGGCCAACAATTGCCCTCTACGAACTTCGTCTCCCGTAAAATCAACATGCAACCTTTCTATTCGTCCTTCAAAATAACTGGCTTGTACGGCATTTGCTTCTTCGTTCGGCATAATTTTACCCGAAAGCGACATTGTATTTCCCTCTGTTTCCGAAGTATTTCCTACAATAACAGTTTGAATATTTGCCAAAGCCATGGCATTTTCAGACATCTTAATTTCGTTTAATGCCAGGCCTTCCGCGCCGGACTCTGCGGGGATTAAGTCCATCCCACAAATAGGACAGTCTCCCGGTTCGGGCTGCATAATTTGAGGATGCATTGAACAAGTCCACATTTGGGGTTCTGCTTCTGTAGTTTCTAAATGGTCATTAGTCCCCTCCTCATTTAAATTGCCAAAAACCAAGTAGCCCAGGAGAAGCCCAAAAGCCAATATTGCGATATAAATTATATATTTTTTCATTATAATATTATTTAAAAATTTTTTTATTCCGTTGCTGTATAATAGTCAATTATGCTCTTCTGAATATAATAAGCGCTAATAGCCTCTATACGGCTAATTTGAAATTTCAACTGCAATTCCTGCACATCTAAAACTTCATTAAAATTGATAGTGCCAGTTTCATAATTCTTCAACAAAATTTCGTTCGCATGCTGCGCTTGTTTTAGATTTTTATCTTGCGTCTCTAAACTTATACGCGCCGCGTTTCTCGCTTTAATCGCTGCTTGCAACTGCGTCATTAATGAGTTTTCGGAAGCCTGTTTCTGAATTTCAAGCTCTTCGAATTTCAATTTGTTCTGCCTCGTGACAGATTTATATTTCTTATTGAATAAAGGAATAGAAAGCGTTGCCATTGGCATTAGCATATTCGGCGCTTCATTTAAAAGCATATACTGCATCCCTATTCCAAAATCTGGTGCGCTTTCTTTTTTATTCAGAATATCCGCTTGTGAAACCACCTCGTTCAGTTCGTTAAATTTTGTTATTTCGGGATGGAGCTTAAGTTTGCTAAAATCTACTTCTACTTCCCGCTCTGGAATTGTCAAGCTATCGCGGATTGAAATATCAGTGACTTCCTCGCGGTTCATTATTTTATTAATAGCGGTGAGTGCTGCCGAATAGTCCTGCTGGAGCCTTAATTTTTGTTCGATTAGATCATTCTGCCGCATCTGCAGTCTTAGTACCGACACTGCTGAGGCCTGCCCCACCTCAACCGAGGTAAGTGCCAAGCGCTCATAAACCTGCAAAAGCTGAATGTTGGAGTCTAAAACTTGCTGCTTTCTAGCTATTTCATATAAACGAAAATACGATTGCGACACGGCCATTGCAATTTTTCTTTTGGCTATATCTATTTCCACAAAATCTGCATCGGCCATTGCTGAAGCCAAGCTCCTACGTGCAGAAATAGTTCCAAACCAAGGCAACATTTGCATGACCGAAAACTCACCCTGCTGCATCATTGGCATTTCGGTGCTACTAAGCGTGTATCCTCCCGATAATTGGGTATTTGGTAACGAGTTGGTCTCTATCACCTTTTCAGTAGCAATTGCGTGTTGCTTTATCACGGCTTGAATGTTGGGATTGTTTTTTATTGCTTCGTCAATAATGGTTTCCAACTGTTGGCCTTGTATGGTCCAACTCAAGAATAATAGCGAAAAAAGCAACGTATTTACTATCCAAAATTTTGGTATTTTCGAAAAAAATGTTGTTTTAAATTTTGAAATCATTTTTAGCTTGCTTTAAGGGTTTTTAATTTGTTTTTCAATTTCACCTCTCTTCTCCAACTGAATAAAACTGGAACTACAAAAAGAGTGATAAGCGCAATTAACATTCCGCCAAAACTAGGAATAGCCATTGGAATCATTATATCACTCCCTCGACCTGTTGATGTTAATACAGGCAACAAAGCAAGAATAGTTGTCGCCGTTGTCATTAAACACGGACGGATACGTTTTTCTCCTGCCTCAACTACGGATGCCCTAATGCTTTTTCTATCTTTAGGTTTGTTTTTGTCAAAGGTTTGCGTAAGGTAGGTAGCCATTACTACGCCATCATCGGTAGCAATACCGAATAGAGCAATAAAACCAACCCATACAGCGACACTTAAATTAATGGTGTGCATTTGAAAGAGGTCTCGTAAATTTTCTCCGAAAAAGCTGAAGTTTAAGAACCAATCTTGGCCGTAGAACCATATCATTAAAAAACCTCCCGCAAAGGCGACAGCAATTCCAGTAAAGACCATTAATGACGTTCCAACAGAACGGAACTGGAAATATAGGATTAGAAAAATAATAGCCAAAGCCAGAGGTACTACCACGCTCAATGTTTTTTCTGCTCGTAACTGATTTTCATACGTTCCCGTAAATTGATAATTGATACCCTTTGGAACGGTCAATTCGCCATTGTCAATTTTTTCTTGAATAAGGGCTTGGGCATTTTCCACCACATCTACTTCGGCGAAACCATCTAATTTATCAAAAAGTACATAGCCAACCAAAAAAGTATCCTCACTTTTAATGACCTGCGGCCCTTGTTCGTATCTTATAGTAGCCAACTCACTTAACGGAACCGGACTCCCTTTTCCTACTGGAACATAAATGTCTTTTAAGTCATTTGGATTTGCGCGTAATTCTCTGGGATAGCGCACACGAATGCCGTAGCGTTCTCTTCCTTCTACCGTTTGCGAGAGCACCATACCACCTACAGAGACCTGGATAACTTGCTGTACCTGTTCTATGGTTATACCATAGCGCGCAAGTCGTTCTCTGTCAATATCTATAAGTAGGTATGGCTTCCCCACAATACGGTCGGCAAAAACTGCTTCATCCTTTACACCCTCTGCTTGTTTTAAGATATCTTCCAATTGTACCCCAAACGCCTCAATTTCTTTTAAATCCTGTCCTTTCACCTTAATGCCCATAGGTGCTCGCATACCAGTCTGTAGCATCACCAAGCGTGTTTCTATGGGTTGTAGCTTTGGTGCTGAAGTAACACCTGGAAGCTTTGTAACCCTTACGATTTCTTTCCAAATATCGTCTGGCGATTCAATTTCAGGTCGCCAATTTCTAAAGTACTCTCCATCGTCATCTGGAATGAGCTGTGAACTTGTCACAGAGAATGGGTCTGTAATTTTTGAGGCTTTATAGTCATCATCTTCTACTTCAATTTCGCTATTAGGGTTGGTTACTAAACTGCCATCCTTTAAAACAAATAAGCCGTCTTCGTTTACCTTAAAGCGTTGTCTTTTGCGATTTTCATTTAAAATATATTCAGATTTATATTGAATAACATTCTCATACATCGATAACGGTGCAGGGTCTAATGCTGATTCTGTACGCCCAGATTTACCTACTACGGTTTCAATTTCTGGGATACTGGCTACTGCCATATCGAGTTGCTGTAGGACGCGTTTATTTTCCTCCACACCTGCGTGTGGCATTGAAGTGGGCATTAACAGGAATGAACCCTCATTGAGTGAAGGCATAAACTCTTTACCAGTATTACGCATAATCATCACTCCAAAAATTACAATGGCAGTTGGTATCGAAAGAAATAACAGCTTATTGCGCAATGCCCAATTTAAAATTCGAACATAATAATTTCTAAAAAGTGTAAATACACCCAAAAGACCAAAACAGATAAGACCAACGAAGATTAAGTTTATAAGGATACTTCTATCTACTCCCAGTGGTCTCCAATATTCCGCCAATAGGAATATGATAGCAAAAGCCGAAACAAATATATTGATGATGTTGGCGCGTTTTGACGTAATCTTTTCCTTTAGTGAAAGGAAGCCAACAACGCCAAATGCAACTAATATTAATCCAAGCGGATAGCCTAAAATTAAAGATAAAACGCCAAAAACAATCAATGCTCCATTTAGCATATAACTAAAAGAAGTTTTTAAATTTCTCTTTTTAAATAAATAGGCCGCAAATGGTGGAATTAAAAATAGGGCAACAATAAGAGATGCGGTGAGTGCTGCCGTTTTTGTAAATGCCAATGGCCTAAACAATTTCCCTTCTGCACCAATCATAGTAAATACAGGAATGAAACTAATAATAGTGGTCATTACTGCCGTTAAGATGGCGCCAGAAACTTCGGCAGTCGCATTATAAACTACCGTATTCATAGGTAGCTTTTCTTCATTTTCATCAATATGCCGCAAGACATTTTCCGAAAGGATAACGCCCACATCGACCATAGTTCCAATAGCAATTGCAATACCAGATAAGGCGACAATATTTGCATCTACATTGAACAGTTTCATAGAAATAAAGACCATCAAAACCGCAACAGGCAATAATCCGGAAATCAATACGGAAGCCCTTAAATTGAAGACCATTATGATAATCACAAAAATGGTTATCAATATCTCTAAAGTTAGCGCTTCATCAAGTGTGCCCAAGGTTTCTTGGATTAGTTCTGTTCTGTCATAAAAGGGTACGATGGTTAATTGCGAAGTCCTCCCATCGCTTAATGTTTTTGATGGAAGCCCAGAACTTAACTCGTTTATTTTTTCTTTAACATTGTTGATGACTTCCATAGGATTGGCCCCATAACGAGCCACTACAACACCACCAACAACCTCGGCTCCTTCCTTGTCCAATAAGCCTCTTCTTGTAGCAGGACCGTGTGTTACTTTCGCAATATCCTTTATACGGATGGATGTAAAATCTTTTGAAGTAACTACCGCGTTTTCTAAATCAGATAGTTTCTTAATATAACCCAATCCTCTTATAAGGTATTCAGCTTGGTTGATTTCAAGCGTTTGTGCACCAACATCTTTGTTGCTTTGTTTTACTGCTTTTACAACCTCACTCAAGCCTATGTTGTATTGCCGCATTAATTCGGGATTAACATCCACTTGATATTCCAAAACATATCCGCCGATGGAAGCCACTTCTGAAACGCCACTCGCAGATGACAACGCATATTTCACGTAGAAGTCTTGAATGCTTCTTAATTCTTGTAAATCCCATCCACCTGTAACATTACCATCTTTATCACGTCCCTCAAGGGTGTACCAATATATTTGCCCTAATCCTGTGGCATCGGGACCTAGAGCTGGATTAACGCCTTCTGGTAGAAGTCCGGCTGGTAATGAGTTTAATTTTTCAAGTATTCGGCTTCTGCTCCAATAAAATTCAATATCTTCTTCGAAAATGATATAAATGCTCGAAAACCCGAACATAGATGAACTACGTATTGTTTTAACCCCTGGAATACCAAGAAGCGATGTGGTTAGAGGATAAGTAATTTGATCCTCAATATCTTGAGGGGAACGACCATCCCATTTAGTAAATACAATTTGTTGATTTTCGCCAATATCTGGAATAGCATCAACAGCTACAGGGTTTCTAGGCAAAAACCCCGTGTCCCAATTAAAAGGTGCATTAACCACACCCATACCTACAAAAAGCACGAGCAACAAGATGGCTACTAGCTTATTATCTATAAGAAATTTTATGCTTCTATTTAGCATTTTTATTGATTGTTAAACAGTTAAACATTGAAATTAATCCTGAAGATTTCAGAAATTAAAACACAAGAAATCACACTCTCGGAATTGTAGTAATAACAGAGCTGAAATTTTCCGATGCTTATCGGAAACTGTTTAAAATCAAATTAAATATGTTTCGTGTAACTTTTGTAAGTCCCGTTCGAGAAAAGGTGGTGAGTAATTTTTGAAAGGAATAATTTGGGTATCTAAACCTTCAAAAAGACCAATATAAGTGTAGAAAAAAGTAGCAACAAAAGCCTGTTGCTCAAAGGTTATTTTATCGAAATTTAATTTTAATTCATCTTGACCTTCTACAACTAATTGTTTGTTAGTGCAGCATGAGTCTTCGGCTAAGGTAATTTCGCAATCATTTTCAGATTGTGACTTCTCCATTCCACACGTTTTTGCATTCTGTATAACCGAAAAGTCTATTAAAGACTCGCCACAATAATGCATGTCTACAGTAAACGACATAGTGGTAAGTAACACTAAAATCGCCATACTCGCAGCCATTGTTTTATGGAAAAATATCTTCATTAATGCAAATTTAGTGAATTTAACGCTAAGAACTTATTTTGTTATGATTATTAACATTTATTAAACTTTTAAATACACATCTTTTAAATGATATTTTAAACACTTTTTTGTGTTTTTTGTTCTTCTGAAAACCTCGGGTCGGGTACAAAGGGTATTTTAATTAACTTTTCAGTAGTAAGGGCATAATAGCCTAAATCTTCGGTTACTGTGCCTTTTATAAGGTAGATTCCAATCCCGTTTAAAGGGTGTCGTGCGTTTATTTTCGGAAATTGAACACTGTCAAAACACACACCTTCACTATCTAAAAATGTAGAAAACGACATATAATCTCCTTTGGATGTTTTGGTACTTTTGGAAGTGACGAGCTTCCCTAAAATGGCAAACTTTTTATTTACATTATATTTTAAATCTGCCGCTACAGTTGCGGGATAATTATTTGGAGGAATAAGTTTAAAATCGTCTTGTAAAGTAAACCCCATCAACTCCAAATTATCATAAGCATCAATTATAGAATTGCCTTTTAGCACGGGTAATTTATAGTTTACGCGCTTTGGTTTAAACAATTGCAGATGAGGGTTTTTATTTTTTTGTGCGTTTTCATTTAAGTGCGCATTCCACATTAAATTGTGTTTATTGGGTTCTAAAATTCGGAAAGCATTAATTCTAATTAACAGTAAAAGTTGCTCCAACCCAATTTTACAACGATCTAAAAAGTTAGTGAAACTGGTAAAACTACCATTCCATTGTCGTTCATTTAAAATTTTTTGAACTGTTCTATTTTCAACATCTTTTATCATTCCAAATCCTAAATACACTGTTTTCCCTTTTATACAATTACCGTGATCGCTGTTGTTAATACAAGGGTTTTCAACTATTCCGCCGCATCGTCTTATCTCGTTTATATAGGTGTCAAGGTTATAAAAACCACCGCCATTATTGAGCACGGCAGTCATAAATTCTAAAGGAAAATATTTTTTTAAATACAAGCTTTGGTAGCTTTCTACCGCATACGAGGCTGAGTGTCCTTTGGCAAAAGCATAACCTGCAAAAGCTTTAATTTGTTCCCAAACCTCTTCAATTACTTTAGGCTGATAGCCTTTTTTTTCGCAGTTTTTATAAAACTTTTTTTCTAAAGCATCAAACTGTTTTTTACTTCTTCCCTTGCCGCTCATTCCGCGACGTAATACATCTGCTTCGGCAAGACTAAGACCTGCAAAATAATGCGCCACTTTAAGCACATCTTCTTGATAAACCATTACTCCATACGTATCGGCCATTATTTCTAAAAGTACAGGATGGGCTTCTGTTCTTTTCTCCGGAAAACGATGTCGTTCTATGTACGCGTTTTTCATTCCGCCGTTGGTAACCCCGGGTCTAATAATAGAACTGGCAGCAACCAATCCTAAATAATCTTGTGTTTGCAATCGCGTCATTAAAGTACGCATAGCGGGCGATTCTACATAAAACACCCCCATACAATCGCCTGTTTTTAGCAATTGGTTTATGGCAGGATCGTTTTTAAAAGGTTCGGTATCATCAATATTTAACAAAGTAGCATTGGGCTGATTTTCTTTAACAAGCTCGAGTGTATCTTTAATTTTTGAGAGTCCGCGTTGTGCTAAAATATCAAACTTAAATATTCCAACTGCTTCGGCTATATGCATATCTATTTGTAAGGTTTGAAATCCTTTTGGAGGCATAAACGTAGCGCAATAGGCTTGTACGGGCTGTTTTGTAATTACAATCCCTCCCGAATGTACACTTAAATAATTAGGAAAACCGTGTAGCAATTGCCCATATTTTGCTACAAGTTTAAAGTAATAATCGTTTTTGGTGTTTTGAATATTTCCTTTTAAAAAACTGTCTATTTCGGCTTTTGGCAATCCAAATACTTTTCCTAATTCTCTTACTACTGCGCGATACTTAAAAGTTACATAGGTGCCCATTAAAGCAGTGTGTGGAAAGCGTTCAAAAATATAGCGGGTAACATCATCTCTATCTTTCCACGAAAAGTCGATATCAAAATCTGGCGGCGAAGAGCGATACAGGTTTATAAAACGTTCAAAATACAGATCTAATTCTATGGGGTCTACATTTGTAATACCCAAAATATAGGCAACCACACTGTTGGCGCCGCTTCCGCGACCAATGTAAGGGTAGTTATTTTTAATTGCATATTGTAAAATATCGTAATTGATAAGAAAATAAGACACAAAATTCATTTGCCGAATGGCCTCCAATTCGCGATTTATTCTATCGGTTATTTGTTGTGTTAATTTTTTATACCGACGGTGTTTTCGTTCTGCTACTAAATTTACTAAATGTTGATAGTCTGCTTCGCTGGAATCTAAGTAGGTAGTCTGATTTTGATTTTCTCTATTTTCACCAAATTTAAATGCAACCGAACATTGTTTCATAACACGTTCAGTATTTTGTAAAATACTTTCAAAACCTTCAAATAACTCATTCAATTGAAAAATAGAATACATTCTATCTTTATTGCTCCCCTGCTCTGTTTCGGGCAGTTTACTTAAAACAATATTATGATCTATACACCGTAACAACCTATGAATGTTGATATGCGTTTGATTTTGAAAAGTTACAGGCTGCAGCAATACTAACTTTTCTTTATGCTTTTTTAGTTTTGAAAATTTCAGTTTATTAAGATCTGCTACCGAAATGCCTATATACCAATCTGGAGCAAAACTTTCCATTTCGTACTCCAACACCTTTTCAAAAGGAAAAATATTGATCACATTTTTAAAAGAAGGCGGCAGTTCGGGGAAGGGTTTTGCAGTGTGAATATGCTTACTTAAAAATTGATTTATTTCTAAAAATCCTGTGTTATTTTTAGCCAAGCACACATAACAGCGGTTATTTCCATTTCGAATATCGGCCCCTACAATTGGGCGTACGTTAAATTTAGGAGCTTCCTTTATAAACTCTAAACAAGCCGTAGTACTATTAATATCGGTTACCGCAAGTTCACTTACTTTATGGTGTTGTGCCAATGCCAACAATTGAGGGATAGAAAAAACCCCATAGCGCAAAGAGTAATATGTGTGGCAATTTAAATACATTATTGATTGCGATGTGCTAAAAGTACTGGCGGTTCGCCATCAAACGGATTTCTACCAGATACAACCGATTTTACACCTAGCATAGAGGCTTTCATTACACTTGCTGCCCCAAAACGGTTGCGTATTTTATCTAAAGATTTATATAATTCTAAACTTTTTTCATTGTCGTCAAATAGGTTTATTTGGTAATGTCCTCCTACAATATGCGAAAATTTCACCCCTATTAATCGCACTAAAATTCTACGTTGGTATAGTTTGTTAAACAATTCCATTACTACTGGCATCAATATGTGGTCTGCGCTGGTATACGGGATTCGTATTTGTTTATTATAGGTTTGAAAATCTGAATAACGTATTTTAACCGCAACGCAGCCCGTCATTTTATTACCCATACGCAATTGATAACACAGGGTATTTACCATAGCAGTTAAAGTGTCGCGCAATTTTTGTACGTCTATGGTATCTAAGTTAAAAGTGCGTTCGTTACTTATAGATTTTCGTTCGCAATAAGGAATTACAGGCGTATTATCTATACCATTGGCCCGGTTCCAAACTGTTTTACCGTTTTTACCCAAAACAGCCGTTAGCATGTCTACCGGCATTTCTTGAATTAACTTTACCCTATCAATCCCCATATGAATTAAAGTTTGCGCCGAAGCTTTACCAATCATCGGAATTTTTCTAATGGCCAAAGGAGCTAAAAATTCTTTTTCGTACCCATAATCAATTTTTAATTGATTGTTAGGTTTGGCTTCACCAGTAGCCACTTTGCTTACTATTTTATTTTGCGAAAGTCCAAATGAAATAGGCAAACCAGATTCTTTTATAATGCGTTTTCGTAATTCGGAAGCAAATTTATAGTTGCCAAAAAACCGATCCATTCCCGTAAGGTCTACGTAAAATTCGTCTACACTTGTTTTTTCAAAAAGCGGAACCGTATCGCGAATTATATCGGTAATTAGGTTTGAATATTTCATATACGTACTCGCATTGCCGCGTATTACTACTGCCTGCGGGCACAATTGTCTCGCCATTTGCATAGACATACCCGAGCGCACCCCATAACTGCGCGTTTCATAACTACACGCCGCTACTACCCCACGCTGGCCTGTACCTCCTACTAAAACAGGTTTTTTAAGCAACTCGCTATGAAGCAATCGCTCTACAGACACAAAAAAAGTATCGAGGTCGAGATGTAATATGGATTTTTTCATTACCACAAAAGTATGGATTTATTCCATAAAATTGGAAATATTCCAACAAGAAAGATATTAACAAGCGACAAAAAAAGGCTCTTGAATTTTGGTTAAGCTTTAACAACTGATGTTAAACATGCTATAAATGCCATTAAAGTATTCGCAACAATTTATAGTTTAGTGTTATACTAACACAAAAAACTAAAGATTATGTTACGATGGATTATTATTTTTTTAGTAATTGCAATAATTGCCGCAATTTTCGGATTCGGTGGTATTGCTGAAGGTGCAACCGATATTGCGCAAATTATATTCTATATTTTCTTAGTGCTTTTAGTACTTAGCTTGCTTTCGCGTTTATTCAGAAAATAGTATTCAACTTAAAAATGATTACTAATGAAAAATAAATTTACTATGAGAATTGAAGCATATTTAGCATTCAGAGGAAATTGTCAAGAAGCCTTTAATTTCTATCAAGCTATTTTTGGAGGAGAAATTAAAAACATTGAAACTTACGAAAACAAAGCAATTGATATACCCGAAAACTACCGCACAAAGTGGCAACACGCCGAGTTGCGCAGTAATAGTTTTACAATTTTAGGCTACGACGCCTCTCCCGATACCCCTTTAACCGATGGCACAAACATGCATTTGGGAGTAGACATGGATACCGCAGAAAACGCAAAATCTACTTTTGAAACCCTCGCAAAGGGTGGTAAAATTCATACTTCGTTTCAAAAAACATCTTGGGGCGCACAGTATGGAAGATGTACAGATAAATACGGAATTAATTGGATGATTAATTTTAAGGAATAATTACTTATTCCACTTCGCTAAAAACCCGAGCTATTTTTTAACTCGGGTTTTTTTATATTTTGTACAAAACAATTTTCCCAAACTTAAACCGGTACAGCCTGCAATGAAACGTTATACGGAAATTCAAAGTTTTGCAAATCGGTTCCATTTAACCACGCATTTCTATCTTGTTTTGTAACAATTACGGGCATGCGTTTTTTGTTGTTATGAATTTTAGCCATAAGTTCATTTGCTGCTGTAGTAGCAATAGTATATGAAATAACCTCCACTCCCGAGTCGGGGTTTTTCCAACTGCTGTAAAATCCGGCAAACCCAAATACTTCTTGATCGGTGGGCTCAATCATAAACTTTTGTTTCTTTTTTCCTTTAGCGTCTAACCATTGCCATTCGTAAAAACCATCGGCTATTATTAAACATCTATTTTTTACCGAATTGCGAAACGCAGGTTTTGACGCAGCTGTTTCAATACGTGCGTTTAAAGTCATTTTTTTTATAGCGTCATCCTTTGCCCAAAACGGAATTAACCCCCAATTAGCCATCGTTATATGCCCTCTATCTTCGTCTAATACAACCGGATTTAAACCAAATGCAAAACCGTTTATTGCAACTTGCGGTTTAAATAATTCGGGTTCATAAAACTGTGCAGCAAATTCTTTTTCAATAGCTTCTACATTCGCGGTAAGCTTGGTGTGGTAACACATAGGTTAGTTTTAAAATTTCAAATTATATAAATATAAGCGATTTTGAATTTATAAAATTTCGGCTGTATAAAAAACTTTCCAACAACTAGAGACACTTTCAATTTTTAAACAAAATTTGATATTTAGTTTAAAGAGTCGTGATATTTAAATATATTTCTCCTTTTTAAGCAGCGTTTTTCCGCAATATTTATAAACCATTTACAGTTATGAGCAATTATCACATAAAAAATTTAGAAGAATATTTTCATGTTTACAGAAAATCGGTTCGCGACCCAGAAAACTTTTGGGAAGAAATTGCCGAAGAGAATTTTTTATGGCGAAAACGCTGGAACAAGGTGTTAGAACACGACCCTTCAAAAAGTGAAGTGTCGTGGTATAAAGGAGCAAAATTAAATATCACCGAAAACTGTATCGATAGGCATATTTACACACGGGGTAACAAAACTGCCATTATTTTTGAGCCTAACAATCCTAACGAGGCTGCCCAACATATAACTTACAAACAATTACACGAACGCGTTTGCAGGTTAGCAAATGTGTTGTTAGACCACGGAATAAAAAAAGGTGATAGAGTGTGTATTTACCTTCCAATGATTCCTGAATTGGCTGTTTCAATATTGGCTTGCGCTAGGATTGGAGCTATCCACTCGGTAGTTTTTGCAGGGTTTTCGGCAAGTGCGTTACAAACCCGAATAAACGATTCTAATTGTAAAATGGTAATTACGGCCGACGGTTCGTACCGCGGAAGTAAAACAATAGATTTAAAAAAGATTGTAGACGAAGCCTTAACGTCTTGCCCAGGGGTAGAAACTGTACTGGTAGCAAAACGAATTAATAGCGATATTTTTATGAAGACAAATCGCGACAAGTGGTTACAACCATTATTAGATGAGGCTTACCACGAGTGCGTTCCTGTAATTATGGATGCCGAAGACCCACTTTTTATTTTGTACACTTCGGGCTCTACTGGAAAACCAAAAGGTATGGTACATACTACGGCAGGTTATATGGTTTATACCGCATATACCTTTAAAAATGTTTTTCAGTACCGCGAAGACGATGTGTATTGGTGTACTGCAGACATTGGGTGGATTACCGGTCATAGTTATATTGTTTACGGGCCATTGGCAAATGGTGCTACAACTTTAATGTTTGAAGGAGTACCCTCCTACCCAGATTTTGGACGCTTTTGGCAAGTGGTAGAAAAACACAAAGTAACTCAGTTTTATACTGCACCTACAGCCATTAGAGCCTTGGCTAAAGAACGCTTAGATTTTTCGGAAAATTACGATCTATCTTCCTTAAAAGTTTTAGGCAGTGTTGGCGAACCTATTAATGAGGAGGCATGGCATTGGTACGACGAAAATATAGGAAAACGTAAATGCCCCATTGTAGATACGTGGTGGCAAACTGAAACAGGCGGAATTATGATTTCGCCCATACCCTACGCTACACCCACCATTCCTACCTACGCAACATTACCACTCCCAGGCATTCAACCAGCTTTAATGGAGGAAAATGGCGAAGAATTAAAAGGCAATTTAGTGAGTGGCCGACTGTGTATAAAATACCCTTGGCCTGGTATGGCACGTACCATTTGGGGTAATCATAAACGGTATCGAGAAACGTATTTTAGTGCTTACAAAAATAAATATTTCACAGGAGATGGTGCCCTTAGAGACAGTACAGGGTATTACCGTATTACAGGGCGCGTTGACGATGTTATTATTGTTTCGGGACATAACTTAGGGACTGCCCCAATTGAAGATGCCATAAACGAACACCCTGCAGTGGCCGAAAGTGCGATTGTTGGATTTCCGCACGAGGTTAAAGGCACAGCACTTTATGGCTTTGTTATTCTAAAAGAAATTGGTGAAAGCCGGGTGCACGACAATTTACGGCAAGAAATTAATCAAGTTATAACTGAACACGTTGGCCCCATTGCAAAACTTGATAAAATTCAATTTACGTCAGGACTTCCAAAAACGCGAAGTGGTAAAATAATGCGCCGTATTCTTCGGAAAATTGCCGAAAAAGAAACAGATAATTTAGGTGACATTTCTACATTGTTAAATCCGGGTGTTGTGCAAGAAATAATCGATGGAGCCGTGTAAACCAAATATTAAGAAAGAAATTAAATACAATTAAACACTGATTTTTTTATAAAAACTGCATTTTTTCCGTAGCTTAGTAAACATATTACTAACCTTTTACGAATACTATCTATTATGAAACTGAATTTTCGCAACTTGAAAACAGCGTTTATAATAGTATTTCTGCTACTAAGTTTTAGCACGTTTTCACAGGTTAAAAACGATACTATTCGCACCACAAACATTGATTCGACAAATATTAAAGTGGAGAAAAAATTAAGGTTTGGTACGGGTTTCGGACTTAATTTTGTGGGTGGAACAAACATAGGTTTCTCCCCCAATTTAACGTATAATTTTAATAAAAACTTAGCCTTGGGCTTTGGTGTGCAGTTTAATTATAATTCTATTAAAGAGGTACAATCTACCACCTCATACGGTGCAAATTCTATTTTTGAATATAAACCCTTACCAACAATAATGACTATGCTCGAGTTTGCACTATTACGTGTAGAATCAAAATCTGACATTGACAATAGTAAAAGAAACTTTTGGGACGCTGCCTTATTTATTGGAGCTGGATATTTTATTACCAAAAAAATTAGTCTCGGCGCAAAATACAATGTGTTGTATGATGAAGACGAAAGTATTTACGCTAGTCCAATAATTCCGTTTATCAATATAGGATTTTAAAACCTATTAAACGCTAAAAAAAACTGCACAAATGAAAAGTGTAAAACAATACAGTGACAGAATTCAATTACCATTTACATTTAACGTTGAAAAGCTACAAGCTGAAGCCCACGCATTAAAGCACGAACATTACGAATATTATAATGTAATTCCGTTACGCGCACCTGCACATTTAGTGGATACTTCCCTACCATTTCCCGAACCTGCTGGCGATTATGCCGATGGTTCTTGGACGCAATGGATGAATACGCCTGCGCTGGAAAATTCGCCTTACATAAAAAGTATTGTTCAAACCTTCAGCAAACTTACTACTGTAAATTTAGTGCGTTTATTGTTTTTAGCACCTTCGTCTGTTGTAAAGGAACATACAGATCCTACCTTGGCGTTAGAAGAAGAAAAAGCGATGATTCGCTTAACAATTCCTATAGATAACAATAAAGATGTAACGTTTTATTTAAACAACACCAAAGTGCCCATGGAGGTGGGCGAATGTTGGTATTTACGACTTGCAGATGCACACCGCGTGGTGAATAATGGCACTACAGACCGTATAAACTTAACTATTGATGTTATTCCGAATGATAAAATCGTGGCATTAATTACAAAAAGCGACACCCTTAAAATTATCGAAAATTAAGTTAGTCTTTACTTTTCCAATTTCTAATTTCATCTTCAAGCGTTGTGCGCGATTTACCAGTTTTGGATTCTAAATTTTTTAAAGTTTCTGAAAACGATTCATCCTTATAATCAGATTTGCTTATGTCTAAGTTGTACGTTTTTTCAAAATCTTTTGAAATCTGCTTCCACTTTTTTTCTAAATAATCGCTGTCTTCGGTTTCATTAGGTTTCGCCTCTTTGGGGTTTTCAACGTAACTATCGTTTTCCCCTGTGTTATGATGTGCAGCTTGTGCGCCTTTACCTGTGGAATGTTTCGGGTTTTGCTCTTCTGAACTCATATCAATTCTTTTAAAATTTATAGCTTGTTTTAAAGTCAAGTTTAAACTTACAATTAGTCATACACTTTTTAACCCAAAAAATTCATAAAACCTAAGCTTGTATTAATCAACAAATTCAATTTTAAACAATTGAATATTTCAATATAAAAACCCGCCAATTTATTAATGATTCTCTTCCTAAATAACTCAATAGCGTTTTGTATCTTTGCGCTTTTAAAATTTGAACCATGTACACCAACGCTTTACAAGCTATTTCGCCAATTGATGGTAGATACGCCACAAAAACTGCAGGGCTAATTCCTTATTTTTCTGAAGAGGCACTCATTAGATACCGAGTGCAAGTAGAAATTGAATACTTTATCGCCTTGGTAGAGTTAGATTTACCTCAACTTGCCGATTTTGACCGAAACTTGTTTTCGCAGCTACGCGATATATATCTTAAATTTTCGGTTCAAGATGCCGTTACTATTAAAGAAACTGAAAAGGTTACAAATCACGACGTTAAAGCGGTTGAATACTTTATAAAAGAAAAGTTTGATGCTTTAAATCTTCAGAAATACAAAGAATTTATTCACTTTGGTTTAACTTCACAAGACATAAATAACACGGCAATTCCGTTGTCATTAAAAGATGCAATTAACAATATTTATGTGCCACTTTTATTAGAAGTAAAAGATAAATTAAAGGCACTTTCTAAAGAGTGGGCAGACGTACCTATGTTAGCTCGTACCCACGGTCAGCCTGCATCACCTACGCGATTAGGAAAAGAAATAGACGTTTTTACAGTAAGAATTGAAGAACAGTTCGACTTGATGAACGACATTAAAAGCGCCGCTAAATTTGGAGGTGCCACGGGTAATTTTAACGCCCATAAAGTTGCCTATCCCGATGTAGATTGGCGAGCGTTTGGAAAACAATTTGTACAACATACTTTAGGGTTGCATCATTCCTTCCCTACAACTCAAATTGAGCATTACGACCATATGGCTGCTTTGTTTGATTGTTTAAAAAGAATTAATACAATTTTAATCGATCTTGATAGAGATATTTGGACCTATATTTCTATGGATTATTTTAAACAAAAAATTAATAAAGGTGAAGTAGGTTCGAGCGCGATGCCACATAAAGTAAACCCCATAGACTTTGAAAACAGCGAAGGTAACTTAGGGATGGCAAATGCTATTTTTGAACATCTTGCAGCAAAACTTCCTATAAGTCGCTTACAACGCGATCTAACCGATAGTACGGTTTTACGAAACATTGGCGTACCAATTGGCCATACGCTTATAGGTTTTCAATCTACCTTAAAAGGATTAAACAAATTGTTGTTAAATAAAACAAAGTTTGAAGAAGATCTTGAAAACAATTGGGCCGTTGTAGCCGAAGCAATTCAAACAATTTTACGCAGAGAAGGCTATCCAAATCCTTACGAAGCCTTAAAAGGCTTAACCCGTACTAACGAAGGAATTAACCAAACTTCTATTGCAAATTTTATTGAAACTTTAGATGTTGAAGAGCGCGTAAAAGCCGAAATGCGAAATATTACACCATCAAATTATACAGGTATTTAATAGTTTTTAAATACATACTTACAAAATACAAAAAGGCTTAATTTCTAATAAAATTAAGCCTTTTTTAATCTGAAATTTTGGATTAATTAATCTTTAAAAATAGTATTTAAACCTTCTAGCTTGGAAAGGTCAAAGTCTCCTTTTTCTGCAGACCGTACAAGCATTAACATTTGGTCGGGACGCATATTGTCACCCAACAATCTAAAAACTGCAAATCCGCGATCGTCGTCACTTGCAAATACTACCACCTCATCAATAGCGTCTTCTTCTCCTTTGTACTTTAATGAAGCGTTCCAGTTATTGCTATTAAACCTTGTTAATTCTTTGTAATCATCTTGGTTTAAAATAGTTTGCAATTCGTCACGCTCCAATTTATAGGTAGCGGTATCGCCATTTGCAATAGGAAAAGCAACAACATTCACTTTTTTAATAGTATTTAAAATGTCTTTTTGTTCTTGAGTAAAGCTGCTATTTTCTCCTTGAAGTAGGCTTGTAGCAAGATCCATTTTAACAAAATTATTATCGTCTTGTTTCTCAACTAAATACTTTTGAAGAGATTTATCGTTACAAGATACAAGGGTTAAAATTCCTAATATCGCGGCTGTAAAATATCGTAAAAGTACCATTGTTATTGTTTTTTCTTTTTATCGATATTTTTTAGCTCATCGCTTCCAGGCACCTTTAATTCTGAAGTAAGTTTTGAAATTTGCTTTAAATCAATATTACCTGTAATACTCATAATTACTGTTGTAGGTTTGCCTTCAACCATACCGTCAAGGTGCATTAAAAGTTCACTTACATAATTTTCATTTTTACCTTCTTTACTGTAAAACTTTATATTTTTATCTTCATCTTTTACGCGCATAAGTTCTCCCAATGTATTTGTAGACGAAACGTATTTTGATACGGCGGCGCTCATTTTTTGAGAAACTGCGGGATTATCTGTGGTGAAAATTTTAATATTTTCCAGATCGTTTACCATCTTTAAATATGCCTGGGCTTCGGGATCTGCCGAATTTAAATCCATTTTACTCAGTAGCTTAAACATATTTTTAGTAACCACTACCGAAGTTACATCTTTATCATTTTCAAAAGAATCAAAAGCGTTTTGTGAGAACAAAACCATTGGCGCAATGGCCATAGTTAATAATAATACTACTTTTTTCATTTTATTTTGTGTTTAGGTTATTATTCAAAAATTCTATTTTTAGTTTTATTAAACTGATGGACAAACGTAAGCTGTTCGGCACCTTTATTTAAATTTTCTGAAAGCAAAAGCAATGCTCTTTTACTTTCGTTAAATGCCATTAAGGCTTCTTTTTCTTCTTGAGTGTACTGCGGTTGCGAAAAATAAAACGCACCAACACCAATTAAAACAACAATCGTAGCTGCTGCAGCATACCACCTTTTACCTAACTTCTTTTCTTGAGATTTCTCAATGCTAAAAGATCGATTTGTACTTTCTGTTTTTGCGGTTTTTAACGCTTTAAAAATAGGCCCATATTCTAATAATGAATTATCGATATTATCGCTATTAAAATATTCAATCAAAATATTGTCTTCAGCAAGGCTGGTGTTGCCTTCAAAGTAAGCTGTTAATAACTGTTTTATTTTATCCAATTCCATAATTATAATTTTTAATCATTACATCGCGAACTGTTTTTCTTGCTCTTGAAAGTGCTACTCGTACTGCCGTTTCATTGCTGTCGAGCATTTTGGCAATTTCAGAAAATTCAAATTGCTCTACATCGCGCAGTTGCAACACGATTCGTTGTTGTTGCGGTAAGGTTTCCATAATTTTAAAAACCATTGCCACCCCATCGTTCGCTTCAATATTTTTTTCTACATTTTCAGTAGTTTGATAATTACTATGTACAATTTTTAAATTAGCAGCTTGTTTAGATTTTAACCTATCTAAGCAATAATTTTTAGTCATCGTAATAGCAAACGCTTCAATATTTTTGTAGTTTTTAATATTCTTTTTTCCTTTCCACAACTTAAAAAACACTTCTTGCACGGCGTCTTCGGCTTCATCTTTTGAAACCAAAATACGTTTGGCTAAACGATATAATTTATCTTTAAAAGGCATTATAGCGCTAATAAATTCAGTTTTTTCCATTGTGGCGTTGGTTGTTGTTGTGCTGTCTATTTAAATGACGAATAGACTTAATTTTTGTTACATTTCAATTAAAAGCGCAATTAACAGTATCTTTTGAAATAACGTAATTGTAGATTATTTCCAATTAAAAAAGTATATTTTTACCCTTACAATATAATTGCTAATTTCTCTGTTTTAAAGAATATTCAAACTTAAATTTTTTATGAAAAGAAATATTTTCATTCTTCTTCTGGCTGTAGCCACCCTTTTTGTTTCGTGTTTTGAAGACATGGACGATAATTTTCAAACCGCGTCAACGCAAGAAATTCAAAACTTTATTTACCGCGGCTTAAATTATTATTACCTCTATAAAGCCGATACGCCAGAGTTAGCCAATGATGCGTTTACTAACCAGAGTGATTTAAATAACTTTTTAGATAATTATGAAACGCCCGAAGCGTTATTTGAGTTTTTATTATCGCCACAAGATAGATTTAGTAATTTATTTAGTGACTACACGGTAATTGAAAATGCGTTAAGCGGAGTTTCAATTAGCAACGGAATGGAGTTTGGATTGGTGTATTACCCAGATGGTAGCAACAACGTTTTTGGCTACGTGCGCTACGTGCTGCCTAATACCGATGCCGAAAGCAAAGGATTAAAACGCGGCGATTTATTTACAACCATAGATGGCCAACAGTTAAACGATACTAATTTTAACGACTTGCTTGCGCCAAATACCTATTCTATTGGATTGGCAACTTTTGATGGGACAAACTTTTCCCCTACGGGTGAAACGGTAGAATTAAATAAAACTCAATACACCGAGAACCCAGTTTATAAAGCTAAAACACTTACCGTAAATGGCGAAAAAATTGGCTATTTAATGTACAACGGATTTATTAAAGATTTTGACACCGAATTAAACAATGCATTTGCTCAATTTAAAGCCGAAGGAGTATCAAACCTGGTTTTAGATTTAAGATATAACGGCGGAGGTGCTGTAGAAACCGCAACAGACCTTGCCAGTATGATTACCGGGCAATTTAATGGCGAAATATTCTACAAAGAATTTTGGAATGAGGACCGCCAAGCCGAAAATGCCGAAAACGGACTTTTTGATAACACAATTAGCTCTGGAGACGCCATAAATAGTCTAAACCTCTCTAAGGTTTATATTTTAACTACAAGACGCTCGGCATCGGCTAGCGAATTGGTTTTAAACGGTTTAAAACCATATATTAACACCGTTCAAGTGGGCGATACTACTACCGGCAAATTTCAGGCTTCATTTTTATTATACGATGCTCCTGCACCGCAGTTTAGCCGCAACGCCGCAAATCCTACGCACACCTATGCCATGTTGCCTTTGGTTTTTAAAACTGCCAATGCCAATGGAAATACAGATTTTATTGATGGTCTTTACCCCGATTTTCCGTTACAAGAAAATTATTTCAATTTAGGCGAATTAGGAAATGAAGACGAACCTTTATTGGCTGCCGCCTTGTATGAAATTGCCGGCAGACCCATTTCTACAAACAGCACAACCCAATCATTTAAAGAGGTTTCAGATAGTAAAACTAAGTCGCCCATAAACGAAAAAATGATACTCACTACGGAATTAGAGAATAACTAAATAGCTGCATAAAAAAATCCATTGATTGTAAAACCAATGGATTTTTTACAGCTAATTTTAAACAACAAATTATTCGTTAAAATAGATTCCGCCTGGGATGATACCCGTTTGGAAATCTTGAATTTCTTGATTAGAGGAAAGGTCAAATATTTTTAAAGCACCTTTACTTGCAAAGTCTTTTGCATCGGTTGCATAAAGAAAACCATCTTTGGCTTTAAGTGCGTAAAAGAAACCATCAATTATATCATTTCCTGGCAATGAAATTGAAGTAGTGTCAATTTTGTAAACTTTTCCGTTTAAAGTATAGTAAAGGTTACTTCCATCAATAGTTAAGTTTGAAGGGTGTTCGGTTGTAGCAAAGTTATAAGTATTTACAACTTGATTGCTGCTAAGGTCTATTTCAACTAATGAACCTGCAGTTTCATCGCCAGTGTAATCTGGCTTCCCACCACATAAAACAAATAACGAATTATTTTGAATAACCATACTATTTGGAGCATCGCCTACCACAATTGAATTAGATACACTATTCCCAAAAATTACAGATATAACATTGTTATGTCCATACCCTCCTTGGTGCGCTACATAAACGTCATTGTTGTAACTAATAACTTTTTCGGGACCGTAGGGCACTGCAATAGTATGCGATACCGTATTGTCTCTTAAATCTATTACCGCCACAAAATCATCGGCATTATCGGTTGGGTCTCCCCAATTTGTTACATAGCCTTTATTTCCAGCAGCTTCTACAAAATAACGCGGATTGTTAACGCCGGTAGTAATTGAATCTACACTCTCAAAGCTATAACGGTTAGCGATCATAATTTTATTTGAATTATTCACCACGATATAAGCATTGTCATCTTGAAAACCCATAGACTGTACAATGCTTCCTAAGCTATTGCCATTTACCGTTCTATAAATATTTTGAGCTACTGTTGCATAGTCGTTAGATACGTATGTTACGCTTCCCGAACCACCGCTAAAAGGGCCTTCATTTGTAATAAGTATTCCTTTTTCAAAAGCTGCTGGCACATATTCTGGCTGTACGTCATCATCGCTGCTACACGAAATAAAAAGCAAGGTTGATAAAGATAAAAACAGTAATTTTTTCATGATTTTCATTTGTTTATATATTAAAGTTTAAAAATATTTGAAAGTTGCGCGAAGGCATAGGTCTAAATGCTACATTTTCATAATAGGTATTAAAAACGTTTTTTAGCCTGCCTCCTATTGTAATTTTATCGTTCTTGGGTAGTAATAAGCTAATTCCTACATTGTAAACGTTATAAGCATCGAGGGTTTCACTATTATCTGTTGTAGTATATATTTCGCCGTTAAACAATCCTTGAATATATGCCGAAAAGTTTTTAAAACTATACTGCGCTGTCCCCGTTGCTTTGTGATATGGCACGTAAATTAATTGCTTCTCTTTTTCTAAATCTTCGGCTTTGGTGTATGAATAATTAGCTCGAATATTTAAATTGCGGTATTTACCAAAATTCACCAGATAGCTTGTAGTTACTTCAACTCCGTAGTTTTGAGTCTCACTAATATTAACGGGCTCCCAGATATTTCCGTTAGTGGGCACCCATTTTATCAAATCTTCCGAAGTAATAAAATAAGCAGCCACATCGGTTTTAAAATTTCCGATAGCCAATTCTTGTCCTATTTCAAATTGATAGGAGGTTTCTGGTTGTAAATTTGTATTTCCGCCAGCAACCCAAAACAAATCATTTATAGTGGGAATGCGATAATTTTTTGAACCATTTACTCGCAAAGCATAGTTATGTGACAGCTTTAATTTTGCATCTGCCGAAAAAAGCAACGGATTCTCAAAATTGTTTAAAAATTCTTTTCTGAAATTTATTCCGTAACTAAAATTGTTTCCTATTCTATGATTTAACAATACTACTGCAGCTAAGGTTTTTCGGGTGTTTTCACCAACATTGTCTCCTTGTGCGTTTAAATAGGAATATTCAATTTTAGAAAGAAGTCGTAGTTTTTTACGCAGAAATACTTCCGATTGAAAAGAGCCTATAAACGTATTGGCTTTTCCTTCATCATACAACTGTTTTTCGGTATTCGGAAAATAACGATACTGTTCAAAGAGGTGCGCAAAACTCGTTTTGGTTGTAAATGCACCAATTTTATTTTTTACTCTAAACAAATTGCGCGTCGCAATATCTTTATATCCGTCACGCCCTTGCGTATTTAAACTACCCGAAAAATTACGATCGTTTAAAGTGTATTCCGAATTCCATGAAATTTCAGAACTTTTAATTCTCCTCGCTTGATTTACCTTGGCATTAAAACGTAAAAATTCTCCGTGGGTGTTTTTTTTGTTTTTGCCTATATAATCGTAATCATTTTTAGACCGAATAAAATCTACTCCCAAATTTAAATAGTGGTTATTCCAGCTTTGCGTATTGGTTGCTGTTGCTCCTATGGTTGCAAAGCTTCCGTACCGCACGCCAAGAGTTGTTGTATCGCGGTTTTCAAATGTGTATTTATTGTTTAAATGAATACTTCCGCCAACGGCGCCACTTCCAAATTGCACACCGCCGCCGCCGCTTCTTATGGCTATTTCATCATAACTAAGGGCCGAAATAGTATTAAAATCGGTTTGCCCGGTAAATACCGAATTGATATTAATTCCATTCCAAATTACAGCAGTTTGCTGGGCGTTTGTTCCGCGAAAAGAAGGCGACGCCACCATCCCAAAACCATTTTCTTTAAAATATAGCGCAGTGTTAAACCGAAGCGTTTCGGTTAACGAGGTAGCATTTCTATTTACAACAGAATCGCTAAGTTTTTCGAGTTTAAAACCTTTTGAGTAATGAATAAGTTTTGCATCGGTAAGCATAACTTCTGGCAATTGCTGAATACTATCGAGTTGCGCAGAAATTGAGCCCCAACACAGCAAAAAACCGAAAATGATATAATATTGTAGTAGTTTCATAATTCAACCTTTATCCCGAAAGTTTGATATTTTAAATTATGAACTAGGCAGGTCTCCTGGCTTGTCTTTTGTGCCACCTTCCCATTAGCCAACGGCCAACAGTGGTTTTTTTTGAAGTGACGCACGCCCAAAAATTAATTGGGTCGACTTACAGTTGCGGGAACAGCTTCGGATTTAAACCGAATTCCCTTTTAAAAGCATTTTCTTTGTACGAAAAAGTGCTTACCAAAGTTCAACGCAAAAATAGACTTTAAATATTAGTACACCCAAACAAAACCACTATTTTTGAGGATGCAAAAATTTGTTTTACTTTTTAGTTTCTTTTTTATCCTCGTTGCTTGTAACAATAAAAACAGCGAGTCTACACAAAGTCCCCAACCTACAGAAAATACTGATGGAAAATCTAATATTCAATACGCCAAAAGTTTTGATCTTGAACACTTTGAAGGTTACAAAGTAATTACCTTAAAAAATCCGTGGCCGGGCACTAATCAAACTTTTAAATATGCTTTAGTTGAAGAAAGCAACACGGTGCCAAATGCCGAAATGTTCGATGCCGTTGTACAAGTTCCCGTAAAACAAATTGTTGTTACCTCTACTACGCATATTCCTTCGTTAGAAATGCTGGGAGCAATAAATAGTTTGGTAGGTTTTCCAAACCTCAATTATATTTCTTCTGAAATAACACGAAAACAAATTACTGCGGGACGTATAAAAGAACTGGGCAAAAACGAAGATATAAATACTGAAATTTTAATAGATTTAAACCCCGACCTTGTAATAGGTTTTGGCGTTGACGGTAATAATTCAACCTTTAAAACTATTGAAAACAGTGGTATTCCGGTACTTTACAATGCCGATTGGACAGAAACTTCGCCCCTTGGAAAAGCCGAATGGATTAAGTTTTTTGGCGCTTTGTACAATAAAGACAAACAAGCCGATAGCATTTTTAACAACATTGCAACCGAGTATAATTTGGCAAAAAATATAGCTTCTCAAGCGGCTAATTCGCCAACGGTAATTAGTGGCGCCATGTACAAAGACGTTTGGTATATGCCACAAGGCGATAGTTGGGGCGCACAATTTATTGCCGATGCCAATGGCGATTATCTATGGAAAGACAGCAAAGGTACGGGTAGTATCTCGCTTAATTTAGAATCTGTTTTGGATAAAGGGCATAATGCCGATGTTTGGATTGGTCCCGGACAATTTACATCCCTTTCAACGATGGAAGAGGGAAGCCAAGTTTATACAAAATTTAAAGCGTTTAAAACTGGCCAGGTTTATACATATAGTTTAAAAAAAGGCGCAACTGGAGGCACAATATATTTTGAATTAGCTCCCAACAGACCCGATTTGGTACTAAAAGATTTAATTAAAATATTACATCCAAATCTCTTGCCCGAACACAATTTTTATTTTTTCGATAAATTGAAATAATGCAAATTTCACAAACATACAAACTGCATTTTTTAATATTGTCTATCGCCCTTATTGCCGCTTTTTTAATGAATTTGAGTATGGGCTCAGTCTCTATTCCTATAGATGAAATAGTTTCAATTTTCTTCGGAAATGGGGCTACAAAAGAAACGTGGCAATATATAATTATGGATTATAGATTGCCAAAAGCGTTTACTGCCATGCTCGCTGGTGGCGGATTGGCAGTTGCAGGCTTGTTAATGCAAACCTTATTTCGCAATCCGTTAGCCGGACCGTTTGTATTAGGCTTAAGTAGCGGCGCTAGTTTGGGAGTGGCCATTTTAATTTTAGGAGCAAGTGCTTTTGGTGGTTTTTTAGGTACTTTATTATTAAGCCAGTGGAGTTTAGTTATTGCCTCGGCATTGGGTAGTTTTTTAGTGCTTTTGGCGGTACTGGCAGTTACTTTTAAAATTAAAGACACCATGGCTATTTTAATTATAGGCCTTATGTTTGGAAGCGTTACTACTGCGGTTGTATCGGTTTTGTCTTATTTTAGTAATGCAGAGCAATTGCAACAGTATATATTTTGGTCTTTTGGGAGTTTGGGCAACCAATCGTGGCAAGGTGTTTTAATACTTTCAATTTGCTTTTTGGCAGGAATTATTTTGAGCCTTATGAGTAGTAAATCGTTAAACGGTTTGCTATTAGGCGAAAATTATGCAAAAAGCATGGGGTTGCACATAAAAAAAACCACCTTTACGATAATTTTGGCCACCAGTATTTTGGCTGGTGGTATAACAGCATTTGTAGGGCCAATTGCCTTTGTAGGATTGGCAGTGCCGCACTTGGTTCGGCAATTTTATAAAACGTCTAATCACTTGATTTTACTCCCCGCTGTATTAATTTGCGGTAGTTTATTAATGTTGGTTTGCGACACTCTAGCACAATTACCTTTTAGTGAATTTACACTTCCTATTAATGCCATAACTTCGCTAATTGGTGCGCCGGTAGTAATATGGCTATTGGTACGAAAACGAAAACTTTTCTTTTAATGAATTCCGAAGAAAAAAATATCATTTTAGAAGCTCAAAATCTTTCGGTGGGTTATACATCAAAAGATGGAAGTTCCACTATCGCAAAAGATATCAATTTTTCAATTTTAAAAGGTGAATTGGTTGGCATGGTAGGCGCAAATGGTATTGGAAAATCTACTTTACTTCGCACCTTAACAGGAATGCAAAAAGCACTAAGCGGTTCTATTTTTCTGAAGAATAAAGATCTCACTGAATATTCGTCATTTCAACTTGCTACCCAATTAAGTGTGGTATTAACTGAACCACCTGCTTCAAAAAATCTTTCGGTTTTAGAGTTAGTTTCTCTGGGCAGACAACCCTACACCAATTGGATTGGCACCCTTACAAAAGAAGACAAAAAGGCGATAAATTACGCGTTAGATATAACCGAAACTTCAACCCTCGCCAACCGAAAATGTTTTGAGTTAAGCGATGGGCAACTGCAAAGAGTAGCTATTGCAAGAGCATTTGCACAAGATACGCCAATAATTATCCTCGACGAACCCACAACACATTTAGATATTTATCACAGAGCGTATGTTTTAAAACTGCTTAAAAAATTGGCTGCCGAATCACACAAAACCATACTTTTTTCTACTCACGAAATAGATTTGGCAATCCAGTTAACAAATAAAATGCTCGTTATGAGTAAAGACGAAAATTATTTTAACGACCCCTGCAAATTAATTTCCGAAGGGAGGTTTAATGCACTATTCCCAAAAGAAACTATAGATTTTGACGCTAATACCGGCAGATTTGTAGTTAAACGCTAGTTAGTGAATATTTTCAGGTTATATTTCGCTTAACTTTTTACCTTTATAAACACACAATTTTATTCACTAATCAATAAATTTTTTAAGGTGAACGATGTAATAATTTATTTGCTATTAGGGCTATTCTGTCTTTTACTTGGGGTATTTTTAGGATATCAATACGCCCGACTCAAAAATAAGTCGGAGATAAGTAAACTCAACGAGCGATTACAGAATTTAATGACTTCGGAAAATAAGTTAGTTAATCGAATTGATAATTTAACTTCAGAAAAAGAAACGCTTCAAAAAGAACGTGAAAACCTTAACCTTCAGCTTGCAAGGCAAAGTTCAGAATACGATGCGCTTTCAGCAGAACTTAAAAGAGAACAAGAGAACGCTAAAAACTTCGAAAGAGAATTTGAAGCTAAGTTTACTGTTTTGGCAGATAAAATTTTAGACAATAAAACAGCAAAGTTTACCGAATCTAACAAAGAAAATATTGAAGGTATTTTAAAACCGTTAAATCAAAAAATAAAAGAATTTGAAGAAAAGGTTGGGAAAAATAATTTAGATTTTGTGCGTACCCACGCCGAGTTGGGGAAACAGCTTCAGTATTTGCACGAACAAAATATTAAAATTAGCCAAGAAGCAGATAACCTCACTAAAGCACTAAAAGGCGATTCTAAAATTCAAGGTAATTGGGGCGAGATGATTCTATCGCGGGTGTTAGAAGAATCTGGCTTAGAAAAAGGTCGCGAATATACCATACAAGACAGCCATGAAAATCCCGATGGCGGAAGGTTGCAAACCGACGTAATTATACATTTACCCGACGGTAAAAAAATGATAATAGACAGCAAAGTCTCGCTTACAGCTTTTGAGCGCTATGTTTCGGAAGAAGATGAAAATTTAAAAAAATTGCACCTCAAGCAGCATATTGAATCCATAAAAAAACACATTGCAACTTTAGCCGATAAAAAATATTATCACGCTATTAACGCGAGCCCCGACACTATTTTTATGTTTGTGCCCATAGAGCCTGCATTTGCTATTGCTGTTGCTAACCAAAAAAATCTTTATCAGGAAGCGTTTAAACGCAAAGTAATGATTGTAACCCCTTCTACCCTTTTGGCGGCATTGAGATTGGTAGAAAATCTATGGGAAAACGACAATCAGAAAAAAAACACTTTAGATATCGCAACGCAAGCAGGAAAACTTTATGACTCGTTTGTAAGTTTACTTACTGAATTAACTAAAATAAGAAAGCAACTTAACACCGTTCAAGGTAGTTTTGATTCGGCTTTGGTAAAACTCGAAGGGAAAGGGAATTTGGTAAATAGAGTTGAAAAATTGCGCAAATTAGGCGCTATAACAAGTAAAAATATCGACCAGAAATTTTTAAAAAATTCAAACGAAAAGTAGTTATTACTTTTAATTGCGTAAATTTTAAAACTAACGTTAATTTATGAAAAAAATACTTTTTATAATCTTAGGAAGCTTATTAGCCTTATACCTTATCTATTTTGCCTTTGTTTACTTTGTGCCCTACAGCGAAGGAACCCGAGCAGGCGAATTAATAAAATTTAGCAACAGAGGTGTAATTATAAAAACTTGGGAAGGCGAAATAAGCCAAGGAATAAGTGGCGCTCAAATTTTTTCGTTTTCGGTACTAGATAAAAATAAAGAAGTAATTGAAAAATTAAAAGAATACCAAGGGAGTTATGTAAAAGTAACGTACATAGAACGCTTTGCCACCTTTGCCTTTTGGGGAGACACCAAATATTTTATAACTGAAGTAAAACAAGAAACTTCTCCTCATTTCAGGAATAGATAAAAATAGATGCAGCTATTACTTCTTAGCAACTTTAATAGCAGTTTGCGTATTTTTTGCTCTTATATTAATAAAATATAAGCCGCTATTTAGTTTACTCATATCAATGGTAACTCTCTTTCCGGCTAGGCTACCTTCGGCTACCAAACTACCCAAAACATTAAATATTTGATAATTATCTATTGAAACTACCGAAGAAATATTTAAAACAGTTTTAACTGGATTAGGAAAGAAATTTAAGTTTTTTACAAACTTATCTTCCGAAGAAAGTTTTGAAACTACAGTAATTTTACCTTGCATTGAAGGGTCTAATTGGTTGTAATACTCAATTACTCCAGCCCGGTTAAACGTATAAGAAAAATTAGCATTCAAGCCACTAATTACCTCGCTATCAAAAGCAAAATCTCCGTCTGCCATACTAGTCACACTTTTTTCAGAATCATCGCTCCATATCCAATTTATGGTATCTCCTATTTCAATAGTAGGACTGGCAACTGCAGTTTTTATATCTTTTTCCCAAGCAATTTCTACAACATTTTGTGCAGTTAAATTACCAATGGAAAAAAGATATAAAAGCAGTGTGATAATTCTCATAAACCAAGTTTAAACAACGTTTTATCTAATTTACGAAAAAAAGCAAGACAAAAACTAAATATAATTTGGCGTACTATTTACTTAAGTACATTTTACGGCGGGCATATAAATCGTAAAAAGCATCGTCTTTTAAGCTATCAATAAACAAAATGCTTTCGCCGGTACTCTTCATTTCTGGCCCTAATTGTTTGTTTACATTTGGGAATTTATTAAAGCTAAAAACCGGTTGTTTAATGGCAAACCCTTCTAATTTTGGATTAAAGTCAAAATCGGTAACCTTATTATGACCTAACATAACTTTGGTTGCGTAATTTACATACGGCTCGCCGTAAGCTTTTGCAATAAATGGAACAGTACGCGATGCCCTAGGATTGGCTTCAATAATATAAACAGTATCGTCTTTAATTGCAAATTGCACATTAATGAGTCCAACTGTATTTAAGGATTTTGCAATTTTAGTTGTATGGTCTTTAATTTGTTGCATCACAAACTCTCCAATATTAAATGGAGGAAGTGTAGCGTTTGAGTCGCCAGAATGTATACCACAAGGTTCAATGTGCTCCATTATACCAATTATATATACATTTTCGCCATCGCAAATTGCATCGGCTTCGGCTTCAATTGCACCGTCTAAGTAGTGGTCTAAAAGTAATTTGTTATTCGGAATTTTTCGTAATAAATCTACTACGTGCTCTTCTAATTCTTGTTTGTTAATTACAATTTTCATCCCTTGTCCTCCTAATACGTACGAAGGACGAATTAATAAGGGGAAGTCAAGTTCGTCTGCTAGCGCTAAAGCTTCTTCAGTAGATTCGGCAACGCCAAATTTTGGGTAGGGAATATTGTTTTCTTTTAACAATTTTGAAAAACTTCCGCGGTCTTCAGCTAAATCGAGCGATTGGTACGTAGTTCCAATAATATTAATACCGTACCTATCTAACTTTTCGGCGAGTTTTAATGCAGTTTGCCCACCTAATTGCACAATTACACCTTCGGGCTTTTCGTGGCGAATAATATCGTAGATATGCTCCCAGAAAACTGGTTCAAAATACAATTTGTCTGCAACGTCAAAATCTGTTGAAACGGTTTCGGGATTACAGTTAATCATAATTGTTTCGTAGTCGCATTCGGCTGCTGCCAAAACGCCGTGTACACAGCAATAGTCAAATTCTATACCTTGTCCAATTCTGTTAGGGCCCGAACCTAAAACAATAATTTTCTTTTTATCGGATACAACACTGTCATTTTGTGCGTAAGCGTCCTCACCGTTAAGTTGCATTTCATTTTCAAAAGTTGAATAGTAATACGGTGTTTCGGCTTTAAATTCGGCAGCACAGGTATCAACCAATTTATAAACGCGTTGAATGTTCATATCTTCACGCTTTTTATAAATCTGGCTTTCCAAACAATTTAGCATATGGGCTATTTGTCTATCTCCGTATCCTTTTTGCTTCGCTTCAAGCAATAACTCACGTGGTAGCGTATCTAAAGTATATTTTGAAATTTCCTTTTCTAATAAGTATAATTCTTCGTATTGCCGTAGAAACCACATATCAATTTTAGTGATTTCGTGAATTGTGCTTAACGGAATTCCTATTTGAATAGCATCATAAATAACAAAGACACGATCCCAACTGGCATTTTTTAGTTTGTCGAGAATTTGTTCGTAATTGGTATAACTTTTCCCGTCGGCCCCAATTCCATTACGTTTAATTTCGAGCGATTGTGTGGCTTTATGAAGCGCTTCTTGAAAGGAGCGACCAATTCCCATAACTTCACCAACCGATTTCATTTGAAGCCCTAACGTACGGTCTGATCCTTCAAATTTATCGAAATTCCAACGTGGAATTTTAACGATTACATAGTCTAAGGTTGGTTCAAATAAAGCCGAAGTAGACTTCGTAATTTGATTGTTTAATTCGTCAAGACGGTAACCAATGGCCAACTTTGTTGCAATTTTTGCAATAGGATATCCTGTTGCTTTGGATGCCAAAGCCGAAGAACGCGAAACACGTGGATTTATTTCAATCGCGATAATTTCTTCTTCGTCATCGGGGCTTACAGCAAATTGAACATTACAACCGCCAGCAAAATCGCCAATACTGCGCATCATTAAAATTGCCATATCGCGCATTTTTTGAAAGGTGCGATCGCTTAAAGTCATTGCGGGGGCTACCGTAATAGAATCTCCGGTGTGGATCCCCATAGGGTCCATATTTTCAATAGTACAAATAATAACTACGTTATCGTTATTGTCTCGTAATAATTCTAACTCGTATTCTTTCCACCCCATCATTGCCTTATCGATCATAACTTCGTGGATAGGAGAAATTTCCAATCCATGCGATAAGAGCTCATCAAAATCTTCTTCTTTATAAACAATAGAGGCTCCGGCACCACCCAAAGTATACGAAGCTCTAATAACTAATGGAAAACCAAACTCTTGTGCTATTTCTTTTCCTTGTAAATATGAATTTGCCGTCGCTTGAGGTGCCATTTTAACCCCAATAGACTCCATTAATTCTCTAAATTTTTCGCGGTCTTCAGTTATGTTAATGGCATCGATGTCTACACCAATTAATTTTACATCAAAATCATCCCAAATACCTTTTTCATCGGCTTCAATACATAAATTTAATGCAGTTTGTCCTCCCATTGTAGGCAAAACAGCATCAATTTGCGGATGTTCTTTAAGAATTTTAACAATCGACTTTGTTGTAAGTGGCAACAAGTAAATATGATCGGCCATAGATGGGTCGGTCATAATAGTTGCGGGATTGCTGTTAATTAAAATCGTTTCAATTCCGTCTTCGCGTAGGGAACGAAGGGCTTGCGATCCCGAATAATCAAACTCACATGCTTGACCAATTACAATAGGACCCGAACCGATGATTAAAACTGATTTGATAGAAGAATTTTTAGGCATGATTTTACTTTTTCTGTGCTGCAAAAATACGGCACTATTGGGTATAAAAAAAGGTGTTGCTTAGTTAAACAACACCTTTTATATATAAATTATAAACATTATTTTTTATGACGAGATTCGGTAGATACAGATAGTTTCTTTCTGCCTTTCGCTCTGCGGGCAGCTAATACCTTTCTTCCGTTTACAGAAGCCATACGCTCTCTAAAACCATGTTTGTTTCTTCTTTTTCTTTTTGATGGCTGAAATGTTCTTTTGCTCATTATAGTATTCTTTAACTTCCGTTATTCCTTATTCGATGCCTAGTTTAAATTTTAGGCCATTCTGCCAAAGCAGTTATTTGCGTAGGCGGGTGCAAAAATACAACAAGTTTTCACTTTGACAAACCTTTTTTAAAAAATCTCACTATTTTTTTTATCTCCTTTATTAGAAGCTCAATTTACCCAATAACGTTAAAATAATTATTTTCAAAGATAAATTTTATAAGTAAAAAAGCCTTTAAATTTTATACCTTTGCCCCCTCTTAAAAGTAAATATATGTTTAATAAGAATATAAAATTAGTTTTAGCTGTATTAGTAATTGGCGCGGCAGTTTGGCAATTTACCGAAACAAATATTGGCAATGGAATCATGTTGATAATCCTAGCCTTAATGTTTGTATTCTTGTACTTTAAGAATGAAATTATACTATTAGCGTTTTTACGCCTAAGAAAACAAGATTTTGAAGGTGCCAAAAAATGGTTAGACAAAATTAAAAACCCGAGTGCCGCTTTAGTACCTAAACAAGAAGGCTATTATAATTATTTAAACGGTCTTATGGTTTCACAAACCAATATGGTTGAAGCCGAAAAATACTTTAAAAGAGCCGAAAAACTAGGGCTAAACATGGATGCCGATATGGCTATGACCAAGCTAAACCTCGCCGGAATTGCAATGACCAAAAACCGCAAACGAGAAGCTGAACAGCTTATGACCGAAGCAAAAAAGCTTGATAAACACAATATGCTGGACGATCAAATTAAAATGATGAAACAGCAAATGAAAAAAGTAGGTCAACAAAGACAACCCTTTGGGCACGGAGCACGCGGTGGTCGTGGAGGCAGAAGATAACTTTTTATCCTAAACCGCTAACTCCCACACAGTTTACCGAAGAATTACGCTTATAAACGAAATTCTTCAAAAAAAATAAAGCAATTGCTTATCTTTCCTTAAAGCAATTGCCCGTGAAAATAAAATTACTTTTTCTCTTTACACTACTCTGGATTTCTGCACAATCGCAAATTGAGCAAGCCACCCTATTTTCTCAAGCCATTGGCGAAAACATAAAAACTTATAAGCTCAATTCACAAAAAGCTTATGCCCTACAAGATTTTGATCGAGCCGAATTTCTATTCGACTCTTTAATAAATCACGTAGTAAATGGAAGCTATCTCGACAATTTTAAAGTTCGAAAATTGTCTGGCAGAAAAATTTCACTTTACAAATTTGAAAAGCCTATTTTTTTAATGACTTATGCCTCGTGGTGTACACCGGGGGTAGGAGAAATTCCAGCGCTAAATAAAATTGCAGAAACACATTCAAAAGATATCGATTTTTTAATTCTCTTTTGGGATTCGAAAAAAAACGTCCGTAAAGTTTCAAAAGCATACAGTAAAAATATACACATTGTTTACGTAGACGAATTAGAAAATACGCACGACCACATAGTAGAGGTTTTAAAGCACAGTTTAGGCTTTCCTACATCTTTCTTTATTAACCAAGACAAACGTATTTTAGACGTGCGTAGAGGTGCCCTGCACCCTTATAACGAAAAGTTTGAAATATCATTTGAGCTTAATTATAATGCATTCTTAAACGGAATTTCGCTTTTAAAACAACTAAGCGAAGACGATAAAAAACATTATGTGCTAAATAAAAAACCATAACCAAGTTTTTATCGAGCTTTTAATGTTGCGCTACTTCTATTTATAATATCCTTTTTCAGGAATTTCAATAAAATACTCCTTCCCCGAAGCATTTTTTAAATAAGTGTCGCGTAACCACGGATTGTGAAGTTTTAAAATTTTATAATTAATGCCATAGGGTTTAATCCACTCGGCCCAATCATTTACAGCGGTGTCTACCTTAATCTTGTATGTAGGAACGTTTGTGTACAGGTCTTTTTCTCTAAAATTGAAACCATATTTTTTAGGGTTGGTCATTATTTCTTTTAAAGCCAAAATCCTAAAAACATATCTACTCGTTTCGCTATTTAATAGCAAATCGTAATAATCGGTTTCTTTTTGTCTGTCCATCTGTTTAGACATGCCATAAACTCCGGCATTGTATGAGGCGGCTGCCATTGTCCAGCTGCCAAATTTTTCTTTAGATTTTTTAAGGTATTCTGCAGCTACTCTCGTCGCTTTTTCAAGGTGATAGCGCTCATCTACATAATCGTTAATTTCAAGTCCGTACTCGCGACCAGTACCTTTCATAAAATGCCAAATTCCCGAAGCACCCGCTGGTGAGCTTTTGTACTCCAAGCCACTTTCGGCTACGGCTAAGTATTTAAAATCGTCTGGTAAGCCATACTTCTCTAAAAGAGGTTCTATTAGTGGGAAATACTTATTTGCGCGTTTAAAAAGTAAAAGTCCGTTAGATTGCCAATAAGTATTTACAAGCAACTCCCTATCAAAACGCTCTCTAATATCTGGGTTTTCAATAGGAACTGGTTCACCCGCAAAACTTAAATTTTCGGGTATAGGCAAGGCGTAAACATTGTAATCGTTAACGAGTTTTTTTTCAATGTTTCTATCGGTAGGTGCGTCTTGAACTGCGTTTATGCTTATGGCGCAAACCGCCAAAACCACGACACCCAGTCCAACTTTTTCAATTAATTTCATAACAGTAGTATTTTTTTAAAGATACCTATAATTAAGCAAATCTATTTACAGTAGACAAATATTATTCCTTAAAAATAGTTAAGAGTTTTTCAGAAATTTCTCGTCCGCGATTTAAAATCATAATATGCGTTCCATTCTGTATAACCTGAAAATCTTGAAGGTATTTAGCCGGAAAAACAACATCTTTATCGCCGTGAATGTGTATTACATTTTTAATAGGTTCGGTACGGTTCCACGTTATCATTTTTTCTAGCGCCCAATCTAAATATTGTTTATCGCGAACGTGGAGATACTTATTGTAAAGCGACAAACGCTTTTTGGTTTTTGGACCAATTGAAAACTTAGTTAAATCGTCTGTGTTAGCCACCAATCCCGTAGGAATTAACTTATACGCTTTGGTAAAGTTGGCAAGTTTCATACGGCGCGGTAGTTCATTTTTGGTTTTTACGCTAGAGATTATTACAAGTTTTTTCACCAAAATATACTTACTCATTTCCTGCACCACAACGCCACCAAAGGATACACCAATTAAAATAATATTCTCCTCTTTAATTCGAGAAACCATTTTTCTGGCGTAAGCCTCTAAACTTTCATTCTTTTCAGGAATTAACCATTCCAAAATATGAATTTTATAATTTTCGGGAAACTTTAAATTCTTAAAAATTTCGCTCCCCGCAGCCATACCTGGCACTAAGTAAACATTTGTGATTTCTGATTTCATAAGTCTTTTGTGAAGAAAATGTGAAAGCCCAAAGATTATTCGTAAATTTACCTCAGCAAAGATAAATTTATATAACCGTTTTATAGAATGTATTAATGGTCAAAAAAAACTTTACTTTTTGATTTATTTAAAATTTAGACTAAAATACCACGTTTGTATTTAAATTATGTTTGTACACAATTCCACCTCGCTAACATTGTACAATAGACACACTTTATCCAATTAAAACAACTCATAATGATTGAAGATGTAGAAATTACCGACAATGAATTTTTAAGACAATTTGAACTTGAAATTGGCGACAACATGGCTCGAATAGAATACGCGCTACAAGACCGCAAAATTTTCCTTACTAAGTACGAAATGCCCGAAGATTTGGAAGAACAAGGGTTTAGAGAAATTTTTATAAAAGCTGTTTTTGACGAAGTAAAAGACCGCGGCATTAGCCTTGTTCCAACAAGTCCCGAAATAGCCGGCTTTTTACGTAAAAACCGTAGAAAATATAAAGACTTATTACCAGTAGGAATTAATATTTAACTCAATACACTTTCGGCAGTTTTAAAGCGAACCAGCCCGTCTGTATCTATTTCAGTGAGCGTTATTTCTTGCAACGTATTAACCAATTCGGGGTTCCAAGGCGTTTTTACTTTTACATAATTTTCAGTAAAACCGTGAATATAACCCTCTTTATTTTCACCTTCAAATAATACGGTACGGGTTGTTCCTAACTGCTTTTCATAAAAAAATCTTCTTTTTTTAACCGAAAGTCCACGTAGCATTTTGCTACGCTTATGTCGCACTTTCATAGGTACAACGCCTTCCATTTCGGCTGCTGGGGTATTATCTCTTTCCGAATATGTAAAAACGTGTAAATACGAAATGTCAAGCTCATTTAAAAAATGATACGTCTCTAAAAAATGCGCTTCTGTTTCGCCGGGAAATCCTACAATTACATCTACTCCAATGCACGCATGCGGCATTACTTCGCGAATTTTTGTAACACGATCTGCATATAACTCGCGCATATACCTTCTTCGCATTAACTTTAAAATAGTATTGCTACCACTCTGCAACGGAATGTGAAAGTGTGGCACGAATGTTCTCGATTTTGAGACAAAATCTATGGTTTCATTTTTTAACAAATTGGGTTCAATTGAAGAAATTCGAAGGCGTTCTATCCCTTCAACAGCGTCTAATGCCTGTACCAATTCTAGAAAAGTGTGTTCGTGTTTTTTATTTCCAAATTCGCCTTTACCGTAATCGCCAATATTTACACCAGTTAAAACAATTTCTTTAATTCCTTGTGCTGAAATATCTGCGGCATTTTTTAATACATTTTCCAAAGTATCACTACGGGAAATACCACGCGCCAACGGAATAGTACAATAGGTACATTTATAATCGCAGCCGTCTTGAACCTTTAAAAAAGCTCGCGTTCTATCGCCTATGGAGTACGAACCCACATAAAAATCGGCTTCTTCAATTTCGCATGAGTGAACTTCGCCAAAATCATTTTTAGACAAGTCGTTGAGATAATCGGTAATTTTAAATTTTTCGGTAGCGCCCAACACCAAGTCAACCCCGTCTACATCGGCCAATTCTTGTGGTTTTAATTGGGCGTAACAACCCACAGCAGCTACAAATGCTTTGGGGTTTGCTTTTTGCGCTTGCTTTACAATAGTTTTGAAACGTTTGTCGGCATTTTCGGTTACGCTACAAGTGTTAATTACGTATATATCAGCTTCTTCCGAAAAATCTACGCGCTTAAAACCTTCACCTTCAAATTTTCTGGCAATAGTAGATGTTTCACTGAAATTAAGCTTACAACCCAAGGTGTAAAATGCGACTTTTTTTGATGCAATCATTATTGTATTTTTGGCAAACGAGGGCACAAAAATACAAACTTAAATCGGTTCCCGAAAAAACATGCTGCAGCCTTTAAAAAAACTAATTATTAGACTTTCAATATGTTGTATTCCATTTTTATTATTTTCTTGTAAAAAAAGTGTCGACAACTCAAAAGACCACTTAGTATTTCGCTATAACGAACACGGCAACATTTCTACTTTAGACCCTGCTTTTGCTCGTAATCCGCAAATTATTTGGCCTACAAATCAGCTATTTAACGGTTTAGTTCAACTTGATGATTCGTTAAACATTAAACCAGATATTGCTAAAAAGTGGCAAGTAAACGACTCTACTTTTACGTATACTTTTCACCTTAGAAACGACGTTTATTTTCATCAAAATATTGCCTTTGCACAAGAAAAAGTAAACAGTCCCACCCGCTACACTCGTAAAGTTGTAGCGCAAGATTTTGTTTACAGTTTTAATAGACTTACCGATGAGAAAATTGCCTCTTCGGGCAGTTGGGTAATGAATTATGTTGAAAGTTATAGCGCTCCCAACGACAGCACTTTTGTAATAAGGCTTAAGCAACCATTCCCTGCCTTTTTAGGGTTACTTTCTATGCGGTACTGCTCGGTAGTACCCAAAGAAGCCGTTGAATTTTACGGTAATGAATTTAGACGCAATCCCGTTGGCACAGGACCTTTTCAATTTAAAATGTGGGAAGAAAACGTAAAGTTAGTTTTAAAGAAAAATCCGCTGTATTTTGAAAAAGATAAAACCGGTGAGCGCCTACCCTATTTAGAGGCAATAGCTATTACATTTTTACCCGATAAGCAAAGTGAATTTTTACAGTTTGCGCAGGGAAAACTCGATTTTATTTCGGGATTGGACGGAAGTTATAAAGACGAACTTTTAACCACGCGCGGTAAACTTCAATCCAAGTATAATGTTTTGGCGTATATGGTCACCGGGCCGTATTTAAATACAGAATATCTGGGTTTTTTCTTAGGAACAAATTCACCCGAAATTCAAAGTAAAACTTTGCGACAAGCAATAAATTATGGTTTCGACAGAGAAAAAATGGTAACCTATTTACGAAATGGAATGGGCATTCCGGCAACGCACGGCTTTATTCCGAAAGGTTTACCCGGTTACGCCGAAATAGACGGCTACACTTACCAACCCGAAAAAGCAAAACAATTCATAGCGCAGTACAAAGCCGAAACAGGCGACATAAACCCACAAATAACCATTGGTACTAATAGCCAGTATTTAGACTTATGCGAATACATACAACGCGAACTTGAAAAAATTGGAATTGCTGTCACTATAGATGTAATGCCTCCTTCCACACTTAGGCAAATGAAAAGTAGCGGCGAGCTCGATGTTTTTAGAGCAAGTTGGATTGCCGATTATCCCGACGCCGAAAACTATCTTTCTTTATTTTACAGTCCTAATTTTACACCGAATGGCCCTAATTACATGCACTTCAAAAACCAAACTTTCGACAGTATTTATGAAAAGTCGCTGACGATTTCAAATATTGAAAAGCGAAAATCACTTTATACAAAAATGGATTCAATTATTGTTGAAGAAGCGCCCATTGTTCCGCTGTTTTATGATATGGCTGTGCGTTTTGTAAACAAAAAAGTTTCGGGTCTCGGAATAAATCCACAAAACTTTTTGGTTTTAAAAAAGGTTAAAAAGAAGAAATAAATTAAATAAATATGGGGTTTGGTGGTTCGGCTGCAGCAATGGTACAATCTATTCGCAATAATGCGAAACAACTTGCAAAACGCAATAATTATTTTGAAAAGGATGTTGATTCAAAATATGGAACCTCAACTAAGATTGTTGATTACAAAAAAATGTCGCCTGCCCAGTTTGAAGCTTTCAAGCAAAAATTGAAAGAAAATGAACTAAGGCGCCAAAAGAATTTAGCGATTGTTTTTGGGAGTGTAATGCTTATAATTGTAGGTGTGATAATTTACTTCTTATTTTACCATTAGCCTTTCCGCCATTGGGCAGTTTCGTCAAAAACGTGCTCTAAAATTTTAGCATCCATTTCAGAAAATTCAATATTTCGGCGGCTCATTACAACTTTTGCAACCTCAAAAGCTTTATTGGTTTTATAAGTTGTAAAACCACTACTGCCGCCCCAACTAAAACTAGGAACAAAATTGCGAGGAAAACCACTTCCAAAAATATTCGCGCTCACACCCACCACGGTGCCGGTGTTAAACATTGTGTTAATTCCACATTTGCTATGATCGCCCATCATTAAACCACAAAATTGCAACCCTGTGCGAGCAAATCCTTCGGTTTCATAATCCCAAAGCCGTACTTCGGCATAATTATTTTTTAGGTTGGAATTGTTGGTATCGGCACCCAAATTACACCATTCACCCAGCACCGAATTGCCTAAAAATCCATCGTGTCCTTTGTTTGAATAACCAAATATTACCGAATTATTTACTTCGCCCCCAACTTTACTATGCGGGCCAATAGTAGTATTGCTATAAATTTTGGCGCCCATTTTTAAGGTAGCATTATCGCACAATGCAAACGGCCCTCTTACTAAAGAACCCTCCATAATTTGAGCGTTTTTACCGATGTAAATTGGCCCTTCAGAAGCATTTAAAGTGCAAAAATTTATTGTTGCGCCTTCTTCTATAAAAATGTTTTCGGGATTATTTGTCCACACGCCTTCAGGAATAGGTTGCGATTCTCGATTTTTTGTGAGCATTTCAAAATCGCGTTTAATAGCATCGCCATTTTTTGAAAAAATATCCCAAGTGTGTTCAATTCTTAAAATATCGTCGTGTTGGTATTGAATTACATCAAACGAATCAAAATCTACTTCCTGCCCTTCGGTAGTATAAAAAGCAATAGGCTCATCATTGTAAAAAACTGCTTGGTTTACTGTGAGCCCTTTAATAATATTCGATAAATTTTCTGAAGGCAGAAATGAAGCGTTAATTAAAATGTTTTGTTCTAATTCTAAAAACGGAAATTTCTCAGAAAGATAATCTTCGGTCACTGTTGTGGTGGTAAAGCCTAAATAGTGCTCCCACTTTTCGCGAATAGTTAAAATACCCACCCGAATATCGGCCACAGGGCGTGTAAATGTAAAGGGCAATAGCTGGTTGCGTACGTTTCCGTCAAAAAGAATATAATTCATTTGGTTTCAAGTTTCAGGTTAACCCTTGGGCTGCGCTCAGGGTGAAAATTATAATTTCTTAATCCAATATTACTTAAAATTCAGCAATCAACAATCGTGAATTAAGAATCTAAAATTAAAAAGCCCTCGATTTCTCGAAGGCTTTCATATATTGTATAAAATTGAAGACTATTCTTCAGTTTTAGTTTCTGCTTTTGCAGGCTTTTTAAACTTGTTGTATTTGTTTTTAAACTTGTCAATACGTCCAGCAGTATCGATAAGTTTTGCTTTTCCTGTATAAAAAGGGTGTGACGTACGTGAAATTTCCATTTTCACTAAAGGATACTCAACACCATCAACTTCGATAGTTTCTTTAGTATCTGCAGTTGACTTTGTAAGGAAAACTTCTTCGTTACTCATATCCTTAAAAGCAACTACTCTATAATTATCTGGGTGGATACCTTTTTTCATCTCTCTAATATTATTTTTAAAATGCACTCATCCGACCTTTCGGAATTGAGTTTGCAAATTTAAGTATTAATTAGAAACTAGCAACAAATTTTTTCACTTTTTTAATTCGCTACTATTTCGCCTGCAAATGTAACGTTTTACTATCTTTGTTTACTAACTAACCGAACAAAAAAACAACAAATACATGGAAAATCAACCAATTTCAATTAAAAAATCGGCAGCTAATTACGGAGTTGTTCTTGGAGCAATTTTAGCGCTAATGACTACTTTAATGTATGTTTTAAATCCAGACCTCTTTACAAAGTGGTATATTGGTATTATTAGCTTTATCATTATTATTGCAATGGGCATAGTATCGGTAGCTAAGGCAAAAGGTTTACTAGCTGGTATTATTAGTTTTAAGCAGGCCTTTACCGTGTATTTTATTACTGTAGCAGTAGGACTATTAATTAGTACCGTTGTTGGTATTTTAATTTTTAACATTATTGATCCAGACTTGGCTGTATTTTTACAAGAGAAAACATTGGCCATGACTGCCGAAATGTTAGAAAAGTTTGGAACCCCGCAAGCAGCAATAGATGAGCAAATGGCTAAAATGGCAGAGCAAAACAACTTTTCAATTGGTTCACAGCTTAAAAATTATGTGTTTAGCTTGGCATTTATGAGTGTTATTGGTTTATTGGTTGCTTTAATTTTTAAAACAAAAAATCCAAATCCATTAAAATAATTAATGAATATTAGCATCGTTATACCTCTTCTAAACGAAGAAGAATCATTAAGTGAACTTTACCGTTGGATTGCATCTGTTATGCAGTCCAATGGTTTTTTATACGAACTCATTTTTATAGACGATGGTAGTACCGATGGCTCTTGGGATATAATTGAAAACCTGTCGCACACACACCCTGAAGTTAAAGGAATTCGTTTTCAAAAAAACTACGGAAAATCGCAAGCTTTACACGCTGGCTTTACCCTGGCACAGGGCGATGTGATTATAACTATGGATGCCGATTTACAAGACAGTCCCGAAGAAATTCCGGAGTTATATAGAATGATTACCGAAAATGGTTTCGACTTGGTTTCGGGATGGAAAAAAAAGCGTTACGATTCTGTTATTAGTAAAAATCTGCCTTCAAAACTGTTTAATTACGCAGCTCGAAAAACTTCGGGCGTAAAATTACACGACTTTAATTGCGGATTAAAAGCGTACAAAAAAGATGTTGTAAAATCTATTGAAGTTACTGGCGAAATGCATCGTTACATACCGGTTTTGGCCAAAAATGCCGGTTTTAGTAATATTTCAGAAAAACCCGTGATGCACCAAGCGCGTAAATACGGAACTACAAAATTTGGCGCTGAACGCTTTATTCGTGGATTTTTAGATTTAATAACCATTTGGTTTTTATCGCGCTTTGGAAAACGACCTATGCATTTATTTGGTGCTTGGGGTGCATTTATGTTATTTGTAGGCTTTTGTTTTGCCCTTTACTTGGGCGTGGATAAACTATTTATAAATCCGTCGGCACGACTCATTACAGCACGTCCCGAATTCTTTATTGCACTCACCGCCATGGTATTGGGTTCACAACTTTTTCTGGCAGGATTTCTGGGCGAATTAATTTTGCGTAGCAAAAAAGCTTCGAGAAATTATATCGTTAAAGAAACGGTTGGCTCATAAGTACTTTTCTCCCCTTTATTATTACTATTTTTGCACTTTAAAATTCGCGAATGATTTACGTAGACCCAAAAATATTAGATCGAGTTAATCAATGGCTCACCCCTTTTTTCGATAAAAAAACGCAACAAAGCATAAAAGAAATGATTGCGAATGACCCCGAAGAATTGGAAGATAGTTTTTATAAAAACCTCGAATTCGGTACTGGTGGAATGCGCGGTATTATGGGCCTTGGCGATAATAGAATTAATAAATACACCTTGGGGAAAAACACTCAAGGCTTGTCTAATTATTTAAAAGAACAATTTCCGAACCAGGAAATTAAAGTTGCAATTGCTTTTGATTGTAGACATAACAGTAAAGAATTTGCCAAAGTTGTAGCCAATGTTTTTTCGGCCAATGGAATAAAAGTTTTTCTTTTTTCTGAATTACGCCCTACCCCAGAACTTTCTTTTGCAGTAAAACACCTTAACTGCCAAGCAGGAATTGTGTTAACAGCATCGCACAACCCGCCAGAATACAACGGTTATAAAGTATATTGGGAAGATGGCGGCCAACTGGTACCACCGCAGGATGGCGAGATAATTGCCGAAATAAATTCACTTAAATACGAAGATGTAAATTTTAAACCAAACGAAAGTTTAATAGAATATATTGACACCGCGGTTGATGAAGCTTTTGCAAAAGCCTCGGTAAAAAATGGAGCATTTAATACAACCCCCGAAGCAAAAGATAATTTAAAAATAGTTTTTACTTCGCTACACGGCACGTCCATTACTATGGTGCCAAAGGTGCTCGATTTAGCAGGCTATAAAAATGTTTCGGTTGTAGATGAGCAAGCCGAACCAAATGGAGACTTCCCAACGGTGAAATCGCCAAACCCCGAAGAACCCGCTGCCTTAAAAATGGCGTTAGAACTGGCTGAAAAACAAGGTGCAGACATAGTAGTAGGTACCGACCCAGATTGCGATAGACTTGGTATTGCTGTGCGCAATACAGATAATAAACTGGTTTTGCTCAACGGAAACCAAACCATGGTTTTAATGACGCATTTCTTGTTAGAAGAATGGAAAAAAGCTGGAAAATTAAACGGAAATCAATTTGTTGCCTCTACCATAGTTTCAACCCCTATGGTAAAAAAAGTGGCAGAACACTATAATGTAAATTATATTGAAGGACTTACGGGCTTTAAGTGGATTGCCAAAATGATAAAAGACTTTCCAGAGCTCGAATTTATTGGGGGCGGCGAAGAAAGTTTTGGGTATTTGGTGGGCGATTTTGTTCGCGATAAAGATGCAGTTACCGCTACCCTACTTGCTTGCGAAATTGCAGCGCAGAAAAAACATGCCGGTAATAGCATTTATCAATATTTGAACGAAATTTACAATCAGTTTGGCAATTACCGCGAACATTTAATTTCAATTACAAAAAAAGGAAAGCAAGGCGCCGAAGAAATTGCTGCAATGATGAAATCGCTTCGCGACCATCCGTTTAAAGAAATTGCCGGAAGTAAAGTGGTTCGCTTAGACGATGTTTCTAAAAATCTATCGACAAACTTTGAAGAAAACGCTACTTCGGCATTAAACTTACCCCTTTCCAATGTACTAATTTATTATACCGAAGACGGTAGTAAAATTGCAGCGCGACCAAGTGGTACAGAGCCTAAAATTAAATTTTACATAAGCGTAAACACCAGCGAAAAAGAAAATTTTGAAGAAATACTTCAGAAAAAAATTGATGCAATTGCCACGCAACTAAATGTGAGTTAATGAATTATTTTAAAAAAATATTACGCTACGCCTACCCTTATAAAAAGTTCGCCTTTTTAAATATCTTTTTCAACGTTTTATACGCGCTATTTAGCACCTTATCATTTGTAGCGTTAATCCCAGTTTTAGAAATTATTTTTAGCGACCAGCGTACTTTAGGGCCAAAACCAGAGTATACAGGTATCGCTTCGGTAAAAGATTTTTCGCAGGAATATTTAAATTATTTTATAATTGAAAACATCAATAATTACGGGGAGTTTAAGGTTTTAATGTATATGGTAGGGATTATAATTACCCTCTTTTTACTTAAAAACTTAAGTAATTATTTGGCTATGTTTTACTCCACTTTTTTACGCAATGGCGTATTAAAAGATCTTCGTAATGCACTTTACAGTAAAGTAATTCAATTTCCGTTAGCGTTTTATTCTGAAAAGCGAAAAGGAGATACTATTTCGCGATTAAGTGGCGACGTAGATGAAGTTAAAAATTCGGTGCTTTCAGTTTTAGAAATGATTGTGCGCGAGCCGTTAACCATTATTTTTTCGTTGGCAACTATGCTTTTTATCAGTCCTAAACTAACATTGTTTGTCTTTTTATTTCTTCCTATTTCAGGATTTTTAATTTCAAAAGTGGGAAAGTCGTTAAAGCGAGGCTCTTTAAAAGTACAACAAGAACAAGGCGTGTTTCTCTCTATTTTGGAAGAAACCATGGGCGGATTGCGAATCATTAAAGCTTTTCACGCCGAAAACCTATTTCAGAAAAAATTTGAAGACAGTAACGAACGTTTTTACAAACATTCAAATAAGGTATTAAACAGGCAAAATTTAGCCTCGCCGCTTAGCGAACTTTTAGGGATAATTACCATTGGTATTTTACTAATTTACGGAGGCTACTTAGTTTTTGTAGACAATACGCTAGAGGCAAGTTTTTTTATAGGCTATATTATGCTAGCTTATAATATTCTAACCCCGGCAAAAGCTATTGCTAAGGCGAGTTATTCGGTAAAGCGAGCCGACGGGTCTGCCAACCGTATTTTAGAACTACTCGAAGCCGAAAATACCATTACAGACATTGAAAATCCAGTAATTAAAGAAGGGTTTGACAAAAACATTTCTATTAAAAATATTTCGTTTAAGTACGAAGACCAGTACGTTTTAAAAGATTTTTCACTAGAAATTCCCAAGGGAAAAACAGTTGCCTTAGTTGGGCAATCGGGAAGCGGAAAAAGTACAATTGCAAATTTGCTAACTCGCTTTTACGATGTTAACGAAGGCGCAATTGAAATTGACGGTGTAGACATAAAAAATATGTCGAAGCGTTCGCTTCGAGGATTAATGGGCATTGTATCGCAGGACTCTATTTTGTTTAATGATAGCGTTGCAAATAATTTAAAACTAGGGAAACCGCTCGCTACCGACGAAGAGTTAAAAGAGGCTGCCGAAATTAGTAATTCAATTGAGTTTATTAAAAATCTTCCCGAAGGATTTAATACAAATATTGGCGATAGCGGTAATAAATTGAGCGGTGGACAAAAACAACGTTTAAGTATTGCTCGAGCGGTTTTAAAAAACCCGCCAATTATGATTTTGGACGAGGCAACTTCGGCCTTAGATACCGAAAGTGAGCGTTTAGTGCAGGATGCCCTTGAAAAAATGATGCAAAATAGAACTTCAATCGTAATTGCACACCGTCTTTCTACCATTCAAAATGCCGACAATATTGTGGTATTATCTAAAGGACAGATTGTCGAGCAAGGCAAACACCATGAACTTTTGGCGCAAAAAGGCGTTTATTACAGTTTGGTTGAAATGCAATCTTTGGCATAACAACAAAAGTTGTTTTTATTATTAAACCTTTCAGCTTATCTTGAGTCATAAGAATAAGTACAAAATTGTGGTTGAAGAAAAACAATTAGTCACAGCTTTACAGACCGAAGCCGAAAAAGAACGAGCTTTTCGCGAACTTGTGGCGCAGTATAAGCAACGACTTTACTGGCAAATTAGAAATATTGTTTTAGACCACGAAGACGCAGATGATGTACTTCAAAATACATTTATAAAAATTTACCGGAATATCGATTCTTTTAAAGGTGATAGCAAATTACATACTTGGATGTATCGAATTGCAGCCAACGAATCTATTACCTTTTTAAATAAAAAAGCGAAACGAAAGAATGTGTCACTTGAAAATGTAAAAGATGCAGCGCTCCGTAACTTAGAAACCGATGTCTATTTTGAAGGCGATGCTTTGCAATTACAATTTCAAAAAGCAATTGCAACTTTACCCGAGAAACAACGATTAATTTTTACAATGAAATACTTTGAAGACCATACTTTTGAAGAACTTTCTGAAATATTAGAAACGTCAACAGGCGGACTGAAAAGTAGTTACCATATAGCTGTAAAAAAAATTACAGCCTATATTAAAAACAACGAAGCGTAATTTGAGCGAGAAAAAAAACATACCAAACTTTAAAGTACCCGAAGGTTATTTTGAAACTTTTGAGGATAGGCTTTTTACTAAAATTTCCGAAGAAAAATTCCCAAAAACTTCTGGATTTACAGTGCCCGATGATTACTTTAACAATCTTGATGAACGCGTTTTAAATAACGCTAAAGCTAAGCCTACCAAAGTAGTTAATTTCTTTCCAAAAAAATATTTCGGATACGCTGCAGCTATAGCGGCTAGCCTTTTAATTGCAGTTACAACTTTAAATAATTTTACAACCAATAGTAGTTTGGAGACTTTAAACTTGGCTTCAATCGATAATTATATTGAAGAAGAAAATTTATATTATGATATTTATGATTTAACTTCTTTAATTGATGAAAATGAAATTACAAATATTAATCTCGGTGTGCAGTTGTATTCTGAAAGCGCGATAGAAGACTATCTGTTAGAGAATTTGGACACCGAAACTTTAATAAACGAACAATGAAAAGAATATTAGTTTTATTCCTTTTTATCTCTTGTAGCTTGTTTGCACAAAGTGATAAACACGAAAAAATAAAAGCTTTAAAAACTGCTTTTATTACAGAAGAGTTAGCTTTAACCCCAGCCGAAGCCGAAAAATTTTGGCCTATTTACAATAGATTTCACGACAAATTTCACGATTTACGGGTAAGAGAAAAAACGGAAATTTATCAATTCTTAAGAGAAGGTTTAAACGAGCTTACACAAGCCGAAGCCAATAACTTAATAAATTTATACCTCGAGATTGAAAGCAGCCAAGTAAATCTTAGAAAACAAATGACGGCCGAGTTAAGAGAAGTAATTTCTCCAAAAAAAATTATTTCGCTAAAAAAAGCCGAAGATGATTTTAAACGGGAGCTTTTTAAACGGTATAGACAACACCACGGCAAAAAAGATAAAAAATAAAAAAAGCCCTGAATTATCAGGGCTTTTTTTTACTTTGAGAGCAAGCTACATTACATAGCGCCCCATTCTTTTAACGACTTTTCATTTAGTGCAACATAATCAGTATTGCCTGCTTCTTTGGCCATTTTTAATGATTTTTTAGCAGCTTCAATAGCACCTTTTTTATCACCTGCTTTTGCATATATTAAAGCTTTTTGACGCAGTTGCCAAAACCTTGGAGTATCCATCATTTCAAATGATTTATCAATCCAAGCGCGAGCCTGATTTATATCTTTATCTGCTTGTAAGTAATAAATTGCAGCAGCATAATAGTCATTTGCACCAGGACCGCTCATTACTTTATTAATATTTGCAGTAACCTTTTTATCGGTATTAAACTTAATAGGAACGCCAACATAAACTTTTTCCCAAATCATCCCCAAATTAGCCTCGTCGTGTTTTAAATTATCAAAACTCATTGTAAAGGTTTCAACATCCATTCCCATTGGGTACGCTTGTGCCGATACTTGAGCAGCTACTTTACTATTATCCCACGTTTCTGGCGTACCCCAGTTATTTGCATCTGAATAAAAATATACATCCCACGACGAAACCCCTGGCTTTGTATAGATGGCATAAGACCCTGCTTTCAAGGTTTTACCGCCCACCTCTACGTCTTCACTAAATGTAATTTTAGTATTTGCGTTGGCTCCAGTACGCCAAATAGCATTATAAGGTACCAAACCACCAAAGATTGTTCTTCCTTTTTTAGAAGGACGAGAATACTCGAGTGTAACATCTGTAAGACCTACCGTTTGTTCAATTTTTTGAAAGGGACTGGATTGTGGCGTTTCAATTTGTGCTGTTATGCCTTGCGATAAAACTACCGCTACGAAAAGTAAAATAACCTTTTTCATGATAATGATATTTAGTTGTTTATAATGCGTACGAAGTTACTGTAAGCTAAATTTTAAAAAGTTAATAAAACCTTAAATTACCACCTTACACCTTATTTAACAACCTACTGACCGTAAATAATTTATGTTGAATAACCTTCTTTGTTAATTTTTTGTTTAATCTTTTTTAAATATGATAAAACAACCTAACTTTAGTGAAAAAGTTTACAAGATGAAAAAGATAGTCAGCAAATTATTTAAGCCAAGCTTACGCAACCAACAAATTAAAGCAAATACTTATAGATTATTAAGTATGAACAGAAGGTTGACTTTACGACAAGGCAAATAATAGTCGATGAAGATTTTTAAACTTCATACAAAACAAAATTTACCAATAACTCTAGAGGAAGCCTGGGTTTTTTTTTCCGACCCTAAAAATCTAAAAACAATTACCCCAGACTATATGGGTTTTAATATTCAATCTGGGGCTAATTCTTCCATGTACCCAGGGCAAATTATAGAGTATATCGTAACGCCCCTATTCAATATAAAAACTAAATGGGTTACAGAAATTACACACGTTGAAGAACAAAAATACTTTGTTGACGAACAGCGCTTTGGCCCCTATTCGCTTTGGCACCACAAACATTTTTTTAAAGAAATTGAAGGAGGAGTTGCTATTGATGATTTAGTACACTACAAACTTCCTTTTGGTTTTTTGGGTAGCCTTGTTCACCCTATTTTGGTTAAACCAAAACTCGATGAAATATTTAATTATCGTCGTGAAAAATTGATAGCGCTTTTTGGAACAATTAAAACAGATTAATGAATACTAAAGTTACTATTTTTTGGTTCCGAAGAGACCTGAGAATTGACGATAATGTTGGATTTTACAATGCCTTACGTGGCGATTATCCGGTAGTTCCCATATTTATTTTCGACACAGAAATAATAGACGAGCTCCCTAAAAATGATGCACGAATAACTTTTATTTTTGAAACACTTCAAAAAATGCGAAAAGAATTGCAATTGCACGGTAGCAGTATTGCAATTTATCACGGAAAACCTTCAGAAATTTTTTCAAAGCTAATTTCAGAATACAATATTCAACAGGTTGTAACTAACCATGATTATGAGCCCTATGCCAAGCAACGCGATGCTGAAATAGAAAAATTACTCGCTAAAGAACAAATTGATTTTACAACCTATAGAGACCAAGTAATTTTTGAAAAAGACGAAGTTGTAAAAAGCGATGGCGCCCTATATATTGTATACACGCCGTATATGAAGCTTTGGAAAAGTAAGTTTAACGATGAATGGGACAATAAAATTTACTACACTTCCGAATATTTATCTAATTTGTATCAAAATTCAAGGCTACCAAATTTAAGTTTGACCGATCTTAATTTTGAAAAATCGCAGATAGAAGTTCCCGAATTCACCGTAACCCCCACGTTAATCCAAGATTACGAAAAAGACAGAAATTTTCCTGCCCGTGATGCTACTTCGCACTTAGGTCCGCATCTTCGCTTTGGCACCGTTAGCATCAGAAAAATAATTAAAAAAGCGATTAATGAAAAATATGAAGTGTTTTGGCAAGAATTGATTTGGCGCGAATTTTTTATGCAAATTTTATGGCATTTTCCCGAGACAGTCGAAAATGCTTTTAAACCAAAATACGACCGTATTGAATGGCGAAATAATGAAACGGAATTTAAAAAATGGAAAGAAGGCAAAACAGGCTTCCCGTTGGTAGACGCAGGTATGAGGCAATTAAATAAAACAGGATACATGCACAATCGCGTTAGAATGTTGGTGGCTAGTTTTTTATGTAAACACTTATTGATTGACTGGCGTTGGGGCGAAGCCTATTTTGCCGAAAAACTTTTAGATTATGAAATGGCCAGCAACGTTGGTAATTGGCAATGGGCAGCCGGCAGCGGAGTAGACGCAGCCCCGTATTTCAGAATATTTAATCCAACAACACAAATTGAAAAATTTGATAAAAATTTAAAATACATTAAAAAGTATGTTCCAGAATTTGATACCGATTCATACCCCGAAAAAATTGTTGATCATAAAGAAGCCCGCGAACGCTGTTTAAAGACCTATAAGGCTGCCCTTTCAAAGTAAATTACACAACAAAAAGTGGAATTTAATAAATTATTAATCAACATTCACAACTTCCTTATAACCTTAAATTTTTCAGTTGAATAATGGTTTGTTAAAAATTTTGTAATTTGAACTAAATTTTGGGCGGTTGTGCACAATTTTTTCTACTCTTGCATTGTTAATAATGCCTTTCAAACAAACCCGAAATTATGAATAAGATTTTTTTAGCGACCCTAGCTTTATTTTTTGCCTCTATAACATTAACAGCGCAGGAAGATGTTCAAGTTATTTCTAATACACTTGAAGACCAAATGACCGAAGCATTCACCAAAAGTAACAGTTATCAAGAATATAAGGTTATTAAAAAAACTAAGTTAGCTACTTTAAAAAAGAACGTATTAGATTCGGTTGCAGCTTTTGAAAATAAAATAAACGCACAGCAAAGTGAAATTGCTTTAAATACAAAGCGAATAGACTCTCTCCAAAATGCACTGCAAAACACCCAGCAAGATTTAGCCTTATCTCGCGAAAAAGAAGACGGAATTGAGATTTTTGGCGTTTTAACTTCAAAAACAACGTATAATACTATTATGTGGAGTATTATTATTGGGTTATTAATTATTGCCGGAATTTTATTCTTTAGGTTTTTAAACAATCACAAACTAACCAAAGCGGCTCAATTAAAATTAGCCGAAATGGAAATAGAATTGGAAGACCATCGTAGAAACAGCTTAGAACGGGAACAAAAGTTGCGCAGAAAGCTTCAAGACGAGATTAATAAAAACCGTAAAGTATAATTACTTTACACACGTTTTACTTTGGCTCCAATAGCTCGCAGCCTTTCGTCTATATTTTCGTACCCCCTGTCAATTTGCTCAATATTGTGAATTGTACTAGTTCCTTTAGCCGATAAAGCCGCAATTAACAACGAAATACCGGCGCGAATATCGGGAGAAACCATGGTTGTAGCTTTAAGTGTAGACTTAAAATCATGACCTATTACAGTAGCTCGGTGCGGATCGCATAAAATAATTTTAGCCCCCATATCTATCAACTTATCAACAAAAAACAGACGGCTTTCAAACATTTTTTGATGAATTAAAACGCTCCCTTTGGCTTGGGTGCACACTACAAGCACAATACTCAGTAAATCTGGTGTAAATCCGGGCCACGGCGCATCGGCTACGGTAAGGATAGAACCATCAATATAGCCCTGAATTTCATACTCATCTTGCGACGGTATATGAAGATCATCGCCTCTTTTGTTAAGCGTAATACCAAGTTTTCTAAATGTTTCAGGAATCAACCCTAAGTTTTCCCAACTTACATTTTTTATAGTTATTTCACTTTGTGTCATGGCTGCCAGTCCAATCCAACTGCCAATTTCAATCATATCTGGAAGAATACGGTGGTCGCAACCACCCAATTCTTTAACTCCCTCAATTTCCAGTAAGTTAGAACCTACGCCCTTAATTTGAGCACCCATAGCATTCAGCATTTTACAAAGCTGCTGAATATACGGTTCGCAAGCTGCGTTGTAAATTGTGGTTTTGCCTTTTGCCAAAACAGCAGCCATTACAATGTTTGCAGTTCCTGTAACCGAAGCCTGATCTAACAACATATAAGCCCCCGTTAATCCATTGGGTGCCTCTACGCCATAAAACCGTTCTTCTCTATTGTATCTAAACTTTGCACCCAATTTTATAAATCCTTCAAAGTGGGTGTCTAATCTTCTTCTTCCAATTTTATCACCGCCTGGTCGTGGAATATATCCTTTTCCAAAACGTGCTAAAAGCGGCCCTACAATCATAATAGAACCACGTAAAGAACTTCCTTCTTTTTTAAATAATTCAGATTCGAGGTATTTTAAATCAAGATCGTCTGCAATAAACGAATATTTTCCTTTAGAGAGTTTTTCAATTTTTACACCTAAATTTTCTAAAATAGATATTAATTTATTTACATCCAGAATGTCTGGAATATTCTCAATTACAACTTTTTCTGGTGTTAATAATACAGCGCAAAGTATTTGTAACGCTTCATTTTTGGCACCTTGAGGCGTAATTTCACCTTGGAGCTTATGCCCGCCCTCTATCTGAAAAGTTCCCATAAATTATACTTGAAATTTTAGTAACGCTTACGATTGCGGTTTGAATTAGATTTGTAGTTTTTCTTGTTTGAGCTATTAGAACTATAGCGCTTTTTATTCTTTAATAAATTGGAAGCATCACTTAAGTCTTCCTGACTATTTTTTAAATTAATTCTTCCTTCCGAAAGCTCAAATAGGTGGTCAAAAATCACGTCGTCTTCAACGGTATCTTTGTTCCAGTTAAGGAAGCATTTTTTCATATGGTTGGCAATAGTAAGTATTAAGCCTTCCTTTTTATCTCCTTCTTCCCATTGGCTAGCCACATCTATCATTCTTTTAATATTGTTTCCGTAAAAACGATATTTTGGATGATTTTGCGGATACTTTAAAGGCTCCGGACGCTCCATTAATTCATCGCGAGAAGGTTTGGGATACGGCGAGTCTACGTCGAGTTTAAAGTCTGAAATGATAAATAGTTGATCCCAAAGCATGGGCTGAAAATCTGGCACATCGCGAAGATGCGGGTTGAGATTCCCCATTACCGCAATGATGCCCTTGGCTATTTTATTACGTTCGTTTTTATCTTCGGTGGCAATGGCGTAATCTACCATTTTTTGAATATGCCGCCCGTATTCGGGAATGATTAATTTAGGACGCTCTGTATTGTATTCTATTTGTGCTACTTCTTGTATCAAATTATATTTATTAAAGGGAAAGAATCGTTTTTCGGAAAGATTGAAAAATCATTTCAGACGCAAAATACTAAAAATTATAGTGAAATAACGCCTTCAACCTTAGAAACTTCAAGATATTTTTCTACAACTTCTTCTGGAGAATTGAGCGTAACTTTTACCGAAACACTCGAGTAAGTTCCTTTAGATGAATCTCTTGTAGTAATTTGAGCATCGGTTTTGTCAAAAATTGCGTTAATTTCGGCAATTTTATCCAGGTTTGCAGGCACTATAAACTTGTAAAGATATGGTGCAGGCCAAGTTGTATCTTCCTTAAGCTGTTTTCTTAATCGTTCGTAAAATTCTGAAGTTTTCTTATCTAAATCCATTAAAATTGTAATAGCTATATAAGCTACAAAGATACACTTTCACCACAAATATATATTTACTTACTTTGTAGAAAATTGTGAGATTTGAGTAAACAACGAATTGTAATTACCGGTGGACCCGGTTCAGGCAAAACAGCTTTAATAAATTATTTGGAAAAGGAAGGATACCCTGTTATGCACGAAATATCGCGCCAAGTAACCCTCGAAGCGCAAAGACAAGGCATAGAACAATTATTTTTAGAAAACCCTATCCTCTTTAGCGAAAAGTTATTAGAGGGTAGATTAAAACAATTTCAAGAGGGTGCAAATTTTGCAGCGCCAGTACTTTTCTACGATCGCGGTATGCCCGATGTAATAGCATATATGGAATTTGTTGACATTCATTATCCCAAAAATTTTTCAGAAACTTGTAAGGAATATAGATACGATAAAGTTTTTGTTTTACCCCCTTGGGAAGAAATTTATGAGCAGGACAATGAACGTTACGAATCTTTTAATCAAGCCGAAAAAATATTCGACTTTTTAAAGCAAGGTTACGTTAATTACGGGTATAATGTTACCGAAGTACCCATTGGTACAATTAAAGAACGTGCCGATTTTATTTTGGAAAAAATTAGGGCAACTCGCTATTAAACAGTATGAATTTAAATCTTTATTTATACCTTTAATGTGCTAATATTCAATTTAGAACGCACTTTATTAAGCAACACTTGTAAACTTGAATAGCACCCATAACATTCTAAACAAATTCTGGGGTTACACTTCCTTTAAACCATTACAGGAAGAAATCATTAATTCGGTTTTAGACAAAAGAGATACCGTGGCTTTATTGCCAACAGGGGGTGGAAAATCGTTGTGTTTTCAAATTCCCGCTTTGGCAATGGAAGGTATTTGTATTGTAATTTCTCCACTGGTTGCCCTTATGGGAGACCAAGTAAACAATTTAAAGGAAAAGGGAATTAAAGCGCTCAAGTTAACTGGCGGTATTTCTTTTAACGATCTAAACACATTGTTGGATAATGCGCGTTACGGAAATTATAAGTTTTTATACCTATCTCCCGAAAGGTTACAACAAGAAATAGTTCAAAATTATATTAAACAAATGAACGTTTGTTTAATTGCGGTAGATGAAGCACATTGCATTTCGCAATGGGGAAATGATTTTAGACCGGCGTATAAAAATATAACAGTGCTTCGAGAAATAAAGCCGTTGGCACCCATAATTGCACTCACTGCTACCGCGACACCAGAGGTGTTAAAAGACACAATTTCTGAATTAAAAATGGAGTTGCCTGCTGTATTTAAAAATTCGTTTGTACGTGAAAATTTATCGTATCAGGTTTTTCAAGTTGAAGATAAATTGTATAAAACCGAACAACTTTTAAAAGCAAATACAGGTTCGGCAATTGTGTATGTTCGAAATAGGAAAGACACCATAGAAATTAGCGAACAGCTCAATAGTTTGGGAATTTCGGCTACCTATTATCACGGAGGCGTTTCGGGAAAAGAAAAAGCCGAAAAATTAAAATCGTGGCGACAAGGATATGTAACCACAATGGTAGCTACAAACGCCTTCGGGATGGGCATAGACCACCCCAATGTTCGGTATGTTATTCACCTTCAAATACCCGAAAGTTTAGAAAGCTATTTTCAAGAAGCCGGAAGAGCCGGAAGAGACGGAAAATATGCCGAAGCCATTCTTCTTTATAACGAGTACGATAAAATTTACGTTAAAAAACAATTTGTAGAGTCATTGCCCACGCCGGCAACGCTAAAAAAAATATATAGAACTTTAAACAACTATTTTCAAATATCATACGGCGAAGGTGAGTTTACCAAACACAGTTTTAGTTTTACAGATTTTTGTAAAACTTACGGTTTAAACACCCTGCAAACCTATAACGCACTTAATAGTTTGGATAGGCTAGCAATTATTCAACTATCACAAGAATTTGGCAGAAAATCTACTATTCAATTTCTTTTGACTTCTGAAGACGTTTTAAATTATTTTGAAAAAGACACTATCATTTCAGTAATTGGTAAAACAATTTTACGAATTTACGGCGGAATTTTTGAGATGCCAACAGCTGTAAATTTAGACTTAATAGTTTCAAAAACGGGGCAGTCAATAGACAAGGTAATAACCACGCTGCAAAAAATGGAGCGCGACCAGGTTATAGAATTATCATTACAAATAACCGATGCTACGCTTACATTTTTAGTGCCCAGAGAAGACGATAAAACCATTAATGTAATTTCGCGCGAAGTGCAAGCGCTAAACCAAAAGAAAGAGGCTCAGGTAATTTCGGTTTTAAAGTATATTGCCAATACATCCCGCTGCCGAAGCATTCAATTGGTTTCTTATTTCGGAGAAACTTCAGCAAAAGAATGTGGAGTGTGTTCGGTTTGTAAAAAAAACAGAAAAAGTATTTCAAAAGCCGAAATGCGAAATATTGCCAAACAAATACTTAATATACTAAAGGAAGAGCCATTAAGCTCGCGGGAGATTTCAGAAAAACTTACTTTTGCCGAAGCAGATATTTTAAAAGTAATTAGACTTTTACTAGATGCCGAAAGAATAAAAATTAACGCCAAAAATCAATACTACACAGTTTAAAATGCAAAACGATTTAAGAATAATATTTATGGGAACGCCCGGCTTTGCTGTGGGTATTTTAAAAGAAATGGTTGAAGCTGGTAAAAATATTGTAGGCGTAATTACCGCAGCAGATAAACCCGCAGGTCGCGGCCGAAAACTGATGGCTTCTGCAGTAAAAAAGTATGCGCTATCACAAAACTTAACGATACTTCAGCCAACAAACTTAAAAGACGAAAATTTTTTAGCCGAGCTTAAAAGCTTAAACGCAAACCTGCAAGTAGTAGTGGCATTTAGAATGTTACCAAAAGTTGTTTGGCAAATGCCTGCGTTTGGGACCTTTAATTTGCACGCTTCGTTATTACCGCAGTACCGAGGGGCCGCTCCTATTAATTGGGCAATTATTAACCAAGAACAACAAACAGGGGTTACAACCTTTTTCATTGACGAAAAAATAGATACCGGGGCAATAATAGCGAATAAAACTATTGCTATTGACCCTTCTGAAAATGCTGAAACCCTTCACGATAAATTGATGGCTTTGGGCGCAAATTTGGTTTTGGAAACAATTCAACAAATTGAAACTGGAAAAGTTGAAGCCAAACCCCAACCCCACAGCACCTCTTTAAAAGAAGCACCAAAGTTAACTCCAGAAAACACAAAGATTGATTGGAGCTGGAGCGGTGAAAAAATAGAAGCATTTATTCGTGGCTTATCACCCTATCCAGTAGCTTGGTGTATTTTAAATAATAATAATGAAGAATTAAAAGTAAAACTATACGACGCTCGCTTTGAGGAGGCAACTCACAATTTAGGTATTGGCGAAATTGAAACTACTAAAAAGTCGCTAAAAATTGCTTGTAGTAATGGGTTTATAAATGTTATTGAAATTCAGTTACCCGGAAAGAAACGCATGGAAGTTTCGGCGCTTTTAAATGGTTATTCTTTTAAAGACAATGCTAAACTATTGTAAACCCTTGGTATTGCTCATATCATTAAATATGTATAAAATGCAGGCATGTTTATTAACAAACTGCCAAAGTTATTAACAAAAATAGCGATTTAGTGCGTGGTTACTTGCCTGAACGGATATTCCTTTTAAATTTGTAGAGCAATTAATCGAAGTTTAACCAACAATTTAATTTAAAAAAATTATGAACAAATCAGATTTAATCGATGCAATGGCAGCTGATGCCGGAATTACAAAAGCTGCCGCTAAGAAATCTTTAGAGTCTTTCTTAGGCAACGTTGAAAAATCCCTAAAAAAAGGTGATAGAGTATCACTTGTAGGGTTTGGATCTTGGTCAGTATCTAAAAGAGCTGCAAGAGAAGGAAGAAATCCTCAAACAGGGAAAACCATAAAAATTGCTGCTAAAAATGTAGTTAAATTCAAAGCTGGTTCAGATTTACAAAATAGTGTAAACTAAGCGTAAATATTTTACAATATTTTAAGTCCTTCTTTTCAACTTATCGAAAAGGAGGATTTTTTTTATGTTCTTGATTTTGAGTTAATTGCATATTCGTAATTTTTTATCGTATTTATTAAATTAAATGTAACTTAACTATAGTTTTAATAAATTTTTGGTAATTCTAAATTAATTACTTAGATTTAATGTACAGAAACCAAATTATGACAACGCTAAAGCCAGCCAAAGGAGTATTATTAGTCGCCGAACCTTCTATAATTGGCGATGTATCTTTTAATCGCTCTGTGGTTTTATTAGCCGAATACACTTCAAAAGGTTCGGTTGGTTTTATACTCAATAAACCCTTACCCTATAAATTAAGTGATTTTGTACCCGAGGTAAATTCGCAATTACCTGTTTTTAACGGCGGACCGGTAGAACAAGATAATTTGTATTTTATTCACTGCATTCCCGAGCTAATTCCTGAAAGTATTGAAATTTCAAACGGAATTTACTGGGGCGGCGATTTTAGTGCTATTGCAGGACTTTTACGCGATGATAAATTAAATAAAGATCAAATTAGATTTTTCTTAGGCTATTCGGGCTGGGAAAGTGAACAACTTGAGCAGGAATTGGAAGTTAGCAGCTGGGTTGTAGCTCCCAATAATTACAATGCCGAAATTATTGGCAAAACCGAAAACAATTTTTGGAAAGAAAAAATGCTTGAATTTGGCGGCGATTATGTCTTGTGGTCCAATGCACCCGAAAATCCGAGTGCCAATTAATTACTTTCTGCCTTTACATTTAATTTAGAAACTAACAATTTTGCAGTTTCATTTTCAAATTCCTTTTTGCGAAATTTTGAAACTGAAACTATTCCTTGAATAACATTGGTTATAAAAATTTCGTCTGCTCGTTGCAATTCAAACGGCGAAATAGACGATTCTTCAATAGACAAATGCGGTATTAATTTTATAATTCCAATTAACTGTTTGCGTATTACACCATTTAAACAGCCATCTTCTAGCGGAGGGGTTTTTATAATATTACCTTTTACGAGGAAAACATTGCCATTCAAAGCTTCTAAAACTTGTTTTTTTTCATTGAGAAGTAAACAATTATGATAATCGTTTTCTTTGGCATAAATACTCCCTAAAACATATATAAGCTTATTGTTAGATTTTAACGTAGAAAGCAAGCCTGAATTAACAAAGTGATCTTTAAAAAGCTCAATCTCATAATATTGCTCTTCCAGAATATAGCTTGAATTCGCAATTTTTTCACAAGAAATTGAATACGAAATATCGTTTGTAGCTGGGGTATATTTGCCACCGGGTTTTCGCCAAACTATTAATTTCACTCTAAAATTAGCATCGAAATCTGCTACATTTATAGTACGTTGAATTTCTTCTTCAAGAAATTCCATGGTAAAATTCATAGGAATTTCCATCCGTAAAATTCGCATCGAAGCCATTAACCTAAAATAATGGTCTTCCCAAAAGAATATTTTATTGTTGCTGTAGCGCAAAGTTTCAAACAAGGCATCGCCATAGTTTAACCCTCTGTTATTATAAGCAATATTTGCTTTAGCCTCTGCTACTAAAGTTCCGTTTAAATTTACCATAAAAAAACCGCCCATTTAAAAAGGACGGTGCAAATGTATTATATTTTAAAAGGATTTTAAACAGATCCTAAGATAGACTTTAAGTTTGAAATCATATTTTCCCAAAGCATTTTTCCTTCTTCAATTTCATCTTCCTCGGCATAGTCTGTGACCATTAAAGATACGTCTTTGGTAATTTCGTCAACCTGAATGCGCAATTCAAAGTAATAGTCTTCGTCTTCATCTTCAATCCATCTAAATTTAATGCGTTCCGGACTTTTTTTACTCACAAGTTTAGCGCGTTCTTCGCTTCCAGACCAAATAAAAGTATAGAATTCACCTCGTGAGTTTACGTTATCGGCATACCATTCTGAAAGGCCCGAAGGCGTCGAAATATATTGGTATAAAAGCGATGGAGAAACCTGAATAGGAAATTCCATTTCGTATTTTATTTTATCTTCCATATTTTGCTGTTAGTAGATGCCCAATATATAGATATTAATTTTAACGTCAAATGAAAGATTGAAATTTTTTGTTTTTGTTATGAAATAATAACTTTTAAATATTTTAAACAAAAATTGAAGCATATATTTGCTACACATAATTTTGTTTCTATCTTTGCACCCGCTTAGGCAAATTGCCAACGCAAAATTTTTCACGGCGAGGTAGCTCAGCTGGTTAGAGCGTCGGATTCATAACCCGGAGGCCTCGGGTTCAAGTCCCGATCTCGCTACTAAAAATCCCCTAAGAATTTTTCTTTGGGGATTTTTTTATTTACTTAAGCCCCAACTACTTCTACCCTACACGGACTTTTTCAATTTTTATACAAGGATAGATTCTTACCGTTTATCGAATTTTTTAAAATAATTACAGCAAAAATCTGTACATTTGTTAAAAATGCGTTAATAACTTATTGGTTTTTAATTCGATATAGATTTAATAAATATTAAGTTTACACTTAATCCTTAAAATCTTATATCATGAAAAAGTATTTATTCGCATTAGTTATGTTAAGTGGTTTAGCTTTTAGCTGTACGCCTGAAAATCAAATAAGTGATGAACAACAAATCGACAAGGTCAAACTCTGCCCCCCAGCAGACAGAAACTGTAACGGGATTCCTGACAATAAGGAATAGTAGTAAAATTAGTTTTTACTTAACCTTTTTGACAGTTATTGCAATTCTGTCTCCATTTTTACACATATTCTACGTTTTTGATGATAGAGAGGGCATATTTGGCTTTGCCTATATGTCCTCTTTTATGTATTCTCTGAGCCTTCCTTTAATGGCAATATGTTCTGGATTATTATTAAAATTTATAAGTAAACGAATACCTGAGTTAAGAGTATTTTTAAAACTAATTGGTAATTCATTTCTGTTTGTAGGCTTCTTTTTTATGATTTACACTTTTGTACCTATTTCTGATTTTTCAACATCAGTTTATTTTGCAGCGTTAGCGATTCTTTCGGTGGTATTAACCTTCGCTGCGCATTACCTGCACAAAGCAATTATAACTACCGAACAACGCTTAAAAAAGATAATTTCGAAACTATTTGACTTCATTGTGTTAGAAACTCCCCGTAAACACGTTTCTGAGGAAAAACAAATTGATTATGTTATTTCCTACGAAAAGATTATAAATGAAATTGGGGAAGAATGAACAATACAATACACAATTTAATGAAACTACGCATGGCAGGCATGCTTTCTGAATCGGCAAAACAGGAAATAGAAAGAACCTTGGCCAAGTTAAACTCCAACGAACGCCAACTTGAAGAAACTTCCAAAAGTTAATTTTAGAGAAGTATTTGTTCTAATTGCGTATAGCCAACCTGCTTTTGTTCGCCGCTTTTCATATTTTTTAAAGTAAATTGCTTGGCCTCCATTTCTTTTTCACCTGCTAAAACTGCAAAAGGAATGTTGCGTTTATCGGCATAACTCATCTGTTTTCCCATCTTAGCCGAATCTGGATACATTTCGGCTTTTATACCTTTTTTTCGAAGTGATTTTATCGCTTTCATTGCGTACAGCGCTTCGGCTTCACCAAAATTAATAAACATCGCTTTACTATGGTTTAAAACAGTTTTTGGGAACTTATCTAATTCTTCCAAAACCAAGTAAATACGGTCCAACCCAAACGAAATGCCAACCCCGCTCATATTTTTTAATCCAAAAATACCGGTTAAATCGTCGTATCTTCCACCGCCACCTATGCTCCCCATTTTAACCTGGGGAGGTGCAGCAACTTCAAAAATTGCACCCGTATAATAATTTAATCCGCGCGCCAAGGTTACATCTATTTTTAAAGAAGCCGTGCTTAAACCGAGTTTTTCAATTTTTTCGGCAATAAAAGCTAATTCTTCAACCCCTTTTAATCCTTGTTCGGAATTGGCGAGCATATTTTTTAAAGAATCTAAATTTTCAGCATTACTGCCGTTAAAAGAAAACAAAGGTTGCAGTTTTAATATCGCTTCTTCTGAAATACCTTTCGATAGCATTTCATTTTTAACACCGTCCTCCCCTATTTTATCGAGCTTGTCTAAGGCAACAGTAAAATCTATTAATTTATCTTCGGCGCCAATAGTTTCGGCAATTCCGCTTAAAATTTTACGATTATTCACTTTAATAGTTACACCATCTAACTTTAATTTAGTGAAAACTGCATCATAGATTTGTACAAACTCTATTTCTTGCCAAAGAGATTTTGAACCAACAACATCGGCATCGCACTGAAAAAACTCGCGAAAACGCCCTTTTTGTGGCCTATCTGCACGCCAAACGGGTTGAATTTGATATCGTTTAAACGGAAAAGTAATTTCGTTTTGGTGCTGAACAACGTAACGCGCAAATGGCACTGTTAAATCGTAACGCAGTGCTTTTTCCGAAATTTTTGAAGTTATTTTGCTACTATCTTTTTCGGCATATAAAGAATCATTCACCTTTGAAAGATAGTCTCCACTATTTAAAATTTTAAAAATTAAGCGGTCGCCTTCTTCGCCATACTTACCCATTAAAGTGTCGCTATTTTCAAAAGACGGGGTTTCAATAGGTTGAAAACCGTATAGCGCAAAAGCCTCTTTAATTGTGTTAAAAATATAGTTTCTACGTGCAACTTCGGTAGGGCCAAAATCGCGCGTTCCTTTGGGTATCGATGGTTTTTTAGACAAGACTTAATGTATTATATAGCAATTGAAAATTCAGAAAGACAAAAAATATAAACCTTTAAAAGCTCGTGTTACCTCTTCTAAAACTTTCAATTATTGATGTTATAAAATTTAAACAGCAAATATCTTAAATAATAGTAACTTTTTCTAACTTTTGCAGTCTAATGAGAAACACAATTTAAATTATGTTTTCACTTTTTTGGGAGAATGTCCGTATTGCACTCGATTCAATTAAAAGTCAGCTTTTAAGAACTATTTTAACCATAGTTATTATTGGCATAGGTATTTGGGCATTAGTAGGTATTTTAAGCGCTGTAACTGCTTTGGAGAACACTATTTCGGGGAATTTTGCCTCTATGGGTGCCAATACTTTTAATATTCAACAATACGAATTTAACGTACAGTCTAACAACGGTGGCGAACGAGAAAAGATTAACCCAATAATTAGTTATAACAATGTACGTGAATTTACAGACAAGTACTCTTTTCCATTTACCAAAACTTCAATTTCATTTGTTGGCACCAACAGTGCCGAAGTAAAATACGGCTCTGAAAAAACCGATCCCGAAGTAAGGGTTTACGGGGTAAACGAAAACTATTTAGAAAACACCGGTACCGAAATTGATCGCGGTAGAAATTTTACAGTTTTTGATATTGAAAACAATAATAAAGTATGTTTAATTGGCGCAGATTTTTTAAAAAATATATTTAAAAATGAAGATCCAATTAATAAAACCATAAGCATTCGTGGGGTAAAATTTAAGGTAATTGGTCTTTTAGAAACTAAGGGTTCAACCTTTGGAAACAATCAAGATTTACGAGTGTTAATTCCAGTACAAGTGGCACGTGGTATATTTACACAACCCAATATTAATTACAATATTAGCGTAAAAGTAACCGATAAAGAGATGATGGAAGCAGCGCAAGACGAGGCTATTATTACTTTTAGAAATATTCGAAAATTAAGTCCTATTGAAGAAAATAATTTTGGAATTGAGCGAAGCGAAGACCTTATAAATAGAATTGCCATGATTACGGGTTATCTAGAGGCGGCAGCTTGGATAATTAGCATTATTACCATATTAGGATCTTCTATTGCGCTTATGAATATTATGTTGGTTTCGGTTACAGAACGAACACGCGAAATAGGCGTGAGAAAAGCATTAGGCGCCAAACGTTCAACAATTTCGACCCAATTTTTTATGGAAACTATAGTGATTGGGCAATTTGGAAGTATTTTAGGAATTATCCTGGGTATACTCACCGGATTTATTTTTGCAAAGATTTTTGAATTCGACTTTACGCTGCCGTGGAGCGCTATAATTTGGGCGACGATAATTACTTTTATCGTAGCGGTAATTGCAGGATCATATCCGGCTGCAAAAGCTGCGAGATTGGACCCCATTGAAAGTTTACGCTACGAATAGCCAATATTGCTTTCAGATTATTTTCTAAAAAAAAGGAAAAAACAATTGAAATTGCAGCCAAATTATTCGCCTAATAAATTGGCAAAGTAGGTATAAAGCTCTCCTTTGGTAATCACGGCCCCTTGCTGAATTAGTATAAATAGGTCTTTGTTTCTATCTTCGGTAATGGCTTTAGATGAGGTGTAAAGACTTACTTTATCGTCGTGTAAATTTTGCTGCAACCATTTGTAACCGTATTGGGTAGTAATATCTATGGATTTATCATCAATTTTTACGGCTATTAATTCCATAAACGCATCGGTTACATGAAATAGCATTAATTGATTAGGCGAGATATGCTCTAAGTACTTTACTTTATTTAATACGCCTTCCCAAATTAAATCGCTAAACACATCTAACTCTTGTTCGGCAACTTCGGGTTTTTCGGCTTTTAATTTTGCCCATTCATCTGCAGTAATCGATTGTGTTGCAAGAAAGTTAATAAATTCCTTGTGAAGTTCTTCAAATTGTTCTTTTGTTAATCTTGCGTATTTCATCTTTAAATTAATTGATTTGGCAATGAATGTGTTTAAAACAGGCTTAACAATACTATTTTAAACAGGTTTAAAAAGTTATTAAAATAATAAAACCTTCCCCGAGATACGAGAAAGGTTTTAAAACAATCAATCGAGTTTATTATTTTGCTTCAGCAACAACTTCAAAGTTAAAGTTACTTACCACATCTCTGTGGAAACGAATAGTAGCCTCATATTGTCCTGTACGCTTAATAGCGCCACCAGCAATCATGATATACTTTTTCTCGATAGTAACACCTTCTTTTTCTAAAGCTTCGGCAAGATCTGCTGTTGTAACAGAGCCAAATAATTTATCGCCTTCGCCCGTTTTGGCTGCGATTTTAATTTCAAGACCGTTTAATTTATCGGCTTGAGTTTTAGCTTCGTCAACAATTTTCTTTTCTTTAAAAGCGCGTTGCTTCATTGTTTCGGCCAATACTTTTTTAGCCGAAGGAGTAGCTAGTACGGCGTAACCTTGCGGTATTAAAAAGTTTCTTCCGTAACCGTTTTTTACAGTTACAAGATCATCTGCAAAGCCCAGATTCTCTACGTCTTTCTTTAATATAAGTTCCATATCAGTTTCTGGTTTTTATTTTAATAAATCGGTTACGTATGGCATAAGTGCCAAGTGGCGCGCTCTTTTAACAGCAACGGCAACTTTACGTTGGTATTTTAATGAAGTACCTGTAAGTCTTCTTGGAAGAATTTTTCCTTGTTCGTTTACAAATCTCAATAAAAAATCTGGGTCTTTATAATCAACATACTTGATACCAGACCTTTTGAACATGCAATACTTCTTGGTCTTATTAGTCTCTATATTAAGCGGAGTTAGATATCTAATTTCTCCGTCTTTTTTTCCTTTTGCTTGTTGTTGTAATGTGGCCATAATTTAAGCTGATTTTTTATTGCGGTTTCTTCTTTTTTCTGCCCAAGCAATTGCGTGCTTGTCAAGGCTTACTGAAAGGTAACGCATAAAACGCTCATCCCTTTTAAATTCAGTTTCTAGTTCGTGTACAACGTTGCCATCAACAGTGTACTCAAAAAGGTGATAAAAACCACTTTTTTTGTTTTGTATTGGGTAAGCAAGTTTTTTCAAGCCCCAATTTTCTTTGGATATCATCTTAGCACCTTTAGAAACAAGAAAATCTTCGTATTTCTTTACTGTTTCCTTTATCTGATCTTCAGATAAAACGGGATTTAAGATGAAAACAGTTTCATAATGATTCATAAAAAATCTATTAAAATTAATAATTAAATCCTTGGCCTTCTGCCAACGAGGGTGCAAAAATAATACTTTATTTTTTATTACCAAGGGTAATTTAAAAGAGAGTTAAGTGAAATTGTATTAATATACGTTTTTATCATACATAAGATGCCAATTAAATTTTAGTTTTAAAGAAAAATGTTGCATTTCATCGATTATTTTCATACTATTGCTACTATAAAACCTACTCTAATGGACAAGACTATTTTAAAGTGTGCTATTGTGGACGATTCCACACTACAAAGGCTTTCCATAGTTAAGCTTATCCAAATGCATCCCTCTTTAGAACTCGTTGGCGAGTACAAAAACGCCATCGAAGCCAAAACTGGCTTAGCTTCTACCGAAATCGATTTAGTTTTTCTCGATATTGAAATGCCTATTCTATCTGGTTTTGACCTATTAGACGACATTCAAAGAAAACCGCAAGTAATCTTTGTAACCGGTAAAACAAAATACGCCTTTAAAGCTTTTGATTATGATGCCGTAGACTATCTTCGAAAGCCTATTGCTAAAGACAGATTTTTAAACGCTGTTCACAAAGCCATTACAAACTACAAATTAAAGAATGACGATGGGTTTGACGACGAAGATTTTATTTTCGTTAAAAGTAATTTAAAAAAGCGAAAAGTTTTTTTAAACGAATTACGATATATTGAAGCCTTAGGCGATTATGTTAAACTTGTTACCGAGCACGAATCTCTTGTTGTTTTATCTACAATGAAAGCTTTTCAAGCGCTTTTACCAAGCGATCGTTTTTTAAGAATTCATAAATCGTATATTGTAAACCTCGATAAAGTTGAGCGGTACAACAGTAAAACCATTGAATTAGACAACGATAAGCTGCCGTTAAGCCGAAACAGAAAAGCCGAATTGGTTGAAGCGCTTGCGGCAAGCCAGAACGACTAATAATTGTCTACATCAATTGTTATCTGCACTCTAGCAAACTCCTTAATAGTAGCAAATTTACTACGCACTTTATTAATAAAACTCTTTGTTTTATCTAAAGATTGATTTTTTGGAATTTTCACCAACAGATTAAATATATACTTATTTTTAAGTCTTCCAATTGGCGGTTGCTCGGGTCCTAAAACATTTTCCTTAAGTTGAATTGCCAAAGCTTGACCAAACCACAATGAAGCTTTTTGTACCGTATTTAAATCACGGTCTTTAAAAGTAATTTTTATTATTCGGTAATAGGGTGGGTACTTAAATTGGTATCGCTCTTCCAACTGCTCTTTATACATCGATGCATAATCATTTACACTTACCTGTTTTAATATTTGGTGGTACGGATTATACGTTTGAATTAAAACTTTTCCGCGTTTTTTAGTACGCCCAGCTCGTCCGGCAACTTGCTGCAACAATTGAAAACTGCGTTCATGCGCTCTAAAATCTGGAAAGTTTAATAAATTGTCGGCATTCATAACGCCAACTAAACTCACATTCCGAAAGTCTAATCCTTTGGCTAACATTTGCGTCCCTATTAAAATATCAATTTCCTCATTTTCTAAAGCTTCAATCAATTTTGCATAGGCGTGTTTTCCCTTAGTAGTGTCTTGGTCCATCCTTGCAATGGCATGATTTGGAAAAAGCGACTTTAATTCGGTTTCAATTTGTTCGGTTCCAAAACCCTTAGTATCCAATGTTTCACTACCGCAAGCAATACAACTGTGCATCATTGCCATATGATACCCACAATAATGACAACGCAATTGGTTTTTATATTTGTGAAATGTTAAACTTACATCGCAATTAGGACATTGCGGTGCTACCCCACAAGTTGTACATTCTACAATAGGCGAAAACCCTCTTCGGTTTTGAAATAGAATAATTTGTTCTCCATTTTCCAAAGCCTCGTTCATTTCTTCTAACAACCGTTCGCTAAAATGACCCGTCATACGTTTTTTTCGCGTGGCTTCTTTTATATCAACCAATTCAACTTCTGGCATTAAAACATTTCCAAATCGTTTTTTTAGTGTAACCAACCCAAATTTTTTGGTGGTTGCATTGTAATAACTTTCTAAAGCGGGTGTTGCCGACCCCAATAAAACTTTGGCCTCGTGTAATTGTGCCAGCACGATAGCTCCATCGCGCCCATTATAACGTGGTGCAGGATTGTATTGTTTAAAACTTGGTTCGTGCTCCTCATCGACAATAATGAGTCCCAAATTTTTAAAAGGAAGAAACAGTGAAGAACGCGCGCCAATTACAATTTGAGCTTTCGGTTTTTCTTGGAGTACATTTTGCCACACCTCTACCCTTTCGTTTACCGAAAATTTAGAGTGATAAACAGCAATGTTTTCACCAAAATACTTTTGAAGACGCGTAATTAGCTGTGTTGTAAGGGCAATTTCGGGTAACATGTAAAGCACTTGTTTGCCTGAAGCAATAACCCTTTCTATTAGTTTTACATAAATTTCAGTCTTTCCGCTAGAAGTTACTCCGTGTAATAACACAACAGGGTGTTCTTTAAACGAAGTGTTTATCTCATTTAATGCAATGGTCTGTGCTTCATTTAAAGTTTTTAAATCTTTAGTTTCTTCACCTTTATAAACAACCCTATCCTGCTGAATAAAATAAGAATCCAAAATACCTTTATCTATTAGCGCCTTTAACGAAGCAGCCGAAGCACCACTCTTTTTTTGAAGTACTGTTGCACTAATAGGTTTATTAGTTTGACTTTTCAGCATAAAGAGGTGCATCAGAATTTCGCGTTGTTTTGGCGCCCTGCTTAAAGTATCTAATAAGGTTTGTAATTCACCTTCTGAAGTGTATTGCGATGCAAGTTTTATATAGCGTTTTAACTTTGGTGTATATTGTTCGTAGACTGTTTCTTCTACTTCAATAATGTTTTTCTTCAGTAATTTCTGAATGGTTAAAACAATATTTTTTTTATCCAGAATTGACCGCGCATCGTTAATATGCAAGGACGATTGGTGCTGTAAGGCTTCAAATAACAGAAACTCATCGTTACTTAACTGCGTTTTATCCACAGTAGTTTCGGGCCTTAGCTTTATTATTGTTTCACTTTCAAGTAAAAAAGCCGAAGGAAGTGCCGCTTTTACAACTTCACCTAAAGCGCACATATAGTAGCCTGCAAGCCACCTCCAGTGCTTTAATTGCGTTGTTGTAACTATAGGAGTTTCATCGAGTATATGATCGATTGATTTTGTTTTGTACCCTTGCGGAGCATTTTTGTGAACACCGTAAACAATACCCGTATAAACTTTAGATTTCCCAAAGGGAATAGCTACCCGCATCCCGGGCTTTAAAAAAGCTGCCTCGTCTTTATTTACACTGTAGGTAAAGGTTTGTTTTAAGGGCAATGGAAGGATAACATCTATAAAATACAACTGAAAACTGGCGATTTATGGTTAATAAAGATATTTATACATTATAAAAAAAGCCACCAAAAAAGGTGGCTTAAAGATACTATTTTATAAATTTTAATTTACACGTGTCCACGTTTGAGTTCTTCCTAAAAGTGAAAACCCAATGTAGCCACGTACGTCCAGTTTATTGGCGCCATCTAACTCGATAAAACACTTATAAATTTTACCGTTATTGGGGTCCATAATGGTACCATCGTTATATTCATCGCCATCTTTTTCGAGGTCTTTAATTATAACCAAACCTAAAATTGGCTCCCCTTTGTCTTTTCCGGGACATTTGGTGCAAATTGCATCTTTTTTTGCAGGGTTTAAAATTTCAACCACCTTTCCGAAAACTTTTCCGTTTTCTTCATAGATTTCTACTATAGATTTTGCTTCGCCTGTTTCATCATCAAAGGTTTTCCATTTTCCGAAGACATCTTGAGCCGAGCTAGTAAATACAGTAAGTACAACAAGTGAGAAAGTTAAAAGTATTTTTTTCATAATTGATAAGTTAAATTAAAGTTATCTTTTTTCTTTTAGTCGCTTAATAGATACATTTAACTCAAAGCCAAGCAACAATAAATTTGAGTTAATCCAAATATATAACATCAAAATTAATAAGGCACCAATAGAGCCGTATAACTCGTTGTAATTTGAAAAGTTATTAATATATACTCCAAATAAATAAGTAGTTATAATAAATAATAGTGTTGTTGTTACCGCACCAACAGAGAAAAATCGCGACTTCTTTCCTTCCTTGGTTCCAAAGTAATACAAGGTTGCAATTATTACATATATCATTATTGCAAACACTATAAATTGAAAATAAGTAATCCAAACTAAATCGTCATCTATATAGGCGCGCGATTTTAAATTGTGAATTATAAATTCGCCATAAAGAATAACCCCAACCGAAGTTAACAACAACAATGCCAAGAAGATAGAAACTACCAGCGCAACAAAATACTGCCTAAAAAAACCTCTATTAATGGTTACATAAAAAGAATACTCAAAGGCGCTAAAAATTGCATTTACACCGTTGGTCGATAAAAAAATAGATAGAAAAAAAACAATTGAAAGCAGGCCCGCACGCGGATTAACCGCAATATCGGCAATAATGGGATAGAAAAACTGGGTAGTTTGTGCGGGTAAAAGCGCTTCAATAAAAATTAAAAATCGCGTTTGAAACCCATCTATCGGGATGTATGGAATTAAGTTTAACAGAAATAACAAGAAAGGAAACAATGCTAAAAAAAAACTATACGCAATAGAACTAGCTCGTAGTGAAAATGTTCCTTTAAAAATACCCGTTATATATATATCTAATAAGTGGTATAGCGAAAACTCACCCAGTGCTGGGAGTTTTACTTTTTTGCTAATTCGAACTAAATCTCGAATTACAGGTATGTTTATTTCCTTTTCAGACTCTTGATTCATTAAATAGCTTTTAGGCTAAGATCCATATTGTAAACCGAATGTGTTAAAGCACCGCTAGAAATATAGTCTACCCCGCATTCGGCATATTTACGAACTGTTTCTAAAGTTATTCCGCCACTACTTTCGGTTAAACATTTGCCATCAATAAGTTTTACCGCCTTGCGCGTATCCTCGTAATTAAAATTATCTATTAGAATTCTATAAACCCCATCACTTTCAAGAATCTCTTCAATTTCTTTTAAATTTCGGGCTTCAACAATTATTTTTAAATCTAACAGATGGCTTTCTAAATACGCTTTTGTCGTATTGATAGCCTTGGTTATTCCACCACAAAAATCTATGTGGTTATCTTTTAACATAACCATATCATACAACGCAAATCGGTGGTTTTCGCCACCTCCTATTTTTACGGCCCATTTTTCTAAAGCGCGTATGCCGGGGGTTGTTTTACGGGTATCTAAAATTTTGGTGTTTGTACCTTCAAGTTTTTCTACGTATTTATTCGTTTTTGTTGCAATCGCACTCATACGCTGCATGGCGTTTAAAACAAGTCGTTCAGATTTTAAAATAGATTGCGACAACCCTGAAACGTGAAAAGCTACATCGCCATGTTTTACCTGCGCTCCGTCTGCTATTTTTACATCAACCTTTAAGCCTGGATCAACATACTCAAAAACTTGACGGGCAAACTCAACTCCGGCAATTATTCCATTGTCTTTTACCAAAAGTTTTGCCGCCCCTTGCGCATCTTCGGGAATACAAGCTAAAGAGCTGTAATCTCCATCGCCAACATCCTCTCTAATGGCATTCGCAATTATTATATCTATTTCTTTATTAAATTGTTTTTCTGAAATCATTAGAACGAAATTTCAGCTAAAATAACAAAAAGAGTTGTCAGTTTAGAGTTTCAGTGGGTAGTTATATAAAAAGCTTTAAAAACTAATTGCAAACTGGAGGTATTATTTACTTGTGCATAAATTTTTTAAACCCGAAAATAAACAATCTTTGTACTTTTGAAATCTGAAATATTTGCCATGAAAATTACACTCTTCGCAATTGGAAAAACCGATGATACGCAATTACAGCAGCTAATTGAAAACTATACAAAACGTTTAGGTTTTTATGTGCCTTTTGAAATGGTGATAATCCCCGATATTAAAAACGCAAAAAATATTTCGGAAGCACAGCAAAAAGAAGCCGAAGGCAAAGAAATATTAAAACGTACTGCAAATAGCGATGTGCTTATTTTATTGGATGAAAAAGGAAAAAGTTATACCTCTGAAGGGTTTTCAAGTTTTCTTCAGAAAAAGATGAATAGCGGAATTAAAAACCTCATCTTCGTAATTGGTGGCCCCTACGGGTTTAGCAATTCTGTTTATGACCGGGCAAACGGAAAAGTTGCCCTCTCGTACATGACATTTTCACACCAAATGGTTAGATTGTTTTTTATTGAACAATTATATCGCGGGTTTACTATTTTACGAAATGAACCTTATCACCATAGATAGTAAGATTTGAGCTTGGAGACTTGAGTTGTGAGAAATATATTAAGAATTAAAGTTTCAATTCCAATGGCAATCTATGAAATCTGTTAGCATATGGAATAAAAGTCCTACGGCGACAATTCGGGTTTTTTTAAAAAATAGCAAAACAACATACACTGCCATTGCCCAATAGGTGTGTAACGGATGAAAATTAATACTGCATCGGCCGGGGTCAAAAATTGGAGACGCTACAAGGTGGTCCAAATCTACAAGCATCGTAGCCAATAATATTAACCAAGCCCGTTTCCATTGAGCTCTAAAAAAAATAAAAGCTATTAACCCAGGAACTAAAAGATGTAACGTGTAGTGAACTATTGTTTGAAGCATTGAAAAGCCTAAGGGTTGGTAATTTTACACAAAAGAACAATTTGCCCTAAATGGTATGCATCGTGCTGAATTATACCGTGAATATGTTGATAGTAAGTAAGATTATTTAAAGGGTATTTGTTTATAAAATTAGTCTCTTTAAAAGTGCTTAAAAAATACAACCATTCTTTTTGCGTTCGCTCTAAATTATTAAGCGTTTCGTGCCACGCCTCATCATTAGTATCTTCAACTTTTTCAATATAATTATTTTCAGGAATTTCAAGTACTTCGCCTTTTACTCGTTTCAGCACATTTTGGCGCCAAGCTATCATATGGTTTACAATTTCCCAAATAGTATTTCCATCTTCAATGGGTCGTTGTGAAGCCTGCTTGACGGTAACTCTACTAAGGGTATCTTGAATGGTTACATCTAACCAAGGGTGACCGTGATAAAGATCTGTAAAAAGATTTTGAATACGTCGCGATTCATTCATAGTTTAAATCGAAAATATGTTCTTATCAAAGATAACGAAATATTTTAGGAGAAATTAAACCGACAACAGGGCTATTGTAAACGCTATTTTTTTTCAGAAAAAAGAAAGCTTAACTCTTATACAATTTGCCTGTAAAAATGAACGAATTATTTAAGCGAAGTGCAAAATTTACTCCACTCCACCAATTAAAACCCCCAACATTTCAATTGCCGCATCGCTTATACGTGTTCCTGGACCGTAAACAGCAATGGCTCCAGCATCAAAAAGATACTGGTAATCTTGAGCGGGAATTACACCGCCTACGATAACCATAATATCTTCGCGACCGTATTGTTTAAGCGCCTCTATTACTTGTGGCACCAACGTTTTATGGCCTGCAGCTAATGAAGAAACCCCTAGAATGTGAACATCGTTTTCAACAGCTTGTTTTGCCGCTTCGGCGGGTGTTTGAAACAACGGACCAATATCTACGTCAAATCCTACATCGGCATAACCTGTGGCTACAACTTTGGCACCGCGATCGTGACCATCTTGTCCCATTTTGGCAATCATAATACGCGGACGACGTCCTTCCAATTCGGCAAACTGATCTGCCATTTGTCGTGCTTTTTCAAAGCTTTCGTCTTTATTTATTTCTTTACTATACACGCCGCTAAATGATCTAATTTGTGCTTTATACCTACCAAATTCCTTTTCCATTGCTGAAGAAATTTCGCCCAAAGTTGCTCTGTGGCGAGCTGCTTCAACAGCTAAAGCTAATAAATTTCCTTCACCCGTTTGAGCGCATTGGGTAATTTCTGCCAATGCTTTTTCAACTTTTTTACTATCGCGAGTAGCTTTAATTTTATTTAGCCTCTCAATTTGTGAGGTACGTACTTTTTTATTGTCTACATCCAAAATTTGCAACGGATCTTCCTTATCGAGACGATATTTGTTTACGCCTACAATTACATCTTGCCCGCTGTCAATTCGTGCCTGTTTTCTTGCCGAAGCTTCTTCTATACGAAGTTTTGGAATACCGGCTTCAATAGCCTTGGTCATTCCGCCTAATTCTTCAACTTCTTCAATTAATGCCCATGCTTTTTTAGCTATTTCGTCGGTAAGATTTTCAACGTAATAACTACCTGCCCACGGGTCTACAGTTCTAGTAATTTGCGTTTCAGTTTGAAGGAAAATTTGAGTATTACGTGCAATACGTGCCGAAAAATCTGTTGGGAGTGCAATAGCTTCATCCAAGGCATTGGTATGCAATGACTGGGTTCCGCCAAATGCCGCTGCCGCTGCTTCAATAGCCGTACGGGCAACGTTGTTAAACGGATCCTGCTCGGTTAAACTCCAACCGCTGGTTTGGCAATGCGTACGTAACGAAAGTGATTTTTCATTTTTTGGGTTAAACTGTTTTACAATCTTTGCCCAAAGCATACGCGCTGCACGAAGCTTGGCAATTTCCATAAAATGGTTCATCCCAATGGCCCAGAAAAAAGACAAACGTGGTGCGAAGGTATCTATATCCATTCCTGCTTTTAAGCCTGTGCGTATATATTCTAACCCATCTGCTAAGGTGTAGGCTAGTTCAATATCGGCGGTGGCACCCGCCTCCTGCATATGATATCCCGAAATAGAAATACTATTAAATTTCGGCATATTTTTAGAAGTGAATTCAAAAATATCACTTATAATTTTCATCGATGGTGTAGGCGGATAGATATAGGTATTCCGCACCATAAATTCTTTAAGTATATCATTTTGAATAGTTCCTGCCAGCTCTTTGGGAGCAACCCCTTGTTCTTCGGCAGCAACAATATAAAATGCCATGATAGGAAGCACAGCCCCATTCATAGTCATAGAAACACTCATCTTGTCGAGCGGAATTTGATCGAATAGAATTTTCATATCCTCTACACTGTCAATCGCCACTCCCGCTTTCCCCACATCACCTTCAACTCGTGGGTGGTCACTATCGTACCCGCGGTGCGTAGCCAAATCGAACGCCACAGAGAGACCTTTTTGCCCAGCTGCTAAATTTCGTCTGTAAAAAGCATTGCTGTCTTCGGCGGTAGAAAACCCGGCATATTGCCTAATTGTCCACGGTCTACGGACGTACATGGTTGAATACGGCCCGCGTAAATTGGGTGCAATTCCGGCAACAAAATTTAAATGTTTTAAATTTTTAATATCTTCTTTGCTGTACTGCTTTTTTATTTCAATTTCTTCGGCAGTAGCCAGTGTACTGCTATCGGCGCGGTTTTCAGCAAGATTATTTTTGTTATCCAGCGTGTCACTCTTTAACGAAATATGTTGTAAATTTTTTCTACTCATTACTTAATCTTTGCTGTTCAACATTTTCTGCAAGGCGTTTTTCAACTATTGGAGCAATTATAGTTTTTACTGGCTTGCGTTTAACAAAAGGAAAAAGCTCTAAATCGTTTTTAATTTTGTCGTTTTGATTGGGATGATAGTTTGTTCCTAAAAGCTTTACTTCTCCACTTTCAAAAAGCTGTTCTTCTTTATCGGCACTCTCTTTAATTTTCTTTTGAATTGTTCCTTCTTTTAACAACTGAAGAAACCCACCTCCTTTTTCAATATCTTTAAAAATTTGAAGTGCTTTTTCGGCTAATTCATCGGTTAGGCTTTCTATGTAATACGCACCATCGGCGGGATTACTAACCGCGTTAAAATAGCTTTCGTGTTTTAAAATTAAAAGTTGGTTTCGTGCAATACGATCTCCAAATTCATTTCTTTTATGAAATATTTCATCATACGGCATGTTACAAACTGCATCGGCTCCTCCCAAAATAGCACTCATACATTCGGTAGTACTGCGAAGTAAATTTACGTTGTAATCATACAAAGTTTTATTTCTTTTGGAAGGTGTAGCAATAATATGGCAAGTTTCATTTATACCATATTCTTTAGCCAAGGTTGCAAACAATTTTCGCAAGGCTCTAATTTTGGCTATTTCAAAAAAGTAGTTGGATCCAACAGCAAGATTAAATGTAATTTTCACTTCTTTTATCGCATCCATTTCCACTGTTTTAGAAACGGCAGATTGTGAAAATAAATGGTTTAAGTATTCATTGACGTGTGCCATAGCATAGGCTAATTGTTGCACCACGGTAGCTCCCGCATTTTGATATAGGCTAAGGTCTACGCCAATTATATTTTCTTTTAAATTGACTTTTAATAATGTATCTAAAATTTCGTGATCAGAATTTAAATTCTGATACCAATTACCTGTTTTAGCTAAATTTCCGAGCAAATCAATATTGTAAAATACCGTTGCATTTTTTGTCGAGAAAAAGGTAAATAATTCGGTGTAAAAATTTTTTGATAGAAAGTTAAGTTGAAAATATATAGGAATATTTTCAAAAGGAAAATTATTAAAAAGCGCTTGCAGATTAAATTTTTTTGTTGCCTTAAAAACAATAGCTTCGGCACCTCTTTTAATCGCGTCTAAGGCAATGCTGTTTGCAATCTCTTCATTGTCCACAAATATTTTTTGAACAATACGCCACGCTTTAGGTTGCCCAGGAATATTTTGAAAATCTTCTTTAAAATCATCTTGGTGATAAAAAGGTTTTACGTGAATTCCTTCGGGGCTATTCCAAACTAAAGTTTCGTTATAATCGGCTCCCTTTAAATCTACTTGTATTTTTTGTTTCCACTGCTTGGCCGAAACTTCATTAAAATCTGTAAACCCATCAAAAGACTGGGTGTTTTGAACTTTACTCATCGCTTCTCTTCTTTATTGATGCTATCTTCGTGTTCAATTATATAAATATCTTCGTTTTCTTTCTTAAGGTAATATTTTTCGCGAGCAAATTTTTCCATTTCATTACTGTCTTGTAACTTTTCAATAAAGGCGCGATCGGCCTCAATTTCGTTACGGTAAAATTCGGCATTGTCTTCCAGACCATCAATTTCGCTATCTAATTCACGATGAATAAGATAAGAATTGGCATCAAAAAAAACCATCCACACAATAAAAAAGATTAATATAAGCACATACTTATTGCTTATAAATCTAATCCATTTGTTTTTTTTAATTTCTGAAAGTTTCACGACTCAGTATACGTAATTTTTTGATGAATTATGGTTCTAATAACATCTATTGCTACGGTGTTATATTTATTTGTAGGAATAATTATATCAGCAAACTCTTTAGTAGGTTCAATAAACTGTTGATGCATTGGTTTAAGCGTTGTTTGATACCTGCTCAACACTTCTTCCAAATCGCGCCCACGGGTAGCAATATCGCGTTTTAATCTACGTATAAGGCGTTCATCGCTATCGGCGTGTACAAATATCTTAATATCAAACATATCGCGAATATCTGGATGCGACAAAATTAAAATACCTTCAACTATAATTACTTTTTTAGGTGCCGTGGTAATGGTTTGGCCCGTTCTATTGTGTTCTACAAATGAATATACCGGCTGCTCAAACGATTTGCCTTCTCGCAATTCTTTTAAATGGCTAACAAGCAAGTCAAAATCTATTGCTTTTGGGTGGTCAAAATTTATTTTAACACGTTCTTCCATCGATAAATGGCTAGTATCGTGATAATAAGAATCTTGCGAAATTACGCACACTTCGTGATCTGGAAGTTCCGAAACAATTTGTTCTACTACTGTTGTTTTTCCACTTCCGGTACCACCGGCAATGCCAAGTATAAGCATAGTTTTAAAATTTTTACAAATGTAGGGAAAATGGTTTCAAGTTTATAAATTAGGCTTTATCGATTCTATACTGAAATTTTACAATCATCAAATATTTGCGATATTTCAGTTATTAAAATAGTCCTACCCTTTTGTACAGTAAATTTCAGACATCTTTTCTATTTTTGAAGTTGATAAATTTTTAGATGAAAACAATACTGTTATACCCTTCGTATTTTCCTTCTATAGAACAAATGACGGCAATAGCGCAAACCGATAAAGTGGTTTTTGAGGTTGAAGACAACTACCAAAAACAAACCTACCGAAACCGCATGGTAGTAGCGCACAGCAATGGCAGACTGTTACTCAATATTCCTGTAAAGCATTCCAAAACCGGAAAACGCCAAAAAACAAAAGAAGTGGTGGTTGAAAATGATTTTCCGTGGCAAGAGCATCATTGGCGAAGTTTACAAAGCGCTTATCGCACCTCTCCTTTTTTTGAATTTTACGAAGATGACTTAGCCCCTTTCTTTACCAAACCCGTAGAAAAACTGCTAGACCACAATTTGCAAATTTTTGAAGTGCTTTGCGAATTAATAGGCATAGATTGCGAGGTTGAAAAAACTACAACTTTCCAAATAGAACCGAAAATTGCAGATTGTAGGTTTATGGTTAACGCAAAGCGAAAAACAACTTTTTCTCCTGATAAATATACACAGGTACACGAAAATAATCACTCCTTTTTACCCAATTTATCGGTGTTAGATTTATTGTTTAATGAAGGGCCCAATACACTACTTTATTTAGAAAACCAACAAGTAGAAAAAATTTAAATATTTAAAAATACTACCAACCTACCGTAGCTTTTATAGCAAAGTGATCTGAAAAGGTATTGGTTAAGGTTTTAAATGATAACACTTCTAACGCTGGCGAGGCAAAAATATAATCGATTCGCATTGGGAATGATTCAAATTTAAAGGTAGTACCTAAGCCATTTCCTCTTTCTCGAAAAGCATCGTTCATAGTGTTATTTACTTGCCTATAAATGTATGAAAACGGGGTGTTGTTAAAGTCGCCACAAATTAATACCGGGTGGTCCGTACTTTTTTTGTGCTCTAAAATAGCTTCTATTTGCAGTTGCTGTTCTCCAAAACCTCGCGATAGCCGTTGTCTCAATTTTTCGTTATCGCTTTTTTGTAAAAAACTTACTCTAGGGATAATACCCAAAGATTGTAGGTGTACACTGTAAATTCTTACGGTATCTTTATTTTTAAGCACATCGGCGTACAAAGTATTGTTACCTGTGTGTTTAAAATCAAAAGCGCCTGTATTAACCAATGGGTATTTTGAAAATATTGCGTGCCCAAGCTTAGCGTTTTTGTTTCTAAAATGTACGTATTTATGTGGATAGGTAGAAAAATCGATGGTATTACCTCTATAATATTCCTGAATACAAAGAATATCTGGGTCTTGTTGCGTTAAAATTTCAGAAAAAACAGTGGTGGCATCGGTTTTTGGATTGCTTTCGTACGCATTAAATAAACGTACGTTATATGATAAAACACTTAGCGAATTTTCAAATTGCGAGGCGTCACCTTCGGCAGAGACTTCATAAAAAACATTAAAATAGAAATAGGAAAACGCCAAAACTGTAAGCGACACTAAAAAGCGTTTTTTAAATTGAATCACCCAAAATATTGCAAATATTATATTTATAATTATTAATACAGATACCGCCAAACTAAGCAGCGATAGGGTGGGAAATGTTTTTGGCGGTAAAAAAGGAAGCACGAAGGATATTAACAATAAAAGTGCTGCGAGTAGGTTTACCCAAAAAATCACATTATTGAAAAACCTTTTCATGAGTTAGTCATCTTTACCCGCTTTAAAAAGAAAATCTTTTTCTTCTTTTGAAAGACTTTCGTAGCCGCTGTTTCCAATTTTGTCTAAAATACTATCAATCTTTTTTTGATGATTAGATTTTACATCTTTAGGCGTAGAACGCATAGGTTGCTTTCTGGTTGTACGATGAACCGTTTTAAAAGGTTTTTTCTTTGAAGGTTTAAACAAATTGGCAACCCAGTCCATAAAGTTTTCGAACCATTTTCCTATATCATTTCCTTTGGCAAGTTGCACTGCATAAATATATCCAAAAATACCGCCCCCAACGTGCGCCATTAGTCCGCCAGCATTTCCCGACGTAGGAATACGAACTAAATCTAGTAAAAATAAAAACAATGCTATTTGCCACAATTTAATAGTAAAAGTAAATAGACGAAACTCGGTATTTGGGGTATACGTAGCAATAAAAACCATTACTGCTGTAACTGCCCCTGAAGCACCAATTAAAAATCCACGACTTTGCGCAAAAGCTGGGAAAAGATTATAGGCTATAACAAACAGCAACCCTCCAAAAAGAGCTCCCAGTAAATAAACGGTTAGCAGTCGTTTGCCAGTAAAAAGGTTTAAAACAAATTGCCCAAACCAATACAACCACAACATATTAAACAAAATATGCATAAACCCGAAGTGCAAAAACCCGTAAGTAATAAGGGTCCACGGGTAAAATAGAAGCGTATCTAAACTATCGCTTAATACAAACCAGCGGGTAAAATATTGTGGAGAAATATTCAATAAAAACGACCCTAAACTAACTATTAGAAACACGATTACGTTTACAACAATTAGCTTTACCAAAACATTGGCTGTTTTAAACTGATATGTAAGATTAGAAGCCGCCATAATTAATTCCAGCGATGATCGTTAAAACTATTTTTTTTCCAGTACCACGCCATGATAAAACCAAAAAGTGCTCCACCTATATGTGCCCAATGTGCAATACCCGTAGCGGTACCCGTAATTCCGAAGATTAAATCCATAATTATAATTCCGGGTATAAAGTATTTTGCTTTAATAGGAATTGGCAAGAAAATAAGCATTAATTCTACATTTGGATACATAATTCCAAATGCCACTAATATACCGTAAACCGCACCCGAAGCTCCCAACGCCATCCCGTGGTATGATTGAGCCATGGACTGTATGCTTTCCATAGGCACAGAGTCTAAAACAGCGCGACTGCCACCATTACCACCCGATAGATAACTCATTATTTCGGCTTGGCTCCACCCTCCTGCAATTAAAGAATCCATAACACTATGGATGTGGAAATAATTAACCAAAGTATGAATTATCGCAGCACCCAAACCTGCCGAAAAATAAAAGAATAAAAATTTTTTTTGACCCCAGCGCATTTCTAATGGCGAACCAAACGCCCATAAGGCATACATATTAAAAAGTATATGAAATATTGACGAGGGGTCGTGCATAAACATATGCGTAATAGGTTGCCAATATTGAAAATTAGGGTTTTCAAAATAGTAAAGAGCAAACAGTTTTATCGATAAATCTCCAATAATAAAAGACCCTATGTAAAAGATTACATTTAGTATTAAAAGAAATTTAATTGTGTCGGTAATTCTTCCCATTTATACAAATTTTTTATCCAAATCGCCTACATCCAGCGTTGTAAAAACTGGTTTGTTTGTAGGGCTTACAGTTGGCTCTTTACACGCAAATAGCTGGTTAATTAAATGCTCGCGTTCTTCGCTGCTAAGTGATACTCCAGTTTTAATAGCCATGCTTGCTGCCATCGATTTTGCCAACATATCATTTTGACTAAACCCCGTATCGGGCATTTCTTCTTTTATATCGTGAACCAATTGGTTGAGCAAATTTACAACATGGCTTTCGAGTATCAATACAGGAATACCGCTTATCTCAATAGTTTCATCATTTAATTCAGAAAAAATAAAGCCGGTGTGCTCCAATTGCTCGCGTACTTTTTTAATAATTTCTACATCGGGCTTTGTAAAATGTAATTGTAACGGAAATAACAACTGCTGACTTATTGCTTCTTTAATGGTGATGTTTTTCAGCAATTCTTCGTACAACACCCGTTGATGCGCGAGATTTTGATGAATTACCATCATTCCATTTTTAATGGGACTCACAATATATTTATTTTGAAGCTGAAATGTTACCTGCCCGGTATCGGTTTCTTCGGTACTAAATAGGCTGCCCGTAACTTCTTCGCTTTCAAACTGCATTTCAACACCGTCGCCTTTCGCAGTGTGATTATCTACTTGCTGAGCAGCATCAAAATTTGCTTGACGCGTATCATCATTTAAGCCAACGTACAACGACTCCCACGAGTTTGGCTGCTCTCTTTTAAAAGGAAATTTTATATTCCCTTGCTTAGCTTTTTCTTTAAATGGGTTAAAATCTTTATCGACGTCTATCGAAGGTGCTGTTGGAGTTTTTTTACTGTATTCGTAAGGAGTATCAAAACCTTTATCTCTTTCAAAATCGAGAACCGGTGCAATATTAAACTGCCCTAAACTGTGTTTTACCGTAGCCCGAAGCATCGCATAAATTGCGTGCTCATCGTCAAATTTTATTTCGGTTTTTGTAGGGTGAATATTAATATCGATAGAATGCGGGTCTACCTCTAAAAATAAGAAGTATCCTGGGTGCACATCATTTTTCATTAATCCTTCAAAAGCCGATGAAACCGCGTGATGTAAATACGGACTTTTAATAAACCTATCGTTGACAAAGAAAAATTGTTCTCCCCTACTTTTTTTACTGTATTCGGGTTTTATTACAAAACCGTTGATTTTTAAAATTTCGGTTTCTTCGCCCACAGGCACCAATTTTTCATTGGTTTTACTCCCGAAAATATTTACAATTCGTTGTCGCGAATTGGTTGCGGGCAAATTAAAAACATCGCTGCCGTTGTGAAGCATCTGAAACGAAACGCTTGGATGCGCCATCGCTACACGGTGAAATTCGTCAATAATATGCCGCATTTCTACGGTATTACTTTTTAAAAAATTTCGGCGTGCTGGAATGTTATAAAATAGATTTTTTACTGAAATGGTAGTCCCTTTGGGTACCACTGCAGGCTCTTGCGAAGTTACTTTGCTTCCCTCAATGGTGAGGTGCGTTCCAATTTCAGAATTTTCAGTTTTGGTTTTAAGCTCAACGTGTGCAATTGCAGCAATAGACGCCAATGCTTCCCCCCGAAATCCTTTGGTATGTAAATCAAAAAGATCTTCGGCAGTTTTAATTTTTGAAGTTGCATGTCTTTCAAAACTAAGTCGCGCATCTGTAACACTCATCCCTACGCCATCATCGGTAACTTGTACTAGGGTTTTTCCTGCATCTTTAACAACCAAAGTAATGTTTGTAGCCTTTGCGTCTATTGCGTTTTCCAACAGTTCCTTTACAACAGATGCCGGTCGTTGTACAACTTCGCCAGCTGCAATTTGATTCGCAACGTGATCTGGTAATAACTGAATGATGTCTGCCATTGAATCTTAAACGTAGAATATAGATAAATCAAAATCGATAATGTAAAGAAAAAATAACACCAATAATGCAGTAATAATTAACAATCTTAGCGTAGTATTTCTATCTGAAGATCGTCTTAAATCTGCAATGGCTGTTTTAAACTTGGCTTTTAAGCCTCTGTTATCGCCAACCGTTGTTCTAAATTGATCGAATTTATGGTTTATGGTAAACGGACTATTTTCACCATCAAACTCGTAATGCCTTGGTTTATAGCTAAACTTTTTATTTTTTCTTTTTCCTATTAGTCCCATAATTATCGTGCCTCAAAGTTACTGAAATTAGTATGTTTTCTAAAACCTTTCTAAAGCTTGTTTTAAACAATTACTGTACCGCACTTTGCGCAACCTTGTGGTTAGGAAAGACAAATTATCATAAATCAATAAAGCCGCTAATTAGGCAGCTTTATTAAATTGAAATGAAATAAAATTTAAAACTTAGACTCCTTTCGTAGCTGTGCCATTTTAATTGCGGCAATGGCAGCTTCGGTACCTTTGTTACCGTGTTTACCGCCGCTTCGCTCTATGGCTTGTTGCATATTATTATCGGTAAGTACACAAAAAATGACCGGGATATTACCCTGCACATTTAAATCTTTTATGCCTTGTGCTACGGCTTCGCAAACGTAGTCAAAATGCTTAGTTTCGCCTTGTATAACGCTTCCTATCGCGATTACAGCATCTAACATATCGTAGCTTTCGGTCATTCTTTTACAGCCGTAAATAAGTTCGTAGCTACCTGGCACATTCCAGCGTACTATATTCTCATTTATTGCGCCGCAATCTTTTAAGGCATCAAAAGCGCCTTGAAACATTCCTTCGGTGATATCGTGGTTCCATTCTGAAACAACAATCCCAAACCGAAAATCTTTCGCGTTTGGGATTGTGTTTTTATCGTAAGCCGATAAATTTGTATTTGCTGTAGCCATTTATTTATTCATTGCCTCGGCACGACCGGTATAAATTTCAGCTTTTGTAGCTTCGGTTGCACTTGGATATTCGTCTGCTATTTTTTTGAAATGTGCTAAGGCTTTATCATTTTGGTTTAAAGCCATTGCTGTAATACCAGCTTTTAATAAAAAGCGTGGTGTAGTAAAGTTATTAGCACGCATTGTAGCTGCTTCTTCGTAATATTTTAAAGCATCTTCATTTTGGCCTAACTGTACAAATGCATCGCCAATACCGCCTTTTGCTAAAGGTGCTAACATTTCGTCATCACTTTTAAATTTATCAAGATGCGCAATAGCTTCTTGATATTTATTAGTGTTTAAATAAGCCATTCCTGCGTAGTATTGCGCTAAGTTTGCCGCATCTGTTCCGCTGTAGTTTTCAATTATATCTAAAAACCCGTACTTGCCTTCACCCCCTTGAAGAGAAAGGTTATACAAAGAATCTTTTGCAGTGGCAGTTAATGCCTCTTCCCAATAGTTTTGCGCTTGAAACAGCTCGTTCATCGCTTCTGCCTCTTTTGGAGTTTTTATATATTGATCGTATGCAAAATATCCTAAAACACCAACGGCCACAACAATTATAAAGGCCAAGATACCTTTTTGGTTTTCTTCTACCCAAGCTTCAGTTTTTGAGGCGCCCTCGTCGAGTGTGTTAAATACCTCTGCTGTTGTGCTATTATCTTCAAGCTCTTCTTGCTTTTCAATTTTGGTCTTTGGTTTACCACCGCGTTTTTTGTACGTTGCCATATTGTTCTTCTGTTTATTTAATATTCCCGCCTTCGCGGGAATGGCGCAAAAATAAAATTTTTAATGGAATTTAAAAGAAATACTATTTCTTATTTTTAATATTTTGCAACCCCACTTTAAAACCGTCTTAAAAAGTTGTTTTATTAGCAATTATACTGCAAAAAATAACTTTCCACACAACTATCGGTTAAATCGCTACAAACATCTTATTTTTACACTTTTTAATAGCTTATTAAATTTCCAACGTAGTGGCTATTTCTATCTAAAAAATTGCTACTTTAATTAATATATGATTTTACAAAAATTATCGCTCCTTAACTATAAAAACTTTGAAGCCGAACGCTTCGAATTTGACCCTAAAATTAATTGTTTTGTGGGAAATAATGGCGTAGGGAAAACAAACGTACTCGATGCTATTTACCATCTTTCTTTCGGAAAAAGTTATTTTAACCCAATTACAACTCAAAATATAAAACACGGCGAAGATTTTTTTGTGGTTGAAGGTTTTTACGAAAAAAATGATACACCCGAAAAAGTTGTAGTAAGCGCAAAAAAAGGGCAAAAAAAAGTTATAAAACGAAACGGAAAAGCATACGATAAATTTAGCGAACACATAGGTTTTTTGCCATTGGTAATCATTTCGCCGGCAGATAGAGATTTAATTATAGAAGGTAGTGATACTCGCCGTAAATTTATTGACGGTGTAATTTCGCAACGCGACAAAGATTATTTAAATACGCTACTTAACTACAACAAAGTACTTGCCCAACGCAATTCACTGTTAAAGTATTTTGTTGCTAACAACACTTTTAGCCAAGACACAATTGAAATTTATAACGAGCAACTGCATACGTACGGCACTTCAATTTTTGGCAAACGAACGGCGTTTTTAGAAGAATTTTTACCTATATTTTTAAATCGATATAAATCCATAAGCAGTGGCGATGAAAGTATAAATTTGGTTTACGAAAGCCAATTGCAAGAAAACGATTTACACACTTTACTCACCACAAATATTAATAAAGATAGATTTTCACAATACACTAATTTTGGAATTCATAAAGACGATTTAGTTTTTGAAATTGACGGCCACCCCATTAAAAAATTTGGCTCGCAGGGACAACAAAAATCGTATCTAATTGCGTTAAAACTGGCGCAATTCGATTTTATAAAAAGTCATTCAAAAACCAACCCTATTTTACTGTTGGACGATATTTTTGATAAATTGGACGAAACACGCGTAACTCACTTAATTAGCTTAGTAGATAACGAAAACTTCGGGCAATTGTTTATTAGCGACACCCACGCCGAACGTACCGAAGAAGTAATTAAAAAAGTGCATCAAACTTATAAAATGTTTCCTCTAAGCAATGCAAATTAAACAGCTTGGCTTTAAAACAAAAGAAGTTAAAAAAACGAACAACCAATTATGAACTTCAAAATTTTAATATTTTTATTTGCGTTAGTCACCCTATCGTGCGAAAAACCAAATCCCGAGTTACAAAAACAAAATTTAGCGGGATATTGGGAAATTAAAACCGTAACTTTAAAAAACGGCGCCTCCAAAGATTACAGTTTAAATATGGTTATTGACTATATTGAAGTAAAAGGAGACAGCGGTTTTCGCACAAAAGTGTCACCAAAAATAGACGGTAGTTTTACCACCAATAGCACTGCTGAAAGCTTTAAATTAAAAGTTGAAAACGACAGTTTAAGAATGTATTATAAAACTACTTTTCACGCGTGGAAAGAGACGGTTATTTCGGCAAAAGATAGTACCCTCGTTATAAAAAATGAAGACGACAAAACTTACACTTACCGTAAATTTAAACAATTTGATTTCGCAAAATAATTTTAAAAACCTATTGATTTAGTAATATAATGGCAAAAAGAAACGCAGAAAATATTTCTATTGGCGATGCTTTAAAAGAATTTATTGGCAAAAACCGACTTGAAAAAGGATTAAATAAAGTAAACGCAAAAGAAGCGTGGCATAACGTAATGGGCCAAGCTATTTCAAAATATACAACCGATATAAAACTAGATAGAGAAACGCTGTATGTACAGCTGTCATCTTCGGTATTGCGCGAAGAACTGAGTTACGGGAAAGAAAAAATTATAAAATTACTTAACGAAGAGATGAAAAAGGAGTTGATTAAAAAACTTATTCTTCGTTAGTGTTTGGTATAAAAAAACGCCTTCCAGTGGAAGGCGTTTTTTTATTATATATCGTGAATGATTAAAACATTTCGCGTCCTGCAAAGTGGAAAGCACTTTCAATAGCTGCGTTTTCATCGCTATCGCTACCGTGAACAGCGTTTTCACCTATAGAAGCTGCATATAATTTACGGATTGTACCTTCAGCAGCATCTGCCGGGTTGGTTGCTCCAATTAACGTACGGAAATCTTCAACAGCATTTTCTTTTTCAAGAATTGCCGCTACAATAGGCCCGCGAGTCATATACTCTACTAACTCACCATAAAATGGACGCTCGCTGTGCACTGCGTAAAACTCTTTAGCATCTTGCGTAGTCATTTGAGTTAATTTCATCGCAACGATCCTAAAACCTGAAGCGTTAATTTTTTCAAGAATTGCCCCGATGTGTCCTTTTTCAACTGCATCTGGCTTTAACATTGTAAATGTTCTGTCTGTTCTCATTTTGTATTTTAAAATTTCGGCAAAAATAACTATTTGCAAATGAAATACAAGCAATTATACAATGTTTAATATTATACCCCCTTTTAAGGATTGATTTAAAATCAGTAGCAAGCCTTCGTACAATTAGCCTAAAGACAATTATCTTTGGGGTTAAATGGCTTTATTGTATCTTCGCCACCTATGAATAAAGAGACCACTCACACAGTAAAAACACTGTTAGCAAGCCCACAAAAAATAGTTGTCGTAGGGCATAAAAACCCCGATGGCGACGCAATAGGTTCTTGCTTAGGACTTTCACATTTTTTAAAACAACTGGGGCACGAAGTAAGTGTAATTATGCCAAATGATTTTCCAGAATTTTTAAAATGGCTACCCGGGGTTGATACTATTAAAATTTACGAAAAGCAAAAAGAAGAGACAGCTCAATTAATAGAGGTTGCAAATGTAATCTTCACATTAGATTTTAACACTTTGGAGCGCGTGGGCGAAATGTGCGAACTCTTTAAAAACGCAACAGCAAAATTTGTGATGATAGACCACCACCAGCAACCAGATAACTACGCGGTTGCTACTTACAGCGATGTTTCTATGAGCTCTACCTGCGAGATGGTTTATCACTTTATAAATGCGGTGCAAGAAAGTGACACAATTACCGAAGAAATTGCAATTAACCTCTATACCGGAATTATGACCGATACGGGTTCTTTTCGGTTTTCATCAACAAGTCCTACCACACACAGAGTAGCCGCAAAGTTAATTGAAGCCGGTGCACAAAGTGCTATTATTAATCAAAATGTATACGATAATAATAGCCCAGATAGAATGAAACTTTTGGGGGTAGCCTTAAACAATTTGGTAATTTTACCCGAAATGAATACCGCTTACATCACCCTAACCCAAAAAGAATTGGATGACCACAATTTTAAAAAGGGGGACACCGAAGGCTTTGTAAATTATGCGCTCTCTATTAAAGGAGTTGCGTTTGCCGTGATTTTTATAGAAAATAAAAATGAAGATATGGTAAAAATATCGTTTAGAAGTAAAGGTCAATTTTCTGTAAACGAATTTGCACGTAACCATTTTAGTGGCGGCGGACATAATAACGCTGCGGGTGGAAAAAGTTCGCAAGACCTTAACAAAACTGTAAACGATTTTATTAGTATCTTGCCACGATATAAAAACCAACTCACCAATGCCGTATAAGCTGTTTTACAGTATTATATTTTTCTCTTTAATGCTTGCGTGCAAAAGCCCGGAGGCCAGACGCCCCGTACAAAGTGCAACGGGATCGTTTATAAAGGAATCTGCCGATAGAAATAAAAAGATTTACGACCAAGAGAAAAATTATATCGAAAAAATAATGGCAAATGATTCTACTACAGAATATATTTCATCTGAAAATGGCTTTTGGTATTATTACAACACAAAAGATTCTACAAGCACACAAAGCCCACAGGTAGGCGATTTGGTTAAATTTTCGTACAATATTAAAGACTTTAACGGCAACGTTATTCTTTCAAAAGAAGAAAACGGCTTGCAACAATATAAAGTAGACCAAAGTAACCAAGATTTAATTTCGGGGGTTCGCGAGGGTATAAAACTTATGAAAGTAGGCGAAACAGTTACCTTTTTGTTTCCTTCATATAAAGCATTTGGTTATTACGGCATCGAAGAAAAACTTGGAACAAACATCCCTGTTCAAAGTACAATTACATTACACTCAATAGAACAATCAAACTAAATCAAATTTATTAAATGATGAAAAAACTAACATTTCTATTCTTATTACTAACACTAGCATTTGCATCTTGTCAAGAAAAATATCCTGAATTGGAAGATGGAGTGTATGCCGAATTTATTACAAACAAAGGCACCTTTGTGGCCAAACTTAAAAATGAAACCGCTCCCCTAACCGTTTCAAATTTTGTTGCCTTAGCCGAAGGAACCAACGGAATGGTTGATTCTCTTTTTAAGGGGAAACGTTTTTATGACGGACTTACATTTCACAGAGTTATTAAAGACTTTATGATTCAGGGTGGAGACCCTAAAGGAGACGGTACTGGCGGCCCAGGATATGCTTTTCCAGATGAGCCAAGTGATTCTATTCATTTTACAAAAAAAGGTCTATTAGCGATGGCTAACTCAGGGCCAGACACCAATGGAAGTCAGTTTTTTATTACACTCAAAGAAACACCTTGGTTAAATGGACGTCACACTATTTTTGGTGAAATTGTAATGGGCCAAGAAGTTGTAGATTCAATAGGAAATGTTGAAACTGAAAAGCCAGGTGATAAACCAAAAGATTCGGTGGTGATAGAAACTGTGAATATCATTAATAAAGGCAACACAAAAGTTCCTTATTTCACCGAAGAAATGGCAAAACTTGAAAAAGAAAAAAAGGAAAAGGAAGAACGCATTAACAAAGTTGCCGAAAAACAAGCAACAGAGCTCGAAGCTATGAGAGCAAAAGCAGATTCATTGCCATCGGGAGTGCAAATGTACTTTAACGAAAAAGGCGATGGACCACAACCAAAACAAGGCGATAAAATATTGATGAATTACGCCGGGTATTTAACCGATGGACATTTATTCGACTCAAATATTCTTGCCAATGCAGAGCGTTATGAAATGGTTGATGAAATGCGTAAAGCTGCTGGCCAATATGTTCCAGTTCCAACAGATTACAGCACCGAAGCGAAATTAATCCCAGGTTTCCGCGAAGGATTATTAAATATGAAAGTAGGCGATAAAGCCACTATTTTTATCCCTTCGCACTTAGCTTATGGAAAAAGAGGGATTCCAGGAGTTATTCCATCAGATGCCGAATTAATCTTTCAGCTCGAAATTGTTGAAATTGTAGAGTAATTTCAAATATAACTTTATAAAAAAAGAGGAAACAATTTAAATTGTTTCCTCTTTTTTATTTTACCACAGTACGTTTTATGGTTTTACTTTTTAGGAATATTCTTTAAAATTTCTAATACAAATTTCCAGTATTTCTTAGCCGAAGATATGCTAGCACGCTCGTCTGGCGAGTGCGCACCTTTAATTGTAGGGCCAAAAGAAATCATATCCATCCCAGGGTAATTCTGCCCCAAAATACCACATTCCAATCCGGCGTGGCAGGCTGCTACATTAGCCTTTTCGCCATTCAATTCTTGGTAAAGATTATCTAAAACCTTTAAAATATCACTATCCATATTGGGTGCCCATCCCGGGTAATCACCAGATAGATTTACGTTATAACCCGCAAGTTCAAAAGTAGAAGTAAGTGCATTGGCTAACACTTCTTTTGATGATTCTACCGAACTTCGTGTAAGACATTCAATTTTAATTGTGCCATTTTCAACCGTAACTTTTGCAATATTATTTGATGTTTCAACCAAATCTTCAATATCTGGGCTCATACGGTAAACGCCGTTATGTGCGGCATTCATCGCATTTAAAAATTTTGTTTGATCTGCGCCTGCCATTGTTTTTAAGTTGGCATCGTTGGTCTTTTCGGCAGTTATCGTTAAATTTTCTTCCAACGATTTGTACTCTGTAAGAATGTCTTTCTTTATCTTTTCAAAAGCCGAATTAAACGCTTCTTCCGAAGTAACCATCACTTCTGCAACACTTTCGCGCGGTATTGCATTTCTAAGGCTACCACCTTCCAACTTGGCTATTTGCATAAAATTATTTGTAGCAAAAAGCACACGATTCATAAGCTTGTTGGCGTTTCCTAAACCTTTAATAATATCCATTCCACTATGCCCCCCATTCAATCCTTTTACTTTAATGGTAAAAGCAGTAGCATCTTGAGGCGCGTCATTTTCAGTATATGTTCCAGTGGCAGTAATATCTACCCCACCGGCACAGCCAACGCCTATCTCATCATCTTCTTCAGTATCGAGATTTAGTAATATTTCACCTTTTAGCAATCCGCCTTTTAAGCCTTTTGCTCCAGTCATTCCGGTTTCTTCATCGATGGTAAAAAGCGCTTCAATTGCAGGGTGTTCAATAGTATCACTTTCCAAAATTGCCATTATTGTAGCAACCCCCAAACCGTTATCGGCACCTAAAGTGGTTCCTTTTGCACGTACCCAATCTCCATCTACGTACATTTCAATACCTTGGGTATCGAAATCAAAATTGGTGTCGTTATTTTTTTGATGAACCATATCTAAATGGCTTTGTAAAATCACCATTTTTCTATCTTCCAAACCTTTAGTCGCAGGCTTGCGAATAATTACATTTCCTACTTCATCTTCAATGGTTTCTAATCCAAGATTTTTCCCAAAATCTTTCATAAATGCAATTACACGTTCCTCTTTTTTTGAAGGTCTCGGCACCGCATTTAAATCGGCAAACTTATTCCAAAGTGCTTTGGGTTCAAGATTTCTTATTTCTTCGTTCATAGTTTATATTTTATGTTGAAATATTTATTTATCCAAAAATTACGATGCATTTCGGCATTTAAATACTTTTTGCGCAAAATGATTTTTCTAAAGTATTGAATAGAAAACCATTCGTAAATTATGGGTTACAATTTCGCAAATTTACGGTTTTGCAATGGCTATAAAAATTATGTAGTAAAAGAATTCCTTCGTAAGTTTGATTTATGCAAAAAAGAACTTCGGCACGCCTCGCTATATTTTTATTTGTGCAAATAATAGCACTTCAAATTTTAAAATATTTTCCCGAGTTTGTTGAAAAGTACTACAGTCTTGGAATCTATCCGTGGATTTCAAAAATAGCACGCTATATTTTTGGCTGGGTTCCATTTTCGGTGGGCGATTTGTTTTATCTGCTTATTATTTTGCTGGCATTGCGATGGCTATTTAAAAACGCAAAAAGAATTAAAACCGACACGCTTCAATTTTTTGTAGATATTTTAGCAACGGTATCGGTAGTATATTTAATGTTTCACGTGCTTTGGGGATTTAATTATTACCGGTTGCCATTACATAAATCGTTAAAATTAGAAAGCGATTATACCACCCAGCAACTTGTAAGTACAACCCAACGGTTTATTGAAAAAAGTAACTCAATGCACCGAAAACTGGGCTATGCCGATAGTGTAAAAATTGATTTGCCCTATTCGCAAAAAGAAATTTTCCAAAAAACATTAAACGGCTATCAAAATTTGGAAAAAGAATTTCCCAAGCTTGCCATTTCACCCCGAAGTCTTAAAAAAAGTGGCTGGAGTCTGGGCTTAACAATTATGGGATACAGCGGTTATTTAAATCCGTTTTCGGGTGAAGCGCAAGTAAATAATTTAATTACAACCTATAAATTTCCAGTCGTGGCCTGCCACGAAGAGGCGCACCAAATAGGATTTGCCGCCGAAAATGAAGCAAATTTTATTGCCTCGTTAGCTACCTTGCACAACGACGACCCATATATTCAATATGCGGGATATATTTTTACATTGCGGTATTTAATCAACGAGATTGCCCGAAGAGATGAGCCCAAATATTTCGAGCTTTTAACCACTATTAATCCCGGTATTTTAGAAAGCTACAAAGAAATGCGCGATTTTTGGAAGCGATACGAAAATCCATTAGAAGATTTTTCAAAAATATTCTGGGACAATTTTTTAAAAGCAAACAACCAAAGCCGCGGTATTATGAGCTACGACTATATGGTTGCATTAATTGTAAATTATTTTGAAGACAGACCACTGTAATTCCACAAAAAAGAAATTTTTATCGGGGTGAAATTTAATTAACATAGCGACCTTCTGATGGTTTTTTAAATACAGAAGCTTCGAGCATTGTTTCGGTTATACTCACGTTATCAAACTTTAAAACCATTTTTTTATCGGTTGGTTTTCCTTCTTCTACCTCGTACCAAACCAATTTTTTGGGTAACAACAAACCGTTAATCTCTTGCCATGTATCGTATTTAATATAGTGCCAATCGTCACTTTTTTTCTGCTCTTTAAACGTTACGGTATACGCCAACCAAGCCATTTTTTTGGTTGTGGGATCAAAATATAAAATGTATTCATCTTCTGCCGAAGCGCCCACTCCTTTATTATATGAAATTTTAAAACCATTGTACGTTTCACCGTCCAACACAGTTGGTTCTACCGCGCTATAGTTGGTACCAGGGTCTGAAATTACAAAGGGCATGGCGTAAAAGTAAAACATCAAATTATGATAAAAAACTGGATTACCTTCATAAGCCAAATCGTGCCTTAAAAGCCAAACTCCATTGGCATCATTACCAATAGACCAATCTTTGGTTTCAATTTTATTTTTACGGTTAGGAAGCGATATTGTGTGTACCTCTACTCCATTTTTTCCTTTCATTCTAAAACAGAGATTGTTCATACTTTTCCAAGAATTTAAGCCGCCGTGTGCCGCAAATACACTTTTTAACTCTAAAGGAAAAGTTTTGGATGTAGTAGTTTTTACTTCGTTAGCTTCCGCCTTCGTACCAGTATCAACCACTGTAGTATTGGTTTCTGTAAATTCGTTTTGAGGGTTTTCAATATTAGACCGTTTTTCGTTTTTGCAACCCCAAAGAGAGACGCCTACAGCCAATAATAAAACTAGTTTTTTCATAAAAGTTGAATTCGTAACTTTTAAATGTAAAAAAGTAAGGGTTCAAAAAATAGTTTTTTTGAAATGTTTATGATTTTAAACAGCAGAAATAACAGCTTCAAACCTAATTAATTCACTTAAATTTCAAAGTAAATATAAATTTCAGAAACGTATCTTTGCCACATGCAAAAGTCTATTTCTAGTTTTCAAAATCCGCTAATAAAGCAATTAACTTTATTGCAAGAAAAGTCGCGCGAACGCCGTAAAACCAAGCTGTTTGTAATTGAAGGCTTCCGTGAAATTTCGCTTGCAATAAAAGGAGGCTATTTTTTCAAAACCTTTCTTTTTTGTTCACAAATTATTTCCGAAGAAGAAATTTTCACCTTAAAAGAATCGGCAAACCACGAAGCAGAATTTATAGAAATTACTTCAGACATCTATGAAAAACTCGCTTACCGCAGTTCTACCGAAGGGGTGCTTGCTATTGCGCATTCAAAACCTTTGGAGTTATCAAATCTTAAGTTTGCTACTAAAACCCCATTATTGTTAGTAGCCGAAGCTCCCGAAAAACCGGGTAATATTGGCGCGCTACTTCGCACGGCAGATGCTGCAAATGTAGATGCGGTAATAATTGCGAACCCAAAAACCGATATGTATAACCCCAATATTATTCGCAGTAGTGTGGGATGTTTATTTACTAATAAGATTGCCACCGGCAGTACGGCCGAAATAATTAATTTTTTAAATAAAAACAATGTAAATATTTACTGTGCCGAATTACAAGCCTCAGTACCCTACCATAGTTGTAATTTTACAAATAGTTGTGCTATTGTGGTTGGCACAGAGGCGACAGGTTTATCTCCTGCTTGGCTACAAAACAGCACGCAAAATATTATAATTCCTATGGAAGGCGAAATAGATAGTATGAATGTTTCGGTGGCAGCGGGTATCCTAATATTTGAAGCAAAACGCCAGCGAATTACGCCGCAAACCGTTTAATCACATTGGCGAAAAAATATAAATTTTAACTTCGAATCTTCTCCCTTTGAAACCTGAAACTCTTTTTTATATAATAATTGCAATCTTAGTTATCAGTTTTGTGATTGATCAAGTTTTAGATTATTTAAATTCTAAGCATTTTAACGATGCACTTCCGCCCCAATTGCAAGACGTTTATGACGATGAGGAATACAAAAAATCGCAACGATACAAAACCGAGCGATATAAGTTTAGTATACTTACCTCAACTGTTTCGATAGTTGCTACCCTCCTATTTTTCTTTCTTGACGGCTTTGCTTTTGTAGATGAAATAGCACGATCTATATCGAATAATCCAATAATTATTGCCTTGGTGTTTTTTGCAATAATTATGATTGCAAGCGATATTTTAAGCACGCCTTTGAGCTACTACAGCACTTTTGTAATTGAAGAAAAATATGGGTTTAACAAAACTACACGAAAAACTTTTTTTCTCGATAAACTAAAATCATGGTTTATGGGGGCGATAATAGGCGGCATCTTATTAGGAGCGATTATATGGTTTTACCAAAGCACAGGCAAGAGTTTTTGGTTGTATGCTTGGGGCATTGTCACCGTTTTTACTGTTTTAATGAACTTGTTTTACGCACGGTTTATAGTTCCGCTTTTTAACAAACAAACCCCACTCGAGGCAGGTTCGTTACGTGCAAAAATTGAAGCCTACGCTACAAAAGTAGGGTTTACCCTTGATAAAATTTTTATAATAGACGGTAGTAAACGAAGCACAAAAGCGAATGCATATTTTTCTGGCTTTGGCAGTGAAAAGCGCATAACACTTTACGACACACTTATAACCAACTTGGACGAAGAAGAAATAGTGGCAGTACTTGCTCACGAAGTTGGACATTACAAACGCAACCATATAATCATCAATCTTTTGGTCGCGATTATTACCACTGGGTTTACACTTTGGCTGTTGTCTTTATTTATCAATAATCCGTTGCTTTCGGAGGCTTTAAATGTTTCACAACCCTCGTTTCATATTGGGCTAATTGCCTTTGGGGTGCTTTATAGTCCTATTTCGGGAATAACAAGTTTTATAATGAACTTTTTAAGTAGAAAGTTTGAGTACCAAGCCGATAATTATGCCAAACAAACCTATGCTGCGCCGCCACTAATTTCAGGTTTAAAAAAACTTTCAAAAAACAGTTTAAGCAATCTTACCCCACACCCCTTGTATGTTTTTGTACACTACTCACATCCCACCTTGTTGCAGCGGTTTCAAAATTTAATGAAATAAACTACCTTTCCTTTACAAAGTTAAAGTGAAAGTCTTTTGAAACCCATTACCCGCACCGTTTGGATTCTATCGCTTGTAAGCCTATTTACCGATATGGCAAGCGAAATGCTTTATCCAATAATGCCAATTTATTTAAAAAGTATTGGGTTTTCTATTTTATTGATTGGTATTTTGGAAGGTTTAGTAGAGGTAGTAGCAGGGCTAAGCAAAGGCTATTTTGGGCAGTTGAGCGATAGCAAAGCCAAGCGAGCTCCCTTTGTGCAACTGGGCTATTCGCTTAGTGCCATTTCTAAACCAATGATGGCTTTTTTTATCTACCCTGTCTACATATTTTTTGTGCGTACCCTCGATAGATTGGGCAAAGGAATACGTACCGGTGCTCGCGATGCCATGCTGTCTGCCGAAACAACTAAAACAAACAAAGGAAAGATTTTTGGGCTCCACCGTTCTATGGATACTTATGGCGCAGTTTTGGGGCCGGCGCTCGCACTTATCTACTTGTATTTTTATCCCGAAAATTACATCAACCTGTTTTACATCGCTTTTATCCCCGGAGCTTTGGCTGTAGTAGCTTCGCTACTCTTAAAAGATAAATCCGTTAACAGTACCCCTAAAAGTAATAAGTTATCCTTTTTCTCCTTTTTAAATTATTGGAAGCAAAGCGCCAAAGAATACCGTAAAGTAGTACTTGGCTTACTATTTTTCGCACTTTTTAACAGCAGCGATGTATTCTTGCTTTTAAAAGCAAAAGAAGCCGGCCTGGACGACACTTGGGTAATTGGCATTTACATATTTTACAATTTAATTTTTGCGCTTACCGCCTACCCACTGGGGAGTTTTGCAGATAAAATAGGACTTAAAAAAATGTTTATTTTCGGATTGATAATTTTTAGTATGGTGTATTTTGGAATGGGTTTAACCAACAATCTATACATAATTATCACACTGTTTTTTGGCTACGGAATTTACGCTGCGGCAACCGAAAGTATTTCCAAAGCGTGGATTACAAATATTGCCGAAGGAAAAAACACCGCAACGGCCGTGGGAGCTTATTCAGCAATTAAAAGTGTTGTTAGTATGCTAGCAAGTTTTATGGCGGGGCTTTTATGGTTCTACTTTGGGGCGAAGGTTACTTTTTTAACTTCGGCAATTGCTACATTATTTGTGATTTTATATTTTATTCTGAAAATTTCAGCAACCAAAAAATAGGCTTCAAAAGTAAATTTGAAGGCGTAAAAAGTAAGTTTGGAATGTATAATAATATTGCTTTTTAAAGTTTTATTGAATGGCGAATATTTCATCAAAACAATAAATAAGAAACTGTAAACTATAACCGAGAGAATATTATCTTTGCGCTCTGTTTAGAATTTTATAATTATGAATATTTCTTATAATTGGCTTAAAGAATTTATAAACCTGCCGTGGGATGCCGAAAAAACCGGCGAACTTTTAACAGATCTAGGACTTGAAGTAGAAGGAATTACAGATTTTTCTTCAGTAAAAGGCGGCTTAAAAGGAGTGGTTGTGGGCTACGTTTTAGAGTGCGAACAACACTCCAATGCAGACAGGTTAAAGGTTACAAAAGTAGCTGTAGGCCAAGATGAAATTTTACAAATAGTTTGTGGGGCTCCCAACGTAGCTGTGGGGCAAAAAGTTCCGGTGGCAACCGTTGGCACCACGCTTTACGACGCCGAAGGCAAACCTTGGAAAATAAAAAAAGGAAAAATTCGCGGAGAAGTGAGCGAAGGAATGATATGTGCCGAAGACGAATTAGGTCTTGGTAATTCGCACGACGGAATTATGGTGCTCGATGAAAAACTTAAACGCGGAACACCACTTGCCGAGGTTTTAGAAGTTGAAGACGACAAAGTTTTTGAAATTGGGCTAACCCCAAACCGTGCCGATGCAATGAGCCATTGGGGCGTTGCGCGCGATTTAAAAGCAGGACTCCTCAACCACGGAATAGCCACAAAACTAAACACGCCATCATCCAGTAGTTTTAGAGTGGACAACCGTACGCTAAAAGTAGATATTGAAGTTGAAGATAGTACCTTAGCTCCACGTTATTGCGGTCTTACCATTAGTAATATAAAGGTTGAACCATCCCCATCTTGGATGCAAAATAGGTTAAAAGCTATTGGCGTTGAGCCTATCAATAATATTGTAGATATTACAAATTACGTGCTTCACGAGCTGGGCCAACCCTTACATGCGTTTGATGCTGCAAAGATTGCTGGCAACACGGTGGCGGTAAAAACGTTACCTTCGGGAACTAAATTTACAACCCTAGACGGTGTAGAACGCAAACTTCACCAAGACGATTTAATGATTTGCGATGCCGAAAAACCTATGTGTATCGCTGGTGTGTACGGCGGCTTAAACAGTGGCGTAACCGAAGAAACAACAAGCATTTTTCTTGAAAGTGCGTATTTTAATCCGGTTAGTATTCGTAAAACGGCCAAGCGCCATTCATTGAGTACCGATGCGTCTTTTAGATTTGAGCGCGGGGTAGACCCAAATATCGCCGATTATGCTTTGCGTTATGCGGCAATTCAAATTATACAACTTGCAGGCGGAGAAGTTACGAGTGAATTAATTGATTTCTACCCTAAGAAATTTGAAGAACACCAAGTGTTTTTAAATTTTGACAAAACCAATAAAATTATTGGCGAAGAGATTTCAAAAGAAACCATTAAAGAAATTCTTACGTCTTTAGAGATTAAAATTACCAATGTAACCGAAACTGGTATTGGTATGTTAATTCCTGCGTATAGAAACGATGTTACGCGCGATGTAGATGTTATTGAAGAAATTTTACGCGTTTACGGGTACAACAATATAAAATTTACCGAAAAATTAAATGCATCGGTTTCTACTATTGAACCTGGAAGCGATTATTCGGTACAAAATAAAGTTGCGGCCCAACTTACAGCCTTAGGTTTTAACGAAATGCTTAATAATTCGTTAACCACGCCTAATTACGCTAATTTAACTTCTACGTTAAAAGATAATTACAACGTTACTATGTTAAATCCGTTGAGTCAGGAACTATCTGTAATGCGCCAATCTATGTTGTTTTCGGGCTTAGAAGTAATTGAGTATAACAGCAAACGAAAGAGTAGTGATTTAAAGTTTTTTGAATTTGGAAAGACGTATCACAATTTCCCCGGCGGTAAAACAGAATCTAAACATTTGGCCATTTTTATTACCGGATTAAAAAATCAAAACAATTGGGCGGTGCCAGAGGTGAAAAGTAATTTTTTCTTCGGAAAAGGTGCTGTTTCAACAATTCTTGAAAGATTAGGCCTCGATAACTACACCGAAGTAAGCACAGAAAACGATGTGTTTACCGAAGCTATTGCTTTTAAACGTAATAAAGAAATTATTGTTGAATTAGGAATTGTAAAAAAGAAAATTGCTACCCAACTCGATATTGATGCCGAAGTATTTTACGCCGATTTTAATTGGGATGCGGTATTAAAACAAATTACTACTACAAATTTTAAACTAAAAACAATTCCAAAATTTCAAGCCGTTCAGCGCGATTTTGCATTGCTTTTAGATACCGATGTAAAGTTTAGTGATCTTCAACAAGCAGCTTTCCAAACCGAAAAGAAATTTTTAAAGAATGTAAACTTGTTTGACGTTTACACTGGGAAAAACCTTCCAGACGGGAAAAAGAGTTATGCTATTAGTTTTACCATCCAAGACAATGAAAAAACACTCACCGATAAGCAAATTGATAAAATAATGAAGAAATTGCAATCCAAATTTGAAAAAGAATTTGGCGCTGTACTTCGTTAAGTCTTAAGCGTATTATTCAAAATAAAAAATGGCTGCCCAACTCCGGACAGCCATTTTTTTACGCCTTTTATAAGTTTTAATTACTTCGAGCCCGGAGGAAAAACAAATCCATCAATAATGTGAAAGAAACCGTTTTTATGGTAAAAATCTGGAGCAATAATTTTTGCGGTGTTTTTGTAATTATCTACTAAAACAATAGTATCGCCAACCTTTTTAATTTCTAAACTCTGCCCTTCTACAGTTGTAAGTTGTGCCTTCCCAAAGTTTTTTTCTACAGCCACGCGTAGTCCGTTACTGTCTATTCTACCTGGGACGGCTAAATATTTAATCATAGAATTAACCAATCTTCTATTTCCTAAAATAGAATCTCTGCGCTCTTCGGTTAAATTGAGAAATGCTTCATCTGCAATCGCAAAAATTGTAACCATTTCTTGCTTTTCCAATGTTTCGCGCACCTGACTTTCATCTAAAATTTTTGCCAGAATGGTAAAATCTGGTGCTTCTTTTAAATTTTCAAAAATAGTTTTACTCGAGCTAAATTCACTATCGCCCAAAGTTTTAGAAATTTCGGGATGTTTAGTCGATTTATACTTTTGAGGAAAAGCTGTAGCAGCAAAAAGCGCTACAAAAAATATGAAGAGTAAATTTTTACGTTGCATATAATAAATTTAAAGGTGTAAATATAGTAAAATAGCCAAAGCGCACGCCTTTTATCTTTAACGACTATTTTTATTAAATTAATATTTCAAAAGTGTTAAATAGTTGTTTTGCTGAAACGTACTGTGTAATTTTAAATATCTGAAAATTAAATGCCATGTTTCCTAAAACAAATATCGAAAAACAACTCTTCAAATCGCGTGCAAAACGCATTGAAGAAAACGCAATTTTAAAGGAAGTTGAACAAATATTTAATAAAAACGAGCAACAAAGAGAAAAGATAAAATCTACTTTAAATTCAAAATCGCAGGAAGTTGCAAATAAATTTGACTTAAATCAATTAAACGCTGCACATATTTTTCATATAAATGATATTAAAAATTTGTGTGTAAATTATAGATTGCGGTTTTTAGATTCACACTATTTTAAAGGAGAAATTCCACCTCAAGCTATTTCAGAAATTAGAGAATTGGAACAAAAGCACGATATTTCAATTAAAAACTTTAAAATTGTCGCACCTGCAAAATTATTAAAATTAGAAAACGCAGACGATCCCTTACTTTTTGCCCCTATTGGGAACGATTATTTCTATTTAATTTATAAATGGGGTAATGATTTGCATCCTTTTAGAAAATTGTTGATGTGGCCGTACAAAAATTTCGACAACTTAGTTTTAACCGTTGTTGCGTTGAGTATTTTTTTAACCGCCATTACGCCAATGCATTTATTAACGCCAAATGCTACAATTGGTGAATATATTTTCTTAGCCTTCTTTATTTTTATTGGAATGGGTGGAATGGTAATTTTATACGGTTTTTCGCACGGAAAAAATTTTAATAGTTCTATTTGGAACAGCAAATTTTACAACGGTTAAAAATTTCACCTTAAAAATTATAATTATGACAAATAATTTAGAAGAAACAGTACGTATTTATACCGGGTCTGATATTTTAGCCGAAGCTTTAGTTGGAAGGTTAAAAGACGCCGGCATCACCCCTATTTTACGCGATGACCAACAAAGTGCTGTAATGTTTGGTACTGGCAATAAATTTGATGACCAAGTACGAATTTTTGTGCGGAAAGACGAATTGGCTACTGCGCAACCCATAGTGGATGCCTACCGAAACGAAATTGATAAAGAAAAGGATTAGGCAAAGCCAAACATTTTTAAAAACTTCTCTAAAACACTAAGTTTTCAAGAAAATATGTCGAAAACAAAAAGAATTTACACGGGCCCCTCGTTAATTGCCAAAGGATTAGTAGCACGATTAAACGATATTGGCATTAGCCCAATAGAGCGCAATGATCACGATAGCAGCCTAAGAGCAGGCTTTACTATGAGTATTGCAAACCAAACCATGATTTTTATTCGCGAAGACGAATACGAAAAAGCAGAGCCTACAATAGAAGCATTTTTAAATGAAATTGGCGACCAAAATAATTGATCGCCAATTTAATTTATGCTTCAACGTTGTACATTTTATCACGCTGTTCTTTTAGCTTTTTGTCGCTCATATATTCATCAAAAGTAGTATAGCGATCAAGTACTCCGTTTGGTGTAAGTTCTACAACTCGTGTTCCCACCGTTTGAGCAAATTCGTGATCGTGAGTTGTGAGTAATACGGTTCCTTTAAAGTTTTTTAAGGAATTATTAAATGCCGTAATAGATTCTAAGTCTAAGTGGTTTGTAGGCTCATCGAGCATTAAAACGTTAGCGCGTTGCATCATCATTCGGCTTAACATACATCTTACTTTTTCGCCTCCCGAAAGTACATTGCTCTTTTTTAGTGCTTCTTCGCCACTAAAAAGCATTTTTCCTAAAAAGCCTCTAATAAAAACCTCCTCGCGTTCTTCTTCGGTTTTAGCATATTGGCGTAACCAATCTACTAAGGTCATATCATTTTTAAAATACGCATCGTTATCTAATGGCAAATAGCTTTGCGTTGTGGTAATTCCCCATTGAAAAGAACCAGAATCTGCTTTTAAATTTCCGTTTAAAATTTCATAAAAAGCCGTAGCAGCACGCGAGTCGCGTGAGTAAATAATTACTTTATCGCCTTTGGCCAAATTTATATTTACATTTTTAAACAATACTTCGCCTTCAAGAGATGCCGAAAGGTTTTCAACATTTAAAATTTGATCTCCAGCCTCGCGTTCGCGTTCAAAAATAATTGCAGGATAACGACGACTCGAAGGTCTAATTTCTTCAATATTTAATTTATCGATCATCTTTTTACGCGATGTTGCCTGTTTACTTTTAGCAACATTCGCACTAAAACGCATAATAAATTCTTGCAGTTCTTTTTTCTTCTCTTCTGCCTTTTTATTTTGTTGTGCACGTTGGCGGGCAGCAAGCTGGCTACTTTCGTACCAAAAAGTATAGTTACCACTGTAGTGATTAATTTTTCCGTAGTCAATATCACTAATATGGGTACACACCGCATCTAAAAAGTGACGGTCGTGAGATACTACAATTACACAGTTTTCATAATTAGCCAAAAAGTTTTCTAACCAACTAATTGTTTCGTAATCAAGGTCGTTAGTAGGCTCATCCATTATTAAAACATCTGGATTTCCAAAAAGCGCTTGTGCCAAGAGCACGCGTACTTTTTGTTTTCCGTCCAAATCTTTCATAACTGCGTAGTGAAGACTTTCGTCGATACCAAGATTAGAAAGTAACGCAGCTGCATCACTATCGGCATTCCAACCGTTCATCTCTTCAAAAGCTACTTGTAATTCGCCTATTTTCTCGGCATTGTCATCGGTGTAATCTTCGTAGAGTTTGTCTATTTGGGTTTTAATTTCAAATAACTCTTTATTACCACGAACAACGGTTTCTAAAACTTGAAAATCGTCGTAAGCGTTGTGGTTTTGTTCTAACACCGACATACGTTTGCCTTTTTCCAAATGCACGTGCCCCGATGTAGGCTCTTGTTTTCCTGAAATAATTTTTAACAATGTAGACTTACCGGCACCGTTGGCACCAATAATTCCGTATATATTACCACTGGTGAATTGTGTATTCACCTCGTCAAACAATACACGTTTACCAAACTGTACTGAAAGATTTGATATTGAAAGCATAATTTTTAAATTTTGCGCAAAAGTAGGTATTTAAGCAACACGCTGAAAAGATTAACGTTTTAAAAATGCTTTTAACTACCATTTAACAATTTGATGAATTGGGCTTGCTAAATTTGTTTGTTCACCTTAATTTAAAACTCTTGTTTAAAAATCTATTATTTCTCCTTTTAGTGGTGGTGCTGTTCTCTTGTACCGATAAGCAAGAAAACGATAATCAAATTACTTGGATAGGGGGACAAATTATAAACCCCAAGCTCGATTATATTGTTTTTTCAAAAGGTGGAAATGAAATATTAGATACGGTTAAACTCGACTCTAATAACTTCTTTTTATTCAAAACCGATAAAATAACTTCGGGTCTCTACAATTTAAAACACAACGAAACGCAGGTATTTTACATAGAACCCGGCGATAGTTTATTAATACACGTAAATACATTAGATTTTGACGAGTCTTTGGCCTACTCTGGAAGAGGCGGCAAAAAAAACAATTTTTTAATGTATTTGTATTTAACAAATGAAACTGAAAATTTAAACTTGCCCAATTGGTATCAATTATCTTCAACCAAATTTACCCGTAAAATTGATAGCCTAAAGGAATTAAAATATAAAGAATACAAAGCGTTTACAAGCAACAATAAAGTAGCCGACGCATTTAAAAAAGCAGCAATCGCCAATATAGAATACGACTATTTTATTAAAAAAGAAAAATACGCCGCAGCCAATAGAAATAATCCCGAAAAATTAGATGCTAATTTTTTTGATTACCGAAAGGAAATAAATTTCAATTTAGACGAATTTAACTTTTACTACCCTTACTATCGTTTTATGAATCGTTATTTTGAAAACTTAACCTTTGCACAATTTGATAGTACCGCCGTTGTAGATAGAAACTCTTTTGATTTTAACAACAAAAAAATTGAAATTATTGATCGTATTGTAACATCAGATACGCTTAAAAATTCGTTGCTTCGCTATAATGCAATGTGGTATTTATTAAACGCAAAAGACGCCGCAGAAGAACGCAGATTTTTTGAAAACTTTGCTAATTTAAATACCGATTCAAACCAAGTTGAAGAATTGCGGCAAATATTTAATATTACTGTAAAACTTACTGCCGGTAATACAATACCCAATGTAGATTTGGTTAACACAGACAATGTAGTGCAAGATTTATTAAGCGTAGTAAAAGCACCTACAGTTATATATTTTTGGTCTGGAGCGTCAAAATCTCAATTTAAAAATATCAATAATCGCGCTGCCGAGTTAAAATCTAAATATCCCGAATATACTTTTTTAGGAATAAATACCGATACACATTTTAAAAAGTGGCGACAAACTATTGCAAAAATGGGTTATAACCCAGACAACCAATACCAAATTGAAAATTTAAACGACGCCGAAAAAAGATTGCTTGTTCGATTTAAAAATAGCGCCTTAATTGTAAATAAAAAAGGCGTTATTTTAGAAGGTAAAACCAACCTATTTAACGCCAATTTTGAGCAGTTACTTCTTGGTTATTTAAACCAGTAATTATTAAAAAATTAAATAAAAAAGCGGAGGCTGTCCTAAATTGATGATGCCTCCGCTTTTTTATGTTGAAATATTAATTTCCTTTTTTGTAATCTTCCAAAAACTTTTGAAGTCCAATATCTGTCAATGGATGCTTTAATAATCCTTCAATAGATGAAAGCGGCCCTGTCATAACATCGGCCCCTATTTTTGCACAATTAATAACGTGCATAGTGTGGCGAACGGAAGCTGCGAGAATTTGGGTTTCAAACCCATAATTATCATATATTAATCGAATATCGGCAATTAGGTCCATTCCATCGGTAGACACATCGTCTAATCTTCCAATAAATGGAGAAACGTAAGTTGCACCTGCCTTTGCAGCAAGCAAAGCTTGTCCTGCCGAAAACACCAAAGTACAGTTGGTACGAATACCGTTGTCTGTAAAGTATTTTAGTGCTTTTACACCATCTTTAATCATGGGTATTTTTACTACAATTTGCGGGTGAAGATCTGCCAGTTCCTCGCCTTCTTTTACCATCCCTTCAAAATCTGTGGCAATAACTTCTGCCGAAACGTCGCCATCAACAATATTACAGATGTCTACATAATGTTTCAAGATATTATTGCGGCCGGTAATGCCTTCTTTTGCCATTAACGATGGATTTGTGGTAACGCCATCGAGCACACCCAAGTCTTGGGCTTCTTTTATTTGGTCAAGGTTTGCGGTATCGATAAAGAATTTCATATGTGTGGTTTCAGATTTATTTTCACAAAAATAACAAAGAAAAGGCTCATTGGATAGCGTTGTTTATAAAGATTAATAAAATAGATTAACCCAATTAATTAAAACAGCAACCGATTTAAACCAAAAAAGGGCAGCCACAACAGCTCCCTTTTTCTACTTTTAAAGTACAAATAATTTTACTGCACCACCAACTTTTTGGTAGTAATATCATTGCCCGCTTTTAGGGTTAAAAAATAGACTCCCGCAGGGTAGCCGGAAATATCTAATGGAATAGAAGTTGTGTTTTCCAATAGCTCTTTGCTTTCCAAAACCTGCCCTAAGTTATTGGCCACCGTTACAATTAACCCATCAAACCCTTGGTTGGAGAGATTTAAGATAACCTTGCTGGTTGCCGGGTTGGGGTACATGGTAAAATCTTGGAGTGTTGCATCTGCCACGCCCAGCGCATCGCACTCGGCCTGGTTGTTTACAAAGGTGGTTTCGGGGTCTTTAAACCAATCGTCCAGATAGGAGGCACTGGCATCGTCCACAAGGATGCAGTCCAAATTACCGGAGGTGCCATAGGCCACAAAGGTTACTATATTTTCATTATTGCCATTTCTGGCATCAAGGCTCTGAATAGGGTTATCTGCTGCGCCAAAACTCCTAAGTTCCGAATTTTCGGATAATTCAAACCCAATAATGTTGTTATGGCTTGCAGAAAGAGAACTGAGTATTGGGTTTTGAGAAGTATCTAAGAACCCGGAAATATTATTGTATTCTATATATACCAATTCTATTACAGGGTTGTTTGTCAGATCCAGACTTCCAATATTGTTGATGTTACAATATAGCTGTTCCAGACCGGGGTTTTGGCTAATATCGAGCGCTGTCAAAAAATTTTCAGGACAATTTAAAATTTCCAGTGACGCTGTTGGAGGTAGATGCAATTCCACAACATTGCTGGATTGGCAGCTCAGTGCCCATAAATTCATATTCTGTGAAACATCCAAAAATGGAAGGTTATTATTGGCACATCCTATAAGTTCAACAGAGGTAAAATCCTCAATCCCAGTCAGGTCTTGTATGCCCTTCTCACTTGCGGAAAGTGTAGTAACATTCTCTATATTGGCAGTCAGCACCAAACCGTTATTTGACACTCCATCACCCATGCCATTTTGCTCCAAGTAGTTCTCAAAATTTGGATCTGGTATTGCCGTATATTGTGCCGTACAGAACAAGGTATTTGCAAAAGCCACAAGAATTAGTAATCTTTTCATAGCAAAAGTTTTTAATGTTCTACTATCAACTGTTTGATGGTCAACTGGCCATTCTCATAAAAATGGAGAAAGTATAGCCCTTCATCCAGACTTTTATAAGGAGCATACAGCGCTTCCTTATTTGCGGAAGCCAAGCTGTCAATTTCACAATGGATCTGTGCGTGGGTCTTACTACACATCAAAAAGATTAAAGAAGTAAGAAGTAAATTTTTTCATGATTTGGGCCATTTAAAAACTAACAGTTCTTAAATATACGTTGAATTAAGTATAAGTAAAATACAACAAAAAATTTTAACCGCTACTTCAACCCATAATGCTTTAGCAGCATTCGCTCATAAACCCTATCAGGCAATACACGTTTTAGTACAATTGAAAATTTCTGCAGGGAAGAACCTACTTTATAATGAACTCGAGGATTTTCAGTCTCAATAATTTTGTGAACCGCTTTTGCCATTTCCAACGGGTCGTTGCCATTATCTACGTGTTCATTCATCAATTTTAACGTATTCCCGTAGTCTTTTTTGTAAGGAGAATCGTCCAGCTCGGGCGCATGATAACGTCCCGCGGCAATATTGGTGGCAAAGTCACCCGGTGCAATATTGGTCATTTTTATACCAAACTGCATAGTTTCCATACGCATAGCTTCGATGGTAATTTCAAGTGCTGCTTTACTTGCAGAGTAAATACCGCGGTACGGAAGTCCCATATACGCAGCGATAGAAGTAACATTTAAAATATGTCCAAAACCCTGTTTACGCATTTGTGGCAAAACGGCTTTTATAACATTTATAGGGCCGTGAAAATTGGTGTCAAACGCTTTTTTTATTTCACTTTCGGGGGTTTCTTCAATAGGCCCGGTAATACCTACGCCAGCATTATTGATTACCACATCAATTTTCTTGGCTTGGTTGATTATTTCGGAAATAGCCAATTCAATAGAACGAGCATCGCTAACATCTAATTTTAAAAGGGGGAAGGATGACTTTTTTATTTTCTCTGGATTTCGACTGGTTCCAAAAACCTGGTAGCCGCGTTCAGAAAGATATTCGCCAATGGCTTTACCAATTCCCGAAGAACCACCCGTAATAAGTACTACTTTTGGCATAAAAAATTGTTAAAAGACAAAGGTGCATTTATGAAGTCAGTTTTCCAAATAGTTTTTTTGAAAAATGTTTCGGTTACACTCTAAAAACTAAAGAATTGATGATTAATTAGAGTTAAAAACACGAAACTTTAGCGCACAAAAAATGGCAAGCTACCTACATCACACCGCTACGACCGTATACCCTTGCTGCGTTCCCGCCCTGGGGGATTCAACAGGAGCTGGTTGTGTAGGACTTGCCGCTGCAAAGATAGTGCTTTTTCAAGTTTTTGCAAGTATTTTTCCAATTCAATTTTAATAAATACCTTGCGATAAATTAATACGTTCAAATGAAATTATATAACCTTTTAATTCCTACACTTTTACTGCTTTTTTTAGGTGGATGTGGCAATAATTCTGAAGAAAAAAAAGATGCTTTTGCTCTTAAAATTGAAAATCAGAAGAAAACGTATACTACGGCAGATCAATTAACGGTTTCAATACAAAACAAAAAAAACATCGCGATCGATTCGGTGGTATATACTTTAAATAATAATAGAGTTGATATTTCGGGTGATAAAATTTTACTCACGGATAAAAAGTTGGGCAAAAAAACACTAACCGCTACAATTTATAGCGATGGCGAAACTTATAACGCATCGCAACAGTTTACCATTCTATCATCAATTAAACCGAAACTTTACACCTATAAAGTTTTAGAAACCTATCCGCATGATATAAATGCATACACGCAAGGTTTAGAATTTGAAAACGACACCCTTTACGAAAGCACGGGGCAATACCGAAGCTCTTCGTTACGAAAAACAGATTATAAAACTGGCGAAGTGCTACAACAAGTAAATCTGGCACCACACTACTTTGGAGAAGGACTAACAATTTTAAACAATAAAATTTACCAGCTTACGTGGCGCGAAAACACAGGTTTTATCTACAACCTAAATACAATGGAAAAAACGGGAACCTTTGTGTATGGCGAAAGTAAAGAAGGTTGGGGACTATGCCACGACGACCAAAATAATATTTATAAAAGTGATGGCACCGATAGAATTTGGACTTTAAACCCTAACACTCTTGCCGAAAAAGACTACATCGAAATTTTTACAAATACAAGTAAAATTAGCAGTGTAAACGAACTAGAATGGGTTGAAGGAAAAATATATGCTAATGTGTACCAACAAGGTTCAATAGCCATAATAGATCCTTCAAACGGCGCGGTTGAAGGTGTTATTGACTTAACCAATTTAAAAGATAAAGTTACACAACACCCTAAACTGGACGTGCTGAACGGTATTGCCTATAATGGTGAACCGAACATACTTTACATTACTGGAAAAAACTGGGACAAGCTTTTTAAGATTGAAATTTTTGAAAAGTAATTGAACATTTTAATTTAAGGGAACCGAAATTTTTCACCACAATTCACGAAATAGTAATTGAAACTATTGATGAATTCGTGGTGATTTTGTTTAATCACTTTTCCCTCATCCAAAAGGCCTGTTCCCTCAAACGCTATTTTTTCACGGTTTGATATTTAATTTCTTTGAATAACAAAACCATCAAAATCATGAAAAAAGCAATTACAATCAGTATCCCTGAGCCTTGCCATGAAGACTGGGCAAAAATGACAACTACCGAAAAAGGAAAATTCTGCAGTGTCTGCACAAAAGAAGTATTCGACTTCACTTCTAAAACCGATGAAGAATTAGTGAAAATTCTATCGAATAATAAAAACGCTTGTGGCAGATTAAAAAAATCGCAACTTAATCGCGAAGTAAAATTAGAGCGCAAAAGTGGGCAAAGCCTTGCTCCTATCGCAGCTTCTATGTTGCTGCCGCTTTCGCTGTTGTCTAACAATTTACCAACGGAAATTAATTCGGCTTCAGAAAAACCGATGGTTTCATTGGGAATTGGTCGTTTCAGCAACGGTTTAAACAGAATTCAAATTGTAACCGAAGGCATTGTAACCGACCAAAACGGAATTCCGTTGCGAAACGTAGAGATTACTTCCAACGAAACAGGCGCCCGTGAATGGACCAATAAAGAAGGAGAATATCGAATTGTAACTTTAGACCATGAGCAGCTTGAATTTAAATTGAAAAATTACATTTCGAAAGAAATAATGTTGAGTAATTCTTCAAAAACAATAGCTGTTTCAATGGAATATAAAACAGAACTTAAAAGTGCTGTTTTGGGAAAAATTGCTCCAACGACTAAAATATTGGTAGAAAATGATTCAACCACAAATTATACAAAAGGCGTGGTTACAGATGAATCGGGCTTGCCACTTCCGGGCGCAAACATTATAATTAAGGGAACTGCAACGGGTACCCAAACCGATTTTGACGGCAATTATAACATTGAAACCAAACCGGGCGATGTATTGGTTTTTAGCTACGTTGGCTTTGAAACAAAAGAAGTAACGGTTTCGAATATTTCTAACATTATAAATCTAAACCTAGAAATAGGAGAATATTTAGGGGGTATTGTGGTTGTAACTGGAGGTATTTCCTATAATGATTATTACGTATCAGAAAAAGACCCCAATTGGTACGAAAAGGCAAAAGCGGCATATAAAAACACTATTGCGTTTAGAAAGCTAAAAAAGGCACAAAAAAAAGCGGCGCGTAAAAACAAATAATGGTATAAAATAGTAAATAGCAACCACGAATTCGCGAATTATAATTTTAAAATATTCGTGTTTTCGTGGATTTTCCTTTTTAAGCCACTATTCTCAAGTTTCAATTATTGATAGAAAACTTCTTTTATCATTTCAATAATAAGCTACACAAAAAGTTATATTTTTACCAAAATTATAATTGAATGAGGTATTTATACGGTTTGGCAATTTTGTGTTGCCTTGTACTTTGGAGTTCTTGCCGCAACGATTTTGAAACTGTAGCGAGCACCGGAAATTTAGAATTTTCAAAAGATACGGTTTATCTAGACACCATTTTTACAAATATCGGGTCTAGCACTTACAATTTAAAAGTGTACAATCGCAGCGACGAAGACATTAATATTCCCACAGTAAAACTTGCGCAAGGCGAGGCTTCAAATTATCGTTTAAATGTAGATGGAATGCCCGGAAAGGTTTTTGAAAACGTTCAAATACTTGCCAAGGATAGTATTTTTATCTTTATAGAAACCACTTTCGATGTAAACTCACTTCCAACCAACGAACCCGATTTTTTATACACCGACGAATTACTTTTTGACAGTGGCGGAAATCAACAGCAAGTAAACCTCGTAACTTTGGTAAAAGACGCAGTGTTTCTCTTTCCCGAAAAATTCCCCGATGGCACTACCGAAACACTAAATTTTGGAAACGATGAAAACGGCGACCCAATTTTAGTTGAAGGCTTTTTCTTGGATGATAGTGAGCTAAATTTTACTAACGAAAAGCCATATGTAATTTATGGTTATGCAGCCGTACCAAGTAATAAAACCCTCACAATTGACGCTGGCGCTCGTATTCACTTTCATCAAGGAAGCGCACTTTTGGTTGCTGAAAATGGAACTATAAAATCTATGGGTGAGCGTAGTGCAGACCCCGTTGCACTTGAAAATGAAGTGATTTTTGAAGGAGACCGGTTAGAACCAGGATTTAGTGATGTACCCGGCCAATGGCTGGCAATTTGGCTTACATCGGGAAGTGTAAATAACGAGTTTAACTTTACAACAATTAAAAATAGCAGCGTTGCGCTTAGAGTTGAAGACAGCCCGGTTTCATTGAGTAATGTGCAAATTTACAACAGTTCATTATACGGCATTCTTGCCAGAACGGGTGTGGTAACTGGCGAAAATATGGTAATAAACAACAGCGGAATATCTTCGTTGGCAATTCAAATTGGTGGTAGCTACGAGTTTAAACACAGTACTTTTGCCAACTATTGGACTAACGGGTTTAGGTCTTTCCCATCGGTTTCTATTGATAACAGTTTAGATATTGATGAAGAAACTACAGTTGTTGCCGACCTTATTAAAGCAGATTTTAAAAACTGTATTATCTACGGAAACGAACGCAGAGAACTTTCGGTGTATCAAAATACAGCTGCAGCATTTAATTTTAATTTTGAAAATTCCTTGATACGCTTTGAAGACCCAACAGGCGAATTTGACGAAGAACCGTTGTACGATTTTAATAACGCTTCGCTTTACACCCAAACTGTTTTTAATTTAGATCCTGTTTTTCAAAATACAGAAATGAACAATTTTAATATTGAATCAGGAACTTCGGGTGCCGAAAATATTGGGAAAAATGGCGTTGGTCCCACCTTAGATTTAAACGGAACCAATAGAGGTACGCCCCCCGATGCTGGCGCCTACGAAACAACTACATTTCCCGAAGATTAATTAATAAAGCACAAAAAACCCGTCTAATTTGACGGGTTTTTTTATTAGTTATTATTTCACTTAAAATCAATTTAACTTGGTCCACTTAAGTCGTAGTCTTGCATTTTTTTGCTCTACAGGTTGCATTATTAATGTGTCGCCCAAAAAATAAAACTTACGCTCTGCTGTTAAGCCAAATTCAGATGGATTAGAATGTGATAACTTGTAATGCGAAACAATGCTATCATCTTTGGAAACACTGTATTCGCCCATATAATAGTATGATTTTGTAATGTATTTTAGTGCTTTTAAAGAAATGGTATCGGTAAAATTTGGAAATTCAAATCCCGAATTTTCATAGCCTTTATCGTACAAATGCAAAGCAACATGGCCATTACTGTCATAAAGTAAATACCCGTCCATCCCATCGCGATAATCACTCCAAGTATTTAAGGTGGTATCGCGCACTTTCATGCTTTCAAGTTTCCAAAGCCCTGTAATTTTTAAAGTTTTTACATTTTCATTTTTGCAGGATAACATAGAAACTAATAATCCTATCGCAAAGAAAAATTTTAAATTTTTCACTTTAAAAAAATTTTAGTAATCAATTCTACCTTCTTTTTCTTCCCATTTTTTAAAGACTTTGCGCCCCTCTTCCCTATCTAAGTTGATGAATTTAACATTTCTATTTTCAATATCTTTTTCAATTTCATCATAGATAAAATGGTCGTCAAAACCTATTTCGGCAGCATCTTCTTTTGTGCAAGCGTAATAAACAGCTTTTGGTCGCGCCCAGTAAATTGCCCCTAAACACATTGGGCAAGGTTCGCAGGAGGTATAAACAATACAATTGTCTAATTGGAAAGTGCCTAACGCCTCGCACGCCTTACGTATAGCCACTACCTCGGCATGTGCTGTTGGGTCGTTACTTGAAGTTACTTGATTAAAACCTTCGGCTATTATTTCGCCATCTTTAACCACAACGGCACCAAAAGGCCCACCGGCGTTATTATTCATTCCTTTTTCGGAAAGTTTGATAGCTCGTTTTATAAAACTTTTGTCTTGTTCTGTAATCATAATATTTTAATTTGAAAGTAATAATAATTTTTTTCCATCGTCACTTGTATACCAACCAACTTCAGTCATTCCCAGTTTTTTTAACAGCTTAATTGAAGCGGTATTTGTTGGCAGTGTAATTCCGGTAATAGTTTGCAGTTTCAGCGTTTCTTTAGCATATTTCACAATAGCATTGGCAGCTTCAAAAGCATAACCTTTATTGCCATATTCTGCCAAATACGCAAAACCTATATCTGGAAAATCTAATCGGTCTCTTTTAAACAAACCCGAGGTGCCAATTGGCGTTTCATCCTCTTTTAACCGAACCACATACGATCCAAAGCCGTATTTTATAAAACTGCTGAAATAGTTCTCTTCCATGTAAATTTCGGCATCTTTTACAGAATTTATATTTCTGTTGCCAATATTTTTTAACCAGCCTTCACTATTCATTAATTTATAAACAAAGGGAGCGTCCTGTAACGTACACTCCCTTAAAATAAGTCGGTTGGTTTCAATCATCCGTTAATTTTTAAATAGCGGCAATTCAGCCATCAAATCATTTACCTTACGGGCAATATTTTCAAGTTTTGAATCATCTTCTCTATTTTCAATTACCTCGTCGATTAAATCTACGATAGTTTTCATGTCTTTTTCAACCAATCCGCGGGTGGTAATTGCAGCGGTACCAATGCGTATTCCGCTGGTAACAAACGGCGATTTATCATCAAAAGGCACCATGTTTTTATTAACGGTTATTTCGGCTTTGCCTAAGGCCTCTTCGGCTTCTTTCCCCGAAATATTCTTATTCCTTAAATCGATAAGCATCATATGGTTATCTGTTCCACCAGAAATTACCCCGTACCCTTTTTCAACAAAATGCTTTGCCATAACCGCTGCGTTTTTCTTCACTTGTACCATATAATGAAGAAAATCATCGGTTAACGCTTCGCCAAATGCAATAGCTTTGGCTGCAATAATATGCTCCAACGGGCCGCCTTGGTTACCTGGAAAGATAGCACTGTCTAACAGGCTACTCATTTTACGAAGGTTGCCATTTTTCAGTTTAATCCCGAATGGATTTTCAAAATCTTTCCCCATTAAAATCATCCCACCGCGCGGGCCACGAAGCGTTTTATGCGTTGTAGTACTAACCACGTGACAATGTGGTAATGGGTCGCTTAAAATACCTTTGGCAATTAAGCCAGCTGGATGGGCGATATCTGCAAATAAAATAGCATCTACTTTATCGGCAATTTCACGAAAACGTTTGTAATCAATCTCTCTTGAATAAGCCGATGCACCAGCAATAATCATTTTAGGCTTTTCTTTTATTGCAATTTCTTCAACCTTGTCATAGTCAATTCTTCCCGTCTCGCGATCTACACCGTAAAAAACAGGATTGTAAAGTTTCCCCGAAAAATTTACAGGCGAACCGTGGGTTAAATGCCCTCCGTGAGAAAGGTCGAACCCTAAATATTTATCGCCTGGTTTTAAACAAGCTGCAAAAACGGCAGTGTTGGCTTGCGATCCACTGTGGGGTTGCACATTTGCATATTCGGCACCAAAAAGAGTTTTTGCGCGCTCTATGGCCAACTGCTCCACCTCGTCTACCACTTCGCAACCGCCGTAATAGCGTTTTCCGGGATATCCTTCGGCATATTTATTTGTTAGTACAGAACCAGCGGCTTCCATCACTTGGTCGCTCACAAAATTCTCTGAAGCTATTAGTTCTAAACCGTTTATCTGTCTTTGTTTTTCGGCTTTTATCAATTCAAAAATTTGTTCGTCGCGTTGCATAGTAAGTATTTAAAATAGTATTGTATTTTGGAAAAGACTCCTTATTTTTTGGGTAATTTTTATTTCTGAAATATTAATTACCCCGTATAAATTCTTCGAAAGTTAATTAAATCCAAAAATACTAATTACATTCGGAAACTATATTGAAATATATATATTTGATGCAGATTTTTACTAACAAAAAACTTGTTGAATTTAAAACATACGGAGCGATTAAAAAACTGATTTTTAACTTCCTATTTTTTATAATAGTTTTATTTCAACAATCTTAAAATATTTAATGATATGCCTATTACCGCAAACGATCCAAAAAGAAAAACTTGGTTAGACACTTCGCCAGATACAGATTTTCCTATTCAAAATATTCCTTTCGGAGTTTTTTTAACCCGCGATGATATTATTACCATTGGTACCCGTATTGGCGACTATGCAATCGATTTGGGCGCTTTACATCAATTGGGTTATTTTGAAGGAATTGACCTAACAGACGATATTTTTCTTCAAGATACTTTAAACGATTTTATTAGCGACGGAAGGAAAACGTGGCGTTTAGTTCGAAATCGAATTGCCGATATATTTGATAATGAAAACCCCAAACTTCGCGATAACAAAGACCACAGAGAGCACGTGCTTTTTACTTTAGACGAGGTAGAAATGCAACTTCCTGTGCAGGTAGGTGATTATACCGACTTTTACTCGAGTAAAGAACACGCTACCAATGTGGGAACTATGTTTCGCGGAAAAGAAAACGCTTTAATGCCTAATTGGCTTCATATTCCGGTAGGATACCACGGGAGAAGCTCATCAATTATTCCAAGCGGGATTAACGTAAGAAGACCTTGGGGGCAAACCATGCCCGAAGGTGCTACCGAACCCGTGTTTGGACCTTCAAAACTTGTTGATTTTGAACTTGAAATGGCCTTTATAACAACCGATGCTAATGTGCTAGGAGAACCAATTCCTGTAGATGAAGCTGAAGACCATATTTTTGGATTGGTACTGTTTAACGATTGGAGTGCGCGCGATATTCAAAAGTGGGAGTATGTGCCATTAGGTCCGTTTTTAGCTAAAAACTTTGCTTCTTCAATTTCGCCGTGGATTGTAACTTTAGATGCACTACAGCCATACAAAGTTGCAGGCCCCAAACCTGTTAAAGAACAATTACCGTATCTTCAGTACACAGGCGATAAAAGCTACGATATAAATTTAGAAGTATATATTGCTCCCGAAAATGGCGAGGAAACAAAAATCGCCACTTCCAACTTTAAATATATGTACTGGAATATGAGCCAGCAATTGGCCCATCACACCGTAAACGGGTGTAATGTAAACAGTGGCGATATGATGGGTAGTGGAACTATTTCGGGACCAACACCAGACTCATACGGCTCTATGCTTGAACTTACTTGGCGCGGTGCAAAACCTATTACCCTTTCAGACGGTACCGAAAGAAAATTTATAAACGACCACGATACTGTAATTATGCGAGGTTATTGTAAATCTGACGGTGTAAGAATAGGTTTTGGTGAATGTAAGACAAAACTATTACCTGCTATTAAGCAATAATATTTCCTACATAAAAACAAAAAAGAGGCAGCCTTTTCTTTTAAAGCTACCTCTTTTTTTGTGATTTTTTATAGCCATTTATTTAAGCTATATTTTTAGGTCTACAAGCTATTCACAAAAGCCTACATAACATCCATGGGCTAAGTGTGCCCGAACAGCATTTTTGCTTATATAAATAGTGTGCATATTCTCGGGGTTTCCTGGCGGAATATGGCAAACATATTCTTTATGCCCAGCGTCGGTGTTACTTTCAGTAAAACTAATAGACATGCAACCTATTAGAAGTACTCCAAAAAATAAAGAAAATCGTTTCATAGTATTGATAATTAATAAGTTAGTATAATGTAAAGGTAGTAAAAATTTCGAACATAAAAAGATTCTTATTCTTTTTGGCACTACTATTGTATTTTAGCCACTACAACCAAATCGAATTGATTATGAAAAACAGCTACTTTCTTTTATTTATTGCTCTTTTCGCCCTTTCTTGCAACAGTGTAAAGCGTACTCAAAAATTTGTTTCACAAGGTCATTACGACCAAGCGATAGAACTTGCTGTTAAAAAGCTTCAGAAAAACAAAAAGGCAAAAGATTATGACGGCCATATTAAAATTCTTGAAGAAGCTTTTTTAAAGGCTACAGAGGACGATATGCGACGCATTTCATTTTTAAAAAAGGAAAACTCGCCAACTAGCGCAAAAGAAATTTATTACACTTATTTGGACCTTCGCGAACGTCAAGATTTAATTCGTCCATTACTACCACTATACAGCGTAGAGTTGGGACGCAATGCTAATTTTCAGTTTAAAAATTATACAAACGATTTATTTGCCGCAAAAGATGCCTATTTGCGAGCTTTATATCAAGAGGCTATGGCTTACATGCAGCGAGACCGCAAGGTAGATTATCGCAGTGCGTATAATATTTTATGCGAATTAAACGAAGTACAACCCAATTATCGCAATGTGCATCAATTACGCGAAGATGCCCATTTTTATGGAACCGACTTTGTTTTGGTACATCTTAATAATCATACAAAACAGGTAATTCCACAAAGACTTGAACAAGACCTATTAGATTTTAATACTTACGGTTTAAATGAATTTTGGACCGAATATCACGCGCAAAGAGAGCGGGGAATAAAATACGATTTAGGAATAGATTTAAATTTTCAAAATATTCAAATTTCACCCGAACGTATTGCCGAAAAACAATTTTTAAGAACGAAAAAGATTAAAGACGGTTATGATTTCCGTCGGGATCGCGCTGGCAATATTGTACGAGACAGTTTGGGTGAACCTATTAAAATACCAAGATTTAAAGATGTTTCAGCAACTATAAATATTATAACCCAAGAAAAGGCTGCTTTTGTTGGAGGCACAGTAATTTACAAAGACTTAAATAAAAATAGGCAGCTAAATAGCTTCCCAATTTCTTCAGAATTTGTTTTTAATAACACCTATGCTACTTTTCGAGGAGACGACCGAGCGTTAACGGCTAACGACAGAAAATTGGTTGCCAATCGTCCAATGCCTTTTCCGCATAATGAGCAAATGGTCTTTGATGCCGGGCAGGACATTAAAGAGCGATTTACACAAATTTTACTGAAAAACTAGTATGAAAATTTATACAAACTGCTCCAAATGCGAAGCGTCAATAGCATTGTGGGAGTCGTGATGAATCACGGCTCCACCCTTTATAACAATTAACTGCGGACTTTCGTGACGCACGTTAAAACGCGATGCAATTTGGTTTGAAATATCGCGGTTTTGCAATAAGTCGAGAAAGTATAACTTAAGCTGCTCGTCGTTAAGATTGTAGTCTTTTTCAAAAGATTTTAAAACACCTCTACTTATTCCGCAACGCGTTGAATGTTTAAAGATAGCCACAGGTTTATTTTTTGACTCCTCCACTACTTCATCTAGTTGGTCTGTAGTGGCTAAAACGTGCCATGGCACCTCAATTATTTCTTCTTTGGCCGCATCTCTTGGCGATTTAAACATATCAAAAATTCCCATAATTCCTTTTTTTACAAAGCTACAAGATAATACTACATCAATTTCTAAAAGAAATAATAAAAAGCTAAATCTTAAATCCGTCATAATGTCTGTTAAAACAAGGGCTTGTACAGACATAATGTCTTAATTTTAATATGGCTTTGTATTTGAAATAGGCTTGCTGCAAACATTAATAACAAACACATTATATATATGAATTTTAATAATTTTACTATAAAAAGCCAAGAGGCCATACAACAGGCGCAACAAATTGCGCAGAGCTTTGGGCATCAGCAAATTGAAAACGAACATATTTTAAAAGCAATTTTTGAAGTAGACGAAAACGTAACTCCGTTTATTCTTAAAAAGCTAAACGTTAACCTCGCTACAATAAAGCAAATTTTAGATAAACAATTAGAAAGCTTCCCAAAAGTTTCTGGGGGCGACATTATGCTTTCCCGCGAAGCAAATAAAGCGGTTATTGAAGCTAGTAATATCGCCAAAAAGATGGGCGATGAATACGTTTCTATTGAACATTTATTACTTGCAATTTTAAAGTCTAAAAGCGGAATTGCACAAAGTTTAAAAGACCAAGGTGTTACTGAAAAAGGAATGAACGCCGCAATTGAGGAGTTGCGCGGCGGCGAAAAAGTTACTTCGCAAAGCGCTGAAGAAACCTATAATTCACTCAATAAATACGCTAAAAACCTCAACCAACTTGCTCGCGATGGGAAATTAGACCCCGTTATTGGGCGCGATGAAGAAATACGTAGAATTTTACAAATTCTTTCTCGTAGAACGAAAAATAACCCAATGCTTGTAGGTGAACCAGGAACTGGTAAAACTGCTATTGCCGAAGGATTGGCGCATAGAATAGTTGATGGCGACGTACCCGAAAACTTAAAAAGCAAAGAAATTTATTCTTTAGACATGGGTGCACTAATTGCCGGTGCTAAATACAAAGGTGAGTTTGAAGAACGCCTTAAAGCCGTGATTAAAGAAGTAACTTCTAGCGATGGCGATATTGTTTTATTTATAGATGAAATTCACACCCTTGTTGGCGCTGGTGGCGGTCAAGGCGCTATGGATGCTGCCAATATTTTAAAACCAGCCTTGGCGCGTGGCGAATTAAGAGCAATAGGTGCAACAACACTCGATGAATATCAAAAATACTTTGAAAAGGACAAAGCACTCGAACGCCGATTCCAAAAAGTAGTGGTAGATGAGCCCGATACAGAAAGTGCTATTTCTATTTTACGCGGAATTAAAGAAAAGTACGAAACACACCATAAAGTTAGGATTAAAGATGGTGCTATCATTGCAGCCGTTGAGCTTTCAGAACGTTATATTACAAATAGATTTCTTCCAGATAAGGCTATTGATTTAATGGACGAGGCAGCGAGTAAATTAAGAATGGAAATTAATTCTAAACCTGAAGAACTCGATGTATTAGACCGAAAAATTATGCAGCTCGAGATTGAAATTGAAGCTATAAAGCGCGAAAAAGATGAGGTAAAACTGAAAGCGCTTCACGCAGATCTCGCAAATTTAAAAGAAGAGCGAAATGAACTTAATGCGAAATGGCAAAGCGAAAAAGAAGTAGTTGATAATGTTCAAAATTTAAAAACGCAAATTGAGAATTTTAAATTAGAAGCCGAACGCGCCGAACGCGAAGGCGATTTTGGAAAAGTAGCCGAACTTCGTTACGGCAAAATTAAAGATGCACAAGCAGCTTTAAGCAAGCTAGAAACACAACTCGCCGAAAATGACGAAGCTACTTCAATGATTAAAGAAGAAGTAACACGCGAAGATATTGCCGAAGTAGTTGCAAAATGGACCGGTATTCCTGTTACAAAAATGCTACAAAGCGATCGCGAAAAGCTTTTAAATTTAGAAAGTCATTTGCACAAAAGAGTGGTGGGGCAAAATGAAGCAATTGTAGCGGTGAGTGACGCTATACGTCGAAGTCGCGCCGGATTGCAGGATGAAAAAAAACCCATTGGTAGCTTCCTATTTTTAGGAACAACCGGTGTAGGTAAAACCGAACTCGCAAAAGCGCTTGCAGAATATCTTTTTGACGATGAAAATGCAATGACGCGTATTGATATGAGCGAATACCAAGAACGCCATAGTGTGAGCCGTTTGGTAGGAGCACCTCCAGGATACGTGGGTTATGACGAAGGCGGACAACTTACTGAAGCGGTACGAAGAAAACCATACAGTGTTGTGCTTTTAGACGAAATTGAAAAAGCTCATCCAGATACTTTTAATATATTATTGCAAGTTTTAGACGAAGGCCGTTTAACAGATAATAAAGGGCGCTTAGCAGATTTTAAAAACACCATTATAATTATGACTAGTAATATGGGAAGTCAAATTATTCAAGAGCGTTTTGAAACTGTTAAAGATCCAGACACAGCAATGGAAGGTGCAAAAGTTGAGGTGCTCGCACTTTTAAGACAAACGGTGCGACCTGAATTTTTAAACCGTATTGACGACATTATTATGTTTACCCCACTGTCTAAAACCGATATTAATGAAATTGTTTCGTTACAATTAAAAGGGCTTTCAAAGATGTTGGCAAAACAAAATATTGTTTTAGATGCCACACCTGAAGCGGTATCGTATCTTTCTGAGAAAGGTTTCGACCCACAGTATGGAGCAAGACCTGTTAAAAGAGTTATTCAACGTGAAGTTTTAAACGAGTTAAGTAAAGAAATATTAGCCGGCAAAATAACTACCGATAGTATTATTCTTTTAGATAGTTTTAATGATGCACTTGTTTTTAGAAACCAAGATAACTTAAGCGAGTAATTTCGCTATAAGCTTAAACAAACAAACCCTCACAGCAACCGCTTTGGGGGTTTAATTTTTAAACATACGCAAGCCATATACTTAAAAAAAAAGACCCATCAAGATTTTAACTATTAAAATCTTGATGGGTCTGGCTTCAAATAAAGCGGTAATTAAAGTTTAGCGAATATTACCACTTGTCAATCTGATCTTTCAATTCTTCTTTGGTTTTACCCGTTTTCTCTTGTAAACGACCAAGTAACTCGTCAGATTTTCCTTCGGTATACTTTAAATCGTCATCGGTAAGGTCACCGTATTCTTGTTTAAATTTACCTTTTACCTGGTTCCATTTACCTTTAAATTGCTCTTCGTTCATAGCTTATTGTTTTTTGTTTAGTTAATTTTCCTTTTCGTTTTATAAAATTACAATACACTATCAACATATTGTAATAACGAAATATTAAAGCTTATAGATATTTAGTTATAACTTTGCTAAGAAACCTTAAAAACTGTTACTACAATTCTATTAATATGAAGTACTTTATAATATTAATTTTAGCTGTCCCGCTATTTACATTTTGCGGCCAATCAAATGAAAAATCTACCAACTCACAAAACAAACTTCAAGAAACAGATCAAAATCTTAACGCCACGTATTACTTGCTTCGGCACGCCGAAAAGGATCGATCTAACCCCAAAAATCACGACCCAAACTTAAACATTGATGGTATGTTGCGCGCAAAACGGTGGGCGGCGTATTTTGAGCCTATTAAAATTGATGAAATTTATATCACCAAATATATTCGTACAAAACAAACTATTTCGCTTATTGCACAGCAAAAGGCTATTTCGCCAAAACAATACAACCCAAAAACAATTTATTCCGAAGAGTTTTTAAAACAAACTAACGGCAAAACTATCCTCATTGCCGGGCATAGCAATACCACACCTCAACTCGTAAATAAATTAATTGGCGAAGAAAAATTCAGCGATATGGACGAAAGCGACAATGCTACCCTTTTTAAAGTTACAATTAATGGTAATGATAAAAGCGTTGAAACTTTTGTAGTTGAATAAGTAAATATTCTTCATTATAAAACCACTTCAATCGTTTAAAAAAATTTGGTTAAACCTTCTTTAAACTGCTAATTAAACCACAATAATTATTCTATTTTTGCAGCTATGGCAATACAGAAAACTGTTAAAATTAAAAACCGAAAAGCACGGTTTGAATACGAAATTTTAGACACTTATACTGCGGGCATCGTATTGCGAGGCACCGAAATTAAAGCTATTAGAGAAGGTAAAGCATCTATAGCCGAAAGCTTTTGCGAATTTAGCAACGGAGAGCTGTTTGTTATTAATATGACAGTACAAGAGTATAGCCACGCCTCACACTATAGCCACGCTCCAAAAAGCGAACGCAAACTACTTTTAAACCGCAACGAGCTTAAAAAACTTGAAAAAGAAGTAAAAAACAGCGGACTCACAATTGTCCCACTTGTACTTTTTACAAACAGTAAAGGCTTGGCAAAGATGGACATTGCTCTAGCTCGCGGAAAGAAAGAATACGACAAGCGCGAGGTAATTAAAGAACGCGATACAAAAAGGCAGCTACGGCGTATTAAAAAAGCGTTTAATAATTAATTTTTAAAATTGTTTTTTCTAGATGCCTTCTTTTGGTAATTTGGTTCGCAATTAACCAATGCCATAGCCTTTTCATTTATGAAAAAACTTCTCTTTGTATTCGTGCTGTTTTCAACAGTTTGTGTTCAGTCTCAAATCATAGGAAAAGTTACCAACACAAATAACCAACCCCTTCCCTACGTAAATATTTATCTGCAAAATAGTTATGTTGGCACCACCACAAACGACGATGGAAACTACAAACTTGAAGTTTCTACGGGAAGTGAATTAACGATAACGTTTCAGTTTTTGGGTTATAAAACATTATCGAAAACAATAACACCAAAATCTTTTCCCTATATTTTAAACATTACTCTCGAAGAAGAATTAACAAGTTTAGATGAAGTTGTTTTAAACACCACCGAAGATCCCGCTTTTAGAATAATTAGGGAAACTATTGCACACCGCAAAGAGAATATTGAAAAATTAAGCGAATTTACAGCCAATTTTTACTCGCGCGGACTTTGGAAAGTAAAAAATGTGCCCGAAAAAATAATGGGTCAAAAAGTGGGTGATTTTGAAGGAGCCTTAGACTCTACTCGTACGGGTATTATTTATCTTTCAGAAACTATTTCGGAAATAGCCTACCAAAAACCCAATAAATTCACAGAAAAAATAATTGCAAGTAAGGTTAGTGGAAATGATAACGGATTTAGTTTTAACAGTGCCCAAAGTGCTAATTTTTCATTCTATGAAAACACAGTCGAACTCAATACAGCCTTGGTTTCACCCATTGCAAACAATGCATTAAATTATTACAATTATAAACTCGAAGGTGTTTTTTACGAAGGCAATAAGCTAATTAACAAAATTAAAGTGTTGCCAAAACGCACTAATGATAGGGTTTGGCAAGGCTTTATTTATATTGTTGAAGACGACTGGCAACTTTACGGTACCGAACTTTCTACTACTGGAGCAGCAATTCAGGTGCCTTTTGTAAAAGAACTATTTATAAAACAGAATTATAAATTCGACGCAAAAAATGAATTTTGGGTTAAAATTTCACAAACAATAGATTTCGGCTTTAGTCTATTTGGAATGAAGGGTGAAGGTGGATTTATTGCCGTGTACAGCAATTACAACTTTAAACCACAATTCGTCAAAAAAACATTTACAAATCAAGTACTGTCATTTACGCCACAAGCTAATAAAAAAGACAGTCTATTTTGGAAAGGAAATCGTCCTGTACCCCTTACAAACGAAGAGTTAAAAGACTATCTTAAAAAAGACAGCCTGCAGGTTTTACGACAGTCTAAGCGGTATTTAGATTCAGTAGACAGCAAATCAAACCAATTAAAAATAATCGACATATTTACAGCCTACACTTTTAAAAATTCTTTTAATAAATGGTCCATTAAATACGATGGTCCTTTAACAAAAATTCATTTTAATACCGTACAGGGTTGGAACAGTAAAATGTCGCTTACATACAATAAATGGTACGATGACAACCAAACAAACACCTTTTCGGCAGCTATAAATGCAACATATGGAATTGCCGAAGATAGACTTCGGTTTACAGCCAAATTAATTAGAAATTTTAATTGGAAAGACAAATTACGCTTTTCGCTTTCGGGTGGTAGTAAAGTGAGTCAGTTTAATAATACCGAGCCTATTTCACCATTTATCAATACGGTGGCAACACTTTTCTTTGAACGAAATTTTATAAAATTATACGAACTTAACTTTGGCCAAATTGAGTATAGCCAAGAAGTTTTTAACGGGCTTCAACTCTACGCCACGGCGGGATATGAAAACCGGCAGCCCCTGTTTAATAACACAAACTATGTTACAATCCCCAACAAAAATGTAAGCTACACAAGTAATAATCCGCGAGACACCAACAATTTTAATATTGCCGCCATTTCAGAACACAACATAATAAAAAGCAAAGTGCAGGCGCGAATTAATTTTGCTCAGAAGTACTACTCAAACCCCGATATGAAACTAAACATTGCCGATAATAAATTTCCGGAGTGGAATGTTTTAATTGAAAATGGTATTTCAACAACCGATAAAAAGCATAACTATACTCAATTTGAAACAAGTTTAAAACAACTATTGACACTGGGCAACAAAGGAAATTTTAACTATCATTTAAAAGGTGGCGCATTTACAAATAGCGATAAAATATCGTTTATTGACTACAAGCATTTTAACGGCAACCAAACGCGGGTGGGAGCTACCGCCAACTATACAAATGTATTTAACATAATGCCTTATTATAATTTTAGTACAAATAAAGAATATTTTGAAGGCCATTTAGAGCACAATTTTCAAGGTTGGATTTTAGGAAAAGTTCCGGGTATAAATAAGTTAAATGTGAATTTGGTGATTGGAGCGCATTTTTTAAGCACAGTAGATAAAAAACCCTATTCTGAAATTTCGATGGGCTTAGATAATTTAGGTTTTGGCAATTTTAAAATGCTACGCATAGATTACGTACGTTCCTTTTATGATAATAGCAGTAGTGGTGCTTTTATATTTGGCTTAAAATTTCTAGATATTTTAAATCCTTAAAAAAATATGGCTATTCCCTTTCCAATTATTATTACTGAAAGATTAACCCTTCGGGAAATATTGCCCAGCGATATTGACCGAATACATTTTTTTAGAACCGATAAAGCGATAAATAAATTTATAAAACGCGACTCACAAACTCGTGAAATGACGATTGCTTTTATTGAAAAAGTAACGGCAAATATGCGCAATAATAAATGCTATAATTGGGGGATTTCAACCAAGGAATCAAATAAATTAATTGGTACAATTTGTTTGTGGAATTTTTCAGAAGATAAAAAAACTGCCGAAGTAGGTTACGACCTCGATCCACTATTTCACGGCAAAGGAATTATGAGCGAAGCGCTAAAAGCTGTGCTCAATTTTGCACTTACGCGCGGAGGTTTTAAAACAGTACAAGCCTATACAGATTATAGGAATTTTCCTTCAAAAAAGCTATTAAAACAACATGGATTTATTCCAAACCCAAGCATTCAAGACTCTGATAACCAAAACAATGAAGTGTTTTACCTAAAGTTTTAGTTTTTGTCTTCAAGTAGCGGAACAAATCTAAACTCGCCGTACTCTTCTTTCTCAAATTCGGTCTCAGATTTACGTGTAAACACCGTCATAATTTGTGTTTTATCGCCCACAGGAATTACTAATTTTCCGCCAATTTTAAGTTGCGCCAACAACGGATTTGGAACATAAGGTGCTCCGGCCGTTACAATAATTCCATCGAAAGGCGCTTCTTCTTCGAGCCCAATATAGCCATCGCCAAAAATCATTCGCTTAGGTTTGTACCCAAGTTTTGGAAGGAAGAGATTTGTTTTTTTAAACAGCTCATTTTGTCTTTCAATAGTAAAAAGTGTAACCCCTATTTCTAAAAGCACTGCAGCTTGGTAACCGCTTCCAGTTCCTATTTCTAAAATTTTATCCCCTTTTTTTACCGATAATAATTCGGTTTGACGAGCGACAGTATAAGGTTGTGAAATAGTTTGATCGGCAGCAATTGGAAAAGCCTTGTCTTCATAAGCGTGATGAATAAAGCCAGAATCCATAAAAAGATGACGAGGCACGGCGCCAATAGCATCTAAAACATTTTGGCTTGCAATGCCTTTCTTTTTAAGGTTCTCTACCAACCTTTTACGCATTCCTTGATGGGTAAATGTATCTTTCACTACTAATAAAATTTAAAAAGGGTGAATTGTAAAGTTTAAGACAGTACAAAGTAACCAAATTTGGCAAGTTAAAGCCACTATTTTTAGGCAGAAAGTGAAAAAATAAGCAATGACTTAATTTACAATTAGATAATCATTTTAAGCTTAAAATTCAGCGCTTCAAGTTTGCAACCAACGCATAGGCAATTATGTTTAATAGACTAATATTCCTTTATAATTCTGCATTAAAACCCTTACATTTGTGAAAAACACACGCCAATGTTAAAAGCGGGAGTTCTAGGTGCCGGACACTTAGGAAAAATACATTTAAAATTGCTGCAACAATCCTCAAAATATGAACTTGTGGGTTTCTACGATGCGAGCAAAGAAGCTTCAAAAAAAATTGAAACTGAATTTGGTTACAAAAGCTTTCCTACCATGGAAAGTCTTATTGATGCCTGCCAAATGGTTGTAGTAGTTACCCCTACTAGCAAACATTTTGATTGCGCAAAACAGGTTATTAATGCCGGGAAACACCTTTTTATTGAAAAACCAATTACCGAAACGGTGGCCCAAGCCGAAGAAATTCGCGACTTGGCAAAGCTTAAAAAGGTGCGAGGACAAGTTGGGCAAGTGGAGCGATTTAACCCAGCCTTTCAAGCGATAAAAGATAAAATAAACAACCCAATGTTTATTGAAACGCATAGGCTTGCAGAATTTAATCCGCGTGGCACAGATGTTTCGGTGGTTTTAGATTTAATGATTCACGATATCGACGCTATTTTAAGCGTGGTGCAAAGCGATGTAAAAAGCGTTAATTCGAGTGGTGTTTCAGTAATTAGTGAAACCCCCGATATTGCAAACGCACGTATTGAATTTGAAAATGGTTGTGTGGCCAATTTAACGGCGAGTCGTATTTCGCTAAAAAATATGCGAAAAGCGCGTTTCTTTCAGCGGGACGCATATATTTCGGTCGATTTTCTCGAGAAAAAATGCGAAGTGGTTAAAATGAAAAACGCCCCCGAAAAACTCGACGATTTTGCAATGGTGCTTACCAATGCCGAAGGGGTTAAAAAACAGATTTATTTTGAAAACCCTACCATTGAAATTAACAATGCAATTCTCGATGAACTCGAAAGTTTTCACGATGCTATAAAAGCCGATAGAACACCCGAAGTTTCTTTAAAACAAGGAACCGAAGCTTTGAGAGTAGCCATGCTAATAATTGAAAATTTTAAAACAATATAATTTAATAAAAACACCCGCTATTGCGGATATACTTATGAAAAACATAGCAGTAATAGGTGCAGGAACTATGGGCAACGGAATTGCGCATACTTTCGCACAATTTAACTACAGTGTAAATTTAATTGATGTTTCACAAAATTCGCTTGATAAAGGATTAGCAACCATTACCAAAAACTTGGACAGAATGGTTGCCAAAGAGAAAATTTCGGAAGCAGATAAAAAACAAACTTTAGACAATATAAAAACTTTTACTAAGCTAGAAGATGGCGTAAAAGAGGTAGATTTAGTTGTAGAAGCCGCAACCGAAAATGTTGATTTAAAACTTAATATTTTTCGCGATTTAGATAAAATATGTCCAGAGAACACAATTTTGGCAAGTAATACCTCTTCTATTTCAATTACACAAATTGCTGCGGTTACTGAAAGACCCGAAAAAGTGATTGGAATGCATTTTATGAATCCTGTTCCAATTATGAAATTGGTTGAAATTATTAAAGGCTACAGTACAAGCGAAGAAACTTTTAAAACCGTTGAATCGCTTTCAGAAAAACTAAATAAAGTACCAGTAGAGGTTAATGACTACCCCGGCTTTGTAGCCAATAGAATTTTAATGCCTATGATTAACGAAGCTGTTGAAACTTTATACAACGGCGTAGCGGGCGTTAAAGAAATTGATACCGTAATGAAATTAGGTATGGCACACCCAATGGGCCCGCTGGCATTAGCAGATTTTATTGGTCTTGATGTTTGTCTTTCTATTTTAAACGTGATGTACGACGGATTTAAAAATCCAAAATACGCCCCTTGTCCGCTATTGGTAAATATGGTTATGGCAGGAAAATTGGGTGCTAAAAGCGGTGAAGGTTTTTACGACTATAGCGAAAACAGAAAGGCGGAAACCGTTGCTAAAATGTTTTCAAAATAAAATTGAAATAAAACCGCTGTCATGGCAAAAATAATTCCTTTTAAGGCTGTGCGTCCTACGAGAGACAAAGTGAGCTTACTGGCCGCACGCTCTTACGATAGTTATACGGCGCAGCAAGTAGAGTCTCGACTGCGAGACAACCCATTTTCCTTTTTACACATTGTAAATCCGGGTTATAAATACCAAAAGGAAATTTCGGGTGTAGAGCGGTATGGTTTGGTTAAAAATCGGTACTTAGAGTTTAAAGAAGAAGGAATTTTTATTGAAGAAGAAAAACCCTCATTTTATATCTATAAAATTGTAAATAGAGATGGCTTAGAATTTAACGGAATTGTAGCTGCCGCTAGTGTTGAAGATTATGAAGCCGATATTATTAGGAAGCACGAGGACACTTTGGAGTATCGCGAAGTACTTTTTAAAGAATATCTTAAAACAGTTGGTTTTAATTCTGAAGCCGTACTACTTACCTACCCAGATAACCATGAATTGCAAAGCATTATTGATACAATAATGCAAGATAGAGCCGAATATGAATTTACAACTACTTATCGCGACACCCATTATTTATGGAATGTAAACGATGAGCAAACCTTAGAGCAAATTCAAAATATTTATAGCAAAATGCCAGCGCTCTATATTGCCGATGGCCATCACCGTTCGGCATCGTCTTATTTGCTGGCAAAAGATTTAAAAGAAGAAAATCCCAATCATACAGGCGAAGAAGCTTACAATTTTTTTATGAGCTTTTTAATTCCTGAAAGTGATTTAAAAATCTATGAATTTAATCGATTAGTTAAAGATTTAAACGGTCTAACCAAAGAAGAATTTTTAATTAAACTCGATGAAAACTTTAGGATTGAAAATAGAGGCAATGAGTATTACAAACCTTCAAAATTACATCATTTTAGTATGTATTTAGACGGGGAGTTTTATTCGTTATATCTACGGAAAACCAAATATAAAATTGACAATGCCCTAGATGCTTTGGACGCACAAATTTTGTATACTACGGTCTTAAAACCCTTGTTAGGAATACACGATATGCGCAACGACCAACGAATAGCATATGCTCACGGAAAAAAGGATTTAGCATATGTTAAAACCGCAGTCGATTCAGGGAGTTTTAAAGTTGGCTTTGGTTTGGTAGCTGTTACCACAGAAGAAATGAAACAAATTGCCGATGAAGGTTTAAAAATGCCTCCAAAAACAACTTATATCGAACCTAAATTACGTAGCGGTGTTACCGTTTATGAATTTTAAGCGAACGAGAAAATTTTAGAAATGAATATTTCAGAAAATTTAAAAGAAATAAAATGCACGCTCCCCAGTGACGTTACACTAATTGCAGTATCAAAAACAAAACCTGTTGACGATATTATGGAAGCTTACCATGCTGGACATCGCGATTTTGGAGAAAATAAAATCCAAGAAATGGAGTCTAAATGGCAAACCTTGCCCAAAGACATAAAGTGGCATATGATAGGTCATGTACAACGCAACAAAGTAAAATACATGGCGCCGTTTGTTAGTTTAATTCACGGGGTAGATAGCTTTAAACTTTTAAAAGAAATAAACAAGCAAGCCATTAAAAACAATAGGGTTATTGAGTGTTTGCTTCAAATAAAAATAGCCGACGAAGACAGTAAATTTGGTATGAGTTTAGCAGACGCCAGTTCACTTTTAGATTCGGAAGAATACAAAAATTTAAGCGCAATAAAGGTGGTTGGATTAATGGGAATGGCAACATTTACCGACGACACAAATCAAATTTCAAACGAATTTAAAAGTTTAAAAAGCACATTTAATTTATTTAAAACCCAGTTTAATAACAACAACACAGATTTGCGTATTTTGAGCATGGGGATGAGTGGCGATTACAAAATTGCACTAGAAAACGGTAGCAATATGATTCGCGTTGGAAGTGCCATTTTTGGAGAAAGAAATTACAATTAAATCTGTTAATATTTCAACTTTAAATTTTTAATGAAGTAGAGAAAGGAAACAATATAGATGTACGCAGTTTTAGACATAGAGACGACAGGTGGAAAATACAATGAAGAAGGCATAACCGAAATTGCAATCTATAAATTTGATGGTCATAAAATTGTAGATCAGTTTTCTAGTTTGGTAAATCCTGAAATACCAATTCAACCGTTTGTAGTAAACTTAACGGGCATTAATAACGAAATGCTGAAAAACGCTCCTAAGTTTTATGAAGTTGCCAAACGTATAATAGAAATTACCGAAGGCTGCACCCTCGTTGCACATAACGCACTTTTTGACAATAGAATTCTCACAACCGAATTTAAGCGCTTAGGTTATAAATTTGAAAGAGAAACCATTTGTACCGTTGCGCTTGCCCAAAAATTACTTCCAGATATGCCTTCGTATAGCTTAGGAAAGTTAGTAAGAGCATTGGGTATTCCACTTAGCGATAGACACCGTGCACAGGGCGATGCAAAGGCCACAGTAGCATTATTTAAACTATTATTAGCAAAAGATACTTCAAAAGAAATAGTTTCCGAAACGCTTCGGGAAAGTCAAAACAATCAATTAGAACCTAAGTTAAATGATATTGTTGAGAGTGTTCCTGCCGATGTTGGCGTGTATTACATCCGAAATGCTAACAGGAAAATAATTTATATAGGAAAAAGTAAAAATATAAGAAAGCGTCTAATTCAGCATTTTACAAGCGAAAATCGCAAATCGAATCGCATTCAGCTGGAAGTAAAAACGGTAACTTTTGAGAAAACAGGGAACCAACTTATTGCGCTTTTAAAGGAACGCGAAGAGCGAAAAAAAAATAAACCCAAATATAACCGAGCTGTCAGGAAATCACTGTACTCGTATCAATTGGTATCATTTGTAGACGATAACGGTTATGTTAATTTAAAGGTTGAGAAAAGTATAAAAAACAGAGCTGCTATTACAACTTTTAGTAATTACCAGCAAGCCAAAAAATACCTTCATCAAATTACAGATGAATATCAACTTTGCGCAAAACTCACAGGGCTCGAAACAAAAAATAAAACCTGCTCTAATTACGCTGCTAACCAGTGTTATGGCGCTTGTTTGGGCGATGAAACCGTTGAAGAATACAACAATAGAATAAATCAATTTTTAGAAAAGTCTAGTTTTATTAACCAAACAAAACTCATTATTGACAAGGGGCGCGAAGTAGACGAACGCTCGGTTATTTTAATTGAAAACGGTATTTATCAAGGTTACGGTTATTACAATTTAAACTATCAAATAACAAATCCCGAAATTTTAAAAACTATTATAACTCCTGCAAGTAATTATTTCGATGCACAACATATTATTCAAAGTTATTTACGGAAAAATAAAGTGTTGAAAATTGTAAACTTAGCTCCTAAAACTGTTAATTAGCATAAAGTTGCTTATTTTAGTTCAATAAAAAAACAAACTTGAAACCATCCAACAAACAATCTTGGCGCTATAAAATTCATGAAATTATTTATGAAGCAGATACGCCCATGGGTAAGCTTTTTGATATTGTTCTGCTTATTTTAATACTGCTTAGTGTTATTATTGTGATGTTAGAAAGCGTAAAGTCTATCGACGAACAATTTCACGATTTGTTTCTTATCATCGAGTGGGTAATAACCATCTTTTTTACTTTTGAATATATCGCTCGCATTATTACAGTTAAAAAGCCACAAAATTATATTTTCAGTTTTTACGGCATTATCGATTTTCTTTCAACTATTCCACTTTACCTTTCATTTATATTAGTGGGGAGTAACTTTTTGTTAACCGTAAGAGCAATGAGGCTATTACGCGTTTTTAGAATTTTAAAGATTACAAGATATGTGGGCGAGGGTAATAAATTAAAAAAAGCATTAATTGAAAGTAGAGCGAAAATTTCAATTTTTATTTTTGCGGTTTTAATTGTTGCCATTGTTGCGGGAACGTTAATGTATTTAATTGAAGGCGAAGAAAGTGGGTTTACCAATATTCCGGTAAGTGTATATTGGTGTATTGTAACTCTTACCACAGTTGGCTTTGGCGACATTACACCCCTAACTCCCGCAGGACAGTTTTTAGCATCGCTTATTATGATTTTGGGTTATGGTGTAATTGCTGTACCTACAGGAATTGTAAGTGCGCAGTACGTACGAAAAAATGCAGACGACTATGTACATGTAAACACGTTATCGTGCCATAATTGTGGCGAGTCAAAACACAGAGACGATTCAAAATATTGTCATAAGTGTGGTCAAAATATGTTTCCCGACACCGAAGAGACTAAATAATGCAATTAAATAAACCACTACTCATTTGCGTTGTAGGACCCACGGCAATCGGGAAAACCGCATTAGCCATAAAACTTGCCAATGCTTTTTCTGCCGAAATTATTTCGGCCGATTCTCGACAATTTTATAAAGAAATGAAAATAGGCACAGCGGTTCCTTCGGAAGAAGAATTACAAGCAGCCACCCATCACTTTATTCAAACAAAATCTATTCAGGAAAATTATTCGGTCGGCGATTTTGAGCGAGAAGCGATAGCGTTTTTATCGCACTATTTTACAAAAAACAAAATTGCAATTATGGTAGGCGGCTCTGGCTTATACGTAGATGCGGTAGTTAACGGACTCGATAGATTTCCGGTGGTGCCAAAGAATGTGCGAGAAAAATTAAATCGCGAATTAACTATAAACGGATTAGAAAATTTACAAGTTGAATTAAAACAAGTAGACCCCAAATACTTTCAAAAAGTAGATATTCAAAATCCGCAACGCGTAATACGTGCGTTAGAAATTTACAGAGCCACTGGCCTCCCCTATTCTTCGTTTTTAACCAAAGAATCTACTCAAAGAGACTTTAATACTATTTATATTGGAATTTCTGCAGAAAGAGAACAAGTTTACAATAGGATTAACCTTCGGGTAGATAATATGATTGCCGAAGGATTGGTTGAAGAGGCTCGTAAATTGTATCATTTTAGCGATAAAAATGCATTAAACACGGTGGGCTACAAAGAGCTGTTTCAATTCTTTAATGGTGAAATTACTTTGGAAGAAGCTATTTCAGAAATTAAAAAAAATACCCGACGATTTGCAAAACGGCAGTTAACGTGGTTTAAGAAAAACAAGGGCATTCACTGGTTTGAATACCAAACAAACCCTACCGTAGTTGTAGATTTTATAAAAGAAAAAAACGCCTCTTAAGGGCGTTTTTTCTTACACTTATCTTGTTGAAAAAGAATCCTAATTGTCAACTTCGCTTTTAACTACAAGTCTAAAGCCTTCACCGTGGATATTGATAATTTCAACCTCATCATCTTTACTTAAATACTTACGCAGTTTGGCAATATAAACATCCATACTTCTTGAAGTAAAGTAGTTATCGTCTCTCCAAATCTTTGTTAGCGCCAATTCACGAGGCATTAAATCGTTTTTATGAAGTGCTAAAAGGCGTAATAATTCGTTTTCTTTTGGAGAAAGTTTTATCGGACTTTCTTTTTTATAAGTTAAAAAGCGCAGTTTAGAATTTAGGTGGAAGTTACCAATTTCAAACTCAAACTGTTTACTATCGGTGATAGAGTCTGTAGCTTTTCTTTGAATAATAGCTTTAATTTTCATTAATAAAACTTCGCTATCAAAAGGTTTATTTAAGTAATCGTCTGCACCAACTTTATAACCTTTTAAAACGTCTTCTTTCATAGCTTTGGCCGTTAAAAAGATAATTGGCACTTCCTCATTCTTTTCTCGAATTTCTTTAGCCAACGTAAACCCGTCTTTATACGGCATCATCACGTCTAATATACAAAGATCAAAATCGTCTTTTTTAAATTTTTCAAAACCTTCCATCCCATTTTTAGCGTGTGTAACGTTATAATCGTTCATCGCTAAATAATCTTTTAATACTGTTCCAAAGTTGGGATCGTCTTCAACTAGTAGGATTTTTTTGTTTTCTGTTTCCATAATTTTAAGATATTAAGTGTAAATTAATTATAAAGGTACTACCCTTTCCTTTTTCGCTCTCTACAAAAATTTGAGCATCGTGGTCATCTAAGATTCGTTTTACATACGCCAATCCTAGACCGTGACCTTTTACATTATGTATATCGCCTGTGTGTTCGCGATAAAATTTTTCAAATATTTTTTTCTGAACAGGTTTACTCATACCCATTCCTTGGTCGCGTATTTTTAATATTACGCTATTCTTAGCATTTTCGGTATAAATATCAATTTTAGGCTCATCTTCAGAATATTTAATGGCGTTGTCTAAAATATTTACAATTACATTGCTTAGGTGTGACTCGTTTGCGAGAACCGATGATTTTAGCGCTCCAAAATGCGTTTTTATATAGCCTCCCCTATCTTCTACAATGAGGCTTACGTGCGAAATTGAATCTTCAATTACATCTTGTAAATCGACGCGTTCTTTTGGCAAATCGAGTTCATTTTTCTCTAGTTTAGAAATTCTAAGAACATTTTCTACTTGCGCATTCATCCTTCTATTCTCATCACGAATCATCCCCAAATATCGATCTAAAAACTCTCGATTATCTTTTACCTTCGGGTTTTTTAATGAATCTAAAGCCAAATTAATTGTCGCTATTGGCGTTTTAAATTCGTGAGTCATATTGTTAATAAAATCTGTTTTGATTTGGGAAATTTGGCGTTGCTTATAAATTTGGGAGATAGCACTGGCATACGCTAAAACGATAACGGCAGTAAATACCAACGATAAAATTGCCATCCCTAAAATGCTGTTGAGCACTAACTTTTCTTTTTCTGAAAAGGTAACATACAATTCGTAATTATTGTTGCTATCGTTTACAAACAAAGGGATTACATAGGTACTTTCTTCGTTTAAATCGAAGTTTTTAGAACGTACCTTTGTCTCTAATTTATTGTTGAAAATGGCAAATTCAAAATTAGATTTTAAGCCGCGTTCTTTTAATTCTTTTTTAATTAACTCTTCAACATCTTGGGTATTTACTCTTTTGTAAATAGGCACCATCATGGTAACTTGGCTAACAAATTCTTCAAATTGTTTGCGTTCGTAATCTTTTAATCTTGAAAAAGAAATTTCACGAGTATCGGTAGTAGTAATGCCATCTAAGCCTTCCGAAATTTTTGTTTTCGTTTTTCGGCTTGTTAATTTTCTAAACTGGATACTATCCATATCTGTGTCAAAGAGCCCAGAGGAAAGCTTATAATCTTGCTCCAGAATTCCGTCGGTAAAAATAAAAGTTTCATTAGTTGCTCTATTTTGAATTTTATAGGCCAACTCTGTAAAGCTTTGACTGTCTGGAATTTGAATACTATCTACATAGGCACTATATACCTGATAATAAGCTTCAATTTCACGCAATTGAATTTCCTGTGCTACCGCTATGAGGACTTGTTTAGAATTAATGGTAAATTGCTCCTCTTTGGTACGATAAGCATTTGAAATCCAATATCCTTGAACAAATACTATCCCCAACAATGAGAGACTCATGAGCGCTATAAGCAATACGAATAGCTTTTTGTTCATACCCCAAAAGTAAGATTTTAACATTTAGGCAATCTCCCATTTAACCAAATGTTAACACAAAGAATTTAATTTTGAGCTGAAGCTGTTTTAAGAAGAGTTTTATGAATTTTTGCAACCTCGTTTTGAGTATTTGCTATTTCAATATTTTCAATTACAAAAGCTGCTAATTTGCGTTTTTTATCATCGCTCCACTGGTTTTTCATCCGTTGTTCAATTTCAGCTTTTGAACTTTTGTCTCGCGCTAAAACACGCTGAATGCGTATTTCTTTAGGGGCAGTAATTAAAATAACAGCATCACAATCTTTATAACCGCCATTTTCAAAAAGTATGGCCGCCTCTTTAATTACGTATGGACTGTCCTGCTTTTGCGCCCATTGCTTAAAATGAATTGCAACCTGTGGATGGATAATATTATTTACAGCATTTAATAATTTTGGGCTGTTAAAAATCTTATCTGCAACAAATTTTTTATTTAAGCCGGTGGTATTATATGCCTCGTTCCCTAATAATTTAATTAAATCGCGACGAATTTCTTTAGATGAATTGGTTAGTTTTTTGGCTTCAACATCGGCTATGTAGATTGGCACGTTTAACGCCTCAAACATTTTGGCAACGGTGGTTTTACCACTGCCAATTCCTCCGGTAAGACCTACAATTTTCATAGCTTAAAAGGTAATTTAGATTTCATTATTTAAAAATTAAATAGTCAATCTTTTTAGGATCAAAAACAATATTCTGAATACCGTCGGGTGCTTTTTCTAAGCTCGGAAGCATAAAGTTATCGGTTTCATTTCGTTTGGCGTAGTCGCAAATAACTCTAAAATCGTCTTTAGAAATATCGGCAAATTTGCTAATTGAAACATCGAAAAACACGGTAATTACTGGCGAAACCAATTTAATTTCTAAATTAGGAGGTAGATTTATTACTTCTACCGGAAGGGTAAATTGACCTTGAGAAAATTCGGCAACTTCTAAATTTATTTCAACCTGTTTGGGTTTAAAATTGACTATTTCGTCGTTAGGACTCACTACTTTTAAGGTTTTAGTGAAATTAGCGTCAATATTATTAACCGAAAACGCTTCGGTACTAATAGATTTTAAATTTTGAAGTGTTCCAGATGGCCCAGAAACCATAATAGAATCTGGCGTTATTTCTAAACTATCAATAGGTTTAAACCCTTCTTTAAAAGAAATCTCTAACTGTGGAATTACGGGTACTTTCTTTAGTACAATTGGGTCTAATGCAACTTTTAAAGCTTCAACCGAAAGATTTTTAATACCCAAATTTGTATTGAAGTTTGATGCCACCAAACGAGTCAATTCACTTTTAGAAATAGTAAAATAAGCATCCTCTTTATTGTAAAATTCGCCTACAGAAATATCAATTTTAGGTTTTTTAAATTTATAAAAAAGGATTTCAAACCCATTTGCTGTTAAATCGAAAGTAAGTTTATGTAAGTTATTTTCAGACAGCGCAGTGGTTTCGGGAATATTTTGATACCTAATTTTAGCCTCCATGGTTGTGGTAAATTCGCGACTAAACTTGGTAAGCACCCAAAAAATTGTAGCGATGAATATGAAAAATAAAAAACGCTTTATTTTCAAATTTTTATTCCCTTTTAAAATTCCTTTTGCCATAGTCGCAATCTTGATTGTCTTTAAATTTACTTAAAAAATAAAAAGGGAAATTGTTTCTCTGCTTCTTTATTTAAAATTTTTATATAAAAAGTAGATTTTAAAAAAGAGAGACCATATCCAAAAAACTGAACGAATACCGCAAGTATACTTAAAATACCCACATAAACACTTCTATTTTTTACTGAAGAATCTATTAAAATCAATAAAATGTAAAATAGCACTGGTAGTAAAAACAACGGTGACCATACCAGCGACAAGACAAGTGAAATAATTACAAAACACACAAATAAAGTTGGAAACCAAAATGTAATTTTGGCCGCAGCAGGATGCCATTTATTTAAAATAGGACGAACTAAACCAAACTTTTTAACTTGAGTATAAAATTTTTGCCACGATATTCTGCGTTTATGAAATACGTATGCATTGGGTATAAACACAGTATCAAATCCCGCTTTTAATATTCTTTGAGATAAATCTGGGTCTTCACCTGGATGTATTTTTGAAAAACCTTCAGTTTTTTTAAAGGCTTCTTTTGAGATACCCATATTAAAACTTCTCGGTTCAAATTTATTCACGCTTGTTTTACTACCTCGAATTCCGCCAGTGGTTAAAAAAGCAGTCATGGCATAATTAATTGCTTTTTGCAATGACGTAAAACTAGTATGGGCTGCATCTGCTCCACCAAAACAATGGTAAAAGTTGGTTTTTAAGAAATTATCTACTGTTTTTAAATAATGCGGCGGCAGCAAACAATCTGAATCTAAAATTATAAAGTAATTACCCTTAGCTTTTTGCATACCAAAATTTCTTGAATCTCCTGGCCCCGAATTACTTTTATAGAAATATGAAATAGGTAGTTTAGAAGAAAATTGTTGCACGACATTTTCTGAAGTTTCAGAAGATCCATCTTCAATAATTACAATTTCAAATTCGTCCTGAAACTCAAGATTAATAAAGCTTTCCAAAAGTTCCCTTATCTCTTGAGGACGGTTAAATACTGGAATAATAAAGGAATAGTTTATCTGCATCGGGCAAAGTTAGTGAAATAAAAAAAGCCACCTGCTTTCGCAGATGGCTTTTAAATAATTTGGTAAATTTTAGTTTTTCAAAATCTTGAAAGTACCTGTTTTACCTTCTACAGTTGCTTTTAAAATATAAGCGCCTGTTGTAAGTCCTGATAAGTTAATATCTGAAGTAGTTGCATCTACTTGTGTACGTAATACTTCTTGACCTAAAAGGTTGTAGATAGAAACAGATTCAATATTACTTGCAGCTTTCATTGAAAGTACATCGGTTACAGGGTTTGGATGGAATGAGAATCCAGCAAGTGTGTTATCTGCTGTACTTAAAGCATCACATTGACCTTCCCAGTTGTAAACTCCGTCCATTGCTGGATCGGCAATTGTCCATCCGCCGTCAAATTGTGCCGTTGGGTTTCCTACCATAGTAGAAGAAGTTACTACCCAGAATACGCTTCCTGTTGCACCGCCATCGGTTACAGAAAGTTCAATCCAATATGTAGTAGGAGAGCCTGCCTGACCCATAAAAGTAAACGGTGTAACAGTCATTTCAACTTCGTTTACATCAAAACCAAAATTACTACCTATTACAGTTTGATTATCTATAGTTACAGAAGCTTCAGAACCAATAAGCGTTCCTGGAAGTCCTGCCGCATCATCGTAATAATTTACATCAACATTGCTAATACCACCGTTTGCAAAAATACTTGCAGTTATGTTTTCTAACGTAAAAGATTCATCAGCAGCAACAGTTACATCGTTAGCTGTCATAAACGCAGCTTGAGAAGAACAGTTAAAGCCATTTTCAAAAGTTCCGTCGTTTGGATTTTCTTCGTTACAAGCAGTTCCACCGCCACCTCCTAGTGGGTCTGTACCAAATTGTAGGTTTCCGAATAATTCACCAGCATCAGATTCGGCTTGATATTCTATTCTTCCAATGGCATCATCGGAAATAAAGCCTGCAAAATTCTCGGTATTTGGTGTATTATTTAAGGTAAACGTATCTAATAATGTACCACCTACATCAAAAACTCTTATTTCTGCATTCGGAACTGCATCTACAAAAAAGTCTGCCCCAACGGCGTGAGCACCATCGGGTGCGAAATTAATTATAGTAAAATCTGTAAATGTATTTGCTCCCATTAGTGTAGATGAATTACCCAGAGCTGTTTCACCAATATAAATTACATCGTTACCTGCAGTTGATACAGTAATAGAAAAGCCCATCTCTAATTCGCCAGCAGGGAAACATCCATCACCAGCACTACTTACTACTGGTCCACAGGCTTGGATTACTCCTACTCCAGGTCCACCAGCAAAGTCTTCCATTGTAAATGCTCCTGGGTACGCCGCTTCAAAAGCAGTTTTATCTGTATAAGGTGTAACCGCCGATATCCCCCTATTTACTGAAATAATTGAAGGGCCGTGCGTAGTAGTAACATTACGCTGCCCCGCTGGAACAAAATCTTCAAAACTCTGTGCTCCCATAGTCTTTTCGTACTGCACAGTTGCTGTAGTAGTAACTGGCTCTCCTTGGCTGTAAACAGGATTGTTAGTTGTGTTCGGCATATCTGCGATAGACCGATTTTCTTGTGCTGTTAAAACTCCTGAGAAGGCAATTAAACAGGCACATAAAATAGTTAGTTTTTTCATAATTAATATAATTTTAGTTAAAGACATATAAATATATCTAAATATTGGCAGAAACACAACTAATAACATGCAAATCAACCTTTTGACCAGGTTAATAAAATAAAAAAAGCCACCTGCTTTCGCAGATGGCTTTTAAATAATTTGGTAAATTTTAGTTTTTCAAAATCTTGAAAGTACCTGTTTTACCTTCTACAGTTGCTTTTAAAATATAAGCGCCTGTTGTAAGTCCTGATAAGTTAATATCTGAAGTAGTTGCATCTACTTGTGTACGTAATACTTCTTGACCTAAAAGGTTGTAGATAGAAACAGATTCAATATTACTTGCAGCTTTCATTGAAAGTACATCGGTTACAGGGTTTGGATGGAATGAGAATCCAGCAAGTGTGTTATCTGCTGTACTTAAAGCATCACATTGACCTTCCCAGTTGTAAACTCCGTCCATTGCTGGATCGGCAATTGTCCATCCGCCGTCAAATTGTGCCGTTGGGTTTCCTACCATAGTAGAAGAAGTTACTACCCAGAATACGCTTCCTGTTGCACCGCCATCGGTTACAGAAAGTTCAATCCAATATGTAGTAGGAGAGCCTGCCTGACCCATAAAAGTAAACGGTGTAACAGTCATTTCAACTTCGTTTACATCAAAACCAAAATTACTACCTATTACAGTTTGATTATCTATAGTTACAGAAGCTTCAGAACCAATAAGCGTTCCTGGAAGTCCTGCCGCATCATCGTAATAATTTACATCAACATTGCTAATACCACCGTTTGCAAAAATACTTGCAGTTATGTTTTCTAACGTAAAAGATTCATCAGCAGCAACAGTTACATCGTTAGCTGTCATAAACGCAGCTTGAGAAGAACAGTTAAAGCCATTTTCAAAAGTTCCGTCGTTTGGATTTTCTTCGTTACAAGCAGTTCCACCGCCACCAACTGGGTCACCATATACTTGGAATGGCATACCTTGTGGAGTACTAGTACCACCATCTACTGCAGGCCCCCAAACACCAGCTAAATTTTGCATAGCATTTCCTGTTGTAGGGTCTCCAGTAATAACAATAGGCGGAGCCCAAGGCCCAGAAGCGCCTGTACCTCCAAAACTATATTCAATCCAGTAAGTTCCTGCAGTTAATGATAGACCTGCAGTATTTGCTGTAACTTTTTGAATTTCTCTTGAAGTATCGCCTGGCGCACTTTCTAATTGTCTCCATGCATCAGCAGAAACAGTAATATCTAAAATGTTTGTAGTTAAGTCTCCCCAAACTACAGTTCCTCCTCCGCTAGGATCACCATCCCATACTTGAAGATATACTGCGTCAATTGTTGGAGGTGCAGAACCAGTTTGGTATGCATAAACATCTATAGATGTAATATCAAAATCTCCTGTTAGAACCATATCATCTGCCATACTGTTTGTATTTGCAAATTGTGCCCCAAAACCATAAGTTCCCATACCTAAACTGGCATCCTGCAACATACTCACGGCTGGTGGACCAGGAATGTTATAAACGGGTCCGTTATCATAAACGAGAGCCGCTGTGGCATTGTTGTTGGGATCTCCATAGGTACCCGTAAACGGAATACGCTGATTTGGATTAAAGATAGAAGTTCCTGTCGCTTCAACCTCAGCTTGTGGAACAGCATGCGTATTGTTAAAATAGGCAGCTGGAGCTGGCGAGGTTCGTTCTGGATTGTTAGTTACATTGGGTAAATCTGCAATGCTACTTTGTGCATGTACGAGCCCTGTAAACGCTACAAAGCACGATACTAATAAAGTAATTTTTTTCATAATTTAAAATATATTTAGTTAAACTGCACTAAAATTACATTTTAAAACTTGAAAAACAAACTATATCCTATTAAATTTTCACACTTACATTGCTAATATGATAAAAAAAGCCACTTGCTTTCGCAAGTGGCTTTAGTTTATAATAGGTTATTTACTGGTATTAATTCTTAATAACCTTATAAGTACCTATTTGACCGTTAACAGTCACTTTCATTAGGTAAGTTCCAACACTTAATCCTGAAATATCTACTTGAGAGGTTGTAGCGTCTACACGGTTAGATACAACTAACTGTCCTAACATATTATAAAGCGAAACTTGCTCTATATTTTCTACACTCTTAAGGTTTACAATACCTTCAGTTGGGTTTGGATAATAGCTAAATCCAGCGATGTCATTATCCGAAACGCCAAGATTGGTTCCATCAATGGTAATATCGGTAATAGCACCTGTATTAAGTACAAATACATAATACGCCTGCCCTGCTAAAGTATAAATTGAAGCAGAAGTACCGGGCACACATTGGTTGGTTTGTTGTGGAACTAACACTAAGTCTGTCTCCGTAGCGTTTTCATCGGGAGCAGTATAGAACGTTACCGAACTAGCTCCACCAGGAGTAACAATAGTTGCGTTTGCAGTTCCATCGCCTCCAGCTACAAAATTATACCAAACACCGTTGGCTCCAGTTAAATCACAACCTTGTGGGTTACCATTCTCTGTAGTAGCTGCCGGCATGGCAACAGCAGGATCGGTATATGGGAAGCCTATTTCATCTACATCAATAGAGTTGGCTATCATATCATTTGGTGGAGGGGTTGGCATACACGTTACATCTAAAGTAAAGTTTCCAGTAGCACCACCAAAACTATGTACTAATATGTAGTACTGGGTATTTCCATCACTTGCAAAAGTAACTTCAGACTGAAGACCACAAAAATCATCGTTGCCATCAACACAAACTAATGCGCCACAATCGCCACTGTAAATAGATAATTTTGAATCAAAATCTGTCCCGTTACAAAGTGATACTGTAATATCACCTGGTAAACCGCTGTTATCGTTAAATGAATACCAAACTCCTGGAGAGGTAATAGCCGGTCCACAAGCTGGAGCACCTGCATCGATAGTAGCGCCTACAGTTGAACCTGTAACAGAATCGCCACAACTTACAGCAATAGCACCGCTACACTCATCATTTGGTAATGGGTCTTGGCAAGTTACGTCTAAGCTAAAGTTACCCGAGCTGCTTCCGAAGCCTTCAACCATAATATAATAGGTAGAAGTTCCGTCTGATACAAAGGTAACTTCACTTTGTAAGCCACAAAAATCGTCGTTAAATGCAATTTCATTTAACAAATCGCAATCGTCAAACACACGTAAAGCAGAGTCATAATCGGTACCACCACCACAAAGCGAAATAGTAACTAATTGAGAAGATCCGCTACCTGTAAACTTATAGAATACATCGGGAGCAGAGTTTCCACCGCTATCGGTTGCTGTTATTGTTTCACCAACTACACTATCGCCACAAGATACAGCAATTGCACCTGCACAGTCGTCATAGGTAGCTCCACCACCAGAGGTTTCACACATTCCTTCCCAAATATAAACTCCGTCCATTACTGGATCTGGGATTAACCATCCACCGTCAAATTGTGCCGTTGGATTTCCTTCCATAGTAGAAGAAGTTACTACCCAGAATACGCTTCCTGTTGCACCGCCATCGGTTACAGAAAGTTCAATCCAATATGTAGTAGGAGAGCCTGCCTGACCCATAAAAGTAAACGGTGTAACAGTCATTTCAACTTCGTTTACATCAAAACCAAAATTACTACCTATTACAGTTTGATTATCTATAGTTACAGAAGCTTCAGAACCAATAAGCGTTCCTGGAAGACCTGCTGCATCGTCATAGTAGTTTACGTCTACATTAGTTATACCACCATTGGCAAAAATACTTGCAGTAATGTTTTCTAATGTGAAGTCAGTATCTGCCGCAACTGTTAAATCATTGGCAGTCATGAATGCTGAATTTGAAGAGCAGTTAAAGCCATTTTCGAAAGTAAAATCATTAGGATTTTCTTCAGAGCAGGCTACACCACCACCTCCGCCGCCATCGCAGCTATAGGTTCTAAAAGTATAATCAAAACTTGGGAATGGATCATATCCTGCATTTGCATAAACATTTCCACCTGGATAAGGATCTGCTGTTGACCCAGCAATACACGGCAAGTTTATATCACCGTCAATTACTATATAGTAAGTGTTACCTACTGTAACATCTACCACAGGATCCCAAAAAACATCGGTCCATACAGTTCCGTCGGTTTGAGATGTTCCACTAGCTAACATAGTACCTCCAGCATTTGGAAGACCATCCCACAACGATAGGTTAACATCTAATCCTGTACTCGCAGAAACAAACTTTATCCCTGCACCAGCTGATTGAGGTTCTTGAGCAATATAAGATTGCGCCAAGTCGGTTTGAGAGATATTTGCCATACAAGTATCTTCAATATCTTGATTTACTTCTAATATTGGTGTACCGCAAATTCCACCTCCACCACCAGCTGTAGTAACATTAATTGTATAATCTTCGGCTTGACCGAAACCAGAACCTGGAGTACAAGAGTCTGGAGCGTAACTAGCTAAGAACTTTTTGATAACTCGCATTCTAGTGGGTCCCGCCGTTACACCAGCAGGAACTACAATATTTCCTGTAGCTTGTTGCCCATCAGTTCCAGTTGAACCTGTGATAGTACCTATTTCATAACGCTCACTAGCATTATCCAAAGTACCATCTTGATCCCAATCAATAAATACAGTAAAACTATTTGTAAATCCGCCACCTGTATTTCCTTCCAATGCAATAGGATATGTCATTCCTTCCTCCATATCGCCTACAATTGAAGTAAAATCTTCGTGTGCAGGAGAACCGTCAATAACTGGGTCGCTCACATTGCTAATTCCTGCTACATCTACCAAGGTTATTGGCTCTACTGCCGAATTATACTCTAAAGGACCACAATATGGTGCTGGAAATGCGCCACCGCCCCCAGAAAGGACTTCAACTTCCCAACCACAGGTATTTACAACTCCTGTTGCATGAAATTCAAAAGTTAAAGCGCCTGTAGTTGAAGTAAAAACAGCTGAACCATTTGCGGCAATCATACCGGCAAGTTCATCGGTATCAGAATTTAAATTACTGTCGTAAATTTGTGGAGAGCTAGTGTCTGGCCCATCATAAATATTTAAATAATCAAAGGTTCCAAAAATCCTAAATGACAAAAATTCTACCGATAATCCGGCTCCTGTTAAGGTCGTAACGGTATCACAATCGCAGTTAGGGTAGTCTCCTGGATTTCCAGAAGAAGTGGTAGTACAATCCCCTCCAGGGCCTCCTGTAGTACCGTCTGACGGATCGTAAAAGAAATCACCAGCAACTACTGCGAAGCTTTCAGTTGCGCCTGCCGTTGGTATGATATCAGAAAGTGGGCCTCTATTTCGAACCACAGGCGTGTAGGTTAAATCACTATTTACACCTTCTTGTTCGGCAGCCGAAATTTCCTCTTGCTCCAAAACACTAAATGATTTAAACAATGGAGTGCTTTCATAATTCAATGTAGCCGCAGTACTGCTTGAATTAGGTACATTTTGTAAGTTTTGTTGTTCGCCATAACGAATGGGATTATTATCCCCATCGGTTTCTATTATTTGTTGTTGACCGAAACCGATCGAACAAACTAATAGTAAAATTAGCATTGTAAATTTTTTCATAATTTCAAATGGTTTAGTTAAAATTCGATTTAAAAACTAAAGCTATCTTAAAAAATTTAATTTTCAAAGTTTTTGCTTTAAGAATTTGAAAATCATACTATTTAATGCACATAATAAGCATACATTTAAAATAAACCGCCAAAAATATTATAACTCTGTAATTAAAATTGAAGAATTCAATAATGCACTTTGTTAAAATTCCATATATATTTAACAGAATATTGCAATTTTTAATACATAAAAAAGCCACTTGCTTTCGCAAGTGGCTTTAGTTTATAATAGGTTATTTACTGGTATTAATTCTTAATAACCTTATAAGTACCTATTTGACCGTTAACAGTCACTTTCATTAGGTAAGTTCCAACACTTAATCCTGAAATATCTACTTGAGAGGTTGTAGCGTCTACACGGTTAGATACAACTAACTGTCCTAACATATTATAAAGCGAAACTTGCTCTATATTTTCTACACTCTTAAGGTTTACAATACCTTCAGTTGGGTTTGGATAATAGCTAAATCCAGCGATGTCATTATCCGAAACGCCAAGATTGGTTCCATCAATGGTAATATCGGTAATAGCACCTGTATTAAGTACAAATACATAATACGCCTGCCCTGCTAAAGTATAAATTGAAGCAGAAGTACCGGGCACACATTGGTTGGTTTGTTGTGGAACTAACACTAAGTCTGTCTCCGTAGCGTTTTCATCGGGAGCAGTATAGAACGTTACCGAACTAGCTCCACCAGGAGTAACAATAGTTGCGTTTGCAGTTCCATCGCCTCCAGCTACAAAATTATACCAAACACCGTTGGCTCCAGTTAAATCACAACCTTGTGGGTTACCATTCTCTGTAGTAGCTGCCGGCATGGCAACAGCAGGATCGGTATATGGGAAGCCTATTTCATCTACATCAATAGAGTTGGCTATCATATCATTTGGTGGAGGGGTTGGCATACACGTTACATCTAAAGTAAAGTTTCCAGTAGCACCACCAAAACTATGTACTAATATGTAGTACTGGGTATTTCCATCACTTGCAAAAGTAACTTCAGACTGAAGACCACAAAAATCATCGTTGCCATCAACACAAACTAATGCGCCACAATCGCCACTGTAAATAGATAATTTTGAATCAAAATCTGTCCCGTTACAAAGTGATACTGTAATATCACCTGGTAAACCGCTGTTATCGTTAAATGAATACCAAACTCCTGGAGAGGTAATAGCCGGTCCACAAGCTGGAGCACCTGCATCGATAGTAGCGCCTACAGTTGAACCTGTAACAGAATCGCCACAACTTACAGCAATAGCACCGCTACACTCATCATTTGGTAATGGGTCTTGGCAAGTTACGTCTAAGCTAAAGTTACCCGAGCTGCTTCCGAAGCCTTCAACCATAATATAATAGGTAGAAGTTCCGTCTGATACAAAGGTAACTTCACTTTGTAAGCCACAAAAATCGTCGTTAAATGCAATTTCATTTAACAAATCGCAATCGTCAAACACACGTAAAGCAGAGTCATAATCGGTACCACCACCACAAAGCGAAATAGTAACTAATTGAGAAGATCCGCTACCTGTAAACTTATAGAATACATCGGGAGCAGAGTTTCCACCGCTATCGGTTGCTGTTATTGTTTCACCAACTACACTATCGCCACAAGATACAGCAATTGCACCTGCACAGTCGTCATAGGTTAAAACTGGGCCGCCACAAGTTACAGTTCCAACACCAGTAATTGTATTTGTAAAATCTCCAAAATCTCCTGCACCAAATCCGGTTGTTATTAAGTAATATTCTGTTCCGGCATTTAATGTTACATCCAGAATTTGTGAAGTTCCTACTCCACCTGGGCCATCATCATCGCCCGCTACAAAATTGGTAGTTTGGTCTAACGGATCAAAGCAATTTTCATATAAGAAAATATATCCATCCCAAGCACCGCCATCTTGGTCGCTATCAACGGTGTATAACCCTGTTACATCAACCGTAAAAGGACCGTAAACATCATAAGATACAGGACCTAAACCAGAGCAGCAAGTTCCGTTTGCAAATGGTCTGTCCCAAACATCGGGGCTTGTAGCATCATCTGGTGTAGAATCTACTAAATTACAATCGCTCACAATAGCGCATCCACCGCCACCGCCAGAGCCTTCTTCAATGCTCAAAGAATCAATACCAATGTAGTCTGAATTATTTCCTGTTGGTCCTCCATCAGTCACCCAGTATCTAAAAGCAACTCTAGTATCTGTTGCGCCAGTTAATCCAGTAATTGGCACAGTAAATTGTGTCCAAACTTCAGGATATCCACCCGCAACTAATGTAGGGTTAATTTCTAATAATAATTCGGTATACGAACCAACATCGGCAGGGCCTGCAGGATCAACATTTGATCCATCTGGACTAATTCGAACTTCCAATCTGTCTGGGAAAGCACTTCCCGCTACAGAACGAGTCCAGAAAATTATTTCATCACCATTTTCTAAGTTAAGCTCGGGTGTAATCATAAAATTGTTTATTACACTTCCACCTGTGTTGTTGAAATTGGCACCTATATACGCGGTAGGAGCACCAGATTGAGATGGAAATACACCATCATTACCTTGAAACCAATCTGTACTTCCTGGAACATCACTTGCATTTACAAAAGTGAACCCTGCACCAGGCATAGTGGTAATATCATCAAATTCTTCGGTAAGTAACGTTGCTTGTGGACCTCTGTTTGCAGCGTTTTGAGAATTAAAATGAGCCTTTATAATTTGGCGCTCATAATTGGTAAATTGTTGCCAATCTATTCCGTTTTTGTCTTCGGCGAGTGCAAGTCGCTCTAGTAATTGCTCTAATGAAACCGAAGTCTGCGTAGCAACGCTTTTTGATCCATAAACTGAACCATTTTGTTGAATGTTTTGGGCCTGAGTGGAAAATACAATACTCACACAGACACAAATTAACAAGGTAATTTTTTTCATAGTTTTAGTTGAAATTAGTTAATAATACGTTAAAGGTAGACAAAAAAAATAATGTATAATTCAAGATTTATGCATTTATTTAAAAACAAAAAATCCTGCCTCGGTTAAACCAAGACAGGATTTAATAAAAAAAGAGTTTTAATATTTTATTTACTTCCCTCTACAAATGCTTCCATAACACCATCACTCACTCCCATGTTTGAAAAACCTCCATCGTTGTATAAGTTTTGCAAGGTTACACGTTTTGTTAAATCGCTAAACATAGCAACAGTATAATTTGCACAATCTACAGCCGTTGCATTGCCTAAAGGCGACATTTTATCGGCATAGTTAATAAACCCGTCAAATCCTTTTACTCCTTGTCCCGCAGTGGTTGGGGTTGGTGATTGCGAAATAGTATTTACACGCACCTTTTTATCTCTTCCGAAGAAATATCCAAAACTACGCGCTATGCTCTCTAAATAAGCCTTGTTATCGGCCATGTCATTATAATCTGGAAATACACGCTGCGCAGCCATATAAGTAAGGGCTATTATACTTCCCCACTCATTCATGGCATCTTTTTGATAAAGCACTTGCATAATTTTATGAAAAGACCCAGCCGAGATATCCCATCCTTTATGTGTAAAATCGTAATTCTGGTTTGTATAGTGATTGCCCTTTCTAACGTTAACAGACATACCTATAGAATGAAGAACAAAATCTATTTTTCCACCTAAAATCTCTGTAGCTTTATCAACCAAGTTTTCAAGGTCTTCTAATTTTGTAGCGTCTGCAGGAATCACTTCCGAATTGGTTTTTTTAGCAAGTTCGTTTATTTGCCCCATACGCAATGCAATAGGTGCGTTAGTTAAAACAAATGTGCCTCCTTCTTCGTGAACACGCTCGGCAGTAATCCAAGCAATAGAGTTAGGGTCTAAAGCTCCAAAAATAATTCCTCTTTTCCCTTTTAATAAATTATATGACATTTTTATAGTGTTTTTATAGTTGACATTTTTTAGTTGTTTTGCAAAGAGTAAAGATACATTTAATTCAATAATTCTTTAGCATTTGATATGGCTGCTTCCGAAACATTTTTACCTCCTAACATTTCAGCAATTTCAAAAATACGCTCTTCTGCGTTTAAATTCTTTAGAGCGGTTGTAGTAATATTGTTAATATCTTCTTTGTAAACCTTTAAATGATTGTCTCCACGTGCGGCAATTTGAGGCAGGTGCGTTATGCTTAACAATTGCATAGCCTTACTCATAGCCTGCATTATAGCCGCCATTTTATTAGCCACTTCACCCGAAACTCCTGTGTCAATTTCGTCAAAAATTATAGTGGGTAATCTTTTATACTCGGCCAAAACTGCTTTTATGGCTAGCATAATTCTACTCATTTCTCCTCCCGAAGCCACCTTTTTTAATGATCCAAAGGCTAATCCTTTATTGGCGGTAAAAAGTAATTGCAACCTATCTTTACCATTAAATGTGAAATCTTCAATTTCTGAAATTTCAAATTTAAATCTAGCATTCGGCAATCCTAAAGGCGCCAAAGTATCTTCAAGTTTTTGCTTTAAAACAGGAATGGTTTTAACCCGTTTTGTATGAAGTTTTTGAGCCGTAACTGTGGCTAACTCTTTTACATTTTTAATTTTAGCTTCCAAAGCTTCAATTTCATCGTCTAAACCTAAGCTTTTGTCTACTTTTTGTTTTAAGTTTTCTTCAATTGTTAGCAACTCTTCCACTGTAGCAACCGAATGTTTTTGCTGAAGTTTATAAAGCGACTGAAGCTTTTCATTTACAACAGCAAGCTCGTCGGGGTCTGCTTCTATTTTTTCTGAAGCCAAATCAATTTCCGAAGAAATATCTTCCAATTCAATAATTGCGCTGTTTAATCGCTGCCACAAGCTTTCATAATCGCGAGAAAACTCCTTTATTTTTCCCAAAACAATGCGTGCTTCTTTTGCTGTTTGCATTGTTCCAATCTGTTCTTCTGCTAAATGTTGATTTGTCAATACCAACGCCTCTTTTATCGATTCGGCATTATTAAGGGTATCGTAAACTTCTTCGAGTTCTCCTTGATTAATTGAACTTAAATTGGTCTGTTGCAGTTCAGTTAATAAAAAGTTGTTGTAATCCAATTCCTTCGCTGCGGCTTCTTTATCACGTTGTAAATTTGATAATTGCGCAGTTAACGATTTGTAGTTAGTATAATGTTTTTTATAAGTTTTTAATAGCTCATCATTTCCCGAAAGTGCATCTACAACTTCCATCTGAAATGTCTCTGAAACAATTTCTAAGGTTTCGTGCTGGCTGTGGATGTCTATTAAAAAAGGTGCAAGCGCTTGCAGTTGTGCCAATGATACTGGGGTGTCGTTTACAAAGGCACGAGATTTTCCGCTTGGTAAAATTTCGCGTCTAATAATAGTTTGGTCTTCGTAATCTAAATCATTATCGCTAAAAATTTGTTGAAGACTGTATTCTTTAATTTCAAAAACCCCTTCAATCACACATTTTAAAGATGAATCTTTAACGCTTTTTAAATCGGCCCGCTTTCCTAATAATAGCGCTAAAGCACCTAAAATAATAGATTTTCCTGCCCCTGTTTCACCCGTTATAATTGTTAAACCGTCATTTAAATCTACACGAATATCATCTATAAGCGCATAGTTTTTTATGGCAAGGCTAGCTATCATATTCAGCAATTAGGATTAAAATTTGAAACATTAAACTATGCCAAATTTAAGGTTTCAAAACGATTTAAAGAATTTTAAATCTCGAAATAAAAAATATAGGAATTCTGCAATTGTAACTAAAAGACTCTCTAAATATTTAGAATTTAATCTCAGACCAATTACTTCTTTTTGTAGGTGCTAATCTATTTAAATTTTCAACTAAGGTGGTAATATCTACTTGCGGACCACCACTAAAAATAGCCTGAATTTCATCGCTTTTAGCATCGAAAAAAGTTCGTACTAAAAATGAATTTGGCCTACGGTCGTTAATACCTTTTAAATCGTTTATAGCCGCCGCGATGGTTTGTTTAGCCTTTTTTTGGTCACTCGCCATTACATCCAATCCTTCGCGGTGATATTGGTACATTACACTGTGAAACTCTTTGTATACAGAGGATAAAAGCGCGTCGTTATAACGATAGCGCGATTGGTTGCCGTCATTAGCTTTCCAGCCCTGAAAATTGCTGGAAGCAGCCGTATTTGTAATTTGTTTGGCTATTTTAAAATAAGGCTCTCCCCCATTTAATTCAAAAGTATCTGCATCCAAGCCTATGATAGTATACACGTGAAATGCCACAACCGATACTAAATTAGACTCAAACGAATTAATGTTAAAATTTAAGGGTTCAAATTCTTTATAACTAAACTTAACTTGCCTGTCAAAATAGTTGTAAACCGGCGTGTCATAAGTAGATTGAAAAACCGGACGCGAAGATTGTATTTGCAAGTTAGCGGTAAATGAATCGCCGTCGTATTCACTAATCACCAAAGTCATATTACAATCAATACGCTCTTGATTTTTATAAACTTTGTTGGTCCATTTTGTATTGTTTACAAATTCTCGCAGTTGTGTTTCGAGCGTACGGAAAATCTGTAAATTAGGTTGACCGGTCTGTTCGGCATCAATAGAAACCGAGCAATTAAGTTCTTGAGCGTTTGCAGAAATAACAACAAAAGTTGTAATAAAAAAAAGTAAGAATTTACGCATTTGTTTGTTCTATAATAAATTTTAAAATATCGTTAGCCACTTCGGTTTTAGGTTTAACAGAAAAAGGAAACATTTTATTGTCTTTCGAAATTAAAGTAACCTTATTGGTGTCTTGTTTAAAACCTGCACCTTTGTCTCGAAGCGAATTTAACACAATTAAATCTAAATTCTTTTTTTTCAATTTCAATTTTGCATTTTCTTCTTCATTTTGAGTTTCTAACGCAAATCCAACTAAAAATTGATTGTGTTTAATTTCGCCCAAGGATGCTAAAATATCCTTTGTTTTGGTAAGTTGAAGTGTTAAAGAATCGTCTTTCTTTTTTATCTTTTCTGAAGCTGCGGTAACGGGTCGATAATCTGAAACTGCGGCGCTTAATATAGCTACGTCGCAATCATTAAAATAGTTATGTACGGCGGTGTACATTTCTTCGGCCGAAGTAACCCTTATTACTTCAATAAACTCGTTATTAACCTGCAAAGCCGAAGGCCCCAGAATTAAAGTAACTTTTGCACCTAAGCTGGCTGCGGCTTCGGCAATTGCACAGCCCATCTTTCCACTTGAATGATTTCCTATAAACCTTACCGGGTCAATAGCCTCATAAGTAGGGCCTGCCGTAATTAAAAATTTCTTATTGCGTAAAGGAAGTTTAGAAAGTAAATCGTTTTCTAAAAAAGACATAATTTCTTCGGGTTCTGCCATTCTACCCTGCCCTACCAATCCGCTGGCAAGCTCGCCGTAAGCCGCCGGAATTTGTATATTCCCAAAACTATCCAACTTTTTAAAAGTCGTTTCGGTTGTAGGGTGTTGATACATATCGAGGTCCATCGCTGGCGCGTAGTACACTGGGCATTTAGCCGAAAGGTAGCACGCTAAAAGCAGGTTGTCGCAGGTACCGTTTGCCATTTTTGAGAGCGTGTTTGCTGTGGCAGGCGCAATCAAAAACAAATCGGCCCAAAGGGCCAATTCTACGTGATTGTTCCATTTGGGCTCTTTAAAGCTATTTTCATCTTTTTCATCGGTAAACGATGAAAACACTTCGTTTTTCGATAAGGTAGCCAGCGTTAGAGGTGTAACAAATTCTTTAGCCGAATCTGTCATAACTACCTTAACATTGGCTCCTTTTTTAACTAAAATACGAACTAAAAAAGCTGTTTTATAAGCGGCAATCCCGCCGGTAACGCCAAGCAAGATATTTTTCCCGTTCATCTTTTAGTTATTGAGTTTTTAATTTAGTAGGCTTGAATTTAATTACAAGCAAATTAAGTTTCAATTGAAAGTTCCCTAAAATCAAGAAGCTTTACAAAGGTAAAAGGCAGTTGTGTTTGTTTGTACAAACTGTTTGTAGCAATTACTCTTCTACAACCTCGTCTGCAGTGTTGCGGTAGTATATTTTATTTTCTAACCACTCTTGTACTGCCAAAGCGTGCGGCTTTGGAAGTCTTTCGTAAAACTTTGAAACCTCTATTTGTTCTTTGTTTTCAAAAATTTCTTCCAAACTATCGTTGTAAGTCGCAAACTCATCTAGTTTTTCAAGTAACTCTTTTTTAATATCACCGTTAATTTGTGAAGCTCTTTTTGAGATAATTGAAATTGCTTCATAAATATTATTGGTGGGCGCATCAATTAAGTTTTTGTCTAAAGTTACAGTATTAATCGGTGCTTCTGAATTTTTAATATCCATAGTAATAATTATTAAATAGTGGGTTCAGTTTCTAAAGGAACTAATTTGCTTTCTATATCTTGATTGTATTCCATTGCTTCAGGAGCCAAATCGGTATCCTTGTAGTATTTTATAAAATTGTTGTAGTATACCTTGGCATCGCGCAATCGCTCTTGTACCAATACAGGAATACTATTTATAGCCAATTTATACGCTGCGACAAATCTTCCGAAAAACGCATCTTTTCTATAGACCGATCCCGGATTATCTGTAATAAAATTATCAAAAGCGCCAATAGCTGCTTTATAATCTTCTACGCGTAAATATTGTTTGGCAACTTCAAATTCTTTCTTTTCAAGCTTTGTGCGCAATTCGGCAACAAGTGTATTAGCCTCTTCTCTTTTTGAAGAATTTGGATATGTATTAATAAACTCCTGCAGCTTCTCAAGGCCTTGATAGGTTTCTTTTTGATCCAAAGAATATCGGGGAGAAAGTTCGTAAAAACTCTTAGCAGCTTTAAACGATGCAACCTCAACGCTATCGCTGTTGGGATATGACTGCGTAAAACGCTCAAACTGATATCCCGCAAGGTAAAAATCTTCTAAATTGTAATATGTATTTGCATACATAAACATAAGTTTTTCGCCTTGAGGTTTCCCTCTATATGAAGGAACCAACTGCTCCATTAACTTTAAGCTTTTTTTGTATTTCCCCGAAGTATACAGAGAATCGGCAAAAGCGTATTTCTTTCCCATATCGTCTTTACGCAATACTTCTTGGTACTGACTGCAGGAAGACATAAAAATGGAAAAGCAAATAAGTAATAAAAGTGGTAATCGCATGGACTTAAAAAACATCGTGCAAAAATAGTGAATTAAAGATGATTGAACAAACTTATTATTTGGCTAAAATATTGCCCTAAAGACTATTATTTTCAAGCCTTTTGAAATATTTAACTATAAACCAACAAGTTTACTATTAAAAATTTTCGATAAAATCATCAATTTTTGTTCGCAACGCATCGCTTACCCCAACAAGCGGAAGCCTTACAGTATCGCCACAAACCCCTAGTTTTTCAAAAACAGCTTTTATGCCAGCCGGATTTCCTTCTTCAAAAATATAATCGATTGCGGGCGCTATTTTATAGTGAATTTTATAAGCTTCATCTACCTTTTTATCCAGCCCTAATCTAACCATAGTTGAAAATTCCTTTGGGAAACCTTCACCAATCACCGAAATAACTCCGGCACCTCCCGCCAACACCATTGGCAAAGTTATCATATCATCACCCGAAATTACTAAGAAATCTTTTGGACATATCGCTATTAAATTCATTGACTGCACAATGTCTCCTGCCGCTTCTTTTATTCCAATAATGTTTTTAAAATCAATCGCCAATTTAGCCACAGTTTCGGGTAAAATATTTGAAGCTGTTCTCCCTGGAACATTGTATAAGATTATTGGTTTTGGAGCTACTTTGGCAATCTCGGCAAAATGCTGATAAATACCATCTTGTGTAGGCTTATTATAATACGGAGAAACCGAAAGTATCGCCGAAAAAGCCGATAAATCTCGCGATTGTATCTCTGAAATTACAGCTTGTGTATTGTTCCCCCCAATACCTAAAACCAGTGGTAAACGCGAATTATTGACCTCAACAACAGTATCTATTACTAATTGCTTCTCCTCCTGCGAAAGGGTTGCATTTTCGGCAGTTGTACCCATTACCACCAAGTAGTCAATACCGTTTTCTATATTAAAGTTTACAACATTTTTTAAGCCCTCCACATCAACTGAAAAATCGGGTTTAAAAGGAGTAATGAGCGCTACGCCCGTACCTATTAATTCTTGCATAAATCTTGTCTTTTTCTTTTTTTAAATCTTTTTAAAGATTTTTAAATATTTTATTACTTCATTTTTAAAATCACCAAAATTATTGGGCACAACAGCCAAAAGCAAGTCGAATAAACGCTCGTCTGTACCTTTAAAACCAATGGTAAATTTCGCTTTACTTTGGGCCACCATCGCGTTTAAATACGGGTGATCGCCCGTGTAAAACCCAATTAAAGCATCAAACGGCACTGCTAAAAACTCTTTTGCATTTTGATTTGTTATTTCGCCGCGCCAATTAAATTCTTTGTTGGTAATTTGGTTTTGTCGCAACGACGGAAGTTTTTTCCGCGTTTCTACAAAACTGAAAATTTTTACGTCTTTCTGCTGTAAACCTAGCGCAGTTCCCAATTCATACAACTTTTCAAAATCGTTAAAAAATACTTCGTCTACAACAAACCCCAAACTCTTTAACGGCGCGTTACGTTGCGAAACATCGCGGCGTATTAAACTTTTATCAATATGTTTTTTTAATGACCGCTGTCTAACTTTTTTCAACATAAATTATTCGTTGCTGGGGTGTAAAATTATAATTTTAATACTGCACTTTATAAGGCTTGTATTTTGCGTTTTACACCAAAATTGAAAATATACAGAATTTAACTTAAGAAATCATCTTTAAAAAATCATCTTCCGAAATTATTGCAACACCAAGGTTTTCGGCCTTTGTTTTTTTACTGGGCCCCATATTTTCACCCGCCACCACGTAATTGGTTTTAGACGAAATAGAGCTCGAAACCTTTCCTCCGTTGTCTTCAATAAGTTTTTTAAGCTCGTTACGCGAAATTTTTGTAAAAACTCCCGAAACCACAAAGGTATTGCCGTTTAAAACGTTGGTTTGATTTGCAAGTTTTTCAGCCGAAATTTCCAGTTGTACACCGTATTGCTTCATTCTTTCAACGATAGCAATATTTTCTTCGGAAGCAAAAAACGAAACAACACTTTGCGCAATGCGCTCCCCAATTTCATCTACTGCAACCAATTGTTCTTGAGTAGCATTTTGCAAAGCATCAATTGTTTTAAAGTGATTTGCCAATTTTTTAGCCACGGTCTCGCCCACATATCTAATTCCCAAGCCAAAGAGTACACGCTCAAAAGGTATTTGCTTGGAGGCTTCAATTCCTTTTACAATGTTTTCGGCACTTTTTTGAGCCATACGCTCCAACGGGATTATTTGCTCTTCTTTTAGCAAATACAAGTCGGCATAATTATTAATCAATCCATTATTAACTAAAAGCGCAACCGTTTCGCCCCCCAAACCTTCAATATCCATTGCTTTACGCGAAATAAAATGCTGAATTCTCCCAATAATTTGCGGTGGGCATCCTGCTGCATTTGGACAGTAGTGCTGAGCTTCCCCTTCATTTCTTATTAAAGCAGTATTACATTCGGGACATTCAGAAATATAAATTGTCGGGCTCGAATTTGGGTTACGTTGGGTAAAATCTACCCCAATAATTTTGGGAATAATTTCACCTCCTTTTTCAACAAAAACCGTATCGCCTTCGCGTATATCCAACTTCTCAATTTGATCTGCATTATGAAGCGAAGCGCGTTTTACAATTGTTCCCGCCAATTCTACAGCTTCTAAATTTGCCACAGGAGTAATTGCTCCCGTACGCCCAACTTGATATGTAATTTGGTTTAATTTTGTTGAAACTTGCTCGGCTTTAAATTTGTAAGCCATTGCCCAGCGGGGTGCTTTTGCAGTATAGCCAAGTTCTTCCTGCTGTTGCAAATCATTTACTTTTACAACTACGCCATCGGTTTCGTAGGGCAGTTCGTGCCGGTGAACATCCCAATAGTTTACAAACTCTAAAACTTCGTCTAAATTCTTAGCTAATTTTGCCACATCGGGAACTTTAAAGCCCCATTGCCGCGCCTTTTCTAAACTTTCAAATTGTGTTTTAACAGGAAGTTTTTCACCTACAATATTATACAACAAACACTCTAAAGGACGCTTTGCAACCTCGGCGCTATCTTGCAGTTTTAAACTACCCGAAGCTGTATTACGCGGGTTGCGGTAGGGTTCTTCGCCAAGTTCTACTCTTTCGGCATTCATTTTTGTAAATCCTTCAAAAGGCAAAACTATTTCTCCTCTAATATCAAACAATGACGGGTAATCGCCTTTTAGTTGCAGTGGCACCGAACGAATTGTTTTTACATTGGCTGTAACATCATCGCCTTGAAAACCGTCGCCTCGCGTTACTGCTTTTTGCAGCGTACCGTTTTCATAAGTTAAACTAATTGAAGCGCCGTCATATTTAAGTTCGCACGTAAACGTAACTTCGCCATCAACAGCCTTTTTAATACGTTTTTCCCAATCTTCCAAATCTTCTTTTGAATATGAATTATCCAAAGAATACATGCGGTACGTATGCGGAATGGTTTCAAAATTTTTAGTCACCTCACCCCCCACTCGCAGCGTTGGCGAATTAGGGTCATAAAACTCAGGATGAGCATTTTCTAATGCTTGTAATTCCTTCAGTTTTTGATCAAACTCAAAGTCGGAAATCTCGGGGTTGTCTAATACGTAATATTTGTAATTATGCTCGCGTAATTCGTCGCGAAGGGCTGTAATTTGCTGCTCAATATTCATACAACAAATATAAAATTTAAACCACACAGCCCTTTAAGACTTTTGTGGTTTTTTTACGCTCTATCTTCATTTAACCATTTAGGTACATCGGGGCGTTTAAAGGCCTCCATTTTCTGTAAAAGTCCATTTGGGTTTGAGTCTACTAAAAGCAAATTATAGTTTTCCATAGACAAGAAACCTTTGCGAACCATGGTTTCTAACATTTTTATAAGGTCGTTGTAAAAACCATTTACATTTAACAATCCAATTGGTTTTTTGTGCAATCCTAATTGCAGCCAAGTAATAATTTCAAAAAGCTCTTCTAAGGTTCCCATCCCGCCCGGAAGCGCAATAAACCCATCACTTTCTTCGTGCATTCTCAATTTGCGTTGCTGCATATTGTCTGTAGAAATTAGCTGGGTAAGCCCAAGATGAACAACTTCTTTCTTTTTTAAAAAGTGAGGGATTACACCAATTACTTTGCCTTTGTTATCTAAAACACTTTTGGCAATAACCCCCATAACGCCAATTTTTGCAGCACCATAAACCAGGGTGATTTTACGTTCGGCAAATATTTCTCCTAGCTTGGTGGCAGTATCGGTAATTGCCAAATCGTTGCCATCGCTACTGCCACAAAAGACACAAATTTTATTTAATTCGTTCATAATTCGTTTTTCTCAATTACTGTCAAATTCGGCAATAGAAATTTAGATATTAAAGGTTACATTTAACCATTCGATCTTTACCGAATATATCTTGCTTTACTTCAATATCTTTAAAACCTTTACTCTTTAAAAGTGCAGCTAATTCTTCACTAAGGTACTCATTAATCTCGAAAAACAGTTTTCCTCCGGGTTTTAAATGTTTTTTTGCCAGGATAGAAATTACCCGATAAAACAGCAAAGGGTCTTCATTTTTAACATATAACGCAGTATTTGGCTCAAACTTTAAAACATTTTCCTGCATTTGCTCCTTTTCCAATTCGCGCACATAGGGCGGGTTGGAAATAATGATATCGAAATTTTGTTTAAGTGAATTAGCCTTTAAAACATCGGTTTTTAAAAATGATACATTAACTGCATTTATTTCGGCATTATACCGTGCTATTTTTAAGGCTTCTTCTGAAATATCAATCGCTGAGACATTTGCGTTTTTAATGTGCTTTGCAACCGAAACTGCTATACAGCCACTCCCCGTACCAATGTCTAAAATTGTTTTGTTTTCGGCAGCATCTGAACTTGCTGAAACTTCATCCAAAACCCAGGATACCAACTCTTCGGTTTCAGGTCGTGGAATTAGCGTGTAGTTATTCACCTTAATAGGAAGGCCATAAAATTCAGTTTCACCTATAATATATTGTATTGGCTCGTAACGTCTAAGACGAAGTAATGCATTTTGAAACTTTTCCAAATCACTTTTACTTACTTCAATTTCGGGATTGGTGGCAATTTGAATTCGCGAGAGGTTTAAATAACTTTCTGAAAGAATATTAAAAAACGACTGTATTTCTTCCAATGGATATTTTTCTGAAAGCGATTCTTGAAATTGTTTTTTAAGTTCTAAAATATTCATAAGCAAGTTTGCAATTTCACAATCAGTTTAAAGAGTTTCAAGCATATGCACCGGACAAGAAAAATGGCCGGTATCACCTAAAGCGCCGTCAATAAATTTAAATCCTGCCTCCTTGTAAAGTTTTTGAGCATTCGCCATATAATCCATGGTTTCGAGGTAAATTTTTTCATATTCAAATTCACGAGCTTTTGCCAAACAAAACTCCATCATTTGCATCCCAATTCCTTTGCCTCTGGCTTCTGGTAAAAAGTACATTTTTTGCAATTCGCAAACATTGCCGTTATAATTGGCCAATTTTGCAATACCAGCGCCACCAATAATTTTACCGTTAACGTCCACTACAAAATATGCCGACTTTGGATCTTGATAGGTTTCAAACATGCAATCCAAAGCTTTATCGGCAAATGCAGTTCCTTTTTTTGGCACATTAAAATCTATCAACACACTGCGTATTACACTGGCAATTTGCAGATTATCTTTCTTTTCAATAAGACGAATTTTGGGTACGCTCATTCTAATTAAAACCTTGTATTTTTACGCCGTGAAGATACACGAAAAATATATGATGCGCTGTGTACAGCTCGCTAAAAACGGTCTGGGAACCACCTATCCAAATCCGTTGGTTGGCAGTGTAATAGTCTACAACCAGCAGATTGTTGCCGAAGGATGGCACTATAAAGCTGGGTTGCCACATGCCGAAGTAAACGCTATTTCTGCAGTAAAAAACACGTCTATTTTAAAAAATGCCACCATTTATGTGAGTTTAGAGCCGTGCAGTCATTTTGGGAAAACCCCACCCTGCGCAAATTTAATTATTGAGAGTGGCATAAAAAAGGTGGTGATTGGAAGTTTAGACCCCAACCCACAAGTGGCAGGCCGTGGCATTAAACGACTAACCGAAGCAGGATGCCAAGTAATTGTTGGTGTTTTGGAAGATAAATGTAACGCGTTAAACAAACGGTTTTTTACATTTCATCGTAAAAAGAGACCCTATATTTTTTTAAAATGGGCAGAAACAGCCGATGGTTTTATCGCTCCAAAAAAGGAAACACGAACCAAAACACAACCTGTTTGGATAACCAACAAATTTTCGCGACAAATAGTACATAAAATGCGCGCCCACGAACAAGCAATTTTAGTGGGCTCCCATACTGCAGCGCAAGACAACCCGTCACTTACAGTTAGAGATTGGACCGGCACAAACCCTACGCGGATTGTAATTGATAAAAATCTAAACCTCAACAACAATCTATCAATTTTTAATGCGGAAGCCACCACAATTATTTTTAACAAACAGAAGCACGCTTCAGAAGAAAACTTAATTTTTGAAAAAATTGATTTTTCCTCTAAAATTCCGAAGCAAATTTGCGATTCGCTTTTCCAAAATAAAATACAATCAGTTATAATTGAAGGTGGTGCAAAAACGCTTCAAACATTTATTGACGCCAATTTGTGGGACGAAGCCTATATTTTTACCGGCAACAATAGTTTTTTGGAAGGGGTTAAAGCTCCCAATTTAAAAGGCGAATTGTTTTCAGAAGTACAGATAAAAGAAGATATTTTAAAATTTTTTAAAAACCCCAACTCTTGATAGCACTACTGTTTAGCATTCTTTCATCTACCATGATTTTTGTGGTGTTTAAGCTATTTTCAAAGTATAAAATTAATACCCTTCACGCACTTACAGTAAATTACGTCACCGCTTGTTTTTGCGGCATAATTTTTCAAAAAGAGGCAGTAGATTTTGCGGCAATTCCTAATTATAGTTGGTTTCCGTTTGCGTTAATTTTAGGAGCTTTGTTTATAACTGTCTTCAATTTAATGGCACTTACCACCCAACGTAGTGGCTTATCTGCCGTTTCAGTAGCTACAAAAATGAGCGTAGTAATTCCTATAGTTTTTGGTTTAATTTATTACAATGAAAGTTTCGGAATTTTAAAAATTACAGGTATAATTTTCGCGCTTTTTGCCGTGTATTTGGCTTCTATTAAAAGTAAAGAAGGAATTGCCATAAAACGCTCAAATTTTATTTATCCAATTTTGGTGTTTTTAGGAAGCGGCTTAATTGATACTACTATAAAATATCTGGAAGGCGCTCTAATTGCAGAACACGACATCCCTATTTTTTCGGCAATAATTTATGCTATGGCGGGGGTTATTGGATTTGTTATTGTCGCGTTTCAAGCGGGCAAAGGAAATTTTAAATTTAAATTTAAAAATGTGTTGGGCGGAATTGCATTGGGGATTCCAAATTATTTCTCAATTTATTTTTTAGTCCAAGCGTTGCGCAGTGGTATTTTTGACAGCTCGGGAGTATTTACCATAAACAATGTAGCCATTGTTATGTTTTCAACATTTGTCGGAATTTTACTTTTTAAAGAAAAATTATTAGTTAAAAACTGGATTGGGATAGGCCTAGCCGTATTGAGTATTATTTTAATTGCCTTTGAAAAGTGGTAATTTAGAGAATTTTGAAATTTAATTTATTTGGAAATCGAAAAAGACACATATAAAACAATTTTAAAGCCTTCGGAAGAAGCTTTATTTAAAGAGAAAGGCAGTAAGTTTTACGGCTATGCGTTTCCTGTTACCACCGAAGTTGAAATTAAAGAACACATTGAAGCTTTAAAAAAACAACACCACAGCGCGCGGCATTGGTGTTATGCATGGCAATTAGGAAAAGGCTATGAACACTATCGCGCCAATGACGATGGCGAACCTTCAAACAGTGCGGGAATGCCAATTTACGGCCAACTTCAATCTTTTGATGTAACAAATGTGTTAGTTGTAGTAGTTCGCTACTTTGGCGGGACAAAATTGGGTGTAGGCGGCTTGATTCAAGCTTATAAAACCGGAGCACAATTGGCATTAGAAAAGTGTAACATTGTAAAGAGAACGATAGACGAAACTTTTATAATCAAATTTGAATACCCCGAAATGAACACCGTAATGCGCATTATAAAAGATGAAGATTTAACTGTTACCAATCAAAAAATGGAACTGAATTGCGAGTTTGAAATTGCCGTGCGCAAAAAAGATGCAACCCGAATATTTCAGCTTTTTGAGAACACCTATAAAGTTGATATTAAACCCATTAAAGAGTAATTAATCTTCTTTTAAACTGTCTAATAAATAAGCTGGTGCTTTGGTTATCTTTTTGGTGGTGCTATTTATAAAAACTAAAATAGTAGTTGCCTTTACCAAAAGTTGTTTGGATTGATTATAAATTTCGTATTCAAATTCAATTTTAACAGTGGGCGTTTTCTTTAAACTTGTCTTTATAGTAAGCAAATCGTCGTAGTATGCCGGCTGTTTATAATCAATACTTAAATGCACTACAGGCAAGTGTATGTTGTTGGCTTCCATCCATTTATAGCTAAACCCCAACGCTCTAAGCCATTCTGTTCTGCCTTGTTCTAAGTACTGTGCATAGTTTCCGTAATACACTACACCCATCTGGTCGGTCTCGCCATAACGCACTCTAATTTGTGTAAAAGTATTCTTCACTATTTAGTACCTTTTAATGAAAGTTTTTTGTAGTTTTATCCAAAGTCAAGTATGGCGAAAAAAAACTAATAATTCAACCCCAAAGTGGTTTTTTTTATAACTTTTTTGTTCACATATTTGCACAGTTGATTAACAGCCCAAAAATATTCCATCCCCTATTTTTTGGCCTTATTTTAAAAACAAAAAAACACAACTTTTAACTATGAGCAGAACTGCGGAATCGGTTTGGAACAATTGTTTGGCTTTTATCGAAGATAATATTACTTCGCAGGCATACAAGACTTGGTTCGAGCCTATAAAAGCGGTTAAGCTAACCGATAGTGCTTTAAGCATACAAGTTCCAAGTAAATTTTTCTACGAATGGCTAGAAGAACACTATGTTAAAATTTTAAAAGTTGCACTCACTAAAGAATTAGGTAAAAATGCCAAATTGGTTTACATTATTAGAATGGAAAACACCTACGGCAACAAGCAACCTTTTACCGAAAAAATCCCAAGTGCCAACCGAAGCAATTTACAATCGCAAGAAGTTGATGTACCGGTAAAAAATAAAAGCCCCGAGCTAAAAAATCCATTTGTAATTCCCGGAATTAGAAATGTAAAAATTGAATCGCAACTAAATCCTAATTATAACTTTGAGAGTTTCCTCGAAGGCGAATCTAATAGGTTGGCGCGATCTGCAGGATTAGCAGTTGCTAATAAACCCGGCGGTACGTCTTTTAACCCCCTATTAATATTTGGTGGAGTAGGCCTGGGTAAAACACATTTGGGTCACGCAATAGGCGTTGACATTAAAGATAAATACCCCGAAAAAACGGTACTATATATTTCAGCCGAAAAATTTACACAACAATATATAGAGTCTGTAAAAAAGAACAATCGCAACGATTTTATACATTTCTATCAAATTATTGATGTATTGATCGTGGATGATATTCAATTGCTTTCGGGAAAAGCGGGTACGCAAGACGTTTTCTTCCACATTTTTAACCATTTACACCAAAACGGAAAACAGGTTATTTTAACCAGCGATAAGGCACCTGTAGATATGATTGATATTGAACAGCGTTTACTATCAAGATTTAAATGGGGGCTTTCGGCCGAATTAAATCACCCCGATTACGATACGCGTGTTGCCATTATTAAAAATAAATTATATCGCGATGGCGTAGAAATGCCAGAAGATATTATCGAGTTTTTAGCAAATAACATAAAAACCAATATACGCGAATTAGAAGGTGCCATCATATCGTTAATTGCACATTCTTCATTTAACAAAAAAGAAATTACCATCGATCTTGCGCGTAAAATTGTTGACAACTATGTTAAACATACAAAACGTGAAGTTTCTATAGAATATATTCAAAAGGTGGTGAGTGATTATTTCCAAATGGACGTAGATACTTTACAATCTAAAACAAGAAAGAGGCATATTGTACAAGCGCGACAATTGGCAATGTTTTTTGCTAAAAAATTCACCAAAGCATCATTGGCTTCTATTGGGTCTCAAATTGGTCAGCGCGACCACGCAACCGTACTACACGCTTGTAAAACTGTTGACAACCTTTCGAGTACCGATAAACAGTTTCGAAAATACGTTGAAGACTTAAATAAAAAGCTAACATTGTAAATTGTTGGCTTTTTACTTAAATTTTTACATTCGGAATCTCTTCATTAACTATTAAATTTACTTTAATCGTGGATAAAAAACACAAAATTTTAATGGTTTGCCTCGGAAATATTTGCCGTTCGCCCTTGGCCGAAGGTATTTTAAAATCTAAGGTAGACCCTTCAAAAGTTTTAATAGAATCTGCCGGTACGGGTCATTGGCATGTAGGCGAACAGCCTGACAAGAGGAGTATTGCCGTGGGTAAAAAATACAATATAGACATCACGCAACAACGTGGCAGACAATTCAATAAAAGTGATTTTGATAATTTTGATGAAATTTTTGTCATGGATAATAGCAACAAAGAAGATGTTTTAGCACTTGCTACAACCGATGCCGATAGAGCGAAAGTTAAATTAATTCTCAATGAAATTTTTCCTGGTGAAAACGTCGATGTACCAGACCCCTATTTTGGTGGTGACTCTGGATTTGAAAATGTTTTTAAAATGCTCGATGAAACCTGCGATCAAATTGCAGCACGTTTAAAATAATATATTCGGCTGTTTTTCTTATTTTTAAGGAATAACCAAACAGTCATGAAAAAAATTACACTTCTTTTAATTATTTGTCTTTTCACATTTCAGACAAATGCACAGGATATTACCTTATCACTTTTTAGCGATAACCTAAGTCAACCTCTTAGTTTAAAACACGCCAACGACGATAGACTATTTGTTGTTGAAAAAGGAGGGACAATAAAAATAATTCAGACCAATGGAAGCGTTAACACCACTCCTTTTTTAGATATTTCTTCTTTAATTTCAACAAATGGTGAGCGTGGCTTATTGGGTTTAGCGTTTCATCCAGATTATCAAAATACAGGGTATTTTTATGTAAACTACACCAATACTGCCGGAAACACACAAATATCTAGATTTTCGGTAAGTAGCGATGCCGATGTTGCCGACCCCACTTCAGAGTTACCTTTGTTATCTTATTCGCAATCAGCTTCAAATCACAATGGAGGCGATTTAGCCTTTGGGCCCGACAATTATTTATACATCGCCTCTGGTGACGGCGGTGGTAGCGGCGATCCCAACAACCGAGCACAAGATTTAAACTACTTTCTGGGGAAAATTTTACGAATAGATGTAGATAACGCAACAGGCGGAAACAATTACGGTATTCCGGCAGATAATCCATTTGTTGGCAATCCCGATGCTTTAGATGAAATTTGGGCTTACGGTTTGCGAAATCCGTGGCGATTTTCATTTGATTTTACCGATAATACAATTTGGATTGCCGATGTTGGCCAAACAAGTATTGAAGAAATTAATCGTGCCAATGCCACCGATGGAGGCTTAAACTATGGTTGGCGATGTTACGAAGGCACCCAACCGTATAACACACAAAATTGTCCGCCACAAGGAGATTTAACCTTTCCTTTTGCAGAATACACCCACAACAACGGCAACTGCTCTATTACGGGCGGGTATGTGTATCGAGGGACTGTTTATACAGATATATCGGGATTGTACTTTTTTGCCGACTTTTGCAGTGGCCTTATTGGAAGTGTTGACAACACAGGTAATATAACCAATTACGGGGCTTTTACAGGCAGTTGGGTTTCATTTGGTGAAGACGTTAATAAGGAGTTGTACATAGTCGATTTTAATGGTACCATTTATAAAATAGAAGGTAGTTTAATAGCGAATTCGCCCGAATTTCAACAAGAAAACCAACTTAAAATATTTCCAAATCCTGCTTCAAATAATATTACATTTGCCATCGCCAATGATAATTTTAGTAATCTAGCTATTTACGATGTAAGCGGACGTATTATTTTATCTTCGGAAAATGTGAATTCTAATGAAATACGTTTAAATGTTTCCAAAATAAATTCGGGTGTATATTTTGCTAAAATTAAGTCTAACACCGGTCGCACTTTCGTAAAAAAAATAATAATTAAATGATTTTAAAAAAAGGAGATTTATATTTAATTCCTTGCCCAATGGGCGAAGTACCGCCTTTGGCTGTTCTTCCTATTTCGGTAAAAAAAGCAATCGAAAAGATTGATCATTATATTGTAGAGCACGAAAAAAATACACGACGGTTTATAAAAAGTATCGTTCCCGAAAAAAAACAACCGAATTTACACTTTCAGGAAATAAATAAATTTACTCGTGAAGAAGAAATTCCTTCCATGCTCAACCCGTGTTTAGAAGGTTTTGATGTGGGTGTTATTAGCGATGCTGGTTGCCCAGGAATTGCAGACCCGGGCGCTCGTGCTGTTGAAAGTGCGCACGACTTAGGAATTAGGGTAATCCCGTTGGTAGGCCCTTCGTCTATTTTATTGGCAATGATGGCAAGCGGTTTAAATGGGCAGAATTTTGCTTTTAACGGGTATTTACCAATCGATAAACGAGAAAGAAAAGTAGAATTAAAACGACTGGAGAAAATCTCAAAAAGCCATAACCAAGCACAGCTATTTATTGAAACTCCGTATAGAAACAATCAAATGTTGGCGAGTTTAATTCAAAATTTAACGCCCGATACCAAAATTTGTGTAGCTGCCGATATTACGCTACCTACCGAATATATAAAAACAACTACTGCAGCCCAGTGGAAAAAAATAAAGGTGGACCTTCATAAAAGACCCACCTTATTTATTATTCAAGGATAAAATTTACATTATCCTGGGGCGTTTATTTGGTACAATATGCGAAGTATCATAGCCCGAAAATTTTCTTAAATAATAGCGAATTGAAGTACCGTTGGCATCGGCAAACCGATTAACACCAGCACTTCTAAGAAATTTTTTAACATTGCCAGCACCAGCTAAATGTGCTGCTGCCAAAATTCCAGATTCGGTAATTTTAATACCAGCAATGGTTTTACCTACCGAACGTTTTATGTCTTTACGCAAAATCCATTTATTTAAAGAAACATAGGCGGTAAACGCAGCTTCTTGTTGGCGTGTGTCAAATAGAAAGTTATCGGCATTTTTAAGCCCCATCATTCTAAGTGTGGCTCGCGAAAACTGGTATTTTCCCATATAGCCATAATCATTAACAATTTGATAATCTCCCCTAGATTCTTTAAAGCCCAAGGCTTCTTTAAATCCTAAATAAGATTTTCCTAAGAATAAATTATACTGTGGGGTAACAGGGGCTATTATAGCAGAAACTTCAGCCTCTGTTGGAACGTGATAAAACAACGCTAATCCTTCGGTTTTAAATGCTGAAAAATCGTAGTCGTCTTTTGAATTGAAACCTGTCCCTACTATTGCGGTAACAACAAGTAAAACTGCAATTACAAATAATCTTTTTTTCATTGAGTTTTAAAATTCGGACGTATAAGTACGTCTTCGTTTCAGCGGGCAAAGATAATACTTTTTTTATTAACTTGATTTACAGACTGTTAAATTATTAAAATAAAAAAACCAGGCTTGTCAACCTGGTTTCTTCAATAATTATAATGTCGCTCTTGCGTTATTATCTGGGAGTATTTCAGAGATATCGTAGTCTCCAAAGCGTTTCATGTACTTAGTGATAGGTACACGATTAGCATCTCTAAAGACAATCTTTCCCTTACTATCCAGAAATTTTTTAACATTTCCGGCACCTCCTAAATGAGCCGCTGCCACTAGGCCAGATTCGGATATTCTAATACCATTAATAGTTTGGCCAACATATTGGTCTATATAATCTCTCAAAACCCATTTGTTTTTAGAAATTAAAGCTCTAAATGCTTTTTCTTGTAACAAAGGGCTATTCAAAAATTGAGAGGTATTATAAATTCCTACCCAATTAAGGGTTGAACGGCCAAACTGGTATTTGCCCATATATCCTAATCTATTCACGGCTTTATAGTTTCCACTGCTTTCACTAAAGCCGAGGTCATAACTAAAACCAAGGAACGACTTCCCAAGATAAGGTACACTATCTTGAGATTTCAAATTCACTTCATATTCATAGGGAACATGGGCTACGTTACCTACAATATCTGTAGTGAATATAGAACTGCTATAATCCTCTTTTTTAGAAGAGAATGCAGTTGCAACAAAAATTGCAACCATAAGCAGCGCAGACAATTTCATAAAACGTTTCGTCATGTTTTATTTAGTTTTAAATTATAATTATTGCGTCATCGCTTTGTGCGAGACGAAATAAATTTTTAAAAACAAACATTGTTTTCGGCAAAATTTGTTCGCCGCGTGTTATGAAAATATTGTGCCAAAGATCGTTCTATTGACCGGTCTACTCTTGACAGTCAATTGATTATAGAAAAAAGATACAATAATTAGCCAAAACTACAAGAGTCTTAACATAATTTAACCCCACTTATTAAAGGGTTTTAACAGAAGAAAAAAAACAATTATCGCTTTAAACCTTGACTGTTTATCCAGCGTACATATTCAGCTTTATTTCTGTTGTGCTGCGCAAGGTTTTTTGCAAATTTATGGTACCCAAAGTTGGTAACATCGGCTACAAAATAATAATAACTGTGCTGTTCGGGGTTTAAAACTGCGTCTATAGAAGAAATATCGGGCATTGCGATTGGCCCCGGTGGAATTCCACCGTATTTATAGGTATTGTAAGGCGAGTCTGTCTCTAAATCTTTATAAAGGACTCGTTTTATAACTTGTTTAAAATCATTTTTTTCGCGCTTAACAGCGTAGATAACAGTAGGATCTGCCTGTAACAACATTCCAGCTTTAAGTCTGTTTAAATATACCCCGGCTACCCGCGGCCTTTCATCTACTTTAGCCGTTTCTTTTTGAACAATTGCGGCTAATGAAATTACTTCTTCTTTAGAAAGATTAAGCTTTTCTGCCTTTTTTAGTCGCGACTCGTTCCAAAATTTTTCGTATTCAGTTTTCATTCTACTCCTAAAGGTTTCGGCTGAACTATTCCAGTAAAACTCGTAGGTATTGGGTATATAAAGAGACAAGGCTGTTTCTTTATTAAGCCCCATATCATTTAAAAAAACCGTATCGCGCATAGCAGTAATTAATGAAAGACTGTCTGCTTCTATTTGGGTAGCTATATGACCGGCTAAATCTTCTAAGCGCTCTTGATTGTTAAATTTTACATCGATTGGAATATTTTTACTGCGCAGAGTATTTACAATGTCGTTATTAGACATTCCCTTTTTTATAACAAAATGACCGGGCTTTACATTGTGTACGTATTGCTTTCTATTGGCAATGGTAATAAATGAAGAAACATTGTCTAAAAGCGGTTCAATTTCTTCCACTACATCGTTAATATTGGCATTGGTTTTAATGTAAACGTGAGCTTCATTATTGTTAAAGGCCGTATTTGGAGTAAATGCAGTTGAATACACATACCAGGCAAAAGCCCCCATTGCTAAGGCTCCCAATAAAACGATTGTTATGATAATTTTTCTAATATACATTGTTTGATGGTAAGTATTATGAATCTAGTGGTGTTGAAATAATTGATAAAAATATTCGGTTTTATAGGCTCCTTCAGAAAAAATCCAATCTATTTTTTCACCACTTTTTTTAAAGCCAGCTTTTTCAAATAATTGAATACTTCCCTTATTGTCCTGCGTAATATTCGCAAAAACTTGGCGCACATTTAAGTGCTGAAAAGCGTAGTTACAAGTAAGTTTTAAAGCCTCAAAAGCATATCCTTTTCGCTTGTCATTTTCTAAAAAAATAACAAGCCCCACACCTACTCTACTGTGTTTTGGTTCAAATTCAAAAAGATCTATTAATCCTACGGCTTTGTTATCTTCAGTTTTACAAATTACAAGCCGAAGCTGTCTTACATCGTAAATATCGCGATGACTGTTTTCCAAATATTGCTGTAAAATATATTTTGAATAGGGCGTTGTAGTGTTACTTACTTCCCAAAGCGCTTCAGAATTTTCTACCCGATAGAGAAAATCTAAATCTGTAGCTTCCAAAGCACGTAAAAAAATGTTTTCTCCAGTAAGTGTAATCATTGCCATTTTCCTTTAAAAACTTGTACTGCCGGCCCCTCCAAATAAACATTTTTATAAATTGAATTATCTTTATTAAAACGCACTTGCAACTCACCCCCGGGGGTTAACAACGAAATTTTATTTTTATTTGTAATCCCTCTTTCAAACATTGCAATAGCGACGGCTGTAACGCCAGTACCGCAAGAAAGCGTTTCGTCTTCAACACCGCGCTCATAGGTTCTCACTGAAAATTTGTCAGCGTTTATCTGCTTCACAAAATTTACATTGGCGCCTTCTGTGCCGTATCGATTTTCCCGAATTAATCTTCCGTTTTTAACCACTTCATAATTCTCTAAATCTGCAACTATTTCAACGTGATGCGGCGACCCAGTATTTAGAAAAGTAAAATCTTCTGAATTATTCACCTTTTCAATATCGTTCATTTTTAGCGAAACCCAATTATCCTTAATTGTGGCTTCGTGAAATCCGTCAACAGCTATAAAAGTTGCAGTGCCCGAAATAATTCCTAAAAACTCAGCAAAGTGTACAATACACCGGCCGCCATTGCCACACATCGTGCTTTGGTTGCCATCGCTATTGTAATAAACCATGGTAAAATTGGCTTGGGTACTCTTTTCTAAAAGCATTAAACCATCGGCGCCCACACCAAATTTCCTATTGCAGATTTTGGCAATTAGCTGGGTATCTTCTTTCGGGAAAAATGCTTTACGATTATCTATAATCACAAAATCGTTTCCCGTGCCTTGATATTTGTAAAAGGAAAATTTCATAACCCGACAAAGATATAAAAAGCCATCATGTAAAAGGGTAGTTTTTTCACGTTAAATACAAGTTAAAACTGAATTTTTGGCACACTATTTTCAGTAAATCCAAGTTAAGTTTGTAGTAGGAAAAAATGTATTTTTTTCTACAATCATTGGTTTTTTAACCAAAAAAACCTGAAAACAAAAACACTAGTTATTGAATACTAATTTAAATACAATGCAATGAAACAAACAATTCGTTTATTTCTAGTGGCGCTTTTTGCTGGCGCGGTTACGCTAGGAGGCTACAAGTATTTTGAAGAGGAAAAATTAATTTCTTTTGAAACGCCACAACAAAAAACAAAATTTATCCCTACCACTTTTTCTGGCACTGCTGCCGAAATGACCACCGATTTTACCGAAGCAGCCGAAAAAACAGTACACGCGGTAGTTCACGTAAAAAATATTACTGTAAGTAGACAACCCACCAATATTATTGAATATTTTAGAGGAGGCGGACAACCACGAGCCATGGTTGGCAGTGGTAGCGGGGTAATTGTATCGCCCGATGGGTATATTGTTACCAACAATCATGTCATTGCCAATGCTACCAATCTTGAAGTTACTTTAAATAATAATAAAACTTATAAAGCCGAATTAATTGGCTCTGACCCCAACACCGATATTGCGTTAATTAAAATTGAAGACAATGACGACTTCCCCTTTGTTCCGTTTGGCGATTCAAACAATGTAAAAATTGGCGAATGGGTATTGGCGGTAGGAAACCCTTTTAACCTTACTTCTACCGTTACCGCCGGAATTATTAGTGCAAAGGCACGCGATTTAAATCAATTTGACGGAAACACGCAGTCTTTTATACAAACCGATGCTGCTGTAAACCGCGGTAACAGTGGTGGTGCATTGGTAAATACCCGAGGTGAGTTAATTGGAATTAACACAGCAATTACATCAGAAACCGGAAGCTATGTAGGGTACTCGTTTGCTGTACCATCAAATAATGCTCGAAAAGTAATTGAAGATATTTTAGAATACGGAAATGTTCAACGTGGTATTTTAGGAATACAAGTAGGAAATATCAATCCACAAATTGTAGAAAAATACGGTATCGACGAAACGCAAGGTGTATTTGTAGGGGGTATAGAAAAAGGTAGTGGCGCCGATAAAGCAGGATTAAAAGAAGGCGATATAATTAAACAACTCGATGGATATAAGGTTACCAAATTTGCCGATTTATCGGGGTATTTAGGTTCAAAACGCCCAAGCGATATTGTTGAAGTTACTGTAATGCGAAATGGTAAAGAAAGAAAGTTTCCGGTGAAATTAGAAAAACTTGAAACATTTTCTATTGACGATTTAGGGCTTGAAGTAAAAAATATGACAAGGGAAGAATTAAAATCACGCGGACTTAAAAATGGCGTGGTTGTTACCCGAGCGCTCACTCCCGAAATTGCCCGATATAAATTAGAAGGAATTATTATTACACACCTAAATGATATTGCTGTGGAAAATATAAGTGATGCAGAGCGTATAATGAATCAACGCGACAGCCGTACTCCTATTAAAATGACATTTATGGATACAGCCGGAAATATCAATTCGTTTATTTTTAGATAAAAACTTACAATTAAATTTATTTTAAACACCGTTAAAATGCATTTGTTTTAACGGTGTTTTTATTTTGAATTTTTATTTCACCAAGCCGATGAAAATAAGTACTTTTGCACAAAATTTAACACACTCCACGGACTTCGATTAACACAACAGAAGCGAAGACGCGGACCTAAAAAATGTTTCCTTATGAGTTTTGATGACGTTTATGAAAAAGAACTGTCCTTTCAAACTGACCGCCGAAAAGCTTCAGTAGAATTTATTAAAATCATTAGCGACCTTTGGTATGACAAGTCCATAGAATTGGTACTTTTCCGCAACCAGCTTATCGACCGCAATGTGAGTGAAATTTTAAACCTTCACGAATACGCAGGCGAATTTGTACAAAAACCAATTTCAATTTTCGATTCTGTAGAAATTGCCCAAGCTATTAAAACACTGGACCTTCCACCGGCTAAATTAGACATTGGAAAGCTTACTTACGAATTTCATTTAGAAGACGATAAATACTCAAATGCACTGGCATTTGTTTCAGATAAATTAAAAAACGCGAAAGAATCTAAAACTTTAGTACCAAAAGATGTGGTACTTTACGGTTTTGGACGAATTGGTCGTTTATTAGCACGTGAATTAATGACTAAAACTGGGCAAGGCAATCAATTACGCCTTCGTGCTATTGTGGTTCGTGGTAAAATGGACCAAACCGTTTTAGACAAAAGAGCTTCTCTTTTACAATTTGATTCTGTACATGGAGACTTCCCCGGAACGGTTCAAACAGACCTTGAAAACAGCGCCTTAATTATTAACGGAACGCGTGTTCATATTATAAATGCAAACAATCCCGAAGATATTGATTACACGCAATACGGTATAAATGATGCTTTGGTAATTGACAATACAGGAGCTTTCCGTGACGATAAGGCTTTAGGCCGCCATTTACAAGCAAAGGGTACTGCAAAAGTACTTCTTACCGCGCCAGGTAAAGGGGTACCCAATATTGTTCACGGTGTAAACCAAAAAGAATACGACCCAAATACGGTCGATATCTTTTCGGCAGCATCTTGTACAACCAATGCCATTACTCCTATTTTAAAGGCTATTGAAGATTCTTTTGGTGTAGTTCGCGGGCATTTAGAAACTATTCACGCATACACTAACGACCAAAACTTAGTAGATAATATGCACGGTAAATACCGTCGTGGTCGTGCTGCAGCACTAAATATGGTAATTACCGAAACTGGTGCAGGAAGCGCTGTTGCCAAAGCCCTACCAGTTTTAGACGGAAAACTTACAAGTAATGCCATTCGGGTTCCTGTTCCTAATGGATCGCTTGTGGTGTTAAACTTAGAATTAGGGAAAAACACTACAAAAGAAGACCTAAATGCTACCATGAAAAAATATGCATTGGAGGGCGATTTGGTTGAACAAATTCAATATTCAATTAATAATGAATTAGTATCGAGTGATATTGTAGGTTCATCATCGCCAGCTATTTTTGACAGCAATGCGACAATCGTTACTAAAGATGGGAAAAACGTTGTGTTATACGTATGGTACGATAATGAGTACGGTTACAGCCACCAAGTAATTCGCTTGGCAAAATATATTGCACAAGTTAGAAGATTTACTTATTACTAGTAAAAACTTTTAAAGTTGAAATAAAAAGGGTTTGGCTTATGTCCAGCCCTTTTTTTATTATTTCAACAAAAATTAAATATGCTTCTATTTCATAATTTAAATTGGCATCAAAACTTAGTTGCTAAATTAAAATTAGGAGCAATTACTTACTTTTGCAATCTGTTTCCATTAGTATTTCAAACGAAACAAGAATTTTTACAATGCGAATTGACATAATAACCGTAGTGCCCGAATTACTCCAAAGCCCTTTTGAAGTTTCAATCCTAAAACGCGCCATTGAAAAAGGAATCGTGGAAGTACACACACATAACCTTCGCGATTGGTCATCCAATGCCTATAGGCAAATTGACGATTATCAATTTGGCGGAGGCGCAGGAATGGTGATGATGATTGAACCTATAGATAAGTGTATTTCCAAATTAAAAGCAGAAAGAGATTACGACGAAATAATCTATATGACGCCCGATGGCAAAACCTTTAATCAAAACACCGCCAACGAACTTTCCTTAAAAGAAAACATAATTATCCTCTGTGGGCATTATAAAGGAGTGGACCAACGTGTGCGCGATCATTTTATAACGCGCGAAATTTCGGTGGGCGATTTTGTTTTAAGTGGTGGTGAACTTGGCGCTGCCTTAGTTTGCGATGCTGTTATTAGATTAATTCCGGGGGTTTTGGGGAATGAAACAAGCGCCTTAACAGATTCTTTTCAGGACAATTTACTAGCACCTCCTATTTATACACGTCCTGCCGAATATAAAGGTTGGAAAGTGCCCGAAATATTGCGAAGCGGCAACACCGGAAAGATTGAAGAATGGCGAGAAGAACAAGCGTACCAACGCACCAAAGAACGCAGACCCGATTTGTTGGAGTAAATTTTAATTACACCTACAGTTTTATAGCTGATATTGCGCTTTTTAGACGATTAATTCAATTATAAATCAAAAATAAATTTACGGTGTAAATTTCAAAATAAACTTTGTGTGATAACATAAAATGTTTACTTTTGCACCCACTTAATCCAACCTCTGGCGAAAACCGCGAATGTTGTTTTATTTTAACTATATCAAATTAACAAAATGGAAGAGTTAATTAAATTTGTACAAGACGAATTTGTAACAAAAAAAGAATTTCCTGAATTCGGTGCTGGTGATACTATTACAGTTTACTACGAAATCCGTGAAGGTGAAAAAACAAGAACTCAGTTTTTTAGAGGCGTTGTAATCCAAGTTAAAGGTTCGGGTATCACAAAAACATTTACAATTAGAAAAATGAGTGGTACTATTGGTGTTGAGCGTATATTCCCTGTAAATATGCCAGCAATTCAAAAAATTGAAGTTAATAAAAAAGGTAGCGTACGTAGAGCACGTATTTTCTACTTTAGAGGACTTACCGGGAAGAAAGCCCGTATCAAAGAAAAACGTTCATAAGTTTTTGTTTGTTAAAAACCTTATTAAGCCCTGTAAACACAGGGCTTTTTTTATAAACAATTGTTAGTAAGTATTGTTTGTAACCTGTGGATTATTAACTAGTTACAAATTATTGAAAATCCAAAATTGCATTATATATTAGCATTATCAAAACAGTTTAACCGCTAAATTGATAACACAAAGTACCGTTCTTTTACATTATATAATTTATAAATTCTAACGCTCTAGCGAATGTTAGTTTTTTGATTGTTGAAACGTAATTAGAAAGTACTTTTTAAACTTTTTATAATTGTTGGAGATACTATTTATCACAAGATTAATTAGTGTTGAGATTACAGAAAGTTTTGGGTGTATTTTATAATTGTTATTTTCTTTTTAGAGAATAAGAATCATAAATTAAACCCTTGTAAGTAAACTACAACCGCAAGAATATAATAACCTTGCTTAAAATTGTCTTTATTGACAGTTGGTTGGTAACAGTTTATATTACTAAAAGCCATATCACGCTGTATTTATACAGTGATATGGCTTTTTTTATTTATAGATATAAAATCCTTCATTTTTAGTCTTTTCGACAGTTATAAACAACAAATTTATATTCTATTTAAAGCTGTAATTAAGCTGCTGCTTCTCTTTTAAAAGCACCGTCAAATCGTTATATTTGCATTCGTAAAAATTAATATTTCCAAAAAATATTTCAATGACAAATTCTTCAAAAATAATATACACCAAAACCGATGAAGCACCGGCTTTGGCAACACACTCTTTTTTACCAATTGTTGAAGCTTTTACCGCTCCAGCCAATATAAAATTAGAAAGTCGCGACATTTCATTAGCGGCAAGAATCCTGGCAGTTTTTCCAGAATTTTTAAAAGAAGACCAACGTGTTAATGACGATTTAGCCGAACTTGGTGAGTTGGCAAAAACGCCAGAAGCCAATATTATTAAACTTCCAAATATTAGTGCTTCGTTACCACAGTTAAACGAAGCAATTGAAGAACTGCAAAAGAAAGGATTTGATATTCCGTCTTACCCAGAAGACCCAAAAACCGATGCCGAAAAAGAAATAAAAGCTAAATACGACAAAGTTAAAGGTAGCGCTGTAAACCCAGTATTACGCGAAGGAAATAGCGATCGCCGTGCTCCAAAAGCTGTTAAAAATTACGCTAAAAAACATCCGCATAGTATGGGGGCTTGGAGTAGCGATAGCAAAAGTCACGTAGCCACAATGAGTGAAGGCGACTTTGCAAACAACGAAAAGTCGACAACCTTCCAAGAAGACGATACGCTTAAAATTGTTTTGGAGAGTAACGACGGAAGTTCGACTACTTTAAAAGACAATTTAAGAATTTTAAAAGGTGAAATTGTAGATGCTACAGTTATGAGCAAAAATGCTTTAATTGCCTTTTTAGAAAAGCAAGTAAAAGATGCAACCGAGAAAAATATTTTATTCTCGGTACATCTTAAAGCAACTATGATGAAAGTAAGTGACCCAATTATTTTTGGTCACGTGGTAAAAGTATATTTTGAAGATTTATTTAAAAAGTACGCCGAAACTTTTAAAAAATTAGGTGTAGAACCAAACAATGGTCTGGGCGATTTGGAAAACAAACTTTCTGAATTAAGCGATTCTGAAAAAGATGCCATCCTCGATGATATTCAAGCTATTATTTCAAAAAATGCAGACTTGGCGATGGTTAACAGCGATAAAGGAATTACAAACTTACACGTACCCAGTGATGTAATTATTGACGCCTCTATGCCAGCAATGATTCGAAATTCTGGACAAATGTGGGGACCAGACGGCAAGAGTCGCGATACAAAAGCAGTAATTCCAGATAGCAGTTACGCAAGCGTTTTTGATACTACAATTGAGTTTTGCAAGAAGCACGGAGCTTTTGACCCGCAAACAATGGGTACGGTGCCAAACGTAGGTTTAATGGCTCAAAAGGCTGAAGAATATGGAAGCCACGATAAAACTTTTGAAATTCCTTCTGCCGGAAAAGTGAAAGTTTACAATAATGCCGGAAGTGTTGTTTTTGAACACACTGTAGAAAAAGGAGATATTTGGAGAATGTGCCAAGTAAAAGATTTACCAATTCAAGATTGGGTAAAGCTTGCCGTAAGTCGCGCACGCGCTACAAACACTCCAGCAGTTTTTTGGTTGGATGAAAACCGAGCGCACGATGCCGAATTGATTAAAAAAGTAAACACTTATTTACCACAACACGATACTAACGAACTGGAAATTAAAATCCTTTCACCAAAAAATGCTACTCAATTTACACTAGAGCGAGTAAAAGCTGGAATGGATACAATCTCGGTAACAGGAAATGTGTTGCGCGATTATTTAACAGACCTCTTCCCTATTTTAGAATTGGGAACAAGCGCCAAAATGCTTTCTATCGTTCCGTTAATGAATGGCGGTGGTTTATTTGAAACTGGTGCCGGAGGTTCGGCTCCAAAACACGTAGATCAATTTTTAGAAGAAAATCACTTACGTTGGGATTCTTTAGGTGAATTTTTAGCGTTAGCTGTTTCATTGGAACACATTGGAACAAAATACAACAATCCAAAAGCAATTGTATTAGCAGAAGCATTAGACAATGCAACCGAGAAATATCTTGAAAACAGCAAATCTCCGTCTCGAAAGGTAAATGAAATTGACAACCGTGGAAGTCATTTTTATTTAGCAATGTATTGGGCCGAAGCATTGGCAAATCAGGATAAAGATGAAACTTTAAAGAATATTTTTAGTCCAATTGCTAAGAGTTTAAATGATAACGAAGCTACTATTAATAACGAATTAATAAATGTACAAGGCAGCAAAGTAGACATTGGAGGGTATTATGAACCCACCGAAAAATTAGTTTTTAACGCTATGAGGCCAAGTTCAACTTTTAATAGTATTCTCACAGAGATAAAATAAAAACTGTAAAAAAACCTTCAGCTTTGCTGAAGGTTTTTTTTCAAAATACTATTTCATTTGAAAAAATTATTCGGCTTTTTACTTTTTTGCAGTTTACACATTTTAGTAGGTGATATTACCGCTGTGGCTCAAGAAAAATTCACCCTAAGTGGAACAATTTCCGAAGCCGAATCTGGAGAAACTCTGTATGGAGTAAATATTATTATTCCCGAAATAAATACCGGCACTGTAACCAATCAATATGGCTATTACAGTATAACACTTCTGGCCGGAGATTATAATATTACTTATAGCAGTATTGGATTTACTAGTCAAACTTTTCAAATTGCATTAAATAGAGACATAAAAAAAGATATAACACTAACTACCGATACCGAAAGTTTAGACGAGGTTGTAATTGAAGCCAATAATGAAAAGCTTAATGTGCGTAGTTCGCAAATGAGTAAGAATACCCTTTCAACTACAACCATAAAAAAGATCCCCGTTGTTTTAGGCGAAGTAGACGTAATTAAAGCAATAACACTATTACCGGGAGTTACCAGTGCAGGCGAAGGAGCTAGCGGTTTTAACGTTCGGGGAGGTGCTGCAGATCAAAATTTAGTTTTGTTAGACGAAGCTACCTTATATAATTCATCGCATTTATTTGGTTTCTTTTCGGTTTTTAACCCAGATGCAATAAAGGATTTGTCGCTTTATAAAGGTGGAATTCCGGCCAGATACGGCGGACGAATATCTTCGGTTTTAGATATTTATCAAAAAGATGGAAATAAACGCAATTACCACGCTAGCGGTGGTATAGGTTTGGTGGCGAGCAGGTTGCTTTTAGAGGGGCCAATTAAAAAAGATACTGCCTCTTTTCTTGTAGGGGGGCGTAGCAGTTATGCACATTTATTTTTACCACTATTCAACAATGATAATCTCGCATATTTTTACGATTTAAACACCAAGCTTAGTTATACGTTAAACGATAGCAACCGGTTATACCTTTCGGGATATTTTGGGAGAGATGTTTTTGAAATTTCTGATAGTTTCACAAATAATTTCGGAAATACAACATTAAATCTACGTTGGAATCATCTTTTCTCCGATAAACTATTTTCCAATCTTTCCTTAATATATTCAGATTATTATTACGGCTTAGGGCTTAAATTTGTTGAATTCGATTTTGACAGTGGTATTCGAAATTTTAATTTAAAATACGATTTCACACACTATATTTCGAATAATCTAGATTTGCGATATGGTATAAATAGTATTTATTACAAATTTAATCCGGGCGACGTAACCCCCACTTCCCCTACTTCGGGCGTCAATAAATTTAAATTAACCGATAAATACGCTTGGGAAAACGCCGCTTATTTAGATGCCGAAATTGAACTTTCAAATAAAATTTCGATTCAAGCTGGGTTACGCCTATCAACTTTTAATAGATTAGGTCAAAATGAATTGTTTTTATATGCAAATGACAATCCAATTTTATACGATGAAAGTTTAAATATTTATCAAAAAGCAAAACCAATAGACACTTTATCTTTTAACAGAAATGAAACCATAAAAGCTTTCGCAAACGTAGAACCCCGATTTTCAATTTCGTATTTGTTAAACGATGACACTTCGGTAAAAGCTAGTTATAACAGAATGACGCAGTATATTCACTTAATTAGCAATACCACTTCACCCACACCTTTTGACATTTATGCTCCTAGCGGAAAGTATATTGAACCACAATTAGGTGATCAATTTGCAGGGGGCTATTATAAAAACTTCAACAAATATTCATTAGAAATTGAAGCGTTTTACAAAAAAGTAAAAAATAGATTAGACTATGTAGACGATGCCGATTTAATTGCTAATAATGCCATTGAGCAAATACTTTTAAATGGTGAAGCGCGAGCCTACGGCGCAGAAATATTATTTAAAAAGAATACAGGACGGTTGCAGGGATGGGTAGCCTATACGCTTTCTAAAAGCGAACAGCGCACCCCAGGCAGAACCGAAGCCGAAAGTGGAATAAATGAGGGCAACTGGTATAATTCGGCATGGGATAAAACCCATGATATTGCTATTACCAATCAATATGAGCTTTCAAAAAAATGGTCTTTTGGAAGTAATTTTGTTTTTCAAACTGGTATACCAACTACCTATCCCGAGGGGCAATACGAGTACAACGGTGTAGTGGTTCCTGTTTATGAACAACGCAACAGCAGTCGCCTGTCCTCTTTTCATCGTTTAGATGTATCGGCCACTTGGACCCCAAAACCACAACGTACAAACCGCTGGAAAAGTGAATGGGTGTTTAGCATTTACAATGTTTACAACCGAAAAAACGCAGCATCAATTAGTTTTAGAGAAAACACAGACATTAATCAAAATGAAGCTGTAAAACTTTCTATTTTCGGCATTATTCCCTCAATAACGTATAACTTTAAGTTTTAAAAATGAAGAAGCTTTTACTTTTAGCGATGTTTATTGGCATATTTTCTTCCTGTGAAGACGTTATCGAGGTCGATTTAAATAATGCAGCTCCAAGACTTGTAATTGAAGCAAATTTCAACAAAAATTTAGATGGCGCTACAAATTCATTCGTTAGGTTAACGACAACAGCACCGTATTTCGATAACAATATACCCACAGTTACAACGGCAGATATTTCGGTATTAGATAGTAATGGAACAATGTTTCAACTAACGCATACTCAAAATGGAATTTATGTAGGAGATATTCCGCTGCAGGAAAATGCGCAGTACACATTAACCATTATTTATAACGATGAAACTTATACTGCCACCGAAAAACTTTACACAGTAGCGCCGTTAGAATTTGTTGAACAGCGCGATGATGGCGGATTTACTGGAGAAGATATTGAACTAAAAGCATATTATACAGATCCGGCTAACGAAGAAAACTTCTATTTTTTTGAAGGCCTTTCAGAAAAGGGCGATGTATTTGAAGTTTATAAAGACGAATTTGTAAACGGTAATACTACATTTGGATATTTTGTGGTTGAAGATTTAGCGCCCGGCGATCAAGTTCAGTTTAATTTATACGGTGTAAACGAAGCTTTTTATAATTATATGTTTACGCTGTTACAACAATCTGGCGGCGATGGCGGACCTTTTGAAACCCAGCCCGCCACGGTGAGAGGAAATATTGTCAACACTACAAACGAAGATAATTATCCTTTAGGATATTTTAGAGTTTCGGAAATTTCAACGTTTGATTATACAGTACAATAATCCACTACTTTTAAAAAAAAATCTATTAAAACATAAATTTGAATATGTCTTTTACAAAAACCACAGAAAGCGATTCAAAATACAATCATTTGGAAAAGATGAGTATTTCAGAATTACTTCAAAATATTAACAATGAAGATAAAACTGTAGCTTATGCTGTTGAAAAAGCAATTCCACAAATTGAAAAACTTACCGAAGCAGTAGTAAATAAACTTAAAGCCGGCGGCCGTCTTTTTTATATAGGCGCTGGCACGAGTGGTAGGTTAGGAATTGTTGATGCAAGTGAGTGTCCGCCTACTTTTGGAGTATCGGCAAATTTGGTGGTTGGTTTAATTGCTGGAGGCGATACTGCAATTCGCGATGCAGTAGAGTTTGCCGAAGATTCTGAAAGTCAAGGGTGGAATGATCTTCAAAAAAATAATATTTCAACCAAAGATATTGTAATAGGCATTGCCGCATCGGGAACTACTCCTTACGTTATAGGAGCCCTAAAAAAATGTAATGAAAATAATATAGTGACCGGTTGTATTACTTGCAACGAGGATAGTCCTTTAGCTCTTGTGGCAAAACATCCAGTTGTAGCAGTTGTAGGACCAGAATTTGTAACAGGAAGCTCACGCATGAAGGCGGGTACTGCCCAAAAATTAATTTTAAATATGATTTCTACAACCACTATGGTTCAATTGGGAAGGGTAAAGGGAAATAAAATGGTAGATATGCAGTTGAGTAATAACAAACTTGTAGATCGTGGAGTAAGAATGCTTATGAATGAATTAGACATTTCAATAGATGAAGCCAAAATACTTCTAGACTCACATAAAAACGTACGTAACGCTATTAAACATTATAAAAATGGGTAGAAAACATACAGACTTCGATATACTTAAAAAAGGATTGAAATTTTTAGCATTTGCGTTGCCGTTGCTATTTTTAAGCCCTTATTTACTCACGCTATCATTTTTAAACAAAGAAACATTTATGTTTTTTGTTTTTTTAATATTTGGGTTAATTGCCGGAGCCGGCGCAATTTATCTATTATTTAAAGGCATAAATACCATTATGAAATCTATATTTTAAATAAAGATCGTAATATAATAAAGCATACAGTTACCAGTTTATTTCCTTAAATCGGTTTTGTTTTATCTAAAATTAAAAAAGCAAGTAATGTATTTATTACTTGCTTTTTTATTTCAGTTTATACCAAAAAAAAACCTTCATCAAATAAATGATGAAGGTTTTAA